>Ga0209370_1000080_pt1 | contig 240263 bp, 216 predicted proteins | sample AgamicAtPrz_FD_187164 | JGI IMG/M metagenome (GOLD analysis project Ga0209370, IMG submission 187164) | Agave microbial communities from Guanajuato, Mexico - At.P.rz (SPAdes) (version 2) | ecosystem: Host-associated > Plants > Phyllosphere > Phylloplane/Leaf | place: Guanajuato, Mexico...
TACGGTCTTTAACACCTGAGCAGTCCAGCGCGCCACGAACGGTGTGGTAACGCACACCTGGCAGGTCTTTAACACGACCGCCACGGATCAGGATCACGGAGTGTTCCTGCAGGTTATGACCTTCACCGCCGATATAGGAGGTAACTTCAAAACCGTTAGTCAGACGAACACGGCAAACTTTACGCAGTGCGGAGTTCGGTTTTTTCGGAGTGGTGGTGTACACACGGGTACAAACACCACGTTTTTGCGGGCAAGCTTCCAGCGCAGGCACGTTGCTCTTTGCAACTTTGCGTACGCGTGGTTTGCGAACCAGCTGGTTAACTGTTGCCATTAAATAGCTCCTGGATTTGCTTTTGCTTCGTAAACACGTAATAAATCGCCCCGTATAACTACGAGGACGCAGAATTTTAGGGCTGAGCCAATAGGGTGTCAAGAAATAACCAGGCTTTAGGCATTACCAGGTCATTTGCTGCCGATGTTTTTCAGTGAGCGTGACGAAACCAGTATAGTCTACCGGCCTTATTTTGGCTGAAATTTGACCAGCAAGGCCGCGCGCGATCACGTCTTCCGTCAGCACCCACAGCGTTGCGGGCGACGTCAGCAAGCGGCTTAACGCGCTGCTGCCTTCCAGCGCGCCCAGCACGCCATCCTGCAGCAGCAGCAAATCGTCCTCTGCCGTCAGCAAGAGCAGCAGCGTGTCGAAGTCGCTGTAATAAGGTGAATGCATTAAGGTGTGCAGCATAGCGCGCTCTTAAAAGGTGATGATGCGATCGTAGGTCGCCAGCTGCTGCCGCAGCGCCGCCGCATCCAGAATGCCGACATCCATTACGCGCGCGCCCTCTTCCGCCAGGCCGCGTTCGCGCAGCGCTTCGCGGCTGATATAGCACTGCTCGATATCATACAGCGCCAGTACGCCAAACGTGGCGGCATGATTGCGCGCGAGGATCTTCTCCGGCTGCTGGTCAGGCATAAGCTGCAGAACGCCGTCGCCGATAAAGAACAGCCCTATCGACTCGCTTAGCGCGCCGGTGGCCAGCGCGGCGTCGAGTCCCTCGCGGCCAGCGCTGCTGCCGTGCGGCGCGCGGGTAAACACAAAAGCGACGCGGTTCATTAAAACTGCACCAGGCGATCGCAGCCGAGCGCGGCTTCCGCCAGCGCGCCCAGCCCGCTGAGTTCAAATCCCGGCTGCAGATTGCTGCCCGCCAGCTGCAGCCGCTCCGCCTCCTGCGCGTCGGTGACGCCGCGACGTAGCGCGGCGGCCACGCAGATATTCAGCGCCACGCCCTGTTCCTGATGCAGCTCCAGCCAGGCGCGCACGATATCCGCTTCATCGCTGGCCGGCGCGGTAAGCTCGTTGGCGTTCAGCACGCCCTCGCGATAGAAAAAAACGCTCTGCAGCTGATGACCTGCGGCCAGCAGCGCGCGGGCGAACAGCAAGGCGCTGCTCGCCTGCTGCGTGCCGTAGGCCGGCCCGGTCACCAGCAGGGTGTAACGCATTAGCGCTCCTGCCCCTGGAAATCGCCGTTCTTGAACTGGCGAATATAGAGATAGACGGTGTGCTTAGAGATATTGAGGCGATCCGCGACCTGGTTGATAGCGTCTTTGATATCGAAGATGCCTTTCTCATAGAGATTCAGCACGATCTGACGATTCTTGGCGTTATTAGAAACATTGCGATCGGCGCTCACCTCTTCGATAGTGAACTCCAGCGTCTGCGTCACCAGATCTTCTACCGAGCTGGCGAAATTCACGTTCGAATCGACCTGGTGCATCTCCGGCGGCATAAAGGTCGACATAATCTGCGAGAACGGCACATCGAGGTTCATGTTGATGCACAACAGCCCAATGACGCGCTGCTGCCGGTTGCGTATCGCGATGGTGACCGACTTCATCAGCACGCCGCTTTTGGCGCGGGTGAAATAGGCGCGAGAAACGTTGCTGTCTGCGCCGTGCATATCGTGCAGCATGCGCAGCGCCAGATCGGTAATCGGCGAGCCCACTTTACGACCGGTATGCTCGCCGTTGGCGATGCGTACCGCCGAACACTTCAGATCTTCCAGCGAATGCAGCACGATTTCGCAGTGCGAACCAATCAGCATCGCCAGGCCATCGACTACCGCCTCATAGGATCGGAGGATATCGTAGTCCGTCTGCTCGAAGGGACGCTGCTCCAGTAAATCGAAGTCGCTCAGTTCGCCGGGATTGAATGGATTTGACATCGAAGACATTACCCTAAATGGCTGGAGCCTGTCTCAGCGCAGCGGGCAGACTCTTTTTATTGGGAAAGTTATGCAGAGGATAGTCTGGCAAATGTCGCACGCTTATGCCAGAGCTTTGTCGCAGGCTGGAAATGAAACCGCCGCCCGAAGGCGGCGGCAGACAGATTATTGAGATTTCTTCGCGTCGGCGGCTGGCGCCTGCGCTTTCTCGTCTGCTTTAGGCGCCGGCTTGATGTCGAGCAGTTCAACATCGAACACCAGCGTCGAGTTGGCCGGAATGCCCGGCACGCCGTTTTTGCCGTAGGCGAGCTGCGGCGGGATCACCAGCTTGATTTTACCGCCTTTCTTCACGTGCTTCAGACCTTCGGTCCAGCCCGGAATCACGCCGTCGAGACGGAAAGAGAGCGGTTCACCGCGCGTATAGGAGTTGTCGAACTCGGTGCCGTCGATCAGGGTGCCTTTGTAGTTCACGACAACGGTATCGCTGTCTTTCGGCGCGTCACCGCTGCCTTCTTTCTCTACTTTATACAGCAGGCCGGATTCGGTTTTCTTCACGCCGCTCTCTTTGGCGAACTTGTCGGCGAAAGCGGTGCCTTTATCGGCGTTCTCTTTCGCGTCTTTTTCCATCTTCGCCTGCGCGGCGCCTTTCACGCGGCCTTCAAAGGCCTGCAGGGTCTGCTCGATCTCTTGATCGGAGAGTTTGCTCTTGCCGCCGAACGCATCCTGAACGCCCGCGATCAGCTGATCTTTGTCCAGCTTGATGCCCAGTTTCTCCTGTTCCTTCAGGGAGTTGTCCATGTAGCGACCCAGTGAGGCGCCAAGAGCGTAAGCTGATTGCTGGTCTTCATTTTTGAAGGCCGCATTTTTCGGCGCCTGCGGTGCCGCATCGCTCGCAGCAGGCGCTGCGGTCGTTTCGGCTGCCATTGCCAGCGGCGCGTTCAGCGCGATGGCCATGGTGGTGGCTAACATTGTGACTTTAAACAGTGATTTCATCCTTTCTCCAAAACCGAAGCGTCTCACCTCGGGAATTATTGCGGACTAAAGCTCCACACTATAACTGTACGCGGCAGCGGCGAACACTCCCGCAGCGTAATTACCCGGTTCTCCTCCGACCTTTTTTGCATCAGGAAGTTTCATCAGAGATGATGCTGCAAAAGGCGTTATTCAACCCTTCACAGGCGAGGCGGCAAAGAAATCGGGTGATTCCTACAGGAGAAGCCGTAGAATCAGCGCCTGATGCGAGATTCGCAGCGTCGTACTATAAGGAGAGGTCATGCAACAATCAGAGTGGGAACAACGGCTTGAAGCGCTGGAAAGCAAGCTGGCCTTCCAGGAGCTGACCATCGATCAGCTTAATCAGACGGTGGTGCAGCATGAGCTGGAAATGGCGAAAATGCGCGAGCAGCAGCGCCTGCTGCTGGATAAGCTGAAAGCGGCCGCGCCGTCGATGGTGGCGTCGCAGTCGGAAGAGACGCCGCCTCCGCATTATTGATCTGTCCAGAATGGCTGCGCAGCAGCGATGCCGCGTTGCTGCGTCAGCCGGAGATGCTCACATACCTCGGTATGCTCCGCTCTCCCGCTTCCTGGCGCCTTGCCTCGCCGCTTGCTCGCGCATTCTTCGATCGCAAAGGCAAAAAAAAGCCACCTCGAAGGTGGCCTTTGAAATCTGGGTGGCTTAGTGGTTGCAGCCGCAACCGCCGTGACTGCCGCAGCCGCCATTGCCGTGATCGTGACCATGGTCATGATCGTGGTCATGGTCGTGACCGTGCTCGCCGTGAACGTGGCCGTGCGCCAGCTCTTCCGGGGTCGCTTCGCGGATCGCGACGACTTCAACGTTGAAGTTCAGGTTCTGACCCGCCAGCATGTGGTTGCCGTCAACCACGACGTGCTCGTCTTCCACTTCGGTGATTTCGACCGGAACCGGACCCTGATCGGTTTCCGCCAGGAAGCGCATGCCAACCTGCAGTTCGTCAACGCCCATAAAGACGTCTTTAGGTACGCGCTGCACCAGGTTGTCGTCGTACTGGCCGTATGCATCGTTAGCCGGAATATGCACGTCAAACTTGTCGCCGACATCGTGATTTTCCAGCGCTTTTTCCAGACCAGAAATCAGGGAACCATGACCGTGCAGATAGTCTAACGGCGCACTTACCGGCGACTCGTCAACCAACACACCATCTTCTGTACGTACCTGATAGGCCAGGCTCACCACCAGGTCTTTTGCTACTTTCATGATATCTCCTAACCGTTGAGAACTAAGATCCCGTCTCATTGGCCTATTCTTACGTGCAATAACACCAACCAGAAAGGTTCGGGGCTGAGATCGCTCTTGCGCGATGCGATTAACCTCAGCGTTAGTGGCGCCGATTGTATCGGAATTCAATCCCGCTGTAAGTTTAAGCGTAAAAAAAGCTGCGCCATTTCGCTACTCGGGATGGAAAATACCGATCACTTGCTCCTGGCTGCGAACCTGATCGCGAACCTGCTTATCCGCCTCGCGCATCTGGTGTCCGCACTTTACGCACTCCACGACGTCAACGTTGTTTTCTCGCCACATCGCCAGCGTGTCTTTTTCCTGACAGTGCGGGCAAACCGCACCGGCAATAAATCTTTTACGCATAGTAGTTAACCTGTTTGCTGTTACTGATCTTCGTCCCAGTCATCTATCTGCCGTCTCTCATGCTGCATCTCGCGCTGGAAAATATCCTCCAGCTCGCGCCGCGCCTCGCGTACGCGAGAGATCTGGGCGTTGTCCGTGTGGTTCGGCATCAGCTCGCGCAGCATGCGCATATCGAGACGGCGGAAGTGCAGCTGCGCGCGCTGCGCCTGGTGTGGATGCATGCCGACCGAAATCAGCGCCTTGCGTCCCAGCTCCAGCGCGCTAGAGAAGGTTTCACGCGAGAACTGCGTGACGCCCGCCAGCAGCAGCTCGTGCGCCTCGACGCGTCCGCGCGCCCGCGCCACGATCTCCAGCTGCGGGAAATGCTGCTGACAGAGATGCACGATCGCCATGGTATCTTCCGGCTCGTTGCAGGTGATGACGATCGACTGCGCGCTGGCCGCGCCGGCGGCGCGCAGCAGCTCCAGCTCGGTGGCATCGCCATAGTAAACCTTGTAGCCGTACTTGCGCATCAGGCTGACCGCGCTGATGTCGCGCTCCAGCACCGTGATCCTTTTATTATTGGCCATCAGCAGACGGCCCACCACCTGCCCCATTCGGCCGAAGCCCACCACGATTACCTGCGGCTGGTCATCCTCCACGAACGGCTTTTCGCCATCTTCGTCCACTTCATTGAAGCGCCGCGCCAGCAGCTTATCGATCGCCTGCATCAGCAGCGGCGTGGTCATCATCGACAGCGTGACCGTCACCAGCAGCAGCGGCAGCTGATCGCCGGCGAACAGGCGCGCCGACGAGGCGGCGGAAAAGAGCACAAAGGCGAATTCGCCGCCCTGGCTCAGCACGCCGGCGAACTGCTGACGCTCGGAGCTGCGCAGGCCGTAGACCCGCGCCAGCACATAGAGCACCAGCGTCTTCACCGTGACCAGAATCAGCACGCCGAGCAGGATCTCCAGAATATGGGTATAGAGCACGCCGAGGTTAAGCGCCATGCCGACGGAGATAAAGAACAGCCCGAGCAGCAATCCCTTAAAGGGATCGATGGCGACTTCCAGTTCGTGGCGATACTCGCTTTCCGCCAGCAGAATGCCGGCGATAAAGGTGCCCAGCGCCATCGACAGCCCGAGGGCGTCCATAAACAGCGCCGAGCCCAGCACCAGCAGCAGCGCGGCGGCGGTAAAGACCTCGCGCACGCCGGAGGCGGCGATAAAGCGGAAAATCGGCCGCAGCAGGTAGCGTCCGCCCACCAGCATGCCGGCGAAGGCCAGCACCTTCATGCCGATCTTCATCCAGTCGATATTGCCGCTGTCGCTGCCCGCCAGCAGCGGCACCAGCGCCAGCGCCGGAATCACCGCCAGGTCCTGGAACAGCAGCACTGAAAAGCCGAGCTGCCCCGCCTCGCTGCGGTTCATGCCTTTGTCGCGCATCAGCTGCAGCGCCATCGCGGTCGAGGACATAGCGAGGCCGATGCCGCCAATCACCGCGGCCTGCCAGCTAAAGTCGCTCAGCCACAGCAGCGCGCCGAGGATGCCAGCGGAGATCAGCACCTGCGCCGCGCCGACGCCGAAAATCGAACGCCGCAGCGCCCAGAGCTTCGACGGATTCAGCTCCAGCCCGATGATAAACATCAGGAACACCACGCCCAGCTCCGAGAAATGCAGGATCTCCTCGACGTCGCTGATAAAGCCCAGCCCCCAGGGGCCAATAGCGATGCCGGCCACCAGGTAGCCCAGCACCGCGCCAATGCCGAGACGCGCGGCGATGGGCACGATCAGCACCGCCGCCACCAGATAGATCACGCCTGCAGTCAGCAGCGTTTGTCCTTCCATCAGAGACCTCCATTGGGCAGCGGCGCGGCAAGCCATTCGCCATAGGCGCGCGCGAAATGGCCCATCACCTCTTTTGGCTGGCGACGCGCCCAGTAAAGGATCATCGGCGTCATCCAGTGCATGCGGCACATCTGCGCGGTGAGTTCGAACGGGCGCATAATGTCCGACATGGAATAGCGGTTGAGGCCGCTCTGCTGATAGGCCGCCTCCGGCTCGCCGGTGGTGATCACGCTGCGCCAGTATTTGCCTTCCAGCGCGTTGCCGTCGACGCCGTTGGCGAAGCCGCGCGACAGCACGCGATCCAGCCACTCTTTCAGCAGCGCGGGGCAGCTATAGGTATAGAGCGGATGCTGGAAAACGATCACCTGATGCTCGCGCAGCAGCTGCTGTTCATAGTGAATATCGATAAAAAAATCAGGATAGTGCGCGTACAGATCGTGTACGGTGACGTTCTCCTGTTGCTGGGCCGACTGCAGCAGGACCCGATTCGCTATCGACTCCTGCGTTTCCGGATGGGCGTAAAGCAGCAAAACTTTTGCTGGCTGCGACATAGTTATCCTCTTCCAAAGCGTCGTCATAGCGGCGCTTTTCCGCTACCATGCACGACGCGACACCCTCTAATTATGTGGTGGGTAAATTAACATATTCTGACGATACGGCGCTTATGATTGTCTTTTCTTCTCTGCAAATCCGCCGCGGCGTCCGCGTGCTGCTCGACAACGCTTCCGCTACCATCAATCCCGGTCAGAAAGTCGGCCTGGTGGGTAAAAACGGCTGCGGCAAATCGACCCTGCTGTCGCTGTTAAAAGGCGAAATCGCCAGCGACGCGGGCGGCGTGACCTTTCCCGGCAACTGGGCGCTGGCCTGGGTTAACCAGGAAACCCCGGCGCTGAGCAAACCGGCGCTGGAATACGTTATCGACGGCGATCGCGAATATCGCGAGCTTGAGGCGCAGCTGGCGGACGCCAACCAGCGCAACGACGGCAACGCCATCGCGCTGCTGCACGGCAAGCTGGACGCGATTCAGGCGTGGAGCATTCACGCTCGCGCCTCAAGCCTGCTGCACGGCCTCGGCTTTAGCCAGGAGCAGCTGAACCGACCGGTGAGCGACTTCTCCGGCGGCTGGCGCATGCGCCTTAACCTTGCGCAGGCGCTGGTCTGCCGTTCAGATCTGCTGCTGCTTGACGAACCCACCAACCACCTCGATCTCGACGCGGTGATCTGGCTGGAGCGCTGGCTGAAAAGCTACGAAGGCACGCTGATCCTGATCTCGCACGACCGAGACTTCCTCGATCCGGTAGTGGATAAGATCATCCATATCGAGCAGGAAAGCCTCTACGAATACACCGGCAACTACAGCTCGTTCGAACGCCAGCGCGTCGCCAAACTGGCGCAGCAGCAGGCGCTGTTTGAAAGCCAGCAGGAGAAAGTGGCGCATCTGCAAAGCTATATCGACCGCTTCCGCGCCAAGGCTTCAAAAGCGAAGCAGGCGCAGAGCCGCATCAAGATGCTGGAGCGCATGGAGATGATCGCGCCGGCGCACGTCGACAACCCCTTCAGCTTCAGCTTCCGCGCGCCGGAAAGTTTGCCGAACCCGCTGCTGAAAATGGAGAAAGTCACCGCAGGCTACGGCGAGCGCATTATTCTCGACGCCATCAAGCTCAATCTGGTGCCGGGCTCGCGCATCGGCCTGCTGGGCCGCAACGGCGCGGGCAAATCGACGCTGATTAAGCTGCTGGCGGGTGAACTGACCCCGCTCGACGGCGAGGTCGGGCTGGCGAAAGGCATTAAGCTGGGCTACTTCGCGCAGCATCAGCTGGAGTATTTGCGCAGCGACGAGTCACCGCTGCAGCATCTGGCGCGCATTGCGCCGAAGGTGCTGGAGCAGCAGCTGCGCGACTATCTCGGCGGCTTCGGCTTCCAGGGCGACAAGGTCAGCGAAGTCACAGCGCGCTTCTCCGGCGGCGAAAAGGCGCGGCTGGTGCTGGCGCTGATCGTCTGGCAGCGCCCTAACCTGCTGCTGCTTGACGAACCGACCAACCACCTCGATCTCGACATGCGCCAGGCGCTGACCGAAGCGCTGATCGATTTCGAAGGCGCGCTGGTGGTGGTCTCGCACGATCGCCATCTGCTGCGCGCCACCACCGACGATCTCTATCTGGTGCATGATGGCAAGGTCGATGTCTTCCCGGGCGATCTGGAGGATTACCAGCAGTGGCTGAGCGATCTGCAGAAGCAGCAGGCGCAGGCGGACGCCGCGCCGAAGCAGGACAACGGCAACAGCGCGCAGGCGCGCAAAGATCAGAAGCGTCGTGAGGCTGAGCTGCGCACGCAGACGCAGCCGCTGCGCAAAGAGATCGAGAAGCTGGAGAAGCAGATGGCGAAATGGCAGAACCAGCTCACCGAAGCGGAAAACCAGCTGGCCGATGGCGACATCTACGATCCATCCCGCAAAGCGGATCTGACCGCGGCGCTGCAGCGGCAGGCAGAGAGCAAAGCGGCGCTGGAAGAGGTCGAGATGGCGTGGCTGGATGCCCAGGAGCAGCTGGAGGCGATGCTCGCCTCCTGACTTTTCTCTTTTCGCGGACTTAAAACGATCGTACCGGAGCGAGACAAGGCGCCAGCCGCGCCATAAGCGGAGCATACTGACGTATGTGAGCATTATGGCGCGGCGCAGCAACGCGGTCGCAGCCCGGTACGGACGTTTTAATGTAAGAGCGCGGCGCAGCAACGCCGTCGTAGCCCGGTACGGACGTTTTAAAAGGGCTGATCCCCCAGCACCGTCGCCCGATGCATAATGCGCCTTGCCGGATAATAATCCGCATTCGCATAGTGCTGCGTCACGCGGTTATCCCAGATCGCCACGTCGTTCGGCTGCCAGCGCCAGCGCACCTGAAACTCCGGCTTAGTCGCATGCGCATAGAGCAGCTCCAGCACGGCATGGCTCTCTTTCTCGCTCAGCTCGACAATCCGCGTGGTAAATCCCTCATTAACGAACAGCGCCTTGCGCCCGCTCACCGGATGAGTGCGAACCACCGGATGCTGCACCGGCGGATGCTTTGCCACCGCCTCTTGCCAGCGCTGGTGCTCCTCTTCGGTTCGACGATATTTATACTCCTGGAACGACTTCTTGAAGTCGTGCTCGGCATGCAGCCCATCCAGCAACGTCTTAATCGGAGCGGAAAGGGTTTCATATGCCGCGATGCCGCTCGCCCACAGGGTATCGCCGCCTGACTCGGGCAGCAGCTTCGACGCCAGAATCGCCACCGCCGGCGGCGTATTGATAAAGGTCACGTCGGTGTGCCAGTTGTCGTTGTCCGGCGGATTATCCTGATGGGTATCCAGCACGATAATCTCCTCTACCCCGTCGGCGTGCGGATAAACCGGATGGATATGCAGGTCGCCGAAGCGCGCCGCCAGCGCGCGCTGCTGGTGCGGCGTAACCGGCTGATCGCGCAGAAACAGCACCTGATGGCGCAGCAGCGCGTGATAGAGCTGTTCAAACTGGGCGTCGCTGAGCGGCCGGGTTAAATCGAGATTCGCCACCTGCGCGCCAATGTAAGGCCCGAGCGCGGTAATGTTTAGCTTTTCGTTCATGATTGTTCTCCATTCCAGGGCGTCAGACGACGCTGCAGGGCGCGCAGCCCGAGTTCTAAGGTAAAGGCAATCAGCGCGATAACCGCGATGCCCGCCAGCACGACGTCGGTCGCCAGAAATTCGCCGGCGGACTGCACCATAAAGCCGAGCCCGCGCGTCGCAGCGATCAGCTCCGCCGCCACCAGCGTCGACCAGCCGACGCCGAGGCCGATGCGCAGACCGGTCAGGATCTCCGGCAGCGCGCCAGGCAGGATCACCCAGCGCAGCAGCTGCCAGCGGCTGGCGCCCAGCGACTGCGCGGCGCGGATGCGCACCTGCTGCGTATTGCGCACGCCGGCCAGAGTCGAGAGCGTTACCGGCGCAAAAATAGCCAGATAAATCAACAGAATTTTGGAGGTCTCGCCGATGCCGAACCAGATCACCATCAGCGGCAGATAGGCGAGCGGCGGCACGGGACGGTAGAGCTCAATCAGCGGGTCGAGCAGGCCGCGCACCGCCGGGCTCAGCCCCATCGCGATGCCGACCGGAATACCGATGGCCGCCGCGGCGAACAGGGCGACCAGCATGCGCGTCAGGCTAGCAGCGAGATGCTGCCACAGCGTGGCGTCCATAAAACCCTGCGGACTGGCGATCAGCAGCAGCTTGCTCAACACCTGCTGCGGCGCCGGCAGAAACAGCGGACTGATCAGCTCAAGGGCCGTGACGCTCCACCAGATCAGCAGCAGCAGCGCCAGGCTCAGCAGGCTCAGGCTAAACGAGCGGGAAAAAGGCCAGCGCAGACGGCGACGCGCCGCCGTGGTTTTGTCGTTGATCACCGCGCTCATGCAAAGGCCTCCCGCTGCTCGAACACCCGGCTCAGCACATATTCGCGCTGCGCAATAAAAGCGGGATCGGATTTGATGGCGCGGCAGGGTTCGCCAGCGGCGAAGCGCTGACCGAAGTTAAGCTTCAGGCGTTCCACGATGCGGCCCGGCCCTGGCGAAAGCAGCAGCAGCTCGCTGGCGAGAAACACCGCCTCTTCAATATCGTGCGTGATAAGAAAAATTTGCTTGCCGCTGTCGCGCCACAGCGTCAGCAGCAGGGTCTGCATTTGCTCGCGGGTAAAGGCGTCCAGCGCGCCGAAAGGCTCGTCGAGCAGCAGCAGCTGCGGATCCGCCGCCAGCGCGCGGGCGATGCCGACGCGCTGGCGCTGACCGCCGGAGAGCTGCCAGATGGGACGGTTCTCCGCGCCTTCCAGTCCCACCTTCTTAATCAGCCGCCGTGCGATGGCGTTGCGCTCGCCGCGCGCCATTCCCGCAAGCTGCAAACCGAACGCGACATTGTCCAGCACGTTGCGCCACGGCAGCAGCCCTTCATGCTGAAACACTACGCCGCGCTCCGCGCCCGGCCCGCTGATGGTTTTCCCCTCCAGCGTGATGCTGCCGGACTCGACCGGCAGAAAGCCGGCGATCAGGTTCAGCAGCGTGGTTTTGCCGCAGCCTGACGGGCCGAGCGCCACCAGCAGTTCGCCTTTATCCAGCTGCAGGTTGATATCCTGCAGCGCGGGTCGTCCGTCATAACGCGCGTTAAGATGAGCAATGCGCAGCATGGGGTTCTCCTTACTGTTTCGCCAGCGGCTCGACAAAGCGGGTGGTGACGAAGTCGCTGTAGTCGGCATTCGCCTGCGGCACTTTGCCCTGCTCTTTCAGGAAATGCGCCGTATCGACGATCGCTTTGTTTACCGGCTTGCCCAGCTGTTCCACCTGCTGCTGCGCCGTGAGATAGGTATTGCCTTTCACCAAATCAGGCACCTGCGCTTCCGGCACGCCGCTCAGGCGTGACAGCTTGCTGAGGTTATCCGGCTGCTTGAGCCACGCGTCGGGGTTATCGATATAGGGTTTCTGCGCTTCGAGGGCGCTGCGGGCGAAGGCGGTCACTACCTCAGGATGCGCCTTCGCGAAATCTTTGCGCACCACCCAGACGTCGAGCGTCGGCGATCCCCACTGCCCAACCTGGGAAGAGTCGGTCAGCACTTTGCCGTCTTTCTCCAGCTGGTTGACGGCGGGCGCCCAGACGTAGGCGCCGTCGATATCGCCGCGCTGCCAGGCGGCGATAATCGCGGGCGGCTGCAGGTTCACCAGCTGCACCTCGGTCGGCTTGATGCCCCAGTGCTTCAGCGCCGCCAGCAGGCTGTAGTGGGTGGTGGAAATAAAGGGCACGGCGATGCGCTTGCCGATCAGATCTTTCGGGCCGCTGATGCTTTTCTTCACTACCAGCGCCTCGGAGTTGCCGAGCTGGGACGCCAGTAAAAAGGCCTCGATCGGCAGCTGCTGGGTAGCGGCCACCGCCAATGGGCTGGAGCCGATATTGCCGATCTGCACGTCGCCCGACGCCAGCGCGCGCAGCACGCCCGCTCCGCTGTCGAACTTACGCCAGTCGACGGTCGCTCCGCTCTCTTTGGCGAAGGTGTTATCCGCCTGCGCGACTTTTGCCGGTTCGGCGGAGGTCTGGTACGCCACCGTCACGTTGACGGCCTGTGCCTGAAAGACCAGCAGCGAAAGCGCTGCGGCCAGAATCGTTAAGGGTCTTTTTACTGCCATGATGTCGCACTCCGCCAGGATCTGATGATGGGCGCAGTGTCGCCAGCGACGATGATTTCATAAAGGAATTAAAAATTATTCTTAATAAACAGATGTTCTTAGATCATGATCGGCAAAGCTGATGCAAAATCTGACAATAGATGCGCCATTATTCAGACAAAATGGCAGGCGCTCACATTGCCGCTGTGCTATTGATAAGGCTCTACGGTAAACCGACGAAAAAAGGGTTGCGGCAACATGTCCATCGAGAAGGTCGCGCTGCTGGCGGGCGTATCAAAAGCCACGGTATCCCGCGTGCTTAACGATCATCCAGGGGTGAAAGCGGATACGCGCGATCGGGTGCTGGCGGCGATCTCCGCCAGCGACTATCAGCCCAATTTGCTGGCGCGCCAGCTGCGCACCGCCCAGAGCCATATGCTGCTGGTGCTGATCTCCGATATCACGAACCCCTTCTGCTCGCGCGTGGTGCAGGGCATCGAAGCGGAAGCTGAGGCGCAGGGCTACCATATTCTGCTCTGCAACTCCGCCTCACAGCTGCGGCGCGAATCCGCCTATCTCGGCCTGCTGACCGGCAAAGTGGTGGATGGCGTCATCACCATGGACGCGGCGTCGGCGTTGCAGGATATCGCCGCCCTTATCGGCGACGCGCCCTGGGTGCAGTGCGCGGAATACGATCCCGCTATACCGGCCTCTTCGGTCGCTATCGACAACCGCGACGCGGCGCAGGAGACGGTGCGCTATCTGGCGGGCAAAGGCCGCCGCCGTATCGGGCTGGTAAACAGCGATATGCGCTACCTCTATTCACACCAGCGGGAGGCGGGCTATCGCGCAGGGCTGGATCAGCTGGCGCTGCCGTGGCGCGGCGTGGCTTATGCGAAGGAGATTTCATGCGAGGCGGGCAGCCAGGCGCTGCGCCAGCTTTTGCAGCAGCCCGAACCGCCGGACGCGGTGCTGGCGGTATCGGACGTGCTGGCGGTAGGCGTGGTGCACGCCGCGCGAGAGGCGGGTCTGCGCGTGCCGGAAGATCTCGCCGTCGTCGGCTTTGACGGCATCCCCTTCACCAGCAGCCTGAACCCGCCGCTCACCACCGTGGAGCAGCCGATGTATCAATTGGGCGCGCGCAGCGTGCAGCTTTTGCTGCAGCGCATTCGCCGTCCGGCGTCGCCCGTCGTGCGCGAAGTGCTGCCGTGGACGCGCGTCGAGCGCGCCTCCAGCTAGCTCAGCGCCAGATCAGCAGCACGCAGGCGGCGGTCAGCAGCCCCATCGTCAGGTTAAAAAGGGTCCAGGCGCGGCGGCTGCGCAGAATGCGGCCGATCATCGCGCCGAAGCCGATCCAGATAATGCCCGCCACCAGGTTAACCAGGAACATGCCGAAGCTGATGGCCGTCACCGAATGCATATAGGCGGAGCCGGCAAGGCTGAAGCTGGCGATCGCGCCCAGCGCCATCAGCCAGGCCTTCGGATTGATCAGCTGCAGCAGGCCGCCCTGCCAGAACGGCATCGGTTTCGGCGGCGCGTCGCCGGTTTCCAGCTCTTCATAGGCGGCGGTGGCGATTTTCCACGCCAGCCAGAGCAGATAGAGACTACCGGCAATCTTCAGAAAGAGGTGCAGCGCGGGATAGAGCAGGATCAGGCTGCCGACGCCGAACGCCACCATTAGCAGCATCAGCTGCATGCCGATCATAATGCCGATCATGAGCGGCACCGTGCGCCAGAAGCCGAAATTGGCGCCGGACGCGGTGAGTAACATATTATTAGGGCCTGGCGTGATAGCAGCGACCCAGAGAAAACCTAACATTGAGAAAAACAGGCTCAGTTCCATGAACGGGTGCTCCTTACCCCCAGATTCGCAACAAGCCTAACGAAGCTAACAGTGTGATATGGATCCGACAAGTGCTGGCGACATGAATTTTACTCCTGACGCAGCGGCGAGCTTTATGCCGCCGCGCGCCCTGCGCAATCCGCATCTGCAGACGGTGCTGCCGCGTCTGGTGCGCCGTCGTCTGCTGCTGCGTCCGCACTGGCAGCGCCTCGACCTGCCGGACGGCGACTTCGTCGATCTCGCCTGGAGCGAAGACCCGCAGCAGGCGAGCCATAAGCCGCGCGTGGTGCTGTTTCACGGTCTGGAGGGCAACTTCCACAGTCCTTACGCTCACGGACTGATGCATGCCTGCCAGCGTCAGGGCTGGCTTGGCGTGGTGATGCATTTTCGCGGCTGCGGCGGCGAGCCGAATCGCCTGCATCGCATCTATCACTCCGGCGAAACCGAAGACGCCGCCTTTTTTCTGCGCTGGCTGAAAACGCGCTGGGGCGATGTGCCGACCGCTGCGGTCGGCGTCTCGCTCGGCGGCAATATGCTGGGCTGCCTGCTCGGCAGGCTGGGCGACGCCGCGCCGCTCGACGCCGGCGTAATCGTCTCGGCGCCGCTGCTGCTGGAGCCGTGCAGCCTGAAGCTGGAACAGGGCTTTTCGCGCTTTTATCAGCGCTATCTGCTCGACCAGCTGAAAAAGAACGCCGAGCGCAAGCTCCGCGCCTGGCCGGGGACGCTGCCAGTGGATCTGCCGCAGCTCAGGGCGCTGCGTCGCCTGCGCGACTTCGACGACGCCATCACCGCACGCGCCCACGGCTTTCTTGACGCGGGCGACTACTACCGTCGCGCCAGCGCCATGCCGCTGCTAAAAAATGTGCGCAAGCCCTTGCTGATCATTCACGCGAAAGACGATCCTTTTATGACTGACGAGGTGATCCCGCAGCCGGATCGGCTCTCAGCCAGTACCACCTATCAACTCACGCCGCATGGCGGACACGTTGGCTTTGTCGGCGGCACGCTGCGTCAACCGCAGATGTGGCTCGAGCAGCGTGTGCCGCAGTGGCTTACACAGTGGCTCTCATCATGATTATTCCCTGGCAACAGCTCGATCCCGACACCCTTACCAACTTGATCGAAGCCTTTGTGCTGCGTGAAGGCACCGACTATGGCGAGCAGGAGCGCAGCCTGGCGCAAAAGGTGGCCGACGTGCGCCGCCAGCTGGAGCGCGGCGACGTGGTGCTGGTCTGGTCGGAACTGCATGAAACCATCAATATCATGCCGCGCAGCGAATTCCGCGGCTGATGCGTCGAGGCGCTTTTCGTGTTAACAATGCTCATCGCCCGACTTCACAGGGAGCTTTTCCATGTCAGCACGACACCCGATTATTGCGGTAACCGGCTCCAGCGGCGCCGGCACCACCACCACCAGCCTGGCGTTTCGTAAAATTTTCCAGCAGCTCAATCTGCACGCCGCCGAGCTGGAGGGCGACAGCTTCCACCGCTATACGCGGCCGGAAATGGATATGGCTATCCGCAAGGCGCGCGATTTAGGGCGCCACGTTAGCTATTTCGGCCCGGAAGCCAACGACTTCGGCCTACTGGAGCAGACCTTTATCGACTACGGCAATGCGGGCAAAGGCCAGTCGCGCAAATATCTGCACACCTACGACGAAGCGGTGCCCTGGAACCAGGTGCCGGGCACGTTTACGCCGTGGCAGCCGCTGCCGGAGAATACCGACGTGCTGTTTTACGAAGGGCTGCACGGCGGCGTCGTCACGCAGCAGCATAACGTGGCGGAAAAAGTCGATCTGCTGGTGGGCGTGGTGCCGATCGTCAACCTGGAGTGGATCCAGAAGCTGGTGCGCGACACCGGCGAGCGCGGCCACTCGCGCGAGGCGGTGATGGACTCGGTGGTGCGCTCAATGGAGGATTACATCAACTTCATTACGCCGCAGTTTTCACGCACCCACATTAACTTCCAGCGCGTCCCGACCGTCGATACCTCGAACCCGTTCGCCGCGCGCGAAATTCCGTCGCTGGACGAGAGCTTCGTGGTCATTCACTTTCGCGGGCTGGAGCATATCGACTTTCCCTATCTGCTGGCGATGCTGCAGGGCTCATTTATTTCGCATATCAATACGCTGGTGGTGCCGGGCGGCAAGATGGGGCTGGCGATGGAGCTGATTATGGCGCCGCTGGTGCAGCGGCTGATGGAAGGCAAACAGATCGCCTGACCAGGACTGGTCAGGCGCGGGTGCGCTTTTTTACAGCGCGACCACTTCATAGCTGTGGGTCATCTCTACGCCTTTGCCCAGCATTAACGCCACCGAACAGTATTTCTCCGCCGAGAGATCCACCGCGCGCGCCACCGCTTTATCGCTCAGCGCCTTGCCGGTCACCACAAAATGCAGATTGATATGGGTAAACAGGCGCGGCGCCTCTTCGCGACGCTCCGAGGTCAGTTTCACCTCGCAGTCCACCACATCGTTGCGGCCTTTTTGCAAAATAGAGACCACATCGATGGCGCTACAGCCGCCCGCAGCCATCAGCACCATCTCCATTGGACTGGGCGCTTTATCGCCGGAGTTGCCGTCCATCAGGATCTGATGTCCCGACGCCGACTCGCCGAGAAAGGTTAATCCTTCGACCCACTTCACTCTTGCCTGCATGTTTCCACCTCGAGAATAGCCTGTTTGCCGCCAGAGTACGCGTTCACCTGGCAAACAGCAATCCAGAGTAATCCCCCCTTTGCTGAAGCGAGACAACAGAAGACAGTCGGCAAAAGCTGTGCTACAAACAGTGCTGAAAATAGTTCGTTCTGTTAGGGACGAAGACGGGACACATCAAGCGCCTGGCGCAAAATAAGGCCCGAATAATCTCCTTTAGGGGAAACGCTTGAAGCTTTCATCGCCTGGCAGGGATTAATCCCCCCGCGTTTTGGGCACGATTACAACAGAGGATAATAGCGAATGGTTCTCGGCAAACCGCAAACAGACCCTACACTCGAATGGTTCCTGTCCCATTGCCATATTCACAAATATCCATCCAAAAGTACGCTGATTCATCAGGGTGAGAAGGCTGAAACCCTCTACTACATCGTGAAAGGTTCCGTGGCGGTGCTGATCAAAGATGAAGAGGGCAAAGAGATGATCCTCTCTTACCTGAATCAGGGTGATTTTATCGGCGAGCTTGGCCTGTTTGAAGAAGGTCAGGAGCGCAGCGCCTGGGTACGTGCGAAAACCGCGTGCGAAGTAGCGGAAATTTCCTACAAGAAATTCCGTCAGCTTATCCAGGTGAATCCGGATATTTTAATGCGTCTCTCTTCGCAGATGGCGCGCCGTCTGCAGGTTACATCGGAAAAAGTGGGCAATTTAGCTTTCCTCGACGTGACCGGACGTATTGCACAAACCCTGCTTAACCTGGCGAAGCAGCCAGACGCCATGACGCATCCCGACGGCATGCAAATCAAAATTACTCGTCAGGAAATTGGCCAAATCGTTGGTTGCTCGCGCGAAACCGTGGGCCGCATTTTGAAAATGTTGGAAGACCAGAATCTGATTTCCGCACACGGCAAAACCATTGTCGTTTACGGCACCCGCTGATTTCCTCTCACTCACGGCGTGATGTCACCGTCACGCCGTTACTGCTTTTAGTGAAGTGATGTGGCGCCGAATCATCTATCACCCCGAAGTTAACTATGCCCTGCGGCAGACGCTGGTGCTCTGCATTCCGGTGGCGCTCGGCTGGCTGTTCGGCGATCTGCAAAAAGGCCTGCTCTTCTCTCTGGTTCCCGCCTGCTGCAACGTCGCGGGTCTGGATACGCCCCATAAGCGCTTCTTCAAACGTCTCATCGTCGGCGGCTCGCTGTTCGCGCTCGGCAGCTTTCTGATCCAGCTATTAACCCTGAAAGGGGTGCCGCTGCCTGCCGTGCTCTTCGCCCTGCCGCTGCTGCTGGGCGTCACCGGCGAAATCAGCCCGCTGCACGGCCGCCTGCTCTCCGGCACGCTGGTGGCGGCCATCTTTACCCTGAGCCTGATCGGCCGCATGCCGATCTATGTGCCGCCGCTGCTCTATATCGGCGGCACGCTCTGGTACGGACTTTTCAACTGGTTCTGGTTCTGGCTGTGGAAAGAGCAGCCGATGCGCGAAACCCTGAGCCTGATCTACCGCGAGCTGGCGGACTACTGCGACGCGAAATATACCCTGCTGACCCAGCTTACCGACCCGGAAAAAGCGCTGCCCCCGCTGCTGGCGCGCCAGCAGAAAGCGGTCGATCTGATCAATACCTGCTATCAGCAGATGCATATGCTCTCTGCCAGCCGCGACAACAGCCACAAGCGGCTGACGCGCGCGTTTCAGGTGGCGCTCGACCTGCAGGAGCATATCTCCGTCAGCCTGCATCAGCCGGAAGAGGTGCAGAAGCTGGTGGAGCGCAGCCATGCGGAAGCGGTGATCCGCTGGAACGCCAAAATCATCTCGGCGCGGCTGCGCGCGCTGGCCGACGCCATTCTTTACCATCAGTTGCCGAGTCGTTTCGATATGGAGAAGCCGCTCGGCGCGCTGGAGAAGATCGCCCGTCAGCATCCCGATAATCCGGTGGGCCACTTCTGCTACTACCACTTCAGCCGCATCGCGCGCGTGCTGCGCACGCAAAAACCGCTCTACCAGCGCGACCTGATGACCGATCGCCAGCGCCGCCTGCCGCTGCTGCCCGCGCTGCGCAGCTATCTGTCGCTAAAGTCCGCCGCGCTGCGCACCGCGGCGCGCTTCGCCGTGATGCTGATGTTCGGCAGCGCGCTGGCGATGCTGTTCGATATTCCCAAGCCCTACTGGATCCTGATGACCATTATGTTCGTCAGCCAGAACGGCTACAGCGCTACGCGGGTGCGTATCCAGCACCGGGCGCTGGGCACCTTCGTCGGCCTGGCGATCGCCGCCGCCTCGCTGCGCTTCGCGGTGCCGGAATCGCTGGTGCTGCTGTTTATGCTGGTGGTGACGCTGGTGAGCTATCTGGTGACGCGTAAATATTACGGCTGGTCGATGATCGGCTTTACCGTGACGGCGGTCTACTCGCTGCAGCTGCTGTCGCTGAACGGTGCGCAGTTTTTACTGCCGCGCCTGATGGACACGTTAATGGGCTGCCTGATCGCCTTCGGCGGCATGCTGTGGCTGTGGCCGCAGTGGCAGAGCGGGCTGCTGCGTCAAAACGCCCACGACGCGCTGGAAACCTATCAGGATGCGCTGCGGCTGCTGCTGGGGCCGGAGCAGGAGGCGAAGAAGCTGGCCTATCAGCGCATGCAGGTTAATCAGGCGCACAACGCGCTCTTCAACTCGCTCAATCAGGCGATGCAGGAGCCGGGCTTCAACGCCCAGTACCTGAAAGATATGCGCCTGTGGGTGACGCACAGCCAGTTTATCGTCGAGCATATTAACGCCATGACCATCCTCGCCCGCGAGCACACCATGCTGACGCCGGATCTGGCGCAGCGCTATTTGCAGTCGTGCGAAGTTGCGCTGCAGCGCTGCCAGCAGCGGCTGGAGTATGACGGGCCGGGCTCGCAAACTAACGTGATGGCGGGCGTAGAGAATCTGGATGAAGGGCCGACGACGATTCTGGAGCAGCATGTGAAGCGTATTCTGGAGCATCTTAACGTGATGCACACCATATCGTCGCTGGCGTGGAGCCAGCGGCCGCACCATGGCCGCTGGCTAATCAGGCATTTGCGGAAAGGATAGTCAGGCAGTCAGTGCGCGTTCTACCGCACGGGCGAAACGCGCCATGCCCTCTTCGATATCGGTGGGCTCAATCACCAGCGACGGCGCAAAACGGATCACGTCGGTGCCCGCCACTAACACCATCAGCCCTTCCGCCGCTGCGGCGTTAAGGATGTCGCGCGCCTTACCGGCATGCTGCGGCTTCAGCGCCGCGCCGATCAGCAGTCCTTTGCCGCGGATTTCCGAGAAGAGATCCCGCTTCGCGTCGAGCGCCTTCAGCGCCGCGACGAACTGCTCGCGACGCGACTGAACGCCTTCCAGCACCTCCGGCGTATTAATCACGTCCAGCGCCGCTTCCGCGACCGCGCAGGCGAGCGGATTGCCGCCATAGGTGGTGCCGTGTACGCCCGGCGACATGGTTGAAGCGATTTCATGAGTGGTCAGCATGGCGCTGACCGGGAAGCCGCCGCCCAGCGCTTTGGCGGTAGTGAGAATATCCGGCGTCACGCCGTAGTGCTCATAGGCGAACAGCTTGCCGCTGCGTCCCATGCCGCTCTGCACCTCGTCCAGCACCAGCAGCGCCTGATGCTTATCGCACAGCGCGCGCAGCCCCTGCATAAACTCTGGCGTCGCGGGCATCACGCCGCCCTCGCCCTGAATCGGCTCGACCACGATGGCGCAGGTATGGTCGTCAATAACCGCTTTTACCGCCTCGAGATCGTTAAAGGGAACGTGCACGATATCCGCCGGTTTCGGCCCGAAGCCGTCGGAGTATTTCGGCTGACCGCCGACGGAAACGGTAAACAGCGTGCGGCCGTGAAACGCGTTGTGGAAGGCGATGATTTTGCTTTTGAACGGGCTGTGGCGCTGGCAGGCGTAGTAGCGCGCCAGCTTGAAAGCGGCCTCGTTCGCTTCCGCGCCGGAGTTGGCGAAGAAGACGCGATCGGCGAAGGTAGCGGCGATGAGCTTGCTGGCAAGGCGCAGCGCTGGCTCGTTGGTAAAGACGTTGCTCAGATGCCACAGGGTTTCGCCCTGGGTTTTCAGCGCCTCGACCAGCGCCGGATGACAGTGGCCCAGCGCCGTGACGGCGATGCCGCCGGAGAAGTCGATATACTCTTTGCCCTGCTGATCCCAGACGCGGCTGCCCTTGCCTTTGACCGGCACGAACTGCGCAGGTGCATAAACAGGCAAAATGACGTTATCGAACGTTTCCCGCGTTACCGCAATTTTCTCCGCTGCCATCGACGACCACCTTTGATTATTTATTGAGCCACAGTGAAATAATAGTCATAAAATATGCATAATAAATCAACCGAAGGCAAACATAACTTCAGGTTTCAAGAAAATTACGCAGCAGCTGATGCCCCTGCTCGCTCAGAATGCTTTCCGGATGAAACTGCACCCCTTCCAGCGCTATTTCCCGGTGGCGAAAGCCCATGATCTCATCCGGCTCGCCCTCTTTCAGGCTCCAGGCGGTGATCTCGAACGCGTCGGGCAGTGAGTCCCACGCCACGATCAGAGAGTGGTAGCGCGTAACAGTCAAGGGATGGTTGAGGTTGCGGAACACGCCGCGCTGGTTGTGGGCGATAGCGGAGGTTTTACCGTGCATCGCCTGGCGGGCGCGCACTATCTTCGCGCCGAAAGCCTGGGCAATCGCCTGGTGGCCCAGGCAGACGCCGAGCACCGGAATGCGTCCGGCAAAGTGGCGGATCGCCGCCATCGAAATGCCCGACTCATCGGGCGTACAGGGCCCCGGCGAAATCACCAGATGCGACAGCGGCAGCGCCGCCATCTCTTCCAGCGTGATGGCGTCGTTGCGTACTACGCGTACCTGCGCGCCAAGCTCGCAGAAGTACTGATAAAGATTCCAGGTAAAGGAGTCATAGTTGTCGATTAGCAGCAGCATAGTCCGTCCTGACTGAGAAAACCGCCGCTATTCTACGCGTTTTACAGGCTGGCGCGACTCACGACGCGGGCAAACACCGCCTCCAGCGGCGCCAGATCGCCATCCGCCCCCGCCTGAGTAGCGTCGCGCCACTGCGCGGGCTCGACCTTTTGCCAGTCGAGAAAACAGCCGGCATGCAGCGCCAGCTGCTCGAAGAAGATGCGCTGGGCGCGCCCGTTGCCTGCGCGGAACGGATGCAGCATGGCGATTTCGCAGTAGTAGTGCGCGATGCGCGCCGCGAAATCCGCCTCTTCCAGATTGCGCAGTCCCTCTTCCTCTTCCAGCGCGTCCATCAGCGTATTGCCCTCTTTTTCGATGTACTCGAAGTGGCAAAACGGCGTGTCGTCGCGCCAGATATCAATGGTGCGCAGCTCGCCCGCCCAGGCGTAGACATCCTGGAACAGCGTGCGGTGAATATGGCGCAGGAAAGGCAGACCGATGGTGGCTGGCCCCAGTTCAAGCGTGGCGAGGCGCGCGGCGCTGAACGCCAGTTCCGCCTTGCGCAGCTGGGCGGCGTCGTGGATATCCAGACGGTTTTTCAGCACATCGTCGTTCTGCCACAGATAGGGATCGCGGGCAACGCTGCTATTCGGCACCATACTGCCTCCTCAACGAATCGAGTCGCGCTTCGGCCGCGTCAGCCTGTTCGTAAGCGCTGGCAGGCTCCGCCAGGGTTAAGCCGTCCAGCCGACAGCTGGCCTGATAGCTGGCGACGCGTCGCTGCTGCCAGAGCGTATTTTTCTGTTTCTCGGTGAGTTTGTTTGCCATGCCGCCTCCTGCTCAGGGTTGTCCACACTCTCGAAGCTGAGTATAGGAGCAATTTTTTCCTTTGCCGGAGGCGGACAAGGCGAGGCCGCCAGAGAATGGCGGCGCTATAGGTCAGGGCAGGACTTTGGCGGAAAGGATAACTACCGGTTTTACCGGCACATTTTGATAAGGGCCGACATCTTTAGTCGGGACCTGGGCGATTTTATCGGCCACGTCCATTCCTTTCACAATTTTACCAAAAACCGCATAGCCGAAGTCGCGCTGGCCGTGGTCAAGGAAGGCGTTATCGGCGACATTAAGAAAGAACTGGCTGGTAGCGCTGTCTTTATCGGCGGTGCGCGCCATAGAGATGGTGCCGCGCAGGTTGCGCAGACCGTTGTCCGCCTCGTTCTTGATCGGCGCGTTGGTCTGTTTCTGCTGCATGTCAGCGGTAAAGCCGCCGCCCTGCACCATAAAGCCCGGGATCACGCGATGAAAAATCGTGTTGTTGTAAAAACCGCTGTTAACGTAGTCGACGAAGTTTTTCACCGAAACCGGCGCTTTTTGATTATTCAGTTCGAGTTCGATATTACCGGCGGACGTGGTGAACAGGACGTGCGTATCGCCTTTGGCAGCCAGCGCCGAGGCGGAAACGGAGGAGAGCGCAAACAGGGCGACCGCCGCTGTAAGAGTACGTTTAAGCATGAATGAGTCCTTACCTTGGAGAGCAGCTTTTAACGACACTGATTGTAAAGAGCATAAAATACAAGAGCCAGCGTTTTACCGTTATTTACGCACGGGTTGCTCAAGCCAGCAGAATCGCCCGCGCAAACGTTTTCGTGATATAAATCACATTATGAATGAAATATGAAAACTGATTTTCAGTCTTTATTTATTAAGATCACAGTTCCGTTTACACTTTCTGACAGTTTTATGCCGCCCTCTCTGTTTTCCACAGGTTCAAAACATGACAAATCGTAATCGTATCGGGCTTACCTGGATAAGCTTTTTCTCGTACGCGCTGACCGGCGCGCTGGTGATCGTCACCGGCATGGTCATGGGCGACATCGCGAAGGATTTCCAGCTGCCGATTGAGAGCATGGGAAATACCTTTACCTTCCTGAACGCCGGCATTCTGGTCTCGGTGTTCCTGAACGCCTGGCTGATGGTTATCGTGCCGCTGAAGCGCCAGCTGATTTTCGGCTTTATTCTGATGGTGCTGGCAGTGCTGGGCCTGATGACCAGCCGCGATCTCTCCGTCTTCTCGCTCTGCATGTTTGTGCTGGGCGTCGTCAGCGGCATCACTATGTCGATCGGCACCTTCCTGATTACCCATCTGTATGAAGGCCGTCAGCGCGGTTCGCGCCTGCTGTTCACCGACTCCTTCTTCAGCATGGCCGGCACGCTGTTTCCAGTGCTGGCCGGTATCCTGCTGGCGCGCGCGCTGCCGTGGTACTGGGTCTACGTCTGCATCGGGATTATCTACGTCGCCATTTTCGTTCTGACGCTGTGCGTTGAGTTTCCGGTGCTGCGCAAGCCGGAAAACAGCCCGACGGTGGAGAAAGAGAAATGGGGCGTCGGCGTGCTGTTTCTCGCCGTGGCCGCGCTCTGCTACATCCTCGGCCAGCTCGGCTTTATCTCCTGGGTGCCGGAGTACGCCACCAAAACCATGGGCATGGATATCGCCAGCGCGGGCCAGCTGGTCGGCAACTTCTGGACCGCCTATATGGTCGGCATGTGGGTCTTCAGCTTCCTGCTGCGCTTCTTCGATCTGCAACGCATCCTGATGGTGCTGGCCGGTCTGGCGACGCTGCTGATGTACTGGTTCGTCAGCACCACAGACGCCAGCATGCTGCGCTGGGTGATTATGATCCTGGGCTTCAGCTCCAGCGCTATCTACACCACCATCATTACGCTCGGCTCGCTGCAGACCAAAGTCTCCTCGCCGAAGCTGGTGAACTTTATTCTCACCTGCGGCACGGTCGGCACCATGCTAACCTTCGTGGTGACCAGCCCGATCGTGAAGCAAGGCGGCGTCCATGCCGCGCTGCTGACGGCGAACGGCCTCTACGCCGTGGTGTTCGTGATGTGCGTGCTGCTGGGCTTTGTCACCCGACACCGCCAGCACGGCCACGTGATGCACTGATGAAACAGGGCGGCGCAGGCCGCCCTCTTCTTTCCCCGCCCTGAAATGTGATCCAGCTCTTTTTTTCAGTAAATCGAATAACTTACAAAAAGTGCTTCAGAAACAGCGATATACCTCAAAATAGGTATACAGGGAGGCGCTTGATGTATATCAATATGAGCTAAAAACGGCGCGCTATTGTAGCCTCAATTCCCGCAATTTTGAGGCAAGCATGAGCAAGCACAATGTCGTCGTTATCGGTAACGGCATGGTTGGGCATCGCTTTATTGAGGAGCTGATCGACAAAGCCGAACCCGGCCAGTTTGCATTAACCGTCTTCTGTGAAGAGCCCCGCGTCGCCTATGACCGCGTTCACCTTTCCGCCTACTTCTCTCACCATACCGCCGAAGAACTCTCTCTGGTTCGCGAAGGCTACTATGAAAAACATCAGGTCAACCTGCTGCTGGGCGAGCGCGCCATCACCATCAACCGCGAAGAGAAGCTGATCCACTCCAATACCGGCCGCGCGGTGAGCTACGACACGCTGATTTTCGCCACTGGCTCTTACCCCTGGATCCCGCCGATCAAAGGCGCGGAAGCCGCCGACTGCTTCGTCTATCGCACCATCGAAGATCTCAACGCTATTGAAGCCTGCGCGCGCCGCAGCAAACGCGGCGCGGTAATCGGCGGCGGCCTGCTCGGCCTGGAAGCCGCTGGCGCGCTGAAAAACCTGGGCGTGGAAACCCACGTAATCGAGTTCGCGCCGGTGCTGATGGCGGAGCAGCTCGACGTCCAGGGCGGCGAGCAGCTGCGTCGTAAAATCGAAGAGATGGGCGTGCTGGTGCACACCAGCAAAAATACCCGCCAGATCGTGCACCACGCCGCGGGCGGCAAAACGCTGGAGTTCGCCGACGGCAGCGCGCTCGATGTGGACTTTATCGTCTTCTCCACCGGCATTCGTCCGCAGGACAAGCTGGCGAAACAGTGCGGCCTGGCGCTCGGCCAGCGTGGCGGCATCGCCGTGGACGACCGCTGCCGCACCAGCGATCCGGCGATCTACGCCATCGGCGAGTGCGCCGCCTGGCAGGACCGCGTCTTCGGCCTGGTGGCGCCCGGCTATAAAATGGCGCAGGTGGCGAGCGACGCCTTAACCGGCCGCGACAGCGCCTTCCAGGGCGCCGACATGAGCGCCAAACTCAAGCTGCTCGGCGTGGACGTCGGCGGCATCGGCGACGCGCGCGGCCGTACGCCGGGCGCGCGCAGCTACGTCTGGCTGGATGAGAGCCGTTCGGTCTACAAACGCCTGATCGTCAGCGAAGATGGCAAAACCCTGCTCGGCGCGGTGCTGGTCGGCGATACCAGCGACTACGGCAATCTGCTGCAGCTGGTGCTCAACGCCATCCCGCTGCCTGAAAATCCAGAAGGGCTGATCCTGCCTGCGGGCAGCGGCGAAAAGCCGGTAATGGGGGTCGATTCGCTGCCGGATAGCGCGCAGATTTGCTCCTGCTTCGACGTCAGCAAAGGCGACATCATCAAAGCGGTCCAGGGCGGCTGCCATACCGTCGCCGCGCTGAAGAGCGAAACCCGCGCCGGCACCGGCTGCGGCGGCTGCATTCCGCTGGTGACGCAGGTGCTGAACGCCGAGCTGAGCCGTCAGGGCATCGAGGTCAACAATCATCTCTGCGCTCACTTCCCCTACTCGCGTCAGGAGCTTTATCACCTGATCCGCGTCGAGGAGATTAAAACCTTCGACGCGCTGCTGGCGAAATACGGCACCGGCTACGGCTGCGAAGTCTGCAAACCCACGGTGGCGTCGCTGCTGGCGTCGTGCTGGAACGACTTCGTGCTGGCGCCGCAGCATACGCCGCTGCAGGACAGCAACGATCTCTTCCTCGGCAATATCCAGAAAGACGGCACTTACTCCGTGATCCCGCGCTCGCCCGGCGGCGAAATCACGCCGCAGGGTCTGAAGGTAATTGGCGAGGTCGCCGAACGCTACAATCTCTACACCAAAATCACCGGCTCGCAGCGCATCGGCCTGTTCGGCGCGCAGAAAGACGATCTGCCCGCTATCTGGTCGCAGCTGATCGCCGCGGGCTTTGAAACCGGCCAGGCCTATGCCAAAGCGCTGCGCATGGCGAAAACCTGCGTCGGCAGCGCCTGGTGCCGCTACGGCGTCGGCGACAGCCTCGGCTTCGGCATCGCGCTGGAGAATCGCTACAAAGGCATCCGCACGCCGCACAAAATGAAGTTCGGCGTCTCGGGCTGCACGCGCGAATGCGCCGAGGCACAGGGCAAAGACGTCGGCATCATCGCCACGGAAAAAGGCTGGAACCTCTACGTCTGCGGCAACGGCGGCATGAAGCCGCGCCACGCCGATCTGCTGGCGGCCGACCTCGATAGCGATACGCTGATCGCCTACCTTGACCGCTTTATGATGTTCTACATCCGCACCGGCGATCGGCTGCAGCGCACCTCGCTGTGGCTGGAGAGTCTGGAAGGCGGCATCGACTACCTGCGCAGCGTGATCGTCGACGACAAGCTGGGCATCAACAGTAAGCTGGAGGCGGAGCTAAGCGAACTGCGCGCCCGCGTGCGCTGCGAGTGGAAAGAGGCGGTGGACGATCCCACGCAGCAGGCGCGCTTCGCCCACTTCATCAACGCGCCGCTGCGCGACCCCAACGTGCAGATGGTGGCTGAACGCAGTCAGCATCGTCCGGCGCGGCCGGAAGAGCGCATCGCCGTCACCCTGATTGAGGAGAGCGAAGTATGAGCCAGTGGACGCCCGTCTGCGATCTGCAGCAAATCCTGCCCGCTACCGGCGTATGCGCGCTGGTGAATAACCAGCAGATCGCCATTTTCCGGCCGCGCGACGATAGCGAGCTGTTCGCCATCAGCAATATCGATCCTTTCGCCCAGGCCAGCGTGCTGTCGCGCGGCATTATTGCCGAGCATGAAGGCTGCCTCTGGGTGGCCAGCCCGCTAAAGAAACAGCGTTTTCGCCTCAGCGACGGCTGCTGTATGGAGGATGCGTCGCGCTCTGTCGCCGCTTATCCCGTTCGCGTCAACGCGGGCAAGGTCGAGGTTTGCGCCTGATCTCCTCCTCGCCCTGATGCTATGCTACGCCGCCGACGCCCCGCGCGTCGGCGGTCTGCCCCCTCTTCTCGCTTTCAGGATGCGCCATGGACTACTTTCCCCTTTTTTGTCGCCTGCAGGGCAAACGCTGTTTGCTGGTGGGCGGCGGCGACGTCGCCGAGCGCAAAGCGCGCCTGCTGCTGGCCGCCGGCGCCGATCTGCATGTCGGCGCGCTGCACTTTTCCCCTGCGTTCCAGCAGTGGGCCGACCGCGGCGAGCTGGCGCTGATTTCGGGCGCGTTCGACGACGCCTGGCTGGATAAGTGCTGGCTGGTGGTCGCCGCCACCGATGACGATGCGGTGAATCAACAGGTGGCGCAGGCCGCCGAAGCGCGCCGTATCTTCTGTAATCTGGTGGACGCGCCGGAGCAGGCCAGCGCCATTATGCCGTCGATTATCGATCGTTCGCCGCTGATGGTCGCGGTCTCTTCCGGCGGCCGCGCGCCGGTGCTGGCCCGCCTGCTGCGCGAAAAAATCGAGGCGATGCTGCCACAGCATCTCGGCCAGCTGGCGTCGCTGGCAGGCACGCTACGCGCGCGCGTTAAACAGCGTTTCGCCTCGATGGCGCAGCGACGCTTTTTCTGGGAGCGCTTTTTCACCAGCGATCGGCTGGCGCAGACGTTGGCCAACGGCGACGGCGCGCGCGCGGAGCAGCTGGTCGACGAGCTGTTCAGCGACGCGCGGCCCGCTCAGGGCGAGGTGACGCTGGTAGGCGCCGGGCCGGGCGACGCCGGGCTGCTGACGCTGAAAGGGCTGCAGCAGATCCAGCAGGCGGACGTCATTGTCTATGACCGGCTGGTCTCCGAGGAGATCCTTAATCTGGTGCGCCGCGACGCGGAGCGCATTTTCGTCGGCAAGCGCGCCGGACACCACTGCGTGCCGCAGGAGCAGATTAATCAGCTGCTGCTGGAGCAGGCGCAGCGCGGCAGGCGCGTCGTGCGACTAAAAGGCGGCGATCCCTTTATTTTCGGCCGCGGCGGCGAGGAGCTGGAGGCGCTGGCAGAGCATCATATTCCGTTCAGCGTGGTGCCGGGCGTCACGGCGGCGTCGGGCTGCTCGGCCTACAGCGGCATTCCGCTGACGCATCGCGATCATGCCCAGAGCGTGCGGCTGGTCACCGGCCATCTGCAGCAGAAGAATGCGCTGGAGTGGGAGAAGCTGGCCGCCGAACAGCAGACGCTGGTGTTCTATATGGGGTTGTCGCAGGCGCCGCATATTCAGCAGCAGCTGATGCGTCACGGCATGCGCGGGGATATGCCGGCGGCGCTGATTGAGAACGGCACCAGCACGCGGCAGCGCGTGGTGACCGGCACGCTGGATCGGCTCAGCGAGCTGGCGCAGCAGGTAGAGAGCCCGTCGCTGATTATTATCGGCAGCGTGGTGTCGCTGCGCGATCGCCTGCGCTGGTTTTAAGCCGGCTGCGGAAAGCAGAAATAAAAACGGCGGGTTCAAACCCGCCGTTCATGTCAGTCACCTTCGCTACCGTTTCAGGGCGCGGCGACAAAGCCGATCGCTTCATATACCTTCTTCAGCGTCTCCTGCGCGCGCTCACGCGCTTTCTGCGCGCCGTCGCGCATCACCTGCTCGAGGAAGGCTTCGTCGTTGCGATAGCGGTTATAGCGCTCCTGCAGTTCGGTGAGCATGCCCGATACCGCATCCGCCACCGCCCCTTTCAGGTGGCCATACATCTTGCCTTCGAACTCCGCTTCCAGCTCGGCGATGGTTTTGCCGGTAACGCCAGAGAGGATATCCAGCAGGTTCGAGACGCCCGCTTTCTCTTTGACGTCGTAACGCACTACCGGCGGCTCTTCGGAGTCGGTCACGGCGCGCTTGATCTTCTTCACCACCGATTTCGGATCTTCCAGCAGGCCGATAACGTTATTGCGGTTATCGTCCGATTTGGACATCTTGCGCGTCGGCTCCAGCAGCGACATCACGCGCGCGCCCGATTTCGGAATAAACGGCTCAGGCACGCGGAAAATATCGCCGTAGAGCGCGTTAAAGCGCTGCGCGATATCGCGGCTCAGCTCAAGGTGCTGCTTCTGATCTTCGCCTACCGGCACCTGATTGGTCTGGTAGAGCAGAATATCCGCCGCCATCAGCACCGGATAATCGAACAGGCCCGCGTTGATGTTCTCTTCATAGCGCGCCGACTTATCTTTGAACTGCGTCATGCGGCTCAGCTCGCCGAAATAGGCGTAACAGTTCAGCACCCAGCTCAGCTGAGCGTGTTCCGGCACGTGCGACTGCACAAAGATGGTGCTCTTGCTGGGATCGATGCCGCAGGCGAGATAGAGCGCCAGCGTATCCAGCGTCGCCTTGCGCAGCGCCGCCGGATCCTGACGAACGGTGATAGCGTGCAGATCGACGATGCAGTAAATGCAGTGGAAATCGTCCTGCATCTGCACCCACTGACGCAGCGCACCCATATAGTTGCCAATGGTAAGTTCGCCGGACGGCTGTGCGCCGCTGAAAACAATGGGTTTGCTCATACTTGTGTCCTGATTAGTGCAGCCCGAGAAGGGGCAAAAGTTCATCAAAAGAGTCGAGGGTCAGGTCAGGCTTGCTGTCGGCGATCGGCTCGCCGTAGTTGTAGCCATAGGTCATGGCGACGTTCGGCACGCCAGCGGCCTGCGCCGCCTGAATATCGTTGCGTGAATCGCCGACGAACAGCAGTTGATTCGGCAGCACGCCGAAGCGGCCCAGCACCAGAAAAATCGCGGCCGGATGCGGTTTTTTTACGATGACGTCATCGCCGCCGATGATCAGCGTAAACGCCCCGGCGATGCCGAGCGACTCCAGCAGCGGTGCGACGAACGGCGTCGGCTTATTGGTGACGATCGCCAGCGGCAGCCCTTTGGCATGCAGCGCCAGCAGCGTCTCTTTCACCTGCGGAAACAGCGTGCTGCCCGCGTCTACCGTCGCGGCGTAGTGTTTGTCGAACAGGGCGCGCGCGTCGCGCTGCTCGTCGGGCTGCGGCTCGCGGCCCAGCGCCCAGGTCAGCGCGCGCGACATCATTACGTCCGCGCCGTTGCCGATCCAGGTTGAGGCGCGCTCAACGCCCGCCGGCGGCAGCTGCAAGTCCGCCAGCGCCAGGTCGATCGCCTGCGACAGGCCGGGTGCGCTGTGCACCAGCGTTCCGTCGAGGTCGAACGCCAGCGCGCGAATATCAGTGAAATGAGCCATTAACCTTCTCCAGTTCGTGACGCATTTCATCAATCACTTTCTTGTAGTCGGGATGGCCGAAAATCGCCGAACCGGCGACGAACATATCGGCACCGGCGGCGGCGATCTGCGCGATGTTATCGATTTTGACGCCGCCGTCCACTTCCAGACGAATGTTGTAGCCGCCGTGATCGATGCGTCTGCGCGCTTCGCGCAGTTTATCCAGCGTGCCGGGAATAAAGGACTGGCCGCCGAAGCCTGGATTGACCGACATAATCAGGATCACGTCGAGCTTATCCATCACATAATCGAGATAGCTCAGCGGCGTCGCCGGATTAAACACCAGGCCCGCTTTGCAGCCGTGCTCTTTGATCAGCTGCAGCGTACGGTCGACGTGTTCGCTCGCTTCGGGATGAAAAGTGATATAGCTGGCGCCTGCTTTGGCGAAGTCCGGGATCAGCGCATCGACCGGCTTAACCATCAGATGCACGTCAATCGGCGCGGTAATGCCGTAGTCGCGCAGCGCTTTCAGCACCATCGGCCCCATCGTCAGATTGGGAACGTAGTGATTGTCCATCACGTCGAAATGCACCACGTCGCCGCCGGCGGCTAACGCTTTTGCGGTATCTTCACCCAGGCGGGCAAAGTCCGCCGACAGGATTGAAGGGGCCAGCAAATATTGTTTCATCCGATTCTCCCAATGTTGTGCGCCAGCCTTGCGGCTGACGTAATGCCTGGTCGCGGACGAAACAGACTAGCAGTAAAGTGCCAGCAGTTCGTCGACCTGTGTGCGACCCGTTATGCTTCGGCTGATAGAACGCCGCGCTTTCACCACATGTAATACTGCATCCTGATACCAGAGACGCGTCAGAGCGGTGTCGTGATTAGAGATCAGAACCGGTATGCGGCTCTCGAGCGCCAGCCGCGACGCCAGCTCCGCCAGATGCTGCTGCTCGCGCATACTAAAGCTGTTGGTGTGGTAGGCCGTAAAATTGGCCGTCGCCGACAGCGGCGCGTAGGGCGGATCGCAATAGACCACTGAACCCGCCTGCGCATTGGTCAGGGTAACATCGTACGATTCGCAGACAAAGGTCGCCTTTTGCGCGCGCTCGGCGAACCACAGCAGTTCCGCTTCTGGAAAGTAGGGTTTGCGGTAGCGGCCGAAGGGCACGTTGAACTCGCCGCGCAGATTGTAGCGGCACAAGCCGTTGTAGCCGTGACGGTTAAGATAGAGAAACAGCAGCGCGCGCTCGTAGGCGTCGCGGCTGGCGTTAAAGGCGATGCGGCGCTGGTAGTAGCATTCCGACGTATTGCCTTCCGGCGAGAAAAGTCGACGCGCATCCTCGATAAATGCCACGCTGCGGTGCTTAACGATGTTGTAGAGATTGATCAGGTCGCTGTTGATATCCGCCAGATGGTAGCGCTCATAGTCGGTGTTGAGAAACACCGACCCCGCGCCGACAAAAGGCTCAATCAGGCAGTCGCCTTGCGGCAGATGGCGACGGATATCCTCCATCAGGGGATATTTGCCTCCTGCCCATTTCAGGAAAGCGCGATTTTTCTTCATGCTGTCGTGGTTATACATCTTATTGTGGAGCTGTGGCGGACCGACAGCAGAACGGCGCTTATCAACGGGGCCGGCTTAACCGGCCCCACATAGTTTACTGGCTGGCTTCTTTCTTAACCTGACTTACGGGCTTCACCCAGGGATTCTGCGCGCGAACTTCCGCGGGCAGCGAGGCCACGGCGCGTCGGGCATCCGCCGAGGTGGCGTAAGAGCCGCTCACCAGCACGTACCACGGCTGGCCGTTGCGGGTGGTTTTATAGACATGATAGCCGCTGAGATTCTGTTTCTTCGCCCAGGCGTTCAGGCTCTCTGCGCGCGAGGCGCCGCTCAGCTGCAGCGTGTAGTTGCCGCCTGGCACCGATTTCGCTGCCGCGCCGTTGCCGGTCGCGCTGCTGGCTGCCGTGCTGCTGCCGCCTGTCGCGCCGTTAAGAGCAGGACGCGCTGGCGTGGTATGGGTGCGGCTTTCGCTGGCTGCCGGACGGCTGGCGGTCGAAGATTTATGTGCCGGTTCGCGTGACGCATGCGTCTGCGCAGCGGGACGCTGCGTGGTCGGACGCGTCGCCGCAGGCGCGCTAATGCTGCCGTTTCCAGCGTTGCCGCTGACGGTTGCAGGCGCGGTCGGCAGCGAACTGCCGCCCTGTGCGGCGCTATCGACCTGCTGCTGCTGATTGCTCAGCGCGCTGTTGAGATCGCCAGGCAGGGTAACGCGCTGCTGGCTGGCGGGCGCTTCAACCGGCGCCGCCTGAGTCGGCGTAGAGGAGACCGGCGGCATAGAGACGTCGCGCGGCGTGGTGCCGTCGGCCGGCGCGCTGTTTGCGGCCGCGCCTTCCGTCGGCGCCGTCTGGCCGCCGCTCATCGGCGTCGAGCCGGAAAGATCGATGCTCTTTTCGCCGCCGCTGCCGCTGGATGCCGGCGCGTTAGCCGCGTCTTTGCCTGCCGCCGGTTTGCTCTCGTCCGGGCCTTTCAGCGCCGATCCAATGCCGAGCACCAACAGCAGCAGCACCAGAATGCCGATGCCCATCATCATATGCTGGCGCGAAACCGGCACTTTAGGGGCGGAAGCCGTCTTACGCGGGCGCGAGGGACGGCGGTCGCTGGCGTCAGGTTTTAACTCGTCTTCCGGTTTAAACTCATCCATTTTGCCTCCTCCGTAAAGCGGCATTCGGCCATGCGCACCCCGCGCGCCGCGTCACCACTTAACTGCTTATATTCAGGGTTTTTGACAGTCGTTAATCGCAGCCAGCACCATATCATGCGCCACGCCGCCGCGCACTTCGGAGCGGCCTAACGCCAGCGGCAGCACCAGCCGCAGCTCGCCTGCCAGCACCTTTTTGTCGCGCAGCATATGCGGCAGATAGGCTTCCGCCTTCATGCTTTCCGGGCCGTGCACGGGCAAGCCCGCGCGCTGCAGCAGCGCGATAATCCGCTGCGTATCGGCCTCGCTGAACTGGCCGAGACGCTGCGCCGTGCGCGCCGCCATGACCATGCCCGCCGCGACGGCTTCGCCGTGCAGCCAGTTGCCGTAGCCCATATGCGCTTCAATAGCGTGGCCGAAGGTATGGCCCAGATTCAGCAGCGCGCGCTGGCCGTGTTCATGTTCGTCGGCCGCCACCACGTCCGCCTTAAGCTCGCAGCAGCGGCGAATGCACCAGGCGGTCGCCTGTTCATCCAGCGCCAGCAGCGCATCGAGATTTTGCTCCAGCCAGCTAAAGAACTCGCCGTCCAGAATAATGCCGTATTTGATCACTTCCGCCAGGCCTGAAGCGAGCTCGCGCGGCGGCAGCGTGCGCAGACAGTCGGTATCGATCACCACCGAGGCAGGCTGGTAAAAGGCGCCGATCATGTTTTTGCCTAACGGATGGTTAACGGCCGTTTTGCCGCCGACCGAAGAATCGACCTGCGACAGCAGCGTGGTGGGCACCTGAATAAAGCGCACGCCGCGCTGATAGCTGGCGGCCGCAAAGCCGGTAAGATCGCCGATCACGCCGCCGCCCAGCGCGATAAGCGTGGTGTCGCGGCCGTGCGGCTTTTGTAACAACGCGGTAAAGACGTCATCCATCACGGCCAGCGTTTTGTACTGCTCGCCGTCGGGTAGAATCACCTGGTCCACTTTGACGCCTGCGGCCGTCAGCAGCGCCGAGAGCTTATCAAGATAGAGCGGCTCCAGCGTCTGGTTGGTGACCAGCATTGCATTATCGCCCGCTTTCAGCGGCCAAAAAGAAGCCGGATCCTTGAACAGTCCGGCGGCAATGGTGATGGGATAGCTACGCTCTCCCAGTGAGACGGTGATCTTCTCCATGATGCTCGATACCTGTTACTGAGCCTTGCGGCGTTAGATCAATTTTTTTCCAACATGTGGATAATCTGGTTGGCCACCACTTTCGCACTTTGATCGTCAGTACGAATGGTGACATCCGCGATCTCTTCATAGAGCGGGTTGCGCTCGCCCGCCAGCGCTTCAAGCACTTCACGCGGCGGCGAATCAACCTGCAGCAGCGGACGCTTTTTATCGCGTTGCGTGCGTGCCAGCTGTTTCTCGATGGTGGTTTCAAGATACACCACGACACCACGGGCGGAGAGACGATTGCGTGTTTCCCGAGATTTGACGGAACCGCCGCCGGTCGCCAGGACAATGCCCTGCTTTTCGGTCAGCTCGTTAATGATTTTTTCTTCGCGGTCACGAAATCCAGCTTCGCCCTCGACGTCAAATACCCAGCCCACATCCGCTCCGGTACGTCGCTCAATTTCCTGATCGGAATCGAAAAATTCCATATTGAGTTGCTGAGCTAACTGACGACCAATAGTGCTTTTGCCGGCACCCATCGGCCCAACCAGAAAGATATTGCGTTTCTCTGCCATTTTGTCGGTATTACTAAGAATTCGTTGATGATACCCCGCGTTCAGCGATATCGCTGGCGGGACAGGAACTGAGACCTCATGAGCGTTAGCAAGAGTCAGACGAAAAATTATCTCAACACTCAAGGGCGTTTGGCAACCGAATAAATCGCCCTCCGGCATTCCCCTTGCGGGGCCGGTGTGCGATATGCGAAACGATGCGCATTAGCGCTGCGCTTTTTACGCGCCGCCTACAGAAGAGATATCTGACCCTGACGGATACGCGCCGTCGGGACGGTTACAGCGTTCTAAAAATCGCTAAACCTTGTAAGCTAATTCCTGTCCTGCGTCAACGCAGTTGGCACTGGGGAGCGCATTTTCCGGTTTATCCGGCGGTAAGCGCTGCTTCCCTGACCAATCGCGGCGTAATGAAGATGACCAGCTCGCGTTTTTTATTTTCCGCGGTCTGATGGCGAAACAGCGATCCCAGCAGCGGAATATGGCCCAGCACCGGCACGCGACTTTCGCCCTGGCTGCGCTGCTGCTGAAAAATGCCGCCCAGCGCCAGCGTTTCGCCATCTTTCAGCGTGACCTGGGTTTCAATCTCCTGCTTATCAATGGAGAGGACGCTGCCGTCGCCGCTCTGCACCGCGCGGCCCGGCACGTTCTGGCTGATGCGGATTTTCAGCTGGATGCGTCCGTTGCCCAGCACGTTGGGCGTGACCTCCATGCCCAGCACCGCCTCTTTAAATTCGATAGTGGTCGCGCCGCTATTGCCCGCCGACACTTCGTAGGGTATCTCGCTGCCCTGCTTGATCATCGCCTTCTGCTGATGCGAGGTGAAGAGACGCGGGCTGGCGATAATCTCGACCTGGTTTTCCTGCTCCAGCGCGCTGAGCTCCAGATCGAGCAGCCGACCGCCGACCCGCGCCAACGTCACGCCTGCGGTGATGCCCGGCGAACTCGCCGCCAGCGGGATCGCCAGCCGGGGATTGCGCAGCGCATCGGTCACCGCCTCCGCGCCGGCCGGCAGGTTCCAGCTCACGCCGAGCTCCCGTAGCTTCTCCTCGCTGATGGTGACGATATGCGCCGCCAGCTCTACCTGTTCGAGCGGCACATCAAGCGCCCGCAGCCAGCGTTCGGCATCGCTGAGCGCCGTCGGCGTATCGCGCAGCAGCAGCGCGTTAGCGCGCGCGTCGAGGGTTACGCTGCCGCGCGGGGTCATCAGCGCCTGCCGCTCGCCCTGAAAGCTGCGGTAGACCTCTGTCGCGCTGGCGTAGCGCAGCGTGACGGCGCGCAGCGCCAGCGGCTCCTGCTGCGCGCTGACCGCCTGCGCCTGCTGCTCTTTTAGCTGGCGCCAGCTGTCGGGATAAACCAGCAGCACGTTCTCTTCTTCCACGACGGTAAGCTCAGCCAGCCGCGTCACCAGCGACAGCGCCTGCCGCCAGGGCACGTCGTCGAGACGCAGCGACAGCCTGCCCTCTACGCCTGGCGCGATTAACAGGTTCACGTGCTGATAATCCGCCAGCGCCTGCAGAATGCGCTCGACCGGCGCGTCGTCGAAGTTGAGGCTGAGCCGCTGGCCGTGTTCACCATCGCTGGGATCGTCAGTGGCCTGGACGGGCGCGAGCCAAAGACTCGTCAGCAGTAAAAGGGTCATCCTGAACATAGGCGCTTCCTTTGAGAGAAAGAGTGACGAATTGCGGCGCACAGCCGCTGCCTGCGGTGAGCGTCAGGCTGCGAGGCGTCATAGCGCCCAGTCGCCAGCCCGGCAGCGGAAGGCGATCCGCCGCTGCGATTTTAACGACGCCCCCCTGAGGCGACGTCAACCAGGCGCGCAGGCGCGGCTCACGTCCCAGCACGCCCTGCAGCCGCCAGCCGGTTAGCGCGGCTGGCGGCTCGCATCGGCTCTCCGGCGGCGGCTGAAACGGATCGCGCGGCGCGGCGTAAAGCGTGGCCGCCGTCAGCCAGACAAGCAGCCATTTAGCGCGCATCATCGCTCTCCAGCCAGAGTTTCGCCTGCACCTTCCCCTGCCGCGCCTCCAGCAGAAAGCGCGTCGGAAAGGGCGCGGTGGTGCGCGCCAGCTCGGCGAACAGCGGCAGAAACTGCTCCCACGCCAGCAGCAGCGTCAGGGCGCGCGGCTCTGTTTCGGGCTGCCACGCCTGCAGCTGACTGCCGCGCGCCGTCAGAACGGCGTCGAGCGGCGCGGCACGGGACGACGCCTCAGACTGGCGCGCGCTATCGGCCAGCTGCGTGTGCAGCAATGTCTCGTCAGGCAGCGCATTGAGCTGCGCCATCTGCTGCTGATACTTCTGCTCAAGCCGGGCGATATCAGCGCGCAGTGCCTTTTGCGCTAACTGCTGCGGCCGCAAAAGCAGCAGCCAGAGCGCCAGCGTCGCCGCAGCGAAACACGCGGCTACTATGCCGATCTGTCGGCGCAGCGGCAGATGCAGCCACCACTCCAGCGCGCTATTCATCCGCGCTCTCCTCAAGATGCGCGCGCAGCGTAAAGCGATAAACGCCGTCCGGCTGCCGCTCGACGTTGCCCTGCCGCACCGCGGCGAAGAGCGCTGCCTCGTCGAGACGGCGCCGCAGTTCGCCTATCGCCCGCATCTCCTGCGCGCGTCCCTCGATACGCAGCTGCGTCGGCATCTTCTCTACGCGCTCCAGCCAGACCCGCTGCGGCAAAAGCGCCGGCAGCGCCTGCCAGAATCGGTGCCAGCGCATCAGATCGTCGGCGTGACGCCGCGCGCGCCGCCACGATGCCTGCTGCGCCGCCAGCTGCTGCTGCAGTTCGCGCCGCTGGCTAATCCGCTGAGCGATCGCCGTCAGCGCGTGGCGCGCCTCGCTCTGGGCGCTGAGCAGATGCTGGCTGACGCGGTCGAGACGCCATAGCGCCAGGGCCGCCGTCAGCACCAGCGCCAGCAGCAGCGTCGCCGTCAGCCCGAGCACGGCGCGCTGCTGCTGGCGCAGACGCGCGTGCCGCCACGGCAGCATATTCACCGCGATCATCAGCTATCCTCAGGGCGCAGCGCCAGTCCGGCGGCGATGCAAAACGCCGCTTCCTGCTGGGGCAGCGGCGGCTGGCGATAAGCGAACAGGCTGAACGGCGAAAAAGAGAAGAAGGCGTCAGGCAACAGATCGGGCGACGGCGCGCAGCCGAACAGCGCGCTGGCCTGCGGGAAACAGCGCTTCCTCACCTCCTCGGGCGCGGTCTCTATGCTGGCGCTGCCGACCACGCTCTCGCTGGCGCGGCTGTACCAGAGCCACTGCGCGTCGTAACCGATCAGCAGCGCGGCGTCGTCATCCAGCCCTGCGGCGCGCGCCGTGAGCGCCAGCGCATGGGTCGTGAGCTCGAAAACCGCCGGCCGCAACGCGCTCTGCCGCAGCGGCGTCAGCCACTGGGCGATAACCTCTTGCCGGGCGGCGGTAACGTAAAGCTGGCGGCCCGCTTCGCTGGCGCGGTAGTCCAGCGTCAGCGCTTCCGGCTCGACCGGAAAGAGCCGCTGCGCCGCCGCCGTCACGTAACGTCCCAGCGCAGGCTCCTGCAGACGCTGGCTCGGCAGCGCCAGCGGACGCTGCAGCACCAGCTGCGCAGGGAGTCCGACGCGCAGGGAATAGCGCTGCGGCAGCTGCTCTCGCAGCATGCGCAGCGCCGCCTGCAATTCAGGCGAAGATTGCAGCACGCCGTTTCTTAACGTATCTTGCGGCAGCCCTTGCTGCCACCAGCGGCACAGCTGCCAGCCGCCGCGCCGGCGCTGTATAGCGAGAGCGCAGAGCTGCGTATTCTGAATATCCAGTCCGACTTGCCATGTCTGAAAAGCCATGCGCGCGATCTCCTTATCTACAGGGGTAAAAGGACATATCAAAGCGTCTGGCTTGCCTTTATACTACCGCGCGGTTGTTTATAAACTGCTCAAACGACAACAGATGGGAAACTCCAGGTGAAGTTCGTAAAGTATTTATTAATCCTTGCAGTGTGTTGCATCTTGCTGGGAGCTGGCTCGATTTATGGTTTGTACAAATATATAGAGCCGCAGCTGCCCGACGTTAACACGCTGAAAGATGTGCGCCTGCAGACGCCCATGCAGGTGTACAGCGCGGATGGCGAACTGATCGCCCAGTACGGCGAGAAGCGCCGTATTCCGCTGACGCTGCAGCAGATGCCGCCAGAGCTGATCAAAGCTTTTATCGCCACGGAAGACAGCCGTTTCTACGAGCATCACGGCGTCGATCCGGTGGGCATCTTCCGCGCCGCCAGCATCGCGCTGATGTCCGGCCATGCTTCGCAGGGCGCGAGCACCATCACGCAACAGCTGGCGCGTAACTTCTTCCTGAGCCCTGAGCGCACGCTGATGCGCAAAATCAAGGAGGCGTTCCTCGCCATTCGTATTGAGCAGCTGCTGAATAAAGATGAAATCCTTGAGCTCTATCTGAACAAGATCTATCTCGGCTATCGCGCCTACGGCGTCGGCGCCGCCGCGCAGGTTTACTTCGGCAAGCCGGTAGACCAGCTTTCGCTGAGCGAAATGGCGATGATCGCCGGTCTGCCCAAAGCGCCCTCTACCTTTAACCCGCTCTACTCCCACAGCCGCGCGCTGGCGCGTCGCAATGTGGTGCTGTCGCGCATGCTGGATCAGGGCTACATCACCCAGCAGCAGTACGACGAAGCGCGCAGCGCGCCGCTGGAAGCGAGCTACCACGGCCCGGAAATCGCCTTCTCGTCGCCCTATCTGAGCGAAATGGCGCGCCAGGAGATGGTGAAGCGCTACGGCGACGGCGCCTATAACGACGGCTACAAGGTCTATACCACCGTGACGCGTCGTCTCCAGCAGGCGGCGCAGGAGGCGGTGCGCAATAACGTGCTGGCCTACGACATGCGTCACGGCTACCGCGGACCGACCAGCGTGCTGTGGAAAGTGGGCGAGCCCGCCTGGAGCCAGGAGCAGATCCTGAAAGCGCTGAAGCCGCTGCCGGTTTACGGGCCCCTGTTGCCTGCCGTTGTAACCCAGGCCAGCAGCGACGAGGCGACCGCGATGCTGAAAGATGGCACCAGCGTCTCTCTGGGCCTCGCCGGCGTACGCTGGGCGCGCGCGTTCAAGTCGGATACCGTGCAGGGACCCACGCCGAGAAGCGTGACGCAGGTAGTGCAGACGGGCCAGCAGATTTGGGTGCGTAAGGTCGATAACAACTGGTGGCTGGCGCAGGTGCCGGACGTCAACTCCGCGCTGGTGTCGCTCGATCCGCAAACCGGCGCGGTGCGCGCGCTGGTCGGCGGCTTCGACTTTAACCAGAGCATGTTCAACCGCGCCACCCAGGCGCTGCGTCAGGTCGGCTCCAACATTAAGCCGTTCCTCTATACCGCGGCGATGGATCGCGGTCTGACGCTCGCCTCTATCCTGAACGACGTGCCGATTTCGCGCTGGGATGCGGGCGCAGGCGCCGACTGGCGGCCGAAAAACTCGCCGCCTACCTATGATGGTCCGATTCGTCTGCGTCAGGGATTAGGTCAGTCGAAAAACGTGGTGATGGTGCGCGCCATGCGTGCCATGGGCGTCGATTACGCGGCGGAATATCTGCAGCGCTTCGGCTTCCCGGCGCAGAATATCGTGCATACCGAATCGCTGGCGCTCGGCGCAGCGTCGTTTACGCCGATGCAGGTAGCGCGCGGCTACTCGGTGATGGCGAACGGCGGCTTCCTGGTCGACCCGTACTTCATCAGCAAGATCGAGAACGAGCAAGGCGGCGTTATTTTCGAAGCGAAACCGCGCATCGCCTGCCCGCAGTGCAATCTGCCGGTGATCTATGGCGAAACCCGTAAGGCGCTGGCGCTGAACGAGGAGAGCGTAGAAAACGTCGCGACCTCCGATCAGAACCAGAACCAGCCGGCGCCGCAGCCGGCGCTGGAGCAGGTTCCCGCTCAGCCGCAGCCGGATGGTCAGCAGTATGCGCCGCATGTGATCAACACGCCGCTGTCGTTCCTGATCAAAAGCGCGCTCAACTCCAATATTTTTGGCGAACCGGGCTGGATGGGCACCGGCTGGCGCGCATCACGCGATCTGAAGCGCAACGATATCGGCGGTAAAACCGGCACCACCAACAGTTCGAAGGACGCCTGGTTCTCCGGCTACGGTCCTGGCGTAGTGACCTCGGTGTGGATCGGCTTTGACGACGCGCGCCGCGCTTTAGGCCGCAGCACGCTGTCGGGCGCGATTCCAGACCAGATCTCCGGTTATGAAGGCGGCGCGAAAAGCGCGCAGCCGGCGTGGGATGACTATATGAAGAGCGCGCTGGACGGCGTGCCGGAGCAGCCGCTGACGCCGCCGGACGGCATCGTCACGGTGACTATCGACCGCAGCACCGGCAAACTGGCCAACGGCGGCGGCAATACGCGCCAGGAGTATTTCATCAACGGCACGCAGCCGACGGAATACTCGGTGCATGACGTCGGCACCACCATTATGGATAACGGCGAGAGCCACGAGCTGTTTTAAGCCCTGCCGTAAGTAGCAAAAAAGGCCGACATCGCTGTCGGCCTTTTTATTTTGGAATGTGCTAACGCGGGTGAGATGGCCCGATCGCAAAGACGCAAGAAGCGGCATCCCTGCCAGCTCGTCCCGCGCATATACGCCCCTCATCCCTGAGGGGCGCCCTTAAACGGGCCAACGCGTTGCGTTGTTCAAAAACGCTCCCGGCGTTTTTGTCCCTGTCGCGGGACGCTTTGCTCTTCGGTCTATCTCACCCGCTTGCGAGCTTTAGAGCTGTCTGTAAAAGTCAAAGCCCTGCCAGTTTCAGGCAATGTCGTACCCGTTAGTAATTCAGTCGCCCCTGCTGCACCAGCCACTCGCGCACCAGGAAGAGCGCGCTGACGTTGCGCGCCTCGCGGAAATCGGGCTCCTGCAGCAGCGCCAGCAGATCTTCCAGCGGCCAGCGATGCTCGATGAGCGGCTCCGGCTCGTCGCCCTCCAGCCGTTCAGGATAAAGCCCTTCCGCCACCACGATATTCATCTTGCTGGAGAAGTAGGAAGGCGCCATGGTCAGCTTGCTGAGAAACTCCAGCTTCTCTGCGCCGAAGCCGACCTCTTCTTTCAGTTCGCGGTTCGCCGCCTCGAAGACGGTCTCGCCGGGATCGATCAATCCCTTCGGGAAGCCCAGCTCATAGCTCTCCAGCCCAACCGCGTACTCCTGAATCAGCACGACCTGATTGTCGATAATCGGGACAATCATCACCGCTTCGCGCTCAGAAGGCTTCATACGCTCGTAAACGCGGCGCGCGCCGTTGCTAAAAGCGAGATCGACTGATTCAACGGTGAACAGCCGCGAGCGCGCCACGGTTTCCACTTTGAGGATGTCAGGTTTCTTTAACGGGTTCTTCATATCAGCCTCAGACGTTCAACGCCGCGCGGCGCGGTAAAAAAATTAGCTTACCTGACCACAGGCGTTTGTGCGACAGCGAGTTTAGCGTCGGCTCCAGACGCCGCGCCCGGTCAGGCGTTCCCGGATGCGGCCGCGTTAGTTAACGCTTTTGCAATAAGTCAACGTCGCGCGGTAAAATTCAGAAAAGACCGATGTTTAATTCAGATTCTGCCGGTTAACATTCGGACAAGGCATGCTGCATTAACTTCTAATTTAATGATTTTGCGCGTTATTTCATCTGGCATTTAGCTTGTCAGGGTCGTTTATTCCCGCCAAAATTGTCTTAAATAACAGTTCTATCTGGGAGCATTGGTCCAAAGTGAAGGCAGGATTTTGGCTGCAGTGAACAACGCATGAGCACAATCCTTATTGTATTGGTCATAGTGCTGGTCTGCTCAGGTCTGGCAGGTATCGGCTTTTGGTACGCTATGCGGCATCGTCCGCCATTGGCGAAACCGCTGCCCTTTATCAGCCCGCCCTGCCGCAAACTCACCGACGACGAACGTCGCGCGGTGGAAAAATACGTCGCCTCGCTTGCGAAGCAGTCGCGTCCCGCCGTACCCGGTGAAAAACATCTTGTTTTCGATAATCTGACGCTCACCGCGCAGAGTAACAACGTCTACCCCGTCACGCGCGCCATTACCCGCTATGGCCTGTCGACCGACGATGCCCACAAGTGGCGCTACTACCTTGACGAAGTGGAAGTGCATCTGCCGCCGCACTGGGAACAGTATATAACCGATGAAAACTACGTTGAGCTGATCCGCACCCAGACGATTCCGCTGGTGATCTCGCTTAACGGCCACTCGCTGGTCAACTACGGCACCGATCAGCCATCGCTGCCGGCGCTGGTGCGTCCCGGCTCGACTAATGCCTCGATACGCAAAGAAGAGAGCGAAAACGTCGAGCTGCTGCAGGTGCGCAAAGAGACGCTGGAAGAGTATCAGCTGACGCGGCCGGACGGCACGCGCGAGGCGGTGACCATCACCTTCGCCTTTCTGCTCTTTTTTATCAGCCTGCTGGTGCCCGCCGCGCTGATGGGCTGGCTGGCGCTGCTGGGCTGCGCCATGATCGGTGCCAGCGTCTGGTCGCTGTTTCACATTCCCGCGCAAAAGCGCATGCGCGACATACACTGCCTGCGCGGCGCGCCCAAGCGCTGGGGCCTGTTCGGCGAGTCGAATCAGGAGCAGAGCAATATTACGCTGGGCATTATCGATCTCGCCTACCCGCCGCACTGGCTGCCCTATGTGGCGCACGATCTCGGCCAGACCACCGATATCGAGATCTACCTGAACCGTCAGGTGGTGCGTCAGGGCCGCTTTTTATCGCTGCAGGACGAAGTGCGCAACTTTCCTATCCAGCGCTGGCGCAAAAACGTCGTCCTGGCCTGCGGCTCGCTGCTGGTGACGGCGCTGCTGATTAGCTGGATCCCGCTCAGTATGCCGATCAAACTCAGCCTGGCCTGGATCAAGGGCACCGAGAGCCTTGAAGTGAACGAGGTAGACAAGCTGTCGGCGCAGTCGCTGCACGTCGGCGACATTTTAAAAGTTAACGGCACCGGCATGTGCTCCGTTCCCGATAACTATCAGAGCAACCGCAGCTACGCCTATATGCCGTTCGACTGTTCCGCCGTCTACTGGAACAACGCCTCGCCGCTGCCCCAGCCGCAGTCCGATATCATCGATAAAGCCTCGGCGCTGCTGGAGGCGACCACGCGCCAGCTGCATCCGGAAACCAATACCGATCCCAAGCTCAACCCGCAGCTCGCCTCGGCGATTCAGAAATCGGGCATGATCCTGCTGGACGATTTCGCCGACCTGGTGCTGAAAACGCAGGATCTCTGTAGCCAGCAGCAGGACTGCGTGCGGCTGAAGAACGCGCTGGTGAATCTCGGCAACGCCAAAGACTGGGATACGCTGGTGCGCCGCGCCGACTCCGGGCAGCTGAACGGTATGAACGTGCTGCTGCGGCCGGTAAGCGCCGAAGCGCTGGAAAACCTGGTCAATACCGCCACCTCCAGCTTCTTCTTCCGCGAGACGCGCCGCGCCGCCGAAAACCTTAACAGCCCGCCGCCGGGCGGATTCCTTATCGTCAGCGACGAAGGCCGCCAGCTGGTGAATCAGCCGCAGCCGACGGTCTCGCTGTTCGATCTCGATGCGCCGTCGCAGTGGCGCGAGCTGCAGCGCCTCTCCGGCATGCTGCTGCATACGCCGTTCAGCGCCAGCGGCATTATCACCAGCCTGTCGGTGGACGCCAACGGCACGCGCCATATCGCGCTGCACAACGAGCCGGACGCGATGGCAATGTGGCGCTACCTCGGCACCACGCTGCTGCTGGCGGTTTTGCTGGCCTGCGCGCTGGTTAACGCCCTGCTGGCGCTGCGCCGTATCCATCGCAACCGTCAGCGCATGGCGAATATCCAGCAGTACTACGACAAGTGCTTCAACCATAATCTCAGCACCATGCAGAGCGTGCGCTCGATGTTCTGACGCCGCGGCGCCGCCTGGCCAGTGCCGCCGGCGCCCTGCCCTCTCCCGCCTCTTTCTGTGCTACCCTGTCGCCCGCTTTTTATCGGAGAACCTGCCTGATGACGCTGAACTGGGCGCAAATCGATACCGTGCTGCTCGATATGGACGGCACGCTGCTGGACCTGGCGTTCGACCGCCATTTTTGGCTGGAGCATGTGCCGCTAACGCTGAGCGAAACGCGCGGCATTACACTGGCGGAAGCCGAGGCGCTGATCGCCGGAAAGTACCAGGCAGTGGCGCATACGCTAAACTGGTATTGTCTGGACTACTGGGCGGCGGAGCTGGCGCTGGATATTCGCGCCATGACCTATGCGAAGCGGAGCCTGGCGGCGATGCGCGAAGATACGGTGCCCTTTTTGCAGGCGCTGCGTCGGGCGGGAAAACGCACCATTCTGCTGACCAACGCCCATCCTTATAACCTGGATATCAAACTGGCGCAGACCGGCCTTGCGCCGCACCTTGATTTATTACTTTCCACCCATACCTTTGGGTATCCGAAAGAGGACCCGCGCTTGTGGCAGGCGGTGGAGCAGCATACCGGATTTGATCGTCCGAGAACGCTGTTTATTGATGACAACGAGACCATTCTCGACGCGGCGAAAAGCTGGGGCATCGGCTGGTGTTTAGGCGTCAGCAACCCCGACTCCGGGCGTCCCGATCAGGTCTTCCAGCGTCACGCGGCGGTCCGCGACTATCGCACCCTGTGCAGCGCGCTGGCGTAAACGGGAGCAGCAATGAAAGAGAAAAGCAGCGAAGGCGTGCGCCTCGACAAATGGCTCTGGGCGGCACGCTTCTACAAAACGCGCTCGCTGGCGCGCGACATGATTGAAGGCGGCAAAGTGCACTACAACGGCCAGCGCAGCAAGCCGAGCAAGCTGGTCGAGCTGGAGGCGGAGCTGACGCTGCGCCAGGGCAACGACGAGCGTACCGTGATCGTCACCGCGCTGAGCGACAAGCGCGGTCCGGCCGACGTAGCGCAGCAGCTCTACAGCGAAACCGCCGCCAGTATTGAAAAACGGGAAAAGGTGGCGCTGGCGCGTAAAATGAACGCGCTCACCATGCCGCATCCCGATCGCCGCCCCGATAAAAAAGAGCGCCGCGATTTGATGAAATTTAAATTAACGGGCGACGACCAGGCCTAGCCCCAACGAGAGAAAATTTATGTCTGTACAAGATCAACTGCATCGTTACCTGTTTGAGAATGTGGCCGTGCGCGGCGAGCTGGTGAATGTCAGCCACACCTGGCAGGAAATCATCAAAAACCATGACTATCCGGCCCCGGTGCAGACGCTGCTCGGCGAGCTGCTGGTCGCGACCAGCCTGCTGACCGCCACGCTGAAATTCGATGGCGACATCACGGTGCAGCTGCAGGGCGACGGCCCGCTCTCGCTGGCGGTCATCAACGGCAATAACCGCCAGGAGCTGCGCGGCGTAGCGCGCGTGAAGGGCGAGATCCCGGCGGACGCCACCTTGAAAAGCATGGTCGGCACCGGCTATCTGGCGATCACCATTTCGCCGGAGAAAGGCGAGCGCTATCAGGGCGTGGTAGGCCTGGAAGGCGAGACGCTGGCCGCCTGCCTGGAAGACTATTTTATGCGTTCCGAGCAGCTGCCGACCCGCCTGTTTATTCGCACCAATGAAAAAGGCGCCGCAGGCATTCTGCTGCAGGTGCTGCCGGCGCAGGATACCCAGACCGAGGACTTCAACCACCTGGCGACGCTGACGGAAACCGTGAAAAGCGAAGAGCTGATCGATCTGCCGGCGACCGACGTCCTGTGGCGCCTCTATCATCAGGAAGAGGCGACGGTATTCGATCCGCAGCCGGTGAGCTTTAAGTGCACCTGCTCGCGCGAACGCTGCGGCGAAGTCCTGAAAACCCTGCCTCAGCACGAAGTCGACGAGATCATCGAAGAGGATGGCCAGGTCGATATGCACTGCGACTACTGCGGCACGCACTATGTCTACGACGCGGTCGACATTGCGGCGATCCGCAAAGGCGGCGCGGAAGGCGAAAACAGCGACAGCATCCACTGATTTATTCCCGGGCGGCCTCGCCGCCCTTTTCCCTCGCCACGATATCCCCTTAATTTACAAAGTAAAATAACCCAATTGCGCTAACTTTAGTTTCAAAAGCGGCTCTTTTTGCTGCTTAACGCGCCCTGGTTCGCATTTCTGACGGACAACGCTTTTCCCACAGGCTCAGAAGAGTACACTGCGCGCGATCGTGCATCCGCCCAGCAGCACGCGGACGGCTTGCGCGGCACCTATAACTATTCGCCTGTGCAGTACCAAAACGATTTAAGGAGCAGTCACATGCGCGTTACCGGCCTGACCTCGCAAGATCTTGCCGCTTTGGGCATCGAGGGCACCACCGAAGTGGTCCACAACCCCGATTTCGATACGCTGTTTACCGAAGAACTCCGTCCCGAGCTGGAAGGTTATGCGCGCGGCACCCTGACGCAAAGCGGCGCGGTGGCGGTCGATACCGGCATTTTTACCGGTCGCTCGCCGAAGGATAAATATATCGTCCGCGACGACACCACCCGCGACACGCTGTGGTGGAACGATCAAGGAACAGGCAAAAACGACAACCAGCCGCTGTCGCAGGAGACCTGGCAGCAGCTGAAAGCCTGCGTGACCGAGCAGCTTTCCGGCAAGCGTCTGTTTGTGGTCGACGCGTTCTGCGGCGCCAATGCCGATTCGCGCCTTAGCGTGCGCTTCGTCACCGAAGTGGCCTGGCAGGCGCATTTCGTCAAAAACATGTTTATTCAGCCGAGCGAAAGCGAGCTGGCCGCCTTTAAACCTGACTTTGTGGTGCTGAACGGGGCGAAATGCACCAACCCCAACTGGCAGGCGCAGGGGCTGCACTCGGAAAACTTCGTGGCGTTCAACCTGACCGAAGGGATGCAGCTGATCGGCGGCACCTGGTACGGCGGCGAGATGAAGAAAGGGCTGTTCGCGGTGATGAACTACCTGCTGCCGCTGCGCGGCATCGCCTCGATGCACTGCTCGGCCAACGTCGGCAAAGCGGGCGACGTCGCGGTATTCTTCGGTCTGTCCGGCACCGGCAAAACCACGCTATCCACCGATCCGGAACGCCAGCTGATTGGCGACGACGAGCACGGCTGGGACGACGACGGCGTCTTCAACTTCGAAGGCGGCTGCTACGCCAAGACCATCAAACTCTCTGAGCAGGCCGAGCCGGAAATCTATCGCGCTATCCGCCGCAACGCGCTGCTGGAAAACGTCGTGGTGCGCGAAGACGGCAGCGTCGATTATGACGACGACAGCAAGACCGAGAACACCCGCGTCTCCTACCCGATCGATCATATCGACAATATCGTGCGTCCGGTATCGAAAGCGGGCCACGCGAAGAAAGTGATTTTCCTCACCGCCGACGCCTTCGGCGTGCTGCCGCCGGTGTCGCGCCTGACGCCTGAGCAGACGCAGTATCACTTCCTTTCCGGCTTTACCGCCAAGCTGGCGGGCACCGAGCGCGGCGTGACCGCGCCGACGCCCACCTTCTCCGCCTGTTTCGGCGCCGCGTTCCTGACGCTGCACCCGACGCAGTACGCCGAGGTGCTGGTGAAGCGCATGCAGGCCGCGGGCGCGCAGGCGTACCTGGTTAATACCGGCTGGAACGGCAGCGGCAAACGCATTTCGCTGAAGGATACGCGCGCCATTATCAACGCGATTCTGGCGGGCGAACTGGACGACGCCGAAACCGAGACGCTGCCGGTGTTCAACCTGCAGGTGCCGAAAGCGCTGGGCCAGCTCGACGCCGCCACGCTCGATCCGCGCAGCAGCTGGGAAAGCGAGGAGAAGTGGCTGGAAGCGGCGCGCGATCTGGCGCAGCGTTTTATCACCAACTTTGAGAAGTATACCGACAACGCGGCGGGCGCCGCGCTGGTTAAAGCAGGTCCGGTACTGTAAGCCTTCGGGCGCGGCGATCGCCGCGCCCGCTTGCTGCTCAGCTCTGCGCCGCGCCGTTGCTGCTCGGCGCACTCTGTTCCGTTAGCGGCAGCCAGGCGCGAATGCGCAAACCGCCGCGCTCGCTCTCGCCAATCTCCAGCGATCCCTGATGCGCATCGATAATGCGCTGCACAATCGCCAGCCCAAGGCCGGTGCCGCTGGTGCTGCGCGCGCTGTCGCCGCGTACAAAGGGTTGTAGCAGGTGCGTCAGCTGTTCCGGCTTGATGCCAGGACCGTCATCCTCGACCTGAAACCAGGCGCGATGCAGTTCGCGACCGCTGCTTACCTTGATCCAGCCGTTGCCGTAGCGTGCTGCGTTCACCACCAGGTTCGCCACCGCGCGCTTGATCGACAGCGGGTTGATATCCAGCATCAGCTCTTCCGGCATCACGGCGTTTTCAATCTCGCGCTCGTAGCCGCTTTCCGCCGCCACCACTTCGCCCAGCACGCTGTTGAGATCGGCGCGCTCGGTCTGGATCTCCTGGCCGGTGCGCAGATAGTCGATGAACTGCTCGATAATGGCGTTGCACTCTTCGATATCTTTATTGATCGACTCGGCGAGATAGCCATCTTCCTCGCCCATCATCTCGGTGGCGAGACGAATGCGCGTCAGCGGCGTGCGCAGATCGTGGCTAACACCCGCCATCAGCAGCGTGCGGTCGTCCGCCAGCTGCTTAACGCCGGAGGCCATCTGGTTAAAGGCGCGCGTCACCGAACGCACCTCCGAGGCGCCGTACTCGCGCAGCGGCGGCGGAATAATGCCCTTGCCGACCTGCAGCGCCGCGTGCTCCAGATCCACCAGCGGCCGGTTCTGGATGCGGATAAACAGCCAGGCGCCGCCAATCGCCAGCAGCATGATCGCCAGCGTGTAGCGGAACAGCGGCGAGAAGTCGCCCTGATGAATTTCGGTCAGCGGCACGCGCACCCAGATGTCAGGCGACAGCCAGGTTTTCAGCCACACCACCGGCGAGTTTTTATTGACCTCGACGCGCACGTCGGTCGGCCCGCCAAGCTGCTGGCCCATCTGCTCGCTCAGGAATTCATAGTGCTGCGCCCAGCGCAACCCGCTCTCTTCGGCTGCCGCGTTGGTATACAGCGAAATCCCCAGCTCGCGGTAGATCTCGCGGCGAAACGCGGGCGGCACTTCCAGCTGCGTGCCGTCTTCCAGCTGCAGCCGGTCGGTCATCAACATGCGCACTTCATACGCCAGCACCTTGTTGAACTGCTGCAGGCTGGGAAGAATGGCGAAGTTGAGCACCACCAGGTAGGTCGTCACCAGGCTGACGAACAGCAGGGTCACGATCAACAGCAGGGTGCGGGCAAACGAGCTGCGAGGCGAGAAGCGCAGTCGCCTCATGCTTTAGAACCGTCCGGCACAAATACGTAGCCCAGGCCCCAGACCGTCTGGATATAGCGCGGATGCGCCGGATCTTCTTCCACCATGCGGCGCAGGCGCGAGATCTGCACGTCGATAGAGCGCTCCATCGCGCTGTATTCGCGTCCGCGCGCCAGGTTCATCAGCTTGTCGCGCGACAGCGGTTCGCGCGGGTGGCTAACTAGCGCCTTCAGCACCGCGAACTCGCCGCTGGTGAGCGGCATCGGCTCATCTTCGCGGAACATTTCGCGCGTGCCGAGGTTCAGCTTGAACTTGCCGAACGCGATCACCGCCTCTTCCTGCGAAGGGGCGCCCGGCAGCTCGTTGGCCTGACGACGCAGCACGGCGCGAATGCGCGCCAGCAGCTCGCGCGGGTTGAACGGCTTAGGAATATAGTCATCGGCGCCGATCTCCAGCCCAACGATACGATCGACCTCTTCGCCTTTCGCCGTCACCATAATGATCGGCATCGGATTGCTCTGGCTGCGCAGACGACGGCAAATCGACAGGCCGTCTTCGCCCGGCAGCATCAGATCCAGCACCATCAGGTGAAAGGATTCACGGGTCAGCAGACGATCCATCTGCTCGGCGTTGGCGACGCTGCGCACCTGAAAGCCCTGCTCGGTGAGATAGCGTTCCAGCAGCGCACGCAAACGCATATCGTCATCAACGACCAGAATTTTGTAGTTCTCTTGCATTTTCTACTCCCAAAGGCGCCATTGCCTGAGCCGATATTGTTAAAAAAAGTTGTCTGTCTGTGACAGTCATTAATGGTTTATATTCTAGCCGAAATTGTTACAAAGCATATTAAACAGGAGCTTATCTTTAATTTTATCGCTCTCTTCAGGGCAAAATCACATTCTTAAGCGGCGTTTGTCACCGTTACGGCAAATCTGAAAGTCGGGCGTTTTTTCTCGCCATCGGCGGCCGTAAAATCGCGCCCTGGATTAATCAAACTTGCAGATCAACCAGTTAACGCACAATTTGACTTTAGCGCCATTCGTCGCCTGACCTAGCGGTCGCGATTCCAGTCAACTCAGCTGGCCGGCAGCATAAAATATCAGCCTTTACGCGCCGTGCCGCAGGCTTCTCTCGGATTTGCGCCATTTTGGGCGCGATTCAGGCCATTCAAAAATAAAGCCCACTAAATCAATTAGTAAAGCTATCTTTCCGCCTTATGTGAATTGCACCACACTGCTTCCACTCGCTTCACTACAGGGAAAGCAATAATGAAAAAAACGTTGTTAGTGCTGGGTGCGCTGGCCACCCTCGTTCTGAATCCGGCTTTCGCGGCGACCGCAACCGGCGAGGCCGCCGGCGCGCAGGCTTCGACCACCGCGCAGGGCAATTCTAACGCTATCGGCGTCGGCGCCGTAGCTGCGCTGCTCGGCGTGGCGCTGGCGACCGCTGGCGGCGGCGACAAAGGCACCTCCTCTTCAACCACCACCTCAACCGTGGCGGGAAAATAACGATTTAAGCCGTTTTCTCTTTTTGTACCTGCCCCTTTCGCCACCGGGGAACGACACAAAGGGTTTTCACCGTTGAAAACCTGTTCCCCGACTCTTTTTTGCCGCGCCTGCTTTGCTTTACACTGCCTGCTTTTCCGCTTCCGAGTCGCTACGCATGAAAACCCGACTGATCACCCGTGAAGGCTTTGACAAGCTGAAGGCCGAGCTCGACTATCTCTGGCGCGAAGAGCGTCCCGAAGTGACGAAGAAAGTGACCTGGGCCGCCAGCCTCGGCGATCGCAGCGAAAACGCCGACTACCAGTACAACAAAAAACGCCTGCGCGAAATCGATCGCCGCGTACGTTATCTGACAAAAAGCCTCGAGTCGCTGCGCATCGTCGACTATTCGCCGCAGCAGGACGGCAAAGTCTTCTTCGGCGCCTGGGTAGAGGTTGAGAATGACGAGGGCGAGGTCAAACGCTTTCGCATCGTCGGCTACGACGAGATTTTCGGCCGCAAAGACTACATCTCCATCGACTCGCCGATGGCGCGCGCGCTGCTGAAAAAAGAGCCGGGCGACGCCGTGACGGTAGAGACGCCGCTGGGTCCCGCGCTCTGGTACGTCAACGCCATTTCCTATCCGGACGCCTGATTCAGAATATCGCTGAAAGCCGGCCCCATCGCTGGCAATTTCACTTTTCAGTCCGTATAACTGTCCCCTGTTTTTTAACCCTGTAAGCAAGACAGAATCGATGATGAAAGATCTCAGCCACATTATTGCCAGTGAGCTGCAGGCGCGTGCGGAGCAAGTTGAAGCCGCCGTGCGTCTGCTGGACGAAGGGAACACCGTGCCGTTTATCGCACGCTATCGTAAAGAGGTGACCGGCGGTCTGGACGACACCCAACTGCGCCAGCTGGAGACGCGTCTCGGCTACCTGCGCGAACTGGAAGATCGCCGCCAGTCGATTCTGAAGTCCATTAACGATCAGGGCAAACTCACCGACGAACTCGCCAGCGCCATTAACGCTACGCTGAACAAAACCGAACTCGAAGACCTCTACCTGCCCTATAAAGTCAAGCGCCGCACCCGCGGCCAGATCGCCATTGAAGCCGGTCTGGAGCCGCTGGCCGAGAGCCTGTGGCAGGACGCCTCGCAGGATCCCGAACAGCTGGCCGCGCAGTATGTCGATGCCGATAAAGGCGTCGCCGACGTGCGCGCCGCGCTGGACGGCGCGCGCTATATCCTGATGGAGCGCTTCGCCGAAGACGCCGCGCTGCTGGCGAAAGTGCGCGACTACCTGTGGAAAAACGCGCATCTGGTGTCGCGCGTGGTGGAAGGCAAAGAGCAGGAAGGGGCTAAATTCCGCGACTACTTCGATCATCACGAAGCGCTGCACAGCGTGCCGTCGCACCGCGCGCTGGCGATGCTGCGCGGCCGTAACGAAGGCGTGCTGCAGCTCTCCCTGAACGCCGATCCGCAGTTCGACGAGCCGCCGCGCGAAAGCTACGGCGAAACGCTGATCGCCGAGCATCTTAACCTGCGCCTCAACGGCGCGCCCGCTGACGCCTGGCGCAAGGCGGTAGTGAGCTGGACCTGGCGCATCAAGGTGATGCTGCATCTGGAGACGGAGCTGATGGGCACGGTGCGCGAGCGCGCCGAAGACGAAGCGATCAACGTGTTCGCCCGCAACCTGCACGATCTGCTGATGGCGGCGCCGGCGGGCATGCGCGCCACGATGGGCCTCGATCCCGGCCTGCGCACCGGCGTGAAGGTCGCGGTGGTGGACGCCACCGGCAAGCTGGTCGCGACCGATACCATTTATCCGCATACCGGACAGGCGGCCAAAGCCGCTACCGTGGTCGCCGCGCTCTGCGCGAAACATCAGGTCGAGCTGGTGGCGATCGGCAACGGCACCGCCTCGCGCGAGACAGAGCGCTTCTTCCTCGACGTGCAGAAACAGTATCCGCACGTTACCGCGCAGAAAGTGATCGTCAGCGAAGCGGGTGCCTCGGTCTATTCCGCCTCGGAGCTGGCGGCGCTGGAGTTCCCGAACCTCGACGTCTCGCTGCGCGGCGCGGTCTCTATCGCGCGTCGCCTGCAGGATCCGCTGGCGGAGCTGGTGAAAATCGATCCGAAATCGATCGGCGTCGGCCAGTATCAGCATGACGTCAGTCAGAGCCAGCTGGCGAAGAAGCTGGACGCGGTGGTGGAAGACTGCGTCAACGCCGTCGGCGTCGATCTCAACACCGCCTCGGTGCCGCTGCTGACGCGCGTCGCCGGTCTGACGCGCATGATGGCGCAGAATATCGTGAGCTGGCGTGACGAAAACGGCCGCTTCCAGAATCGCCAGCAGCTGCTCAAGGTGAGCCGTCTCGGCCCCAAAGCCTTTGAACAGTGCGCGGGCTTCCTGCGCATCAACCACGGCGACAACCCGCTCGACGCCTCGACGGTGCACCCGGAAGCCTACCCGGTGGTGGAGCGCATCCTGGCGGCGACCGAGCAGGCGCTACAGGATCTGATGGGCAACCCCACCAGCCTGCGCAACGTTAAGGCGGTCGACTTTACCGACGAGCGCTTCGGTCTGCCGACCGTCACCGACATTATCAAAGAGCTGGAAAAACCGGGTCGCGACCCGCGTCCTGAGTTTAAAACCGCGCAGTTCGCCGAAGGCGTTGAAACCCTTAACGATCTGCTGCCAGGCATGGTGCTGGAAGGCGCGGTGACCAACGTCACCAACTTCGGCGCCTTTGTCGATATCGGCGTGCATCAGGATGGCCTGGTGCATATCTCCTCGCTGTCGGACAAGTTTGTCGAGGATCCGCATCAGGTGGTGAAAGCGGGCGATATCGTGAAGGTGAAAGTGCTGGAGGTCGATCTGCCGCGCAAACGTATTGCGCTCACCATGCGTCTGGATGAGCAGCCAGGCGACAGCAACGCGCGCAGCAGCGCCCGCAGCGCGCCGCGCGACGGTGCGCGTCCGGCCGGCGGCGCGAAGCCGCGCGCGCGTCAGAACAGCCAGCCCGCAGGCAACAGCGCAATGGGCGATGCGCTGGCGGCGGCGTTCGGCAAAAAACGCTAAACCCTGCACGCGCCCGACTTATTCTGGGTCGGGCGCGCGTAACCTCCTCTGTAAAGTTGAAAATCCCTCTCTTAACGCTACGCTGAAAACACGCCTGCATAAAAAACAACCCGGGACGTGGCACCCAATTCGCGATGGAAACTATCACAGCGCTGCTCGATAAAATCTATGCCGATACCTTTCCTCAGACGGCGCGTGAGCGTCTACTGAGCCATATCGCCGCCGCGCGCGACGCGACTAAGCTGCCGCGCAAGGCGCACTGGGACGAACAGGACGTGGTGCTGATCACCTACGCCGATCAGTTCCGCGAAGCGGAGGTGCCGACGCTGCAAAGCTTCTCCCGCTTTTACCAGCAGCATCTGCAGTCCACCTTTCCGCTGGTGCACCTGCTACCCTTTTTCCCCTACTCCTCTGACGACGGCTTTTCCGTCATCGATTACCATCAGGTCAACCCGCTGTGCGGCGACTGGCCGGATGTCGCCAGGCTGCATCAGGAAACGCGCCTGATGTTCGACTTCGTCTGCAACCACATGTCGGCGCACAGCGCCTGGTTTAAACACTATCTGGCGCTCGATCCCGGCTGGGACGACTTCTTTATCAGCATGCCGCCCGCCACCGATCTCAGCGGCGTGACGCGGCCGCGCACCTCGCCGCTGCTGACGCCGTTCGAGATGGCGAACGGCGAGATGCGCTTTATCTGGACCACCTTCAGCGCCGATCAGATCGATCTTAACTTCGGCAACCCCGAGGTGCTGATCCGCATGGTGGACGTGCTGCTCGACTACCTGCAAAAAGGGGCGGACTATGTGCGCCTCGACGCCGTCGGCTATATGTGGAAAACGCCCGGCACGCGCTGCATCCATCTGGAAAAAACCCATTTGCTGGTGAAGCTGTTCCGCGCCATTGCCGACCTGGTCGCGCCCGGCACGGTGATCATCACGGAAACCAACGTGCCGCATAAAGACAACGTCAGCTACTTCGGCGACGGACATGACGAAGCGCAGATGGTCTATCAGTTTTCCCTGCCGCCGCTGGTGCTGCACGCCATCCATTCTGGCTCTGGACGCGCGCTGCGCCAGTGGGCGGGCGCGCTGGAGCCCGGCAAAGGCGGCACCACCTTCTTTAACTTTCTCGCGTCGCACGACGGCATCGGACTTAATCCGGCGCGCGGCATTCTTTCCGAGGTGGAGATTGTGGCGCTGGTGCGCGACCTGGCGCTGGAGGGCGCGCTGGTCTCCTATAAAAACAATCCCGACGGCACCACCAGCCCCTATGAGATCAACGTCACCTATCTCGACGCCCTCAATCATCAGAACGACGACGACGATACGCGCCTGCGCCGTTTCCTGCTGGCGCACGCGATTTTGCTGGCCTTCCCTGGCGTGCCTGCTATCTATATTCAGAGCATCCTCGGCTCGCGCAACGACTACGAGGGGGTAAAAGCCGCAGGTCATAATCGCGCCATCAACCGCCAGAAGTTCGACCTGAAAGTGATTGAAGCGGCGCTGGCGGACGGCGACAGCCTGCGCCACGCCATCTATACCCGCCTCAGTCGGCTCATCCAGCTGCGCACGCGCCAGCCCGCTTTTCATCCCGATAACCCGATGAGGCTCTACGACAGCGACAACGCGCTGCTGGTGCTGAGACGTCACGATCCGCAGCAGGAAGATGGCGGCCTGCTGTGCGTGTTTAATCTGAGCGCAAAAAAGGTGGAGGCGAAGCTACCGGAGGCGCGGCTTTTTCAGGATGTGATCACAGAGAGGAAAATTGATGGCACCCAGCCGCTTACGCTGGATGCCTGGCAGTTTGTCTGGCTGCGTAGCTGATTACTTATAGACTTCCGCGGTGGCGCTGAATTTGCCGTGTTCACGGCCCGCGATCACCAGGAAGTATTTGCCTCCTTTTTCATCAGCCTGTTTAGAAAGTTCGCGTTTGGCGTCCATCGGCGAGGTGGTTTCCGCCGTGGTGTTCACCGTACCGATCTTCTCAAGATTCATTTTTTTCACTTCTTCTTTGGTCACTTCCTTGGCCGCAACCGCCGAAAACGACACTGCGCCCATTACCATTGAAGCTACAACCCATTTCATCACCTTCATTACAGTACCCCTCATTCATTTCCGTTATGTGAGATGTAAGCAGACGCCGGATGCGTCAGGCGAGATGGAACGGCATCATCCTCTCCCTGGATAATTCACATCATTAAGCGGCCATGCCTACCCGAAAAGTATTGTCGCTGATGAGAAAATTGCCAGCTTAGCGTCCGGTTTAACGGCAAAACTCCTGTCTGAAATCAAGAATATGCTGGCAGAAGGCGTCCGGGTGCGAAATAAAGGGCGCGTGTGCGGCTTTTTCCATCACGATGGAAGGCGAAGCGGGCAGCGCGGCGTCGAGCAATGAGGCGACACGACGCGGTACCAGACCGTCCAGCGCGCCATAGAGACGTAAAAACGGCATTTCGATGCGCGGCAGCCGATCGCGCAGATCGACCTCGCGCAGGATTGCCAGCCCACTATCCAGCACCGCCACCGGCGGCATCGGCTGCGCCAGCACCACCTCTTTTAAGCGGCGCGCGTCCTGCCGGGCGCTGTCGGTGCCCAGCGTCTGCAGCGCCAGGAAGCGCTCGACGGTGCGCTGGAAATCGCTGTTAAGCTGCGCGCGAAAGGTCGCCAGGGTCTCTGGCTTGATGCCTGGCCACTCCTCGCCAGCGGTAAAACAGGGCGAAGAGGCAACGCTGATCACTCCTGCTATCTGCTGCGGCGCGCGCAGCGCCAGTTCAGTTGCCACCAGCCCGCCCAGCGACCAGCCCAGCAGCAGCGCGCGCGGCGGCAAGTGCGGCAGCAGCCGCTGCGCCATCTCCGCCAGCGAAAGCGCGCCGAACGCCTGACTGCGGCCATAGCCCGGCAGATCGACCAGGTGCAGGCGAAAATGAGGGCTGAGTCGCGGCACGATGCTTTGCCACACCTCGGCGTTCAGGCCCCATCCGTGCAGCAGCACAAGATCCACATTCCCTTCTCCGCAGGTGCGCCAGTAAAGCGAGGTCATCAGTTACTATCCCGTAAAAAGGTTAAGGAGGCCGCTATGCTACCAATGCCCGCCCTCTGTTGGCTATGCCAGCTACCGCTGCGCGTCGCCGCGCATGGATTATGCAGCGTCTGCCTGCGCGCCCTGCCGCCGCTGCCGATCCTCTGTCCGCGCTGCGGCCTGCCGGCCGGATCTTCCCGCGTCGCCTGTGGCCGCTGTCTGCGCTCCCCGCCCGCCTGGCAGGCGCTGGTCTGCGTCAGCGACTATCAGCCGCCGCTGCGCCGCTGGGTGCATCAGCTGAAGTTTTCCCGCATAACCGCACTCAGGGTGATGCTGGCGCGTCTGCTTTTGCTAAGCTGGCTAAACGCTCACCGCACGCGCGGGCTGGTGCGCCCGGATTTGCTGATGTGTGTGCCGCTGCACAGAAGCCGCGCCTGTCAACGCGGCTACAACCAGGCGGCGCTGCTGGCGCAGTCGCTGGCGCGCTGGCTGGGCTGCGAATTCCGCGACGGCGTCCGCCGCAGGCGACGCGGCGCGCTGCAGCATCGGCTGCGCGCCTCGCAGCGTCGCGGCAACGTGCGCGGCGCTTTCCGCCTTGAAATCGCCGTGCGCGGGCGCCATATCGCGCTAATAGACGATGTGGTGACAACGGGTCATACCGTGGGAGAGATCAGCCGCATTTTGCTGGCGCACGGCGCGGCCAGCGTACAAATCTGGTGCCTGTGCCGTACCTTGTAGAGCGTCGGTGATGGGCGTATTATAACCAACTAAATTAGTCAACTATTGAGCAATTGCCATGATCCGAATTACAGACTCTGCCCAGGAGCACTTCTCTAAACTGCTGTCAAAACAGGAAGATGGCACCCAGATTCGCGTATTCGTCATTAACCCGGGTACGCCAACCGCCGAGTGCGGCGTCTCTTACTGCCCGCCGGACGCGGTAGAAGCGACCGACACGGAGCTGAAGTTCGAGAAGCTTTCAGCCTACGTTGACGAACTGAGCGCGCCTTACCTCGAAGACGCCGAAATCGACTTCGTCACCGACAATCTCGGTTCGCAGCTGACGCTGAAAGCGCCGAACGCCAAAATGCGTAAAGTCTCCGACGATGCGCCGCTGGCGGAGCGCGTCGAGTATCTGCTGCAGGCGCAGATCAACCCGCAGCTCGCCGGTCACGGCGGTCGCGTGTCGCTGATGGAGATTACCGACGACGGTTTCGCCATTCTGCAGTTCGGCGGCGGCTGTAATGGCTGCTCCATGATCGACGTCACCCTGAAAGACGGCATCGAGAAAGAGCTGCTGGCCGCTTTCCCCGATCTGAAAGGCGTGCGCGATCTCACCGAGCACCAGCGCGGCGAGCACTCCTACTACTAATCGCCTCCACGCGCGACAGTCAGGCGACTGTCGCGCGCCGTCCGCTACTCCCCTTTGCGCGTCTGACTCACCGCCTTCAATAGCTTCGTCACCGCTTTATCCGTAAAGATCGCCTCCAGCGGCTGCGCCAGCTTGCGTCGCCAGTTGGGATATTGATCGACGGTGCCGGGCACGTTTACCGGCGTGGTCATTCCTATCCAGTCTTCTGGCTGCAGGCCCAATAGCGCGCTGCCGGTCGCCGCGAGAAACTTATGCATCGCCAGATTAAGCGCGGGCGTCATCGCCAGCTTGTCTGCCTGACGCGCGCTGCGCGCCGGTATCGCGCCCGCCTGATGCAGCGCATCCAGCAGCGCCTGTTTCTGCTTCGCTCGCTGTTCATGCAGCGACTGCAGCACCTCTTTGCCGGGATAGAGCTTGAGCTTTTCTCCCAGCGCGAAGTCGCCCGCGTTCCAGAAGCCGGTCAGCGTCGGCAGATCGTGCGTGCTGGCGCTGGCGATCGACTGACGCGGATAGTCGCTGGGCAGGCGATAGCTGCCGTCGCGCTGCTGCTCGAACCACATCACTTTCCATGAGAAAACGCCGCTGGCGCGCAGCAGGCCGACGATTTCCGGCGGCACCGTGCCGAGATCTTCGCCGATAACCATGCAGCGATGGCGCTGGCTCTCCAGCGCCAGAATGCCCAGCAGATCCTGCACCGGATAGCTGACGTAGGCGCCTTTATCGGCGGTTTCTCCTTTCGGCACCCACCACAGCCGCAGCAGCGCCATCACGTGATCGATGCGCAGCGCGCCGCAGTCGCGCATATTGGCGCGCAGCATGTCGATAAAAGGCTGGTAGCCGCGCGCGCGCATCACGTGCGGATCCATCGGCGGCAGGCCCCAGTTCTGTCCCAGCGGTCCGAGGCGATCCGGCGGCGCGCCGACCGACGCCTCCAGCCGATAGAGCTCAGGATCGTGCCAGGTCTCCGCGCTGCCTTCCGCCACGCCTACCGCCAGATCGCGATAGAGCCCCACCGTCATCTTCAGCGCCTGGCTGCGCGCCCAGCACTCGGCGAACTGGTTTTGCGCCAGCCACTGCAGCCACTGCCAGAAGGCGATCTCCTCTTCGTGGCTTTCGCACCAGCGCTGCACCTCAGGCGACTGGCTGTTGCGCCAGCTTTCCGGCCAGGCTGGCCATCCCCAGGCGTCCGCATCTTCGGCGCGGCGTTCCGCCTGCAGGCCATCGTAGGCCGCCTGATAGCGCAGGCTGTCGCCGCCGTCGCGCACAAACGCGGCGAACGCCTGCCGCTGCGCGTCATCTTCCGCGCGCAGGCTGAACTGCGCCCACGCGTGACGTAGCGCGGCGAGCTTCAGCGCCATTACCGATGCATAATCGACAAACTCGCTCTCGCGCGCTTTCGCCAGCGCACGCTGGGTTTTCGCCGCTTTCCACCACTTCTGCGCCGCCGCGCTCTGCTGGAAATCCTCCAGCTGCGCCACGCTGATATAGATAATGTTCAGCCAGCGGCGCGACGAGGGGCTGTAAGGGCTGGCGAAATCGGGCGTCGCGGGATAGAGAGCGTGCAGCGGATTGAGCCCGACAAAGTCGCCGCCCTGCTGCGCCACCTGCTCCAGAAGCTGCTGCAGATCGCCAAAATCGCCGATGCCCCAGTTATCGGCGGAGCGCACGGTATAGAGCTGCACCAGCGCCCCCCAGCGTTTCTCGCCGTTGCGCAGCGGCGCCGGCAGCCAGCAGCGGCGCGGCGTCAGAATAATGCGCGTCTGCCACTCTTTTTTGCCCTTGCTCAGCGTCAGCTGGTGATAGCCGTGACCGAGCGCCGACGGCAGCATAAAGGGCTGGCCTGCCTCAAGTTCGCCGCTAAACTCGCGGCCCTTTTCGCTGTGCAGCCGCCACTGATAGCGGCCACGCCCTACCGGGTTGAGCTGGCGCGCCGCGCCGCCGCTAAAAACCTGCACCGGCGGCAGCGGCGCGCCCTTCTCTTTTTGAGCATCGCCCATTACCGCGAGCAGCGCCGTTTTGGTTTCGTCGCCGATCGCTTCCGGTTCGCCTTTGGCGTTGGTATAGGTCAGGGATATTCCGGCGGCGACTGCCGCGCGATCCAGTGCGCTCTCTTTCATGCTCTCCCCTTAGCGTCTTGATCCAAAGCCGTTGAGTTGCGGTGTGATGAACGTCTGCGCACAGGCAAACTGAGCATTAAGTAAAGACGGCAGTGGGGAAAAAATCGACAGGAAACAAAGAAAAAGGCGGGTTTTAAAATCAGCGAGCGATATAGCCCGGGTTAAGGCGATACCGCTCGCGACAGCTCAGAGACTAAAGGTGCTTAATCAGCAGAGTTCGAGTTGCACCTCATGCTGCTCGATCACTTTCATAATGCTGGCGGGCGGCTGCTTGTCGGTATAAAGCTGGTCGATCAGCCCCATATTGCCGAGATTCACCATCGCGTTGCGGCCGAATTTCGAATGGTCGACTACCAGCATCACGCAGCGTGAGTTTTCGATAATGGCGCGCTTGGTGCGCACCTCGTGGTAGTCGAACTCCAGCAGCGACCCGTCCATATCGATGCCGCTGATGCCGAGAATGCCGTAATCGAGGCGAAACTGGGAGATAAAGTCGAGCGTCGCTTCGCCCATAATGCCGCCGTCGCGCGTGCGCACCTCGCCGCCTGCAATAATCAGCCGAAAATCGGGCTTGCACATCAGCAGCGTTGCCACGTTGATATTGTTGGTCACCACGCGCAGATTTTTATGATTCAGCAGCGCATAGGCCACCGCTTCTGGCGTGGTGCCGATATCGATAAATAAGGTCGCGCCGTCTGGAATTTCGCTGGCGACGCGTTCGGCGATGCGCGCTTTCTCCGCCGACCACATCATCTTACGTTCCTGCCAGGCGGTATTTTCAGAGCTGGAAGGCAGCGCCGCGCCGCCGTGATGACGCTGAATTTTATTCTGATCGGCGAGGTCGTTGAGATCGCGGCGGATGGTTTGCGGGCTTACCTCAAAATGTTCTACCAGCTCTTCGGTACTGACATATCCCTGACGCCGGACCAGATCGATAATGGCGTCATGACGTTGCGTCTGCTTCACATTACTCTCCTGTTTTCTTTTCTTATCCGGCGCTAACGGCGCCGCACTGCACGGGTATCGACAAACGCCATCGCCAGCCCGACCAGCAGACCGGCGACGTGAGCGCCGTTGGCGATAGCGAGCCCGAACGCGCCATACCAGCCGATTACCAGCCACACGATAGCAAAACCAATCAGTCCGCGTTCCAGATAGACGCCGCTCTCAGGGTCGCGCTCGCCGCGCAGCCAGCAGTAGCCCATCAGCGCATAAACCACGCCCGACAAACCGCCGAACCAGATGCCGCTAAATTTCGCCTGTACAAAGCCGCTGAACAGCGCCGAGATCAGCATAATCACAAACAGCTTGCCGCTGCCGAGCCGCTTTTCCACCGCGCCGCCGAGATACCACCACCACATCAGGTTAAACAGGATATGCAGCAGCGAAAAGTGCAGCAGCGCATGGCTGAACCAGCGCCATACCTGGAGATACTGGCCTGGGCCGTCCGGCCAGCTCAGCCACAGCAGCACCGTCTGATCGCCAAAAATCTGCATCAGGATAAATACCGCGATACAGGCAAAAAGCACGGCCATGGTGAGCGGACCGGCGCGATCGCGAATATTGCCCCACAGGTTGCTGCGCTCGTAGCGCAGGCCGCTTTTGGTGTCGCCGGTATGCCAGCTGGCGGCCTGATAGCGAGGATGGTCCGGCTGGCGCACGAACTGCTGAAGTTCGTTTTCGACCATTTCAAGTCGGCTCTCGTCATCGAGCAGAATAACGTAATGGCCATCCTGTTCGATGCGCAGCGCGACGCCGCGCGTCGCCATATAGTCGACGAACGCCTGTGCCATGCGCGGGTTATTAAACTGGGTAATGCGCACCATTAATCACTCTCCTTGTTCATCGCGCGCGGCTCACTCGCCGCCGGCGACAACCTGAGTCGGAAACGCGGCGCGCCAGGCGTCGAAGCCGCCGTCAATGCTGTAGGCGGCGCTAAAGCCCTGGCTCAGCAGATATTGCGCGGCGCCTTTGCTGCTGTTGCCGTGGTAGCACATCACCAGCACCGGCAGTTCGCGGCTGGCGCTGGCCAGAAAGGCGTTAAGGTTGTCGTTGCTCAGGTGCAGCGCGTTTTCCGCATGGCCGAGCGTGAAGCTCTGCGGATCGCGGATATCGACCAGCTGCGCGCCTTGCGCCAGATGCTCGCTGGCCTGCTGAACGTTAATGCATTCGAAGGTTTCCATGATTCTCTCGTTAAGACGACACAATTACCGCCTAGTGTAACCCGATAAGCAGCCCCAATAACCTGACAAAGCGTCCGGGTTTGTATTTATTTCTCAACAAGAATGTTAGCTATATCACGCAAAAATGTTTTTACCGCGTTAAACACTGGCATCAATGTTGGTTTGCGATTATGATTATGCTCGAAAACGAACATTAATGAACTATTCCGAACATCGGAGGAGATGACGTGGAAACCAAAGACCTGATCGTGATCGGCGGCGGCATCAACGGTGCCGGCATTGCAGCAGACGCTGCAGGACGCGGCCTGTCAGTGCTGATGCTGGAGGCGCGGGACCTGGCTTGCGCGACCTCTTCCGCCAGTTCAAAGCTGATTCACGGCGGCCTGCGCTACCTCGAACACTATGAATTCCGTCTGGTCAGCGAAGCGCTGGCCGAGCGCGAGGTGCTGCTGAAGATGGCGCCGCATATCGCTTTCCCGATGCGCTTCCGCCTGCCGCACCGTCCGCATCTGCGCCCGGCATGGATGATTCGCGCTGGCCTGTTTTTATACGATCACCTGGGCAAGCGTACCAGCCTGCCGGGCAGTAAGAGCCTGCGTTTTGGCGCGGATTCGGCCCTTAAGCCGGAAATCACGCGCGGTTTCGAATATTCCGACTGCTGGGTAGACGATGCCCGTCTGGTGGTACTGAACGCGCAGGAAGTAGTGAAGCGCGGCGGCGACGTCCGCACCCGCACCCGCGTGACGCGCGCCTGGCGTGAGAACAACCAGTGGATGGTGGAAGCGGAAGATGTCGACAGCGGCAAAACCTATACCTGGCGCGCCAAAGCGCTGGTGAACGCGGCGGGCCCGTGGGTGAAACAGCTGTTTGACGACGGCCTGAAGCTGAAGTCACCGTACGGCATCCGCCTGATTAAAGGCAGCCATATCGTGGTGCCGCGCGTGCACAACGAGAAGCAGTCCTACATCCTGCAGAACGAAGACAACCGTATCGTGTTCGTTATTCCCTGGATGGATGACTTCTCGATTATCGGCACCACCGACGTCGAGTACAAAGGCGATCCGAAGAACGTCAAAATCGACGACAGCGAGATCGACTATCTGCTTAAAATTTACAACAGCCACTTTAAAAAGCAGCTGGTGCATGACGATGTAGTCTGGAGCTACTCCGGCGTGCGTCCGCTGTGCGATGACGAGTCCGATTCGCCGCAGGCGATTACCCGCGACTATACGCTGGATGTGCGCGACGACAACGGCCAGGCGCCGCTGCTGTCGGTGTTCGGCGGCAAGCTGACCACCTACCGCAAGCTGGCAGAGCATGCGCTGGAGAAGCTGACGAAATATTTCCCCAATGCCGGACCGGCATGGACGAAAAACTGCGTGCTGCCGGGCGGCGATATCGCCGGTACGCGTGAAGATTACGCCGCCAGCCTGCGTCGTCGTTATCCGTTTATCACCGAAGGTATGGCGCGTCACTTCGCCCGTACCTACGGCAGCAGCACCGAGACGTTGCTCGACGGCGCGACGCGCCTTGAGGATCTGGGCGAGAATTTCGGTCACGACTTTTATGAAGCCGAGCTGCGCTATCTGGTGCAGAACGAGTGGGTGCGCGAGCTGGATGACGCGATCTGGCGCCGCACCAAGCAAGGGATGTGGCTGAACGAAGCGCAGCAGGCGCGCGTGGCGGAGTGGCTGGCGACGCACAGCCAGAAGCCCAGCCTGTCGCTGGCGAGCTAAATAAGATCAACGGGGCTTCGGCCCCGTTTTTTTTGCCTGGTGCGCAGGCGGGCGCTGAGCGGGTTCCGCCCGCCAGCGAGTTGGCCTGCTGCGCAGGCGGCTCTGAGCGGGTTCCGCCCGCCAGGCGGCTTAAGTCTGCTACGCGAACAGGCTCTGAGCGGGTTCCGCCCGCCAGGCGGCAGGGAGTTTCAGCAGCGCCGCTGCTGGCGTGCGTGTTAAGGGGCTCGCCAGCCCCTTAACAATCCCGGCTTCCGGCAGCCTCCACGCCGCGCTCCGCGCGGTGCCTTCGTTGCTTACGTCGGCCGCACGGACCCGTCGGGACAGGCCGTCCTGGCCTGGCCCTCCCTCTCGCCGACGTCCTGTCGGCTCGTCCTGGCCGCCGTGCGCGCCTCAGCGTGTCGGATGCCTCTGACACTGCCCCGCCTGTGAGTTCCCTTGTTTTTTTATTAACGACGACATCGTCTGAGCGCATGATTCATGCTTTCAGCGATGAGGCTGCGCCTTCAATAATCAGGATTTGCAGCGGGGGTTTTGGGGCCATCGCAGCCGCTGAGCGGAGGAAGGATTTCAGGATGAGGCGACAGGACGTCGCCGAAAGCGCGGGCCAGGCCAGGACGGCCTGTCCTGCGCGGTCCGTCAGAAATTCTGACGAAGCGAAGGGACCCGCGCAGCGGGCGGCTGAGCTGGCCCGAGGCGCGGGTGCAGGGCCGGCGCCCACCGGCCCTGCTCGGTCGCCCGCAGCGGGCGAAATGAAACTGCCTCGCTGTCAGGCGAACGAAACCTGCACCGCTGTCAGGCGAACGAAACCTGCACCGCTGTCAGGCGAACAAACCTGCGCCGCTGTCAGGCGAAATGAAACTCCCTGCCGCTTGGCGGGCGGAATCCGCTCAGGCCCGCCTGCGCAGCAGGCTAACCCGCCAGCGCGCGGGAACCCTCTCAGAGCCTCACTGGCTTAATATGCCAAATCTCATCCGCATACTCCTGGATGGTCCGGTCAGAAGAGAAATACCCCATATTAGCGATATTCAGCGCCGCGCGGCGCTGCCACTCCTCCGGCTTGCGATAAAGCTCATCCACCTTATCCTGAGTATCCACATAGCTGCGGTAATCCGCCAGCAGCTGATAGTGGTCGCCGAAGTTCACCAGGGAATCGAACAGATTACGGTAGCGGCCTGGCTCCTGCGGACTGAAAACGCCGGAGGCGATCTGCGTCAGCACCTGATGTAGTTCGGCATCCTCTTCGTAATATTTACGCGGGTTGTAGCCGCTGCTGCGCAGGGCTTCCACCTGCGGCGTGGTGTTACCGAAAATAAAGATATTCTCCTCGCCGACGTGCTCCAGCATCTCGACGTTGGCGCCGTCCAGCGTGCCGATGGTCAGCGCGCCGTTGAGCGCGAACTTCATATTGCTGGTGCCCGATGCCTCGGTGCCCGCTGTGGAAATCTGTTCGGAAAGATCCGCCGCCGGAATAATGATCTGCGCCAGACTGACGCTGTAGTTCGGGATAAACACCACCTTCAGCTTGTTCTTCACCTGCGGATCGTTGTTGATCACGCTCGCCACGTCGTTGATCAGGTGAATAATGTGCTTGGCGGTATAGTAGGCCGAAGCCGCCTTGCCGGCGAAGATATTGACGCGCGGCACCCAGTCGGCGCCCGGATCGGCTTTGATGCGGTTATAACGGGTAATCACGTGCAGCACGTTCAGCAGCTGACGTTTATATTCATGGATACGCTTGATCTGCACGTCGAACAGGGCATTGGGATCCAGCACCACATCCATATTCTTCGCCACCCAGTCCGCCAGGCGACGCTTGTTATCGAACTTGGCGTCAGCCACCTTCTCAATAAACGCCGGATAGTCGATCTGCTGGTTAAGTTCGGCAAGCTGGCTAAGATCGGTGCGCCAGGTACGGCCAATCTCTTCATCCAGCAGCTCCGACAGCGCCGGGTTGGCCAGCGCCAGCCAGCGACGCGGCGTTACGCCGTTGGTCTTATTGCAGAAACGGCCCGGGAAGAGACGCGCGAAATCCGCGAACAGCGACTGCACCATCAGGTTGGAGTGCAGTTCGGAGACGCCGTTAACTTTGTGGCTCACCACCACCGCCAGCCACGCCATGCGAATGCGACGGCCGTTGTTCTCGTCGATAATCGAGATGCGCGACAGCAGATCCCAGTCGTCCGGGTAGTACTCCTGAATGGTCTTCAGGAAGTAGTCGTTGATTTCGAAAATAATACCAAGATGGCGCGGCAGGATCTTGCCGATCATCTCCACCGGCCAGGTTTCCAGCGCCTCGCTCATCAGCGTATGGTTGGTGTAAGAGAAAACCTGGCAGGTCACTTCGAACGCATCGTCCCAGCTGAATTTATGCTCGTCGATTAACAGACGCATCAGCTCCGGGATCGCCAGCACCGGATGGGTATCGTTCAGGTGGATGGCGATCTTGTCCGCGAGGTTGGACCAGGTTTTATGCATCTGCCAGTGGCGATTGAGGATATCCTGCACCGTAGCGGAAACCAGAAAATACTCCTGGCGCAGACGCAGCTCGCGCCCCGAATAGGTGGAATCGTCGGGATAGAGCACGCGCGAGACGTTTTCCGAGTGGTTTTTATCTTCTACCGCCGCAAAGTAATCGCCCTGGTTGAATTTGCCAAGGTTGATTTCGTTGCTCGCCTGCGCGCCCCACAGGCGCAGCGTATTGGTGGCGTCGGTGTCGAAGCCGGGGATGATTTGATCGTACGCCATTGCGACGATCTCTTCAGTTTCCAGCCAGCGCACCTTCGCCCCTTCATGCTGAATGCGGCCGCCGAAACGTATTTTGTAGCGCGTGTTGTAACGCTGGAACTCCCAGGGATTGCCGTACTCCAGCCAGTAGTCGGGCGACTCTTTCTGCTCGCCGTCGATAATATTCTGCCGAAACATGCCGTAATCGTAACGGATGCCATAGCCGCGTCCCGGCAGACCCAGCGTGGCGAGCGAATCGAGAAAACAGGCGGCCAGGCGCCCGAGGCCGCCGTTGCCGAGGCCGGGATCGTTCTCTTCTTCCATCAGGTCGGCCAGGTTTAATCCCATCTCGTCCAGCGCCTGATTGAGATCGTCATAAATGCCCATCGCCATCAACGCGTTGCCTAACGTCCGGCCCAGCAGAAACTCCATCGACAGGTAGTAGACCTGACGGACATCCTGCGACAGCTGCGCGCGGCTGGAGCGCAGCCAGCGCTCCACCATGCGGTCGCGCACCGCCAGCAGCGAGGCGTTGAGCCAGTCATGCTGGTTCGCCACGGAGGGATCCTTGCCGATGGTAAACATCAGCTTATAGGCAATCGAGTGTTTCAGCGCTTCGACCGTGAGTGTCGGCGACGTATAGGTGAAAGGAGCATTCATATCAGTTATCCCAGTCTCTGATTACAGCAAACGTTGGTAAAGATCGCGGTAGGCCTGCGCGGCCACTTGCCAACTGAAATCCATCCCCATCGCCTGTCGCTGAACGTAACGCCAGAGAGAAGGCCGCGACCACAATACAAAAGCACGTCTAATCGCCCGTAGCAGCGACCAGGCGTTGCTGTCTTCAAAGCTGAATCCGCTGGCGATGCCGTCAGCCAGGTTTTCCAGCGAGCTGTCGTTAACCGTATCGGCCAGGCCGCCCGTGCGCCGCACCAGCGGCAGCGTGCCATACTTCAGGCCGTAGAGCTGCGTCAGGCCGCAGGGTTCAAAGCGGCTCGGCACCATGATGACGTCCGCGCCGCCGACGATGCGGTGCGAGAAGGCTTCGTGATAGCCGATCTGCACGCCGACGCTGCCGGGATGCTCCGCCGCCGCCGCGAGAAAGCCCTGCTGCAGCTCCGCATCGCCCTGTCCGAGCAGCACCAGCTGTCCGCCCTGCGCCAGCAGGCCAGGCAGCGCTTCCAGCACCAGATCCAGCCCTTTTTGCCGCGTCAGGCGACTGATCACCGCGAACACCGGCACGCTGTCGTCGACCTTCAGGCCCATGGCGATTTGCAGCTGCCGTTTGTTCTCGGCCTTCGCCTCCAGCGTGTCGCGGTTATAGCGCGCGCTCAGCAGCAGATCGTGCGCCGGATCCCAGATGCCGGGATCGACGCCGTTAAGAATGCCGCTCAGACGCCCTTCGCGCAGCCGCTGCTCCAGCAGCGATTCCATGCCGTAGCCGAACTCCGGGCGCGTGATTTCATGCGCATAGGTCGGGCTGACGGCGGTGATGTGATCGGCGAAGAAGAGACCCGCCTTCAGATAGGAGATCTGCCCGTAGAACTCCAGCCCGTGCATGTCGAAGAAGGATCTCGGCAGCTGGATCTCTTCCAGATGGCGCGCGTCGAACAGCCCCTGATAGGCCAGGTTGTGGACGGTAAATACCGACTTTGCCGGACGTCCGCGCGCCTCCAGATAGGCGCAGGTCAGCCCCGCATGCCAGTCGTGCGCATGAACGATATCGGGCCGCCAGTAAGTGTCCAGCCCGCTGGCGATTTCGCACCCCATCCAGCCAAGCAGCGCGAAGCGCAAATAGTTATCCACATAGGCGAACTGCGACGTATCGTGATACGGGCTGCCGGGTCGATCGTAGAGCGCCGGCACGTCGATCAGATAGATGCCGACGCCGTTGAAATGGCCAAACAGCAGCCGCGTTGGACCGGCGAAAGTCTGCAACTCGGCCACCACCTCCGTTTCGGGGATCCCTTTAAGCAGATCGGGAAAAGCGGGCAGCAGCACCCGCGTATCCGTACCATCCGCAATCTGCGCCTGCGGCAATGCCCCAACAACATCAGCCAACCCGCCGGTTTTTAGCAGCGGAAAAAGTTCTGAACAGACATGTAAAACCTGCATCCTCGGCCTCTTAATAAGTGATCGGGCGCGATCCTCGCGTCGATTATATGGTGCTTTTTATCGTTGCCGTCTACGCGCTGGCCAGCCTGGCAAGCATGGCGCGTGTGACCAGAACGATACCCTCTTCTGAACGGTAAAACCGACGACTATCCTCGTCAGGATTCTCTCCTATCACCATGCCTTCCGGCAGCACGCAGGCGCGATCGATCACGCAGCGACGCAGGCGGCAGGAGCGTCCCACCACCACGTCCGGCAGCAGTACGGCGGAATCGATATTGCAAAACGAGTTAATGCGCACGCGTGGAAACAGTACCGAGTTCACCACGACCGAGCCGGAGATGATGGTGCCGCCGGAGATCAGCGAATTCATCGTCATGCCATGGCTACCCGAGCGGTCCTGCACGAACTTGGCGGGCGGCAACGGCTCCATATGGGTTCGGATCGGCCAGGTATGGTCATACATATCCAGCTCCGGCGTCACCGACGCCAGATCGAGGTTGGCGCGCCAGTAGGCTTCCAGCGTCCCTACATCACGCCAGTAGGGCGGCGAACTTTCATCCTGCTGCACACAGGAGAGCGTAAACGAATGGGCGTACCCTTCGCCGCTCGCTACCACTTTCGGCAGAATATCTTTGCCGAAGTCGTGGTTAGAATTAGGCTCCTGTAGATCTTCCTCCAGCAGCTGATAGAGATAATCGGCGTTAAACACGTAGATCCCCATACTGGCCAGCGCCTGCGTATCGTCGCCGGGCATGGCGGGCGGCTGCGGCGGCTTCTCTACAAAGTCGATCACTTTATTATTTTCATCCACTGCCATCACGCCAAAGGCGGTCGCTTCGTGCAGCGGCACGGGCAGGCAGGCGATGGTGCACTTCGCGTTGGCGTCGACGTGGTCGAGCAGCATGCGCGAATAGTCCATTTTATAAATATGATCCCCGGCCAGAATCACGATGTACTGCGCCTGATAGCGCCGAATAATGTCGAGGTTCTGGGTCACGGCGTCTGCGGTGCCGCGATACCAGTGTTCGGTTAAGGTGCGCTGCTGCGCCGGCAGCAAATCCACAAACTCGTTCATCTCTTCGTTGAAGATAGACCAGCCACGCTGAACGTGCTGCGTTAGCGTGTGCGACTGGTACTGCGTTATCACGCCGATCCGGCGGATACCGGAGTTAATGCAGTTGGAAAGCGCAAAGTCGATGATGCGAAACTTGCCGCCGAAATGCACCGCTGGCTTGGCGCGTTTGGCGGTCAGGTCTTTCAGGCGCGTACCTCTTCCCCCGGCGAGGATCAGCGCAACCGTCTGTGTAGGGAGCTGGCGGGCCAGCATCAGGTGATCGGTTCTGTCTAACTTAACCATGTCTGACTCCTTATGATTGCTTTTGGAACACGCACACGCCGTGTGCGGGACCATGCCAGACAGTCGACAAAATGGGGTTGTCATCCCCGGCGAAAGGAGGAACGGCACGCCATTCTCCGTCTGGTAAGGCGATGTCACTCACCGAATCCGTGGCGTTTATTGTTATTAACCAGCGGCCGGAGAGCAGGATCTGCATTCTGTGCGCCTTCTGCTCCCACTCCTCTCGCTGCAGTGGTCTGCCGCTGGCATTGAACCACTGCACATTGCCGTCGCCCTCTTGCCACCAGCGATCGGCGGTTAACGCCGGGATCTGCTGACGCAAACGAATCAGGGCGGCGGTAAAATCCACCAGACTGCTCTCTTCTTCCTGCCAGTCGAGCCAGGTCAGGATATTATCCTGACAGTAGGCGTTGTTGTTGCCGTGCTGACTGTGGCCGCGCTCGTCGCCGGCGAGCAGCATCGGCGTGCCCTGCGCCAGCAGCAGCGACGTCAGCAGCGCATGCGTGCTCAGGCGACGGCGTTCGATCACGTCGAAGCTGGCGCGCAGCCCTTCTACGCCGTGGTTATAGCTGAAATTGCCGTTGCTGCCGTCGCGGTTATCCTCGCCGTTAGCCTGGTTATGCTTATGGTTAAAGCTCACCACGTCGCGCAGCGTAAAGCCGTCGTGCGCGGTGATCAGATTAACCGCGGCGTGCGGCAGTCGGCCATCGCGCTGGAACAGATCGCTGGAGGCGGCGAAGCGGCGCGCGAACGCGCCGTTACTGACGTCGCGATGCAGCCAGAAGCGCCGCATATCGTCGCGGAAATGGTCGTTCCACTCGGCGAACAGCGGCGGAAAGTTGCCGACCTGATAGCCGCCTGGCCCGATATCCCAGGGTTCGGCGATCAGCTTGACCTGCGAGAGCAGCGGGCAGGCTTTGATCGCCTCGAACAGCGGCGCGTGCGCTGAGAAATCGGGCGTGCGCCCCAGCACCGGCGCCAGATCGAAACGAAAGCCGTCGACGTGGCAGACGCGCACCCAGTAGCGCAGCGCCTCCAGCGCCCAGTTCATCACCTCGGGATCGCTGAGATTCAGAGTATTGCCGCAGCCGGTCCAGTTTTCATATTCGCCCTGCGGGCTCAGCCAGTAGTAGCTGGCGTTATCGACGCCGCGCTGCGACAGCGTCGGGCCGATCTCCTCTAGCTCGGCGGTGTGGTTGAACACCACGTCCAGCAGCACTTCGATACCCGCCGCGTGCAGATCCTTTACCGCCTGCTGAAACTCCTGCAGAGGCGACGCGCTCTTCTGCGAGGCGTAGCGCGGATCGACGGCCCAGAGCGCAAAAGGATTGTAGCCCCAGTAGTTGCTTAATCCGAGGCGCTGCAGGCGCGGCTCGCTGGCGAAATGGGCCACCGGCAGCAGCTCCAGCGCGGTGACGCCGAGATGGCGCAGGTAATTCACCATAACAGGATGGCCGAGGGCGGCGTAAGTCCCGCGCAGCGATTCCGGAATTTCCGGATGTCGCTGCGTTAACCCGCGGACGTGCGCCTCATAAATAACTGTGTTGCCCCAGGGCGTGCGCGGGGCGACATCGCCTTCCCAGTCGAAGTCCTCCGCCACCACCAGCGATTTAGGCGCCACGGCGGCGCTGTCCTGCTCGTCAGGCTGCTCAATGCCGCCGTAGAGACGCGGGTCGTCTGTGACCTCGCCCTCAACCGCGCGGGCGCAGGGATCGACCAGCAGCTTGGCGGGATTAAAGCGGTGTCCGCGCTCCGGCGCCCAGGGGCCGTGGACGCGGAAGCCGTAGCGCTGGCCCGGTTTTAACGCGGCCGCATAGCCGTGCCAGATATCACCGGTACGCGCCGGAAGATCGAAGCGTCGCTCTTTGCCCTGGTCGAACAGGCAAAGCTCGACGCGCGCGGCATGCCGGGAGAAGAGCGTAAAGTTAACGCCCTTGCCGTCGTAACTGGCGCCTGGCGGCTCAGCACGTCCCGGAAGCAGCGTCATTCCGCCTCCTTCACCAGCCAGATTGTCGCCAGCGGCGGCAGCGTCAGCGACAGCGACTGTGGTCGGTTGTGGCTGGCGATCTCATCGGTATGCACCACCGGGTTACGCGTATCGCTGCCGTGATAGCTGTGCTGATCGGTGTTGATCACCTCACGCCAGTTCCCCGCCTGATTAACGCCGAAGCGGTAGTTGTGGCGCGGCACCGGCGTAAAGTTGCTGGCGACGATAATCTCGTTGCCGTCGCGGTCGCGGCGCACAAAGACGAAGACCGAGTTTTCGCGATCGTCGACCACCAGCCACTCAAAGCCGGCCGGGTCGAAATCGAGCTGATGCATCGGCGCGTAATGCTGATAGGTGTGGTTAAGGTCGCGCACCAGCCGCTGCACGCCGTGGTGCCAGTTATCGGCGCCCTCCAGCAGATGCCAGTCAAGGCTGACGTCGTGGTTCCACTCTTTGCCCTGCGCGAACTCGCCGCCCATAAACATCAGTTTTTTGCCGGGGAAGGCCCACATCCAGCCGTAGTAGGCGCGCAGGTTAGCGAACTTCTGCCAGGGATCGCCCGGCATGCGGTCCAGCAGCGACTTTTTGCCGTGCACCACTTCGTCATGGGAGAGCGGCAGTACGAAGTTTTCGGTGTAGTTGTACATCATGCCGAAGCTCATCAGGTCGTGATGATGGCAGCGATAGATCGGGTCGAGCTTCATGTAGTCGAGGGTGTCGTGCATCCAGCCCAGGTTCCACTTGTACCAGAAGCCGAGGCCGCCCGATTCCGGCGGACGCGACACGCCGTCGAAGTCGGTGGACTCTTCGGCGATGGTGACGGTGCCTGGCGCGGCGCGTCCCAGCGTGCGGTTGGTGTAACGCAGGAAGGCGATAGCTTCGAGATTTTCCCGACCGCCGTAGTGGTTCGGTACCCATTCGCCTTCGGCACGGCTGTAGTCGCGGTAGATCATCGAGGCCACGGCGTCGACGCGCAAACCATCGATGCCGTAGCGTTCCAGCCAGTAGAGCGCGTTGCCCGCCAGATAGTTGCTCACTTCGCGGCGGCCAAAGTTATAAATCAGGGTGTTCCAGTCCTGATGATAGCCTTCGCGCGGGTCGCTGTGCTCGTAGAGCTCGGTGCCGTCGAACTTCGCCAGGCCGAAATCGTCGCTGGGGAAGTGGCCCGGCACCCAGTCGAGCAGCACGTTCAGGCCCGCTTCGTGCGCGGCGTTGATGAAATAGAGGAATTCGTCGCGCGTGCCGAAGCGGCGCGTCGGCGCATACATGCCGAGCGGCTGATAGCCCCAGCTGCCGTCGAAGGGATGTTCGTTGATCGGCAGCAGTTCGATATGGGTGAAGCCCATCTCTTTGACGTAGGGCACCAGCTGCTCCGCCAGCTCTTTGTAGCTGAGCCAGAAGTTATTCTCGGTGTGGCGACGCCACGAGCCGAGGTGCACCTCGTAGATGGAGATCGGCGCGTCGAACTCGTTGCGCGCTTTACGCTCTTCGGCCATCTCGACCTTCGGCGGCAGGCCGCAGATCATTGAGGCGGTTTGCGGGCGCATCTGCGCCTCGAAGGCGTAAGGGTCCGCTTTAATACGCAGCTGGCCGCTGTTATCGACGATTTCGAATTTATAGAGCTGGCCGTTGTACGCGCCGGGCACGAACAGCTCCCAGATGCCCATTTCGCGGCGGAAGCGCATCGGATGGCGGCGGCCGTCCCAGAAGTTGAAATCGCCTACCACCGAGACGCGCTGCGCGTTAGGCGCCCAGACGCTAAAGCGCGTGCCGTGCACGTCGTCAATTACCGCGCCGTGCGCGCCCAGGGTTTCGTAGGGGCGCAAATGGGTGCCTTCCGCCAGCAGCCAGGCGTCCATCTCCTGCAGCAGCGGCCCGAAGCGATAGGCGTCGTCGATCAGATTCTGCTGTCCGTGCCAGTTCACCGCCAGCTGGTAGCGAAACATGTTCTTACGGCGCGGCACCACCGCGCTGAAAAAGCCGCGCGAATCGAGACATTTCAGCTGGGCGACTTTGCGCCCGGTGTTGGTTTCTATTACCCATACTTCCGAAGCGTCGGGCAGCAGCGCCCTGACTTCCAGCCCGTTGGCTGTCTGGTGCATCCCCAGCAAGGCGAAGGGATCGGCGTAATTACCCGCAAACAGGGCATTGATCGCCAGGCGATCGGGAAGCTCTGACATGACTTTCTTCCTGTGATTATGTGGCAGGCGAAATGAGCGCGGCGTAAGCCATGCATCAGGTGCGCTGCTCTTCATTGAGCCATGCGTACAACGGCAGAGAAAGGAAACCGCTCCGTGGGAAAATAACTTTGCCGTGTACAACAACTATTCAGTGCGAAATGCAAAACAGTCAACAACCGGCACATCATTGTTAAATCATAGCTTGGGCTTGCAAGTTGCCAGGGCAGAAAACGAAAAATTATTAGCGGGGACGTAAAAAAGGGAAGCCGATCACTTACAGACGGTAAGTTGTTTGACTTATTTCAGAATAATCAGGCAAAAGGCCGGGAACATCCCGGCCTCGCTTAGTGTTTTGTTTTAGTCGACCAGCAGACGCAACATGCGGCGCAGCGGCTCGGCCGCGCCCCACAGCAGCTGATCGCCGACGGTAAAGGCAGAGAGATACTCCGGGCCCATATTAAGCTTGCGCAGGCGACCGACCGGCGTGGTCAGCGTGCCGGTCACCGCCGCAGGCGTCAGCTCGCGCATGGTCAGCTCGCGGTCGTTAGGCACCACTTTCACCCACTCGTTATGGGACGCCAGCAGCTGTTCGATTTCCGCCAGCGGCACATCTTTTTTCAGCTTCAGGGTAAACGCCTGGCTATGGCAGCGCAGCGCGCCGACGCGCACGCAGAGGCCGTCGACAGGAATGGTGTGCGTGGTGCCGAGGATCTTGTTGGTTTCCGCCTGGCCTTTCCACTCTTCGCGGCTCTGGCCGTTGTCGAGCTGCTTGTCGATCCACGGGATCAGGCTGCCGGCCAGCGGCACGCCGAAGTTATCGGTTGGCAGCGTGCCGGAGCGGGTCAGCTCGGTGACGCTGCGCTCGATGTCGAGAATGGCCGACGCCGGATCCTGCAGCGAGGTGGCGACGTGATTATGCAGCATGCCCATCTGGGTCAGCAGTTCGCGCATATGCCGCGCGCCGCCGCCGGACGCCGCCTGATAGGTGGCGACAGAGGCCCACTCCACCAGATCCTGGGCAAACAGGCCGCCCAGCGACATCAGCATCAGGCTCACGGTGCAGTTACCGCCGACGAAGGTGTTGATGCCTTTGTCGAGACCCTGACGAATCACCTGATGGTTGACCGGATCGAGAATAATGATGGCGTCGTCTTTCATGCGCAGCGTTGAGGCCGCGTCAATCCAGTAGCCCTGCCAGCCGCTGGCGCGCAGCTTCGGGTAGACTTCACTGGTATAATCGCCGCCCTGGCAGGTGATAATGATATCCAGCGCCCTGAGCGCCTCGATATCAAACGCATCCTGCAGCGCACCGGTGGACTTGCCGCCAAACGTCGGCGCCGCCTGTCCCAGTTGCGAAGTGGAGAAGAAGACCGGATTGATAACGTCAAAATCACGCTCTTCGCTCATGCGCGACATCAGCACGGAGCCGACCATACCGCGCCAACCAATAAAACCTACATTCTTCATTTTCTGTCCGTCTCAGTCAGCGATAAGGGCCGACCTGCTTACCGAAGGGAAGAACGGAATGGGTTTTCACTCCGCTCTGCGTCATAAATGGATTTACCTGTGACCAACAACTCTACAAAATGCAGCTTTTCTGGCAAGTGAATTAATTCGATTGCGCCAACTTTTTCAGCAGCGCAGCTAATAACCCCGCGTCGGGATGAAAGGAAAAACCAAAAAAATGACTGAAATGATTTCTGCGACCATCTTATTGCTGCTGATTATGGATCCGCTGGGCAACCTGCCGATTTTTATGTCGGTGCTCAAGCATCTGGAGCCGAAGCGGCGGCGCGCGGTGCTGATCCGCGAACTGCTGATTGCGCTGGTACTGATGCTGCTGTTTCTGTTCGCGGGCGAACGCATACTGACTTTCCTTAATCTGCGCACCGAGACCGTCTCTATTTCCGGCGGCGTGATCCTGTTTCTTATCGCCATCCGCATGATTTTCCCGTCGGACGAAAGCAGCAGCAGCGGCCTGCCTGCGGGCGAAGAGCCCTTTCTGGTGCCGCTGGCGATCCCGCTGGTCGCCGGCCCGTCGCTGCTCGCCACGCTGATGTTGCTGTCGCATCAGTATCCTAATCAGATGGGGCATCTCGTCGGCGCGCTGCTGATCGCCTGGGGCGTCACGGTGACGATTCTGCTGCTGTCGGGGCTGTTTTTACGGCTGCTGGGCGACAAGGGCGTCAACGCACTGGAGCGCCTGATGGGACTGATTTTGATTATGCTGGCGACGCAGATGTTCCTGGACGGTATTCGCGTCTACCTCAAGCTGTAGCGCCTCGCCGCAAATAGCCTTTATCTTAGTGTGGTTTTGGGTTGATTAATGTTTCGCTGCGTATTATCGCGCCGTTTAACCGTTAATTTCATACCAGGACCACACCATGAAAACCGCTCAACCCACCCAGCCTGCCCGTCGATCCATACTGAAGAAAACGCTGGCGCTCTCCGCGCTCTCCGTAACCGGCGTCGGCGCGCTGGGCCTGCCGACCCTCTCTTTCGCCGCCTCGCTGAGCAAAGAGGAGCGCGACGCCATGACGCCGGACGCAGTCATCGCCCACTTCAAGCAGGGCAACCTGCGCTTTCGCGAAAACCGTCCGGTAAAACATGATTACCTGGCGCAGAAGCGCAACAGTATTGCCGGTCAGTATCCGGCGGCGGTGATCCTGAGCTGCATCGACTCGCGCGCGCCCGCTGAGATTGTGCTGGACGCCGGTATCGGTGAAACCTTCAACGCGCGCGTCGCCGGCAATATCAGCAACCGCGATATGCTGGGCAGCATGGAGTTCGCCTGCGCCGTTGCCGGCGCGAAGGTGGTGCTGGTAATGGGACATACGCGCTGCGGCGCGGTGCGCGGCGCGATCGATAACGCGGAGCTGGGCAACCTGACCGGCCTGCTGGAGGAGATTAAGCCGGCCATCGAGAAAACCGTCTACAGCGGCGAGCGTAGCGGCAGCAACTACGATTTCGTCGACGCGGTGGCGCGGAAAAACGTCGAGCTGACCATCGAAAGCATTCGTAACAACAGCCCGGTGCTGAAGCAGCTGGAAGAGCGGAAAAAAATCAAAATCGTCGGCAGCATGTACCATCTGTCCGGCGGCAAAGTTGAGTTTTTCGAGGTTTAAGCGAGAAGCCGTCACGCAGGCGTGACGGCTTTGATTTACGACAGTAGCTGAAAGGCGATCATACCGACAATGGCGCCCACGGTGCCGAGGATGGTCTCCATCAGCGTCCAGGTCTTCAGGGTTTCTCCTTCGGTGGCGCCGGTAAAGCGGCCGAACAGCCAGAAGCCCGCATCGTTAACGTGGCTGATGATGATGGAGCCGCCGCCGATGCAGATAGAGAGCGCCGCCAGCTGCGCGCCGCTGTAGTGCAGCGGTTCAATCACCGGCATCACCAGTCCGACCGTAGTGAGGCAGGCGACCGTGGCCGACCCCTGAATCACGCGCACCGCGCCGGAAAGAATAAAGCAGGCCAGCGCGACGGGCAGCCCCGCGCCGGTCAGCGCATGGCCCAGCACCGGGCCGACGCCGGAATCGACCAGCACCTGCTTGAACACGCCGCCCGCGCCGATCACCAGCAGAATAATGCCCGCAGGCTGCAGCGCGCTGCCGCACACCTGCATCACCTTCTCTTTATCCATGCCCTGACGGTAGGCCAGCCCGTAAATCGCCACCAGGCAGGCGATGAGGATCGCCGTAAAGGGATGGCCGATAAACTCCAGCCACTCGTACAGCGAGGAGCCCTGCTCGGTAAAGCGCGCGCCGATGGTTTTCAGCCCCACCAGCATCAGCGGAAACAGGATCAGCGCCAGGCTGAAGCCGAACGACGGCAGCTTCGCCGCGTCGACGTCCGGCTGATGATCTTCCGGTGGCGCGCTAAAGGTCACGTGACGCGCAATCAGCGAACCGAACAGTGGACCGGCGATCAGCATACCGGGTATGGCGGCGCACAGGCCGAGCAGGATCATCCAGCCGAAGTCGGCATGCATCTGCGAGGCGAGCAGCATCGGCGCCGGGCCCGGCAGCAGAAAGGCCGCCGAGGCCGCCACGCCGGCGAACAGCGGGATCACCAGCTTCACCAGGTTATCGTGGGTGCGGCGCGCCACGGCGAACGCGATGCTGATCAACAGCACCACCGCCACCTCAAAAAAGAGCGGCAGCGCGCAGATCAGGCCGGCGATGCCCATAGCGTAGTGGGCGCGGCTTTCGCCGAAGGTTTTCAGCATGCGGATGGCGATCTGGTCGACCGCGCCCGTCTCATGCAGGATTTTGCCGAACATCGCGCCCAGCGCGACGACGATAGCCAGGAAGCCCAGCGTGCCGCCCATCCCTTTCTGCATGGTGTCCGCGATCTTGTCTAGCGGCATGCCAGAGCAGACACCTGCGCCAATCGAGACCAGCATCAGCGCGACAAACGCGTGCATCCGCGCTTTCATCACCAAAAAAAGCAGCAGCAGGACAGAGCCTGCTGCAGTTAACACCAGCGTTGCGGTACTCATGACTAACCCTTGTTGATGGCTTTCCCGATAGCCGCAACCGTAGCCGCAACAACTTCGTCAACTGAATGATTGATATCGACCGTCAGCACGTCCGGCTCGTCTGCGCCCGGCTCTTCCAGCGTGGCGAACTGCGTCACCAGCATCTGCGGTTTAAAGAAGTGACCTTTGCGCGCCTTCAGGCGAGATTCGATGGTATCGAAATCGCCCTTGAGGTAGATAAAGCGCAGGTTGTCGTTGCCCTGACGCAGAATATCGCGGTAACGCTTTTTCAGCGCGGAACAGACGATAATGGAGATCGCCTGGGTACGCTGCATGGCAAACGCGGCGTCGTTGAGCGCCTGTAGCCACGGCTGACGATCGTTGTCGTCCAGCGGATGGCCATCAGCCATTTTTAAAATATTGGCGCGCGGATGAAGAAAATCGCCGTCAAGAAACGCGGTATTGAGCTGGTGGGAAACCTGGTTAGCGACAACGGACTTTCCGCTGCCTGAAACGCCCATCAGAATAAAGACGTGATGCGACGAAGATTGAGTAGTCATTTTTCTGCTCCGGCAGGTAAATTCGCCAATGTTACCGATAACAATGCTGGTTGCCATTGTGTTAAGCCCACTTCAGGCTGGCAACCCTGTTTAGCCGGAAAAGCACGAAAGTGTGAACTGACTCATAAAAATGCCAGATTCAGATGCTGCCGCCTTCGCTAATGTCAAAGCCGATATCCAGCGGCGCGGAGACGCTGAAATCGCCGCTGATACGCGCCAGCAGCATGGCGGCCGCTTCGCGTCCCATGCGTTCGCGCGGCGTCAGGACGGTCGCCAGCTGCGGCGTCACAACCTGACTAATATCATGGCCGTGAAAGCCGGCGATCGCCATTTGCGACGGAACTTTTAATCCCTGGCGCTGGCATTCGAACATCGCGCCGACCGCAAGGTCGTCGTTGGTGCAGAACAGACTGTCGGTTTGCGGATAGCGACGCTGCGCCTCGCACAACAGCATGCCGCCCGCGCTGAAGGAAGAGGCCTCTTCCATCATCACGCTGCGCGGCTCCAGCCCCGCTTCGCGCATCGCTTTCTCGTAGCCCTGCTGCTTCTGCAGGGTGCGCTCATCAAGACGCGCGCCCAGATAAACCGTATGGCGATGCCCTTTGCGCAGGATAGCGTGCGTCATCTGGCGCGCCGCCTCGACGTTATCGAAGCCTACCGCCATATCGAGGCACGGCGAGACGCTGTCCATCATCTCAATCACCGGAATGCCCGCCACTTCCAGCATGCGCAGCGTGGCGGGCGTATGGGTGCGCTCGGTGAGAATGACGCCGTCGATGTTCCAGCCCAGCAGCGAACGCAGCTGCAGCTCCTCTTTTTGCGGGCTGTAGCCGAAGTGGGCGACCAGCGTCTGATAGCCCGCCTCGTCGGTTACCGCTTCGATGCCGCGCAGTACGTCGGCGAACACCTGGTTGGTCAGCGAGGGCAGCAGTACGCCGATGGCGCGGCTGGTGGCGTTGGAGAGCATATCCGGCGCGCGGTTGGGGATGTAGCCCAGCTCATCAAGCGCGACGGCAATCTTGTCGCGCAGCGGCGCGGAAACCTGCTCAGGATTGCGCAGGTAGCGGCTGACGGTCATTTTCGTTACGCCGACACGATCGGCAACATCCTGTAATACCGGTCTTTTTTTCTTCATCGTATGCGCCCAGGGTCACAATTACGATGAGTCTATCACTATTCAGCGGGAGAATTGTAAACCGGGCGCGACTGTGCGCGCCCCGTCACCGCTTAAACCGGCAGCAGATCGAACAGCAGTACTTCGGCGTCGCTGCTGGCTTCCAGGGTTACGCTCGCCTCATCCCAGACGGCAAACGCGTCGCTGGTACGGGCAGTATCGCCGTTGACGCGAATCTCGCCTTTAACCACCTGCACCCAGACGCGGCGGCCGGTTTCGATAGCGACCTCATCTTTTTCACCTGCGCTGAAGACCCAGCGCGACAGCGTCATATCCTGATAGACCTTCAGCGATCCCTCACGGGCGTCCGGCGTCAGCACAAACTGACGTCCTTTTACGTCCGGGAAGCGGCGCTGGGCGTAACGCGGTTCGATGCCGGTACGCTCTGGAATAATCCAGATCTGATAAAGATGCAGCGGATCGCTGCTGCTGGCATTGTACTCAGAGTGACGCACGCCGGTGCCCGCGCTCATGATCTGAAATTCGCCCGCCGGGATCTGCTCTTTATTGCCCATGCTGTCCTGATGCTCGACGGTGCCGGAGAGCACGTAGGTCAGGATCTCCATATCTTTGTGCGGGTGCGTACCGAAGCCCTGCCCGGCCGCAACGATGTCTTCGTTGATGACGCGCAGCGCTGAAAAGCCCATAAAACTGGCGTCGTGATAGCTGGCGAAAGAGAAGGTATGCCAGCTTTCCAGCCAGCCGTGATTCGCGTGGCCGCGTTCTTCTGCTTTGCGTAAGTAAATCATGTTCAGTTCTCCTCAATGTTTTAAAACAGTCTGAACCTGAGGCGAACCTATTGATAGCTGAAAAACTTCACGCCTCTGTTCAAAAAAGGTGAACAAGCGTTTTGCGGATGATGAGCTGGGTTGAATAATGCGGCGGGCAAAAAAAAAGCCAGCACCCGAGCTGGCTAAGTAATACTGGAAGCAATGTGAGCAATGTCGTGCTTTCCGGTTTGTCTGAGGACGCCCCGAGAACGCATCGCAATAATAATCATTATCATTCGCGTCTGTAAAGTCTTTTATGATCTTTTCTGTTGATTATTAATAAGATTTCCTTGATGTTTGAAAGGGTTTTTAATAATGGCTGAGCACACACTCTGAGCGGATTCCGCCCGCCAGACGGCAGGGAGTTTCAGCCGCTCCGCTGCTGGCGTGCGTGTTAAGGGGCTCGCCAGCCCCTTAACAATCCCGGCTTCCGGCAGCCTCCACGCCGCGCTGCGCGCGGTGCCTTCGTTGCTTACGTCGGCCGCACGGACCGCGCGGATTCGACATCCTGTCTCATGCCGCGCTCTCGCCGACGTCCTGTCGGCTCGTCCTGGCCGCCGTGCGCGCCTCAGCGTGTCGGATGCCTCTGACACTGCCCCGCCTGTGAATTTCCTTGTTTTTTATTAACGACGGCATCGTCTGAACGCATGACTCATGCTTTCAGCGACGAAGTTGCGCCTTCACGGACACGCATCAGAACTTGCAGCGGGGGCTGGGGGCCATCGCAGCCGCTGAGCGGAGGAAGGATTTCAGGACGAGCGGCAGGGATGCCGCGAAGAGGCTGGCATGAGCCAGGGATGGCGAATCCAGCCGGTCCGTCAGAAATCCTGACGAAGCGAAGGGACCCGCGCAGCGGGCGGCTGAGCTGGCCCGGGGCGCGGGTGCAGGGCCGGCGCCTACCGGCCCTGCTCGGTCGCCCGCAGCGGGCGAAATGAAACTGCTCAGTTATCGGGCGAACGAAACCTGCATCCAGTCCCGCCTGCGCAACAGGTCAACATTTTAATATCCCGCGCTCAGATCCCCTGGCGTACGCGGGTCCGATGCGCCGTAAAGCGTGCCGTCCGGCCCAATCATAATGCTCTGCGTGCTGCCCATCGCCGGCAGCACCTTCACATGCTGCCCTTTATTCTCCAGCAAACGCAGCGTGTCCGGGCTGAACCCCTTCTCGACGCGCAGCTGATCCGGTAGCCACTGATGATGGAAGCGCGGCGCATTGGTCGCCTCTGCAACGTTCATCCCGAAATCGACGCTGTTCACCACCATTTGCAGCACGGTGGTGATAATGCGGCTACCGCCCGGACTGCCGGTTACCAGCCAGGTTTTGCCCCCTTTCGCCACAATGGTCGGCGACATGGACGAGAGCGGGCGCTTGGCGGGCTGTACCGCATTCGCTTCGCCACCGACCAGACCGTAGACGTTCGGCGTGCCCGGCTTGGCGGAGAAGTCGTCCATCTCGTTGTTCAGCAGGATGCCGCTGTTGCCCGCGACAATGCCGCTACCGAAATTGGTGTTCAGGGTATAGGTTACCGCGACCGCCGTGCCCTGTTTGTCTACGACCGAAAAGTGCGTGGTCTGGTTGCTCTCATAGGGTTCCAGCTTGCCGGGCTTAATCTCGCTCGACGGACGCGCTTTCGCCACGTCAATCTGCTGCGCGATCGACTTCGCATAGGCTTTGCTGGTGAGCGCCTGCCACGGCACTTTGACAAAATCGGGATCGCCAAGATACTCCGAGCGGTCGGCATAGGCGTATTTCTCCGCTTCGGCGACCACCTGCATCGCGTCGGCGCTGCCGAAGCCCATTTTCGCCAGATCGAAGTTTTCCAGGATATTCAGGATCTGCACGATATGGATCCCGCCGGATGAGGGCGGCGGCATAGAGAAGACCTCATAGCCGCGATAGGTGCCGCTGATCGGCTTACGCTCGACGGCGCGGTAGGCCGCCAGATCCGCTTTGCCGATCAGACCGCCGTGCTGCGCCATCTCGCTGGCGATCTCATCGGCGATTTCGCCCTTATAGAAGGCGTCCGGCCCCTGCTGCGCAATGAGCTGCAGGCTATGGGCGAGATTCTTCTGCACCAGACGATCGCCCTTCTGCCACGGCGTGCCGTCAGGCTTAAAGAAAATCGCCTTGCTGTTGGGATGCGCCAGCAGCACTTCCTTGCCGTAGGTTTTCAGATCGTCCGCCAGCGCGTCGTTGACCACGTAGCCTTCGCGCGCCAGTTTAATCGCCGGCGCCAGCAGCGTGCTGAGCGGCAGCGTGCCATATTTTTGCGCCGCCAGCGCAAAGCCCGCCACGCTGCCGGGCGTGCCCGAGGCGAGATGTGAGGTCAGCGACAGCTTGCTGTCGGCGTTGCCCTGCTTGTCGAGGAACATATCGCGCGAGGCGCGGCCCGGCGCCATTTCGCGGAAGTCGATAGAGGTGGCGCGACCGGACGCGGTGCGCAGCAGCATAAAGCCGCCGCCGCCCAGGTTGCCCGCCTGCGGATGGGTCACTGCCAGCGCGAAGCCGACGGCGACGGCGGCGTCCACCGCGTTGCCGCCCTGGCGCAGAATATCCACGCCAACCTGCGTCGCCAGCGCATCGACCGAAGCGACCATGCCGTTCTGCGCCCTGACGGGATGAAAGGTGTCATCCTCAACGCCATAAGAGACGGGCGGCGCGCTGGCAGGCGCGGCGGCATCAGCCACGCTGACCACCGTTAAACTCATCATCACAGCCCAGCCAAGCTGGCGTATATTTCCTCGCATCATCATCCCTCTACCCTTTTCAGTTGTTTACATTTGTTATCACGCAGGCAAGTGTTTACAAATACAGCAAAAAAATAACATCTAAGTCAAATTCGGTGCGTTCCTGGGGGAGAAGTTTGTGAGGTTGCTAAACTTATAGCTGCGGCCACGGCGCATCACACGCCGGTGAGGCCGCGTTGACGGAGGAAGTCACATGAAAAAATGGTTAATCGTTTTTGCCGCACTGCTGCCGCTAAGCGGTATGGCTAATATGCTGAACAACACGAATCAACCTAATCAGCCGGGCTACAATCCAAGCCAGCAGCGTATGCAGACGCAGATGCAAATTCAGCAGCAGCAGCAGCAGAGCAAACTGCAGCAGGATCAGCAGCAGCAGACGCAGCAGATACAGCGCAAAATGCAGGAACAGCGCAGCAGCGCCCAGCAGCGCGTCATCAACACGCAGCCGGGACAGCAGCAGAACCGTAATTAACGGAAGTCGGGGCCGATAATGTCGATGCGATCGGTGCAGATGGCGTCGACGCCCCATTTCAGCAGGGCACGCGCCCGATCCGGGTCGTTCACCGTGTAGACCAGAATATGCAGGCCGGCGGCCTTCAGCGCCGCGACGCGCCCGGCGTCGAGCAGTTTATGGTTAAGGTGAATCGAGACGCACGCCAGCGCGGCGGTTTTGTTTTGCCACGCCTCATCCCATTCATCAAGCAGCAGGCCGCGCGGCAGATCCGGCTCCGCCTGCATCGCCGACTCCAGCGCCACATAAGAGAACGACGACAGCAGCGGCGCGGTCATGCCCTGCCACAGCGTTTTCGCCGCATGGGCGATGGCCCGTCCGGTTTCCGCCTCGCTGCCGGTAGTGGGTTTGATTTCGATATTCGCCATCATGCCGTACCGGCGACAGCGCGCCGCCACGTCGGGAAGCAGCGCCAGCGGTTCGCCGTCGAACGCCTTGCCGAACCAGCCGCCCGCATCCAGCTGCGCCAGTTTATCCCACGGCAGCTCGCCCGCTACGCCCCAGCCGTTGCTGGTGCGATCCAGCGTGTCATCGTGCAGCAGAAAAATCTGCTTATCCTGCGACAGCTTCGCGTCGAACTCGATCATGGTATGGCCCCACTCCGCGCCGACGTCGATCGCCGCCAGGGTATTTTCCGGGGCCAGTTTGCCGCCGCCGCGATGGGCGACGATATGAGGATAGGGCCAGCTGTATGTGCTCATTCCAGACGCTTTCCGGTAGTTGAATCGAAATAGTGTAACGCATCCGACGGCAGATGCAGCCACAGCGTGCTGCCCGCCTGCGGGCGTTCGCTGTGCGGCAGACGCACCACCAGCGGCGTCTCGCCGATGCGCCCATGCGCCAGGTTGTCTGCGCCGAGCAGCTCCAGCGTCTCTACGCGCAGCGGAATGCCCTCGCGATCGCGCGGGCTGATGCGCACATGTTCGGGGCGGATGCCGAGCGTCACGGCGCGATTCGCCCACTTCGCCTTGATGTCGCCGAGCGGCAGAGAGTATGAGTTGTCGATATTGAAGCGCGTGCCGTCGCTGCCGATCTGGCCGTCAATCAGGTTCATCGCCGGCGCGCCGATAAAGGAAGCGACGAACTGGCTGGCTGGACGCTCGTAAATCTCTACCGGCGTGCCGATCTGCTCGACAAAGCCCTTGTTCAATACCATCACGCGCTGCGCCAGCGTCATCGCTTCGACCTGATCGTGCGTGACGTAAAGGCTGGTGGTTTGCAGGCGACGGTGCAGCTGCTGCAGCTCCAGCCGCATCTGCACGCGCAGCCGCGCGTCCAGGTTGGAGAGCGGCTCGTCGAACAGGAACACCGAGGGCTCGCGCACGATAGCGCGGCCCATCGCCACGCGCTGGCGCTGCCCGCCGGAAAGCTCGCGCGGACGGCGACTCAGCAGCTGATCCAGCTCCAGGCTGCGCGCCGCCTCCAGCACGCGCAGGCGGATATGTTCTTTGCTCATGCCGCGGATCTTCAGCCCGTAGGCCATATTCTCCTCGACCGTCATATGCGGGTAGAGCGCATAGTTCTGGAACACCATAGCGATGCCGCGATCTTTCGGCTCCAGCTGGGTGACGCGACGATCGTCGATATAGATGTCGCCGGAGGTGACGCGCTCCAGCCCCGCCACCATGCGCAGCAGCGTCGATTTTCCGCAGCCGGAGGGACCGACCATCACCATAAATTCGCCGTCGTTGACGGTGACGTTCAGCGGCTGAATGATTTGATTCTTGCCGTCGTAGGACTTGGTTACCGCCTGAAGGGTTACGCCTGCCATGCTTATTTCTCGCTCTCGACCAGGCCACGCACGAACGCGCGCTGCATGACCAGCACCACCACTACCGGTGGGATCAGGGTTAATAACATTGCCGCCATCACTTCGTTCCACTGCGTCGGCGATCCGCTGGTGGAGATCATGCTTTTGATCCCCGCCACTGCGGTGCTGAGCGAGGCGTCGTTGACGATCAGCAGCGGCCAGAGATACTGGTTCCAGCCGTAGATAAAGGTGATCACGAACAGCGCCGCGAGATTGGTTTTCGACAGCGGCAGCACGATGTCCCAGAAGAAGCGCAGCGCGCTGGCGCCATCGATGCGCGCCGCCTCGATCAGCTCGTCCGGCAGCGACATAAAGAACTGGCGGAACAGAAAGGTCGCCGTGGCCGATGCCATCAGCGGCAGCGTCAGGCCGCTGTAGCTGTCGAGCATATTGAGATCGGCGATTACCTGCACGGTAGGGAAAATACGCACTTCGACCGGCAGCATCAGCGTAATGAAGATCAGCCAGAAAAAGAGCGTGCGCAGCGGAAAGCGAAACCAGACCAGCGCAAAGGCGGAGAGCATCGACACCGTGATTTTGCCGACGGTAATGCCGAACGCCATAATCAGGCTGTTCAGCAGCATCAGGCTGAACGCCGGACCGCTGCCGTTAACCCCCTGGGTCCAGATGCGCGAAATGTTCTCCCACAGGTGGGTGCCGGGGATCAGAGTCATCGGCACCTGATAGACCGCCTCGTTATCCAGCGTGGCGGCGACGAAGGCGACATAGAGCGGAAAGAGAATAGTGAGCACGCCCAGCACCAGCAGCGTGTGGCTGAAGATATCCAGCCCGCGACGGTTTTCAATCATTGGTACTGCACCTTACGCTCAACGAAGCGGAACTGAATAACGGTCAGGCCGATCACCAGCAGCATCAGCACTACCGACTGCGCCGCCGAAGAAGAGAGATCCAGCCCGGTAAAGCCTTCGCGATAGATTTTGTAGATCAGCGTGGTGGTAGCCTGCACTGGCCCGCCGCCGGTCGCGGCGTCGATCACCGGGAAGGTGTCGAAGAAGGCGTAGATCAGGTTCACCACCAGCAGAAAGAAGCTCACCGGCGTAATCAGCGGCAGCGACAGATTGAAGAAGCGGCGCACCGGCCCGGCGCCGTCGATCGCCGCGGCTTCCACCAGCGATTTCGGGATCGACTGCAGCGCGGCGAAAAAGAAGAGAAAGTTGTAGCTCATCTGCTGCCAGATTGAGGCGACGACAATCAGGAACATCGCCTGGCCGCTGTTCTGGGCATAGTTCCAGCTATAGCCCAGCTGGTTGAGAAAGTGGCTAATCAGGCCGAGGCCGGGATTGAACAGAAACATCCACATCACCGCCGCAACCACCGGCGCCACCGCGTAGGGCAGCAGCAGCAGCGTCTGATAGAGCTTGCGCAGCCGGATAACGTAATCCACCAGCGCCGCCAGCAGCAGCGACAGCACCATGCCGCACACCGTGACCAGCGTGCTGAACACGATGGTGGTCCAGAAAGCCTCGAGATAGTAGCTGTCCTGAAACAGGCGCCTGAAATTGTCCAGGCCGACAAAGGTGCTGGAGATGCCGAACGGATCAAGGTTTTGCAGCGAATACCACAGGGCTTCGCCCGCAGGCCAGAGGAAAAAGATGGCGGTAATCAGCAGCTGCGGCAGCACCAGCAAATAGGGCAGCAGGCTGGTGCGAAACACCGGACGAGATGAAGACATAGCGTACTCTGTCTGAGAAAGAGAACAGGGCCGGCACGCGCCGACCCTTTTAACGTCACAGGTTATTTCACCTGCTGTTCAAAGCGGCGCAGCAGTTCGTTGCCGCGTTTCACCGCGCTATCCAGCGCGGCCTGCGGCGACTGTTTGCCGGTCCAGACGCCTTCCAGCTCTTCGTCGACGATGGTGCGGATCTGCGGCATATTGCCCAGACGCATGCCTTTGGTGAACGGCAGCGGATCTTTGTTCAGCATCTGACGTGTCGCGATATCCGCGCCGGGGTTCTTGTCGTAGAAGCCCTGCTTTTTGGTCAGCTTGTAGGCAGCGGTGGTGATCGGCAGGTAGCCGGTTTTCTGATGCCATTCGGCGGCGATTTCCGGCTGCGCGAGGAACTGCATAAACTCCGCGGCGCCCTTGTAGGTATTGGCATCTTTGCCTTTCATCACCCACAGGCTGGCGCCGCCGATAATGGCGTTCTGCGGCGCGTTCGGCACGGTCTCGTCATACGGCATCATGCCGACGCCGAAATTGAATTTGGCGTAGTGTTTGATATCCGCCAGCGAACCCGAAGAAGCGGTGGTGATGCCGCAGTCGCCGTTATAGAACTTGGCGGTGGATTCGTCTTTACGGCCGAAATAGGTGAAGTCGCCTTTCTTGTTCATCTCCTCCAGCATCTGGATATGGCGCACCTGCACCGGCTGGTTGAACTCCAGCACCGCGTCGGTCCCGTCGAAGCCGTTGTTTTTGGTAGCGACCGGCAAGGCGTGCCAGGCGCTGAAGTTTTCGATCTGGATCCAGCCCTGCCAGCCGCTGGCGTAGCCGCAGCTCAGGCCCGCTTTACGCAGCGCGTCGGCGTCTTTCGCCAGCTCCTGCCAGGTTTTCGGCGGCTGATCGGGGTTCAGGCCCGCTTTTTTAAAGGCGTCTTTGTTGTAGTAAAGCACCGGCGTGGAGCTGTTGAACGGCTGAGAAATCAGATGGCCGCTGGCGTCGCTGTAGTAGCCCGCCACGGTCGGCACGAACTGTTTTTCATCGAAGGGAATGCCTGCGTCCTGGAAGACCTGATGCACCGGCACGATCGCCTTCGAAGCCATCATGGTGGCAGTGCCGACTTCATACACCTGCAAAATGGCCGGCGCTTTGCCGGTGCGCACCGCTGCGATGCCTGCCGCGAGGCTCTGTTCGTAGTTACCTTTGTAGGTCGGCACGATTTTATAGTCGGGATGCGCCTGGTTGAAACGTTGCGCCAGAGAGTCGACCTCTTTGCCTAACTCGCCCTCCATTGAGTGCCAGAAAGGAATTTCAGTGGCGGCCAGCGCGTTGCCGCTGATGGCCAGGCCCAGAACCACACTCATCAGTCTACTTTGTGTCTTCAACACGGACATAGAATTTTCCTGTGCAGGTAGGTACGCGCGATATCACGCATTTTTTGTTCGCGAAGTAACATGACACGGGAAAATGACGGATTAATAACAGCGAGATGACAGCCGCATGACGGCCAGATGAAGGGCAACCTAAAATATTTTATCGCACAACAGCCAGGGGCCGTCGGTGTCATAGCCAGACATTATCCAATGCCAAAGGCCGTCGGCGGCGCAGCCAGTTCGGCAACGGCCAGCGCGCAGCATCCGGAGCGTACTAAAGTACGTGAGGAATGCGAGCACTGCCCGCTGCCGAAATGGCAAGTAAGCCAGGCCTAGGCGCCTAAGTAAGCGCTGCGGACGGCTTCGTTGGAGAGTAAAGCTTCGCCTGTATCTTCCAGCACCACGTGCCCGTTCTCCAGCACATAGCCGCGATCCGCCAGCTTCAGCGCCTGGTTGGCGTTCTGCTCCACCAGGAAGATGGTCATTCCCTCTTTACGCAGCTGCTCGATGGTGTCGAAGATCTGCTGGATAATGATCGGCGCCAGTCCCAGGGAGGGTTCGTCCAGCAGCAGCAGACGCGGCTGGCTCATCAGCGCGCGGCCGATCGCCAGCATCTGCTGCTCGCCGCCGGACATGGTGCCCGCGCGCTGGATTTTACGCTCCGCCAGACGCGGAAAGAGCTCATAGACGCGCGCGATGCGCGTCTGATACTCCTGACGGCTGGCGAAAAAGCCGCCCATCGCCAGGTTCTCCTCTACCGTCATGCGCGAAAATACCCGGCGCCCTTCCGGCACGATAGCGATCGCCTCGCGCATGATGCGCGCGGTTTGCCAGTCGGTAATGGTTTTGCCATCGAAGGTAATGCTGCCCTGGGTGGCGCGCGGCTCGCCGCACAGCGTGCCGAGCAGCGTGGTTTTCCCCGCGCCGTTGGCGCCGATCAGCGTGACGATTTCGCCCTGACTGATATGCAGGCTGACGTTGTGCAGCGCCTGGATCTTGCCGTAGTGCGCGCTGACGTTGTTAACGGATAACATCGGGTTTGCCATGTTACGCCTCTCCTAAATAGGCTCGGATCACATCCGGATTATTACGCACCTCTTCCGGCGTGCCGTTGGCCAGCGGCGTACCCTGGTTCACCACATAGATACGGTCAGAAATGCCCATCACCAGCTTCATATCGTGTTCAATCAGCAGCACGGAGACCTTGTGCTCGCCGCGCAGTTCGGCGATAAGCTCATCCAGCTCGTGCGTCTCTTTCGGGTTGAGTCCGGCCGCCGGTTCGTCCAGCATCAGGATCTCCGGCCGCGTCACCATGCAACGCGCGATCTCCAGACGGCGCTGCTGGCCATAGGCCAGATTGCCCGCCTGGCGGTTGGCGAGATCGAGCAGCCCGATGCGCTCCAGCCAGGTGGCGGCGCGATCCAGCGCCTCGCTCTCGCCGCGACGAAAGGCGGGCGTTTTGAACAGGCCCGAAAAGAGGCCGCTTTTCAGATGCTGATGCTGCGCCACCAGCAAGTTCTCGATTACCGTCATCTCACGGAACAGGCGCACGTGCTGAAAGGTGCGCACCACGCCCATGCGGGCGATCTGCTGGCCGGGCAGCCCTTCCAGATGTTGCTCGCGCAGCTTAATGGTGCCGCCGGTCGGCTTGTAGAAGCCGGTCAGGCAGTTAAATACGGTGGTCTTTCCCGCGCCGTTGGGACCGATCAGCGAGACGATTTCCTGCGCGCGCAGCTCCAGCGCCACGTTATTGACCGCCAGCAGGCCGCCGAAGCGCATCATCAGGCCTTCAACGGCTAATAAGGGCTGACTCATGCCTGCTCTCCTTGTTTCTGCTTCAGTTTCAGGTGCGGACGCTTCATCGGCAGCAGCCCCTGCGGACGCCAGATCATCATCAGCACCATCAGGCCGCCCAGCACCAGCATGCTGTATTCGTTCAGGTCACGCATCAGCTCGCGCGACACCACCAGCAGGATAGCGGCGAGAATTACGGCGAACTGCGAGCCCATGCCGCCCAGTACCACGATCGCCAGCACGAAAGCGGATTCGACGAAGGTAAAGGACTCTGGGCTGACGAAGCCCTGGCGCGCGGCGAACAGCGTGCCGGCGAAGCCGGCGAAAGCGGCGCTGATGGTAAAGGCGGTCAGCTTGATGCGCGTCGGGCTGAGGCCGAGCGAGCGACAGGCGATCTCATCTTCGCGCAGCGCTTCCCACGCGCGGCCCAGCGGCATACGCAGCAGGCGGTTAATCACGAACAGCGTCAGCGCCACCAGCAGCAGCGCCACCAGATAGAGGAAAATCACGCGGTCGCTGGGGTCATATTTCAGGCCGAAGAACTCGTGGAAGGTGCTCCAGCCGCCTTCAGAGACTTTGCGGCCGAACTCCAGGCCGAACAGCGACGGCTTAGGGATCTGCGCGATGCCGTTGGGACCGCCGGTCAGCGCGGTGTTATTCAGCAGCAGAATGCGCACGATCTCGCCGAAGCCGAGCGTGACGATCGCCAGATAGTCGCCGCGCAGACGCAGCACCGGAAAGCCGAGCAGCAGCCCGAAGAGCGCCGAGACGATGCCCGCCAGCGGCAGACACTCCCAGAAGCCGAGGCCGAAGTAGTGATTCAGCAGCGCGAAGGTGTAGGCGCCGATAGCGTAGAAGCCGCCGTAGCCGAGCACCAGCAGACCCGAGAGGCCGACCACCACGTTGAGTCCGAGACCGAGCATCACGTAGATCAGCGTCAGCGTCGCGATATCCACCGCGCCGCGCGAGACGAAAAAGGGCCAGGCCACCGCCACGACGATCAGCGCCAGCATAAACAGCTTCTGCTTAGGCGTAGAGCCGTCGATGCCGGGCAGCACCAGCGCCGGACCAGAAATCTTTTTCAGGCCGCGCTGCCAGAACGGACGCAACAGCTGAAAGAGAAAGACCACGCCGCAGCCGACGAAAATCCAGTTCCAGCGCACCTCGCCGGCGCTCTGCACCACCAGACGGGTGCCGTCAAGGCCGAGGCGCATGCCCATAAAGAAGCTGGCCAGCACCAGCAGCATTACAGAGGAGAGCAGCGCATTGATAAAGGAGGATTTCATACTTTCTCGACCTCCGGACGGCCCAGGATGCCGGTCGGCATCACCAGCAGCACCACGATCAGCAGCGCAAAAGAGACCACGTCTTTATATTCGGTGCTGAGATAGGCCGAGGTCAGCGCTTCGGCGATGCCGAGCACCAGGCCGCCAATCATCGCGCCCGGAATGCTGCCGATGCCGCCCAGTACCGCGGCGGTAAAGGCCTTCATGCCGGCCATAAAGCCGATAAAGGGGTTAATCGAGCCGTAGAACTGGCCGAGCAGCACGCCCGCCACCGCCGCCATCGCCGCGCCGATCACGAAGGTCAGCGAAATGACGCGGTCGGTATTGATGCCGAGCAGGCTCGCCATTTTCAGGTCTTCGGCGCAGGCGCGGCAGGCGCGGCCCATGCGCGAATAGCGGATAAACAGCGTCAGCGCCAGCATCGCCAGGAAGGTCACCAGCCAGATCACGATTTGCATGGTAGAGACGGTGGCGGCGAAGCCGTTGCTCTGGCCCAGCGTCCATTGGCCGGTAATCAGGCTCGGCAGCGCGAGGTCGCGCGAGCCCTGCGTCAGGCTGACGTAGTTTTGCAGGAAGATCGACATGCCGATGGCGGAGATCAGCGCGATCAGGCGCTTCGACGATCGCACCGGCTTATAGGCGACGCGCTCGATGCTCCAGCCGTAGGCGCTAGAGATCAGGATCGCCATCACGAAGCCGGCGGCGATCATCAGCCAGCCGGTGTCGATGCCCATCATCATCAGGGCGGCGATCACAATAAAGGAGACATAGCTGCCGATCATATAGACCTCGCCGTGGGCGAAGTTGATCATGCCGATAATGCCGTAAACCATGGTGTAACCGATGGCGATCAGCGCGTAGGTGCTGCCGAGGGTGACCCCGTTAAGCATCTGCTGTGTGAAATAAAGAAACTGCTCGGACATAGTGAAGACCTGCATGAGAACGGGAAAATCCCCTGCCGACGCGGCAAGGGATTGGTCTGCCGATGGAACCATTACTTAACTGCGGTTGAAGAACCGTCTTTGTGCCATTTAAATACGCCGAACTCGAAGCCTTTCAGATCGCCTTTCTGATCCCAGCTCAGGTTGCCCATCACTGTCGGAACCGGCTCGCCGCCCTTCAGGTTTTTCGCAATCTCTTCCGGCTCGTCGCTCTTGCTGCGCTCGATGCCGGCCGCCAGCGACTGGATCGCCGCATAGGTGGTCCAGACGAACGGACCGGTCGGATCTTTGCGGTTCTGCGCGCTGTTGGTCTTGATGGCGTCGACGATCGCCTTGTTCTCCGGCAGCTGGTCGTAGCGCTTCGGCAGCGTCACATAGATGCCTTCCGAGGCGTCGCCCGCGATATTGGAGAGCGAGGCGTTGCCCACCCCTTCCGGCCCCATAAAGCCGGCGTTCAGGCCAGCCGCTTTCGCCTGGCGCAGGATCTGACCCATTTCCGGGTAGTAGCCGCCGTAGTAAACGAAGTCGACGTTCTCTTTCTTCAGGCGCGCAATCAGCGTAGAGAAATCTTTATCGCCTGCGGTGATGCCTTCAAACAGCACCACGTTGCCGCCTTTGGCCTTCAGGGTTTTCTGCACCGACTCCGCCAGGCCCTGGCCGTACTGCTGCTTGTCATGCACCACGGCGATACGTTTAGGCTTGATCTGATCGAGGATATAGCTTGCGGCGGTCGGGCCCTGGTCGGAGTCCAGGCCGGTGGTGCGCATAATGGTTTCGTAACCGCGTGCGGTCAGCTCCGGCGCGGTGGCCGCCGGGGTAATCATCAGCACGCCTTCGTCGTTATAGATGTCGGACGCAGGCTGGGTAGAAGAGGAGCAAAGATGGCCGATAACGTACTTGATGCCGTCGTTGACGACCTTGTTCGCCACCGCCACGGCCTGTTTCGGGTCGCAGGCGTCGTCATACTCTACGCCCACCAGCTTGTTGCCGTTTACGCCGCCTTTGGCGTTGATATCCTTAATCGCCTGCGCGGCGCCGGTGAACTGCATATCGCCATACTGCGCGACCGGGCCGGTTACGGCGCCGACGATGGCGATTTTGATGTCGGCAGCCAGGGCGGCGTGGCTCATCGCCAGCGCAACGCAACCCGCCAGTAATGCGCGGCCTTTACTCATTTTCATGCGGACTTCCCCATCTTGTTGTGTCTGTGATTTGTGGTTTGCTGTTGCTACCGGATAAAGCCGAAAAATGATGTTTATGAACGATTTAGCGTGCTTTTCCGATATTTTTTGGTAATAAGGCTTTATTTTTCAGGTTATTAAACAGGAAGTTTCTTCTGTAAATCAACTGACACATTGGGAAATAGCCGGCTGAAACAGCATAATCATCTGGTTGTTATGCAGGCTTTTACGCCATTTCTCTAGCGCGTTATGCTGGCTTTTACGCCGCTTATTGTTCTTTATCTCCTCTATCCTGGCATCCAGACCATCTTTTGACCTGTTTTCAACTTAAAAAAGTGACGGCGCTCTGACTGTCTAAATTCGCTACACTATGCCCTTTCGACTAGTACAGGTGTTTGTTATGAAACTCACTATTCTGCGCCTGACCACGCTGAGCGCGCAGGACCGCATTGACCTTGCGAAAATCTGGCCGGATGAGGATATCGCTGCGCTGGAAGCCAGCCTGAACGAAAACGTCCGCCTTTACGCCGCGCGTTTCAATGCGCGGCTACTGGGAGCGTTAAAGCTGACGATTGCGGGGACGCAGGGAAACATTTCGCAGCTGGAAGTGCGCGAGGTGACGCGACGTCGCGGCGTAGGGCGTTATCTGGTGGAAGAGACCATCGCGCAGAACGGTTCGGTCTCAAGCTGGTGGGTGGCGGACGACGGCAGCGCGAATCAGGGCGAGCGCGCGGCGTTTATGCAGGCCTGCGGTTTTCGCGCGCAGGCGGATGGCTGGGTTAAATAGCGGGCAAAAAAAAGGGCGACTCGCGTCGCCCGTTTTTGCGGTTCCGTTATGCTTCGATCGCCATGCGAAGTTTTTTCATGGCGTTCTTTTCCAGCTGCCGCACGCGTTCGGCCGACACGCCGTAGCGATCCGCCAGTTCCTGCAGCGTGGTTTTATTATCTTCGTCCAGCCAGCGGGCGCGGATAATGTGCTGGCTGCGCTCGTCGAGGCCCTGCATCGCATCGCTCAGCTTGTCCGCCGCGTGCGATTCCCAGTTATCCTCTTCGATGCCGTCGGCGAAGTCTGAGGTTTTATCCTGCAGATAGAGTACCGGCGCCATCGCTTTGCCTTCGCCGCTCTCGTCGTCGGCGGACATATCGAAGGTCATATCCTGCGCAGCCATACGCGATTCCATTTCACGCACGTCTTTGCTGCTTACGCCCAGTTCACGCGCCACCATCTCGACTTCGTCCTGATTGAACCAGCCCAGACGCTGCTTGGTTTTACGCAGGTTAAAGAACAGCTTGCGCTGCGCTTTCGTGGTAGCGACCTTCACGATACGCCAGTTGCGCAGCACGTATTCGTGAATCTCGGCTTTAATCCAGTGCACGGCGAAAGAGACCAGACGCACGCCTACTTCAGGATTAAAGCGACGCACCGCCTTCATCAGGCCAATGTTCCCTTCCTGAATCAGGTCCGCCTGAGGCAGGCCGTAACCGGAGTAATTACGAGCGATATGAACTACAAAGCGCAGGTGAGACAGGATCAGCGTCTTAGCCGCATCCAGATCGCCCTGGTAATGCAGCCGTTCAGCCAGCGCTTTTTCCTCTTCTGCCGACAGCATCGGCCAGACGTTGGCGGCCCGAACGTAAGATTCCAGGTTGCCAAGAGGAGCAATAGCTAAAGTTTGCATTTCTTTGGTCATTCAAACCCTCACAATGGTTATTAAGTTGCTGCGTCTTCCCTTTGAGCAGACGTTACATTAAGTCAACGCCGGGGAAAATCCGAAAGCAATCTGTGCTACTTAGAGTAGCCAAGTTATCCACAAGTTCAATTATAGCAGTGAATATTTTACACACAGATGACGAGGCGGGAAGAGAGGGAGGTTCCTCTGCGCCCGGATCGTCGGCAGCAGAGGAACATTATACCAAAAAAACGTTGCAGGCGGTTACTGGGGCGTAAAACGACGTAAATGTTGCACCGTCGCCAGCCAGGCGGCGATCCAGCCGATGATCGCGGCGATCAGCAGCAGCAGCAGTCCTTCATCCCACGAGAAACCTTCCAGCGAAAAAGTGGTGCCGAAGACCTGCGCCACCTGCGCCACGACCGACTGCAGACGCAGCACCAGCACCTCGGAAAGGATCAGCGACAGCACCGCGCCGCTTAAGCCGAGCAGCGCCCCGCCGTAGAGGAATGGGCGCAGAATAAAGCCGTCGGTTGCGCCGATCAGCTTCTGCACGTTAATGGTGTCGCGCCGCGCGAAGATGCTGAGCCGCACGCTGTTGCCGATCACCAGGAACACCGCGACAATCATCAGAATACCGATCATCGACGCGACCTGGCCCACCAGTCCGGTCAGCGCCGCCAGACGGGCGAACCAGCTGTCATCCATGCGCACCTCGTCAACGCCCTGCACTTTCGCGACGCTGTCGCGCAGGTTCTGCATGGTGTCGGAATTCTGGAAGTTAAGCTTCGGCGTAATAATCGCCACCGCCGGCAGCGGGTTCTGCTCCAGCATGTCCATCGCGCCGCCAAAGCCCGACCAGTTGCGGAACTCGTTCAGCGCCTCTTCTCGCGTCAGGTAGTTGACGTTATCCACGCCGTCGACCTGCTTGAGCTGCGCCACCACATTTTCCGCGGCGGTATCGTCCAGCGTTTTCGACAGATAAACCGTCAGCTGCGGCGCGGGATACCACTGCGTCGCGGCCTGGCTGACATTTTTCCACACCATGTAGCAGACGCTGGGCAGCGTCAGCGAAATGGCGATCACCATCACCGTCAGCAACGTTGCCAGCGGCTGGCGATACATATCCGACAGGGTGCCGCGCCACGCGTAGCGCCACTGTTCCTGCCAGCCGCCCTTCAGCGCTTTGCTTTTAGAGGGCGCTTTCGCTTTTGGCGCAGCGGGGCGCTTGTTGCGTTTATTGACCATCGTGGCCTCCATGCAGGCGTCCCTGATTGAGCGTCATGACGCGATAGCGTCGCCGCGCGATCAGCCCGCTGTCGTGCGTCGCCATCAGTACGGTGACGCCCACGCGGTTGAACTCTTCGAACAGACGCAGGATATCTTCCGACAGCGCGTCGTCCAGGTTGCCGGTCGGTTCGTCCGCCAGCAGCACGGCGGGCTTGTTCACCACGGCGCGCGCAATGCCGACGCGCTGCTGTTCGCCGCCGGAGAGCTGAATCGGAAAGCTTTTCGCTTTATCGAGCAGACCGACTTTATCCAGCGCCGCCGACACGCGGCGACGAATATCTTCGCCGCTGGCGCCGGAGATGATCAGCGGGATCGCCACGTTGTCGTAGACCGAACGATCCATCAGCAGGTGGTGATCCTGAAAGATCATGCCGATCTGGCGACGCAGGAACGGCACCTCGCTGTGGCGCAGTCGTGAAATATCGTGACCGCTGAACCAGATATGGCCCGCGCTCGGCCGCTCAATGCCACAAATCAGCTTCAGCAGGGTACTCTTACCGGCGCCGGAATGGCCGGTCAGGAACGCCATTTCGCCCGGCCGCAGATGAAAATCTACGCCCTGCAGCGCCTGACGCCCGCCGAGATATGCCTTACTGACCTCTTCAAAGCGAATCATCCCAATTAGTCCTCTCGGGCAAACAGTGCCTCAATAAAATCCTCGGCCTTGAAGGGCCGTAAATCTTCTATGCCTTCCCCGACGCCGATATAGCGAATCGGGATGCCGAACTGATCGGCCACCGAGAAGATCACGCCGCCTTTCGCCGTACCGTCCAGCTTGGTCAGGGTAATGCCGGTCAGGCCGACCGCTTCATGGAAAAGCTTCGCCTGGCTGATGGCGTTCTGGCCGGTGCTGGCGTCGAGGGTAAGCATCACTTCGTGCGGCGCCTCTTCGTCCAGTTTTTTCATCACGCGGGTGATTTTCTTCAGCTCTTCCATCAGGTGCGATTTGTTCTGCAGACGGCCAGCCGTATCGGCGATCAGCACGTCGACGCCGCGCGCTTTCGCCGCCTGAATGGCGTCGAAAATCACCGAGGCGGAATCCGCGCCGGTATGTTGCGCCACCACCGGGATATTGTTGCGTTCGCCCCACACCTGCAGCTGCTCCACGGCTGCCGCACGGAAAGTATCGCCCGCCGCCAGCATCACCGATTTGCCCTGCGCCTGATACTGGCGCGCCAGCTTGCCGATGGTGGTGGTTTTGCCGACGCCGTTGACGCCGACCATGAGGATCACGAACGGCCCTTTGCCGCTGACGTCGAGCGGCGCGTCTACTTTCGCCAGAATGCCCGACATCTCCGCTTTCAGCAGGCCGTAGAGCGCTTCCGCGTCGCGCAGCTGTTTGCGGTTCGCCTGCTGCGTCAGGTTAGTAATAATGCGGCGCGTAGTGTCGACGCCGACATCGGCGATCAGCAGCTGCTCTTCCAGCTCTTCAAACAGATCGTCGTCGATTTTTTTGCCGCGGAACAGGCTGATAAAGCCGGAGCCGAGGTTCTGGCGCGTTTTGACCAGGCTGCGCTTCAGGCGTGCGAAGAATCCCTCTTTGGTGGGACGTTCCTGCTCTTGGGAGATAATTGGCGCGGCGGCGAGCGGCAGATCGCTGACCGTATCCTGCGCGTCGCTCTCAACAGCGATCGCTTCCGCTTCCGCGGCGATCTCTTCCGCCGCCTCGTCCTGCGGCGCTTCCGCCAGCGCCAGCGCGGCCAGCTCTTCGTCATCCAGCGGCTGCTCTTCTTCCGGCAGCGTTTCCGGCAATATCTCGTCTGCGACAGGCGTCGGCGCCAGCTCCGGCTCTTCTTCCGGAACGATCTCCTCCAGCGGCGCGATAATTTCCGCGTCCTGCGCTTTCTGGACGATCGCTTCCGCTTCCGACTCTGCTGCGACCTGTTCTTCCGCAACCACATGCTCTTCCGCGGCCTGCGCAGGCGCCTCGCGCTGCGCCTCGGCGACCTGCTCGGTCAGCTCGACGGTATGCGCCGCTTCGGTTTCCGCCTGCGCTAGCGCAGCCTCATCTGGCTGCTGTTCAGGCGTTTCAGCAGGCTGTTGTGTCTCTTCTTCTTTGCCAAATCCCAGCCAGGAAAAAAAGCCACGTTTTTTCTCTTTTGCCATTGTGTGACGACACTCCTCGATGGCTTAATCCCGGTCGCTCGCTGTTCCCAGGGGATAAAAATTAGCTCTGGTTTTTACCGCCGAAAGGGCGAAAAACGGCAGAATTATGTATGACTTCAGCAACTCACTAGTCTAACACTTTCCAGCCAGCGCACCACAGCACCCTTTTTTACCGTTTCTTCTCACTCATTCGCCCGTTAAACTACGCAACAAATTATGACGAGTTGTGAGCAAGATGAGTAAAACCCCTCGTGGCACAGGCGGTGCCGGACAAATCCGCATCATCGGCGGTCAGTGGCGCGGACGCAAACTGCCGGTGCCCGACAGCGCCGGACTGCGCCCCACCACCGATCGCGTTCGTGAAACCCTGTTTAACTGGCTGGCGCCGGTTCTGCAGCAGGCGCGCTGCCTGGACTGTTTCGCCGGCAGCGGCGCGCTCGGCCTGGAGGCGCTGTCGCGCTTCGCCAGTTCGGTGACGCTGCTGGAGCTGGAACGTGCGGTGGCGCAGCAGCTGGAAAAGAATTTACACACCCTGCGCGCCAGCGATGCGCAGGTAATCAACACCAATACCCTTAACTGGCTGGCCGGCTCCGGCAAGCCATACGATGTGGTGTTCGTCGACCCGCCGTTTCGCAAAGGACTGCTGGAGCAGACGCTGCAGCTGCTGGAGCAGAATGGCTGGCTGGCGGACGAGGCGATGATTTATGTAGAGAGCGAAGTCGAGCACGGCGCGCCGCCCGTGCCCGCTAGCTGGGCGCTGCATCGCGAGAAGATCGCCGGACAAGTGGCGTATCGTTTATATCACCGACAACAAGAGACATCCGATGTTGCTTAATTTAGGCCGCCTGTTAATGCTGTGCGTCTGGGCTTTTTTACTTTTTAACCTGGTCGATCCCTACCCTAAACCGCTGCGCTATTTTATCCACGTCGCGCTGTTCTTTATGATCCTGATGCACGGACTGCAGCTGACGCTGCTGCGCGCTACCCAGCCGAAAGACGCGCCGCCGATCGATCGCTGGACGCAGACCAAAATCTTTCTGTTCGGTGTATTTGAACTGCTGGCCTGGCAGAAGGCTAATTTTCCGAAGAAGAAGTAAAATAGCGGGCTGAACAGCCCGCTTTTACTGCGCCGGCGTAAAGCTGACGAAGCGCGATCCCTGCATCTTCAGCTCGCCCTTCGCGCCGGTATCCATCTGGTTGTAGTCACGCTCGCCCACAATCGCTTTGATATCGCTGGCGCCGTTCAGAGGATGGAACCAGGCTTCGTAGCGCATCTCTTCCCCCGCGATGACTTCGCGCTGGCGCGAACGCCGGTTGGGCGACGGATACTCCCGCTTGGTCTTGACCTTCACCATCAGCGTGCGCACCGGCGAGGCGTCGTTCACCGCCGTCTCGCGCCGCTGCTTGATAAACTGACGGGTCGCCAGCACGGCGATAACGGCCAGCACGATAAAAAAGAGTAGCGGTGGTTTGCTCATGGTTTTTTCTCGTCTCGTTAAGCTCTGGAAAGCAATGCGGGTGAAGCATACAACCAGAGTTGCCTGATTGTCACATTGCGAGGCCGTAACCTAAACTGAGATCGACTTATTGGGAATTTTCACCATCTGATGGACAGGTTGTCCTTAAGGGAGCAGCAATGCTTTGGTCATTTCTTGCCGTACTTTTCTCCGGTTGGCTCTATGTTGACGCATCCTATCGCGGCCCGCAGTGGCAGCGCTGGCTCTTTAAACCCGTCACGCTGTTGCTGATGGTGGGCTGGGCCTGGCAGGCGCCGGTGCTGAAACCGACCGATTACCTGATTATCGCCGGACTGATCGCGACGCTGGTCGGCGACGCGCTGCTGCTGCTGCCGCGCCAGCAAATGCTCTACGCGCTGGGCGCCTTCTTCCTCTCTCACCTGCTGTACACCATCTGCTTCGCCGCCAGTATGACGATGACCTTTTACTGGCCGATTCCGCTGACGCTGCTGATTATCGGCGCCATCACCATTGCGACCATCTGGAACCGCCTGGAGACGCTGCGCTGGCCGATTTGCACGCTGATCGGCATGACGCTGGTGATGACCTGGCTGGCCGCCGAGCAGTATCTCTTCCGTCCCACCGACGACAGCTTCACGCTGGTGGTGGGCGCAAGTCTGCTGCTGCTGGCGAATATCGTCTGGTTCGTCAGCCACTATCGCCGCCGCTTTCGTGCCGACAGCGCCATCGTCGCCGCCTGCTACTTTGCCGGACACTTTATGATTGTCCGCTCGCTGTGGCTCTTCTGATGTAAAACCAGCCTTGACTCTGGAGTCGACTCCAGAGTGTAGGATGCAGTAGCGGGCGGGATCGCCCGTCCGTTACTGGAGGTTTTATGCAGCAACATCATCACGAACACGCCTGCGGCTGCGGCCGCTCTCGCCATACCCATTCCGCCGCGAGACCGCTGTGCACCCTGCCTGGCGCCGCGCCCGCACGGCTGAACATCAGTGCCGCCTCGCCCATTCAGCCAGCCTGCGGTGGCGGTTGTTGCGAGGCCGACGACAGCCCAGGCGGCGACGGTCATGCCGGCGGCAACGACGAAGAGAGCGACAGGCAAGGCGGCTGGCGCTTTAGCTGGCGCGTCAGCGGCATGGACTGTCCGAGCTGCGCCCGCACCGTTGAAACCGCCGTTAGCCAGCTGCCTGAGGTGCTAAGCACCCGCGTCGTTTTCGCCAGCGAAAAGCTGCTGGTCGAGGCCAGCGCCGATGTCGCCGCAGCGGTTGAACAGGCGGTCGCGCGCGCCGGCTTCTCGCTGATCGACGACGCCCCAACGCCCCGACCCGCTTCCCGCTGGCGCGAAAACCGCGCCCTGCTGCTGCTTGCCGCTTTGCTGCTCGCCAGCGTGATGCTGAGCCAGTTTATGCCGCGCTGGGGCGACGGGCTGTTTATTCTTACGACGCTGATCGGCCTGTGGCCGGTGGCGCGCGGCGCATGGCAACGCGCGCGCAGCGGCTCGCCCTTTACTATCGAAACGCTGATGAGCGTCGCCGCCGCCGGCGCGCTGCTGATCGGCGCCCACGCCGAAGCGGCGATGGTGCTGCTGCTGTTTTTGCTGGGCGAACGGCTGGAAGCTTTTGCTGCAGCCCGCGCGCGCAGCGGCGTGACGCAGCTGATGGCGCTGCGCCCGGAAAACGCCACGCGGCTTAATGGCGACAGGCGGGAGACCGTGGCGCTGGCGGCGCTGCGCCCCGGCGACGTTATCGAAGTGGCAGCGGGCGGACGCCTGCCGGTAGACGGCCGCCTGCTGAGCAATGAGGCGAGCCTGGACGAAAGCGCGCTGACCGGCGAATCGCTGCCGGTCACGCGTGAAAAAGGGGATGCGCTGCTGGCGGGCGCCACCAGCGTCGATCGGCTGATTCAGCTCGAAGTGACCTCTGAACCCGGCGCCAGCGCCATCGACCGTATTCTCACCCTGATTGAAGAGGCCGAAAGCCACCGCGCGCCGGTCGAGCGCTTTATCGATCGCTTCAGCCGTCTCTATACGCCGCTGATTATGCTGCTGGCCGCGCTGGTGATGGTGGCGCCGCCGCTGCTTGGCTTCGGCGGTTGGCTGCCGTGGATCTATAAAGGGCTAACGCTGCTGCTGATCGGCTGCCCCTGCGCGCTGGTGATCGCGACGCCCGCCGCCATAACCTCCGGCCTCGCCGCCGCTGCGCGCCAGGGCGCGCTGATTAAAGGCGGCGCGGCGCTGGAGCGTCTCAGCCAGATACGCGCCGTCGCCTTCGACAAAACCGGCACCCTGACGCAGGGCAAACCGCAGGTTACCGCCGTGCTCTGCTTCGCCACAGCGTCGCAGGATGAGCTGCTGGCTCTGGCGGCGGCGGTGGAACAGGGATCGACCCATCCGCTGGCCGCCGCGATCGTCGCGGCTGCCAGCGAGCGGCAGTTGATTCTGCCCTCCGCCAGCCAGCAGATGACGCTGGCGGGCAGCGGCATCGCCGCGCAGGTCGAGGGCGCACAGGTCGAGCTGCTGTCGCCCGGCCGCGTCGACGCGTTGAGCGCCGAGCAGCGCGCGCAGATCCTGCAGCAGGAAGAACAGGGACAAACGCTGGTGGCGATCCTGCGCGACGGCGAACCGCTGGGCGCGCTGGCGCTGCGCGACAACCTGCGCGCCGACGCGCGCGACGCCCTGGCGGAGCTGAAGAGAATGGGCATTGAGAGCCTGATGCTCACCGGCGATAACCCGCGTGCGGCGGCGGCGATCGCCGGCGAACTCGGCATCGACTTTCGCGCCGGCCTGCTGCCTGGTGACAAGGTCGACGCCATTCGCGCGCTGGGCCAGCAGCGCCCGCTGGCGATGGTCGGCGACGGCATCAACGACGCGCCCGCGATGAAGGCGGCCACTATCGGCATCGCCATGGGAAGCGGCAGCGATATCGCGCTGGAGACCGCCGACGCCGCGCTGACGCGCGATGCGTTGCCGCTGCTGCCGTCGCTAGTGGCGCTGGCGCGACGCACGCGCGCCACGCTGCGGCAAAATATCGCCATTGCGCTGGGGCTGAAGGCGCTGTTTCTGGTCACCACGCTGCTGGGCCTGACCGGCCTGTGGCTGGCGGTGGTCGCCGACTCCGGCGCGACGGCGCTGGTGACCGCTAACGCGCTGCGGCTGCTGCGCGCGCGTCGCAGGTAGCAGGCGCGACGATCAGGCGCCGAGGCCCTTCTGGATCAGGTAGTGATAAGGCAGGGTGTCGGTCTGCTGCGCCAGCAGGCGATGTTCCATAAAGCGGCAGAAGCCGGGAATATCGCGCGTGGTGGCCGGATCGTCGGCGATAATCAGCAGCGTTTCCCCATCCTGCATGGTGCGGACCGTTTTACGCACCATCATTACTGGCTCCGGGCAGCGCAGGCCCAGGGCATCCAGCTGATGGTCGGCATGGGAGAAGTTGTCGCTCATAAATCACTCGGTTCTAAACAGGGGGCGCTCATTTTAACGCGGCGCCCCGCAGACGCAAGACGAGAACGATTGCGTTAAAATTAACCATTGCGTAAATAGCACAACGCGGTAAGATGCCGCGGTTTTTAACATCGACACCGTCGCGCTGGCTCAGCTTTGCGCGGCAATGGGTTCCCTCACCCCAATATGAAAAAGGTCCACTATGATCGCATTTTCTCTGCGTCAGCGTCAGCATGCGCTGATCTGGCTTTCTCTGTTTCATCTGCTGGTGATTATCTCCAGTAACTATCTGGTGCAGCTGCCGGTCTCTATTTTCGGCTTCCATACCACCTGGGGCGCATTCAGCTTTCCGTTTATTTTTCTGGCGACCGATCTGACCGTGCGCATTTTCGGCGCGCCGCTGGCACGCCGCATTATCCTCGCGGTGATGATCCCGGCGCTGTTTGTCTCCTATCTGGTCTCCAGCCTGTTTTATCAGGGCCAGTGGCAGGGCCTGGCGGCGCTGCAAAACGTTAACCTGTTCGTCGCACGCATCGCCTGCGCCAGCTTTATGGCTTACGCGCTGGGGCAGATTCTCGACGTTCACGTCTTTAACCGCCTGCGCCAGCTGCCGCAGTGGTGGATCGCGCCGGGCTGCGCAATGTTCCTCGGCAATATCAGCGATACGCTCGCCTTCTTCTTTATCGCCTTCTATAAGAGCACGGACCCCTTTATGGCCGCGCACTGGGTCGAGATCGCGCTGGTGGACTACAGCTTTAAAGTCCTGATCTGCCTGGTCTTCTTCCTGCCTGCCTATGGCGTGCTGCTCAATGCGATGCTGAAACGTCTGGCGGAGCGCTCGCAGCGCCCGCAGGTAAATTTCGGCTAACCGGCGATAGAGCCTTTCGCAATGACCCGCTAAGATCTTCTGACAATCGGGCGGTTGCTTTTGCCGCCTGATTCGAGTTGTATGAACGCCTTACTGGAATCAAATAAAGGGATTCAGATGCGAAACTTAGTGAAATATGCGGGTATTGGCTTACTGGTGCTGGGCCTGGCGGCCTGCGATCAGAAGAAAGATGACGCGACCGGCAGCAACGGCACCAGCGCCAGCCAGTCGGCGCAGAACGTAACGCTGATGGACGGCAAGCTGAGCTTCTCGCTGCCGGCAGGCATGTCGGACAAGAGCGGCAAGCTGGGCAACCAGACCACCAATATGCACGTTTACGCCGATGAAACCGGCGCGCGCGCCGTAATCGTTATCGCCGGCGAGGCCACTAACGAAGGGCTGGATGTGCTGGCGCAGCGTCTGGAACAGCAGCAGCGCAACCGCGACCCGCAGCTGCAGGTGGTGTCCGACAAAGCGATTACCCTGAAAGATCAGCCTGCGCAGCGTCTCGACAGCGTGGTCTCCGCCAATAACCAGACCTCATGGTCCTCGGTGATTCTGGCGAAGGTCGACGGCAAACTGCTGACGCTGCAGATTACCCTGCCGGGCGACAACCAGCAGCAGGCGCAGAGCGATGCGGACAGCATCGTTCAGAGCATCACGCTGAAATAAGCTATTGAAATGAAAACGACGGGATTGTTCCCGTCGTTGAGATGGCTGTGTTGTACAGACAGCTCAAAAGCTTAAAAAGCGGGAGGCATAAACCGAAGAGCAAAGCGTCCCGCGCCAGGGAAGGCGCGGGCCGAGCGAGCATGGATGCATAAGCGACTTTGCGATCGGTTTATGCCTCACGCGTCAGCACAACAAGCCCGCGACTAACCGCGCGCAGCGCGCCAGTAGCCGATCAGCCGCAGATAGTTGCCCTTCACCTTCTCCACCAGCGCCGTATCATCCAGCTCGCCCTGTAGCCACTGGCGCGACGGCTGGCCGAAAATAGTGCGCCCGACCGCAAAACCTTTCACCCAAGGCGCCTGCGCCGCCGCGGCGAAACCCGCCTTCAGCTTATCTTCCGGCGCGTCGAGCCCCAGCAGCAAAATGCCGCGACAGTGGGGATCCTGCTGTTCGATCAGGCCGCCGATCGCCTGCCAGCTCTCCGCCGACAGCGGCGGCAGCTTCCACCAGTCGGGCTGAATGCCCAGCTGATAAAAGTGGCTGAGAATGGTGAGATAGTGGGCCTCGTCACGATCGGAATTGCTCTCTGGCAGAATCACCTCAAGCAGCAGTTCATGACCGCTCTTGTTGCAGCCTTTCCAGACGTCGAGCACCAGCTCGTCCTGCTCTTTGCGCATCTCGGCGCTGTCATGCGGATGATAGAACACCAGACATTTCACCACGTGCTCGGCGGGCCAGTCGATCAGCTGCGAACCGATATTGCCGTGCTCCAGCCGCAGCGGTCGCGAGCCGGGCAGCTCGATAGGACGGCCAATCCACCAGCCCTTGCCGGTAATGGCGTTCAGCGCCTTCTGGCCATAAGTGGTATCGGCCAGAATACCGCTCTTGCTCTCCAGGCCCGCCTCGCGCGCCGCCTCTTCAGCGGCCTTCAGCAACAGCACCTTCAGCGCCGGAATTTTGCTCTCGTCGACGCCCGCTTCGCGCGCCATATCGGCCAGCTGTTTGCGATGGTCGAAGGCGAAGACGTTCAGCTCCGGCCAGCGCTGTTTGCGCGTGGTGACGCGATGCAGATGATTAAGACGCGCGTCGAGATCGGGGCGTTTCACCTCGCGGTCGCGGCTGAGGAAATCATCCAGCTCCGCTTTGGTCGGCATCGCTGGCGCGCAGCCGTGACGCGATACCACCAGCGCGCCGCAGGCATTGGCGTAACGGCACGCCTGCTCCCAGCCCTCGTCGTTGAGCCAGCCGCGCAGCAGGCCGGACATAAAAGCGTCGCCCGCGCCCAGCACGTTGAGGACCTCAACCCGCACGCCGCTGTGCAGGCGCGTCTGCTCCCAGCTGTCGGGGATTTCGCCCTCGAACACCACGCAGCCCAGCGGACCGCGCTTGCACACCAGCGTCGCCTGCGTTGCCTGGCGCACGCTTTTTAGCGCCGCCAGCGTATCGGTGCTGCCGCCCGCGATATGGAACTCCTCTTCCGTGCCAACAATCAGGTCGAAATAGTGCAGCACTTCCTGCAGCTGGCGCGTCACCTGCTGCGACTCGATAAAACGCGTTTCGCCGTCGCCGAGCGACGTCAGCCCCCACAATACCGGGCGATAATCAATATCGAGCGCGGTGCGCAGGCCGTTGCGCTTCGCGATATCGAGCGCTTTCAGCACCGCGGCGCGCGTCTGTGGATGCGACAGATGGGTGCCGGTCACCGCCACCGCGCGTGACGCATTGATAAAGTCTTCGTCGATATCTTCCGGCACCAGCCCCATGTCGGCGCAGTTATCGCGGTAGAAAATCAGCGGAAAACTCTCTTCATCTTTGATGCCGAGGATCACCAGCCCGGTCAGACGCTGCTTATCGGTAATCAGTCCGTCGGTATTACACCCCACGCGATTCAGCTCTTCGCGCAGAAAGCGGCCGTTGTGCTCATCGCCCACGCGCGCCAGCATCGCCGACTTCAGCCCCTGAATCGCGGTGCCGTAGGCAACGTTGCCGGAGGAGCCGCCGAGATATTTGGCAAAGGTGCTCATATCCTCCAGCCGCGCGCCAATTTGCTGTCCGTAAAGGTCGACGGCGATGCGTCCAATACAAATCACATCAAGCCGCTTCTGTTGTGTACTCATACCTGTGTTTTCCTTCTGTGATAAGCAGACACGCGGGCCAGAAAGCCGACATCCCGGCGTGCGTCTGGTTTTTGCCCTTGCCAGACTGACGATAAGGCGAGTATGAGGAATAAAAATTCCAAACACAATATGAAATGAAACATCCATCGCGATTTTGTGAACCAGGTAAAACTCTGCCTCGCTCGCGCATTATGTGCGCCATGTTTACGCTGTTTCGCCGCGTTTCAGGACTACGTAGCCTTTAGCGCCAGATACGCCGACCTGCATGGAACCAGCTGAAATAGAATGAAATTATCCATATCACCCGCTTTTCTCGCTTCTTGTTTCACCTGGCCTGCTCCAGCATGCCCTGAATAACGCGTTTCGCGGTTAAATTTGATCTCAATCGCAAAATGAAATGTTTCTTCTGTAATCGTATTTTATGAAAAATATATTTGTTTATAATCGCTTCACGTTTCAGTTACCTGCGGTCGCTTTTGCGATACGCCACGTCGCTGACCTGCTACCAGGTTGCAGCATGTAAAGGAAAAGTATATGGCCACGATCAGAATGACTACCGCGCAGGCGCTGGTTAAGTTTCTTGATAATCAATACATTAATGTCGACGGCGTGGAAACGAAGTTCGTAAAAGGCCTCTTCGCCATCTTCGGTCACGGCAACGTGCTGGGGCTGGGGCAGGCGCTGGAGCAGGATAGCGGCGATCTGATCGTTTATCAGGGCCGTAATGAACAGGGCATGGCGCACGCCGCGATGGGCTTCGCTAAACAGTCTCTGCGCCGTCAGATCATCGCCTGCAGTTCGTCGGTCGGGCCAGGCGCCGCCAATATGATCACCGCAGCGGCCACCGCCACCGCCAACCGCATTCCTTTACTGCTGCTGCCGGGCGACGTCTTCGCGACGCGTCAGCCCGATCCGGTGCTGCAGCAGATTGAGCAGAGCCACGATCTCAGCATCAGCACCAACGACGCCTTCCGCGCCGTCAGCAAATACTGGGATCGCGTCAGCCGTCCTGAACAGCTGATGACTGCCTGCATCAACGCGCTGCGCGTGCTGACCGATCCCGCCGAAACCGGCGCGGTGACCCTCGCGCTGCCGCAGGACGTGCAGAGCGAAGCCTGGGATTTCCCGGACTACTTCTTTCAGAAACGCGTACACCGCCTCGATCGTCGCCTGCCGACCGCCGCGCAGCTTAACGACGCGCTGGCGCTGATCGGCCGCAAGCGCAAGCCGATGATCGTGCTGGGCGGCGGCGTGAAATATTCCGAAGCGGGCGAGGCGCTGCGCCAGTTCGCCGAACGCTATCAGATCCCCTTCGCCGAAACCCAGGCGGGCAAAGGCACTATCGTCTCCGATCATCCGCTCAACGTCGGCGGCGTGGGCGAAACCGGCTGCCTGGCCGCCAACCTGCTGGCGAAAGAGGCGGACCTGGTGATTGGCGTCGGCACGCGCTACACCGACTTCACCACCGCATCGAAATGGATCTTCCAGCATCCTGAGGTCAGTTTCCTGAACGTCAACGTCAGCAACTTCGACAGCTACAAGCTCGACGGCGTGCAGCTGCTGGCGGACGCGCGCGAGGCGCTTGTCGCGCTAGAGGCGGGGCTGGCGGATAAAAACTACCGCAACGACTGGGGCGATCAGATCGCCCAGGCGCAGAGCAAACTGCTGAAAGAGACGCAGCGCGTCTATCAGGTGGAATACAGCGGCGATGGCTTTATCCCGGAAATTGCCGACCATCTCGATCGCGACGCGGTGTTCGCCGAATTCAATCGCCTGACCCAGTCGGTGCTCACCCAGAGCCGCGTGCTCGGCACGCTAAACGAGCAGCTCCCAAAGGATGCAGTGATTGTCGCGGCAGCGGGCAGTTTGCCGGGCGATCTGCAGCGCGTCTGGCGCACCCGCGACTACAACTCGTACCACGTTGAGTACGGCTATTCCTGCATGGGGTATGAGGTCAACGCCGCGCTGGGCGCGAAGCTGGCGCAGCCGCATCGCGAGGTCTACGCGCTGCTGGGCGACGGCTCTTTTATGATGCTGCACTCCGAACTGGTCACCTCGATTCAGGAGCGCGCCAAGATCAACGTGGTGCTGTTCGACAATATGACCAACGGCTGCATCAACAACCTGCAGATGGAGCATGGCATGGACAGCTTCAGCACCGAGTTCCGCTTCCGCAACCCGGAAGGCGGCAAGCTGGACGGCGGCTTCGTGCCGGTGGACTTCGCCGCCATCGCGGCGGGCTACGGCTGCAAAACTTATCGCGTGACGACGCTGGAGCAGCTTGCTGAGGCGCTGGAAGATGCGCAGAAGCAGAGCGTTTCCACGCTTATCGACATCAAGGTGCTGCCGAAAACCATGGTGCACAAATATTTCAGCTGGTGGCACGTCGGCGTGGCGCAGGCTTCCACCTCCGAACGCACGCAGGCGGTGGCAGAGAAGCTTAATGCCCACCTCGACCAGGCGCGCAAATACTAATATTCCGGCCGGAACATCCGGCCCTTTATTCCTCGCTATGAACCCTACAGGTGTAATTATGACTTTGAAACTTGGCGTTATCGGTGCCGGCGCAATCGGCCAGGAACATATTCGTCGCTGCAATAATGTCCTGCAGGGGGCAAAAGTGGTGGCGGTATCGGATATCAACGTAGACGGCGCGCGCGCCGCGCTGCAGCGCCTGAATATTGAGGCGGAGGTCTACGCCGACGGCCATCAGGTCATCAAATCGCCGGAAGTCGACGCGATTCTGGTGACCTCCTGGGATCCGACCCATGAAGAATTTACGCTGGCAGCCATCGCCGCCGGTAAACCGGTGTTCTGCGAAAAGCCGCTGGCGCTGAGCGCGGAAGGCTGCCGTCGCGTAGTGGACGCAGAGATCCAGCACGGCAAGCGTCTGGTGCAGGTCGGCTTTATGCGTCCGTATGACGCAGGCTATCGCGCGCTGAAAAAAGTCATCGCCGACGGCGGCATCGGCGAGCCGCTGATGCTGCACTGCGCGCACCGCAACCCATCGGTGCCGGAGAGCTATACCACCGATATGGCGATCACCAATACGCTGATCCACGAGCTGGACGTGCTGCGCTGGCTGACCAACGACGACTATAAAAGCGTGCAGGTGGTCTTCCCGCGCGTGACGTCGAAATCGCATGCGCGCCTGAAAGATCCGCAAATCGTGCTGTTCGAAACGCAAAAAGGGGTGCGCATCGACGTGGAGATCTTCGTTAACTGCGCCTACGGCTACGACATCCAGTGCGAAGTCGTCGGCGAAACCGGCATCGCGAAGCTGCCGGAACCCGCCTCGGTGCAGCTGCGCAGCGAAGCCAAACTCTCCACCACCATCCTGACCGACTGGAAAGATCGTTTTATCGAGGCGTACGACGTTGAACTGCAGGCCTTTATCAACGACGTGAAGGCGGGCGAACTGACCGGCCCGTCCGCCTGGGACGGCTTCGCCGCCTCGGTGGCCGCCGACGCCTGCCTGAAAGCGCAGCAGAGCGGCGCCATCGAGCCGGTGGAAATACCGCCGCGCCCCGCCTTCTACGATAAGAAATAAACGTTTCCCTTTCCTTGCGGGCGGCTGCGGCCGCCCTGACCCGTCAGGACTAAACAGATGAACAAAGAGAATGTAAAACTGGCCATCGCGCCGATTGGCTGGACCAACGACGATATGCCGGAGCTGGGCAAAGAGAACACTTTTCAGCAGACGGTGAGCGAGATGGCGCTGGCGGGCTTTACCGGCAGCGAAGTCGGCAGCAAATATCCGCGCGATCCGGCGGTTTTAAAGCCGATGCTGGATATTCGCGGCATTGAAATTTGCAACGCCTGGTTCAGCACCTTTTTCGCCAACGGCGAGAAAGCGAAAACCATCGACGAATTCGTTAACCACATGAATTTTTTGCACGCCATGGGTGCGCGCGTTATCGGCTGTTCCGAGCAGAGCAAAAGCATCCAGGGCACTACGCTGCCGGTGCTGGAGCAAAAGCCGATCTTCACTGACGAAGAGTGGCGCCTGACGACCGAAGGCTATAACGAACTGGCGGAGATCGCCGCGGCAAAAGGGATGCGCGTGACGCTGCACCATCATATGGGCACCGGCATTCAGACCGTGGAAGAGATCGACCGCTTTATGGCGCTGACCAATGATAATGTCGGGCTGCTCTACGATACCGGGCATATCTACTATTCCGAAGGCTCGCAGCAGGCGATGCTCGACGTGCTGCAGAAATATCTGCCGCGTATTTTTCACGTTCATCTGAAAGATGTTCGCGACGAGATTGTCGCCGAAGTACGCGACAACCATCTCTGCTTCCTCGACGGCGTGAAGAAAGGCACCTTCACCGTGCCGGGCGACGGCGTTATCGACTTTAAGCCGGTATTTAAGATGCTGGATGATTACGGCTATAAGGGCTGGATGGTGGTGGAAGCCGAGCAGGATCCGGCACTGGCCAATCCGTTTGAATATGCGGTGAAAGCGCGCAAATATATTCGCGAACACGCCGGACTGTAACGCCGTTCATCGGACCGCCCTGCGCGCTTCAGTGCCGCGCAGAGTGGTCCGTTCCGCTTTTTCGTCTGCTTTTCACCGCTATTCCCGCCACATTCCCTGCATTATGTGAGGTAATTCATAAACCGATGAAATAAACCCCGCGGTGGGCGCAAACAAATGAAATTTTCCATCCATCTGGTACTATAGCGCTCATTATCCAGCCATATTTCTCTTTTTGACGGGCCGAAGTAATGACCAATAACCCTACTCAACTCTCCCTGTTACAGGATGATATTCGTCGCCGCTACGAAACGCTGAGCAAGCGCCTGAAGCAGGTGGCTCGTTATATTCTCGATAACAGCAACAGCATCGCTTTCGATACCGTGGCCTCTATCGCCGCGCAGGCTGACGTGCCGCCGTCGACGCTGATTCGCTTCGCCAACGCGTTCGGCTTTAGCGGCTTCAACGAAATGAAACAGGTTTTTCGTCAGCACCTGATGGAAGAGACGGTCAACTATACCGAGCGCGCGCGTCTGTTCCGCCAGACCGCCACCGACGACGCCGCCACCTCGCCGGAAAGCCCGGCGGAGATCCTGAATGTCTTCACTATGGTCAACAGCCAGGCGCTGCAGCAGCTGGCGATGCAGGTCAATCCCGACCAGCTTAACAAAGCGGTGCAGCTGCTGAACGAAGCGGAGAATATCTATGTCATCGGCCTGCGCCGCTCGTTTAGCGTCGCCTCCTATCTGGTCTATGCGCTGCGCCATCTTGAACGTCGCGCTTTCCTGATCGACGGCCTGGGCGGCATGTTCACCGAGCAGCTCAGCCTGGTAAACCCGAAAGATGTGGTTATCGCCATCAGCTACTCTCCCTACGCGCGCGAAGCGGTAGAGCTGGTGGAGATGGGCGCGAAGCGCGGCGCGCATCAAATCGCCATTACCGACAGCCAAGTCAGCCCGCTGGCGGCCTTCAGCGACGTCTGCTTTGTAGTGCGCGAAGCGCAGGTGGACGGGTTCCGTTCGCAGGTCGCCTCGCTCTGCCTGGCGCAGACGCTGGCGGTGTCGCTGGCGTTGAATAACGTCAGCGCGTAAATCCAGTTTGTAGCATTAAAAAGGGCAACCCCAGAGTTGCCCTTTTTTATTTCTGAATGCAGTCTCCGCTAGCCGCGCGGATAGCTATCACTGTTTACCCAGGCATGATCTTTCTCCCAGGTGAATTTCCACAGCCGGACTGGGCCGGCCATCACGTTCAGATAGTAGTTGTTGTAGCCGGCAATGGTCGCCACCGGATGGTAGCCGCGCGGCACGGTCACCACGTCGCGGTTATAGGGCGCCATACACTCATCGAGCGAGCGATCGTCGGTGTAGACGCGCTGCATGGCGAAACCCTGCTCTGGCTCGAAACGGTGATAGTAGGTCTCTTCCAGATAGGTTTCGTTTTCGCTGTTTTCTTCGTCGTGCTTATGGCTCGGATAAGAGCTGGTATCGCCTTCGTTGGTATAGACCTCCACCACCAGCAGGCTATCGGCCGGTTTGTCGTCCGGCAGAATATTGTGCACCAGACGCTGATTGCGTCCCTTGCCGCGCTGCTCGACGCCGACATCCGCTGGCGCGATCAGGCGCGCCGGCAAGTTGCCCCGGCCAGGGGCGTTGCAGACCGCCAGCTCCAGATCGCTGTCGGCGACGATTTCCACCTCGTCGTCGTGCGGCACATACACCGAATAAGGCGGCACGCGCTCGAAGGGCGACATGCGCTTGCCGATGCCGGGAAACTCAGCATGGCGCGTTTTCACCGAGGCAAGCCCCGCTACCAGCACCAGGCAAAGCTCTTTATCACCGCTGCTTAGCCGCAGCGTGTCGCCTTTTTTCAACAGATAGGCGTCAAAACCGACATAGCGCCATCCCGCGCTTTCCGGGGTGACGTGCTGGATGCGGCCGCTGGCGTCCGGCTGCTGCGCTTTTGCAAGAAAAGACATCCCACTCTCCTTTTTCAATCTGCAAACAAGCCGCTACAGGCGCGTCGCCGCAGGCCTGTAGCGGTAATAATGGCGTTATGGGTTTAGCTCAGGGTCGGCATGCTGAATTCCGAGACCGTCTGCTGGCCGCTCGGCCAGCGCGCCGTGGCGGTTTTCATGCGGGTATAGAAGCGCACGCCGTCCGGCCCGTGTACGTTGAGCGCGCCGAACACTGAACGCTTCCAGCCGCCGAAGCTGTGGAACGCCATCGGCACCGGCACGGGTACGTTGACGCCGACCATGCCTGCTTCCACATCCTGCACGAACTCGCGCGCGGTATTGCCGTTGCTGGTGAAAATGGCGCTGCCGTTGCCGAACTCATGGCTGTTGACCAACTGCAGCGCGCTGGCGTAGTCCGGCGCGCGCATAATGCTCAGCACCGGCCCGAAAATCTCTTCGCGCCAGATCGTCATCTCCGGCGTCACGTTGTCGAACAGCGTGCCGCCGACGTAATAACCTTCCGCATGGCCCGGCACCTGGAAGTTGCGGCCGTCGACCACCAGCTTCGCGCCCTCTTGCTCGCCCTTGTCGATATAGCCCAGCACCTTTTTCTGATGCGCAGCGGAGACGACCGGCCCCATCTCATTCTCTTCCGCGCCCTGCTTGATGCCAGGCCCGACACGCAGCGCGTTGATCAGCGGCGTCAGGCGCGCAATCAGTTTGTCGGCGGTGTCGTCGCCGACCGCGACCACGACCGGCAGCGCCATGCAGCGTTCGCCGGCCGAGCCGAACGCGCCGCCCATAATGGCGTTTACCGTCGCGTCGAGATCGGCGTCCGGCATGACGATGGCGTGGTTTTTCGCCGCGCCGAACGCCTGCACGCGTTTACCATGGGCGCTCGCGGTTTTGTAGATATGCTCGGCGACGCCGGACGAGCCGACGAAGCTTACCGCCGCGATGCGCGGATCTTTATAAAGCTGCTCGGCGTCTTCGTTAGAGGAGTGCACCACGTTGAACACGCCGTCCGGCAGACCCGCCTCTTTCAGCAGTTCGGCCATACGCACCGCCGCCGAAGGATCGAGCGCGGGTGGCTTAAGCACGAAAGTGTTGCCGCAGGCCAGCGCGATGGGGAACATCCACAGCGGCACCATCGCCGGGAAGTTAAACGGCGTAATGCCCGCCACCACGCCGACCGGCTGCATCAGCGAGTAGCTGTCGACGCCGGTGCCGACGTTGGCGGAATATTCGCCTTTGATCAGATGAGGAATGCCGCAGGCGAACTCCACCACTTCCAGCCCGCGCGTTAGCTCGCCCTGCGCGTCCGACCACACCTTGCCGTGTTCGGACACAATCAGTTCGGCCAGTTCGTCGCGATGCTGCTCCATCAGCGCCTTGAAGTTAAACAGGACGCGGGCGCGGCGCAGCGGCGAGGTTTTCGACCAGGCGGGAAACGCCTCATGCGCGACTTTAATCGCCTTGGCGACTTCCGCGCCGGTGCTCTGGGTAAGCTCGCGCGCCACTTTTCCGGTCGCCGGGTCATAGACAGGGATGGTTTCGTTGCTGGCGCTGTAGGTAATCTGACCGCCAATGAAGTTTCCTGTAATGTTCATTTCATAGCCTCTTAAGATGTGTGAGTTCCCTGCAGAGCCTTAGCGTGACGCTACGCTGTCTGACCAGGCAAAACCGAAAGCATGCTATGAAGCTATTACAGTGAAATAAATTTTTCAAATAAAAGTTTTTGAAAAATTCCCTTTTAGCGGCGTGGATCGCATTTTTCCCGCTGGCGTTAAAAACCGCGCGCTGTAAGGGCGCAGAGTGCATGTTGCTATGCCGATCAAGCGCGATTTACCGTTAATCCCCAGGGACGAAAGCGGCACGGCAGAGACGGAAAATGAAATTAATGCGAGGCAGATCTCAACCTTTAAATTTCATAATTCACTATTTATGAAATAAATGTTTTCTTTGCCCTCAGTTTATTCTCTTATCTCTTGCATCGCTACAGGAGCCGCAGCATGGCCATCGATCCGACCCGTTTCTGTATTAACCGTAAAATTGCGCCGAACCTCTCATTAGAAGCCTTTTTCCAGCTGGTTCAGCGCCTGGGCCTGAACAAGGTGGAGCTGCGTAACGACATGCCGAGCGGAAAGGTGTGCGACGACCTGAGCGCGGAGCAGACGCGCGCGCTGATAGCGAAATACAATATCGACGTAGTGACTATCAACGCGCTCTATCCCTTTAACCGCATAGATGAGACGCTGCTGGCCAAAGCCGACGCGCTGCTGCGCGACGCGCAGGCGATTGGCGCCAGAGCGCTGGTGATGTGCCCGCTGAACGAAGGCGTCGAAATTACGCCAGAGGAGACGCTGGCAGCGCTGCGCACGCTGGCGCCGCGCTTTGCGCAGCATGGCGTACAGGGGCTGGTCGAGCCGCTGGGCTTTCCGGTCAGCTCGCTGCGCTCGGCAGTGCAGGCACAGCAGCTGATCCGCGACGCGCAGGCACCGTTTAAGCTGGTAATCGACACTTTCCACCACCATTTGTATGAGCATGCCGAGCAGGAGTTTCCGGCGGAGATCGACGTTGAGATGATTGGCCTGGTGCACCTTTCCGGCGTGGAAGACAGGCGCGCCACGGCCGAACTCACCGATGAAGAGCGCATTATGCTGAGCGATCGCGACGTGCTGAACAGCGTGGCGCAGGTGAAGCGGCTGGAGATGCTCGGCTATAAAGGCGTTTACGCCTTCGAGCCCTTCTCGTCCGAGCTTAACGGCTGGACCCCCGCTGAGATTGAGCGCCAGATCCGTCACAGCATCGCGCTGCTGCAGGCCTGACTCTCGCGCGGCGGGCTTCTCGTTCGCCGCGTCGCCCTACCCTTATCTGTGTCTTGCGACACTTTTTTGGCCTCGGTCGGAGGCCGCTTTTTTATCCTTCCTTCGCCTCTTCCGCCGCCATCGGCAGCCGACGCGCCAGCCGCAGCGTGCAGAACAGCCCCAGACAGACCAGCAGCGCCGTCAGCAGATAGACCAGCGGCACGCCCGCAAAGCTCATGATAAAGCCCGCGATCGGACCGGTGATCCCCAGCGCTAAATCCATAAAGGCGGTGTAGGTTGCCAGCGCGCTGCCCTGATTCGCCTGCGGCACCGCTTTCACCGCCACCACGCCAAGCGCCGGAAAGACCAGCGAAAAGCCGGCGCCGGTCAGCAGCGCGCCGGTTTTCGCCATCCAGGGCTCGAACGCGCCCGCCACCAGAAACAAACCAACCGCCTCTACCGCCAGACAGGCAGCCGCGACGCGCAGCCCGCCGAAGCGGTTAATCGCGTTGGGAAAAAGCAGCCGCGCGCCGACAAAGGCGGCGCTAAACAGCGTCAGCGCGAAGGCTGCGCCGTCCCAACCTTTCGCCTGATAGAAGAGCGTAATAAAGGTGGCGATGACGCCGAATCCCGCCGATCCCATCGCCAGAATCAGACCGAAGCCGTAAATCTTGCCGAGCACGTCGCGAAACGGCAGCGGCCGCGCGCGGCTGCCCTTTACCGCCGGACGCGGCAGCGCCAGCGCTATCGCCAGCGCGCAGATGGCGATAATCACCACAGAGAGCAGCAGCAGCCCGCCCTGCCGATAGATAATGACGCCGAGCGGCGCGCCCAGCGCCATCGCGCCATAGGTGCAGATGCCGTTCCACGAGATAACGCGGCCGATATGCAACGAGCCGACCCGCGCCACGCCCCATAGCGAGGTGCCGGTACCGGTAAAACTCTGACCAATCCCGAGAATTACGCGTCCTGTGCAGAGCAGCGCCAGGCTGGCGACAGGCGAAGCGGCAAGCCAGGTCGCCAGCAGATAGCAGAGGCCGCTGAGCAGCACGCCCGCCAGCCCCAGCACCACGATGCGCTTCGGTCCCCAGATATCGGCGTAGCGCCCGGCATGCGGACGGCTCAGCAGCGTCGCCACATATTGCAGGCTGATCACGACGCCCGCCCAGAAGGCGCTGTAGCCGAGCTGGTCATGCACCAGACCCGGCAGCACCGCCAGCTGCAGGCCGATGGTGAGGTAGCTGGCGAAGTTGTAGATCACGATAGAGATAATCAGCAGGGTTAAGCCGATACCCTTATGAGCCGGTTCCGCTGCAGGTTGATCAGGCATGAAAAAGTGCGCTCGTGGTTGACTGAATTTACTCTACAGCTTGCCACCATAAGCGGAATATTTCGAGCCGCCGCCGCATGCGGGAGGCAGTTTTAGTCATCGGCTGTCATTGATGCTCCTGATTTTTCAGCTGCGCGTCACCGCTCTTGCGCGGAGATCATCAACATCGGCGGGCCTGCCGCCGCCAGCGAAGCGATCGGCAACGACATCCTGACCACGGTGAAAAAGTCTGATTATCGCTGCGCTTTCATAGAAGAATCAGGCGTTTAATTACCGTTCAGCTACACTACTCTCTGCGGTCTGGCTTTTCAGGAGAGGGAATGAGCGAACTACAGCAGGAAAAAATTGGGCAAAATATTCTGACTAAGCTGGCGATGCTGGTGATTATTCTCGCCGGGATCCGCGCCGCCTCGGATATTATGGTGCCCTTCTTACTGGCCGCCTTTTTCGCCATCGTGCTCAATCCTATCGTCACCTTCCTGATGCGGCGCGGCTGGCGGCGCGGGCTGGCGATCACGGTGGTGATTACGGTGATATTTATCGTGATTTTGTTACTGGTGGCGGTGCTGGCCAGTTCGGTGAGCGAATTCTCTGATATCTACCCGCAGCTGCGCGCCACGCTGGAACAGAAGATGAGCGTAGTGCAGCACCTGGCGTCAGGTATCGGCATTCACGTTTCCACTAATACGCTGGTGCAGCGCTTCGATCCCAATATGCTGATGTCGTTCGCCACCGTCGCGCTGACGCAGTTCTCCGGCATGATGAGCAATTTCGTGCTGCTGATCCTGACCGTGGTCTTTATGCTGTTCGAAGTGCACCACCTGCCCTACAAGATGCGTAATGCCCTGACCAACCCGCAGATCCGCATTGCCGGGCTGCACCGGGCGCTGAAAGGCGTGACGCACTATCTGGCGCTGAAGACGCTGATCAGCCTCATTACCGGCGTGTCGGTATGGGGCTGCCTGTTTCTGCTCGATATCAAATTCGCGCTGCTGTGGGGCGTGGTGGCGTTTATTCTTAACTACATTCCCAATATCGGCCCGATTATCGCCGGCGTGCCGCCGGTGCTGCAGGCGCTGCTGCTCAACAGCCCCTACGACGCGATGCTGGTGGCGGCGCTGTTTACCGCGATTCATATGGTGTTCGGCAATATGCTGGAGCCGCGCGTGATGGGGCGCGGCCTGGGGCTCTCAACGCTGGTGGTGTTTCTGTCGCTGATTTTCTGGGGCTGGCTGCTCGGCCCGGTCGGTATGCTGCTCTCGGTGCCGCTGACCAGCATTACTAAAATCCTGATGGAGACCACGCCTGGCGGCAGCCGACTGGCGATTATGCTCGGCGCCGGCCGCCCTAAACGGCATAAAATCTAGCCCAGCAGCCGCCGCTTCACCTGCGCCAGATGGCTCTCCATCGCGGCGCGCGCGGCGGCGGCGTCGCCTGCGTAGATAGCTGCGGCGATCTGCTGATGGTCGCGGTTCATCTCATCGGTAAAAGCGTTGTCGGCAAAATGGCGCTCCAGCCGCCGGAAGCGCGCGCTGTCGCGCTTGTTCCAGAGAAATTCCATCATTTCGCGCAGCACCTCGTTACCGCTCATTTCGCCAATCAGCAGATGAAAGCCTTTGTCCTGCTCGAGAAATTCCGCGTCGTTGGCGCGGTAGCGCAGCAGCGTATCGGCCAGCGCGCGCAGCTGTTCGCGCTGCGTCGGGCTGCCGTTGCGCGCCGCCATCTCCGCCAGCATGCCCTCGAAAGCGAGACGCGCCTGTAACAGATCTTCCAGGCTGTAGTCCGCCTCTGCCGCAGGCGTGCTGGCCGACGGCAGCGGCTGCGTCACGAAGACGCCGTTGCCGGTGCGAATATCCACCCAGCCGGTCATCTCCAGCGCAATCAGCGCCTCACGCACCGAGGAGCGGCTGACCCCCAGCTGCTTCGCCAGCTCGCGTTCCGGCGGCAGCGCCGCGCCTGGGGCAAACTCGCCGCGTTGAATGCTTTCCACGATCGCGTTGGCGATCTGACGATAAAGACGTTCCGTTTTTAGCACTGGCAGCGCCATATTTTTTCTCCTGTCAGCAGCGGTGCAGCGTAGCACAGGCCGCGCCCCCTTTCCGACAGACGCAATTTACTGCGCTGCGATCGCGATCACGGCCTTTCCCGTCAGGCTAGCATACTCTTGGCCCAGCGGCCTGACCACTGGGCCAAATTTGCGGCTAAGGAGTAAAAATGGAACATACATGGCGCTGGTATGGCCCCAACGATCCGGTTTCGTTAGACGATGCGCGCCAGGCGGGCGCGACCGGCATTGTGACCGCGTTGCACCATATCCCCAACGGCGATGTCTGGCCGGTGGAGGAGATTAAAGCGCGTCAGGCGCTGCTGGCGGAAAAAAATCTGGTCTGGTCGGTGGTAGAAAGCATTCCGGTGCACGAGGCGATCAAAACGCAGCGCGGAGACTATCAGCGCTATATCGCCAACTATCAGCAGTCGATACGCAATCTGGCGGCCTGCGGCGTCGAAACGGTGTGCTACAACTTTATGCCGGTGCTCGACTGGACGCGCACCGATCTCGCCTGGACGCTGCCGGACGGCGCTAAAGCGCTGCGCTTCGACGCTGACGCCTTCGCCGCCTTCGAGCTGCATATCCTGCAGCGCCCCGGCGCGCAGCAGGATTATTCAGCGGCAGAGCAAGAGACGGCCGCGCGCTGCTTCGCCGCCATGAGCGACGAGGATAAGGCGCTGTTGACGCGCAATATTATCGCCGGCCTGCCGGGCGCGGAAGAGGGTTATACGCTGGATCAGTTCCGCGCGCAGCTGGCGCAGTACGACGGCATCGACAAAGCGACGCTGCGCGAGCATATGGCGGTCTTTCTGCGCGCCATCGTGCCGGTCGCCGAAGAGGTCGGCATCAAGCTGGCGGTGCATCCGGACGATCCGCCGCGCCCGATCCTCGGCCTGCCGCGCATTATCTCCACGGAAGAGGATATGCAGTGGCTGAAAGAGACGGTAGACAGCCTGCACAACGGCTTCTGCTTCTGCACCGGCTCTTACGGCGTGCGTGCCGACAATAACCTGACGCAGATGGCGGCGCGGTTCGCGGATCGCATCAACTTTATCCACCTGCGCGCCACGCAGCGCGAAGCCAACCCCAACAGCTTCCACGAAGCCGCGCATCTGGCAGGCGATGTCGATATGGTGGGCGTGATCAGGGTCATTCTGGCGGAAGAGCAGCGCCGTCGGCGCGCGGGCGAGAAGTATGCGATCCCGATGCGTCCCGATCACGGTCATCAGATGCTCGACGACCTGCACAAGCGCACCAATCCAGGCTATTCGGCGATAGGTCGCCTGAAAGGACTGGCGGAGCTGCGCGGCGTCGAGCTGGCGCTGCGCCAGACGCTGTTTAACGATTAATACAGAGCAAAACAGGGCATGGGCGACATAGCGCAGCCTTTTGCCCTGTTACTGCGGAAACAGGCTCCGGTCGGTAATTGCCGCCACATCCACCTTATTCGGCAGAATGTTCAGCTCGCTGAAGAGATCCGACACCTTCTGCACCTTTTCAATATCTTCAGGCGTGACGGCGCGAATTCCGTGAGAGATGCGTGCGGTGATCTTCTCCGCGTCGGCGGGCGGCAGGCGCGTCAGCTGCGCATATACCTGGTTGTACTCCTCTTTATGGGCCAGCGCCCAGGCGCGCGCTTTCGCCAGCCGCTGGGCGAAATCGGCGATAGCCGCGCGCTTGCCGGGATCGTCCAGCGACTGCTGGGTGGCGGTCACGAACGACAGCGCGGTGGTCAGCCCTTTGCCGTCGCGCAGCAGCCGCGCGCCGTGCTGCTCGGCGATGCCGAGATAGGGATCGAAGGTCGCCCAGGCACCAATCTGGCCGGAATTAAAGGCGGCGCTGGCGTCGGTCGGCAGCACAAAGCGCACCGGCACGCTGTCGCGCGGCACCTGTGCTTCGCCCAGCGCCTCATAGAGCAGATGCTGCGAGATGCTGCCGCGCGCCGAGGAGACCACGACCTCCTTGCCAGCCAGATCCTTTACGCTGCGCACCGGCGAATCAGCGGGCACGATCAGTCCGTTCGACCCGGCGTCGCCGACGTTGGTGGCGATGATTTTCAGCGGCACGCCGCCGGACGCCGCCATCAGCACCGGCAGATCGCCCGCGTAAGAGGTATCGACCGCGCCGGCGCGCTGCGCTTCGAACAACGGCGCCGCGCCCTGAAAGTTAGCCCAGCGATAGCGCCAGGGCGCATCCTTCAGCACGCCGGAGGCCTCCACCAGCGAACGCAGATTGCGCGCCTGGTCGCCCAGCACCAGCGTGACCGCGCTGAGATCGGGCGCCGCCTGCGCCATGGCGCTGGCGCTCAGCAGCAGCGCCGCCGCAAATGCTTTAAGTCTGTTCATGGCGGCTCCTTACAGGGCGTTGCGGTTGAGCTGGCGAATATAGGCATCCCAGTGCAGCTGATACTTTTTGTTGCGGATGCTGTTATCAAACGCCTGCGCCGCCTTTTCCGACACCGCGTCCGGCAGAATAATCAGCTCCGCGCCGCCCGACTGCGCGGCCAGCTGCGCCTGGCAGGCGCGTTCGAGATAATAGAGGTTATAAAAGGCCTCTTCGATGCTGCCGCCAGCGGTCAGCAGACCGTGATTGCGCAGGATCAGTGCGTTCAGGCTGCCGAGATCCTCGACGATGCGCTGCTGCTCGTCGAGATCGAGCGCGATCCCTTCGTAGTCGTGGTAGGCGACGCGATGGTGAAAACGCGTGCTGTGCTGCGAAATCATTAGCAGCCCGCCCTTTTGCGCCGACACGCCGATGCCCGCCGCCGTGTGGGTATGCAGCACCGCATGCGCATCCGGCCGGGCGCGATGAATGGCGCTGTGGATCACGAAGCCGGCCGGGTTGATCCCGAGCCCGGTAGGATCGTCGATGATATTGCCGTCGATATCGATCTTCACCAGGGTTTCCGGCTGGATTTCGTCAAACGTCTGGCCGTATGCGTTAATCAGGAAGTGCGGCCGATCGCCCGGCACGCGCAGCGAGAAATGGGTGTAGATATGGTCGGTCCAGCGCAGCTTCGCCGCCAGATGATAGGCCTGCGCCAGTCTGACGCGCGCCTGCCATTCCGCGTCGGAAATACGCTGTTGAAGAGAAGAAGATGCCAGGGTTGCCGTACTCATAGACGCCTCTTGTTATGCTGTTCAGTGTGGCGTCACTGTTACACAGCGTTTTCGCCGCAGGGAAATGCCAAAAGCGGCAAAACAATGTCAATAAATGCAAAGTGCGGTCGATACTTGATCTGTATCACCTGCCAGCCTGCGCAAAACGCTACCCTGCACGGCCTGAGGGCGTGCTATGCTGCGCTGATTAAATTCGCACCTCCTCACAGACGCTTTAACATTCAGAGGAATTAGCGGTGCCGCCGTTAAAACGAAAACGCGACTACGCAAGAATAATTATTATTTTGTCCGGGGTGCTTCCCTTGCTGCTTGGCATCCTGTTCACGGCTATCGACGCGCGGCACACCGTCCAGCAGCAGCAGATCAACGCTGCCAACACTCTGCTCTCGCAGGCGGAAAAAATGAGCGACAGCGCCTGGGATATGATCACCTGGCTACGTCGTTTTCACTACCAGCCCTGCAGCAAATTCGAAGACGAACTGCAGCGCGCCGGCAACCTCAACGCCTATTTCCGTGCTATCGGCAAGCTGGAAGGCGTGAAAATCACCTGCTCTTCGGCCTACGGCATGAACCCCGGATCGTTAAGCGACATGATGCTGCGTGCGCCGCCGGTGACCGGCAAGGCCTGGTGGAGCCTCTCTCTTGCCGGCACGGCTGGCGTCCCGCAGCGTCCGGCGGTAATTTTCGTGCGGCAGCTGGCGGATGATGAGGGCTTTTGGGCAATTATCGACGGCCAGTATCTGATGGACTTTATGAGCGCTATCGGCGAAACGCGCGGCTATCGGTTCAGCATGCGCTTTAACGACGGCGCGCCGATTTCCATCGGCAAGTCGACGCCGCCCCACGCCAGCCTGTTTAGCGCCCAGATTTATCAGGCGCAATCGCGCCGCTATCCCATCAGCGTAACCATTGAGACGCCCGGCGCGGAGATCATGCACGCCTGGCGCCAGGTGACCTTTATTTTCCTGCCGATGACGGCCATCCTCTCTATTCTGCTGATGGTGCTGACCGCCAACTGGCTGCAGCGTCGTATCTCCTGGCGCGATGAGATCCGCCGCGCCATTAATGCGCGCCGCTTTTCGGTCTGCTACCAGCCGGTTTATAACAATCACACGCAGACTTGTTCCGGTGCCGAAGCCTTGCTGCGCTGGACGCTGCCGAACGGCGACGCGGTTCGGCCCGATATCTTTATCACCGCCGCTGAAGCGGAGGGCATGATTGTGCCGCTGACGCGTCATCTGCTCGATTTGATCGCCGAAGATGTTCAGCAGTGGCAGGTCGAGCCAGGCTTTCATATTGGTATCAACGTCGCCGCAGATCATCTGCAACATCCGGACTTTGTGGAAGATATGCTTAACTTCGCCGATAAAATTAAGCGGACGTCGCTGCAAATTACCCTGGAACTGACCGAACGCAGCCTGATTAAAGACGGCGAAGATGTGGCGAGAAAACTCGATCGTCTGCGCGCCGACGGGATGAAGGTGGCGATCGATGATTTCGGCACCGGGCACTGCTCGCTCAGCTATCTGCAAACCTTCTCGCTGGACTACCTGAAAATCGATCGCGGCTTTATCAACGCCATCGAATCGCTGTCGGGCGAAACGCCGGTGCTGGATGCGATTATCGCCCTCAGCCATAAGCTGAAGCTGGAGGTCCTGGGCGAAGGCGTGGAGACCGAAATGCAGTATCTCTACCTGCGCCAGCGCGGCGTGACCTTTATTCAGGGCTACTATTATGCTTTGCCCCTGAACAACCGCGCGTTCATCGCCTGGCTCGCAGAGCATGCGCATCAGCCGATGCACACAGAGGACGCTGACGATGCTCAACTGCACCCTTCTTGACGACTACCAGAACGTCGCCCTGTCGCTGGCCGACTGGGCGTCGCTGCAGCCCGCCGTGCAAACCCGATCGCTCCATCAGCCTGTCGCCGACGACGACGCGCTGATCGCCGCGCTGGCCGACAGCGATATTATCGTGGCGATGCGCGAGCGTACTCCGCTCACCGCCGCCCGTCTGGCGCGCCTGCCGCGGCTGAAGCTTATTGTGACCTCGGGCATGCGCAATGCCGCCATCGATCTGGACGCCTGCCGCGCGCGCGGTATCGCGGTATGCGGCACCGAGAGCAGCAGCGCGCCGCCGCTGGAGTTGACCTGGGGTTTGCTGCTGGCGCTGGCGCGTCATATCGTGCCGGAGAATCAGGCGCTGCGCAGCGGCGGCCCCTGGCAGCAGCATCTCGGCATCGCACTGGAAGGCAAGACCCTGGGGCTGATCGGCCTGGGCAAAATCGGTGGCGGTATGGCGAAAGTGGCGCAGGCGTTCGGCATGCGGGTTTGTGCCTGGAGTCAGAACCTTACCGGCGAGCGCGCGGCAGCGTGCGGCGCGACGCTGATGCCGTCGCTTCCGGCGCTGCTGGCGGCGAGCGATGTCGTGTCGCTTCATCTGGTGTTAAGCGCGCGCACGCGTCATCTGCTGGACGCCGCCGCGCTGGCGCAGATGAAGCCAGGCGCGCTGCTGGTTAACACCGCGCGCGCGGGGCTGGTGGATCAGCAGGCGATGATCGCCGCGCTGCGCACTGGCCAGCTGGCGGGCGCCGCGCTGGACGTGTTCGACGTCGAACCGCTGCCTGCCGATCATCCGCTGCGGCAGTTGCCGAACGTACTGGCGACGCCCCATCTCGGCTATGTCGCCGACAGCAACTACCGGCGCTATTTCACCCAGGCGGTCGAGGATATCGCCGCCTGGCTGCAGCACCAGCCGCTGCGATCGCTGCTTTAGCCCTGCCTTCTGACGAAACACAGGCGCATTAACCGAAGCGCGGCCGCGACCTTTTCTTTTCTTTGCGCTAAGCGCCGCAAAATTTTGTAAAAATCAGCGGCGTTAAGCCGCTTTTTAACGCCTTTTCAGGCGGCATTTCAATCTGCTATCGTCGGCAAAAAAGGCCGCTATCAGACCAAACATGACAAATATCAATGAAAAACGGTATACTCTGCCACTTGTCGCAATAATTTCAACACTAATTATTGCGCTTCGTAGCCAGTGGAAAATTCTGCCGAACGGCTATGCTTAAATTTTCTCAATGCCGCGGACTGCATCGTTCAACCGGTTCGCGACCTTGAGGACTTTCATGTGCTATTACAGGGTAAATCTATGAAATTACGTAGGAAGCGTGTCAAACCTATTGGGCTGGATGACGTCACGATTATCGATGACGCCCGCTTGCGCAAAGCCATTACGGCCGCGTCGCTGGGCAACGCGATGGAGTGGTTCGATTTCGGCGTGTACGGCTTTGTCGCCTATGCGCTGGGTAAAGTCTTTTTCCCCGACGCGTCGCCAGGCGTGCAGATGATCGCCGCGCTCGGTACCTTCTCTGTTCCTTTCCTTATTCGCCCGCTGGGCGGTCTCTTCTTCGGCATGCTGGGCGATAAGTACGGCCGCCAGAAAATTCTCTCTATCACCATTGTGATTATGTCGATCAGTACCTTCTGTATCGGCCTGATCCCTTCCTACGCCTCGATTGGCATCTGGGCGCCGATTCTGCTGCTGCTCGCCAAGATGGCGCAGGGCTTCTCGGTGGGTGGCGAGTATACCGGCGCCTCGATCTTCGTCGCCGAATATTCGCCCGACCGCAAGCGCGGCTTTATGGGCAGCTGGCTCGACTTCGGCTCTATCGCCGGCTTCGTGCTCGGCGCGGGCATCGTGGTGCTGATCTCGGCGATTATCGGCGAAGCGAAATTTATGGAATGGGGCTGGCGCCTGCCGTTCTTCCTCGCGCTGCCGCTCGGCATTATCGGTCTCTACCTGCGCCACGCGCTGGAAGAGACGCCGGCCTTCCAGCAGCACGTTGAGAAGCTGGAGCAAGGCGACCGCGAAGGTCTGCGCGACGGCCCGAAAGTGTCGTTTAAAGAGATCGCCACTAAGCACTGGAAAAGCCTGCTTGCCTGTATCGGTCTGGTGATCGCCACTAACGTCACCTACTACATGCTGCTGACCTACATGCCGAGCTATCTGTCGCATAACCTGCACTACTCGGAAGATCACGGCGTGCTGATCATCATCGCCATTATGCTCGGCATGCTGTTTGTACAGCCGGTAATGGGGATGCTCAGCGACCGCTTCGGCCGTCGTCCGTTCGTTATCATTGGCAGTATCGCCCTGCTGATCTTCGCCATTCCGGCCTTTATGCTGATCAACAGCGGCGTGCTGGGGCTGATTTTCGCCGGCTTGCTGCTGATGGCGGTGATCCTCAACGCCTTTACCGGCGTAATGGCGTCGTCGCTGCCGGCGATGTTCCCGACGCATATCCGCTACAGCGCGCTGGCGAGCGCCTTTAACATTTCGGTGCTGATTGCCGGTCTGACCCCAACCCTCGCCGCCTGGCTGGTGGAAACCACCAATAACCTTTATATGCCAGCCTACTACCTGATGGTGGTGGCGGTGATCGGTTTGATTACCGGCATCTATATGAAAGAGACGGCGAACAAACCGCTGCGCGGCGCGACGCCAGCCGCATCCGATCTCGACGAGGCGCGTGAAATCCTGCAGGAGCATCACGACAACATCGAGCAGAAGATCGAAGATATCGACGAGGAGATCGCTCGTCTTGAGGCGAAGCGTAAGAATCTGGTGCAGCAGCATCCCGACATCAACGAGTAATCCGTTTAAAGCCCGCCGCTCGGCGGGCTTTTTTTTACGCCGCACACAATCTTCATACTCGCGCGTTAAAAGGAGTAGACTAACGCTACTTTTTTCACCTGCGTAAGAATGAATATGTCTGACTTTTCTCTGATCCAGCGTCCAAGAAGGCTGCGTTCCAGCCCGGCGATGCGTGAACTCTTCCAGGAAACTTCCCTCAGCCTGAACGATCTGGCGCTGCCGATTTTCGTTGAGGAAGGCGTTGACGACTACAAAGCGATTGAAGCGATGCCGGGCGTGATGCGCATTCCGGAAAAGCGTCTCGCCTATGAAATCGAGCGCATCGCCAAAGCGGGCATCCGCTCGGTGATGACCTTCGGCATCTCGCACCATACCGACGCCACCGGCAGCGATGCCTGGAATGAAAATGGCCTTGTGGCGCGCATGTCGCGCATCTGCAAAGAGACGGTGCCGGAAATGATTGTCATGTCCGATACCTGCTTCTGCGAATACACCAGCCATGGCCACTGCGGCGTGCTGTGCGATCACGGCGTCGACAACGATGCGACCCTGATCAATCTCGGCAAACAGGCGGTAGTGGCGGCAGCAGCGGGCGCGGACTTTATCGCGCCGTCGGCGGCGATGGATGGCCAGGTCAAGGCGATCCGCCAGGCGCTGGACGCGGCGGGCTTTACCCAGACCGCCATTATGTCCTACTCCACCAAGTTCGCCTCGTCCTTCTACGGCCCGTTCCGTGAAGCAGCCGGCACCGCCCTGAAAGGCGATCGCAAAACCTATCAAATGAATCCGATGAACCGCCGCGAAGCGATTCGCGAGTCGCTGATCGACGCGGCCGAAGGCGCGGATTCGCTGATGGTGAAACCGGCCGGCGCCTACCTCGACGTGCTGCGCGAAATCCGCGATCGCACCGAGCTGCCGCTGGCGGCGTACCAGGTCAGCGGCGAGTACGCGATGATCAAATTCGCCGCTCAGGCAGGCGCGATCGACGAGCGTAACGTCGTGCTGGAAAGCCTGGGTGCGATTAAACGCGCTGGCGCCGATCTGATTTTCAGCTACTTCGCCCTCGATCTGGCAGAACAGAAAATCCTCTGATCGCCCAACATCCTGCCGCCGCAACGACGGCAGGATAGCTTTTCGCCTTTGCGCCGTTAGCGCTGCGCTAACGCCTCGATCAGCGTCTGATTGAATTTGGCCGGCGACTCCATCTGCGGCGCATGACCCATGCCTGGGAACTCAATCAGGCGCGCGCCGGGAATGCGCTTCGCCGCTTCTTTGCCCAGCACCTCATAGTGACCCAGCTTCGCTTTCACCTCCGGCGAGGCGATATCGCTGCCGATCGCGGTAGTATCGGCGGTGCCGATCATCAGCGTGGTCGGCACCTTCAGATCGCCGAACTCGTAAAACACCGGCTGGGTAAAAATCATGTCGTAGATCAGCGCCGAGTTCCACGCCACCTTCTTATGTCCGGGACCGGCGTTCAGGCCCGCCAGCATATCGACCCATTTGTCATACTCCGGCTTCCACTGGCCGCTGTAGTAGGTGTGCTGCTCATACTTTTTGATGCCTGCCGCGTCGAGCTTCAGCTCGCGCTGATACCACTGGTCCACGCTGCGCCAGGGCGCGCCTTTGGCTTTCCAGTCCTCCAGTCCGATCGGGTTCACCAGCACCAGCTGCTGCGTCTCGGCGGGATACATCAGCGCATAGCGCGTGGCGAGCATGCCGCCGGTAGAGTGGCCGACAATCACCGCTTTCTTTATACCGAGATGCGCCAGCAGCTGATGCGTGTTGTCCGCCAGCTGCTGGAAGCTGTACTGATAATTATCGGGTTTACTGGCGCTGCAAAAGCCGATCTGATCCGGCGCGACGACGCGATAGCCCGCCTGGCTCAGGGCGCGTATGCTCTCTTCCCAGGTCGCGCCGCAGAAATTCTTGCCGTGCAGCAGCACCACGGTCTGACCATTGGCGTTGTTTGTCGGTTTTACGTCCATATAGCCCATGCTGAGCGGCTGCTGCTGAGAGGAAAAGTCAAAGCGCTGAAGCGGGAAAGGATAGTGAAAGCCTTCCAGCTGCTCACCATAAGTGGTAGCGGCTAAAGCGGGCGCAGCGCTAAACAGGGTTATCGAGGCGAATAAGGCAAGGAGCGGTTTTTTCAGGCCAGAGGTCGGACGCATGCGGTGATCTCCATATAAGCAAAAGAGCGGCAGTGTGACACGCGCGCAGGAGGCTCGTATTGTTGCGCTGTGTCATGTAAATGATTTTTGTAAAAGAAGCGTAGCGGGCTCTGTATCATTTTGCCTGCCGACCAGCCGCGCAACAGACGCCTGCGCCGATCAATTCCCGCGATAAATATTGCAAAAACTCTAAATATTCCCGGCACGGCGAGGGAAACAAGTTACGTTTATTTATTGCTTTTATTTATTTTTTACAACTAAAAATCAACACCCAGCTCTTTTTGATAAATATTCCATATTTCGCTCCTCTTGCAAAAAAATAAACATGCATTTTCTGATACTTCTTTACCCAAGCCGGGCATAGCGAAAGATTAAAATCCCTACACTATGCGCAACTGTTTGATGAGGTGGATTATGCGTGAGAAAAAATATAATGAAGAAGTGATTGATAGCGTTACCGAGTGGATTAACAACCATCTCGATCAGCGGCTCAGCATTGATGATATCGCAGAGAAATCAGGCTATTCCAAATGGTATCTGCAGAAATTGTTCGCCCGCTGCCGCAACGAGACGCTGGCGCGCTATATCCGCAAGCGAAAGCTGGCGGCCTGCGTGCATACCCTGAAAAGCAGTAATACGCCGATTATTACGCTGGCGATGAAATACCATTTTGAAAGCCAGCAGTCGTTTACGCGCTCTTTTAAACAGGTGATGGGCTGTACGCCTTACGTCTGTCGTAAACGTCAGTTAGATCCAGAAACTCAGGCGCTGCTGGAAGGCAATATTAATCCCTGCGAGCTTTGCCGACAGGCGCAGCCCGCCGTCAATAACCACAACCGTTTTACGTCTGCGCGTCTGGATATTCGCAATATCGACACCGCTGAGGCCTGTAATGGCCTGCGCTAAACTCTGCCGTTACCGCAGGAAATAAAGGGCGACTGCCGCGCCCTTTATTTCTCTACTCTTCGTCCGGCGTATAATATTGCACGCCGATCTTAATGCGTTCACGCCCGCTGGCCACGCGATGACGATTGCTGTCGCGCAGCGAATAGATACAGCCGCAATACTCCTGCTGATAAAAACGCTCGCGCTTGCTGATTTCGATCATGCGTGCCGATCCGCCGCCTTTACGCCAGTTAAAATCCCAGTAGATCATATCGGGATAGCGATTTGCGGCACGCGCGCCGCAGTCGTTGATCTGCTGCATGTTCTTCCAGCGCGAGATGCCCAGCGAACTGGTGATCACCGGAAAGCCATGTTCATGGGCATAGAGCGCGGTGCGCTCGAAGCGCATGTCGAAACACATGGTGCAGCGCTCGCCGCGCTCCGGCTCCCACTCCATGCCTTTTGCGCGCTCGAACCAGTTATCGCGATCGTAGTCCGCGTCGACGAAAGGCACGCCGAACTGCTCAGCGAAGCGGATATTCTCCTCTTTGCGCAGCTCGTACTCTTTCAGCGGATGGATATTGGGGTTGTAGAAGAAAATGGTGTAATCGATGCCGGATGCCAGCATCGCCTCCATGACCTCGCCCGAACAGGGCGCGCAGCAGGAGTGCAACAGGACTTTATTGTGGCCGCCAGGCAGCGGCAGCGGCTTACGCTGAAGGGACTGAGACATACTAACTCCTTGTCAGACTATGCCGCGAGTGTAGTGTTTCGCCGATGCAGATGCAAAAAAGGCGCTGGCGCGCCCTGTTTTTACCACTGCAAAAGCTGTCCGGCGTAGTCCACGTAGTGATGTCCGCCGCGTCCGCGATAAGCCTCCAGCTGCTGCACCAGTCCTTCGCCGCTCTGCTCGACCGTGACCGGCGCGGAGTCGCCGCCCATATCGGTTTTCACCCAGCCCGGATGCAGCGACAGCAGCGTCGCGTTATGCTGGTTAATCTGCGGCAGCAGCGCGCGGCTCAGCATATTCAGCGCCGACTTGCTGGCGGAGTAGATCGGCATCGCCGCCGTATCGTTCTCGTTCAGACTGCCGAGAATCGAAGTGGTGAAGCCGATGACGCCGTTCTGCTTCGCCAGCAGCGGCAGCAAGGCCTCCGCGCTGCGCACCGGCGCGATGGCGTTGGTCAAAAACAGCTGCGCCAGCTCTTCGTCGCTGCTCTGCAGCAGGTTCTGATGCGACGGGCCGGAAATGCCGGCGTTGATCAGGATCGCATCGAAGGTTTCGTCTTTAAGCCGCTCCGCCAGCTGACTCACCTCGTCCTGATGAGTCATATCCAGCGCGTGCCACTGCGCATCCGCCTCCGGCGCGCTGCTGTGATAGGTCGCGGTGACCTGCCAGCCTTTTGCCGCCAGCGCCCTGACCACCGCCAGACCGATGCCGCGCGAGGCGCCGATAACTAATGCTTTGCCTGTCATATCCGTTCCTCTCTGATGAAGTGACTTAAACAGCTTATAACCTGACGAGCGGATCAGAAGGCGAGAGAAGAAATTAACCGCAGTGAGAGCACGGGGCGTAAAAAAGGCGGCCTGCGCCGCCTTATCTGTTTAGTGCGCCGCCATCTGCTCCGGCAGCTTCAGCAGCTTGCGCTTGCCTGCGACCTCGTCGGCCTTCACCGGCGTCGCGGCGTTGCCCCAGCTGTTGCGGATATAGGTCGATACCGCCGCAACCTGCTCGTCAGAAAGCTTCCAGGCGAAACTCGGCATCGCGCCGCTGGTCGGATTACCCTGCGTGACCGCGCCGCGGCCGCCCTGCAGTACCGTGGTGATGATGGAAGAGGCGTCGTCAGCCAGCAGCCCCGGGTTGTTCGCCAGGCTGGCGGCCAGGTTCGGGATCCCTCTGCCGTCGCTGTTGTGGCAGGCGCTGCAGTTGGCGCTATAGACATTCTCGCCCGTTTTCATCTGCGCGCTGTCGCGGGCCTGCGGCGATGGCAGCTGCGTCGCAGAGGCGGGCTGCGCTTTCAAATAGGTCGCGATGGCGCGCAGATCGGCGTCGCTCAGATGCTGCGTCGAATTGGTGACCGCTTCCGCCATTGGGCCGGACGCCACCGCGACGTGATTGCTGCCCAGCTTCAGGTAGTCCACAATCTGCTCTTTGCTCCAGCTGCCGATGCCGACATCGCTGTTCGATGTCAGGTCCGGCGCGTGCCACTCGCTGAGGTTGCTGCCCTGCAAATAGTCGCCGGTGTCGCCGCCGAGCAGATTTTTCGGCGTATGGCAGGCGCCGCAGTGCTCCAGCCCTTCGACCAGATAGGCGCCGCGATTGAACTCGGCGGACTTGCCCGGATCGCTCTCAAAGCCGCTGTTGCGGAAGAACAGCAGATTCCAGCCCATCATCGCCAGACGAATATTATACGGGAACCCCAGATTGGTCTCCGGCACCCTGTAGCGCACCGGTTTTACCGAGCGCATGTACATCCACAGGTCGTGCATATCTTGGTCGCTGACCTTCACGTAGGCGTTGTATGGCATCGCCGGATAAAGATGTTCGCCCTCTTTGCCTTTGCCGTGCCGCACCGCGCGGTAGAAGTCACGCTCGGTCCAGCTGCCGATGCCCGTCTCTTTATCCGGCGTAATGTTGCTGGCGAAAATGCCGCCGAACGGCGTACTAATGGAGTAGCCGCCCGCGAAGGCCTCTTTGCTGCCCGGCGCGGTATGGCACGCCACGCAGTCGCCCGCTATTGCTATGTATCTGCCGCGCGCCACCGCCGCGGCATCCGCCGCCGCTGGCGGCTGGCTGGTCAGCGTCTGGTTATCCGCCACGTCATCGGCAGAGGTATCGCCGTTTTGCCACAGCAAACCTGCGGCGATAATGCCTGCGATCACCGCCGCGCCGCCTGCAAGGGTTGTTTTTTTCATATCACACCTTTACCAGTGGGCCGGGATTTTTCAGGTAGCGATCGATAATCGCCTTCGCCGTCCAGAGGCTAAGCGCGCCAATGGTGCCGGTTGGGTTGTAGCCTGCATTGTTGGGAAAAGAGGAGGCGCCAAGCACAAACAGGTTGTGCATATCCCAGCTCTGCTGATAGCGGTTAAGCACGCTGGTTTTCGGATCGACGCCCATTACCGCGCCGCCGATGGTGTGGTCGCTAGCGAAGTTGTAGGGCGAATATTTGCCCGCCGCCGAGTTGGTGCCGATAACGGTTTTCGCCCCCATCGCCTTACCGATCTCGACGCTCTTCTCTTCAATAAACTTCGCCGAACGGCGGTCGTTTTCGTTGTAGTCGAAAGTGACGCGCAGCAGCGGATTGCCGTTGTCGTCTTTGTATTCCGGGTCGAGATCGAGGTAGTAATCTTCGTGCGAGAAGCTGGTGCCCTGGCCGAAAATAAAGGTGGCGTTCTGGAAAGCGTGGGTATACGCCTTTTTCCACGCTTTACCCCAGCGCGGCGTGCCCGGCGGCAGCGCATCGGCGTTGCCGATAGGACGCGCGCCGCGCGCCACCACCAGAATCCCGGCGCCGCCGATAAAATCTTTGTCACTGTGGTCGAAGTTATCGCCGTTCCAGTCATCTACCTGCTGGGAAAGCGCGCCAGCGCCGATGAACTGGTTGAGATATTCATCTTCGAAAAAGAGGCTGGCGCCGGAGACGGTCTGGAAGCTATAAGCGCGCCCTACCGTGCCGGTTTTGCTTTCCGGATCGTAAGGCTGACCGATTTTCGACAGCAGCAGCAGGCGCACGTTCTGCATCTGAAATGCCGACAGAATCACGATATCGGCAGGCTGTACCCACTCTTTCTTGTTCTTGTCGATATAGGTGACGCCGGTGGCGGTTTTGCCGTCTTCCGCCTTATTCACGCGCACCACGGCGGAATCGGTCAGCACGGTAAAGTTCTCACGCTGCATCAATGCCGGGATCACGCAGGCGTTCGGGCTGGATTTGGAGAAGTTGCCGCAGCCGTAATAGAGACAGTAGCCGCAATAGGTGCAAGGCCCCATGCGCACGCCGAGCGGGTTCACGTAGGCGCGCGAAGTTTGCCCGGCGGGCACCATGAAAGGATGCTGGCCAAGAGATTTCGCCGCGTCGCGAAACAGGTCGGTCAGCCGCGTGCTCTCCAGGGGCGGCAGCGGATAGTCGCTGCTGCGGTTGCCTTCGAAGGGGTTGCCGTCAGGCACGATTTCGCCGTTGAGTCTGCCCGCCTTGCCGGAGACGCCGGCGATCTTCTCGAAGCGATCGTAAAACGGCTCCAGCTCCTCGTAGGTCACGCCCCAGTCCTGCAGGATCACGCCCTTAGCGATCTTCTCTTTGCCGTAGCGCGTGACCGTCTGGGTGTAAGGCTGGAAATCCCACGGCGTAAAGCGCCAGGCCATACCGGCCCAGTGCGTGCCGGAGCCGCCGACGTTATAGCCCAGCTCGTTCAGGTTCCATTCACGCGTCGGCAGCGCGGTTTCTGAGCGATGGTTACGGAAGGTGGTGGTCTCCACCGCTGGCGGCAGAAGCATGCTGCGGCGGGTATCCCAGCGCAGCTCGTCGGTGTCGATAGAGGGCGGAAAATCGGTGGCGGTTTCAAACCACGGGCCGCGTTCGATGGCGACCACATTCAGGCCGGCGCGCGTCAGCTCTTCGGCAATTAACGAGCCGCACCAACCCAGGCCGACGATCACGGCGTCAGCTTTTGGACGAATATTTTGCATGTGTTAACTCACTGCTCAGTCAGACTGAAGAGTCAAAGGGTGTTGTCGATCAGGCTGGTCGGGATGATGTTGAGCTTCTTCCCTTTTTTACCAATCAGGTCGCGGAAGTCGTAGCGCGCGCCGGGAAAACCGATCATTTTCCAGCTCGCCATCTCTTTGTTGCCGCCGTAAACAGGATCGGACAAAAAGCCCTCGCGCACGTTCTGCAGCAGCAGTTCGAAGAAGACTTTGGTCTCGACGTCCGGTCCCAGATTGAGCTGGTTTGCCTCCATCTGGCGCAGCAGTTCATCCTGCTGTTCGCCGCTCAGCGCGACAAAGGGCTGCTGGAAGGTTTTTTGCGTGTAGGCGTCGAGCGCCGCAAGCCCCTGACGATAGCGCTGCGCGGGGGTCAGCGGCGATTGGGGTCCCTGCTCCGGCGTGCCTTTGACGAAGCGCCCCAGCCGATAGATCGCCGCCGCGCTGCCGTAGTCGCCCGCCAGCTGGCGATCGATAAAAATAGCGCAGCCCGCCTCTTTGCCGCTGATGCTCAGCGCGTCAGCGGGAATAAAGCGTTCGGCGATAGCGCCGACGGTGTCAAACTCGTGCTGCGTCAGGTATTGCAGGCCGCCTTTGCGCGGCGCCGGCGGCGTATTAATTTTTCCGGGTTCCCAGGGTTGACCGCCCTGAACGGTTTCAGCTTTTGCGATGGGCAGCGACGACGCCACGCCCAGGGCAGCCACGGAGGTGAGAAACTCTCTGCGTTTCATATTTTCCCTGCCAACAAATTGATCACATTAACGGCATTGATTTATTTAACGGAAAGAAAACCATGCCAGATAGACTATTTCGGGCATAGTTATCTCCTGCGCGCCTTTTATCTGGCGACAGCGTTATTGTTTTTATTATGAGCCCTGCTCAGCGGCGGAAAGCTCTGTTCCGCTCAGAGGTTGATTGTTAATAAGAAAAAGCGCCATCCATTAATTAACAACAAAATAATCATAAATTTTTAACCTACTTTCGGAAAGCGCAGCGTTGATGGAAAGCCATCATAAATGCCCCTAAAAACCTATTTTTCATTAGGTTAAAGCCGATATTGCCAGCAACCTTATAAACAAGCGTGGTAAATAGCTGCTGAAATAACGTTCGCGACGCTGGTCTCCATGCTTTATTCGCTGCATTTTTCGCCAGAATTAACGCACGTTTTACTGCGACATAAAATTTCATTAAATCAGGCTAGCGCAAAGCCTGGCGCACTTATTAAAATAGCGCCCATATTTATCAGTCGCCTGTCGGTAAAACGGCGCCCGTTTTAAGCACGCAGCGGTAACGGCATGACGAATAACGTTATGCCTGGAGCAATAATGAAAAAACTCACCCTTGAGATGGTGGCAAAAATAGCGGGCGTCGGCATCGCAACCGTCGATCGGGTATTAAACGAACGCGGCGGCGTATCTCCGGAGACGACGCGCAAGGTATTAAAAGCCGCGCGCGACCTCGGACTCAAGCGGCTGCTGCCAGAGGAGTATCGTCATCCATGGCAAATAGAAGTATTTCTCAGCAATAACGGCTCGTCGTTTTTCCAGCAGCTGGTGCGCTACTTCAGCGAGGCGGCGGGCGAACTGGGTTATCGGCGTATTACGCTGCACAAAACGCTGGTCGCGGAGTCGCAGCCGGACAAGCTGGCGCAAAGCATTATCGCGCGCAGCAGCACGCGCGACGGCATCATCGTTTTCGGCCATGATTACCCGCCCATCTATCGTGCGCTGGCGCTGTGCCGCAGCCGCGGCGTGACGGTTATCACTATTGTCACCGACCTGCCCGACGCGGATCGCCTCTGCCATGTCGGTATCGATCAGTATCAGGCGGGCCGCACCGCTGGCTTGCTGATGAGCAAGGTGGTGCATCAACCAGGCGATATTGTGATGGTGAGCGGCCGCTTCGATTACTGGGCGCATCGTCAGCGTATCGCAGGATTTCGCGAAGTGATGATGCAGCGCGCGCCGCAGCGTCATCTACGCGAGGTGCTCTTCGGCCTCGATCAGCGCGACACCATCCGCACGCTGCTGGACCAGAGTCTGGCGCAGTCGCAGCACGTGGCGGGCCTGTATAACACCGGGATGGGCAACAGCGAAGTGAGCGAAACGCTGCGCGCCCATCAACTTCTTGGCCGGTGCGGCTATATCACCCACGAACTCTATTCGGTTACGCGTCAGCTGCTGCGTCATAATGAGCTGGACTTTGCGCTGGATCAGAACGCGCAGCAGCACGCGCGTCTGGCGATCGAACTGCTGCTGCGTCATCTGGAGAGCGGCTATCAGCCCGATATCTATCAGGACGGCAACGTCACCCTACGGCTGTTTACGGCGGAGAATGTGGAGTAAAGGTGCCCTCTACCTCCATCGGCACGCCGTCATGGTGCGTCATCGCCAGCGAACTGGCGCTGGCCGGGTCAAATAGCGACAGGCTCTCAATCTGATCCACCATCAGCACTTTACGGAACGCCATGGCGTTTTTCGGCTCGGAAGTCAGCGTGATGCCGTGCTCGGCGTACCAGCGGCTGTAGTTATGTTCAATCGACATGCTAAGCGTTTTGCTGTCGCGATAGCCGCTGAGCATAGGAATAATCACGATATTGGCGGTGTTCTCATACTCGAAAGTGGCGGCATGCACCATCCCGATATAGATACGGCGCGACTTAAGGGTAATCCACGCCAGCTCGCCCTCTTGCATGCACTGGTAAAGCAGTTGCTCAACGCCGTTGGATTTAGAGAGCTGCTGATAGAGATCCTGTCGGCCGCTGCTGTTAAGGCGCGCGCTTTCCGACCAGTTAGAGCGATACATGCAGAACAGCACCGCGAAGGCGAGCATTACCACCACCGGCGCCTGAATGCCGAGAAAGCTCCAGTTCATAAACTCCATCTGCCAGCGCAGATGCTCGCCGGGCACCATCTGTAGCGCATTAGCCGTGCTGGAAACGATCAGCAACAGCAGCCAGACGATAGCCGTCGCTAACATCCCTTGCAGCACGAAGATACAGCCGTAAAGCGCCACCAGAAAATAGACATCCCAGCCGATGCTGCGCCGGACCTTAAAACGACTGGAGAGATCGCGGCTGGTGTACCAGTAGCCGCAGACCATCAGCACCATGAATATCGCCGTACCCATCTTAAACTCCTTTTAGCGTTTCGACGTGGCGGGCGAAATCCTCATGCACTTCCTCACTCAGCACGTTTACCGAAGCGTTGCCGTCTTCGTCGATAATGATGCGCTCGCCATCGGCGATGGATTCATTCAGATCCTGACGTGACATGCCTCTGATAAAGCTCTCGGGGCTGGAAAACAGGGAACGCATAAAGGTGAGCATTGGGGGCTAATCTCCTCTGTGGTAAATCAGAAGTATGAAATCGGGGCGGCAAACGCGCCAGGCGGATTAGTCTAAAAGTGTTGCGAGTCAGCTAATTAGCGAAGCGGTAGAGGGAGAATAAGGCGGTAAAACGGCGTTAATACGGGATAAAATCGGATTTAAAAAAGGCGTCGACCAGGCCGCGAAAAAGCCCGGAATCGACGCCCGACGCGCGTTACAGCGCCTGCGCGCACGCCCAGGCTGAACTCCACGCCCACTGGAAGTTATAGCCGCCCAGCCAGCCGGTCACGTCCACCACCTCGCCGATAAAATAGAGTCCCGGCACGTCGCGGGCTTCCATCGTCTTCGACGAGAGCAGCGTGGTATCGACGCCGCCCAGCGTCACCTCGGCGGTGCGATAGCCTTCCGTGCCGTTGGGCTGCACGCGCCACTGGTGCAGCGTCTGCGCCAGTTCGGCCTGCTGCTTTCCGTTAAGCTGCTTCAGCGTGACGTCCGACACCTGCCCCAGCTCCTGCAACACCTCTACCAGCCGTTTCGGCAGCAGCTTCGCCAGGCTATTTTTCAGGCTCAGGTTCGGATGCGCCTCGCGCTGCGCATGGATGAATTCTTCTATCGAGGTGGCGGGCGACAGGTTAACGGTAACGTGCTCGCCCGGCTGCCAGTAGCTAGAGATTTGCAGCACCGCCGGACCGGAGAGGCCTCGGTGGGTGAAGAGCATCGCCTCTTTGAATAGCGTGCCGTCCTGCGCTTCGATGGTGGTATCGATCGCGACGCCGGAGAGCGTCTGTAGCCGCTCGAGCAGCGGCTTATGCAGGGTAAAAGGCACCAGCGCGGCGCGGGTCGGATAGACCTTCAGGCCGAACTGCTCGGCAATCTTATAACCGAACGGCGTGGCGCCCAGGCCGGGCATAGAGAGTCCGCCGCTGGCGATCACCAGTTTTTCCGCCTGCACCGTCGCGCCGTTGAGCTGCAGCGTATAGCCAGACGCTTCGCGCGTCACGCTCAGCACCTCGCTGCGCAGACGCAGCGTTACCTGGCCTTTTTCGCACTCCGCCGTCAGCATATCGACAATCTGCGCCGCCGAGTCGTCGCAGAAGAGCTGCCCCAGCGTTTTTTCGTGGTACGCAATCTTATGGCGGTTAACCAGATCGATAAAATCCCACTGGGTGTAGCGCGCCAGCGCGGATTTGCAGAAGTGCGGATTGTGCGACAGATAGGCAGCCGGCTCGGTATACATATTGGTGAAGTTGCAGCGCCCGCCGCCTGACATCAGGATCTTACGCCCGGGCTTTTTGCCGTTATCCAGCAACAGCACGCGTCGGCCTCGCTGCCCGGCCTGCGCCGCGCAAAACAGTCCCGCCGCGCCGGCGCCGATAATAATAACGTCAAACTTTTCCACTGCCTTCGTCCCGCCTGTTTTAAGAGGCGCTGATTGTAGAGGTCTGCTCTGCATGACGCCAGCGTCAAAAATTTGTCGTAATTATGTCATAATGTAAACGGTTCATTTTACGGCACTTTTAGGAGAAACCAGGCAACTTTAGACATTCTTAAGTCAAAACAAGGCTATATTTTGCTTTCCCATACCCTGCGTTGTCGCAGATAATGCGCCGCGCTCATGTCCTCAAAATGGCGTAATGTGTATGCTACATTTGTTCGCTGGTCTTGACCTCAGTACCGGCCTGTTATTGGTTCTTGCCCTGCTGTTTGTATTGTTTTATGAAGCAATCAACGGCTTTCACGACACGGCCAACGCAGTTGCCACGGTTATCTATACCCGCGCGATGCGCGCACAGCTTGCCGTGGTGATGGCGGGCGTATTTAACTTCCTTGGCGTCCTGCTTGGTGGCTTAAGCGTCGCTTACGCTATCGTGCATATGCTTCCTACCGATCTGTTATTAAATGTTGGCTCCGCGCACGGGCTGGCGATGGTCTTTTCCATGCTGCTGGCGGCGATTATATGGAATCTCGGCACCTGGTATCTCGGTCTACCGGCCTCCAGTTCGCACACGCTGATTGGCGCCATTATCGGCATCGGCCTGACCAACGCGCTGATGACCGGCACCTCGGTGATCGACGCGCTTAATATCCCCAAAGTCATCAATATCTTCCTGTCGCTGATTCTGTCGCCGATTGTCGGACTGATCATCGCAGGCAGCCTGATTTTCCTGCTGCGTCGCTACTGGAGCAGCACCAAAAAGCGCGCGCGCATCCATATGACGCCCGCTGACCGTGAAAAAATCGACGGCAAGAAAAAGCCGCCGTTTTGGACGCGTATCGCCCTGATCGTCTCGGCAATCGGCGTCAGCTACTCGCACGGCGCCAACGACGGCCAGAAAGGCATTGGCCTGATTATGCTGGTGCTGATTGGCGTCGCGCCGGCGGGTTTCGTGGTCAATATGAACGCCAGCGGCTACGACATCACGCGCACGCGCGACGCGGTCAATCACCTCGAACAGTATTATCAGCAGCACAGCGAGGCGCTGACGCACATCATTCAGATGGCGCCGCCTGCCCTGCCGACGCCGGAAGAGACGCCGTCCGGCCCGAAAGAGTTTCACTGCGATAGCGCTCGTGCGCTGCAGGCGGTGCAGCGCGCGCAGGGCCTGCTGAACACCAATCTGCAAAGCTACGAACAGCTTAGCGTCGAGCAGCGCAGCCAGATGCGTCGTCTGCTGCTGTGCATCGCCGATACCGCCGATAAGGCGGCCAAGCTGCCGGAAACCAGCGCCGACGATAAACGCTTCCTCGGCAAGCTGAAAACCGACCTGCTGGGCACTATCGAGTATGCGCCGGTGTGGATCATCATGGCGGTCGCGCTGGCGCTCGGCATCGGCACCATGATCGGCTGGCGTCGCGTCGCAACCACCATTGGCGAGAAGATTGGTAAAAAAGGCATGACCTACGCGCAGGGCATGTCGGCGCAGGTCACCGCGGCGGTTTCCATCGGTATCGCCAGCTATACGGGCATGCCGGTTTCAACCACGCATATTCTGTCGTCGTCGGTGGCGGGTACCATGCTGGTGGACGGCGGCGGGCTGCAGAGCCGCACCATCAAGAATATCGCCATGGCGTGGGTCTTTACGCTGCCGGTCTGTATTGTGCTGTCGGGCAGCCTCTACTGGCTGGCGCTGAAGCTGGTGTAAACCACGCAAAAATAAAGGGCGACGCAGGTCGCCCTTTTTATTTCTAGTGCCAGATCGCCAGACAAATCAGGCTGAGAATCACTAACCCGCACAAGGCGCTGGTTAAGATGAACTGACCGCGCACCCGCTCACAGCGACGAATAAACTCCTCGTCATGATGGTCGAGATAACGTTTTGCCCAGATATAACGCACCAGCCGCACCTGCTTGCTCGGCTGACCGTGCGAGGTAAAGAAGCCGGCCCCGTCGACATACTGATAGAGTAAGGGATCGCAGCCTCGCAGCACCGCCAGCAGCGCGCGCAAAGAAGAAAAGTAGCGCGCCATATTCACAATACACACCACACAAAGAGCCCAGAAAAGCGCGATAGTGCTGATCATATTTCCCTCCCAGCTGGAGCCGCGGAGACGGGATGGAGCGCGGCTGCGCTTCATGCTCCACGGGAAAAGCCGGCCACTGAATGACCTGAACAGATCTCTGTTTTTTGACAAGCTTACGCGGTCGGCACCTGAGAAGTACCACCGTTAATTTGTAGTGTAGGAGAAGTTTTTAACTCTTTTCCAGCGATGATTTTCGTTCGCCGCGAGCGAAAAAGGCGCTAAGCCTTGATCTTATTCACAACCGAAGCCTGTACCGCAGCATTTGTTAACCGTCGCCGCTATACTAAAGGCATAACAACTATCTGTCGGGAACGCCGACAGAACAACTGGTGACAAATATCGCCCGTTCGCGTAAAGGATTGCGCAGGCAATGACGCGAGAGGAAGACAGGTCGCCATCCTGAATCTTGTGAAAGGAGTTTTATCATGGCTTATAAACATATCCTGATTGCGGTAGACCTTTCTCCCGAAAGCCAGCTGCTGGTGGATAAAGCCGTCTCGCTGGCGCGCCCCTATGACGCCAAAATTTCGCTGATTCACGTCGACGTGAACTACTCCGATCTCTATACCGGCCTGATTGACGTCAATCTGGGCGATATGCAGAAGCGTATCTCGGAAGAGACGCATACCGCGCTGCGCGGCCTATCGGATGCAGCAGGCTATCCTATCAGCGAGACCCTGAGCGGCAGCGGCGATCTTGGCCAGGTGCTGGTCGATGCGATTAAAAAATATGACGTGGATCTAGTGGTGTGCGGCCACCATCAGGATTTCTGGAGCAAGCTGATGTCGTCGGCGCGCCAGCTGATCAACACCGTGCATATCGATATGCTGATCGTTCCGCTGCGCGACGCAGAAGACGAATAACTGCAAAGAAAAAGCCGGCGCGAGTCGGCTTTTTTGGCCATTCAGGCGGCGCGCGTCATGTGTCGAATCCGCGCCCTCGGTTTTTATTGCTTCCTGGCCAGGTAAAATAAAACTATTTTTTATTATGCGTAATTCATTCAGCACGCCTGTTTTAGCTAATTAAAAAAATCAGACGATAATAGCGCACTGTCGTACGACCGCCAGCTTGCACTATTTCTTGACAATATCTGCCCGCTCTGCACAAAGAAACCCACCTGTAATATCGGCAACGTATTAACAGCCGGCTATTTAGTTAATTATTTATACCAAAATCGTGATTTTAAATATTTTACTATATGCAAGATGGCTCACGCTCTTTATATTCAACCTGCTTTCGCTGCTGCATACGCAACGGATAAAGCGCTATTTAATGGCTTATATACCCAATAAGGATATTAATTATGAGAGAAATTAATCAGACTGAAATTGCCGCCGTTAGCGGCGCTGGCCTGAGCACCTTTATCAACAACGTGAATGAGGCGCTGTCCCAGGTCTCTACGCTGCTCGACAGCACCGTTAAAACCCTGACCGAGACGACGGTTCTGGAAGAAGAGATCGGCCTGTCTTATAAAGCTTTCGGTCTGAGCATCGCCAAAGGTTTTCTGACCTCTTTTTCAAGCTTTCTGACTAAACTGGCTTCCTGATTTAATTTCATCTTTTCAGCACAGACGCTGAAATTAAATGAGCAGTTAAGCATGGCAGCTTTAAGCGTGCCTGACGTTACGCCAGGCACGATGTTTATTTATTGCAGTTAGAGAATTATATTTCCCGCCCGAGCGGCGGATAAATATCGAAGCGATGGCTTTTGGTCACCACCGCCGACTGTGTCGCGATCCCCGCCAGCGGCGGCGCATAGTCGGGGCGCTTCACCACGATGCGTTTTTTTGCCAGACGGCGCGCCGGCTCCAGCAGCGCATCGGCATCCTCGTCGGCACCGACCAGCGACTGAAACACCCGCATCTCTTTTTTCACCATCGCGCTCTTCTGCCGATGGGGATACATCGGATCGAGATAGACCACGTCCGGCGCAGGCGTAATATCGCCGAGCGCCTGCGCGCTGGGCGCATGGATAAGAGTCAGTCGCTCGCGCAACCAGCCGCCGATCTCCGCATCCTGATAGCCGCGCTGCAGCCCGTCGTCCAGCAGCGCCGCCACGACCGGATGACGCTCCAGCATGCGCACGCGGCAGCCGATCGCCGCCAGTACGAACGCGTCGCGCCCTAAACCGGCGGTCGCGTCCACCACGTCCGGCAGATAACCACTCTTTACGCCAACCGCTTTCGCCACCGCCTCGCCGCGTCCGCCGCCGAAGCGGCGACGGTGCGCCATGGCGCCGGAGACAAAGTCGACGAAAATGCCGCCCAGCTTCGGCTCGTCGCGCTTGCGCAGTTCAAGATGCGTCGGCGTCTGCACCAGCGCCAGCACGCAGCCTTCGTCATGCTCCAGCTGCCAGCGCTGCGCCAGATGCGACAAGGCGCCGTTTCCGGCGCCCGATTCATCAATCAAACAGATCTTCACTGCAGCCGTTATCCCTTGATGCCGTAATGATCCAGCATCGCGTCCAGCTGCGGCTCACGGCCGCGGAAGCGTTTGAACAGCTCCATCGGCTCTTCCGAACCGCCGCGCGTCAGGATGTTGTCGAGGAACGACTGGCCGGTCTGGCGGTTAAAGATGCCCTCTTCCTCGAAGCGCGAATAGGCGTCTGCCGCCAGCACGTCCGCCCACAGATAGCTGTAGTAGCCCGCTGCATAGCCGCCGGCGAAGATATGGCTAAAGGCGTGCGGGAAACGGCCCCATTCCGGGCTCGGCACCACGGCCACCAGCTTTTTCACTTCGCGCAGGGTTTCGAGGATCTGCGCGCCTTTCGCTGGATCAAACTCGGCGTGCAGGCGGAAATCGAACAGGCCGAACTCCAGCTGACGCAGGATAAACAGCGCCGCCTGGTAATTCTTCGCCGCCAGCATCTTGTCGAGCAGCGCTTTCGGCAGCGGTTCGCCGGTCTCAAAGTGGCCGGAAATAAAGGCCAGCGCCTCCGGCTCCCAGCACCAGTTCTCCATAAACTGGCTCGGCAGTTCAACCGCATCCCACGGCACGCCGCTGATGCCGGAAACCCCCGGGGTTTCGATGCGCGTCAGCATATGGTGCAGGCCGTGACCGAATTCGTGGAACAGCGTGGTGACTTCGTCGTGAGTAAACAGCGCGGGCTTGCCGTTCACCGGACGGTTGAAGTTGCAGGTGAGATAAGCGACCGGCTTCTGCAGCGTGCCGTCGGCTTTGCGCATCTGGCCGACGCAGTCATCCATCCAGGCGCCGCCGCGCTTGTGCTCGCGCGCGTAGAGATCGAGATAGAAGCTGCCGCGCAGCTCGCCGCTCTCATCGAACAGGTCGAAGAAACGCACGTCGGGATGGTAAACATCGACGTCGGTGCGCTCCTTAGCGGTGATGCCGTAAATGCGTTTAACCACCTCAAACAGGCCGTTGACGGCGCGCGCTTCCGGGAAGTAAGGACGCAGCTGTTCGTCGCTGATGGTGTAGAGATGCTGCTTCTGTTTTTCGCCGTAGTAGGTGAGATCCCACGGATTCAGCTCGCTGACGCCGTACTCTTTTTCAGCGAAGGCGCGCAGCTGGGCCAGCTCTTTTTCCGCCTGCGGACGGGCGCGTTTCGCCAGATCGTTCAGGAAGTCGAGCACCTGCGACGGGTTCTCCGCCATTTTGGTGGCCAGCGATTTATCGGCGTAGGAGTCGAAGCCCAGCAGCTGCGCCAGCTCGTGACGCAGCGCCAGCTCTTCCGCCATGATCGGACCGTTGTCCCATTTGCCGGCGTTCGGCCCCTGATCGGAGGCGCGCGTCGAATAGGCGCGATACATCTCTTCGCGCAGCGCGGCGTTGTCGCAATAGGTCATCACCGGCAGATAGCTCGGGATATCCAGCGTCAGCAGCCAGCCGTCCTGCTCTTTGGCTTCGGCCTGCGCTTTCGCCGCCGCCAGCGCGCTTTCCGGCATGCCGGAGAGTTCGCTCTCGTCGGTGATCAGTTTGCTCCAGCCCATGGTCGCGTCCAGCACGTTGTTGCTGTAAGCCGATCCCAGCTCGGAGAGACGCGCGGCGATCTCGCCGTAGCGCTGCTGCTTCTCTTTATCGAGGCCGATGCCGGAGAGCTCGAAATCGCGCAGCGCGTTATCAACCGCTTTCTGCTGCGCCACGTCGAGCGCGGCGAAGCTCTCGCCCTCTTTCAAATCGCGATAGGCCTGGTAAAGGCCTTCATGCTGGCCGACCCAGGTGCTGTATTCGGATAGCAGCGGCAGCGTCTGCTCGTAGGCCTGACGCAGCTCCGGGCTGTTTTTAACCGAGTTAAGATGGCTGACCGGCGAAAAGATGCGGCCGAGACGATCGTCGACTTCAGCCAGCGGCTGCACCAGGTTGTCCCAGGTATAGGGCGCGCCCTGCGCCACCACCTTTTCCACCGCCGCGCGACATTCGTTCAGCGCCTCGGTCACGGCAGGCACCACATGTTCAGGCTGAATGGCGGAGAAAGGCGGCAGCGTAAAAGGCTGGAGTAATGGATTGGTCATAGCGCAGTCCTTGTTCAATGTATGGGGCGCGCGAGGCGCGCAACGCAATCTTACTAACATGCGGTTAAGTGTAGCGAAAATCAATGCCAGCCAGGCTGAGCGGCGAAGAAACGCGTTGGGCGGGCGAGCGACGGAGAATCGGCCAGCATTTTTCGCCTTCAGCAGGTATAATCCCGCTAACTTGCAGTACGCCTTTTTACGCCAACCGCGGAATCCCCACTGTTATGCTGAGCTATCGCCACAGTTTTCACGCCGGCAACCATGCCGACGTGCTGAAACACACCGTACAGAGCCTGATCATCAGTGCGCTGAAAGAGAAAGAAAAGCCGTTCCTCTACCTCGACAGCCATGCCGGCGCGGGCCGTTATCTGCTGAGCGGCGAGCATGCCGAGCGGACCGGCGAATATCTGGAAGGCATCGCCCGCATCTGGCAGCAGCCGGACGCGCCGGAGCTGCTAAAGCCCTACTTCAACGCGATTCGCGACCTGAACCCCAACGGTACGCTGCGCTACTATCCCGGCTCGCCGCTGATCGCGCGCTATCTGCTGCGCGCAGAGGATAAGCTGCAGCTTACCGAGCTGCACTCCAGCGACTACCCGCTGCTGCGCGGCGAGTTTTTGAAAGACAGCCGCGCCCGCGTAGAGCGCGCCGACGGCTATCAGCAGCTGAAGGCGAAACTGCCGCCGCCGACCCGTCGCGGCCTGATCCTGATCGATCCGCCTTACGAGTTGAAAAGCGATTATCAGGCGGTAGTGAAGGCGATCCATGAGGGCCACAAGCGCTTCGCCACCGGCGTTTTCGCGCTCTGGTATCCGGTCGTGCTGCGCCAGCAGATCAAACATATGCTGCGCGATCTGGAAGCGACCGGCATCCGCAATATTCTGCAAATCGAGCTGGCGGTGCGCCCGGACAGCGATCAGCGCGGCATGACCGCTTCGGGCATGATCGTCGTCAACCCGCCGTGGAAGCTGGCACAGCAAATGAACGAGCTGCTGCCCTGGCTGCACCAGAAGCTGGTGCCTGCCGGAACCGGCCACGCCACCGTGACGCAGCTCGTCGCGGAATAAGCTACAGCGTAAACACTGCCAGATCCTGTGCCAGCTCGGTGTCGGGAAATACCGAGCGGCACTCGTCCAGCAAGCGCTGCATGTCGCGCGGCAGATAGCGCGAGCTGAAGTGCGTGGCGATCAGGCGCTTCGCCCCCGCCTCTTTCGCCACCTGCGCCGCCTGCAGCGTCGTAGAGTGGCCGCGCCCGTTGGCCTTCTCCTGCAGAGCCGCCTCCAGCGTCGCTTCATGCACCATCAGATCGACATTGGCCGCCAGCTGCAGCGCCATCGGCGTCGGCGCGGTATCGCCGAAAATCGCCAGGGTTTTGCCTCTGGTCGCCGGACCGAGATAGTCCGCGCCGTTAATCACCCGTCCATCCTCCAGCGTTACACTCTCTCCCGCTTTTAGCTGCTGATACCAAGGCCCGCGCGGCACGCCCTCTTCTTTCAGACGCGCGGCATCGAGAAAGCCCGGCTTATCGTGCTGCTCGATTCGATAGCCGAAGCAGGTTAGCGGATGCACCAGCGGCCAGGCGCTGACGCGGAACTCGCCGTCGTCGAGCACTGGCCCCGCTTCGATCTCGACGATTTCCAGCGGATAGTCGGTATAGGAGCCGCTGAGCGACAGCGCGGTTTCGACAAAGCGTCGGATGCCTTCAGGCCCGTAAATGGTCAGCGGCTCGGTAATGCCGCCCATGGAGCGACTGGTGAGCAAACCGGGCAGGCCGAAAATATGGTCGCCGTGCAAATGAGTGATAAAGATTTTGTTCATGCGTCCCGGCCTGAGCGACGAACGCATGTACTGAAGCTGCGTCCCTTCGCCGCAGTCGAAGAGCCAGGTGTCGCCGCGCGGCGAATACGTAAAAGCAATGGAGGTGACGTTGCGTTGCAGGCTGGGCGCGCCGCCGCCGGTGCCGAGAAATGTAAGCTGCATGCTATGCTTCCCTGTCAGTGAGGAGAGAATTCAACCCTATTACAATCATAGGCGCAATCTTTGCGCCGTCTCGCCTCTCAGCGTTACAATCCTGACCAAACTCTTGCAACCGGATGGACACACCATGACACGACACTATGACTATCTCGCCATTGGCGGCGGCAGCGGCGGCATCGCCTCGATTAACCGTGCCGCCATGTATGGCCAGAAATGCGCCCTGATTGAAGCCAAAGAGCTGGGCGGCACCTGCGTGAACGTGGGTTGTGTTCCGAAGAAAGTGATGTGGCACGCGGCACAAATCGCCGAGGCTATCCATCTCTACGGTCCGGATTACGGCTTCGATACCACGGTAAACCACTTCGACTGGAAGACGCTGGTGAAAAACCGCAGCGCCTACATCGATCGTATTCACACCTCGTACGATAACGTGCTGGGTAAAAACAATGTCGACGTGATTAAGGGCTTTGCCCGTTTCGTCGACGCCCATACCGTAGAAGTGAACGGCGAGCGCATTACCGCCGATCATATTCTGATCGCCACCGGCGGCCGGCCGAGCCATCCCAACGTGCCGGGCGCGGAGTACGGCATCGACTCTGACGGCTTCTTCGAACTGGAGGCGCTGCCGAAGCGTACCGCGGTCATCGGCGCCGGCTATATCGCCGTTGAGCTGGCGGGCGTGGTTAACGCGCTGGGTTCCGACACGCATCTGTTCGTACGCAAGCATGCGCCGCTGCGCAGCTTCGATCCGCTGATCACCGACACGCTGGTGGAAGTGATGAACGCCGAAGGCCCGACGCTGCACACCCACGCCGTGCCGAAAGCGGTGGTGAAGAACGCCGACGGCAGCCTGACGCTGCAGCTGGAAGACGGGCGCGAGCAGACCGTCGACTGTCTGGTATGGGCCATCGGCCGCGAACCGGCGACCGATAACCTGAACCTGGCGGTGACCGGCGTGGCGCTGAATGAAAAAGGCTATATTAACGTCGACAAGTATCAGAACACCAACGTCGACGGCATTTATGCGGTTGGCGACAACACCGGCGCGGTCGAGCTGACGCCGGTCGCGGTCGCGGCGGGTCGTCGTCTCTCAGAGCGCCTTTTCAACAACAAACCGGATGAACATCTGGATTACAGCAACGTGCCGACGGTGGTGTTCAGCCATCCGCCGATCGGCACCGTTGGCCTGACTGAACCGCAGGCGCGCGAGCAATATGGCGACGATCAGGTGAAGGTCTATAAATCTTCGTTTACCGCCATGTACACCGCCGTCACGCAGCACCGCCAGCCGTGCCGCATGAAGCTGGTCTGCGTCGGCGCGGAGGAGAAGATCGTCGGCATTCACGGTATCGGATCGGGTATGGACGAGATGCTGCAAGGCTTTGCGGTGGCGTTGAAGATGGGCGCGACGAAGAAAGATTTCGACAATACCGTGGCGATCCACCCGACGGCGGCGGAAGAGTTTGTGACGATGCGCTGATCTGGCGCGGACAGAGGGGCCAGCGGATGCTGGCCCTAATGTCACAGATAATAAAGGGCGAAGGTCCGAAATCGAACCTTCGCCCTGCTGTCAGGCGCGCTCTTTAGCACGCCATATTCAGGCCTGACGCGCCGGCGCTTTATGCACCATGGTGTAGGCGTAATCGACGCCCATGCCGTATGCGCCGCTGTGTTCGCGCACCAGATCCATCACCGCGTCATAGCTCTCTTTACGTGACCAGTCGCGCTGGTACTCAAGCAGCACCTGCTGCCAGGTCACCGGGATAGCGCCGGCCTGCACCATACGCTGCACCGAGCGCTCATGGGCGTCGACGCTGGTGCCGCCGGAGGTGTCCGTCACCACATAGACTTCGTAGCCCTCTTTCATGGCCATCAGCGCCGGGAATGTCAGACAAACTTCCGTCCAGAGCGCAGAGATAATCAGCTTCTTGCGTCCGGTTTTTTCTACCGCCTCAACGAATTTCGCGTCTTCCCAGGAATTCATCGAGGTACGCTCAATCGGCTTCGACTCCGGATGGACCGCCAGCAGTTCCGGCCAGATATAGCCGCTAAAGCTTTCGGTTTCCACCGAGGTATAAATCACCGGCACGTTAAAGATTTTTCCGGCCTTGGCCAGGGCGACGGTATTATTTTTAAGCTGCTGGCGATCGATATTTGCTACGCCGAAAGACATCTGCGGCTGGTGGTCGATGAAAATCAGCGTTGAGTTTTGCGGGTCCAGCAGGTCGAATTTAGACATAATTTTGTTCCTCTCAGGGGGTTTGAATGTTGTGTTTCCGTTGAGATGAACTTTACGCAGCCTGCCTGTTAAGAGATAACGGAAAGAATTTTACAACTTATCAAAATTTATTTTAGATGATTGATATTAATAATCTTTTTAAGATTAAAGCCGGGAAAAGCACGCGAGAATTCGCATTCGCACCGCGGTCGGCGTAGGCTTTACATACAAAAATAACTTCATCACATCGCATTCACTATGATTGTTCGTCCTTACCAACACTGGTTCCGTCGGCTGCTGGGCTGGCACGGTTCGGTGCTGCCGAAAATCGGTTTCCGCCTGTCGTTAAACCTGCTGATGTCGATTATCGCCATCGTCTGCTTTCAGTGGTACGAATCGCTGGGCGTGCATCTCACCACCGCGCCCTTTAGCCTGCTCGGCGTGGCGCTGGCCATCTTCCTCGGCTTCCGCAACAACGCCAGCTATGCGCGTTTTACCGAAGCGCGCACGCTGTGGGGAAGCATGCTTATCACCCATCGTTCGCTGCTGCGTCAGATCAAGAGCGTGCCACTGGACGCGGAAAAGGCGCATGAGTTCGCGGCGCTGCAGATGGCGTTTAGCTACAGCATGAAGCATCAGCTGCGCGGCAGCGACCCGCGCGACGATCTGACGCGCCTGCTGCCGCTACGCTGGCGCGAGGAAGTGTTGAACAGCCCGATGCCCGCCAGCCGCGCGCTGCTTTGCCTGGGCAAATGGCTGGGCGAGCAGCGCCAGCAGGGAAAAGTGTCCGATATTCTCTGGCAGAGCATGGATGAGAATCTGAACCGGCTGTCGCTGGTGCTGGGCGGCTGCGAACGCATCGCCTCAACGCCGATCCCCTTTGCTTACTCGCTGATCCTGCACCGCACGGTGTCGCTGTTTTGCACGCTGTTGCCGTTTGCGCTGGTCAGCGATCTGCACGGCATGACGCCGCTGGTGTCGATGTTTATCTCCTACACCTTTCTGGCGCTGGAATCAGTGTCGGAAGAGCTGGAGGATCCTTTCGGCGTCGAGGCTAACGACCTGCCGCTGAACGCCATTTGCGTCACTATCGAGCGCAGCCTGCGGGAGATGAACGACGATTTCCCGCTGCCGCCGTCGCTGCAGCCTGACAGCCGCCGGATACTGACCTGATCAGCTGAGGCGGTCGAGCCAGCGCGCGTAGGCCTGATCCCACAGAGCGGCAGGCGTGCCCGCTTTGCCAAGGCCGAAGCCGTGGCCGCCGCGGCTGATCTCGATCAGCTCCACCGGCACGCGGTTGCGTCGACAGGTATCGCGCATCAGTTCAGTGTTGTAAGGATTGGAGACAGGATCATCTTCCGCCTGCGCCAGAAAGGTGGGCGGATAGCTGCGCGTTACATAGTTCTGCACCGACCAGTTCGCCTCTTCTGCCGGCGTCGCGCCGTTGCCCACCAGAATGCGGTGCGTGGTGGTATGGGTATAGGGCGCTTCCAGGGTAATCACCGGATAGATCAAACCGACGCTGTCGACTTTCGGCACCACCTGATCCAGCTCGTCCTGCGGTTCATAGGAGCGGAAATCTGGGCGCGCCGCCGCCATGCCGAGCAGATGACCGCCGGCGGAGAACCCCAGCACGTGCACTTTACGCTCCAGCGAACGCACCAGGCGAATGGCGCGCTGCGCATCCTGCAGCGGCGCAAGATGACCCGCCTGCCACTTCTCTTCCGGCAGGCGATAGCTCAGCACATAGGCGGTATAGCCGTTGCTGTTGAGCCAGCGCGCCACCGGCCAGGCCTCGCGACCCATGCCGATAAACTTATAGCCGCCGCCCGCCGCGATCAGCACCGCTTCGCCGTTGGGATTTTCCGGTTTAAACCGCTGGATGGTCGGGCTGACAATATTGGACCAGGAGCCATGCTTGTTGACGCGCAGCGGCCCAGACGGTCCGCCGCCGCCCGGCGGCTCGTCGGGCCACAGCGGAATGACCTCATCGCGGGCAAAGAGTTTGCCTGCGGTCATGGAAAGAAGGAGGGCTCCGGAACCCAAAAGAAAGTGTCGACGCGTGATCATGATGCCCGTTGAGTCAATGCCAGTAGCTGATTCAGACGCGCCTGTCTGCGGCGGCGCTGTTATTATGTGACGCATATCAATCGCTGGCGATTATGTACGCAATTCGGCACAAAATGCCACAAAAAAACGCGCCCTGAGGCGCGTTTGTGCAGCGTAAATAAGCGGTTTAATCTTCCTGCTGAAACTGCGTCATCACCGTTTGCTCGCACAGCTGCTCGTCGGCGCGGAGTTTGCCGCGTTCCTCTTCGCCCAGCTGCAGCCAGGCGTTCGCCACTTCGTTAGCAATATCTTCATCAAACTCCGGCTGGTTCATCGCGCTGGAGGATTTGCTCATCGCCGTATAGCTCTTCATTTTCTGCACGTAGGAATCCGCCTTGCCGACCTGCGTCTCCCCGCTGACGATATGGCACAGCTTGCTGGCATAGACGTTCTCCTGCGGGATGTTGCTCTCATCGTCAGCGGCCAGCGCGGCGGATGAAGCCAGCATCCCCAGTAAAATCAATAACGACTTTTTCATATCCACTCCTGTTTTAACCTGATGACGGTCTACTCTTCGTTCTGCCGGGCGGAAAGGCGCGCCGAGCGCCAGTTCAGCAGCGGCGTGACCGTCACGCCATGAATGACGATGCTGCACACCACCAGTGTCAGCGCCATATCAACCATTGTTTCGGCCTGTTGTCCCGCCATGCCGTGTACCCAGGCAAAGGCGATGTAGTTAATACTGCCGATACCGCGAATGCCCAGCCAGCCGATCAGCAGACGGCGCACCGGCGGAATGCCGCAGCGCAGCGTCGTCAGCCAGACCGCCAGCGGTCGCACCACGATAAATAATGCCAGTCCCAGCAGGATGCCGTCGAGGTTCCAGTGGTGGGCAAGCGTCACGCCCAGCACCACCATCATCGCCGCCGCCAGCAACCGCTCAATGGTATCACCAAACGAAAGCGCATCGCTGACCACCAGCCCGACCGATTTCACCATACCGCCGCTTTCACCCGCGTGCTCCAGACGGTTGTTGGGATTAACCAGCGCTTCGGCAGGCAGCACGCGTTCTTCTTCGCTTAATTCTTCAGGCTGATAGGCTTTAAACACGCGCAGCTCGGCGCGACGCAGCCCGACGCCAGCGGCAAAGGTCGCCAGGAAGCCAGACGCACCAATGGTTTCGGCTGCCGCATAGCTCAATGCAATCAGCGCGAGCGCGAGAAAATCATTGGGCGCCACATCGCCGTGCGCGCTGCGCAGTCGTGCCGCCAGCAAACCCACAAGGCGGCCGAAAAGAAAGCCGAGTCCCAGTCCGGCGCCGATTCCCCAGATGACTTCGACTGCCGTCCAGTGCCCAAAGCTGCTCCAGGTAAGGCTTTCGCCGTTAAACAGCAGCAGCGCCAGCACCAGCAATGGCAGCGCCGATCCGTCATTCATGCCCGCTTCGCTGGAGAGCGCCACGCGCAGCGCATCGTCGTCGCGCGCGTCGTTAACGGAAATCAGGCTCGCCAGCACCGGATCGGTCGGCGCGACGATGGCGCCGAACGCCAGCGCCAGCGGCCAGTCGAAGCCCACCAGCCAGTGCGCCAGCAGCGTCATGCCGCCGACCGTCAGCAGCATCGCCGGAAAGGCGAGCCGCATGCCGAGGCGCCAGCTGTGCGCGCGCAGCGGCAGGCGCAGCTTCAGCCCGGTGATAAACAGCGAGGCCGCCATGGTGATCTCGGTGATATGCGCGGCGGCTTCCGAATGTTTCAGAATATCGATCTGCACGACGTCGAACACCCAAGGTCCGCAGAGGATCCCGGCCAACAGGTAAAGCCCAAACGACGTCACCGGCCCGCGATGGATCCATCCCGACGCCAGCGACATTAATAACAGAAGGCAGCCGGTGGCCGCCATCCAGGCAAGAAAGTTCATAACGCTCCGTTTTCCCTAAAGATTATGTTTAATCCTGGCACAAGAGCGCGAAAGCGGGATCAGTTCTTCAGGTGCCGGCTCGCCAGGCGAAGCGCGAAACTGGCGGCGCCAGCCAGCGTGGCGAGCGTCACGACGCCGTTCCAGCCCCAGCGCGCCAGCGCCAGACTGCCCAGCGCGGCGCCGGTCGCCATGCCGATAAACACCACGGTAAACAGCAGCGCGTTAAGGCGGCTGCGCGCTTCCGGCGCCAGGCTGTAAACCAGCGTCTGATGCGCCACCAGCGTGGCCTGCACGCCTAAGTCGAAGCCGATTGTGCTGAGCACGATCAGCGCCAGCTGGGCAGAGATCGGCAGCGCAGGCAGCAGGAACATCAGCGCGAAGGAGACGGTGACCAGCCCGGCGCCGACGATGGTGACGCGCGCCGGACCGATACGGTCGGCGATGCTGCCCGCCAGCGGCGCGGCCATTGCGCCCGCCGCGCCCGCCAGGCCGAAGGCGCCTGCAACCGCGCTGTCGAGGTGGAAGCGATCGCTAAGCATCAGCGCCAGCGTCGACCAGAAGGCGCTGAAACCGACCGACAACAGGCCCTGCGCCAGCGCCGCGCGACGCAGCGTCTGATGATGCTGCCAGAGATGCGCCAGCGACAGCAGCAGCCGCGGATAGCTTACCGAGGTGCCGGGCGTAAAGCGCGGCAGCGCGCGCCACAGCGTCAGGCTGATGAAAAGCACCAGCGCCGCCGCCAGCCAGTACATGGCGCGCCAGCCGAAATACTCCGCCACCACGCCGCTCACCACCCGCGACAGCAGAATGCCCACCAGCAGGCCGGTCATCACCGTGCCGACCGTCTTGCCGCGGCTGCGCTCGGGCGCCAGTGCGGCGGAGGCTGGCACGATATCCTGCGCCACCGTCGCCGTCAGGCCGGTTGCGAAGCTGGCGATCAGCAGCGCGTTCAGGCCGCCGGAGAAGCCGCACAGCAACAGCGCCGCCACCAGCAGTAGCCCTTTAATCAGGATGATGGCGCGGCGATCGTGACGGTCGCCCAGCGGCGCCAGCAGCAGAATGCCCAGCGCATAGCCCATTTGCGTCAGCATCGGCACCATACCGACCGCGCCGACGCCGACGTTAAACTGTTTGCCGATGATATCCAGCATCGGCTGGCTGTAGTAAATCGAGGCCACGCTCAACCCTGCGCCTGCGGCAAGGGTAAAGACCAGGGGACCAGGCAATCTTTCGGCCGGGCTGGCCGTAATGCTGTTAATCGCTGACATTATCATCATCTCCACAGGGGTATGGCGCTTAGTAAAGCGGATTGCCGCCATACGCGGTAGACTGGTAAAAGGCAAAACTGTTATGCGTGGTGCGTATGAGCAACTTATCCAGTCCCGATCGTATTGAACTGATGCAGACCTTTATCCGCATCGTGGAAAGCGGCAGTCTGTCGGCCGCGGCCGCACAACTCAACACCACCCAGCCCACCATCAGCCGTCGGCTGCAGGCGCTGGAGCAGCGTCTTGGGCTGAAGCTGATCATGCGCACCACCCACGCGCTCAAGCTGACCGACGACGGCGAACGCTGCTACGCCCATGCGCGCCAGCTGCTGGCGACCTGGCACGCGCTGGAGGATGAGCTGACCCACGCCAACGACGAACCGGTCGGCACGCTGCGGGTGCGCGCGCCGCACGCCTTTGGCCAGGATCAGCTGGTCGCGCCGCTGGTGGAATACCTGATGCGCTATCCGCGTCTTAACGTGGAGTGGATGCTCAACGATCGTACGCCCGACTTTATCGCCGAGAATGTCGACTGCGCGATTCAGGTCGGCGCGCTGAGCGATCCCGCTATCGTGGCGATTTTGCTGGCGGAAGTGCCGCGCATCGTGGTGGCCTCGCCCGATCTGCTGGCGCGGCACGCGCCGGTCGACGCCGTGGAGCAGCTGGCGACGCTGCCCTGGCTGGCGCTGACCAGCTTTTACCGTAACGAGATTGCGTTACAACGGGTTGACGACGGCCAGCCGGTCAATATGGCGATTGCGCCGCGCCTGAGCAGCGACAGCCTCTACGCGGTGCGCAAAGCGGCATTAATGGGCATGGGCGCGGCGATTATGTCGTCGTGGGTGGTGCAGGAAGATTTAGCGCGCGGCGAACTGGTGCAGCTGACGCCGCAGTGGCAGGCGCCGCCTCTGCCGGTCTGGCTGACCTATCCCTGGGCAAGCTACTATCCGGCGCGCCTGCAGAAGTTTTTCGAGATGGTGCGAGAGGTGATGCCGCAGCTGACCGGCACGCGGCCAGCCGGGACGTTTAAGCGCTAAGAGGCGCAATCGCCTCTTAGTCGTTACGCGGACTTCTTCTCGTTTTTCGACATATTGTCCAGCCAGCCCATCACAAAGGCCGACAGCACAAAGGTCAGATGGATGATCACGTACCACATCAGCTTGTCGTTGGGCACGTTGCGCGCTTCCATAAACACGCGCAGCAGATGAATAGAGGAGATGGCGACGATCGAGGCCGCGACCTTGTTTTTCAGCGAGCCGGAATCCATCTTGCCGAGCCAGCTCAGCTTCTCTTTATGGTCGTCGATATCGAGCTTAGAGACGAAGTTCTCATAGCCCGAGAGCATCACCATCACCAGCAGGCCGCCCACCAGCGTCATATCGACCAGCGACAGCAGCAGCAGGATCAGATCGTTTTCCGCAATGCTGAGAATATTGGGCAGCAGGTGAAAAATTTCTTCGAAAAACTTAATCGTCAGCGCCAGCAAACCCAGCGAAAGTCCAATGTAAACCGGAGCCAGCAACCAGCGCGACGCATACATCAGGTTTTCGGTAAAACGTTCCATAATTTCCCACAGGTAATCAGACAGGTGAGGCAGTATAACCCATCCTCTGTGAAGTTATTTCAGCGCCTCTTCAGAAATTTCAGGCGCGGGCGGCAGCGGCAAAGAGAGACGGAATGCGACGCCGCCCTCGCTGCGGTTCTCCGCCCAGATGCGCCCGCCGTGGCTCTCCACGATGGTTTTGCAGATCGCCAGCCCCAGTCCGACGCCCGGCACCGACGACTCTTTATCGCCGCGCGCGAACTTATCGAAGATACGCGTCAGGTCTTTGTCGGCGATGCCCGGCCCGTTGTCCCATACCGCTATCTCCAGCCGATCGCCGTCGCGCCAGGCGCGAATGCCGCGCTGCGCGCTGTTGCCGGCATATTTCAGGCTATTCTCGATCAGGTTGGTCAGCACCCGCTCCAGCAGCGCGCTGTCGCCTTTGATCAGCACCAGCTCCGACGGCAGGTCGAGCGTAACGCCGTGCCCTTTCAGCGACGGTGCCATGCTGCTGAGCGCGCCGCAGATCACCTCGTCGAGCGCCAGCCACTCTTCGCGCAGGTTCAGACCGCCCGACTGAATACGCGCCATATCGAGCATATTGCTGACCAGCCGGATAGTGCTCAGCGTCTGCTCGCGGATCTGGTTCGCCTGCGTCACATACTTCGACTCTTCGCTCGCCAGGTCCAGCATCAGCATCTCCGCCTGGCCGAACAGCACGGTGAGCGGCGTGCGCAGATCGTGCGACAGCGCGGAGAGCAGCGCGTTGCGCAGCTGTTCGCGTTCCGCCGCCAGCCGCGACGCCGCCTCGCTCTGCGACAGCGCCATCCGCTCCAGCGCGTTGGCGATCAGCACGGTAAAGGTCTCCACCAGCCGCTGCTGCTCCGGGATCATCAGCTGGCGCAGGTTCTGCGGCTCTACTACCAGCAGCCCGCGGCAGTGCGCGCCGCTCTTTAGCGGCAGGATCTGGTAGGGCACGGCAGGTAGCGTATCGGTGCCCGCGCCTGCGGGCTGGCCCTTGCTGTAGCTCCACCTGGCGATGGCGCGATCCGGCTCGCTGCCTGGCGTCGCCGCGCCCGTCGCCACCAGCTCGCCCTGCTCGTTCGGCAGCAGCAGCAGGCTGCGCGCCTGCAGCGTGACGTCAATAACGCGCTGAGTAGTGGCGGCGATATCTTCAGGCGTCAGCGCGCTGCCCAGCGACTTCGCCATCTCGTAGAGGTGACGTGCGCGCTGCTCGCGGTAGCGCGCCACGCGCGCCTGATAGCGCACGCCGGCGGTCAGGTTGCCGACGATCACGCCGACGGCCAGCATCACCGCGAAGGTCACCAGATACTGCAGGTCGGAGACCGCCACCGTGCCGGTCGGCGCGACGAAAAAGAGGTCGAAGGCGAGAATATTCATTACCGTGGCGATCACCGACGGCCAGCGCCCGTAGCGCAGCGCGATAATCACCACTGCCAGCAGGTAGATCATCACGCCGTTGGCGGTATCGAAACCGTCCAGCAGCCAGCGCCCGGCGGCGGTGACCACAATGCAGAGCAGCAGCGCCATCAGCACGCCGCGCAGCGGCAGGCGCCAGCGGTCACCGCCGACGCGCGCGTCCGCTAACGTCGAGGCCTCGGCGACAGGCTCGTCGAGCGCCACCACCAGCAGATCGAGATCTGGCCCCAGCTTGCCGAGGCGCGTGGCGAAACTGTCGCGATGCCAGCGCCGCAGCGGGCGACGGCCGGTAACGATCTTGCCAAGATTATGTTCGCGGGCGTAGCGCAGCACCGCCTGCGCCTCGTCGGGATCGGAGAGCGTGGCGGTCTCTGCGCCCAGCTCCTGCGCCAGCTGCAGGGTTTTCAGAACGGCGCGCCGCCGCGCTTCCGGCAGCCGGTTAAGGCGCGGCGTCTCCACATAGACCGCGTGCCACTCGCTGCCGAGCCGCGCCGCCAGCCGCGCGGCGGTGCGCACCAGCTTTTCGCTGCCGGAGTCGTCGCCGATGCAGAGCAGAATGGCGTCGCGCGTGTGCCAGACGCGGTCGCGGCCCTGCTGGTCGCGCCAGGCGCGCATCTGATCGTCCACGCGGTCGGCGGTGCGCCGCAGCGCCAGCTCGCGCAGGGCGAACAGATTGCCCTTGCGAAAGAAGTTTTCAATAGCGCGCTCTGCGCGATCGCCGACGTAGACCTTGCCCTCTTTCAGGCGCTGGCGCAGATCGTCCGGCGGCAGATCCACCAGCACCACTTCATCGGCGCTGTCGAAAAAGGGGTCGGGAACGGTTTCGCGTACGCGAATGCCGGTGACGCCGCCCACCACGTCGTTAAGGCTTTCCAGGTGCTGCACGTTGACGGTGGTAATCACGTCGATGCCCGCATCCAGCAGCTCGTCGATATCCTGCCAGCGCTTGGGATGGCGCGAACCCTGCACGTTGGTGTGCGCCAGCTCGTCCATCAGGATCACCGCCGGGTGGCGCGCCAGCGCCGCGTCAAGGTCGAACTCGGCATGACGCGAGCGGCCGGTGGCGCGCCGCGGCAGCACCGCGAGCCCATGCAGCAGATTAGCGGTCTCTTCCCGCCCGTGCGTCTCTACCACGCCGATCAGCACGTCGAGCCCCTGCGCGCGCAGCCGCTGCGCCTCCTGCAGCATGGCGTAGGTTTTACCTACGCCCGCGCAGGCGCCGAAGTAGATTTTCAGCTTGCCGCGATGGCTGTCGGCCTGCCGCAACAGCAGCGTGTCGGGATCGGGGCGTTCGCGTTCGTCGTTCATTGCGTCCTTCAGGGTTGAGTCAGCGCGTCCAGCGCCAGATTAAGCCGCAGCACGTTGACGGTGGGATCGCCGCTAAAGGCGAGCAGCGGCCGCTCCGTATTGGCGTCGATTAAATCCTCTACCGTTTTCAGCGGCAGCTGACGCGCGGCGGCGACGCGCGGCGCCTGCCAGTGCGCGGCGGCGGGCGAAATCGCCGGATCCAGGCCGCTGGCCGAGGCGGTCACCAAATCGACCGGCACCGCCTGCGGCGAGAGCGGATTGGCGGCGCGCAGCGCGGCGACGCGTTCCGCCACCGCCTTGTCCAGCGCCGGATTGCTTGCCGCCAGATTGCTGCCGCTCGACGCCAGCGGATTATAGGGCGCGTCGCCGGTTGCCGACGGCCGCCCCCAGAAATAGCCGGGTCGGGTAAAATTCTGGCCAATCAGCGCCGAACCGTGTTCTTCGATCAGCGAGCCGTTGGCCTGCGCCGGAAACAGCCACTGGGCCAGGCCGGTGGTGAGTAAAGGATACCCCACGCCGGTGATCAGGGTGAGCAGCAGTAAAACTAACATTGCCGGACGTAACTGACTCATTTTTTTCTCCTTATGCCAGACCCAGCAGCACCAGCAGCAGGTCGATGGCTTTAATGCCGATAAAGGGCACCAGCAGGCCGCCCAGGCCGTAGATCAGCAGGTTGCGGCGCAGCAGCGCCGCGGCGCTCAGCGGCCGGTAGCTCACGCCCTTCAGCGCCAGCGGGATCAGGAAGACGATCACCAGCGCGTTAAAAATCACTGCCGAAAGAATCGCCGACGACGGCGAATGCAGATGCATGACGTTCAGCAGGTTGAGCTGCGGATAGGTCGCCGCGAAGGCCGCCGGGATAATGGCGAAATATTTAGCGACGTCGTTGGCGATGCTGAAGGTGGTGAGCGAGCCGCGCGTCATCAGCATCTGCTTGCCGATATGCACCACCTCCAGCAGCTTGGTGGGGTTGGAGTCGAGATCCACCATGTTGCCCGCCTCTTTCGCTGCCTGGGTGCCGGAGTTCATCGCCACCGCTACGTCAGCCTGCGCCAGCGCCGGGGCGTCGTTGGTGCCGTCGCCGGTCATCGCCACCAGCCGGCCTTCCGCCTGATACTGGCGGATCAGCGCCAGCTTGGCTTCCGGCGTCGCTTCCGAGAGGAAGTCGTCGACGCCCGCCTCCGCCGCGATCGCCGCCGCGGTCAGCGGGTTGTCGCCGGTGATCATCACGGTTTTGATCCCCATCTTGCGCAGCTCGGCGAAACGCTCTTTGATGCCGCCTTTCACGATATCTTTTAGCGCCACCACGCCCAGCACCTTCGCCCCTTCCGATACCACCAGCGGCGTGCCGCCGGCGCGCGCCACCTCTTCCACCAGCGCGTTGACCTCCGCCGGGAAGCGGCCGCTGTTGGCTTCGATATGGCGTTTCACCGCGTCCACCGCGCCTTTGCGGATCAGCCGGTCCTGCACGTTGACGCCGCTCATGCGCGTCTGCGCCGAGAAAGGAATAAAGCTCGCGCCCAAACTGTTAAGGTCGCGCTCGCGCAGGTTGAAGCGCTGTTTCGCCAGCACCACGATGCTGCGCCCCTCGGGCGTCTCATCCGCCAGCGAAGCAAGCTGCGCCGCGTCGGCCAGTTGCTCTTCGCTGACGCCCGGCGCGGGCAGAAACTGCGTCGCCTGGCGGTTGCCGAGCGTAATGGTGCCGGTCTTGTCCAGCATCAGCACGTCGACGTCGCCCGCCGCCTCGACCGCGCGCCCGCTGGTGGCGATCACGTTGGCGCCCAGCATGCGGCTCATGCCCGCCACGCCGATGGCGGAGAGCAGGCCGCCGATGGTGGTCGGGATCAAACAGACCAGCAGCGCCACCAGCACCGTGACGCTGACCGGCGCGCCGCCCCACGCCGAGAAGGGCCAGAGCGTGACGGTCGCCAGCAGAAACACGATGGTCAGCGACACCAGCAGAATGGTCAGCGCAATCTCGTTGGGCGTTTTCCGCCGCTTCGCCCCTTCCACCATGGCGATCATGCGATCGAGAAAGGTCTCGCCCGGATTGACGCTGCACTGGATCACCAGCCAGTCGGAAAGAATGCGCGTGCCGCCGGTTACCGAGGCGAAGTCGCCGCCTGATTCGCGGATCACCGGCGCGGATTCGCCGGTGATGGCGCTCTCGTCCACCGAGGCGCCGCCCTCCAGCACTTCGCCGTCGCAGGGAATAATATCGCCCGCCTCCGCCAGCACGATATCCCCTTTGCGCAGGCTGTCGGCAGAGACCTGCTGCCACTGGCCGCCATGGCGCGGCTCAGTCAGTTTTTTCGCAAAGCTGGTTTTCTTGACCCCTTTCAGGCTGCTCGCCTGCGCCTTGCTGCGCCCTTCCGCCAGCGCTTCGGCGAAGTTGGCGAACAGCACGGTGAACCAGAGCCAGAGGGCGATGGCGCCGGTAAAGCTGGCGCGGCCGTCGAGCCAGCCGCCCGCCATGCCCAGCGCCAGCAGCGTAGTGAGCAGGCTGCCGAGCCAGACCACGAACATCACCGGATTGCGAAACTGCACGCGCGGATCCAGCTTTTTCAGCGCGTCGACCAGCGCGACGCGCATCAGTGCGCCGTTCAGCGCCTGTTGTTGACGACTCATGAGTGCGTACCCTGAAGAAGTTGCAGATGCTCGGCGACTGGACCCAGCGCCAGAGCGGGAATAAAGGTCAGCGCGCCCACCAGCAGCACCGCGCCGATCAGCAGCGCGATAAACAGCGGACCGTGCGTCGGCAGCGTGCCGTTGCCCACCGGCTGCGCCTTTTTCACCGCCATGCTGCCCGCCAGCGCCATCACCGGAATGATGATGCCGAAGCGGCCGACCAGCATGCAGAACGCCAGCAGCAGGTTCCAGAACGGCGTGTTGGCGCTCAGCCCCGCGAAGGCGCTGCCGTTGTTATTGGCGGCGGAGGAGACGGCGTAGAGCACTTCGCTGAAGCCGTGAATGCCGGGATTCGCCATGCCAGCGCGGCCCGCGTCGGTCATCATCGCCAGCGCGGTGCCGAGCAGCACCAGCGTCGGCGTCACCAGAATCGCCAGCGCGGTCATCTTCATTTCGCGCACGTCGACCTTTTTGCCCAGATACTCCGGCGTGCGACCAATCATCAGGCCCGCGATAAACACCGCCAGCACCACGAAGAGCAGCATGCCGTACAGGCCCGCGCCGACGCCGCCGAACACCACCTCGCCCAGCTGCATTAGCCACATCGGCACCATGCCGCCCAGCGCGGTGAAGGAGTCGTGCATCGCATTCACCGCGCCGCACGACGCAGCGGTGGTGATCACCGCGAACAGGCTGGAGTTAAGAATGCCGAAGCGCGTCTCTTTGCCTTCCATGTTGAGAGCGCTGTCGGCGCCGAGCGCCAGCAGGTGCGGGTTGCCGCGCGTTTCCGCCCACATCACCGCGACTACCGCTACGACGAACATCAGCGACATCGCCCAGAGCAGCATATGGCCCTGGCGACGGTCGCGCACCGCATAGCCGAAAGCGAAGCAGAGCGCCGCCGGGATGAGAAATATCGCCAGCATCTGCACAAAGTTGGTCAGCGCATTGGGGTTCTCGAACGGATGCGCCGAGTTGACGTTAAAGAAGCCGCCGCCGTTGGTGCCCAGCATCTTGATCGCTTCTTGCGACGCCACCGGCCCCATCGCCAGCGTCTGCTGCGACCCTTCCAGCGTGGTGACGGCGTGGTACGGCAGGAAGTTCTGAATGCTGCCCTGGCTGACGAACAGCAGCGCCATCAGCAGGCTGATCGGCAGCAGTACGTAGAGCGTGATGCGCGTCAGATCGCGCCACGCGTTGCCGAGCGTATCGGTGGCGCGGCTGGCGAAACCGCGGATCAGCGCGAACGCCACCGCGATGCCGGTCGCTGCCGACACGAAGTTCTGCACCGTCAGGCCGACCATCTGGCTGAAGTAGCTCAGGGTGCTCTCCCCGCCGTAGGACTGCCAGTTGGTATTGGTAACGAAGCTGACCGCGGTATTGAGCGCCAGATGCCAGCTCAGCGCGGGCAGCTGCTGCGGATTGAGCGGCAGCCGATCCTGCAGCAGCAGCATCGCCGTCAGCAGCAGCAGGCCGAGCAGGTTAAACAGCAGGATCGCCAGCAGGTAGTGCGGCCAGCGCATGGTCGGCGCCTCCGCGCCGAGCAGACGCCAGAGCGGGCGCTCGACGCCCGGCAGCACCGGCTTATCGGCGATCAGCACGGCCAGCCCGCGCCCCAGCGGCTGCGCCAGCGCCATTAACGCCGCGAGAAAAACGGCAATCAGTAAAAACGCATTGGCGGCCATCAAAACGCCTCCGCATTCAGCAGGGCATAAATCAGGTAGCCCAGTAACAAAAACACCAGCACGATGCCGGTTATTACGCCCACGCTCACAGCGACCTCCAGAGGGATCAGGGTTTCGCGTTAGCCTGCGCGCATCGGTATAAAGAAGCGGTTAAATTGCAGAGGGCGGGCGTAAAAAAGTTATAAAAATGGCTGAAAAACAGGCAGATGACGGCGCGCTGCCGCCTTTTTTAGTTATAAAACCCAGCGGCGCAACGCAACGGCCCCGACGCCATTGTGAAGACGATTGATATTCATTATCATTTCGATTTCCTTGCGAAATAATTGTGATGCGTTTTCTTTTTTCTCTGATGCTGCTGCTATGCAGCGCCGGCGCCGTCGCCAAATCGATCGTCGACATCACCGGCCAGCGCGTGACCCTGCCCGATCGTCCCCAGCGCATCATTCTGGGCGAAAGCCGCATGCTTTATACCCTGGCGCTGATCGTGCCCGGCAATCCGGCGGCGCGTATCGCAGGCTGGCCGGCGGATATGGCGAAGTACGATCCGCAAAGCTGGCGCCAGTTCACCACCGCGTTCCCGGCGATCGAGGCAGTGCCGCAGCTCGGCACTGGCGCGCTGCGCGACCTTAACCCTGAACAGGTGATCAGGCTGAAACCCGATCTGATTATCCTGCCGCGCCTGGCGAAAAGCGGCGCGGAAGAGGCGCATTTCCGCCAGCTGATGCAGCAGGTCAATATTCCGGTGATTTATGTCGACCTGCGCGTTGATCTGCTCAACAACACGGTGCCGAGCCTGAAAATTCTGGGCGAGGTGTTCGACCAGCCGCAGCGCGCGCAGGCATTTATCGATTTCTATCAGCAGCACATGGATAAGGTGCGCGCCCGGCTGGCGAGCTATCAGGGCGCGAAAACCCGCGTGATGCTGCATCTGCATCTGGGCCGCCGCGACACCTGCTGCACCACGGCGGTCAACGGCAATCTCGGCCAGCTGCTCGCCTTTGCCGGCGGCGACAATATCGCCGCCGGCGCGGTAAAAGGGGTGTTTGGCGAGATCAATCCAGAACAGGCGCTGGCGCAGCCGCCGCAGGTCTATATCGCGACCGGCATGGCGGACGCGGACGACAACAACACGCTGCAGCTCGGCCCGGAAATCGACGCCGATCGGGCGGCCGCCAGCCTGCAAAGGCTGCTCGCGGCGCAGCCGGTTCTCAGCCAGCTTGAAGCGGTGAAAAACCACCGCGCGTACGGCCTGTGGCACAACTTTTATCTCAGCCCGTGGCACGTGGTGGCGGTAGAGCTCTTCGCAAAAGCGCTCTATCCGCAGCTGTTTGCCGACCTCGATCCGCACCGCACGCTTGAACAACTTTATCAGCGCTTTCTGCCGCTGAATTTATCAGGAACCTTCTGGAGCCAGTTACCGCAATGAAACCCCTCTCTTCTCTCCTGCTGGGCGGCGCGCTGCTCTCCGGCAGCCTGCACGCGCAGGAATCCACGCTGCTGGTCACGCAGGACGCAGCGTCGCAGGAAGATGGCTACCAGCCGCACAGCAGCGTGACCGCCACGCGCGCGCCGGCAAAGATTATCGACACGCCGCAGAACGTCACCGTGGTGCAGCAGCAGGTGCTGCAGGACAGCGCCGCGCAGGATCTCGACAACGCGGTAAAATTTGTCAGCGGCATTACCCAGGCCAATACGCTGGGCGGCACGCAGGATGCGCTGATCAAGCGCGGCTTCGGCGATAACCGCGACGGCTCTATTCTGCGCGACGGCGTGCGCTCGATTCAGGCGCGCAACTTTACCCCCACCAGCGAACGCGTCGAGGTGCTGAAAGGCCCCTCTTCCATGCTCTACGGCATGAACGAGCCGGGCGGCCTGGTCAATATCATCAGCAAGAAGCCGCTGCTGACGCCGCAGACGCATCTGGAGGGCCGCTACAGCAGCTTCGGCGGCGGCGGCGGGCAGCTCGACGTCACCGGCCCGCTCGGCACCAGCGGCTTTGCCGGACGGCTAATCGTCGATCACGACGAGACCGATTACTGGCGTAATTTCGGCCGCACGCGCCAGACGGTGGTTGCGCCGTCGCTGATGTGGTTTGGCGAGAGCACCACCCTGCGCGTCGCCTGGGAACATATGGAGTACCTGGTGCCGTTCGATCGCGGCACGGTGATCAATCCCAAAACCGGCAAGCCGGTGAACACGCCGCGCGAAGAGCGCTTCGACGAGCGTTTCAACGCCACGCGCGGCGATCAGGATACCCTGACGCTGGCTGCCGATCGCATCCTCAACGACAGCTGGACGGCGCATCTCAACTACAGCTTTACGCGTAATACCTACAGCGACCATCAGGCGCGCGCCACCGCGTTCAACGCCGATACCGGCGTGCTGACGCGTCAGGCCGACGCTACCGGCGACGCGCAGAGCCGCTCGCAGATGGTGCAGCTGACGCTCAACGGCGACGTCGACTGGGGCCGCGTCAATCATCAGCTGCTGGCGGGATTCGATTACGAAGCTGACCGCACCTTCCGCGGCGATATGCTGCGCGGCAAGAAAAATAGCCGCTTCAATATCTGGCATCCGGTGTATGACGAGATGTCGTCCAGCTCGACGGTGAGCGCCGCCGACAGCGATCAGCGCGAGAATATCGACAGCCGCGGCCTCTTTTTGCAGGATGCCATCCGCCTGACGCCGAACTGGCTGCTGCTGGGCGGCCTGCGCTACGATAGCTTCGACGTCATGGCGGGCAAAGGCCGTCCGTTCGTCGCCCGCACCCGCAGTTCTGACAGCCGGCTGGTGCCGCGCGCCGGCGTGGTTTACAGCCTCAACAGCTGGTCGAGCCTCTACGCGAGCTATACCGAATCTTTTAAGCCTAACTCCTCTATCGCCACCGAGATCGGCGCGCTGCCGCCGGAGCTGGGCAAAGCCTGGGAAGTCGGCGGCAAGATCGATCTGCCCAACGGGGTGACCGGCACGCTGGCGCTGTTTGATATTCAGAAGCGCAACGTGATGGTGGATGAGCTGGTAGATGGCGAGAGCGTAACGCGCACCGCCGGGAAGGTGCGTTCGCAGGGGGTCGAGCTGGATCTGGCGGGCAAGCTGACCGACTCGCTCAGCCTGGTGGGCAGCTACGCCTGGACCGATGCGCGCGTCACCGCCGATCCGGCGAATAACGGCAACGCCATGAGCAATACCGCGCGCCATACCGCCGCGCTGTTCCTGACCAACGACTTCGGCGCCACCGGCCTGCTGGCGGCAGACGATTTGCGCGCCGGCGTCGGCGCGCGCTACGTCGGTCGCCGTCCCGGCGATGCGGCCAACAGCTTTTATCTGGATGATTACACGGTGGCGGACGCTTTTGTCGCCTGGCAAACGCCGCTTAACGGCTACCGCGTGAAGTGGCAGGTCAACGTCAACAACCTGTTCGACAAAACCTATTACCCGTCCAGCGGCAACAATCTGCGCGTCGCGGTGGGCGAGCCGCGCGAGATCGCGCTGCGCGCCAGCGTCGATTTTTAACTCGCCAGCGCCCAGACGCGATTGAGATCGGCATCTTTCCATAGCGGGCTCTCTTCTGCGCCGATAATGCTGTCGGTGCAGAAGCTGTCGCCGAGATCGACGCGTTCGGGCCTGACTTCGCGCTGCGCATGCAGCGACCAGAAGGCGTGCACCACCGGTTTCAGCAGCGATTGCTCGCCCGCCTTTACCACCAGCGCGACGCGTCCCGATGCCAGCCGTACCAGCGACCCCACCGGGTAGATACCGATAGCGCGCACGAAGAGGTGCAGGAGCTGCTGGTCGAAGTGGCCGCGCCAGTTCAGCATATTGTGCATCGCTTCGGCGGGCGTCCAGCCCTTGCGGTAGACGCGCGTCGACGTGAGCGCGTCATAAACGTCGCACACCGCCGCCATGCGCGAGTAGAGCGAAATCTCGTCACCTTTCAGCCGGTGCGGATAGCCGCTGCCGTCAACCTTTTCATGATGATGCAGGGCGATATCCAGCAGATCGGCGTCAGCGTCCGCCTCCATCAGCATCTGCGCGCCCACCACCGGATGCTGGCGCATCACCTCGAACTCTTCGTCGCTGAGCTTGCCAGGCTTGTTGAGGATCTCCAGCGGCACCGCCGCCTTACCGACGTCATGCAGCAGCCCGCCCATGCCGACGCGCCGCACCTGTTTGTCATCCAGCCCGAGCTGCTGCGCCAGCGTAATCATCAGCCCGCAAACCGCCATAGAGTGCAGCCAGGTGTAATCGTCATGGTTTTTGAGGCGCGCCACGCTCAGCAGCGCGGTCGGTTCGCGCCGGATAGAGCCGGCGATCTCGTCCACCAGGTCCAGCATGCCCGCCAGGTTCAGACGATGGCCGAGGCGCGCCTCGTTGAACATCGCCATTACCTGCGTTTTGCCCTGCTGGAAAATCTGCTGCGCCTGGTCCAGCTCCTGAAAAAAGGGCGTGCGTTCAACAGGTTTTTTATCCGCCGACGGCGCGGCAGGCGCCTGCACCGATCGATTCAGATCGATCCAGAGCCGCTGGATCCCTTCGTTGCGCAGCATCGCGATCTGCCGCGGATCGGTTACCAGCATCTGATTGCGAATGCGTTTATCTTTAATCCACCAGACCTCGAGCTTATGGATAAACATCCCTGGCCGCAGCTCGTCGACGGTGATTTGTTTAATCACGATATCTCTCCTAAGGATCGCTCCTGGTAGAGAGGTATCGGCAAGTGAGCAAATTTTCTTCAGTGAGAATGAAGTGGTCAGTGGTCGGCGCAGCGCGCCGACCTGGCGGAAACCTTATATCGCCTTGATGCCGTGCGCCGCTTTTTGCGCCTCGCGCGCCGCTTCCGGCGTCTGCGTTTCGCCGACGCGCACGATCGGTCCCATCACGAACAGGAAAAGCAGCGCGGCGACCACGCAGTGCGCGCCGACAAATCCCAGTCCGATGCTGTAGCTGCCGGTCAGCCCGACAATCACGCCGAACAGCAGCGGCGTGACGAAGCCGGCGATATTGCTGACGCCGTTGAAGATGCCGCCTGCAAGGCCGACCGCCTCTTTCGGCGCGGTGTCGCTAATGACCGTCCAGGTTCCTGCGCCCGCTGCTACGCCCTTGCCGAAGAAGGCGAAAGACATAATGGCGATAATGCCGAGGTTGCTCGGGATCACCGCCGCCATTACCAGCGACGCCGCCATCAGCATGCCGATGATAAACGGCGTTTTGCGCGCCCAGGAGAGGCTCCAGCCGCGTTTAATCAGCATGTCGGAGATATAGCCGCCGCTGATGCCGCCGAGAAAGCCGAACAGCGCGGGCGCGATAGTGGCGAAACCGGCGTCCATAATATTCATGCCTCGCGCCTGCACCAGATAGATAGGAAACCAGGTAATGAAAAAGTAGCTGAGCGCGATGGTGCAGTACTGACCGAGATAGGCGCACCAGAGCATGCGGCTGGAGAGCAGGGTTTTGAACATCTTCTTGTTCAGCGCAGGCCGCGCCTTCAGGGTATGGGGCGCATCGATATCCACCAGCGCCCCGCCCTCGACGATATAGTTCAGTTCGCTTTCGGAGACGCCGGGATGCTTGCGCGGCTCGCGCATATAGGCCGCCCAGACAAATACCGCCAGCACGCCGATACCGCCCAGCACGAAGAAGGGCCACTCCCAGCCGAAGCGCGACACCAGCCAGCCGGAAAGCGGCGAGAAAATAGCCACGGCGAAGTACTGCGCCGTGCTAAACAGCGCGGAGGCGCGGCCGCGTTCTGCGCCGGGAAACCACATAATCACCACGCGCGCGTTCGCCGGGAAGGCGGGCGCTTCTATCAGCCCCAGCGCAAAACGCAGCGTAAACATCAGCGCCAGCGCGGCGGTCATACCGCCCGCCATCTCGCCAACGAAGCCCATCGCAATAGTGGAAAGCGACCAGAGCGCCAGCGTGATGCCGTAAACTTTTTTCGCCCCGAAGCGGTCAAGCAGCAGGCCGCCGGGGATCTGGCCGATCACATAGGCCCAGCTAAATGCGGAGAGGATCAGGCCGAGCTGGATCGCCGACAGTCCAAACTCATCTTTTATCGCCGATCCGGAGATCGACAGGATCGAGCGATCGGCGTAGGCCACCACCGAAAGAAACAGGATCAGGCAGAGGATCCAGATACGCACGCGGGTGGGCCGCGCGGCAGAGTGCGCTGTTGTCATCAGGTGAATTCCTTAAAAAGGAGGCGTACCGCCCCGGAAAAAAATGATCAGGAATACCGCGTTGAACGCCCTGTGGAGGAAATATAGGTAGCAGGCGAAGGGTTGGTCATTGGGCGAGTGGTGAAATCATGCGCGCTATCTGGCACTGATTTTGGCAGCCTTCACAACGCAGCTTGCGGCGCCGCACATAAGCGGCAAAAACGTCGGCTGGCGCATGGGGAATGTGCGCCAGCTCCAGGAAATCATGGCGCGCTGCGCTATGAAACGCAGCGGCCTGCATTATTATTGCCCGCCTGGCCGTCGATCAACGCATCGCTGGAAAAGGATTTGGCACCCAGCTGGTGCTGGATGCGCTACGCGTTGCTTACTCTGCGGCGGATGCCGTCGGCATTTACGCCGTTATGGTAGAAGCCAAAGATGATCAGGCCGCCGGTTTTTATCGGGAGGCGATGCGCTTCATTCCGCTCAAAACAGAGGACGGGAAACTGAAATTCTTCTTTCCCGTCGCCAGCATCGCGCCGCTACTGTGAATAACTTTCGCGCAGCATCGCCATCAAAATAATATCGTGATAGTCGCCGTCGCGCAGGCAGGCCTTGCGGCGCACGCCCTCCTGCTCGAAGCCGAGACGCTCATAGAGCCGCCGCGCGCGCGCGTTGTCGTGAAAAACTTCCAGCTCTACGCGCGTCGCGCCCAGCCAGTTAAAGGCGTAATCCAGGCCGGTGCGAATTAAACGTTCGCCGATGCCGCGTCCGCTGAAAGCGGGATCGACGCCGATGCCGAAGCTCAGGCCGTGCCGGGTGCGCGGCCGGTTTTCAATGAACAGCGTCAGTTCGCCGACCATCTGTCCGTCCAGCTCCGCGACAAAACCGATGTAGCCTTCACTATCCATTCGTTCGAATTTTTTCTGCCATGTCGCCACGCTGGGAAACGGCAGCTGCGTGGTCCAGCGATAGACCGCAGGCTGGCTGTAAAGACGCTGAAACCCAGCGGCATCGCTGGGTTCACGACCGCGAATGGCTAATTCCATATCGGTAATCCCTTTTAAGTTGCACTAAGCTGTTTACTCTCCCCAGACGTAAAGAGAGACGTTATGTTGTATCGCCGTTTCGAACGTTTTATCAATATTTTCCAGGATGCTCCATCCGATTCGCCGCCAGGCCGCATCGGCGCCTTCTATTTTTACTACCTGCGTCAGGTATGGCCAAGCTTCGCGGCGCTGCTGGTGGTGGGTCTGGGATCGGCGCTAATCGAGGTGGCGCTGTTCAGCTACCTCAGCCGTATTATCGACCTGGTCAACGGCGCGACGCCCGCCACGCTGTTCGCCGAGCACTGGCCTGTTCTGCTGTGGATGGCGTTTGTCGCGCTGATCCTGCGCCCGGTCTTTATCGCGCTACACGACATGCTGGTGCACCAGAGCATTAATCCCGGCATGACCAGCATGATCCAGTGGCAGCAGCATAACTATGTGCTGCGCCAGAGCCTGAACTTCTTTCACAGCGACTTCGCCGGACGCATCGCCCAGCGCATCACCCAGACCGGCAACGCGCTGCGCGACTCCGCGGTGCAGCTGGTCGACGCCATCTGGCACGTGCTGATCTACGCGATCACGTCGCTGGTGCTGTTTGCGGAAGCTGACTGGCGGCTGATGATCCCGCTGGTGATCTGGATCGTCGCCTATATCGCCTCGCTGCGCTTCTTCGTGCCGCGCGTGAAGGCGCGCTCCGTGGTGGCGTCGCAGGCGCGATCGAAGCTGATGGGCACCATCGTCGACGGTTACACCAATATCTCGACGATCAAGCTGTTTGCGCATCACGATCTGGAAAAGCGCTACGCGCGCGAAGCGCTGCAGGAGCAGACCGAAAAGAACCAGCGGTTGAGCCGCATGGTCACCAGCATGGACGTGACGCTCTCCTCGCTTAACGGCCTGCTCATCGTCTCGACCTCCGGCCTGGCGCTCTGGCTGTGGAGCCAGTCGCTGATCAGCGTCGGCGCCATCGCGCTGGCGACCGGTCTGGTGGTGCGCCTGGTCAATATGTCCGGCTGGATCATGTGGGTGGTGAACGGCATTTTCGAGAATATCGGCACGGTGCAGGACGGCATCAACACTATCGCCCAGCCGCTCAGCGTACAGGATGCGCCGCAGGCGAAAGCGCTGAAGGTGACGCGCGGTCAGATCCGCTATGAGGATATCCGCTTTGACTATGGCGGCGGTCATCAGGTAATTAACCGTCTTAACCTCAATATCAAACCCGGTGAGAAAATCGCCCTGATCGGCCCTTCCGGCGCGGGTAAGTCGACGCTGGTGAATCTGCTGCTGCGTCTCTATGACCTGAACGGCGGCCGCATCACCATTGACGATCAAAATATCGCCGAGGTGACGCAGGCGAGCCTGCGTGGCCAGATCGGCATGATTACGCAGGATACCTCACTGCTGCACCGCTCAATTCGCGAGAACCTGCTCTACGGTCGTCCCGACGCCACCGAAGAGGAGCTGCAGGCGGCGATTCATCGCGCGCGCGCCGACGAGTTTATTCCGCGCCTTTCCGACGCCGAAGGGCGGACCGGGCTGGACGCCCACGTCGGCGAACGCGGCGTGAAGCTCTCCGGCGGTCAGCGCCAGCGCATCGCCATCGCCCGCGTGCTGCTGAAGGATGCGCCGATTCTTATCATGGATGAGGCGACCTCGGCGCTCGACTCCGAGGTGGAAGCGGCGATTCAGGAGAGCCTGGGTACGCTGATGGAGGGCAAAACGGTTATCGCCATCGCGCACCGTTTGTCGACCATCGCCAAAATGGATCGCCTGATCGTGCTGGATAAGGGACATATCGTCGAGATGGGCAACCACAGCGAGCTGCTGGCGCACAACGGCCTCTATGCCCGACTGTGGCGCCATCAGACCAGCGGATTCGTCGGCGACCACTAATCGCCGCGTCGATACGGCAAGGCGTCGCGCGCCTCATCAGCCCAGGCGCGCACGCCTTCTCGCTCTTCCTGCAGAAAATCCGCCACCGCATCGCGCAGGCCAGGATGCGTCAGATAGTGCCAGGAGGTGGTGAGCTGCGGCTCAAAGCCGCGCACCAGCTTATGTTCTCCCTGCGCGCCGGCGTCGAAACGCTTCAGGCCCGTGGCGATGGCGTAGTCCATGCCCTGATAGAAGCAGGTTTCGAAATGCAGGCGATCGAACTCCGCCAGGCAGCCCCAGTAGCGCCCGTATAGCGTCTCGCCATCCTCCAGGCAGAACGCCATCGCCGCCGGCTGCTGCTGCAGATGCGCGATCGCCACGCGAATGCTGTGCGGCATGCGCGCCGCCAGCAGGCTGAAAAAGTCGCGCGTCAGGTAAGGCCGCTGGCCGCGCACCGCATAGGTGTTGGCGTAGCAGGTATAGACGAAATCCCACTGATCCTCGCGCAGCTCGTCGCCGCGATACCAGTTAAATTCAAAACCGCTCTGCGCCACCAGCTCGCGCTCTTTGCGCAGCTGTTTGCGCTTGCGCGACATCAGCGTGTCGAGAAAGTCCTGAAAATCGCGGTAGCCGCGATTATGCCAGTGATACTGGCAGCCGAGCCGCATCAGCCACTCCGGCTGCTGGCGCAGCAGCGCGTCGCCAGGCGCGTCGGTAAAGTTGATATGGGCGCTGCTCAGCCCCTGTAGATGCAGCGTCTCCGGCAGCGCGGCGAGCAGCTGCGCGGCAGCCTGCGCGTCCCCCAGCAGGCGCGCGCCGGTCACCGGGCTGAAGGGAATGGCGCCCAACCATTTTGGATAGTAGCGAATGCCCGCGCGCTGGCAGGCGTCTGCCCAGGCGTGATCGAAGACATATTCGCCCCATGAGTTGCGCTTGCGGTAGCCGGGCAGCGCAGCGCGCAGCGCGCCCGCTTCCCGCCACAGCAGATGATCCGGCTGCCAGCCGCTTTCGGCGCGTACGCTGCCGCTCTCTTCCAGCGACAGCAGAAAGGCGTGGCGTAAAAAGGGCTGATCGTCGGGCAGCAGCGCGTCCCATTCAGCGGCGTCGACATCCGCCAGCGAAGCAAGGTGAAGCAGAGACATGCAGAACTCCAGACCAAAACGGGCGAAAAGCTAGTCAAGCAGGTTTTGCCGCACAGCGAAAGGGCGACGGCACCTAATGTGAAGCGACGAAGAGCGCGTTCGGCTGGGCGGGCGGCAGCGCGAAGCCATCACGCAGCCGCCTGGCCTCTTCGCCCGGCGACAGGCCGAACAGCCGGCGGAATTCGCGGCTGAACTGAGAAGGACTTTCATACCCCACCGCCAGGCTGGCCGCGGCGGCGGTCATCTGCTGGCGCACCATCAGCAGCCGCGCCTGATGCAGGCGGATCGACTTGACGTACTGCATCGGCGACGTCTGGGTGACGGCGCGAAAGTGGGCGTGAAAGGTCGCATGGCTCATGCCGGCACGGCGGGCGAGCTGGGCGATATCCAGCGTCTGAGCATAGTGCTGATGAATATGGCGCAGCGCCTGGACGATTTTGCCGAAGGCGCCCTGCTGCGTCAGCGCGGCGCGCAGTTCGCCGCCCTGCTCGCCGCTCAGCACGTGGAAGTAGATTTCCCGGACCAGCGCCGGGCCAAGCAGCGCGGCCTGCAGCGGATCGCCCAGCGCATACAGCAGCCGCGTCACCGAACGCTGCATCGCCTCGTCGAGCGGCGTAGAAACCATCCCGGCCGGCTGATGCGTGACCGTCGCGCCTGCCTGCTCCATCTGCAGCAGCAGCTCCGCCGCTACCGGCAGATCGAGATGCATATAGATCGCCAGCAGCGGCGCCTCGGCGCTGGCGTCGGTCTCCATGATAAAAGGCACCGGCACCGAGACCGCCAGATAGTGCTGCGCGTCGTAGCAATAGACGCGATCGCCGAAATAGCCGCGCTTGCGGCCCTGCAGCACGATCACGATGCCGGGATCGTAGAGCACCGGCGTGCGGCTCAGCGGACGGTTAGATCGCAGCAGCCGCACGTCGGGCAGCGGCGTCAGGTTGTAGCCTTCCTGCGGCGCAAGCGCGGCGATCAGGCGGAGGGAGTCAGTGTTCATAAGAGGATTATGCACGCTATGGCGCGGTTTGGCCGCTGTTGAGGATGAAAATCAGCGTTTCAGGCAAGGATGGCAGAGGAACGGGCATCCTCTTTTGCGGGGGACGGGCGCAGGCTTAAGCCTCACCCACAGAGAGGAAAGCAGATGAAACAGATCATGATCACCGGCGTCAGCAGCGGCTTCGGTCAGGCGCTGGCGCTGGCGGCGCTGGCAGCGGGCCACCGCGTTTTCGGCACCGTGCGCAGCCAGCAGGCGCTGGACGCCTTTATGGCGCTGGAGCCGACGCGCGCCCACGGCGCGATACTCGATCTCACCGACGTAGAGCGCATCGCCCCGCTGGTGGCGGCGTTTGAAGAGGCGCACGGCCCGCTCGACGCGCTCATCAACAATGCGGGCTACGGCCATGAGGGTATTTTCGAAGAGGCGACGCTGTCGGAGATGCGGCACCAGTTTGACGTCAACGTCTGGGGAGCGGTCGCGATGATGAAGGCGCTGGTGCCGCGTTTCCGCGCGCGGCGACGCGGGCAGATTATCAATATCACCTCGATGGGCGGCCTGATTACGCTGCCCGGCATCAGCGACTACTGCGCCAGCAAATTTGCGCTGGAAGCCTTTTCGGAAACCCTGGGCCAGGAGCTGGCCGCTTTTAATATCGCCGTGACCGCCGTCGCGCCGGGCTCGTTTCGCACCGACTGGGCAGGCCGCTCCATGGTGCGCAGCCCGCGCGCCATCAGTGATTACGACGCGATCTTCGATCCGGTGCGTGAAGCGCGCCTCGCCAAAAGCGGCCGACAGAACGGCGATCCCCATAAAGCGGCGCAGGCGATCCTCGGGCTGCTGGACCATCCCGCGCCGCCGGCGCACCTGCTGCTGGGCAGCGACGCGCTGCGGCTGGTGCGCGATAAGCTGCGCCGCCTTGAGAGCAGCTTTGCCGAATGGGAGAGCGTCACGCGTTCAACCGACGGCTAAAAGCCTGTACATTGGCGTTTTCATCTGCAGGAACGCCCTATGGATCGGCTTGATTGCGACCGAATGTTCGTCGCCGTACTGGAGCTGGGCAGCTTTGCCGCGGCGGCGGCGCGGCTCGGCGTCAGCAGCGGGCAGGCGTCAAAACTGGTATCGAAGCTGGAGCGGCAGCTCGGCGTGCAGCTGGTTAAGCGCAGCACGCGCGCGCTGTCGCCCACCGACGTCGGCCGCACTTACTACGAACAGGTTAAAACGCTGCTGGACGCCTTTGACGCGCTCGACGTCAGTGTACGCGAAAGCGCCGGCACCCCGAGCGGCCGGCTGAATATCAGCGCGCCCGTGACCTTCGGCAGCGCGGTGCTCTCCCGCGTGCTGGCCGCCTTCGCCAGACGCTATCCGCTGATCGAACTCGATGTCAGCTTTTCCGATCGCCCGGTCAGTATCGTGGACGAAGGCTTCGATATCGCCGTACGCATCGGCAACCTGAGCGACAGCAGCCTGATTGCGCGCCGTCTGGGGGGAATAGCGGTGCGGCTCGCCGCTTCGCCGCGCTATCTGCAGCAGTACGGCACGCCGCAGCACTGGCGCGCCATCAGCGATCATCAGTGCATTACCGACACCAACTTCCGCGATCCCTGGAACTGGCCGTTCGTCAGCGAGACAGGCGAGACGGTGACCGTACCGGTGCGTGGCCGTCTGCGCCTGGCCAATACCGAAGCCTGCCTGCAGGCGGCGCTCGCCGGGCTGGGTATCGCCCGGCTGCCGGACTTTATCGCCGCGCCCGCGCTGCAGCGCGGCGATATCGTGCCAGTGCTGGCGCGCTACGACGTGCCGCCGCTCGGCCTGTTCGCGCTCTATCCCGCCGCGCGCCATCTGCCGCAGCGCACGCGGCTGCTGGTCGATTTTCTGGCGGATCACTTCGATCGTTTTCCGCCCGGCCGATCCCTTCCAAAATGGAAAGAATGATTGTCGTTTTGACGTGATTATCAGCCGTCAGGAAGCGTAATAAGCTGCTGCTTATATCAGTATGAGGAGCAGCGCAATGTTAGTCAGAGGTAAATGGAGTGCGGAGTGGCATCCGGTTCAGGCCACGGATAAACAGGGCGGATTTGTTCGCCAGACGTCGAGTTTTCGCCACTGGATCAGCAGCGACGGCAGCACCCCCTTTGCCGCCGAGCCGGATCACTATCACCTCTATGTGGCGCTGATCTGCCCCTGGGCTTCGCGCGCGCTGATCGCCCGCAAGCTAAAAGGGCTGGAATCGGTTATCAGCGTGTCGGTGGTTGAGCCGCAGCTTGGCGAGCAAGGCTGGCGCTTCGGCGACTTTCCCGGCGCGGATCGCGATACCCTCAACGGCGCGCGCTTCCTGCACGAACTCTATACCCGCGCCGATGCCGACTTTACCGGACGCGCCACCGTGCCGGTGCTGTGGGACAAAAAGACGCAAACCATTGTCAACAACGAGTCGGCGGATATTGTGCGCATGCTTAACAGCGGTTTCGGCGACCTCGCCGATAACCGTATCGATCTCTTTCCCGACGCGCTGCGTGATGAAATCGAAACGCTGAACGCGGCGATCTACCCGCGCCTGAACAACGGCGTCTACCGCGCCGGTTTTGCCACCACCCAGCTCAGCTATCAGCACGCCTACAGCGACGTTTTCGAGCAGTTGAACGAGCTGGAAACGCGGCTGGCCGACGGCCGCACCTTTCTGTTCGGCGAACGCGTTACCGAGACGGATATTCGCCTTTTCGTGACGCTTATCCGCTTCGACGTCGCCTATTACGGCCTCTTCAAGTGCAATCAGCGTCGGGTGCGCGACTATCCGTTGCTCAACCGCTATCTGAAGAGCATGCTGTCGATTTCCGGCGTGCGCGAGACGGTAAATATCGAGCACATCAAACAGGGCTACTATTCCATTAAGGCGCTCAATCCCAACGGGATCGTGCCGGCAGGCCCGGATATGAGCGAGTATGGTTTTTAAGGAGAAGCGGATGGCGAAAGCGTTAGTGATTTTTCTGCATGGCGTCGGCAGCAACGGCGAGGATTTAGCGGCGCTGGGCCGTCACTGGGCGCCGCTGTTGCCGGACGTTATCTTCGCCGCGCCCGATGCGCCCTTCTCTTTTCCCCATGGCGCAGGCTTTGAGTGGTTTAGCCTCGACGGCGTGACGCCGGAGAACCGTCCGGCGCGGGTACGTGCCGCGCGCGAAACCTTCGACGCCACGCTGGAGCCGATTCTCGCGCGCCACGGGCTGCGCGACCAGTGGGACAAGGTGGTGCTGGTTGGCTTTTCGCAGGGATCGATCATGGCGCTCGACGCGCTGGCGTCAGGACGCTTTCCGCTGGCGGGCGTGGTGGCCTTCTCCGGCCGGCTGGCGTTTGACGAGCCGCTGTCGCCTGCGGTTCAGACCCCCGCGCTGCTGATCCACGGCCACGCCGACGCGGTGATCCCGTGGCGCGAGAGCGAGTCGGCCGCGCAGCGCCTGAAAGCCGCCGGCGTGCCCCTTGAGCTTCAGCTTGAACCCAGGACAGAGCACACCATTTCCGCGCAGGGCGCGATGCGCGCCGCCGCGTTTATCGCGCAGTGCCTGCAGGACTAAGGCCAGAAGCGCCGTAGCGCGGCATACGCCTGCCGCGCCGCCTCATGCGGCGGCAGGCGTTTCAGGTCGTCATTAAACACCTCAATGCCTATCGGTCCCTGATAGTTCGCGCTTTTCAGCTTATCGACAAAGCTGTCGATATCGATCATGCCCGCGCCGGGCAGCTGGCGCCGATGTTTCGCCAGCGCCATGATCGCCTCTTTATCCTGCGGCGAAGGCTGAACCGCCATATCGCACAGCTGCACTTCATAAATCCGCTCGGCGGGGATCCCGTCGAGATGCGAGGCGTCGCCGCCCAGCGCGCAGATATGAAACAGATCGACCACCAGACCGATATTGGGCTGATCGAGACGCTGCAGCCGCTCCCAGGCTTTTGGCAGCGTATTATCGACGCTGCACCATGCCATCGGCTCATACATGATACGCATGTCGAAGCGCGCGGCCTCAGAAGCCAGCCAGCGCAGATCTTCGTCGATTTGCCCGGCAATGCAATCTTCGCGCGTGGTGGCGGGCGCCTGAAGGGTGTCGCAGCCCAGCGCCTGCGCCATCTCGATAAACTGGCGCAGCTCGTCCCGCTTTTGCCGACGCAGCTCGCCGGGCGCGCCGGTAAAATCGCGCAGCACCTGCAGGTTGGTGAAGCCGAGCCCCTGCTGCGCCAGATGCGCCGCGCCCTGTTGGGAGGCGTCGACATCTTCACGCCAGATTTCGACCTGATCGAAGCCGGCGTCGCGCGCCGCCTGAAGTTTCTCTTCGGTGTTACCGCTTAACAGCACCAGGTTAAGGAATGCAGGCTGAGTCATGAACGTCCTCCTTAATCGTCCGGAATAATCGGTTGCCGCAGACGCGGAATGTTTCTGCGGCCGGTATTTGCCCTTAGCCGAGGAAATTCACCAGCGCGAAGCCGGCAAAAGTCATCAGCAGCGATCCGGCAACGTGCGTCAGCACGCTCGTCATCGCCCACAAATACTTACCTGATTGTAGCAACATGAGGATTTCTGCCGAGAAAGTAGAGAAAGTCGTCAGACCGCCGCATAAGCCGGTGACGATCAGCAGCTTCCAGGCTGGGTCGAGCTGGGGGTTTTTGACAAACCACGCCAGCGCGGCGCCGATAATAAAGCCGCCAGCCAGGTTCACCAGCAGCGTGCCGGGCGGCAGGCTGGGAAAGAGCGCGTTAAAGCGCAGCGAGATAAGCCAGCGCAGCGTACAGCCTGCAGCGCCGCCCAGCATCACAGCGAACAGCGACTTCAACATGATTAACTCCTGTAGTCAGCGATCGCGCAGGGAGGTGGCGGAGAGAGCACGAGCCTGACACACCAGCAACGCCTGCGAGAGGATTTGGGTTGATGTCAGGCGTCATCAGCCGCTGGGATCGACAGCAGGCGGTTGGGGAAGGTGGAACGCCATCACCTTAAGGCGTTGATAATACGATGAGGCACAGGGAGAGACAAGCAGGTCAGACGAGCAGCAGACGGCGAAAAAGCAGATTCTGAAGGCTTTGCCGCGGCGAGTTTGTTAATAAAAAAGATTATCTTTTCAGCAGCATTTGATAATTTTTATATAGTCTGAGCAGTACTGAATAATCTTTTCATCATTGGTTATTAAGGCCAGTTTTTCTTCTCGAGCCTGAGCGACCAGCAAACGGTCAAAAGGATCTTTATGCATCTTTTCCGGTAAGTTGCGAATGGAGCAGGCATGATGCGAAGTAATGGGGAGTTCAATATAGCCCGCCTCTTTTAATCCTTCAGTAAGGCTAGCTGGATCAAAGCCAAAATCAGGTTTGCCTAAATCGGCCTTGATAGCGATTTCCTGAATTGAGGCGGGCGAATAATAAAGCCGATTATTGTGGTCGGCGAGAATAGCAATGGTCTCTTTAGCGAGTTTTTCTGGCTGCCAGCCTATCCAGATAAGTGCATGAGTATCAATTAAATATCCGTCTGCTGACAGAACAGGCGCTTTATTCTTCCCTGGCGCCATACTCGCTATTCCCATAAAACAGTTCTTCGATTTTGTCGGCGTGCAGTTCATTGAAGTTGTCTGGCACGCTGGTTTCGCCCTTTTCTTTCATAAATCCGATGCGCGGCGTTTTCTCAGCTGGCGTCAAAGGAACGAGTTTCGCCATAGGCTGACCGTTGCGGGCGATAATATATTCCTCACCTGTCGCCGCTACATTCGCTATGAGTTTAGAAAAATTCGTTTTCGCATCGTAAAGGTTCAACTTGTGCATAAAACCTCTGTTAGTTGGTCAAGTTTCTGGCTAAATGGTGTGCTTTGTTAGTCTAAAGGCATCACGTTTCCTGGTCAATTTTTATTCAGAATGCACAGAGAAGACTGATGTAATCATTCGTAGAGTCCTGATTTATGGAGAAGTGATGCGCACCTTGATTTTCGATACCGATATCGGCGTAGACGACGCCTTTGCGCTGGCTTATGCGGCGCGCACGCAGCGGCTGCTGGGCATCACCACGGTGTTCGGCAACGTGGCGGTAGGACAGGCGGTAAAGAACGCTCGCCTGTTTTGCGAAAAGATGCAGATCGACGCGCCGGTCTACCGCGGCTGTTCGCGCCCGCTGGCGCTGGCGCCCAGCGAGCCGGCGACGCTGCATGGTGCCGACGGCTTAGGCGACGCCTTTGACAATACTCATAGCGACGCGGCGCCAGGCGCGGTGCAGTTTATTATCGACAGCGTGCGCGCCCGGCCGCATGACATCACGCTGGTGGCGATTGGCCCGCTGACCAACATCGCCAGCGCCATCAATCAGGCGCCGGACATTATTCCGCTGGTTAAAGAGCTGGCGATCATGGGCGGCGCGTTCGGCACCGACGGCCACAGCGGCAACGTGACGCCTTTCGCCGAGTTCAATATCTGGAAAGATCCGCACGCCGCCGATCAGGTGCTCAGCTCGGCGCTTAACATCGTGGTGCTGCCGCTCGACGTGACGCACAAGGTGTTGATCAGCGGTCAGGAAGTCGAGCAGCTTAACCAGCCGGTGCTGAGCGCCATCGTGCGGCCCTATCTTGCCTATAGTCTGCAAAAAGAGGGGTTCGACGGCATGGCGCTGCACGACACGCTGGCGGTTGCCTGGCTCTGCCAGCCCGAGGCGTTTCAGCTAAGCGAAGGCCCGCTGCGCGTCATCACCGAGGGCATCGCGCGCGGGCAAACGGTGCGTAAGCTGAACGCGCTGGCGTCGCGGGAAGATCCGTTTCGCCATCTGCCTGCCCAGCGCGTGGCGCTGGGCGTGGACGCCGCACGGGTGCGCGACCACTTCTTCCGCACGCTTAGCGATCAAAGTGAATAACGCCCTTTATCAGCTCGCGGTTGTTGATCACCTGCGGCTCGAAGCTTTCCGCCAGCGTCGAGAAAGCGAAGTGCGCGTTAAGCATCATCGCGGCGCGCAGCTGGCCGCTCGCCATCAAATCGCGCACGCGATCAAAGTCTTCGCGCGTCGCGTTGCGGCTGCCCATGAGCGTGGTCTCTTTCTTGTGGAACTCGCTGTCCGGGATCACCAGATCGCCCTTATGCAGGCCGACATAGACCACGGTGCCGCCGTGTCGCATCAGGTTGACGGCGTTGTTCATCGCCGCCGGGCTGCCGGTGGCGTCGAGCACTTTTAGCGCCAGCCTGCCGTTGAACTGCGCGCGCAGCGCGTCGTAAAAATCGTCGCGCGCCGGATCGAGCGCCGCCAGACCCAGCTCTTTCGCGACGTGCGCGCGGCGAAACTCGCTGGTGTCCGCCACCACGACGTTAGCGCCTGCTGCCGCGGCGATCGCCGCCACGCCCAGGCCGATCGGCCCTGCGCCCACCACCAGCACATCCTCGTCCGCGCCGACGCTTGCCCGGCGCACCGCATGCGCGCTGATGGCGAACGGCTCAATCAGCGCGGCGGCCTCCGGCGCCACCTCTTCTACCTGCAGCAGGTTGCCGGCCGGCACGGCGAGGTATTCGCAAAAGCCGCCATCCTGATGCACGCCGATCACGGAAATCTGTTCGCAGCAGTTGGTTTTGCCGCTCTGGCAGGCATCGCAGCGCAGACAGGAGATATAGGGGATCAGCGCCACGCGCTGGCCCGGCTCAACGCCCGTTGCGCCTTCGCCCAGCGCGACCACTTCGCCGCACAGCTCATGTCCCAGCACGCGCGGATAGCTGAAGAACGGCTGATTGCCCGCCCAGGCGTGGATATCGGTGCCGCAGATGCCGGCGGCGATGATTTTAATCAGCGCCTCGCCGGCGGCGGGCACAGGCCGCTCGCGCGTGGCCCAGATCATTTTTTTTGGTTCAGCGATGACCAGGCTTTTCATTGTCGTCATGGGAATTCTCCTGTTGTCCTGCCGCAGTTATGACGAATTGATCACCCAGCGGCTGTTTTGCCCGCGCGATCTGTGAGGTACGGCGTTTTTTTTGGGATTTGAATGGTTTTTAATAAATAAAAAACCGGAGAGTCCTTGTGAGCCGCAATCTGAATCTGCGCCAGAACGTCATCAACCAGATGCTGGAAGGGATCGCCCAGCGCCATATCTGTTCGCCGCTGCCCGCGCAGGCGGCGCTGGCGGAGATGTTCAATATCAGCCGCACCACAGTGCGTCATACGCTGCACTATCTGGCGCAGCGCGGCGTGCTGGAAAAAGTGGCCGGCACTTATGTGATCGTGCGGCAGCCGCAGGAAGAGGATGGTTTCAGCGAGCTGACCTCGCCGATTGAGCAGCAGGCGAGCCAGTTCGAACAGGCGTTTTTCGAGATGATCAATCAGCGCCAGCTCTCGCCCGGCGACGCCTTTAGCGAGCTACAGCTGGCGCAGCGGGTGAAGGTCAGTCCGGTAGTGGTGCGCGAGTTTCTGCTGCGCTTTATGCGTTACGATCTGCTGGAGCCGGTCAAGCGCGGCCGCTGGCGCATGAAGAAGTTCACCCTGGACTATGCCGACAAGCTGTTCGAGCTGCGCGAGATGCTGGAAACGCACGCGCTGACGCGCTTTCTTAACCTCCCGCCGCAGGATGAGCGCTGGATTCAGGCGCGTGACCTGCTGGATCGCCACCGCGCCCTGCGCGACACCATCGCCAGCGACTACCGCCAGTTCGCCGCGCTGGATAAAGAGCTGCATTCGCTGATCCTCTCCGCCGCCAACAATCCCTTTTTCAACCACTCGCTGGAGATTATTTCCGTTATTTTTCATTCGCACTACCAGTGGGACGAGCGCGATCTCAAGCAGCGCAACATCGTGGCGCTGGAGGAGCATATGGCGCTGCTCTCCGCGCTTATTGGCCGTCAGGACGTCGATGCGCTGCTGGCGCTGCATAACCATCTGGCCACCTCCCGCTCATCGATGGCGCGCTCGATCCGTCAGTACAATTAAAAACCGATTAAAAACCGCAAAGCATTAGCTCCCGCACGAATCAGAAACATCTTCGCAACATCCTGGCTGCATTGCTTCTAGTCTCGACTGCAACTCATGGCGGCCGCCTGGCCGCTATGTCCTTAGCTGTCTGATAACGATAACGACCCCGCTACGGGAGAATGCCATGGAAAATACCTCAACCCGCGACGCTAAAAATCCGACCGCCGGAACGCCGCCAGAGCAGGAATATGTGCCGGCGCGCAGCGATATCGTGCGCTCGCCGCGCATTCGCAAGATTCAGATCACCGCCATGCTGCTGCTGCTGTTCGCAGCCATTATTAACTATCTCGACCGCAGCTCGCTCTCGGTCGCCAACATGACCATTCGCGAGGAGCTGGGGCTAAACGCCACCGAGATCGGCATGCTGCTCTCCGCTTTTTCGCTGGCGTATGGGCTGGCGCAGCTGCCCTGCGGCGCGCTGCTGGACCGTAAAGGGCCGCGCATTATGCTCGGCCTCGGTATGTTCGTCTGGTCGCTGTTTCAGGCGGCGGCCGGACTGGTGCATAACTTCACCCAGTTTATTCTGGTGCGCATCGGCCTCGGCATCGGCGAAGCGCCAATGAACCCGTGCGGCGTAAAGGTGATCAACGACTGGTTCAACATTAAAGATCGCGGCATGCCGATGGGCTTCTTTAACGCCGCCTCGATGATCGGCCTGTCAGTGGCGCCGCCGGTGCTGGCCGCGATGATGCTGGCGTTCGGCTGGCGCGGCATGTTCATTATCATCGGCGTGCTCGGCATGTTCCTGGCGATTGGCTGGTACCTGATTTATCGCGACCGCGACAACAATAAGCTCAGCGCGGAAGAGATCCACTATCTGCAGGCGGGCAGCGTGGCGTCGCGTAAAGAGCCGCTGAGCTTCGCCGAATGGCGCGGCCTGTTTAAGCAGCGCACCATGTGGGGCATGATGATCGGCTTTAGCGGCATCAACTATACCGCCTGGCTCTATATCGCCTGGCTGCCGGGCTATCTGCAGTCGACCTACCATCTGGATCTGAAGAGTACCGGCCTGCTGGCGGCGATTCCGTTCCTGTTCGGCGCAGCGGGCATGCTGCTGAACGGCTACGCGGTGGATGCGCTGGTGCGCCGCGGATTCGACGCGGTGAAGACCCGCAAGGTGTGCATTATCTCCGGCATGCTGCTGTCGGCGGCCTTTACCGCCTTCGTGACGCGCGCCACCGATACCACCAGCGCCGTCACGCTGATCGGTATGGCGCTGTTCTGCATCCACTTCGCGGGCACCTCCTGCTGGGGCCTGATCCACGCCAATGTCACGGCGCGCATGACCGCATCGGTCGGCAGCATTCAGAACTTCGCCAGCTTTGTCTTCGCCTCCTTCGCGCCGGTCATCACCGGCTGGGTGCTGGATACCACGAAGTCGTTCAGCCTCGCGCTGATGATCTGCGCCGGTATCGCCGTGGTGGGCGCCCTCGCCTATCTGGTGCTGGTGCGTAAGCCGATCACCGACGGCGTATAGCAATAAAGCAGCCGGGCGCTCGCCCGGCTAGCTCAGTTTATGCAGCGTCACACCGTGGCGCGCGCCGTAGCGCTCGATGCCGGAAATAACTTTTTCCACGCTCAGCGGCGGCGGCGGCGCGAAGAGCGGCGCCCGCGCCCGCAGCGCGGCATCGAAGTGCGCGAAAGCGGCCAAATCATGCGGATAGCGCTCGGTATCGACGCCGACGAACGCCCCCTCATTCATCGCGCGATCGAGCAATCCCTGCCAGCGCTCGAGCGGCGCCAGCCCGATGCTCTCCGTTCCGGTTGAATAGAGCAGCATATCGATATCGCGATAGCGCGGCTGCCGGTCGAGGAAGCGCGTCAGCGAGGCGGCGGAAGGCTCGGCGCCCGACATCAGCCAGAACGGAATGGCGTGCTGACGCATGGCGCACCAGGGATCCATCAGCAGATAGCTGCCCACTGTCAGGCGCGTCGCGTGAATGCCCGCCGCCAGATACCAGTCGCGGTAGATCTCCGCCACCACGAAGCTCAGCGCCTCGGGATCCTGATAGCGTATCTCCATCAGCTGCCAGCCCTGATCCGCCGCCAGCTTTTTCAGCGGCGATTTCAGATATTCGTCCAGTCCCCACTCCGCTTCCGGCACCCGATCGGTGGGCACGGGCGCCTGCCACTGCTCGCGATCGCTGCCATAACGCGCCAGCAGTTCCGCTACGCGTCCGCCGCCCTGCAGGTATTCGTTCTCCGTTGCGCCGCCCAGCGCGCCGAACTGGAAGAAAGAGCGATCGCTGGTGCGCGTCACCGGCCACTGCTGCGTGCAGTGGCTGATGAACAGCGTGCTTTTGCCCGGCAGGCTGCGCATCAGGAACTCATTAAAGGCGAGCGGCAGCGCGCGCAGCTTCAGATGGAAGTAGCGCAGTTTGTCGAGCATCAGTCGGTCCTGATTAGGATCCTGGATTTGATGCACCGCCAGACGCGGCCACGCGGCCAGCAGCGCCGCCGCCACCGCTTTGCCCTGCTCAAAGCTCGCCTGAGCGTCGTCGGGATCGCTGTGCGGCGAACGCACCGGACAGAGAAAGGTTTGCGGCAGCCAGGGCGCGCCCGCCGCTGCCGCCAGATGGGTCAGCGCGCCGTTCGATGAGCCGATAAAGGCGGCGGGATAGTCGCGTTCCGGATATTCGCTCACCATCCATTCGGCGATGCCTTCGATATCGAGATCGCCCGCCTGCGATTCGGTGATGCCTTCCGCCATGCCGCCGACGGCATAGCCCCACTCTCTCAGCCGGGTCGGCAGGCGGTCGAGCGACGGCAGCAGGCGATCGCGCATCGGCGACGCGTCGGCGTCGTCGACCGGCTTATCATGCAGCGTGTGGGCCAGCGCCATCAGCATGGCGGTGGCAGAGTCGAAGCGTGCGATGCCTTTGGGCAGTTTACTCATCCTGATTCTCCTGCTGAATGCGCGTCAGAAAGGGACGGATGGCGTGGCGGAAGCTCCACGGATAGACGTAGTGCAGCGTATGGGTGCCGCCGCGCAGCGTCAGCACCTCGCCGCGCGGCATCAGCGCGCCCAGCTCGTCGACCCAGCGCGCGGGCGACACGGTATCGCGCGAGCCGCGCAGCAGCAGCGTCGGCGCGTTGATATAGGGCAGACGATGTTCAATACGATCCTGCAGTAGCAGACGATGGGTTTTCAGCGCGCGCCACAGGCCAGCTTTGGCGAGGTCGACGTGCATCAGCGACGTGGAGGAGCGATGGCGTTCGAGACGGCTGTTGCGCCAGCCGCGCCACGCCTGACGCAGCAGGCTGCGCGCATGGCGATCCACCGTCGGGCCCTGGAAAACCAGCCCGGCCACCGCGTCGGGATGCCTGACGGCCAGCGCGGCGAGCACCTGACAGCCGGAGGCGCTGCCGATCCAGATAGCGCGCGTCAGTTGGTTATGCTGCAGCCATTGCCACAGCGCGTCGGCCTGCTCTTCGACCGACAGCACAGGCGCCGATGCCGGCAAGACGCTGGCGCCGAAACCGGGCAGATCGGGCACCAGCACGCGATAGTTGTTGCTCAGCGCCAGCGCCAGCTCCTCCATTGAGCGTCCCGACATCACCAGCTCATGTACCAGCACCAGCGGGAGGCCGGGCGCGTCGTGGGGCGTGACGCGCGTAAACATGCGCCACTCGCCAACCTGTTGAAAATAACCGGCCAGTCCGGCGTGATGGCTGCGCGGCGAAACGGGCGGCGTCTGTTTTAACCGCCGCCACTGCTGAACGCCCCACCAGGTTGCCGCTGCGCCCAGCCCCAGACCGGCCAGCAGCGCGCCGCTTTTCCAACGCGTCGGTTGTTCCTTACGCCTCATTACCCGCTCCTGAATAGAGTTGTGTCACTTCAGTGTAGGCGGCGAAATCGTGACCAGCAGGCGAGGCGGGAGAAAGTTATTGTCAGGGACGCGCCAGCCGCGCCTCGCACTGCTGCGCGATCTCCCACAGGCGATGGCGGATAACCTGCTTCAGGTGCAGCGTGGACTGCGACTGCGGTCGATCGCGACGGCTGATAAGCATCACCTCAAACGGCAGCGGCTGCGCGACCGGCAGCAGCGTCAGCTGATCGGCGTAGCGACAGGCGGTAAAAAGGTCGACCACCCCAACGCCGCCGCCCGCCAGCACCATATCGGCGATAACAGAGTAGGTTTTAATCGAGAGCGAAACGGCCGGATAGAGCCGCTTATCGTAAAGCGCGCGGTGCAGCACGCGGCCAAGCGGATCCTGCGCCTGCATCAGCAGCAGATTATTGGCGCACAACCACTCCAGCGACACCGGCTCTTCGCGGCTGAGATGAGGAGGCAACAGCGCCACCATTGAGGAGTGGAATAGCGGCTCCGCCAGCAAATCCGCATCAACCTGCTGACCAAACACCAGCGCAAAATCGAGCTGGTCGTCAAGAATGTTGCGGCACAGCGTGGAAAAATGCTCGGTTACAAGCTCGACGTTGACCGCCGCCGCCTGATGCCGATAGCGCACCAGCGCGGGCGCCATCACCATCTGACCAAAAGCGTGCGCCGCGCCGACGCGCACCGTCTGCCCTTCGCCGCGCCGCAGCTGATCCGCCAGCTGGTTAATCGCCTGAAGGCGATGGTAAAGCGCGTCGATTTCAGGCAGCAGTCGCCGTCCTTCAGCGGTGATCACCAGCCCTTGCGCGCGCCGTTCGAACAGCGCAAAACCCAGCTGCTGCTCGGCATGATTGAGCACGCGGCTAACGTTAGGCTGCGACACGTTTAGCAGCCGCGCCGCGCCGCTGATGCTGCCCGCCTGAACGATCGCCTGAAAAACTTCAATATGACGCAGACGCATGGTTATTCGCCCCAGGTCGCTTCCAGCACGCGCAGCCAGTTGCCATAGCAGATTTTATGCAGCAGCTCAGCGCTATAGCCGCGCGCCGCCAGCGCGGCGACCAGCCGAGGGAAGCCGGCGACGTCGCGAAAATCGTCCGGCATGGTGGCACCGTCGAGATCGGAGCCGAAACCCACGCCATCTTCGCCGACCTTGTCGAGAAGATACTCAACGTGGCGGACAATTTCCTCCAGGCTGGTCGGCGCGTCGCGCCTGCCGTCTTCGCGCAAAAAAGGCACGGCGAAATTCACCCCGACAAAGCCGCGCGTCTCGGCGATCGCCGCCAGCTGGCGATCGGTAAGGTTGCGCGACTGGGCGCTGAGCGCGTGGGCGTTCGAGTGGCTCGCCACCAGCGGCGCGTCGCTGATGGCGGCAGTGTGCCAGAAGCCTTTTTCATCCATATGGGAGAGATCGACCAGAATGCGGCGCCGGTTACAGTCGCGCACCAGCTGTTTGCCCGCGTCGGTCAGCCCATTGCCGATATCGGGCGACGACGGAAAGCGAAAGGGTACGCCTTCGCCGAACTGGTTAGGGCGGCTCCACAACGGCCCCAGACTGCGCAGGCCGCTGGCGTACAGGATATCGAGCAGTTCCCCATCGACGTCCAGCACCTCCGCGCCCTCAATATGCATCACCACCGCCAGCCTGCCGCGGGCCATAGCGTCGCGAATATCACGCACGCTGCGGCAGATTTTGATCTGCGCCGGCGCGGCCTGTTCGATGCGCAACAGCAGCGCCAGCATGGCGAAGGTGGCATCGCGCGCGGTGGCGTTCGCCTCTTCAGAGAGAGAAACAGGAAGTGGCGCGCTTCTTGCAGCGTTCCCATCGTCCACGGCGGCGAGCGAGGAGTGCCCTGGCGCCCAGGCGGCGAAAAGGCCGCCCGCCATATTGCCCTGACGCAGGCGCGGAAAATCGAGCTGGCCTGACGAGGTGCCCTGCAAAAACGCGTTAACCGCGTCGGGACGATGGTGCTGCCACAGCCGGCAGAGCACGTCGTTGTGACCGTCGAATACGGGAACGTCCGGCCACGCCTGATGATGATTTTCCGACATTTTTTAGATTCCGTTGGCAAAGGGTATTGCACAAAAGCGGCATGCAGGCGGCGCGGACGCACCAAAACAGAGCAGGCGTTTTATGCGGCGTAAAGAGCAATTATTAATCTCCCGCAGCCGGACGCATGTCAAGACAAATAACAGACTAATTTTGTTTTTTACTTTTAGTAATCAATAACCTGGAGTGGAAATGGTCACCAGAAGACGCTTTATCGCAGGCTGCGCTGCCGCGCCGGTTTTATCCTCGCTAAGCTTCAACCCCGCCTTCGCCGCCGCGCCAGCCGGCATGCTGGTCATGGCGATGCAGCTCGACAATATGACCAGTCTCGACCCGCATGAAAGTTTTGAAGCGACCGGCGGTCAGATCTGCGGCAATCTTTACCAGAAGCTGGTGCAGCCCGATCCGCAGCAGGCGGATAAGATTGTCGGCATGCTGGCGCAAAGCTGGGAGGCGAACGGCGACAACACGCTATTTACTTTCCGCCTCGATCCGGCGGCCAAATTCGCCGACGGCACGCCGGTGACCGCCGAGGATGCGGCCTTTTCCATCGAGCGCATCGTCAAGCTGGATAAGAGCCCGGCCTTTATCATCAACCAGTTCGGCTTTACCAAAGAAAATGTCGCCAGCAAGGTGACGGCGAAAGACGCCCATACCCTGGAGATGGCGCTGGGCGCGCCCGCCTCAGAATCCTTCCTGCTCTACTGCCTCTCCGCCACGGTCGGCAGCATCGTGTCGAAAAAAGCCTGTCTCGCCAACCAGCAAAACGGCGACCTCGGCAACGCCTGGCTGAAGCAGCACAGCGCCGGCTCCGGCGCCTTCACGCTGCGCAGCTGGAAAGCGAGCGAAACGGTGATTCTGGAGCTGAGCCCGCAGTACGCTGGCCAGAGCGCGATCAAGCGCGTCATCCTCAAGCATATCGCCGACCCCGCCGCGCAGTCGCTGATGCTGCAAAAAGGCGACGTGGACGTCGCCTACGATCTCACCACCGAGCAGTTAAAACCGCTGCAGTCCAGCAGCGAGGTGACGCTGGTGAAGCAACCGCTTTCCGCCATCATGCTGATGTCCTGCAATACCACCCATCCGCTGCTGCAGAAGCCGCAGGTGTGGCAGGCGCTTAAGTGGGCGATCGACTACGACAGCATTCAGAAAAATATTCTGTCGCTGACCTACAACGTTCATCAGAGCTTTTTACCTTCCGGCTTTCCGGCCGCGCTCGACGATACCCCTTTTCATCGCGATGTCGATAAAGCGAAAGCGCTGCTGGCGGAAGCGGGTTACCCGGAGGGTTTCGAGATCACCCTTGACCACTATTCGATGCAGCCCTATCCCGATATCGCCCAGGCGATTCAGACCCAGCTCGGCGCCATTGGCATCAAGGTGTCGCTGATCGCCTCGGAGAACCGTCAGGTGCTGACCAAGATGCGCGCGCGTCAGCATCAGCTGGCGATCACCTCGTGGGGCGCGGACTACTTCGATCCGAACTCCAATACGGAAGCGTTCTGCGTCAATACCGATAACAGCACCAACGCGCGCAACCGCACCCTGGCATGGCGCTGCGGCTGGTCAGACGACGAATTTAACCAGCTCACCACGCAGGCGCTGCACGAAAGCGACCCGGCGCAGCGTCTCGCGCTGTATGAAAAAATTCAGCAGCTGCATCGGGAAAAGAGCCCGTTCATTTTTATGATGCAGCAGATTCAGACCACCGCCTGCGCGAAGAGTCTCTCTGACGTGCATATGACCGTGCTGGAACAATGGCCTTATCAGCAGGTGAAAAAAGCGTGACGGGCGCGGCAAAACGCGGCGCCAGCGCGCTGGGCAGCCTGCTGCTAACGCTGTTCGGCCTGACGGTGCTGACCTTTTTTATTGGTCGGGTAATGCCGACCGATCCGGTGCTGGCGGCGGTTGGCGACAACGCGCCGCAGTCGGTGGTGGAACGCGCGCGCGCGGAGATGGGGCTGGATCAGCCGCTCTACGTGCAGTTCGGCCACTATCTCAACCAGCTGCTGCATGGCGACCTGGGCCGTTCCGTACTGACGTCGAACAGCGTGACCAGCGATATCGCCCGCTTTTTCCCGGCCACCATGGAGCTGGCGACGGCGGCGATCGTCATTGCCGCGCTGATCGGCATTCCCCTCGGCGTCTGGGCGGCGGTGCGCCAGGGCACCTGGATCGATCAGACCATCCGCGTCATCTGCCTGGCGGGCCATTCGCTGCCGGTATTCGTGCTGGCGCTGCTCAGCCTGCTGCTATTCTACGCCGTGCTCGGGATTGCGCCGGGGCCGGGGCGGCAGGACATCATCTGGCAGGATATGATCCCGCAGGTTACCGGATTTCTCACCATCGATTCGCTGCTGGCGGGCGAATATGACGCCTTCCGCGACGCGCTGGCACATATGGCGCAGCCGGTCTGCATCCTCGCCTACTTCAGCATGGCCTACATCACGCGTATGACCCGCACCTTTATGCTCAACGCGCTCAGCGGCGAGTTTGTGATTACCGCGCGCGCCAAGGGGCTGTCGTCGCGCCGCGTCATCTGGCGTCACGCGTTCCCAACGGTCGCGGTTCAGCTGATTACGGTGCTGGCGCTGACCTATGCCGGGCTGCTGGAGGGCGCGGTGGTGACGGAAAATGTCTTCGCCTGGCCAGGCCTCGGGCAGTATCTCACCACCTCGTTAATGAACGCCGACATGAATCCGGTGGTGGGCGCCACGCTGCTGGTCGGCACGGTTTACGTGCTGCTCAACCAGCTCGCCGACCTTCTCTATCGACTCTGCGATCCACGGATAAAATAATGTTTATTTCACGTAACTGGCTGCTGGCCGATTCGCCGACCAACCGCCGCCAGGCGGTTTGGGGCCGACGCTATCGCCTGTGGCTCAACCTGCGCGGCAATCCGCTGGCGACAGGCGGTATGGCCGTTATTCTGCTGATGCTGCTGCTGGCCATCGCCGCGCCGCTGCTGACGCCTTACGATGCCGGCGCGCAGCATCTGGAAAACCGTCTGGCGGCGCCGTCCGCCGCGCACTGGCTCGGCACGGACGAGCTTGGACGCGATCTCTGGACGCGCATTATTTACGGCGGCCGCACCACGCTCGGCATGGTTATCGCCGTCGTGGCGCTGACCGCCCCGCTCGGCCTGCTGATTGGCTGTATCGCCGGCTATCTCGGCGGCATCGTCGATAAGGCGCTGATGCGCGTCACCGATATTTTTCTCGCCTTCCCGCGCCTGATCCTGGCGCTGGCCTTCGTTGCCGCGCTCAAGCCGGGCGTCGAGAGCGCGGTACTGGCGATCGCCCTTACCGCCTGGCCGCCTTATGCCCGACTGGCGCGCGCGGAAACGCTGCAGTTTCGCCACAGCGACTTTATCGCCGCCAGCCGCCTGACCGGCGCGTCGCCGCTGCGCATTATTCTGCGCCACATTATGCCGCTCTGCGTGCCGAGCCTGATCGTGCGCGTCACGCTCGATATGAGTTCTATTATCATCACCGCCGCCAGCCTCGGTTTCCTCGGCATGGGCGCGCAGCCGCCGTCGCCGGAATGGGGAACCATGATCGCGACCGCGCGCCGCTTTCTCTTCAGCGAGTGGTGGGTGCCGCTGATGCCGTGCATCGCGATTTTTGTCACCTCGCTGGCCTTTAATTTTCTCGGCGACGGCCTGCGCGACGTCCTCGATCCCAGGGAGCGCTAAATGCTGGTGGAAATAGAGAATCTACGCATCGCCTTTCGCAGCCGCGCGGAAAGGTTCGAGGCGGTGCGCGGCGTCAGTTTTAGCGTCGGCAAAGAGAAATTCGCCATCGTCGGCGAGAGCGGCTCGGGCAAATCGCTCACCGCGCGCAGCCTGATGCAGCTGCTGCCGGGCAACGCCGAAGTCAGCGCCGACACGCTGCGTTTTGACGGCATCGACCTGCGCGGCGCCAGCGAAAAAACGCTGCGGCAGATCCGCGGCAGACGCGTCGGCTTTATTCTGCAGGATCCGAAATATTCGCTTAACCCGGTGATGACTATCGGCCAGCAGATCGCCGAGGCCTGGCGCGAACACAAAGGCGGCAGCAGAAAAGCGGCGATGCAGGCGGCGCTCGGCCTGCTGGAGCAGGTGAAAATTCGCGACGCCGCCGCCGTAGCGCTGCGCTATCCGCATGAGATTTCCGGCGGCATGGGGCAGCGCGTGATGATCGCTATGATGCTGGCGCCCGATCCCGAACTGCTGATCGCCGACGAGCCTACCAGCGCGCTCGACGCGACGGTGCAGGCGGAGATTCTGCGCCTGATCGACGACCTGGTTTCAGCGCGCGGTATGGGACTCATCCTTATCAGTCACGACCTGCCGCTGGTGTCGCACTTCTGCGATCGCGTGGCGGTGATGTACGCCGGACGTATCGTCGAGCAGCTTGACGCCCGGCAGCTGCACCAGGCGCAGCATCCCTACACGCAGGGGCTACTGGCCTGCCTGCCGTCGCTGCGTCATCCGCGCGCGCGCCTGCCGACGCTGCAGCGCGACGACGCATGGCGCGATTAGGAGCAAGCTATGTTTGAAATCAACAATCTGGACGTCAGTTTCGGCGCGCACCGCGCCGTCAAAGCGGTCACTTTCCAGGTAGGCAGCGGCGAGAGTTTCGGCATGGTGGGCGAAAGCGGCTCCGGCAAATCGACGGTGTTGCGCGCGCTGGCGGGACTGAACAACGACTGGCGCGGTGAAATCCGCTTCGGCGGCATGGCGCTAAGCGCCCGACGCGGCCGCCCTTTTTTCCGTCAGGTGCAGATGGTATTTCAGGATCCCTACGGTTCGCTGCATCCGCGCCAGACAATCGACCGTATTTTGCATGAGCCGCTGCTGGTGCATCGCCTCGATCGCGCCGAACAGCGCATCAACCAGGCGCTGAGCGATGTCGGCCTGCCCGCCGCCGCGCGCTTCCGCTATCCGCATCAGCTTTCCGGCGGTCAGCGCCAGCGCGTGGCGATCGCTCGCGCGCTGATCGCCGAGCCGGAGGCGCTGCTGCTGGATGAGCCGACCTCCGCGCTGGACGTTTCCGTTCAGGCGGAAATCCTCAATTTGCTTAGCGATCTGCGCAGCGCGCGCAATCTTACCTATATTCTGGTGACGCATAATCTGGCGGTCGTCGCCCATCTTTGCCAGCGTATAGGCGTGATGCAGCATGGCGAAATGGTAGAGCAGTTGAGCGCGGACGACCTGCGCGCGCGGCGAATTCATCATCCGCATACCGCGCAGCTGTTCGATTTGAGCATTGGACTGGAGGAGCCGGCATGACGCTGGAGTGGCAACAGGCGGCAGCGGTCGCCGATGAGCTTGTCCAGGGCTGGCAGCAGCCCGGCGCGCCGGGCGGCGCGATAGTGCTGTTTGACGCGCGTCAGGTGCATTCGGCGCACTGCGCCGGAGTGGCCGATTTAGCGCAGCAGACGCCGTTTACCCTCGACAGCGTGGTGCGCTTCGCCTCCATCACCAAACATCTTTTCGCTGCGCTGGCGACCGGGCCGGGACGCCGCTATCTGTCGTCTGACGACAAACTGGCGGATCACCTGCCGCAGCTGCGCGGCGCCAACGGTCAGGTTACCGTGGGACAGGCGCTGGATATGTCGAGCGGGCTGCCGGATCTGCGCGAAACGCTGTCGCTGATCGGGCTGTCGGTCTACAACGCCACCACCGACGCCGACCTGCTGGCGTTTCTCGCCGCGGAGAGCGAGCTGAACTATCCGCCAGGCAGCGAAATTTCTTACACCAATACCGGCTATCGGCTGGTGGAGGAGGCGCTAAAAGCGAAAGGGGTGCGTTTCGACGCGCTGCTGCAGCAGTATATCTGTCAGCCGCTGGATATCAGCCTGACCGCGCCGGAAACCTGGTTCGACGTGGTGCCCGGTCTGGCGCCGGGTTACTGGTTCGACGGCAGCCGCTGGCAGCTCGCCAGCGCCGGCCTTCATCTCTCCGCCTCCGGCAGCGTCGCCGGCAGCCTGCGCCATCTGACGCGCTGGCTGCAGGCGCTGTTGAGCGACAGCGGCCCCGGCGCGGGCGTGCTGCGGCGCCTCAGCGCGCCGCGCCTGCTGGCGGACGGACGCGTCAGCGGCTACGGACTGGGTCTGGCCAGCACGCAGATCGGCACCCAGACGCTGTTTGGCCACGGCGGCTCGCACGCAGGCTATAAAAGTTATTTCCTGCTGCATCCTGAACGCCAGGCGGGCGTGGCGCTGGTGGCGAACCGCGAAGATGTCGCCACCTCTGAAGGTGCGCTGCGCGTGATGGCGGCGCTGCTTAACCGCACGCTGCCGGAGAAAGGGCACGATCTCACGCCCGGCCTCTATGTCGGGGAACAAGAGGCGGAGTGGCTGGAGATCGCTGGCGACGCAGCGACCTGGCTCGGCGCAAGCGAAACGCTGTGGCGCGTTGGCGCGCAGGGCGAGGCGCGTTCGCTCTCCAGCAGTTTTCCGCTGCGGCTGCGCCAGCAAGGCGACGCCATCGTCGGCGAGATCGGCTATGCGCCGCGCCGCTTTGTACCGGCGCAGCCCGACGGCGCCAGCTTACAGGCGATGCAGGGACGCTGGTTCCTGCCGCAGTGGCGCAGCGAACTGGTGATTGAGGGCGAGAGGCTAACGATGGGCATCGGCCCGGCGGCGATTGTCGCCAGCCTGAGATCGCTGAGCGGCGACCGCGTGCTGGCGACCGCGCAGGACGGTCCCTGGCAAAAGCGCTTTATGCTGAAGCGCGACGGCAACCGGCTGCGTCTGCTGCTTAACCGCAGCCGGGTGGTGCAGTTTACGCGATAACGTTACGCAGCCTGCCGATCTTTTCAATCTCGACTTCCACTACGTCGCCGCTGAACATAAACAGCGGCGGCGTGCGCTTCTTACCGACGCCGCCCGGCGAACCGGTGAAAATGACGTCGCCCGGCGAAAGCGGACTGAACGCGGAGATGTACTCGATAATATTCGCGACGCTGTGCACCATGCTGCCGGTGGTATCATTCTGCACTTCGCGCCCGTTTAGGAAGGTTTTGATCCCCAGCGTCTGCGGGTCGCCAATCGCCTCGGCCGTCGTCATCCAGGGGCCAAAGCCGCCAGTCTGCGGCCAGTTCTTCCCGGCGGTAAACCAGGTAAACTGCATGTCGCGCACTGTCGCATCCATAAAACAGCTGTAGCCTGCCACGTAGCTCAGCGCCTCGTCGGCTTTCACCTTATGCGCCGGTTTGCCGATGATCACCGCCAGTTCGCCTTCGTAGTCGAATTCGCTGGTGGAGCCGGGCTTCATCAGCGGCTGCTCATGGCCGGTCAGGGAGTCCGCGAAGCGGATAAACAGCGTCGGCGCGTTCTGGGTTTCTGAGAACTCTTTCCGCTTATCGGCGTAGTTCATGCCGACGCAAAAAACCTTGCCGGGATTGTCAATCACCGGCAGAAAACGCAGCGCGTCGAAGGCATAGTCGGCAGGTCGATCGCCAAACGCCGCGAGATCCGCCAGCGAGGAGCGCTGCAGGAAGGTTTTCAGATCCGGGCACTGCGCGCCCATGCGCGTGCCGACATCCACCACCCCATTTTCTTTGACGATGCCGAAACTTTTAATGCCCTGGTCTGGAAGATAAAAACTGCAAAGCTGCATTACTGCCTCGTTGTTATAGATAAATTCGCGCGCAGGTTAGCAAAAGATGAGATGAAAATCGTACAAACTTCCGCTCATCCGATGACATAGCGTTTAATTTTGTGTCGACGCCAGATAAGAGAAGGCGCTGAGCAGGCTTACCAGCGTCGCTATGCGTTCCGCCTGGTAGCCGACCGTGACGGCGTCGAGGCGCGCAACGCCGGGTATCAGGCAGAAAAGATCCGCCAGCACCGGCCTGCTCGCCTGCAGCGTCAGCCGATAGGGCGCGTTCAGAGAGGCGTCGCATGGGCCAGAGGCGCGCGAAACCGCGCGCGCTGACGCTTCGCGAATGCGCTCCCGCGCCGCCTGCGGGCTGAGCGATTCGGCGCAGGTGTGGGAAATCGCGCGCTTTACGCAGACATATTCCGCCTCGGGGTGGCGTTCGGCGATCCACTGCTGCAGGCAGTCGTCACCGCTTACCAGCCACAGCGGCGTGCCCTGTTCCGCCGCTGCCGCCGCGTAAATATCGCTTTCACCTACCACGCGATCGTTGATCAACATGCGCCAGAAGGCGCGGCCGTTGATGGTGTGCGCCAGTACGCCTGGCTCTCCTGCCGCGCTGTGATAGCCGATCAGCATCAGGCCATCGAAGCGCTGCTGTTCCAGCCCTTCCACCATCGAGAGCGCGCGCGGTTTGCCCTGCACCAGGCGTGCGCGTGCATCCATGTTTGCGGCGCGCAGGTTGGTCATCTGCGCATGGCTGTCGGCGACGACGACTTCGGTCGCGCCTGCTGCGAAGGCGCCGTCGATCGCGGCGTTAACCTCTTGCTCCATTAACTCGCGCGCCAGCTGCCATTCGGCGTGGCCGGGCGCGCACTGTTCAGGACGCATTACCCCCGCGACGCCTTCGATATCGGCCGAGATAAAAATTTTCACGGTGTGACTCCTGCAAGGCGGTCCAGCACATCGCTGAGCGCCGGACGATGGTGGCCGCGAAAGCCGGTAACGGGCTGCGCGCTGAGCAGCGCGTCCAGCACCGCATGTTCGGTGGCGTCGGCCGCGGCCGACAGCATCGGCTCTAGCGCGGCGTCCGGTGGCGGTTGCGGCACGGGCCGGGTGGAGAAAGCCACGGCGATGTCGCCGGAGCCGTGCCCCCAGTAGCTGCCAAGCCGTCCCAGACCGGCGCCGGCGCGCTTCGCTATACGCGTCAGCTGGCGCGCGTCGAGCGGCGCGTCGGTCGCCATGACGATAATAATGGAGCCGGCGTCGCGCTGCGGCGTCAGCGACGGCAGCAGCGGCGCGATCTGTTTGCCAAGGCGCACGCCATCCAGCGTCAGCGCCTCCAGCGCGCCGAAGTTCGCCAGCACCAGCACGCCCAGCGTGGCGTTAAGGCCGTCAATGCGGCGCGAGGCGCTGCCGATGCCGCCTTTCAGGCTGAAGCAGCTCATGCCGCGTCCTGCGCCGACGCTGCCGCGCGTGAAGTCGGCGTCGGCGTCGTCGAGAGCGGCCTGCGCCATCGCTTCGGTCACCGCCATCGCCTGAATATCGTTGAGCCAGCCGTCATTGCACTCCAGCGCCAGCGGGTTGACCGTGGGCAGCGCGCGTCCCAGCTCCGGGTTGACGCGGATCGCCGCGCGCGCCAGAGTGGTGAATAGCGTGCCGACCGCCAGCGTATTGCTGAGCAGAATCGGCGTCTGCAGCACGCCCAGCTCGGTGACCTGCACCAGCCCGACCGGCTTCGCAAAACCGTTAAAGACCGCCGCGCCGCACGGCAGCGGCTGGGCGAAAAGGTTCTCTCCCGGCGGCACCACCGCCGTCACGCCGGTTTGCCGCTCGTCGCAGTCCAGCGTGTAGTGCCCGACGCGCACGCCGGGCACGTCGCTGATGCGATTAGTCGGACCACAGACGCCGCGCGGCTGCCCAAGGCGGCGCGTGGCGCGCCAGCGCTGCAGCAACAGCGCACATTGTTGTTGGTGAAAGTCCATCTTTAGCTCTTGAGTTTAGGGTCCAGCGTGTCGCGTAGCGCATCGCCTAACAGGTTGAACGCCAGCACCGTCATAAAAATCGCCAGGCCGGGAAAAACGCTGACGTGCCACAGCCCCGCCATCATCATGCTGCGGCTCATGGCGAGGATATTGCCCCATTCCGGCACGTCGGGCTCCGGGCCGAGGCCGATGAAGCTCAGGCCAGCGGCGGTGAGGATGCTGGTGCCGATACGCATGGTGAAGTAGACGATCACGTTCGGCAGCGTGCCGGGAAGAATGTGTCGCAGCAGGATCACCCGGTCCGGCGCGCCGGCGCAGCGCACCGCTTCGACATAAGCGGCCTGTTTTAACGACAGCGTCGAGGCGCGTACGATGCGCGCGAAAACCGGCACGCTGAACACCGCCACCGCGATGATCACGTTGTTGAGACCGGGACCCAGTATCGCCACCACCGCAATCGCCAGCAGCATGCCGGGAAAGGCGAAGAGCACGTCGGAGCCGCGCATAATCAGCATATCGACCCAGCGCCCATAGTAGCCCGCCAGCAGACCAAGCACGATGCCCGCCAGCATGCCGAGCGTTACCGACACAATACCGACGTAGAGCGAAATACGCGCGCCGTAGATAATCCGGCTCAGCACGTCGCGCCCGAGCTCGTCCGTGCCCATCCAGTGCGCGCCTGACGGCGGCATAGAGAGCGCCGTCCAGTCCGGCTCCATAGGGTTCCAGGGCGCCAGCCAGGGCGCGAAGAGCGCGATCAGCACCAGCAACAGCACGAAACCGCCCGACGCCAGCGCCAGCGGATTGCGCGCAAAAGCGTGCAGGAAGTCGCGCCACGGCGAACGGATCGCTTCGCTGTCGACGGTGGTTAGCGTCTGCTGGCTCATTTGCCCCCCTGACTGAGACGAATTGCCGGATTGACCACTGCATAGAGCAGGTCCACCAGCAGGTTGATTACGATAAATTCAAATACGAACAGCATCACCAGCGCCTGAATCACCGGCTGGTCCTGCGCCTTGATCGATTCAATCAGCAGCCAGCCCAGTCCCGGCCAGTTGAAGACGCTTTCCACCACGATTGAGCCGCCAAGCAGAAACCCGAACTGCAGGCCCAGCATGGTGATCACCGGAATCAGCGCGTTGCGCATCACATGTTTCCAGGTGACGCGCGCAGCCCGCAGCCCTTTGGCGCGCGCGGTGCGCACATAATCTTCCTGCGCCACCTCCAGAAATGCCGACCGGGTAAAGCGCGCCATCACCGCCGCGACCGACGAACCAAGCGTAATGGCGGGCAGGATGATATCGGCAGGCTGGTTAAAGCCGCTGACCGAGAAGAGGCCGAACGGCATGGCGACGAACTGGATCAACAGCAGCCCAAGCCAGAATGCCGGCATCGAAATGCCGCCGACCGCGGCGCTCATCAGCGTCCAGTCCAGCCAGCCGCCGCGCCGTAGCGCCGCCGCAACGCCCAGCGCCAGTCCCAGCGCCACTGACCAGACGAATCCCGCCAGCGCCAGCCACAGCGTCGGCATAAAGCCTTTGCGAATCACCTCCAGCACCGGCTGCTGGGTGCGGTAGGTGACGCCTAAATCGCCGCGCAGGATACCGCCCAGCCAGTTTACGTACTGCTGCGGCAGCGGATCGTTCAGGCCGAGATGCTGACGCGCCGCCTCAACCGCCTCTATCGGCGCGTCAGGTCCGGCGTAGATACGCGCCGGATCGCCGGGCAGCAGCTTGATAAAGCCGAAGACCAGCAGCGAAACCACCAGCAATACCGGAACCATCTCCAGCAGCCGACGCAGGATGTATGCGAACATAACCTTCCTTTTTTGCAGTGCCGTTCGGCGTTATTTAAAAGCGGCCTGATTAAAGAGCAGATTGCCGTCCGGCAGCATCGACACGCCGCTCAGTTTCGCCGTTTTGCCGACCAGATTGTCCGGCGTGCCGAGATAAGCGACAGGCGCCTCTTTCCACAGCAGCGTCTGCGCGTCGGCGTAGGCGGCCGCGCGTTTCGCCGGTTCGGCGGTCGCCAGACCGCCGGCGATCGCCTTATCCACCGCCGGATTGCTGTAGTAGGAGACGTTGTATGAGGTCGGCACCCAGGATTCGCTGGCGAACAGCGGACGCAGCGCCCAGTCGGCATCGCCGGTCGAGGTAGACCAGCCGCCGTAGTAGAGATCGTACTCGGCCTGTTTCGGATCCTTTACGCCCCACAGCCTGGCGTTGCGCGTGCCGGAATCCATCGGCGTCACGGTGACGCGAATGCCGACGGTCGCCAGCTGCGCCTTAAGGAACTGCGCGGCGCGGACGCTGGCGGTGGCATTGGTGCACCAGAGCTTGAGATCGAGGCCGTTCGGGTAGCCCGCCGCCGCGAGCAGGGCTTTCGCCTCCTCCGGCGCGTAGCGATAGTTCGGCGCGCTCTGTTTTTGATAGAACTGCACCCCGACAGGGATCGCCGAGGTGGCGGGCGTACCCATCCCGGCAAACCCGACTTTCAGCCACAGCTCGCGGTTGATGGCGTAGTTGATCGCCTGACGTACGCGCGTATCCGCCAGCGGCTTGTGCTGAGTGTTGATCGCCATGTAGTAGAGATAGATGCTGGGATCGCGCTGGATCGCCAGTTTGCTGTCGCTCTGTACCGCGCCGATAAGATCGGACGGCAGCGGATAGATCGCGTCCACCTGGCCCGCCTTCAGCGCCGCAACCCGCGTGGCGTCTTCCGGGCTGGGCGAGAAGATCACGCGATCCACCTTCGGCCAGCCCTTGTTCCAGTAGCCGTTGAATTTCGTCAGCGTCACCGCCTTGCCAGGCTGCCACTCCACAAAGGTAAACGGCCCGGTGCCGACCGGATGCAGACGCAGCTGCGCCTCGTCGGGAAAGGCTTTCAGCACCGTCGGGCTCCACATCACCGCCGACGGGTGCGCCAGGGTGTTGATAAAGGCGCCGAAGGATTCGCTGAGGTCGATTTGCACTTTATTGGGCGCCAGCACGGTGACGCTTTTAATCATGCGGTAAAGGCTATTGCGCTTCAGGCCTTTTTTCTGGTCGGCGAGTCGATCGAGGTTAGCCTTCACCGCGTCGGCGTCAAAGGGCGTACCGTCCTGAAAGGTCACGCCGTCGCGCAGGGTCAGCGTGAACTGGGTGGCGTCGTCGTTGCTGGTATAGCCCGTCGCCAGCCAGGGCGTCAGGGTCATTTTGGCGTCGAACTGAAACAGGCGCTCAAAGATCCCGCTCTGCACCGAATAGCTGATGTTATCGGAGGTATCATGCGGGTCGAGTCCGGTAATATCGGCGTACATCGAAATACGCAGATCCTGCGCCTGCGCGACGCTGGCCAGACACGCTGTTAAACCGAGGGCGAGAGAAGTGCGGCGGAAAAATGGCTTCATAAAGGCTCCTGGTAGAAATGAATAGACGCAATTAATGCTCTTCGGCTACCCAGTGATCGGGCGCGACCTGGCGATAACGGTGTTTGCTCACCCTCTCTTTTACGCTGCGCACAGGCGACGGGATCTCCCCGTCGTCGAAACGACGCGCTGGACGATGACGCGGATCGACTACCGGCACCGAGGCCAGCAGGCGCTGCGTGTAGGGATGCTGCGGTTGATTAAACAGCGACTGCCGCGGGCCGATTTCGACAATCTGGCCGAGATACATCACCGCCACGCGGTTGGCGACGCGCTCTACTACCGCCATGTCATGGGAGATAAAAATCCAGGCGACGCCAGTCTGCCGCTGCAAATCCATCATCAGGTTGATGACCTGCGCCTGAACCGACACGTCGAGCGCGGAGACCGCTTCATCGGCAATAATAATTTTGGGTTTGAGCGCCATGGCGCGGGCGATGGCGATACGCTGCCGCTGGCCGCCGGAGAACTCATGAGGATAGCGGCGCGCGTGTTCCGGCAGCAGGCCGACGCTCTTTAATAATGCTTCAACCTGCGGCGTCGCTTCGTCGAGCGAGCGCACCAGGCCGTGCAGCAGCAGCGGCTCCGCAATGGTGAAGCCCACGGTCAGGCGAGGGTTGAGCGACGCGTAGGGATCCTGAAACACCATCTGGATTTCACGCCGCAGCGGCTGAAACTGTGCTTCTTTCAGGCTGGCGATTTCGCGGCCGGCAAACAGAATGCTGTCGGCGTCGCCGTCGACCAGTCGCATCAGGGCGCGGCCGGTGGTCGACTTGCCGCAGCCGCTTTCGCCGACGATCGCCAGGGTTTCTCCCGGCCAGAGGGCGAAGTCGATCTGCTCGACCGCATGCACGCGATGCGTCAGCGCGGAGAAAATGCCGCTGCGCACGGGAAAGCGCACGGTCAGCCCGCGCACGTCGAGCAGCGGTTTCTCTTCGTAACGCGCGGTGATGTGCGCCTCCTCGGCTGGCGCGTCGCCGTGCAGCAGCGGAAAACGCTGCGGCCAGCGCTGGTCGCGCATCTCCCCGGGTTTCGGCACCGCCGCCAGCAGCGCGCGGGTATAGTCATGCTGCGGCGCGGCGAAGATCGCCTCTACCGGTCCCTGCTCGACGACGTTGCCGCGATACATCACCACCACCCGATCCGCCACTTCGGCGACGACGCCCATGTCATGCGTGATGAACAGCACCGCCATTCCTTTTTCTCGCTGCAGCTCGCGCAAAATATGCAGAATGCGCGCCTGTACCGTGACGTCGAGCGCGGTGGTCGGTTCGTCTGCAATCAGCAATTGCGGGTCGCACGCCAGCGCCTGCGCAATCATTACGCGCTGGCGCATGCCGCCGGAGAGCGAGTGCGGAAAGCTTCTCATCACCCGATCGACGTCGGCGATGCGCACCTGACGTAGCAGCGACCGCGCGCGGGCCTGCGCGTCGGCGCCGGAGCAGAGCTGATGGTCGCGCAGCGCTTCGGTGAGCTGATCGCCCACGCGCAGCACCGGGTTGAGCGAAGTCATCGGCTCCTGAAAAATCATCGCCATCTCGCGTCCGCGCAGCCTGCGCCGCTGCTCCGCGCTAAGCCGGCTGAGATCGCGCGTTTCGCCCGTGCGGTCGCGAAAGCGGATCGCGCCGCCGTCAATGCGCGCCGAGGCGGACAGCAGCCCCATAACCGCCAGCGAGGTCACCGATTTTCCCGACCCGCTCTCGCCGACCACCGCGACGATTTCGCCCGGCTGGATGGCGAAAGAGACGTCGTGCAGCGCCTGATGCGCGCCGCTGCGTCCGCGAAAGCTGACGCTGAGATGCTCTATCGCCAGCACCGGCGCGCCGTCCGACCCGGCAACGCTGGCGGCGTCAGTCAGGCGAGAAGTATCCGTCATCGTTGCTCCATATGCGTTTACAGCCAGATGCGGCCTTGTGAATAGGAGAGGAAAGGCGAACTGTCCGCCGCCAGCCAGATGGGGCCATCCAGATCGACATGCTCTGCCTGCGGCGTGACCAGCAGCGCCGCTTCCATCGCCAGCGAAGAACCGAGCATGCAGCCCACCATCAGCCGCATGCCCTGCTTTTTCGCCTCGTCGACCATCGCCAGCGCCTCCGTCAGGCCGCCGCATTTATCGAGCTTGATGTTGATCATCTCGTAGCGATCGCGCAGCGCGGCGATATCGCTGCGCGTGTGGCAGCTTTCGTCAGCGCAAAGCGGGATGGGATGGGCGATATGCTGCAAGACGGCATCTGCGCCCGCCGGCAACGGCTGTTCGATCATTGCGATGCGATAAGGCAGCAGCGCGGCAAACAGCGGCGGCAGATCCAGCCCGCTCCAGGCTTCGTTGGCGTCGACGATCAAAATAGCGTCAGGCGCGACGGCGCGGATAGCCGCGACTTTTTCCACAATCGCTTCGCGGTCGAGCTTGATCTTGAGGAGCAGCGCGCCGCGTGACACCGCGTCCTGCGCCGCATCAGCCATCTTCTCTACGCTGTCGAGACTGAGGGTTTCAGCGGTGACGACTGACGGCGGCGCGCTCAGCGCGGCCTGCTGCCATAACGTCTTTTTCGCCCGTGCGGCGTCCAGCCGCCACAGGGCGCAATCGAGCGCGTTACGCGCCGCCCCTGCGTTGAGTTCCGTTTGCAGCGCCTGGCGGCTGAGACCCGCTTCGATCGCCTCTTTCATCGCGTTAAGCTGGGCGTGGACGCTCTCGACGGACTCGTTGTAACGCGGCGTCGGCGTGCATTCGCCGTGACCGATAAAGCCGTCCTGCTCCAGAGTGACGCGGATCACCGCCACGGCGGTGCGGGTGCCGCGCGCGATGGCGAAAGGCCGCGCCAGCGGCAGCGTGAGGAGTTCAGTCAGCATGCGGCGCATCTTAGCCTCGCTCTTTTAACAGCGTAGCGATCGCATCAATGCCGAAACGCACCGGATCCGTCGCCGGCACGCCGAAGGTTTCGCTGAGCTGCGTGCAATAGTCGCGCGCTTCTTCTTCGCTGAAGTTAGAGGTATTAATCGCGAAACCGGCCAGCTGCGGGTTGTCGCTGGTGACCTGCGCCGCGCGCAGATTGGCTTCCACACAGTCCGCCAGCCCCACCATCGGCTGATGGGGCAAATGACGCATATGAGGACGCCCCATCTCATGGCACATCACCAGCCAGTGCGGCTGCGCGCCGTGGATTAACCCCATGCTGACGCCTGCATAGGAGGGATGAAACAGCGAGCCCTGTCCTTCGACGATATCCCAGTGATCGTCGTCGTTGGCTGGCGATAACGCCTCCGCGGCGCCGGCGATAAAATCGGCGATGACGGCGTCGATAGCGATACCTTCGCCAGCAACCAGGATGCCGGTCTGGCCGGTGGCGCGAAAGTCCGCCTTCATGCCCTGCGCGCGCATCGCGGCTTCCAGCGCCAGCGACGTGTACATTTTGCCGACCGAGCAGTCGGTTCCGACGGTTAACACCCGTTTTCCGCTGCGCTTTTTGCCGCTGCCGACATTAAGTTTCGGCCGCATATGACGGATATCGAACAGTTCGACGCCGTGCGTCTCCGCCAGCGCCACCAGCTCTGGCTCGTCTGCCAGACGATGATGCAGGCCGCTCGCCACGTTCATGCCTGCTTTGATGGCGGCGATAACGCTTTCCAGCCAGTGCTGAGGCAGATAGCCGCCCGCGTTAGCGGTGCCAAGCACCAGCGTTTTCGCGCCGCGCGCCCTGGCCGTAGCGATGTCCAGCTCTTCAAGGCCAAGGGAAACGGTACAGCCCGGCAAACGAATTTCGCCAACGCACTGTTCGGGCCGCCATACCTGAATGCCGCGCGCGGTTTTAGCAGCCAGCGGATCGGTGACGTCGCCGAGAAATAGCAGATAGGGTTGCGGGATAAGCATGATGCGTTCTCTTTCAGACAGGGTTGAGGGTCTGAAACGAACTATTTCACGCCAGGGAAAGCGGGACGAATGCTTGTTTAGCTGCTGGCTATAACCTGCGGCTATAGCTAAAAGCTGCGCTTATGATAGCGACTGAATTGACGCTTTATAGAGGAAAAGAGGCGTAGAGAGAGAAAGAAAAAGCTATGGCTTGAGGGCATCACGGCACGCTGGCTGCCGTGATTGCCTGAGACGGTATAAAGCGTAAATAATTAGTACATCGCGCCTGGCGGGACATATTTGAAGGTTTCGACATAAGCGCGGAAAACATATTTCACTAAGCGTTTCATAGAGTACCTGATTCAAAATTTGTTGAAGAAATGCAGCGAAAGTATAACTTCCGTGCATTTTTCAGGCAATAAATTTTGAACCAGATCACAAAAACAGCATTAATTTGCTGTTGGCGGCTTTATGAGAAGAGGTTGAGATGCTGGATGAGGATGGTGCAGCCAATCGAAATTAGCACTACGCCGCCAAGCACTTCCGCCCATTTGCCCAGCACCGGTCCGACTAAACGTCCCACCAGCACGCCGGTAGTCGCCATGATGGTGGTCGCCATGCCGATGGTCAGCGCGGTGGCGATAATATTAACCTGCAGGAAAGCCAGCCCCACCCCGACCGCCATGGCATCCAGGCTGGTCGCAACTGCCGTGGCCGCCAGCACCATAAAGCCGTGACGCTGCGGCGCTTCACACGGCTCTGCCGCCGCCGTCTGGCGAAAACCTTCCATCATCATGCGCCCGCCGAGAAACGACAGCAGGAAAAAGGCGACCCAGTGATCCCAGGCCATGACATAGCGGCTGGCGGCAAGACCGGCAGCCCAGCCGATCAGCGGCGTCAGAGCTTCAATCGCGCCAAAAATCAGGCCGGTGCGCAGCGCCTCTTTGAATCCGGGACGATGCAGCGCCGCGCCTTTGCTCAGCGCAGCGGCAAAGGCGTCCATCGACATACCGAAGGCAAGGATCAGAGTTGCGATAAAAGTCATAATGGCTAGTGTCAGGGTAAAATGCGTTCAGACGCCCGCTTTTTGCCGCAATAAAGGTTCAGTCTGGTAAAAGTGCGCGCAGTCTACCACGCATCATGCCTGATAAAAAGACAAGAAAATCATGGGTTTAAGTATAGCAAAGGCTATAACTTTTATCGTTCGCTATCTTTTGCCGCTAAGTTAATGGTACTTAAGCCTTTTCTTAAGGCTTAATGCGCCGTTCAGGCAGGCGGCCGCTGCGGGGATTGAACCCTGGCGGAGATTGCCGGAAAATGGCCGCGCTGATTAATGCGGAACCTGCTAATGAAAAACCCTTTTGAATCTCTGATTATCCCCGGCGGCATCTTGCTGCTCGGCTTTCTCTCTGCGCTGCTGCTGCCCGCGCCCAATTTTGGTCTGACGATGGCCAGAAGCCTGACTCAGCGCCTGCACCTGCAGGATATCAACCAGCTCTACACCCTGATCTTCTGCGTCTGGTTCCTGCTGTTGGGCGTAGTGGAGTTCTATGCGATCCGTTTTATCTATCGCCGCTGGTTTCGCTCATGATGCCGTGCCCGCCGCTGCGGCTATTGCCCTGGCGCGGGCAGACAGGAATCACAAAAATGTAACATTACTTTTACAGAATCGGCTGAAAAGCACTTCGTCGTGAAAAATTCTTTATCGATCTTTTTTAGAATAATCTTTTAAAATCATATAATTATAAAATAAGGCGATTTCCGCCTCTCTCCATGCCATGCACTGCTTTCGTGCATTTACGCAACATCATGTTCGGTTAACCCGCTGAGTTTTCGGTAAAAAATCCCTTATGCCCGCCGGCCCGAGATGATTAATTCTTATGCTGAATCATTTCTGCATTTAAAAAATAAACAAATGTTTAATTCAGAGGCGAGAATGTTATATTCAATAGACAAAGCATAACGTGCAGTTAACCTGCATCCCGCTTAAACGAACCTGTGTCTTAACCTTTGAGAAATAGCGCAACGCGCTCCCCAGAAGCGCGACTATTTCGCCTGCGAACCTGTTGAGCATCAGGTCAACAGAGAGAGGAGATGTCGCCTCATGAGCAAAACAGCTGTAAACCTTACGCTCGCATCGAGCGCCGTTGGCATGGAAAAACCGCAAATGTCCGAGCGTAAAGACGTTGATGTGCTGCTGATCGGCGCAGGCGTCATGAGCGCGACGCTGGGCGCCTGGCTACAGGATCTGGAGCCGGACTGGACCATTGAAATGGTCGAGCGTCTCGAGAGCGTGGCGGAAGAGTCCTCTAACGGCTGGAATAACGCCGGGACCGGCCATGCCGCGCTGGCGGAGCTGAACTATACGCCGTTAAAGGCAGATGGCAGCATCGACATCAGCAAAGCGCTAACCATTAACGAATCCTTCCAGGTTTCCCGTCAGTTCCTGGCCTGGCAGGTTCAGAAGGGCCGCCTGCACTCGCCCGAACGCTTTATCAACAGTACGCCGCACATGAGTTTTGTCTGGGGCGAAGAGAACGTGGCTTTCCTGCGTAAGCGCTATCAGGCGCTGCAGAAAAGCACGCTGTTCCGCGGCATGGCCTACTCCGAAGATCCGCAGCAGATTGCAGAGTGGATCCCGCTGGTGATGAAAGGACGCGATCGCCGTCAGAAAGTCGCGGCGACCTGGACGGAGATGGGCACAGACGTCAATTTTGGCGAAGTTACGCGTCAGCTGATCGCCTCGCTGGAGAAGCATCATGGTTTCCGCCTGCGCCTGCGTCAGGAAGTGCGCGATCTGAAGCGCCTGAGCGACGGCCGCTGGCAGGTGACGCTGCATTCGCTGGCCACGGGCGAGAGCCGCGTGTTAACGGCGAAAAACGTCTTTATCGGCGCGGGCGGCGCGGCGCTGCCTCTGCTGCAGAAGAGCGGCATTCCGGAAGTCAGCGGCTACGCCGGTTTCCCGGTCGGCGGCTCCTTCCTGGTGACCGAGAACCCGGACGTGGTGCGCCAGCATATGGCGAAAGTCTACGGCAAAGCCTCTGTCGGCGCGCCGCCGATGTCGGTGCCGCACGTCGACACGCGCGTGCTGGACGGTAAAAGAGTGCTGCTGTTCGGCCCGTTCGCCACCTTCTCTACCAAGTTTCTGAAGCAGGGTTCGCTGCTCGATATGTTCGGTTCGATGAACAGCGGCAACCTGCTGCCGATGATGAACGTCGGACTGAAGAATTTCGATCTGGTGAAATATCTGGTCGATCAGGTGCTGCAGAGCGACGCCGATCGCATGGAAGCGCTGCGCACCTATGTGCCGGACGCGCATCCCGACGACTGGCGTCTGGTGACCGCCGGCCAGCGCGTGCAGATCATTAAAAAAGATGCCAAAGAGGGCGGCGTGCTGCGGCTCGGCACCGAAGTGGTCGCCTCGGAAGATGGCTCGATTTCCGCCCTGCTCGGCGCCTCGCCCGGCGCGTCGACCGCCGCGCCGATTATGCTGGAGCTGATGGCGAAAGCCTGGCCGGAGCAGATGGCGTCGACGGAATGGCAGAACCGCATTCGCGCAGTGGTGCCCACCTGGGGCCGCAAGCTTAACGGCGACGTGACGCTGACGGAGAAAGTGCTGGCGGATACCAGCCGCGTACTGAAACTCGCCTACGCGCCGCCGGTGACGCCGAACGCCGCGAACGACGAAGCACGCGAGACCGCGCACGTTGTCGGCAAGTAATACGGTTTTGCTGATAAAAGCCCCGCTTATGCGGGGCTTTTTTGTTTTTAGCCGCGATACCTGAGCGGGAAGTGTAAACCGATCGCCAGGAGGCGAATACGGCATTCCTGCCAGCCCGTCGCCTGGTCGAGTTGCGCATTCTCTATTAGGGTTAATGAAACGCTTTTTTTCCGCTACCTTTCGCTAACCAGGAGAATGCCCGATGTCACAATCGACCGCTGCCAGTGAGTTACGCCTGCTGGATCGCTACTGGCGCGCCGCCAACTACCTTTCCGTCGGGCAGATTTACCTGATGGCGAACCCGCTGCTGCGCGAACCTCTTCAGCCGGAACATATCAAGCCTCGCCTGCTGGGACACTGGGGCACCACGCCCGGCCTCAACTTTATCTACGCGCATCTCAACCGCATTATCCGCCAGCGCGACCTGAATATGATCTATATCTGCGGCCCCGGCCACGGCGGGCCCGGCATGGTGGCCAATACCTGGCTGGAAGGCAGCTACAGCGAAATTTATCCGCACGTCAGTCAGGACGCCGAAGGCATGCAGCGCCTGTTCAAGCAGTTCTCGTTTCCCGGCGGCATTCCAAGCCACGCCGCGCCGGAAACGCCAGGATCGATTAACGAAGGCGGCGAACTCGGCTATTCGCTGTCGCACGCCTTTGGCGCCGCCTTCGATAATCCGGATCTCATCGTGCCCTGCGTTATTGGCGACGGCGAGGCGGAAACCGGCCCGCTGGCGTCGAGCTGGCACGGCATTAAGTTTCTCAATCCCCAGCGCGACGGCGCCGTGCTGCCAATTCTGCATCTTAACGGCTACAAGATCGCTAACCCGACTATCCTGGGGCGCGCCAGCGACGACGATCTGCAGCAGCTGTTCCGCGGTTACGGCTACGAGCCGCTGTTCGTTAGCGGACACGAGCCAGAGAAGATGCATCAGCAGATGGCGGACACGCTGGAGCACGCCTTTGATCGAATCGCCGCTTACCAGCAGGCGGCGCGCGCAGGCGGTGAGCAGGAAGGCATTCCGCGCTGGCCGATGATTATTATGCGTAGCCCTAAAGGCTGGACCGGCCCGCAGGAGGTTGACGGCAAAAAGGTAGAAGATTTCTGGCGCGCTCATCAGGTGCCGGTAGCCGCCTGTCGTGAAGATGCGGGACATCGCCAGATTCTGGAGCAGTGGCTGCGCAGCTATCAGCCGGAGGATCTGTTCGACGAACAGGGTCGGCTGAAGCCGGAGCTGCGCGCGCTGGCGCCGCAGGGCGACAAACGCATGGGCGCGTCGCCCTACGCCAATGGCGGTCTGCTGCGCCGCGAGCTGAATACCCCTGATATCCGCGAATTCGCCTTTGACGTAAAAGAACCTGGCTCGCAGCTGGCGCAGGCTACCGAACAGTTTGGCCGCTATCTGGCGGAGATTTTCGCGCGCAACCAGCATAATTTCCGCCTGTTCGGTCCTGATGAAACCGCCTCGAACCGCCTGACGCCGGTATTCGACGTCACCAGCCGCACCTGGCTGGAGCCGGTGAAGCCCTACGACGAGCAGCTGGCGCGCGACGGCCGCGTGATGGAAATCCTCAGCGAACATCAGTGCCAGGGCTGGCTTGAAGGCTATCTGCTGACCGGCCGTCACGGCCTGTTCAACTGCTACGAAGCCTTTATCCATATCGTCGACTCGATGTTCAATCAGCACGCCAAGTGGCTGAAAGTGACGCGCAAGCTCGGCTGGCGCAAGCCGGTCTCTTCGCTGAACTATCTGCTCTCTTCGCACGTCTGGCGCCAGGATCACAACGGCTACAGCCATCAGGATCCCGGCTTTATGGATCACGTCGCCAATAAAAAAGCGGATATCGTCCGCATCTATCTGCCGCCGGACGCCAATACGCTGCTGTGGGTCGGCGATCACTGCCTGCGCACCTGGGACCGCATCAACGTCATAGTGGCGGGCAAGCAGCCGTCGGCGCAGTGGCTGGATATGGAGAGCGCCATCGCGCACTGTGAGGCAGGCATGGGCGAATGGCGCTGGGCGGGCACCACGCCGCAGGGCGAAGAGCCGGATGTAGTAATGGCGTGCGCCGGCGACGTGCCGACGCTGGAGACGCTGGCGGCGGTGGATCTGCTGCGCGGCTATCTGCCCGACCTGCGGATTCGCGTGGTGAACGTGGTCGATCTGATGGCGCTGCAAACGCAGGATCAACATCCGCACGGCAAAAGCGAGGAGGAGTTCGACGCGCTGTTCACGCTCGACAAGCCGGTGATCTTCGCCTTCCACGGCTATCCGGCGCTGGTGCATCGTCTCGCCTATCAGCGCAACAACCATCGTAATTTCCACGTTCGCGGCTTTAACGAAGAGGGCACCACCACCACGCCGTTCGATATGACGGTGCTGAACGAGCTGGACCGCTATCACCTGGCGCAGGAGGCGATCCTGCGCGTGCCTGGCCTGGCGGACCGCCATTCGGAGCTGCTGGACGATTTGCAGGAGCGCATCGCCGAGCACCATCGCTACGTGCGTGAACATGGCGAGGATGTGCCGGAAGTGCGCGGCTGGAAATGGCCGTCGGAAACCGGCGCCGGCGCGCCCGATTAACGCAGGGCGTCCGCCAGCATCCATAACGTCGTGGCGACCAGCGACAGCGCCATAACGCCGTTGAAGAGACGACGCTTCCACGGCGTTTGCAGATGCAGGCCCAGCCGATCGCCCAGCGCCGCCCAGATTAAAATGCAGGGCAGGTTGACCAGCGCGAAGCCGAGCATCACCGGCAACAGCCCGCTCTGCGCGCTCCACAGCAGCGCCACGTTGGTCGCCATCAGCCAGGCTTTGGGATTAACCGCCTGAAAGCCGACGGCGCCGGCGACGGTCATCGGCTGCGCCTTTTCCCGGTGGGTCGGCACGCCTGCCCGCCAGAGTTTCCACGACAGCCAGAGCAGATAGGCGCAGCCCGCCAGCGTCAGCGGCAGCCGGACGGCGCTCATCCAGCTCAGCAGCCACTCCAGCGCCAGCACCGCCAGCGCGTTTTGCAGCAGACAGCCCAGCAGTATGCCGGAGATCATCGGCAGCGTGCGCCGCAGGCCGAAATTGACGCCGGAGGTCGCCAGCAGCAGGTTATTGGGGCCAGGGGTGATGGACATCACGGTAACGTAGCTGAAAAAAGAGGGATCGAGCATGGCGGCGTTCTCGTTTAATAAACAGAACCCTATGCTAGGGTGCGAAAAGGATTGGTAACAGAGACACAAAATCATTATTGTCATGGTTACAGTTTGCAATTTTAACTATTGTACCCATGACTCGCGGAGGCTTTTGTGTCCCTTACTCCTTCAGCCGATCAGCCGCTCTATTACCAGCTTGCCGATAGCTTCGCCGAGGCGATCCATCAGGGCACGCTAAAGCCCGGCAAGCGCCTGCCTGCTATTCGCCGCGTGGCGCAGACCCATCAGGTCAGTATCAATACGGTGCTCAATGCCTGGCAGCTGCTGGAGGATCGCGGCCTTATCGAGGCGCGTCCGCAGTCAGGCTACTATGTGCGCAGCGTGCTGCCCGCCCTGACGCAGCCTGTTCCGCATCGCGCCCGCATCAAAGACCCGAGCAGCGAAAAGCTCGATCTCATCGATCAGGTGTTCGCGGCGCAGAACCATCCCGATTACGTCAATATTTCGCTGGCCTGCCCGCAGGACGGCGAGCTTTATCCGTCGGCGCGCCTCGCGCGCATTACCGCCTCGCTGCTGCGACGCAATCCCGATTTAATCGGCCGCTATGCGCTTCCGCCTGGTAGTGAGCGCTTACGGGAGGAGATTGCGCGCCGCGCGCTGCATGCAGGCATGTCGCTGACCAGCGACGCGATCACCCTGACCCACGGCTGTATGGAGGCGCTGCAGCTGGCGCTGCGCGCGGTGACGCAGCCAGGAGACTGTGTTGGGCTGGAGTCGCCGACCTACTTTTTCCTCTTTCCGCTGCTGGCGTCGCTGGGGCTAAAGGCGCTGGAGATTCCGACCGACCCGCAGCACGGCCTCTCGCTCGACGCGCTGGAGATGCTGCTGCAGGAGAAGCGCATACAGGCGCTGATCGCCATGCCGAGCGCGCAGAATCCGCTGGGCTGTTGCATGTCGCGCCAGAACAAGCAGCGCCTGGCAAAGTTGGTGAATACTTACAACGTTCCGCTGCTGGAAGACGGTCTCTATGACGAGCTGCAGTTCGACTGGCCGCTCTCGCCTACCGTGAAGTCGTTTGATTCAGCAGGTTGGGTGATTTACTGCACCAGCTTTACTAAGACGGTGGCGCCGGACTTTCGCATCGGCTGGATCGCCGCCGGCCGCTTCCATGAGGCGATTGCGCGCCTGAAGGCGGTCTCCTCTATGGCGGAATCCCGGCTGCTGTCGGAGACGCTGGCGGAATTTCTCGCCAACGGCGGCTACGATCATCATCTGCGCACGCTGCGCCGCCGCTACGCCGCCAATATGGATGAGGCGCGCGGCCTGATCGCCCGCTATTTTCCGCAGGGGACGCGCGCCACGCTGCCGCGCGGCGGGTTTGTTTTTTGGGTCGAACTGCCGGAACAGGTGGATACGGTGGCGATGTTCCATCGGCTGCTGCAAGAGCAGATCTGCGTGACGCCGGGCGCGCTCTATTCGCTGAGCGAACGCTACAATCACGCGCTGCGTCTCTCCTGCTGCTATCCCTTCGACGAGCGCTATAGCTGGGCGCTGAAACGCACCGGCGCCATCGCCTGCGAGCTGGCGGGCCTGGCGCCTGGGCTCGATCAGGGTTTGCCGTTGCGGCCCCAGACCGTGTAGGGATGGCGCTCGGTCAGGCGTTCGTAGTAGTTACGCACCGCTGGCAGGCTGGGATGATCCAGCGGGGTTTCATACCAGCGGTTGACCGCCAGCCCGACGCCGATATCCGCCAGGGTGAAGTTACGGCCCGCCACATAGCGTCCGGTTTTCTCCAGCTGCTGGTTGAGGATGCCCATGGTGTGCGCCCAGCCTTTGCAGGCTGCCGCCAGCAGACGCGGATCCTGATGCGCCGGCGAGTTGCGCACCAGTGACATAAAAGCGTAGCGCCAGGAGGTATTGAGTTCGGTGGACTGCCAGTCCATCCACTGATCGACCGGCGCGCGGGCGCGCGGGTTTTGCGGATAGAGCCAGTCGCCTTCATAGGCGTTGGCCAGATAGCGCAGGATGGCGTTCGATTCCCACAGCACGAAGTCGTCGTCGATCAATACCGGAATCAAGGCGTTAGGATTAAGGGCGAGAAATTCCGGCTTCCGCAGCGAGTCTGGCTCGGCGCCCCACTCTTCGCGTTCGAAGTCGAGATCCAGTTCGTCGCAGAGCCAGAGCACTTTACGCACGTTGATTGACGAGTCGCGCCCAAGAATTTTCAGCATAACGGTCTCCTGCAGGAATTGTTAACATATTGATAACCCTGTCAGGCCATAAACGCAAATGTCGGGCGTGGAAATGCCCTGTTGAGAAAGGAGTAATAATGAACGTCGCGTTTAAACAAGTAGATGTCTTTACCTCGTCCGCGTTTAACGGCAATCCGCTGGCGGTGATTATGGATGCGCAGGGCCTGAGTGACGAGCAGCTCCAGACCATCGCCCGCTGGACGAATTTGTCTGAGACCACGTTCGTGCTGCCGCCGCAGCATCCCGAAGCTGACTATCGCGTGCGCATCTTTACCGTCGAAGGCGAGCTGCCGTTTGCCGGGCATCCGACGCTGGGCACGGCGCATGCGCTGCTGGAGGCGGGCTGGCCGACGAAAAATCCCGGCAGGATGGTGCAGGAGTGCGGCGTCGGCAACGTGACGGTCAGCATCGACGCCGAGGGTTCGCTGGCGTTTGCTGCGCCAGAGGCGACCATCACGCCCTTCACCGACGCGCTGATGGGCAATGCGCTTAACAGCGAAAAGTTCGACACCACGCAAACGCCCGCCGTAGTCGATATGGGTATCCGCTGGCTGCTGATCCCGATGATTAGCGCCGAAGCGGTACTGGCGATTCAGCCCGCCGTCAGCGATCTGCAGCGCCTGATCGCCCACGCGGGCGCTACCGGCGTGATGCCGTTCGGTCCGCTGCCGCATGGCGAGAGCGAGCAGTATGAAGTGCGCGGCCTGCTGGTGGAAAACGGCAGCCTGACGGAAGATCCCATTACCGGCAGCGCCAACGCCTGCCTGGCGCGCTACTTTGCCGCGCAGGGCCAGATGCGGGATTACCGCACCCGTCAGGGCACGGCGATCCAGCGTCAGGGGCGCGTATCGGTGCGCTACGACGGCGACCAGATCTGGATCGGCGGCAAGACCGTCACGGTGATTGACGGCACCATCAGGCTGTAGCCAAAACGCTGCCGGCAAGTGACATGAACCTGTCGCAACGTCCAGGGCGTCTCTGCTCGCCCGGCGCAGAGACGCATTTCATTCCTGAACGGTTTATAACGCCTGGCCGCCCGACGCCTCGATGCGCTGCGCCGTGATCCAGCCGGTTTCCTCGCTGAGGATTGCGCAGATGGCGTCGCCGATATCGTCCGGCTGTCCGACGCGCCCCAGTGCGGTAAGCGCCGCGATAGTGTCGTTAATCTCTTTGTTGTCACGCACGCGCCCGCCGCCGAAGTCGGTCTCGATGGCGCCTGGCGCCAGGATATTGACGCGAATGCGGCGTTCCCCCAGCTCTTTCGCCTGATACCGCGTCAGCACCTCCATCGCGCCTTTGACGGAGGCGTAAGTCGCCGAGCCGGGATAGGTCATGCGCGTCAGGCCGCTGGAGATATTTAAAATGCGCCCGCCGTCGTTAATCAGCGGCAGCAGTTTCTGCGTCAGGAAATAGGGGCCTTTGAAGTGAACGTTAACCAGCGCGTCGAACTCCTCCTCTGTGGTCTCGCTAAATGGCTTATAGTGACCATGTCCGGCGTTGTTGATTAAATAATCAAAGCGCTCGCGCTGCCATACTGTTTCCAGCGTCTGTTTGACCTGCACGACAAAGCCGCTGAACTGGCTGCTGTCGCCGACATCCAGCCGCAGCGCGGCTGCGCGGCCGCCCAGCGCCTCAATGGCTTTTACCACCGCCTGCGCCTCTTCATCATGGCTGCGGTAAGTAAAAAGGATATCAACGTCCTTTGCGGCCAGTTTTAACGCCGCATTTTTGCCTAAACCGCGGTTGGCGCCCGTAATCAGTGCGATTTTATTACTCATGTTTCGATCCTGTTGCAAAATTGAACACCAAATCAGGATATTCCCCAATAATTGATCTATAAATGCCTGGGAATACGCAGCACTGTTTCGTTTACAACAACAATCGGTGAACAACATGGACAAAATTCACGCAATGCAGGTTTTTGTGCGGGTGGCGGAAATGGGCAGTTTTACCCGCGCGGCGGAGAGCCTGGGCCTGCCGAAAGGCAGCGTGTCGCGCCAGCTGCAGGCGCTGGAAAATCAGATGGGCACGCGGCTGCTGCATCGCACCACGCGCCGCGTGCAGCTTACCCAGGATGGGCTGGTCTACTACGATCGCTGTCTGGATCTGCTGTCGATGATCGACGATATGGACAGCCTGTTTCAGCACGATCCCGCCACGCTGAGCGGCAAACTGCGCGTCGATATGTCGGTAGCGATGGCGACCGGCTTTATCCTGCCGCGACTGCCGGAGTTTTTGCAGCACTACCCCGGCGTTGAAATTGAACTCAGCAGCAGCGACCGCATGGTGGACGTCATCCGCGAAGGCTTTGACTGCGTTATCCGCGTCGGCGAGCTAAAGGATTCCGGCCTGATTGCGCGAAAAATCGGCACCTATACCTTGATCAACTGCGCCAGCCCTGGCTACCTTTCCCGCTTCGGCATGCCGACGCGGCTGGAGGAGCTGTCGTCGCACGCCATGGTGCACTACACGCAGCAGCTCGGTCAGCCTTCGCCCGGCTTTGAGTATTTTGACGGCAAGCAGTGCCACTACGTGCAGACTGGCGGCGTCGTGACGGTCAACAGCACGGAAACCTATCGCGCCGCCTGCCTGGCGGGACTGGGCATTATTCAGGTGCCGGCGATGGGCATCTACCCGCTGCTGGAGTCTGGACAGCTGGTGGAAGTGCTGCACGCCTTCCCGGCGAAGCCGATGCCGATCTCTCTGCTCTACCCTCATCGGCGCAATGTGGCGCGGCGCGTGCGCGTATTTATGGAGTGGCTGAGTCAGGTGTTACAGGAGTATGTCACCTGAGCGGCTATAATTGCCTTTTCAAGTAAAGCAGGATGATAACTGTCTATGACGGACAAACAGGAAAACCCGACCAGTTCCGAGCAACCTAAGCCGCTGATCGATATTCAGACCGGCAATAAAACCGTTGATGGCTCAATTCGTCGCGTATCGCGCTTTGCCGCCTGGTTTCAGGCGATTCCGGCGGTGGCGCACTTTATTCGCGCGCTGGAGCGCTTTAACGATCGTCTGGGCAGCCAGTTCGGCGCGGCTATTACCTACTTCTCGTTTTTGTCGCTGATTCCGATCCTGATGGTCTCTTTCGCCGCCGTGGGGTTCGTGCTGGCGTCGAACCAGGATCTGCTGTCGGAGCTGATCAATAAGATCGTCAACAGCATCAGCGATCCTACGCTCGCCACCACGCTGAAGAACACGGTGAACACCGCTATCCAGCAGCGCGCCACGGTGGGCATCACCGGTTTGCTGCTGGCGCTCTACTCCGGCATCAACTGGATGGGCAATCTGCGCGAAGCGGTGCGCGCCCAGTCGCGCGACGTCTGGGAACGAAAGCCGGACGATCAGGAGAAGTTCTGGAAAAAGTATCTGCGCGATCTGATTTCGCTGATCGGCCTGATGCTGGCGCTGGTGATCACGCTGTCGCTGACCTCTATCGCCGGCGCGGCGCAGGCGGCGATCGTCAACGCGCTGGGGCTGGCGGATATCGAGTGGCTGCGCCCGGCGATGACCGCCATAGCGCTGGCGATTTCGATTATGGCCAACTATCTGCTGTTCCTGTGGATTTTCTGGATCCTGCCGCGCCACAAGCCGCGCAAGAAAGCGCTGTTTCGCGGCACGCTGCTGGCGGCTATCGGCTTTGAGATTATCAAATTCGTGATGACGCTGACGCTGCCGAAGCTCGCTTCGTCGCCTTCCGGCGCAGCCTTCGGCTCTGTGCTGGGTTTGATGGCGTTCTTCTACTTCTTCGCCCGTTTGACGCTCTTCTGCGCCGCCTGGATCGCCACCGCGAAGTATAAAGACGATCCGCAGATGCCGGATTCGCGCCGCGCCTCACGTCACCAGGTGTAAAAAAACGTTAACGGCAGCGAAAAATTTCCCCCTTCGGCTATTTTTTAATCATCCAGCAGGATGAATAGCTGAAGGGTCACTTTTATTTCCCCCTTTTATAGAGATTCCCGCTGCAAAAGGCGGGCTTCTCCCTGCCTTAATCCACGCATTCCATCGCGACACAAATTATTCACTTTTTCGCCGAAAAAGCCCATTCTGGCGCGGTTTATCAGCGTTGAATGCGGCATGCCAGGTGCGTAATATTCCTGGTCTCTATTTACAATTAAGAAACAGTTATGCAAGCCTCCATCACAGAACCCCTGAAAAAGTCACAAGACGAAACGCCGGTGAATTCGCGCGGCAAGGTCGTGGTGGCCTCGCTGGTCGGCACCGCCATCGAATTCTTCGATTTCTATATCTACGCCACGGCGGCGGTGATTGTCTTTCCACATATTTTCTTCCCGCAGGGCGACAATACCGTGGCGACGCTGCAGTCGCTGGCGACCTTCGCTATCGCCTTCGTGGCGCGCCCGATCGGCTCCGCCCTTTTCGGCCACTTCGGCGACCGCGTGGGCCGTAAGGCGACGCTGGTGGCCTCGCTGCTGACGATGGGCGTCTCTACCGTGATTATCGGCCTGCTGCCGGGCTACCAGTCGATTGGCGTCGCGGCGCCGCTGCTGCTGGCGCTGGCGCGCTTTGGCCAGGGACTCGGCCTTGGCGGCGAATGGGGCGGCGCGGCGCTGCTGGCGACGGAAAACGCGCCGGCGAAAAAGCGCGCGCTCTACGGCTCTTTTCCGCAGCTTGGCGCGCCGATCGGCTTCTTCTTCGCCAACGGCACCTTTCTCCTGCTCTCCTGGCTGCTGACCGACGAGCAGTTTATGCAGTGGGGCTGGCGCGTGCCCTTTATTCTTTCGGCGGTGCTGGTGATTATCGGCCTCTATGTGCGCGTGTCGCTGCACGAAAGCCCGGTGTTCGCGAAGGTGCAGAAAGAGAAGAAGCAGGTGCGGGTGCCGATCGCTGCGCTGTTGAGCAAGCATCTCACCGCGACCATTCTCGGCACCTTTATCATGCTGGCGACCTATACGCTGTTCTACATTATGACGGTCTACTCGATGAGCTACGGCACCGCGCCGGCGCCTGCGGGTCTCGGCTTCTCGCGTAATAGCTTCCTGTGGATGCTGATGATGGCGGTTATCGGTTTCGGCGTGATGGTGCCGATCGCTGGTCTGCTGGCGGATCGCTTTGGTCGCCGTAAGACCATGATCGTCATTACGCTGATGATTATCGCTTTCGCCTTCCTGTTCCCGGCGATGCTGGGTTCCGGTTCGCAGGCGCTGGTGATGGCCTTCCTGCTGCTCGGCCTGAGCGTCATGGGGCTGACCTTCGGTCCTATGGGCGCGCTGCTGCCGGAGCTCTTCCCGACTGAAGTGCGCTATACCGGCGCCTCTTTCTCCTACAACCTGTCGTCGATTCTCGGCGCCTCGGTTGCGCCCTATATCGCCACCTGGCTGAACGCCCACTACGGTTTGCAGGCGGTTGGCTACTATCTGGCGTCCATGGCGGCGCTGACGCTGATTGCGCTCATCGCCTGTAAAGAGACGCGTCATCAGACGTTATACGAAGCGGTATAAGTGAAATCAGGAAACCCGGCTAAGGCCGGGTTTTTTGTCATGGTATAGTTCCTGCTGTTTCGGTATGCAGGAAAAGAACCATGGCGACGGCAACGCACCTGATTAACAGTAACCTTCCCAGCGTTAAACAGCTTCAGTGCTTTCTCGCCGTCGCGTACGCGCTCAATTTCCGCCAGGCCGCCGAGCGCCTCAACATGACCCAGCCTCCCCTGACGCGTCATATCCAGAGTCTGGAAGCGCTGCTCCACCAGCAGCTCTTTAGCCGCAGCACGCACGCGGTGAGCCTGACCGAGGATGGGCGCGCGCTGGTCGTCAGAGCGGAGAACATTCTTGCCGATCTTGACGCCCTTAGCGCCGATGCTCTTTCCCGCCCACAGCGTCTGCGCATCGGGCTCACCCGCACGCTGGACTTTACGCGCATACCGCCTGTCGCCGCGCGGCTGGCGCAGCTGGATGCCGGCGACGAGATCGACTCGCCCGATCTGACCTCCGCCCGGCTGCTGCAGTGTCTGGCGCAGAACAGGCTCGATCTGGTGCTGACCGGAGAGAAAGGCGCCGGCGAGCAAGAGAACGTCCGCTATCGCTGGATCTGCCGCGAGCCGCTGCTTATCGCGCTGCCGACCACGCATCCCGCCAGCCGGCAGCAGCAGGTCTCGCTCGACGCGGTCAGCGACCTGCCGCTGTTCTGGTTCGCCAGGCGCGCCAATCCCGCCTTCTTTGATAAGTGCGAACAGGTTTTCGCAAAACTGAAGACGCCGCTGAAAAAAGTCAACGAGCCCGACGACTCGCTGACGATGCTGGCGCATATCGCCCGTGGCAAAGGATTCGCCCTGCTGCCGCAGTCAAAGTGCGCCTTTAATCAGGAAGGATTATGCTACCGGCCGCTGCGCGACGACCAGGCGCAGCGGCTGCATATCGACGTTTACGCCGCCACGCGCCGTGACGACGCGCGTCCGGCGCTCCTGCAGGCGCTGGAGAAGCTAAGCGACGGCGCGCCTTAATACCTTTTCAGCATCACAAAAACGGCAATTCCCTGCTGCCCCGCCCGGTGAAAGAATCAGACCCGGACAACAGGAGGCATGATGAAAACCCGTTACTTAGCAAAAAACTTCGAGGTCAGCGCCATCGGCTATGGCGCGATGGGCCTCAGCGAATTCTACGGCGCGGCGGATGATGCGCAGTCGCTGCGTGTTTTACACAAACTCATCGAGCTGGACCAGACCTTTATCGATACGGCGGATCAGTACGGCCGCGGTCACAATGAGACGCTTATCGGGCAGTTTCTGGCCGGGCTGGATAACGCCACGCGCGGCAAAATGAAAGTCGCGACCAAATGCGGCATCGAGCGCGCGGCCGACGAAGCTTACAGCCGCACCATCAACAACCGGTCGGACTATATTACCCGCTGCTGCCACGACTCCCTTAAGCGGCTTGGCGTCGAACGCATCGACCTTTTCTACCTTCATCGCGTCAGCCAGGCGACGCCGATTGAAGAGAGCATGGCGTGCCTGAGCCGCCTGGTGAAAGAGGGAAAGATAGACCATATCGGGCTGTGCGAAGTCTCTGCCGCAACCCTGCGCCGCGCGCACGCCGTTCATCCCGTAGCCGCCCTGCAGACGGAATATTCGCTGTGGACGCGCGACGTCGAGGAGGCAATCCTGCCGACGGTTAAGGCGCTGGATATCGGGCTTGTCGCCTACTCGCCGCTGGGGCGCGGTTTTCTGACCGGCAAATATCTCCGCAACAGCGACTTCGCCGAAGGCGACTTCCGCAAAAACAACGGGCGCTTTCAGCAGGAGAACCTCGATCATAACGCCGCGCTGCTGAACGCGGTACAGCCGCTGGCGGAGAAGTATGGCTGCACGACAGGCCAGATAGCGCTGGCATGGCTGCTGGCGCAGTACGCTAAGCTGGTGCCGATCCCCGGCACGAAACAGATCGGCTACCTGGTGGAAAACGCGCAGGCGGCGCAGGTGGAGCTGGAGACGGAGGACGTGGCGCTGCTGAACGGCCTCCACCAGCGCGTTCAGGTGCAGGGCGCGCGCTACACGGAAGAAGGCATGAAGGGCGTAAATGCCTGACATGAAAAACCCCGGCAAGCCGGGGTTTTTTAGTGCTGAAAAGGTGGCGCCTGGCTGAGTTAGCTGGCGACGGCGATACGCTTCATATCGGTCATATAGCCGCGCAGTTTACGGCCAACCGCTTCGATCGGATGCTGGCGAATCGCTTCGTTGACGTCGCGCAGCTGCGCGTTATCAACCTGCGTGCCTTCAATCGCTTTACCCAGGTCGCCCGGCTGCAGCGTGGTCATAAACTCTTTCAGCAGCGGCACCGCGGCGAAGGAGAAAAGATAGTTGCCGTACTCTGCGGTGTCGGAAATAACCACGTTCATTTCATACAGACGCTTACGCGCGATGGTATTGGCGATCAGCGGCAGCTCGTGCAGCGATTCATAGTAGGCGGACTCTTCGATAATACCCGCGTCGACCATGGTTTCGAACGCCAGCTCAACGCCCGCTTTCACCATCGCTACCATCAGAACGCCTTTATCGTAGTACTCCTGCTCTTCGATTTTGCCGTCGAACTGCGGCGCGGTTTCAAACGCGGTTTTGCCGGTCTCTTCGCGCCAGGTCAGCAGGTTTTTATCGTCGTTGGCCCAGTCAGCCATCATGCCGGATGAGAATTCGCCGGAGATGATGTCGTCCATATGCTTCTGGAACAGCGGCGCCATAATTTCTTTCAGCTGCTCTGACAGCGCGTATGCGCGCAGTTTCGCCGGGTTAGAGAGGCGATCCATCATCAGGGTGATGCCGCCGAACTTCAGGGATTCGGTGATGGTTTCCCAGCCGAACTGGATCAGTTTTTCGGTGTAGGCCGCATCATGACCTTCCGCCACCAGCTTGTCGAAGCAGAGCAGCGAACCGGCCTGCAGCATGCCGCACAGAATGGTCTGCTCGCCCATCAGGTCGGACTTCACTTCCGCGACGAAAGAGGATTCCAGCACGCCTGCGCGGTCGCCGCCGGTGGCCGCGGCCCAGGCTTTGGCGATCGCCATGCCTTCGCCTTTCGGATCGTTTTCCGGATGCACCGCGATCAGCGTTGGCACGCCGAAACCGCGTTTGTACTCTTCGCGCACTTCGGTGCCCGGACATTTCGGCGCCACCATCACCACGGTGATGTCTTTACGAATGGTTTCGCCCACTTCAACGATATTGAAGCCGTGAGAGTAGCCCAGCGCCGCGCCGTCTTTCATCAGCGGCTGTACCGCCTGCACGACCGCAGAGTGCTGTTTGTCCGGCGTCAGGTTAACCACCAGATCGGCCTGCGGGATCAGCTCTTCATAGGTGCCCACTTTAAAACCGTTTTCGGTGGCCTTGCGCCAGGAGGCGCGCTTCTCGGCGATCGCTTCGGCGCGCAGCGCATAAGAGACGTCCAGACCGGAATCACGCATGTTCAGGCCCTGGTTAAGGCCCTGCGCGCCACAGCCCACGATGACCACTTTTTTCCCTTTCAGGAAGCTGGCGCCGTCGGCGAATTCATCGCGCGCCATAAAACGACATTTGCCTAACTGCGCTAACTGGTTGCGCAGATTCAGTGTGTTGAAGTAGTTAGCCATGGGGCACTCCGGTCAGATGTTGTGTTTGTTTTTGTCCTGTAACGGCGTGAACAGCAGCGCCGCGAATGACCCCATCATATGACAGGAAATCCGTTGCTTAAATTGATATATTAGCAAGGTCACATTGCAATATTTGCAACGCTACTTTAGAGGTTAAGGCGTATGGATTTACGAGATCTGAAGCTGTTTCTCCATCTGGCTGAAAGCTGCCACTTCGGCCGCACCGCGCGCGCCATGCACGTCAGCCCGTCAACGCTCTCGCGTCAGATCCAGCGCCTTGAAGAGGATGTGGGGCATGCGCTGTTTCTGCGCGATAACCGCACCGTTGCCCTGACGGAGGCGGGCGAACGCCTGCGCCAGTTCGCGCAGCAGACGCTGCTGCAGTATCAGCAGCTGCGCCACGTGATGGATCTTAACGGTCCGTCGCTGAGCGGCGAGCTACGCCTGTTCTGCTCGGTGACCGCCGCCTATAGTCATCTGCCGCCGATTCTGGATCGCTTCCGCGCCGAGCATCCGCAGGTAGAGATCAAGCTGACCACCGGCGATGCCGCCGACGCCATTGAGATGGTGCAGTCCGGCGAGGCGGATCTGGCCATCGCCGGGCGGCCCGAGTCGCTGCCTGCCAGCATCGACTTTACGCCGCTGGGACTCATTCCGCTGGTGCTGATCGCGCCGGCGCTGCCCTGTCCGGTGCGCAGCCAGGCGACACAGCCGTCGCCCGACTGGGCGCAGATTCCGTTTATCCTGCCCGATCAGGGTCCGGCGCGGCGCGGCATCGATCTCTGGTTTCGGCGTCGTCGCATCCCGAATCCACAAATTTACGCCACGGTTTCCGGGCATGAGGCGATTGTATCGATGGTGGCGCTCGGCTGCGGCATCGCGCTGTTGCCGGACGTGGTGCTGGAGAACAGCCCCGAGCCGGTGCGCAATCGCGTGCTGACGCTGGAGAATGTGGAGTCGGTGGCGCCGCTGGAGCTGGGCGTCTGCGTACAAAAAAAGCGGCTCGGGGAGCCGCTGATTCACGCCTTCTGGCACCTGCTGTAGCTACTGTCCGGCGAGGAAGAAGCGGAACGCCGGGTTATTGGCCTCGTCGTGGCAGTCGTAGCCCAGCTCGTTGAGGTAGCTTTCAAAATGCGGTTCGTTATCGCTGATTTCAAATGCCGCCAGCACGCGGCCGTAGTCGGTGCCGTGGCTGCGGTAGTGGAATAGCGAAATATTCCAGTGCGTACCGAGCGTTTGCAGAAACTTCAGCAGCGCGCCGGGCGCCTCAGGGAATTCGAAGCTGAACAGGCGCTCGCGCAGCGGCTTCGACGGGCGTCCGCCCACCATATAGCGCACGTGCAGCTTCGCCATCTCGTCGTCGGAGAGATCCACCACCTGATAGCCGCCCTGCGTCAGCTGGCTGATAATCTCGCCGCGCTCCTCCAGCCCGCGCGTCAGGCGCACGCCGACGAAAATGCAGGCGTTGTCGGCATCGGCGTAGCGATAGTTGAATTCAGTCACCGCGCGTCCGCCCAGCGTCTGGCAGAACTTCAGGAAGCTGCCCTGCTGTTCCGGAATGGTCACCGCCAGCAGCGCTTCACGCTGCTCGCCCAGTTCGCAGCGCTCGGAGACGTAGCGCAAGCCGTGGAAGTTGACGTTGGCGCCTGAAAGAATATGCGCCAGCCGCTCACCTTTGATGTCGTGCTGCTGGATATATTTCTTCATGCCCGCCAGCGCCAGCGCGCCTGACGGCTCCGCTATCGCGCGCACGTCTTCAAACAGATCTTTCATCGCCGCGCAGATGGCGTCGCTGTCGACGGTGATGATGTCGTCGAGATACTCCTGGCACAGGCGAAAGGTTTCGCTGCCGATGCGCTTTACCGCCACGCCTTCGGCGAACAGCCCAACGCGCGGCAGATCCACCGGCTCGCCCGCGTCGAGCGCCGCCTTCAGGCAGGCGGAGTCTTCCGACTCCACCGCGATCACCTTGATCTGCGGCATTAGCTGCTTGATCAGCACCGCCACGCCCGCCGCCAGGCCGCCGCCGCCGACCGGCACGAAAACGCGATCGAGATGCGCGTCCTGCTGCAGCAGCTCCATCGCCAGCGTGCCCTGACCGGCGATCACCGCCGGATGGTCAAACGGCGGCACGAAGGTGTAGCCCTGCTGTTCCGCCAGCTCAATCGCTTTGGCTTTCGCCTCGTCGAAGTTAGCGCCGTAGAGATAAGCCTCACCGCCAAATGCGCGCACCGCATCCACCTTGATATCCGCCGTGGTCACCGGCATCACAATCAGCGATTTGATGCCGAGCCGGCTGGCGGAGAGCGCCACGCCCTGCGCGTGGTTGCCGGCCGACGCCGTTACCACGCCGCGCGCTTTCTGCTCTTCGTCTAGTCCGGCGATCATCGCGTAGGCGCCGCGCAGCTTGAAGCTGTGCACCGGCTGCCGATCCTCGCGCTTCACCAGAATGGTGTTGCCGAGACGCGATGAAATTTTTTCCATTTTTTGCAGCGGCGTCACCTGTGCGACTTCATACACGGGCGAGCGCAGCACGGCGCGCAAATATTCTGCGCCGCAGGGCGACGCAGGTAGCGGTTGAGCCTCAGCCATCGGTTAGCCTCCCAGCTTGCTCTTGTCGCGCACCGCGCCTTTGTCGGCGCTGGTGGCGAGCGATGCGTAGGCGCGCAGCGCGAAAGAGACCTGACGCACGCGGTCGTGCGGCGTGTAGGCCGCGTCGCCGCGCGCCTCTTCTTCTTCGCGACGCGCATGCAGTTCGTTGTCGGGCACCGCCAGTTTGATGCCGCGATTCGGGATATCGATTTCGATCATGTCGCCATCTTTAACCAGCGCGATGGTGCCGCCGCTGGCCGCTTCCGGCGAGGCGTGGCCGATCGACAGACCGGAGGTGCCGCCGGAGAAGCGTCCGTCGGTGATCAGCGCGCAGCTTTTGCCAAGGCCCATCGATTTCAGATAGGTGGTCGGATAGAGCATCTCTTGCATGCCCGGTCCGCCTTTCGGCCCTTCGTAGCGGATAACGACCACGTCGCCCGCCACTACTTTGCCGCCGAGAATCGCCTCGACCGCGTCATCCTGGCTTTCGTAGACTTTCGCCGGGCCTTTAAAGGTCAGGATCTCTTTGTCTACGCCGGCCGTTTTGACGATACAGCCATCTTCGGCGAGGTTGCCGTAGAGCACCGCCAGACCACCATCCTGCGAATAGGCGTGCTCACGGGTGCGAATACATCCCTCGGCGCGGTCGTCGTCCAGCGTGTCCCAGCGGCAATCCTGCGAAAAAGCCTGGGTGGTGCGGATGCCCGCCGGACCGGCGCGGAACATATCCTTCACCGCCTGGTCTTTGGTCAGCATGATGTCGTACTGATCCAGCGTCTCGCGCATCGTCTGCTGCAGGATGTTGCGGGCGCTGGTATCGATCAGTCCGGCGCGGTCCAGTTCGCCGAGAATGCCGATCACGCCGCCTGCGCGATGCACGTCTTCCATATGGTATTTCGGGGTGCTCGGCGCCACTTTGCAGAGCTGAGGCACCTTGCGCGACAGGCGGTCGATGTCAGAAATATTGAAGTCGATTTCGCCCTCTTGTGCGGCGGCCAGCAGGTGCAGCACGGTGTTGGTGGAGCCGCCCATGGCGATATCGAGCGTCATGGCGTTTTCAAACGCCGCTTTGGTGGCGATGTTACGCGGCAGCATGTTCTCGTCATCCTGCTCGTAATAGCGTTTGGTCAGGCTCACGATGCGCTTGCCCGCGTTGATAAACAGCTCTTTGCGGTCGGCGTGGGTCGCCAGCAGCGAGCCGTTGCCCGGCTGCGACAGGCCCAGCGCTTCGGTCAGGCAGTTCATCGAGTTGGCGGTGAACATGCCGGAACAGGAGCCGCAGGTCGGACAGGCGGAGCGTTCGATCTGCTCGCTGTCGGCATCGCTCACGTTCGGGTTGGCGCCCTGAATCATCGCGTCGACCAGGTCAAGCTTGATGATCTTATCGGAGAGCTTGGTTTTCCCCGCTTCCATCGGACCGCCGGAAACGAAGATCACCGGAATATTGAGGCGCAGCGACGCCATCAGCATTCCCGGCGTAATTTTGTCGCAGTTGGAGATGCAGACCATGGCGTCGGCGCAGTGCGCGTTAACCATATATTCCACCGAGTCGGCGATCAGCTCGCGCGACGGCAGCGAATAGAGCATGCCGCCATGGCCCATGGCGATACCGTCATCCACCGCAATGGTGTTGAACTCTTTCGCCACGCCGCCCGCCGCTTCGATCTGCTCGGCGACCAGCTTGCCGAGATCGCGCAGGTGAACGTGGCCCGGCACGAATTGGGTGAATGAGTTGACCACGGCGATAATCGGTTTGCCGAAATCGGCGTCGGTCATTCCTGTGGCGCGCCACAGGGCACGGGCACCCGCCATGTTGCGGCCATGCGTGGTGGTGGCGGAACGGTACTTAGGCATGCTCTGTTTACTCCAGTCTGTAAATGACGCGGGCACAGCTGCGCCCGCGTGACGCTCTTGTTATGGGTTAACCTGATCCAGCCAGCCGTATTTGTCTTCGGTTGCGCCAGTGAACAGACCGAAGAAGGCTTTCTGGATTTTTTCGGTTACCGGGCCGCGTTTGCCTTCACCGACCTGAATGCCGTCAACGCTGCGTACCGGCGTGATTTCTGCGGCGGTGCCGGACATGAAGATCTCATCAGCCAGGTAGAGCGATTCGCGCGACAGCACCTGCTCGCGTACTTCAATGCCCATATCCTGCGCCAGCTTGATGATGGCGTCGCGGGTAATGCCCGGCAGCGCGGAAGAGGTAAACGGCGGGGTAAAGAGAATGCCGTCTTTTACTTCGAACAGGTTTTCGCCTGCGCCTTCAGAGATATAGCCGTTGGTGTCGAGCGCGATGCCTTCCTGATAGCCGTGACGACGCGCTTCGCTGCCCACCAGCAGCGAGGAGAGATAGTTGCCGCCCGCTTTCGCGGCGGTCGGCAGGGTGTTCGGCGCTACGCGGTTCCATGAAGAAACCATCGCGTTGATGCCGTTTTCCAGCGCTTCGGCGCCCAGGTATGCGCCCCACGGGAAGGCGGCGATGATGACGTCGGTGGTGTAGCCGTCCGGCGGGTTTACGCCCAGGCCGACATCGCCGACAAAGGCCAGCGGGCGAATGTAGGCGCTTTTCAGGTTGTTGTCGCGCAGCACTTTACGCGTCGCTTCCATCAGCTCTTCTACGCTGTATTTCAATGGGAAACGATAAATTTTCGCCGAGTCGTGCAGACGCTGCATGTGTTCACGGTGACGGAAGACGACCGGGCCTTTGTGTGAGTCGTAGCAGCGCACGCCTTCAAACACAGAAGTACCATAGTGCAGGGCGTGAGACATGACGCTGACCTTGGCGTCTTCCCACTTAACCATCTCCCCATTGAACCAAATAAAGTCAGCTTTCTTCGTGCTCATTATTATTTCCTTTCACGACCAGGCGTGGATTTGTTGTGATGTTTGTTGCTGGATTTCGACATTAGCGACATCCATTAATTTGCTTAACTGCGAAGACAGTAAATCGACTGAACGCTGGCTGGCAACGGTCATTTCGATATTAATGTTCTCGCTGTTGGCCGCCGCGCCCATGTTCATGGCGCAGACCTGGAAACCGCGATGGCGGACGACGCGTAAAATGCGCTCCAATATTTCAGGGCGAAAGCGAGCTTCGATAGACAATTGGTGCTGGTTCATACGGTTTTCTCCATCATGTTTGCGTTGCTGGCGCCAGGCGGCACCAGTGGCCAGACGTTTTCATGCTCATCAATCGCAACATGCAGGAAGTAAGAACCTTCGCTGTTCAGCAGAGCATCAAGGGCGGCGTCGACCTCGTCTTTACGGCTAATACGCTGGCCTGGTATATCAAAAGCGCTGGCCAGCGTCAGAAAATCGGGGTTGTCGGTCAGAATAGTTTCGCTGTAGCGGCCGTCGAAAAAGAGCTGCTGCCACTGGCGAACCATGCCGAGGCGCTGGTTATCGAGCAGCAGGATTTTCACCGGCAGTTTTTTACGTTTGATGGTGCCCAGCTCCTGGATATTCATCATGATCGAGCCGTCGCCCGATACGCAAATCACGGTGTCGTCGGGACGGGCGACCTGCGCGCCGACTGCGGCGGGCAAGCCGAAGCCCATGGTGCCCAGGCCGCTGGAGGTGATGAAATTTTCCGGCGCGTTGAAGTTCATATGCTGCGCGGTCCACATCTGGTGCTGGCCGACGTCGGTGGTGACGACGGCGCTGGCGGGTTTGCGATCGGAAAGCTGTTTCAGCAGCAGCGGCGCGTAGATCGCTTCGCCGGGATGATCGTAGCGCCAGCTGAATTCCGCTTTCATCGCCTTCACCTCTTCGCGCCAGCCGGCGATCTGCATCGGCATGCTCAGCGCGGGCAGGATCTGATTCATGTCGCCCTGCAGCGAAACGTGCGCGCGGCGCAGTTTATTCAGTTCGGCAGGGTCGATATCGATGTGAATGACGCTGGCGTGCGGCGCGAAAGTGTCGAGTTTGCCGGTGACGCGATCGTCGAAGCGCGCGCCGACGGCAATCAGCAAATCGCAGGACTGCACCGCCAGGTTGGCGGCTTTGGTGCCGTGCATGCCCAGCATGCCGAGATAAACCTCGCTTTCGCTATCGGCGCTGCCGAGACCTTTCAGCGTGGCGACCATGGGAATACCGGTCTCCTGCGCCATGGCGCGCAGCGCAGGCACCGCCTGCGCCATACCGACGCCGCCGCCGATATAGAGCATCGGCTTATGCGACTGCGCCATCAGCGCGCGCGCCGCTTCGATATGCTGCGCTGAATGGGCGAACGTCTCTTCGACCGGCAGCAGATGCGGAGTCAGCTCGCCGCTGGCGATTTGAATATCTTTAGGGATATCGACCAGCACCGGTCCAGGACGGCCTGACTGGGCGATAGCGAAGGCTTCCGCCATGACGGAAGGCAGCTCATCCAGCGACTCAACCAAAAAGCTGTGTTTGGTGCAGGCCAGCGACAGGCCCAGCACGTCGATCTCCTGAAAGGCGTCGGTGCCGATAAACGCCGACGAAACCTGACCGGTAATCGCCACTACCGGCACCGAATCCATCATCGCGTCGGCCAGGCCGGTGATTAAGTTTGTCGCACCAGGGCCCGAGGTCGCAATGCAGACGCCCGTTTTTCCGGTCGCGCGGGCATAGCCGATCGCCGCGACCACTGCGCCTTGTTCATGACGACACAGTAGGTGTTCCACGCCGCCATCGTAGAGCGCATCGTACACTGGCATGATGGCGCCGCCAGGATAGCCAAATACGGTGTCGACACCCTGCGCGCGTAAAGCCTGAACTACCCACTGTGCACCTGTCATGGTTATTCTCCTGTATCCTTAGGGGAACAACAGAATTTTATGCTACTGCTCATTGTTTGCTCCTCGGTAATCCGCTGATATTTGCTCTGGTCGAAAAAAAACCCCCGGACCTTTCGGTGCGGGGGTTTTTCGAATTCCAGGCTTGATTTTTAAGCCTTTCTTTCTCCAAGCGTAGCCCCGCACGGTGGGTTAATAATCACCACCACGCTAATCACGACTAGGCTAATCACTTGTAGAAGGGCTTTCATCTGTTGTCTGTTTTTTCGTTTGTTCGAAGTAATACCTACAGAGTTATCACAGTTAGCGGTGCGATGACAACTTTTTCCATCTGTTTTTTTTATGACCCTGGCGTCGATAATCAGATATCAGACTGTAAATAAACGCTTATTTCATTCGTGACAAATATTCATCACGTCCGTGACGCAATAATTAAGCCCGCACTTTGTTAAGCAGCTCCAGAAAAAATGTTTTCGGGTGAATCTCTCGCCGCTTTGCTGCGGACTCTGCCGAAAGATGGATTCCTGGCTCTCGCTGTCGCCTTTCGGCCTCGCCATAATCGCCCCGTTAAGGAGCGGTTATGACATTGTCCAGAGTTCTTACCCGAGCGGCGATAGGCGTAGAAGCACCGCTGGTCACCATAGAAGCGCATATCAGCAGCGGCCTGCCCGCGCTGACGCTGGTCGGTTTGCCTGAAACCACGGTGAAAGAGGCGCGCGAACGGGTGCGCAGCGCCATTATTAATAGCGGCTTCAGCTTTCCGGCAAAGCGCATCACCATTAATCTGGCGCCCGCCGACCTGCCTAAAGAGGGCGGACGTTACGATCTGCCGATGGCGCTCGCGATTCTCGTCGCGTCTGAACAGCTTCCTGAGGCGAAACTGGCGCAGCATGAGTTTGTGGGCGAGCTTGCGCTCAACGGCGCGCTCTGCGGCGTTCAGGGGGCGATTCCGGCCGCAATGGCGGCGATGCGGGCCGGACGGCAGCTGATCCTCTCTTCGGAGAATCAGCCGGATGTTGGCCTGATCCAGCATGGCGATACGCTGGTCGCCGCCCATCTGCTGGAAGTCTGCGCCTGGCTGCAAAATCAGGGCGAGCTTGCGCGCGCCCATTATCAGCAGGATCGGTCTGAAGAATCGACGGAAGACCTGAGCGATATCATTGGTCAGGAGCAGGGACGTCGGGCGCTGGAGATTACCGCAGCGGGCGGTCATAACCTGCTGCTGATTGGCCCTCCCGGCACAGGCAAGACCATGCTGGCTACGCGTCTGCCCGGCATTATGCCGCCGCTCAGCGACGCAGAAGCGCTAGAGTGCGCCGCTATCGCCAGCCTGGTAGATAAGGTCCGCCTGCAAAAAGCCTGGCGTAAGCGCCCTTTTCGCTCGCCTCATCATAGCGCGTCGCTTTATGCGCTTATCGGCGGCGGGTCGCTGCCCCGGCCTGGAGAGATTTCGCTGGCGCATAACGGCGTGCTGTTTCTGGATGAGCTGCCGGAATTTGACCGGCGCGTGCTGGATGCGCTGCGGGAGCCTATCGAGTCTGGCGAAATCGCCATTTCCCGCGCCCGCGCGAAAGTGACCTATCCGGCGCGCTTTCAGCTGATTGCCGCCATGAACCCAAGCCCGACCGGCCACTATCAGGGACAGCATAACCGCTGCTCGCCGCAGCAGGTGCTGCGTTATCTGAGCAGACTCTCCGGGCCTTTTCTCGATCGCTTCGACCTGTCGATTGAGGTGCCGCTGCTGCCGAGCGGGACGCTGAGCCAGCGTCCCGAGGCGGGCGAGAGTTCAGCCAGCGTTGGTGAGCGGGTGATGAAGGCGCGTGCGCTGCAAATGGCGCGTGCCGGCAAGATTAATGCGCATATGAGTAACGTCGATATCAAGATGTGGTGCGATATTGCCAGAGAGGATGCGGAATGGCTCGAAGAGGTGCTGAATCAGCTGGGATTATCCGTGCGGGCATGGCAGCGCATTTTAAAGGTGGCGCGGACGATTGCCGATCTGACGGGTGAAGAGAGGATTTTACGAAAACATCTGCAGGAGGCGGTCGCTTATCGCAGCATCGACCGGCTAATGATTCATCTTCACCGCAGCCTGGAATAAAAAATGGGGCTGAATGCCCCATTTTGTTTAGTCATCGCTGTCGCTGTAGTCTTCAACCGTATCCATCTGCGGCTTGCCGCCTGAGAGCGTATGAAAACGTTTCGGGCGCTTAATGCGAGTGGTGTATTTAGACCATACGCGCTCAGCTTCAGTTTGCGGCTCACGCAGACCACGACATACTTCTAAGAAAAGACGCTCTTCTTCCGTAGTCGGCTCACGCTTTGCTAAATCGAGTTCATTAAAAGCGAAACCATGACGTTCCAGCAATTGGGCTTCTTTAATGGTGAAATCACCATGCCGCGAGAAACCGCGCGGATAATGTTTGTTATCAAAGAAACGATTTGTGGTTGAGAAGCTTTCCGCCATCTTACACGCTCCTGATTCTCTTATGGCCGAGCTATTAATGGCGCGGAGTATTAGATAGGCTTGACAGAGTGTAAAACAAAACATTTAAATCTATACGACAAACATTTTTTGGGAGAAAGCTGTGGATACGGAATTACTGAAAACTTTCCTGGAAGTGAGCAGAACTCGCCATTTTGGGCGGGCTGCGGAAGCACTTTACCTCACACAGTCCGCCGTCAGCTTTCGCATCCGTCAGCTGGAGAATCAGCTGGGCGTTAACCTTTTTACTCGTCATCGCAATAACATACGGCTGACGTCGGCGGGAGAGCGCCTGCTGCCCTACGCGGAAAGCCTGATGAGCACATGGATGATGGCGAAAAAAGAGGTTTCGCATACGCAGCAGCACCACGAGCTGTCGATAGGGGCCAGCGCGTCGCTCTGGGAGGCCTACCTGACGCCGTGGCTGCAAACCCTGTATGAGAATCGGGAGAGCCTGCATCTTGAAGCGCGCGTGGCGCAGAGGCATCTTCTGGTTAAGCAGCTTCATGAGCGCCAGCTGGATCTGCTGATCACTACCGAAGCGCCGAAAATGGATGAGCTGACCAGCCAGCAGATCGGCCATATCTCTCTGGCGCTGTTTCGGGCGCGTAAAACCGAGAAGCGAGAGAAGTACGATTATATCAAGCTGGAATGGGGTGCGGACTTTCATCAGCATGAAAGCTATTTGTCAGGCGGCGATGATGTTCCGGTGCTAACCACCACCTCGGCGCACGTGACGCGCGAGCTGCTTTATACCACGGGCGCCTGCGCCTTTTTGCCAGACTACTGGCATAGCCTGTACAGCGATCTTATGGTGATCCCCGATACGCCGGTTGCGGTACGTCCTTTATATGCCGTGTGGCTGCAGAACAGCGATCAGCAGGCGCATATTCGACAGCTGCTTAAGTTTCCGGTACTGGCGCGCTGACATAGCAGGCATAAATGACGAAGAGGCTGACGTTGTCGGCCTTTTTTTGATCTTTTTGCCGAATAAAAAGCAAAAAAAATCCTTTGCCGAAGCAAAGGATTCTTTTTTCTGGCAGGGGCGGAGGGACTCGAACCCCCAACACCCGGTTTTGGAGACCGGTGCTCTACCAATTGAACTACGCCCCTAAAGAGGGTGGCGGTGCGGACGGGACTCGAACCCGCGACCCCCGGCGTGACAGGCCGGTATTCTAACCGACTGAACTACCGCACCACCGAATACTGCTGCTACCAGCGGGGTCTCGCTGATAACCGGTGTCACCCTCGCGGGTGGATACCAATTTGGATGCCTGGCAGTTCCCTACTCTCGCATGGGGAGGCCCCACACTACCATCGGCGCTACGGCGTTTCACTTCTGAGTTCGGCATGGGGTCAGGTGGGACCGCCGCGCTAAGGCCGCCAGGCAAAT
>Ga0209370_1000084_pt1 | contig 233284 bp, 204 predicted proteins | sample AgamicAtPrz_FD_187164 | JGI IMG/M metagenome (GOLD analysis project Ga0209370, IMG submission 187164) | Agave microbial communities from Guanajuato, Mexico - At.P.rz (SPAdes) (version 2) | ecosystem: Host-associated > Plants > Phyllosphere > Phylloplane/Leaf | place: Guanajuato, Mexico...
ATTTGCCTGGCGGCAATAGCGCGGTGGTCCCACCTGACCCCATGCCGAACTCAGAAGTGAAACGCCGTAGCGCCGATGGTAGTGTGGGGTCTCCCCATGCGAGAGTAGGACACTGCCAGGCATCAAACAAACGTTATCAGCGTGACGACTGGTAATGCGCAAATCGCAGAGTGCGATATTGCCGGCATCGAAAGATGCAACGTAAAAGAATCGGTGGAGCGGTAGTTCAGTTGGTTAGAATACCTGCCTGTCACGCAGGGGGTCGCGGGTTCGAGCCCCGTCCGTTCCGCCACTTATTTAATTATGCCTGCTTTATTAGCAGGCATAATGTTAAGCGAGATTTAGGGGCGTAGCTCAGTTGGTAGAGCACCGGTCTCCAAAACCGGGTGTCGCGAGTTCGAGTCTCTCCGCCCCTGCCATATTAAGGACCCTTTGCGAAAGCAAAGGGTTTTTTTTTGCGTATCATTTTTCTTCCTTACCGCTTTGGAATAGAGCGCTTTTGACGCTATATGCCGATGTTTGCCCGATCCTGGTTGCTTCATGTTCCTCCGAACTCTATCCTGCCGGCCTCCTGATTCTTATCTCGTTTTGCATTATCTTCTCTCAGAAGGCGATGAGCGCGTTTTGGCGTGATAGACAGGCATGCCCACGATGACGGCGTTTAAGGCCGCCATAACGCTTTAGGCTGCGGTATTTAAAGGTATTTTAAGTAATTGCCGAATCAAAGGCTGTTGATCGCTGTTTTGCAACCAGACGGCATACAGTGGGCGGATAATCGGCGGGATCTCGGTGGCGGCCACCAACTGTGGATACTCTTTTTCCCACTGGCTGGGCAGGAAAGCACATCCGCCCGTGGTTTCCAACAGCTGACGCGTCAGGTGAGCGGAGGTGGTAGTAAGCACCGGCACGTTATCACCTTCCAGCATGCGGCTTTCCTGTTGGTGGAAGTCGGCTCCCCATTCCAGCTTGATGTAGGGCATGGGGGACTGTTTGTCACGATGCGCGGATGAGAACAGGCGTAATGAGAAATTGCTCAGCTGCTGGCTGGCCAATTCATCCATCTTAGGCGGTTCAGTGGTGATCAGTAAATCGAGCTGCCTTTCATGCAGTTGTTTTACCAAAGAGTGCCTTAATGCCACCCTGGCTTCTAGCTGCAGCGCTTCGCGTTGTTGATAGAGCGCCTGTAGCCAAGGGGTCAGATAGGCTTCCCACAGCGAAGCGGTAGCGCCGATCGACAATTCGGTGTGTTGCAGCGAACGCACGACCTCCTTTTTCGCCAGCTGCCAGGTGTTCATCAGGCTCTCGGCATAGGGCAGAAGCCGCTCGCCGGCAGGCGTCAGGCGGATATTATTGCGATGACGGGTAAATAAATTGGCGCCCAGCTGGTTTTCTAACTGACGGATGCGGAAACTGACCGCGGACTGCGTTAAGTACAAAGATTCTGCGGCTCTGCCAAAGTGACGCGTTCTACTGACCTCCAAAAAGGTTTTCAGTAATTCGGTATCCACACCTATCTCCAAAAAAATTTGTCGTTAAGATTTAAATGTTTTGTTTTACACGCTGTCAAGCCTATCTAATACTCCGCGCCATAAACAGCACGGCCATAAGAGAATTAGGAGCGTGTCAGATGGCGGATAGCTTCACCACGACCAATCGTTTTTTTGATAATAAACATTACCCTCGCGGGTTCTCCCGTCACGGCGATTTCACCATTAAAGAGGCGCAATTGCTAGAGCGCTTCGGCTACGCGTTTAACGAGCTGGACTCGGGCAAACGCCAGCCGGCCACTGAAGAAGAACAACTGTTCGTCGCAGTGTGCCGCGGTGAGCGCGAAGCGGCTACCGAGCAGGAAAAAGTATGGGCTAAATATCTGGCGCGCACACGTCGCCCGAAGAAATTCCATACTCTGTCCGGCGGTAAACCGCAGGCTGACGCAGTAGAAGATTACAGCGACAGCGAAGACTAAAGACGATGGGGCCTGCGGGCCCCATTTTCATTCCAGACTACGATGCAGTTGTAACAGCAGGCGGTCCATGCTGCGATAGCCCAGTGCTTCGCTGAGGTGGCGCCTGTCGAGCTCAGCATCTCCCGCCAAATCCGCCAGCGTGCGCGCCACTTTCAAGATGCGCTGCCAGGCGCGAACCGATAACCCCAGCGCGTTTAACGTCGCTTCCAAAAACTCGGCGTCTGCCGCCTGCAGAACGCAATCCCGTTCCACTTCGCGGTTGCTCAGCAGCGCGTTGACTTTACCGGCTCGTTCAAGTTGCCGGGCGCGTGCCAGCAGCACTCTTTTCCGCACTTGTTCGCTGCTTTCTCCGTGTGTTTTCCGATGACTGAGTGTTCCCGGCGGCAACAGCGGCACTTCGATAGACAGATCGAAACGGTCGAGAAAAGGCCCTGACAGCCGGGCCAGATAGCGCAACACCTGCTGCGGTGAGGCGCGATTGTGCAGCCCCTGATAGTGCCCCGTCGGGCTGGGGTTCATTGCCGCGATCAGCTGCACTCTGGCGGGGAAACAGACCTTGGCGTTGGCGCGTGAAATCACGATCTCGCCGGATTCCAACGGCTCACGCAGCGCATCCAGTACCTTACGCTCGAATTCCGGCAGTTCATCCAGAAACAGCACGCCGTTATGCGCCATCGAGATCTCGCCCGGTCGCGGCAGTGAGCCGCCGCCGACCAATGCCGCCATCGAGGCGCTGTGGTGCGGTGCGCGAAACGGCCTCTGGCGCCATGGTAGGGCAGCGGGAATGTGATGCTGCAAGCTAGCGACCGCCAGACTTTCCAGCGCCTCAGGCTCCGTGAGCGGTGGCAGTAGGCCCGTGAGGCGGCTGGCCAGCATGGTTTTACCGGTGCCCGGCGGCCCAATCAGCAATAGGTTATGCCCGCCGGCGGCGGCGATCTCCAGTGCCCGCTTGGCCTGCTCCTGGCCGATGATATCGCGCAGATCGGCGCTGTCGCAGGCGGTGTCCGCAGCGGGAGGCGTGGCCGCCACCGGCAGTTCGCCCTGGCCGAGCAGAAAGGCGCAGACTTCCAGCAGGTGCCGGGCGGTATGGGAGTGTGACTGCGCGATCAGGCCGACTTCGGCGGCGTTGTCCGTTGAGAGGATCAGTTGCCGCCCGGCATCAGCCGCCGCCAGCGCCGCTGGGATCGCGCCCCTGACCGCGCGCAGTGAGCCGGACAGCGCGAGCTCGCCAAGAAACTCGTAGCGCGCCAACGGTGCGAGGGGCAATTGCTCGGAGGCGGCGAGGATCGCCAGCGCTATCGGCAGATCGTAACGCCCGCCTTCTTTCGGCAGATCGGCGGGCGCCAAATTGACGGTGATGCGCCGGGCGGGAAAGGTGAAACCGTTATTGATCAGGGCGCTGCGCACCCGATCGCGCGCCTCTTTTACCGTGGTTTCCGGCAGGCCGACCAGCGTCAGGCCGGGCAGGCCATTGCTGATATGCACCTCCACCGTCACGGAAGGGGCCTGAACGCCGATGATGGCGCGGCTATAGATTACCGCCAGTGACATATCGCTCTCCTTGCTGAAGGCGACATGATGCGTGATTTATCCGGGGGTTGCGCGCGTTATTGGTGATTTTTCGATGCATTTAGCAGGGTAATCGCTGATTTTCATCGAAATAAATGAGGTTGTGCGAGCCGCCTCGCAACCTGCGGCAATACCCATTAACAATTCGCTGAAGGCTGCAACACATTAGCGGTTCATACGCATTGCAACCATAGGGTTAACGGGTGTATTTAACAATTGATTAAAAGAAAAATCACTTATTTAACAAACCCCGACCGCCGCCGCATTCTGCCCGGCAGCCGCTAAACCTCCTGACTTCGTACTCTACGGTAGGGATAACACTATGTTTGGTTGGACCCCGCTGCAACGCAACGCGGCAATCGCCAGCTTTTCAAGCTGGACGCTCGACGCTTTCGATTTTTTCGTGCTGGTATTCTTACTCAGTGACATCGCGCAATCCTTTCACGTCGGTCTGGAACAGGTGACGTTGGCGATTCTGCTCACGCTGGCGGTGCGCCCGATTGGCGCGCTGATCTTCGGGCGTGCGGCGGAAAAATATGGCCGCAAGCCGATCCTGATGCTGAATATCGTCTTCTTCTCGGTGTTTGAGCTGCTCTCCGCCGCCGCGCCTTCGCTGACGGTCTTCTTGCTGTTGCGGGTGTTGTACGGCGTTGCGATGGGCGGCATCTGGGGCGTGGCGTCGTCGTTGGCGATGGAAACCATACCGGACCGCTCGCGCGGACTGATGTCGGGCATTTTCCAGGCCGGCTATCCGTTCGGTTATCTGCTGGCGGCGGTGGTGTACGGCCTGCTGTTCGAAACGGTCGGCTGGCGCGGCATGTTTGTCATCGGCGCGGCGCCGATCCTGCTGCTGCCGTTTATTTATTATTGCGTGCAGGAGTCGCCGGTGTGGCTGGCGGCGCGTGAACGCAAGGAAAGCTCTGCCTTGCTGCCGGTGTTGAAGAGCCACTGGAAGCTGTGCTGCTATCTGGTGCTGCTGATGGCGACGTTCAATTTCTTCTCCCACGGCACGCAGGATCTGTATCCGGTGTTTCTGAAAGTTCAGCATGGTTTCGATCCAAAAACCGTCAGTATCATCGCCATTAGCTACAATATCGCGTCAATTATCGGCGGCGTTTTCTTCGGTTCGTTGTCGGAAAAGATCGGCCGCAAAAAAGCGATCATCATTGCCGCGCTGCTGGCGCTGCCGGTGATCCCGCTGTGGGCATTTTCCAGCGGTTCGCTGATGTTGGGGATCGGCGCTTTCCTGATGCAGTTCATGGTGCAGGGCGCCTGGGGCGTGGTGCCGACCTACCTGACTGAGCTGGTGCCGGCCAACACCCGCGCGGTGCTGCCGGGGTTCGTGTACCAGCTTGGCAATCTGATCGCCTCGGTCAACGCCACGCTGCAAGCCACCATCGCCGAGCATCATGGGCATAATTATGGCCTGGCGATGGCGATCGTCGCCGGTACGGTGGCGCTGGCGATCGCCCTGTTGGTGTTCTTCGGCAAGGATACGCGCGGCAAGGCGATCACAGACGCGGTGAGAAATCCGGGCGTGCGCGCCAACGTGTGAAATCCGGGCGATTCGCGTGAGGTATGACCAGATTGCGCCGAATAATAACGCAAAAAAAGTGTTGTCATGCCGCGCGCGACTATGGTACCTCTGTAAGCATTAGTTCTGAATGAGCACAGTGAACAAACCCATTATGAAAGCCTTTGCCCAAGTGATTAGCCTAGCCGTGATTAGCGTGGTGGTGATTATTATCCCACCGTGCGGGGCTGCACTTGGACGAAGAAAGGCTTAGCAAACAAGCCGGAATCGCAAGAGAACCCCCGCACCGTCAGGTCCGGGGGTTTTTTATTGGCAAGAGAAAAGTGGAGCAAGGGGCAGAGCATGAAAAACAGAACAAAATCCTGCATTTGTCGAAGTAAGGCGGGGAAATAACTATGAATGGCGCTCAGTGGGTAGTTCAAGCGTTGCGTGCGCAGGGTGTGGATACCGTATTCGGCTATCCGGGCGGGGCAATCATGCCGGTGTACGATGCGCTGTACGACGGCGGCGTGGAACACCTGCTGTGCCGCCATGAACAGGGCGCCGCGATGGCCGCCATCGGCTACGCCCGCGCCACCGGCAAAGTCGGCGTTTGCATCGCCACTTCCGGCCCCGGTGCCACCAACCTGATCACCGGCCTGGCTGATGCGCTGCTCGATTCCGTTCCCGTTGTCGCCATCACCGGTCAGGTGGGTTCCGCGCTGATCGGCACCGATGCCTTTCAGGAGATCGATGTTCTCGGCCTGTCCTTGGCCTGCACCAAGCACAGCTTCCTGGTGGAATCGCTGGACGCCTTGCCGGGCATCATGGCGGAAGCCTTCGCCATCGCCGCAGGCGGCCGCCCTGGCCCGGTGCTGATCGATATCCCGAAAGACATCCAGCTGGCGCAGGGCGATTTGCACCCGCATCTGATGCCGGTCGACGAAGCGCCGGCATTCCCGGCGGCGGCGTTGGCGGAGGCGGCCGAGCTGCTGGCGCAGGCGCACAAACCGATGCTGTACGTCGGCGGCGGCGTGGGCATGGCGCAGGCGGTGCCGGCGCTGCGCGAGTTCATCGCCGTGACCCGCATGCCGAACGTCGCCACCCTGAAGGGGTTGGGCGCGCCGGATGCGCAAGATCCGCTGTACCTCGGCATGTTGGGCATGCACGGCACCAAGGCCGCCAACCTGGCGGTGCAGGAGTGCGATCTGCTGATTGCCGTCGGCGCGCGTTTCGATGACCGCGTGACCGGCAAACTGAACGCCTTCGCACCGCACGCCAAAGTGATCCACATGGATATCGACCCGGCGGAAATGAGCAAGCTGCGCCAGGCGCATGTGGCCCTGCAAGGCGATCTGAAAGCGTTGCTGCCGGCGTTGCAGCGCCCGCTGAACATCGCCCCCTGGCAGCAGCAGGTGACGGCGCTGAAAGCCGACCACGCCTGCCGCTACGATCACCCCGGCCAGCCGATCTACGCGCCGCTGTTCTTGCGCCAGCTGTCCGCCCGCAAGCCGGCCAACAGCGTAGTGACCACCGACGTGGGCCAGCACCAGATGTGGAGCGCGCAGCACATGACGTTCGAACGCCCGGAGAATTTCATCACCTCCAGCGGCCTCGGCACCATGGGGTTCGGCGTGCCGGCGGCAGTAGGCGCCCAGATCGCGCGCCCGCAAGATACGGTGATCTGCGTCTCGGGCGATGGCTCCTTCATGATGAACGTGCAGGAACTGGGCACCATCAAGCGCAAACAGCTGCCGCTGAAGATCGTACTGCTGGACAACCAGCGCCTCGGAATGGTGCGCCAATGGCAGCAGCTGTTCTTCGACGGCCGCTACAGCGAAACCAACCTGTCCGATAACCCCGATTTCCTGATGCTGGCCGCCGCCTTCGGCATTCCCGGCCAGCGCATCAGCCACAAGGATCAGGTGGAGGGCGCGCTCGAGGCGCTGTTCAACACCGAAGGCCCTTATCTGCTGCAGGTCTCTATCGACGAACTCGAAAACGTCTGGCCGCTGGTGCCGCCGGGCGCCGGCAACGAAACCATGTTGGAGGAAATATCATGATGCAGCATCAACTCTCGATCCAGGCGCGTTTTCGCCCCGAAATGTTAGAGCGCGTATTGCGGGTCGTGCGTCATCGCGGCTTTCAGGTTTGTGCTATGAATATGGTTTCCCCGGCCAACGCCGACAGCATCAATATCGAATTGACCGTTGCCAGCCCGCGTCCGGTTGCCCTGTTGTCATCTCAATTAAGTAAACTGATGGACGTCTCCTGCGTCGAGATCCAGCAGCCAACATCACAACAAATACGCGCCTGAGGCGCCGAGAAGGATAAATAACAATGACAAAGAAAGCCGATTACATTTGGTTCAATGGTGAGATGGTTCCCTGGGCCGAGGCCAAAGTGCACGTGATGTCGCACGCGCTGCATTACGGTACGTCGGTATTTGAGGGGGTGCGCTGCTACGACTCGCACTTGGGGCCGGTAGTGTTCCGTCATCGCGAGCATATGCAGCGCCTGCACGATTCGGCGAAAATCTACCGCATGCCGGTTTCGCAAAGCGTTGACGAACTGATGGAAGCCTGCCGCGCCACGCTGCGCAAGAACAACCTGGTCAGCGCGTACATCCGCCCGCTGGTGTTCGTCGGCGATGTCGGCATGGGCGTCAACCCGCCGGCCGGTTACAAAACGGACGTGATTATCGCGGCGTTTCCTTGGGGCGCTTATCTGGGTGAAGAAGCGCTGGATCAAGGCATCGACGCGATGGTCTCCTCCTGGCACCGCGTCGCACCAAACACCATCCCCACCGCGGCCAAGGCCGGCGGCAACTATCTTTCCTCTCTGCTGGTGGGCAGCGAAGCGCGTCGCCACGGCTATCAGGAAGGCATTGCGCTCGACGTGCACGGCTACATTTCCGAAGGGGCGGGCGAGAACCTGTTTGAAGTGAAAGACGGCGTGATTTACACCCCGCCGTTCACCTCTTCGGCGCTGCCGGGCATCACCCGCGACGCGATCATCAAGCTGGCGAAAGACATGGGCTTCGAAGTGCGTGAGCAGGTGCTGTCGCGCGAATCGCTGTACCTGGCCGACGAAGTGTTCATGTCCGGCACCGCGGCGGAAATCACGCCGGTGCGCAGCGTGGACGGCATTCAGGTCGGCATCGGCAAATGCGGCCCGGTGACCAAACAGATCCAGCAGGCGTTCTTCGGCCTGTTCAGCGGCAAGACAGAAGACAAATACGGCTGGCTGGATCCGGTCAATCCGTAACGACAAGACAGACAGATAAGAATATCCAGGCGGTTCGTTCGCCGCCTGTCATAAATACATTTGGAGTGAAAAGAGCATGCCTAAGTACCGTTCCGCCACCACCACCCACGGCCGCAACATGGCGGGTGCCCGCGCATTGTGGCGCGCGACCGGGATGACCGACGCCGATTTCGGCAAGCCGATCATCGCCGTGGTCAACTCCTTTACCCAGTTCGTGCCGGGCCACGTGCATCTGCGCGATCTGGGCAAACTGGTCGCCGAACAGATCGAAGCCTCCGGCGGCGTGGCCAAAGAGTTCAACACCATCGCGGTGGATGACGGCATCGCCATGGGCCACGGCGGCATGCTCTATTCCCTGCCGTCGCGCGAACTGATCGCCGACTCGGTCGAATACATGGTGAACGCCCACTGTGCCGATGCGATGGTGTGCATCTCCAACTGCGACAAGATCACCCCGGGCATGCTGATGGCGGCGTTGCGCCTGAATATCCCGGTGATCTTCGTCTCCGGCGGCCCGATGGAAGCCGGCAAGACCAAACTCTCCAATCAGATCATCAAGCTGGATCTGGTGGACGCGATGATCCAGGGCGCGAACCCGAACGTCAGCGACGCCGACAGCGAGCAGATCGAGCGTTCCGCCTGCCCGACCTGCGGTTCCTGCTCCGGCATGTTCACCGCCAACTCGATGAACTGCCTGACCGAAGCGCTGGGCCTGTCGCAGCCGGGCAACGGCTCGCTGTTGGCGACTCACGCCGATCGCAAAGCGCTGTTCCTCAACGCCGGCAAGCGCATCGTCGAGTTGACCAAACGCTATTACGAGCAGGACGACGAAAGCGCGCTGCCGCGCAATATCGCCAACAAGGCGGCGTTTGAAAACGCCATGACGCTGGATATCGCCATGGGCGGCTCGACCAACACTGTGCTGCACCTGCTGGCTTCGGCGCAGGAAGGCGAGGTGGACTTCACCATGGAAGACATCGATCGCCTGTCGCGCAAAGTGCCGCACTTGTGCAAGGTGGCGCCGAGCACGCAGAAATACCATATGGAAGACGTGCACCGCGCCGGCGGCGTAATCGGCATCCTCGGCGAGCTGGATCGCGCCGGCTTGCTGAACCGCGAGGTGAACAATGTGCTGGGGCTGACCCTGCCGCAGACGCTGGAAGCCTACGACGTGATGCTGACCCGCGACGAAAGCGTCAAGAAAATGTACTCCGCCGGGCCGGCCGGTATCCGCACCACGCAGGCATTCTCTCAGGACTGCCGCTGGGATTCGCTGGACACCGACCGCAAGGAAGGCTGCATCCGCACCCGTGAGCACGCCTACAGTCAGGACGGCGGGCTGGCGGTGCTGTACGGCAACCTGGCGGAAAACGGCTGCATCGTCAAAACCGCCGGCGTCGACAAGGAAATCCTCACCTTCCGCGGCCCGGCCAAAGTCTATGAAAGCCAGGATGATGCGGTAGAAGCTATCCTCGGCGGCAAAGTGGTGGCGGGCGACGTGGTCGTTATCCGTTACGAAGGGCCGAAAGGCGGGCCGGGCATGCAGGAAATGCTTTACCCAACCACCTACCTGAAATCGATGGGGCTGGGCAAGGCGTGCGCGCTGATTACCGATGGGCGTTTCTCCGGCGGCACCTCCGGGCTGTCCATCGGCCACGCCTCGCCGGAGGCGGCCAACGGCGGCCTGATCGCCCTGGTGCAGGACGGCGACATGATCGCGATCGACATTCCGCATCGCGGTATCCGGCTGGATGTCAGCGAGCAGGAGCTGGCGGCGCGGCATGAGGCGGAACTGGCGCGCGGCGATGCGGCCTGGACGCCGAAAAACCGCGAACGTCAGGTGTCCTTCGCGCTGCGCGCCTACGCCTCGTTGGCCACCAGCGCCGACAAAGGCGCGGTGCGCGACAAGAGCAAACTGGGGGGATAAGCAGCATGGCGGTCTCTCAACCCCTACCCAGCGCCCCCTGCGGCGCGGAATATCTGCGAGCGGTACTGCGCTCGCCGGTCTACGAGGTGGCGCAGGTCACCCCGTTGCAGGCCATGAGCAAAATCTCTTCGCGCCTCGGCAACACCATTTTGGTGAAGCGCGAAGATCGCCAGCCGGTGCACAGCTTCAAGCTGCGCGGGGCCTATGCGATGATTGCCGGGCTGGACGAAGAGCAGAAGGCGCGCGGCGTCGTAACGGCTTCGGCCGGCAACCACGCGCAGGGCGTCGCCTTCTCCGGTAAACGGCTGGGGATCAAAACGCTGATCGTGATGCCGGTGTCCACCGCGGACATCAAGGTGGATGCGGTGCGCGGTTTCGGCGGCGAAGTGCTGCTGCACGGCGCCAATTTCGACGAGGCGAAAGCGAAGGCGATCGAGCTTTCCCAACAGCAGGGCATGACCTTCGTGCCGCCGTTCGATCATCCGATGGTGATCGCCGGGCAGGGCACGCTGGCGATGGAGCTGCTGCAGCAAGACGCGCATCTGGATCGGGTCTTCGTGCCGGTCGGCGGCGGCGGCCTGGCCGCCGGGGTGGCGGTGCTGATCAAGCAGCTGATGCCGCAGATCAAAGTGATCGGCGTCGAAGCGGAAGACTCCGCCTGCCTGCGCGCGGCGCTGGATGCCGGCCACCCGGTGGATCTGGCGCGCGTCGGGCTGTTCGCCGAAGGCGTGGCGGTGAAGCGCATCGGCGACGAAACCTTCCGACTGTGCCGTGAGTATCTGGACGACGTAATCACTGTGGACAGCGACGCCATTTGCGCAGCGGTCAAAGATCTGTTCGAGGACGTGCGTGCCATTGCCGAACCTTCCGGCGCGCTGGCGCTGGCGGGGCTGAAAAAGTACGTGCAGCAGCACAACATTCAGGGCGAGCGTCTGGCGCACGTGCTGTCCGGCGCCAACCTCAACTTCCACGGGCTGCGCTACGTTTCCGAACGTTGCGAACTGGGCGAACAACGCGAAGCGCTGTTGGCGGTAACCATTCCGGAACAGCAGGGCAGCTTCCTCAAGTTCTGCCAACTGCTGGGCGGCCGCTCGGTGACCGAATTCAACTACCGCTACGCCGATGCCGATAACGCCTGCATTTTCGTCGGCGTGCGTCTGACGCGCGGCCACGCCGAACGGCGGGAGATCATCGACGAACTCAACGCCGACGGTTATCAGGTGGTGGATCTGTCGGACGACGAGATGGCCAAGCTGCACGTGCGCTACATGGTGGGCGGGCGTCCATCGAAGCCGCTGCGCGAACGGCTGTACAGCTTTGAGTTTCCGGAGTCGCCGGGCGCGCTGCTGAAGTTCTTGCAGACGCTGGGCACGCACTGGAACATTTCGCTGTTCCACTATCGCAGCCACGGCACCGACTTCGGCCGGGTGCTGGCGGCCTTCGAGCTGGCGCAAAGCGAGCCGGAATTCGAGCGGCACCTGCAGGCGTTGGGCTACGATTGCCACGACGAAACCGACAACCCGGCGTTCCGCTTCTTTTTGCAGGGGTGAGTCGGATTGATAAGTAACCGTGACGCATTAGTCAGTTTATGGGTTGCGCGGTTGTGATTTTGTCGTGCATTTTTATACTGCCAAGACTTCTGACGTATAGGGATGCACGACAATGAAAACTGCTTTTTCTACGCCGTTCGGTTCTCCCGAAGACGATTTGACCAACGCCGAGTTTGCCCGCCTGTTGGGTAATACCGGCGTACAAGAATTCTATCGCGATATTAATCTGCAAGCCTTGCAGGACTCGCTGGACTGCAGCCTCGCCTTTCATGGCGTGGGGATTATTTTTTCCGACGGGCAAAACTCATTTTTAGTCCGCCCGACGCAGCACACCGGTTACTCGAACGCTTCGCAGGTTACCCACGTGGTCATCAGCAAAACGGTGGCTCATACCTCGCGCGTTGCCGCGACCAATACGCTGTCGGAAGCGCTGAGCAAACCCAGCGTCAGCAAAGAGCTGGCCTCGGCCGCGCTGTCGTGTGGAACGCTGCTGGTATCGGTCTTTTTACTGGCGTCGGGCAGCGTCGCCGTGCCGTTTACCGGCGGCACCAGCTCGGCGGTGGCTTATCTGGGCTATGCCGGTATGGCCGCCAGTGCGTTGCAATGCGGCAATGGGCTATACCGCGTCAACAAGCTTTATGACGGGAAAGGCGATGAATTGGCTCAGCTCGACTCTGAGCAGTGGTATATCGCCACCAGCACCGTACTCGATGTGATCTCGCTGGCCAGCGCGGGGGCCGCCCTGAAGGAAGCGACGATGACCTACCGCGCCATGCGCCGCATTTCGGCGCGCAAGGCGACGGAATGGCTGAAAAGCATGCCCCGCAGCGAAAGGAAGCGGCTGACCGAAAACATCATTCGGGCGGAAAATCCGGGAATTTCCAATAACGTCTTGAAAGAGATGGTGAAGAACGGCTTATACCCGAAGCGCTACCCGACGGAAGCGATCCAAAACGGGCTGCGCCAGCAATTGCATTCGGCGCTCAATAACTCATTGACGTTCGTGGGCAGCGGCATCAGCGGCACCCTGTCTGCGCCGGTGAATGTGAAAACCACCGGGCAGTATTTTGTGGGCATTATGCAGAAATTGCCGCAGATGGTGAGGTAATGGCGGACTGGATGATTAAACGCCTGATCGCACAAGGCCGCGTGATGGAACGCCAAATCGCGGCGCGCGATGGCGCGCTTTTCGCCGGTGTGGATGCGCAGCTCGAGCAGCATTTCCTGACGCCGGGCCAGCGGCTGTCGCCGCCGGGCGTCGGCAATGTCATGTTGCTGATGGTATGCCTGACGCTGGGGCTGGCGGGCGTGATGGGCCTGGCCACGGACGTGGCAGCCGCCTGGAGCGGCAAGACTTCCGCCGCCGTTCTCATGGGCAGCGGCGCGATCGTGGCGGTGTGGATGACGTTGATCCTGTTCCAACTGGTGCAGGGTAAAAACAGCGGGGTGGTATTGCTGCAATATTACCTTGGCATGCTCGGCCTGTTTTGCCTTGGCGCCGCGGCGGCGTGGGCGGCGGGGATGACCGGCATCGCCACTGTCGCCATGCTGCTGGGGGGCGTGGTTGGCGGGGCGCTATTCAGCAACCGGGCGGCGTTCTCTCTCTATGTCGCCTATTTTCGCACGCGTCGGCGCGTATTTATCAAACGCCGTTGGCAGAGAGAAGATCTGCGCAACACCCGATAAACCGTCAGAACGGAAAAACTTATGACGCAACCCTTCTCCGGCTTTAGCCAGCAGGGTCTGAATTTCCTGCAGCAGGTGCGGATCGAGAACGATAAGGCGTGGTTCGACGGCAACCGCGACATCTACGATCGCGAGCTGCTGGCGCCGTTTCGCGCGCTGGTGGAGCAGCTGGCTCCCGGCATGCTAGCGATCGATCCGCTGTTCGAGACTCGCCCGGCGATTGGCAAAACGCTGTCGCGCATTCATCGCGATACGCGCTTTTCACATGACAAATCGCGCTACCGCAGCCGCATGTGGCTGACGTTCAAGCGCCCGAGTAAAGACTGGAAAGACGCGCCGGTTTACTTTTTCGAACTGGGGCCGGACATGCTGCGCTATGGGCTCGGCTACTACAGCGCCAACAAGCCGACCATGGATCTGTTCCGCCATACGCTGAGGCAGCGGCCGCAGCCTTTCCTTGAGGTGGCCGCCTGCTGCCGGCCGCCGTTCGAGCTGGTGGGTGAGAGCTACAAGCGCCCGCTGGTGAAGGAACAGGCGGCGGAGATCGCCACCTGGTACAACCGCAAGTCGTTTGCGGTGATGGTGACCGACAGCGAAGTGGAAAAGCTGTTCAGCGCCGATCTGGCGCCGCTGCTGGCCGGGGCATTTTTGCAGCTTGAGCCGCTCTACCACTGGCTGATGCAGGTAGAGACGATGAAGCAGATCGACCCGGCGGATCTGTAAACCCCGCGTCAGCGGGGATGCAGCAAGCGCCAAAAGGCGTCGATCAGCGGATCGCTGAGGCGCTTTTTCTGGACGCAGACCCCCAGCTCGAACGGTTCGACCATCGAGATGTTATCCAGCTGCGAGATGCGGTTGCGTACCGGCTCCGGGCTGTTGTCCACCACTACGCTCGGGATCAGTGCGATGCCGCAGCCCAGAGCGACCATCGACACGATGGCTTCGTGGCCGCCGACGGTGGCGTAAATCAGCGGATTGCTGATGCGATGGCGGCGGAACCACAGCTCGATGCGTTTTCGCGAAGGGCCGTGCTCCGGCAGGATGAACGGGATCTCGGCCCAGTCGGGCCTGTCGGCGAACGCCTGGCTGCGCACCGCGCAGGGCAGCGCCGGCGCGATCAGCACCAGCGGGATTTCGCCGATTTTGGCGAACGCCACGCTGGCGGGCAGCGTTTCCGGCCGGCCGGCGATGCCGAGATCGGCCTCGTTGGATTGCACCTTGTCGACCGCATCGGCGGCGTCGCCGGTGGTCAGCTTAATCTCCACCAGCGGGTGCTGCGCGCGAAAGCGATCGAGGATCGGCGGCAGGTGGCTGTACGCCGCGGTCACCGAGCAGAACAGCCGCAGTTCGCCGCTGAGCGAAGGGCCGTGCTGGCCGAGCGAGTGCTTCAGCTGCTGATATTGCAGCAGCGTTTGCTGGGCGAATTCTTTCAGCTGTTCGCCGGCGTCGGTCAGCTGCACGGTGCGGTTATCGCGCAGGAACAGCGGCTGCCCGAGGATCTCTTCCAGCCGCTGGATCTGGCGGGAGAGCGTCGACGGGCTGACGTGCATCGCCTTGGCGGTGCGCCCGAAGTGATGGCTTTCGGCCAGATGCAGGAACAGCTTTAAATCACGTAAATCCATATCGATACGCTCGCAGTGAGAGTGTTGCATAAATTGCAATGCCACGTTCTTAATATATCAATTTAAGCAACGCATTTCCTGTTATACATTGAGTTTAACGAATCTCCGCACAGACAGGGCGGGGAATGAAAATAACAATGCAAGACAACATCAAACCGGAGTACCACCATGGCTAACTATTTCAACACATTGAACCTGCGTCAGCAGTTGGCGCAATTGGGTAAATGCCGCTTTATGGCGCGCGACGAATTTGCTGACGAAGCCGGCTACCTGAAAGGTAAAAAAGTGGTGATTGTCGGCTGTGGCGCCCAGGGCCTGAACCAGGGGCTGAACATGCGCGACTCCGGCCTGGACGTCGCCTATGCCCTGCGCAAAGAAGCGATCGACGAGAAGCGCGCTTCCTGGCGCAAGGCGACCGAAAACGGCTTCAAGGTCGGCACCTACGAAGACCTGATCCCGCAGGCGGATCTGGTGGTCAACCTGACGCCGGACAAGCAGCACTCTTCCGTGGTGCGTGCGGTGCAGCCGTTGATGAAAGACGGCGCGGCGCTGGGTTACTCCCACGGCTTCAACATCGTTGAAGTGGGTGAGCAGGTGCGTAAAGACATCACCGTGGTGATGGTCGCGCCGAAATGCCCGGGCACCGAAGTGCGCGAAGAGTACAAGCGCGGCTTCGGCGTGCCGACCCTGATTGCGGTTCACCCGGAAAACGATCCGAAAGGCGAAGGCATGGCGATCGCCAAGGCCTGGGCGGCGGCGACCGGTGGCCACCGCGCCGGCGTGCTGGAGTCCTCCTTCGTCGCCGAAGTGAAATCCGACCTGATGGGCGAGCAGACCATTCTGTGCGGCATGCTGCAGGCGGGTTCGCTGCTGTGCTTCGACAAGCTGGTTGCTGAGGGCACCGATCCGGCTTACGCCGAGAAACTGATTCAGTTCGGCTGGGAAACCATCACCGAAGCGCTGAAGCAGGGCGGCATCACCCTGATGATGGATCGCCTGTCCAACCCGGCCAAGCTGCGTGCCTATGCGCTGTCCGAACAGCTGAAAACCATCATGGCGCCGCTGTTCCAGAAGCACATGGACGACATCATCTCCGGCGCTTTCTCCAGCGGCATGATGGCCGACTGGGCGGAAGACGACGTGAAATTGCTGACCTGGCGCGAAGAGACCGGCAAAACCGCGTTCGAGAATGCGCCGCAATTTGAAGGCAAAATCAGCGAGCAAGAGTACTTCGATCACGGCGTGCTGATGGTGGCGATGGTGAAAGCGGGCGTTGAGCTGGCGTTCGAAACCATGGTCGATGCCGGCATCATCGAAGAGTCGGCTTACTACGAGTCGCTGCACGAGCTGCCGCTGATCGCCAACACCATTGCGCGTAAGCGTCTGTATGAAATGAACGTGGTTATCTCCGATACCGCAGAGTACGGCAACTACCTGTTCGCCAACGCGGCGGTGCCGTTGCTGAAGGACTTCATGACCACCCTGCAGGCGGGCGATTTGGGCAAAGCCGTGGCGGGTACGGCGGTGGACAACGCGCAGCTGCGTGACGTGAACGAAGCGGTGCGCAGCCACCCTATCGAAACCGTCGGCCGCAAACTGCGTGGCTACATGACCGACATGAAACGCATCGCCGTTGCGGGCTGATTTCCCGCAAGGCAAAGCACACAGAGCCGGCAGCGATGCCGGCTTTTTTTATGCCTACGGTGGCGTGATCAATTGCCGTTCGAGGCAGCGCCGGATCGCGTGTTTGGCGTTGGCGACCCCCAGCTTACGCACCGCATTGCCGATGTGAAACTTCACCGTGCCGGTTTTTATCCCCAGGATCAGCGCGATCTCATGGTAGGTTTTGCCCTGGCTGGCCCAGTAGAGGATTTCCCCTTCGCGCGGCGAGAGCCGGTCTGTCCGGCTCGCCTCGGCGCTGGCCAAGGCCAGAGCGTGCTGGTGGGTATCGACCAATACCATCTGCAGGCTGGCCCTCTCGTCTTCCATCAGCTGCCGCAGTTCGGCGTCATCGGCTGCCGTGGCGCTGATCGACAAGATCGCCAGGTTGTTGTCGTGATCGTGCAAAACAAAGCTGCAGCCGTGCACGATGTCGTACTCCCGCGCCTGGCTGAAGATCTTCCGGTAATGCCGATCCTCGGTGGTGACGGGGGTGTCGTGCCACATAAAGGGCGCGCAGCGACTATGGGCGGCGCGCACGACGGGATCGATGCGCTGATAGCGATTGGCGCTGTAGATGTCCAGCCATTCTTGCGGGTAGCTCGAGACCAGCAGATGGCGATCGGGAAGGTGTTTGTTGAAGGTCAAATAAGCGTATTTGAATTGGCTGAAGGCGTGCAGTCGGCCGTCAAGATGCAGTCTTGCGGCGACGGCGTTGGTGAATGTGACGGTCATTGGTAACCTCCCTGTCGTTCGCGGCTCAGCCCGACCTGCACCAAAGTCCAGCTAGTCAGTGCGGCGGATTGAAATTTATACTCGGCTAATAAATTCAAAAAGGCAGCAATGCCAAGACCCGAGCTTAGCAGCTCTGGGCGGAAATAAGCCAACGCCAGGGAAATTCTTTCAATCATCCTCTCATCAATGCTTCTGGGATCTATTGTGCGGGCGGCGAGGCTACTTCGCCGCCGCCTTATTGGCTATGCGGGCATCGCCGCTGCGGGAATGATGGCGCCGCGGTGTTGGATCACCGTTGCGGCGAGCAGGTGGCCGCGCTGCGCCGCCTGTTGGGCGCTGCCGCCGTTCAGGCGTTCCGCCAGATAACCGGCGCTGAAAGAGTCGCCTGCCGCGGTGGTATCCACCACGCGCTCCGGCGGCAGCGCGATCGCCGGTACCTCAAGCCGCTCTCCCTCCGCGCTGAACACCAGGCAGGCATCCGCGCCGCGTTTGATAGCGATCTCGCCGACGCCGAGCGCCTGCGTGCGCGCCACCACCTGTTCAACCGGCTGTGCTCCCCACAGCGACTCTTCGTCATCCAGCGTCAGGAAGGCGATGTCGGTGCAGGCCAGCACCTCACGGTAGGCCTGCTGCGTTTCCTCACGGCTGTGCCACAGGCGCGGGCGATAGTTATTGTCGAAGATAACCTGGCCGCCGTTGGCGCGGCAGCGGCGCAACAGCGCCAGCAGCTTCGTGCGGTCGGCAGGTGCGAGGATCGCCAGGCTAATGCCGCTGAGATACAGGTAATCGAACTGGGCCAGCCGGGCGCACAGTGCGTCGGCCTGGGGACCCGCCAGCCAATACCGGGCGGCGGCGTCGTTGCGCCAGTAGTAGAAGGTGCGTTCGCCGGCGGCGTCGGTTTCGATCACGTACAGGCCCGGCAGTTTGTTTTCCAACCGCTGAATCAGCCCGGTCTCGATCTTCTCCTGCCGCCAGGCCTGCAGCATCTCGCCGCTGAAGCTGTCGGTGCCGAGCGCGGTGACGTAATGCACCTGCAGCGTCTGTTCCGGCATTTGGCGGGCGAGGTAGACGGCGGTGTTGAGGGTATCGCCGCCAAAGCCGCGCGTCAGCTGTGCGCCCTGCTGCGACAGTTCGATCATGCATTCGCCGATCACGGCGAGATTTCGGATAGTCATCGTCAATAAGCCCTGGCTAAAGAAGAAGCAACAACCGCCAGTCTCCACGCAAGGCGGTGAGGGAGTCAATAAATTAAAACGGTGTTTTGATTTTTTTATGATCGCGATCGGCCCATGCCAAAACAGGGTGAAGAAGAAACCGTGCGGCAATTCGTGCTTAAAGTTTTGCGCGGCGCGGCCGATAAGCTGGGTAAAGAAACAGCGGCAGCGCTCTCACTTCCCCGCCACGGCGATAGTACCGATGATAACCAACCTGATCTCGGGTCTGCTGGCGCCCTGTTTTGCCCTCTATGCCTGCGCCAAATCGCGGCGCTACTGGCGGCAATGCCGGCGCTTGTATACCTTCCAGCCGATTTATCGCACCAGCGGCGCGCTGCTGGCGGTGGAACTGCTGACGGCGGTATATCACCCGAATGAACCGGACAAACGGCAATCCCCGGAACAGTATTTTTCCTCGCTCGGCGTCGCCCAGCGTTTGCGGGTGATCCAGGAACAGCTGGCGTTGTTGCAGCGCTGGCAGGCATTGTTCATTCGCCACGCGGTGATGGTGTCGGTCAATATCGACGGCATGGCGCTGCAAGCGTTGCAGCGCCATAGCGAGCTGCAGCGGCAGATTGCCGAGATGCCCTATCTGCGCTTCGAGCTGGTGGAGCACGCCGAAACGGCGTCAAACCGCCCGTTGCACCAGATGGTCGGCGGCGAACGACTGTGGCTGGACGATTTCGGCAGCGGGCTGGCCAACTTCTCCGCCGTCGGCGCCTGGCGCTATCAATACATCAAGGTAGCGCGCGAATTGTTCACCTTGCTTAAACAGTCTGAAGAGGGTGTGCAGCTGCTCGGCACCCTGATCAAGATGATGAACCAGCACAGCGACGGGGTGATCGTCGAAGGCGTGGAAACCGAGCAGGAGTGGCGGCTGGTACAGCGTTCCGGCGCGTTGGCCGCGCAGGGTTACTATCTTTCCCGCCCGGCATGCTTTGAAACTTTACACAGCGTACCGACGCTGTTCGCCGCGCCCGGCGCGCCGGCGTGAACTCCGGCCTATCCTCAGCTAATCTTAAACGGGGCTGCTCATTCCTTTTCCTTTCATTCGGCAGCCCGGTTTATGTGCTGAGGGAGCCCTATGACAAGAACAGGAAAGGTTTTCAGCTGGCTGGGCGGCATTGTGCTGCTGGCGATCGCCGCGCTGGCGATCTTCATCGCTACCTTCGACTGGAATCGACTCAAGCCCACCATCAACGACAAAGTGTCGGCCGAACTGCGGCGGCCGTTCGCCATCCGCGGCGATCTGGGCGTCGACTGGTCGCGTAACCGGGATGAGGGCGGCTGGCGCGCCTGGGTGCCCTGGCCGCATATTCACGCCGAAGACGTGTGGCTGGGTAACCCGAAAAACATGCCCGGCGACAGCATGGTGGCGCTGCAGCGCATCGACGCCAGCATCGCACCGCTGGCGTTGCTGAAGAAAGAACTGCTGATCCCGCGCATTTGGCTCAAGCAGCCGAATGCGTCGTTGCAACGCCTGGCCAACGGCGACAACAACTGGACGTTTGACCTGGCCGCTGGCCAGGATCCGCAGCAACCGCCTTCCGACTGGTCGTTCACCGTTCACGACATCGTGTTCGACAAGGGGCAGATCGCCTTTAAAGACGCCACGCTGAAGGCGGACTTCCGTGCCGTCATCGATCCGCTCGGCAAACCGCTGCCGTTCAGTGAAGTGACCGGCAAACAGAGCAGCGGCAAGGCCGCCACTCCTGACTACGTCTTCGGTTGGCAGGTCAAGGGCAAATACAACGGCGAGCCGCTGAGCGGCAGCGGCAAGATTGGCGGCATGTTGTCGCTGCAGAGCGCCGATCTGCCGTTCCCGCTGCAGGCCGACGTGCGCTCCGGCAGCACCCGGGTGGCGGTGGCGGGCACCTTGACCGATCCGCTGAACCTCGGCGGCCTGGACGTGCAGCTGAAATTTTCCGGCGAAAGCCTGGGTAATCTCTATGGCCTGACCGGCGTGCTGCTGCCGAACACGCCGCCGTATGCGACCGATGGCCATCTGATTGCCCGCCTGCATCAGCCGGGCGGCGCCGTGTTCGAATATCAGAAATTCGACGGCAAAATCGGCGACAGCGACATTCACGGCGATTTGAAATACGTTGCCGGTAAGCCGCGGCCGACGCTGAGCGGCGCGGTGAGCTCCCGGCAGCTGAAGTTGGCGGATCTGGCGCCGCTGATCGGCGCGGACTCCAACGCCGCCAAAGCCGGGCGCGGCGAGAAGAGCCGCCAGCCGGCGGATAAAGTGCTGCCGGTCGAACAGTTCGATACGCAAAGCTGGCGCAAGATGGATGCGGACGTGAAGTTTGCCGCCGCACGCATCGAACGCGGCAGCGATTTGCCGCTGAGCGATCTGGCCACGCATCTGAAGCTGAACAATGGCGAACTGCGGCTGGATCCGCTGCGCTTCGGCATGGCGGGCGGCAGCCTGAATGCCGTGGTGCGCCTCGACGGCGGCAAAAAGCCGATGCGCGGCCAGGTGGATATGCACGCGCGCAAACTCCAGCTCAAACAGCTGTTACCGAACGTGGCGGCGATGAAGCGCAGCCTCGGGCAGATGAACGGCGACGCCAGGCTGACGGGCAGCGGCAATTCGGTAGCCGAGCTGCTGGCGACCAGCAACGGCGACCTGCGCCTGTTGATCAATAACGGGGTGATCAGCCGCAGTCTGATGGAGATCCTCGGTCTGAACGTCGGCAACTATCTGGTGGCGCAGCTGTTCGGTGACGATGTGGTGGGCATCAACTGCGCGGCGGCGGATGTCGGCATCCGCAACGGCGTCGCCGCGCCACGGCTGTTCGTGTTCGACACCGAGAATGCGGTGATTAACATCACCGGCAACACCAACCTCGCCACCGAACGGCTGGATTTGTCCATCGATCCGGAAAGCAAGGGGATGCGCGTGCTGACCCTGCGCTCGCCGCTGTACGTGAAAGGCACCTTCAAGCACCCCGACGCCGGCGTCAAAGCCGGGCCGCTTATCGCCCGCGGCGCGGCGGCGGTGGCGTTGGGCGCGGTGCTGACGCCGGCGGCGGCGCTGCTGGCGCTGGTTTCACCCAGTGAAGGCGGCGAGGAGAACCAGTGCGGGCAGATCCTGCGGGAGATGAAAGGCAAAAAATAGTCAGGCGCGCGGCGGCGGCGTGAGCAGCCGGCAGTCGTGATCCTGGATCTCTTCCGCCGAGGCCAGGGTAAACGGCAGCAGGCTGCGCTCGGTCGCCAGCAGCAGGAAATCGCCGTCCGGCAGCGCGGTCATCGCCAGGCCGAAGCTGCCCATGCGCCCTTCGGCGCGCGGCAGGCCGGAAGCCAACAGGCGGAAGGCGCCCTGTTGTTCCAGTTCGGCGGGGGTCACCCGCCGCCCCAGATAGTCATGCCCCAACAGGCCGCCGGGCAGCGGTTGCCATTGATCGATAAAATCGGGGCCGATCTGCGCCAGCCGCTGTTTGACCGCCGGCAACAGGCAGGAGATATGAATATGCAGCTGGTTTTGCGTGCGGCCATATTCCGAGTTGATCGCCAGTGAAATATCGCCGTCGTCGATCGGTTTGCCATAGCGTTTCGCCATCACGTGGCGCGCGCGCCAGGCCTGGTCGAAGAAATTCGGCGTGGCGGCGTCCAGCACCGCCGGGCTTTCTATCCCGCTGATTTTGGCGCTGGGCATCAGCAGGTATTGCAGCGGTCCGTTGCGATCTTTAAACACCACGAAGCCGGCCGGCACATCCACCTGCGCGCAGGGCGCCGGGTTGTCATGCGCCTGCTGATTGGGCAGACATTGCTGGCTGACGATGCGCCACAGCGCATCGGGATGATCAGGCTTCAACCCGTAATAGAGCGCGATGGCGAGAACCGCCAGCAGCGCAACGCAGACAAATACCCCACGACGCAGAGACATCGGCCGATCCTGTTACCGAGAGAAACATCCAGCATAGCCCGGTTTTATGACAGTAAACGAACAACGCGTGCGGCCCCCGCAGTGAGGGGGCCGCAGGGGATCACAGTGACCGGTGGCGGGTTTCTTTCATCAACAGCAGGGCCAGCAGCGTCAACCCGGCCATCGCCGCCAGATACATGCCGACGTAGAACAGCCCGTAGTGGGCCGCCAGCCAGGTGGCGATATAAGGCGCCACGGACGCGCCGAGGATCGACGCGACGTTGTAGGAGAACGACGCGCCGGTATAGCGCACTTCGGTCGGGAACAGCTCCGGCAGCAGCGCGCCCATCGGGCCAAAGGTCAGCCCCATGATGCTCAGGCCGCACAGCAGGAAGCCCATCACCAGCGCCTGATTGCCGGAACCCAGCAGGGGCGGGAACAGGAACGCGAAGCCGATCATCAGCAGGGTAATGGCGATCATGGTCTTGCGGCGGCCGAACGCATCCGCCAGCAGGCCGGCGATCGGCACCATCACGCCGAAGCCGATCACCGCCACCATCAGCATCCACAGGAAGCTGTTGCGGGAGTAGCCGAGGCCCAGCGGCTGCGGCGCGGTGCCGTAGGTCATCGAATACACCGTCATCAGATAAAACAGCGTGTAGGTCGCCAGCATGATGAAGGTGCCGAGGATGGTGGCTTTCAGATGCTTGCTCAGCAGCGTGCCGAGCGGCACTTTCACCTGTTTTCCGGCCTTGGCCACTTTGGCGAACACCGGCGTTTCATGCAGCGATACCCGAACGTACAGGCCGATCAGCACCAGCGCCGCGGAGAGGATGAACGGCACGCGCCAGCCCCATTCCATAAACTGCTGGTCGCTCAGCAGCCAGGAGAGCAGCAGGAAGGTGCCGTTGGCGAAGAAGAAGCCGATCGGCGCGCCCAACTGCGGGAAGGAGCCGTACAGCGCGCGCTTTTTGGCCGGTGCGTTCTCCGTCGCCAGCAGGGCGGCGCCGCCCCATTCGCCGCCCAGCCCCAGGCCCTGCCCAAAGCGCGCCAGCGCCAGCAGGATAGGGGCGAAGATGCCGATGGTTTCATAGCTTGGCAGCAGGCCGATCAGCACGGTGGAAATCCCCATGGTCAGCAGCGAGGCGACCAGCGTGACCTTGCGCCCTACCCGATCGCCGAAGTGGCCGAACAGCGCAGAGCCGATAGGGCGCGCGACAAAGGCGACGGCGAAGGTGGCCAGCGACTGCAGCGTCGCGGTGGTCGGGTCGCCCTGCGGGAAGAAGATGTGCGGGAACACGATCACCGCGGCGGTGGCGTAGATGTAGAAGTCGAAGAACTCGATGGCGGTGCCGACCAGCGAGGCGACGATGACTTTCCCGCGGGAGTTCACCGGTGTGGACGCCTCGTCGGCGTCGAGTGGGGGTGCGATGGTGGCTTGCATAATATTTCTTATCGTTAGAGGGGGTAAAAATCCATCTTAGTGACAGCATGCGGCCTTTTCAACGCGGTAGCTTTGGGCAACACCTTTCCTAACCGGTTAAAAAGGCTAATGTTTTACCGGGCTTCTTTTCTGCAGCGTTAAACGTTGAGAAATGGAGTTCATGCAGAGGGAATGGCTGTAAAAACGGCAAAGAAAAGTGACTGGGCAGTTTGTTATGCTGGTTTTCCGGATGGCGCACCGTGCGATTCAGATGTATTGACTGGTTTTTTGGCTGTTAACCAGATGAACGTGCCGGTGTGTGCGATAACACCGGCACGATTGCATGGCTTCAGCGCGCTGGCGGCTCGCGTTCCGGCAACGCTTTGTCGCCTTTGTAGTCGGCGGTGGCGATCCAGGCGGCGCAAAACAGCGTCAAACGAGCGAAGAAGTAGAAGAACGCCATCAGCCCGATCACCGATCCGAAGGCCGCGCCGGAAGGCGACTTCGCCACCTGCGGCAGCGTCATGGTCATCACGAACTTGATCACCTCAAAGCCGATGGCGGCGAGCAAGGTGCCGCGCAGCAGCGCTTTTTTCTTCGGTTTGTGGCGCGGCAGCATCCAGAAAATCCACAGGAACAGCAGATAGTTGGCGAAGATCGAGATCGACAGCGCGATCGTCGTCAGCGCCGGCCGCAGCCATTCGATGCCGTCCAGCCCCAGCGCGTTGACGATTGCCGCCTGCGCCGACCCGGCGACCGAGGTCAGCGACAGCGTGATAATCAGCGCGACCACCAGGCCGGTCAGCGAGATGAAGTCGCGGGTGTATTTGAAGTAGATTTTCTCCTGATCCTGCGGATTGCGCTCCCAGACATCGCGCGACTGCGCGCGGATCGCCTCGCGCAGATTGCCCATCCAACTGATGCCGGAATAGAGCGCCAGCGCCAGACCGGTCAACCCCACGGTGGTGCGCTGCTGAATGGCGGTATTGACGGTGTTCTTCAGCGTGCTGGCCAGCGTCGGATCGCTGATGCTGCCGACGATCCGGTTGATCAAGCGGGCCAGCAGGTCCGGATTGGAGGCCAGCACGAAGCCGGCGGCGGCAAACGACACCATCAGGATCGGGATCAGCGAGAGGAACGAAAAATAGGTGATGGCGGCGCCGAACTGGCTACCCAGCCGATCGTTAAAGCGTTCGGCCGCGCGCAGCAGGTGCGCCACGCTCGGCCAGGCTTTGATGCGTTCAATCAGACGTGAAAAACCACCGATGCGGCGGTCGAGGGTCTCATGGCCGGTCTTGATGGCGATAAGCGGCTTCGGCGGCGTGTCTTGTGCGGGCTGGCGGCGTTCCTGGTCTGGTCCTGTAGGCATTACTTCACGATTTCCTTAACGTTAAACGGCATGTTTCAGCATTGATTATAGCCAAAGCCCCGCGGCGTTTTGAGCGCCGGGGCGGCAAACGGTCATTTTCCGAGCTTAGCGCGTTAGCGCCCGGCATGAAATGCCGACGATGGCGCGATAGGTAAAATTCCTATGAAAACCCCGTGGCGCCTCAGTTTTTTTCACTTTCCTACCTCCAATTTTTATCTGTTTCGTCGGCGAGAAAGCGTTTACTCATGATGTGGCGTTGCGCTTTGCCGCTCGCCGCTCCGCTGCAGCCGTAGGGGCTGAAACGGTCTCATCCGTCATCAACAGAAAAACTGGAAGGTCTTATGAAATTGCTTAATCACCCCACCTGCCGCCCGTTTACCGAAGCGGGCAATCTGTCGCAGCTGTCCGCCTACTATGAAGAGGGGCGGCACATCATGTGGATGCTGCTGCGCGCCGCGCCGCGCCCCTGCTTCAACCAGGCGCTGATCGAAGACATCATGACGCTGGCGCAGGCGGCGAAGGAATCTTCGCTGCGGTTCGATTTCTGGGTCACCGGCTCGCTGGTGCCGAACATGTTCAACGTCGGCGGCGATCTGCAGTTCTTCGCCGACGCGATCAAAAACCGCAAGCGCGAGGCGATGATGGCCTACGCGCGCGCCTGCATCGACTGCGTGCATGCGGCGGCGCGCGGTTTCGACACCGGCGCGGTCAGCATTGCGATGGTCGAAGGCAGCGCGCTGGGGGGCGGCTTTGAAGCGGCGTTGGCGCACCATTTCGTGCTGGCGCAGAACAACGCGCGCATGGGGTTTCCGGAGATCGCGTTCAATCTGTTTCCCGGTATGGGCGGTTACTCGCTGGTGGCGCGCAAGGCGGGCATGCGCTTGGCCGAGGAGCTGATTTGGGGCGGCGAGTCGCATACCGCAGAGTGGTTCGAGAGCCGCGGGCTGGTGGATCAGCTGTTCCAGCCCGGCGACGCCTACATGGCGACGCGCACCTTCATCGATACCATCCGGCCGAAGCTCAACGGCATGCGCGCCATGCTGCGGGCGCGTCAGCGCGTGTTGCAGCTGACGCGTTCCGAGCTGATGGACATTACCGAAGATTGGGTGCACTCGGCCTTTACCATTGAGGAAAAAGACCGCGCCTACATCGAGCGGCTGGTGATGTTGCAGGATCGCCATACCCTGAACCTGCGTCGTGCCGGCTAACCTTAACGCGCCCGCCTCATGCGGAGGGTGAGCGCGGGCGATAGGACTGCAGCCAATGCTCCAGCTGTTCCGGGAGCATTGGCCGCGCAAACAGAAAGCCCTGTTTTTCGTCCACGCCGACCTCGTCGAGGAAGTGGTTTTCGCTCTCGGTCTCCACCCCTTCGGCGATCACCCGGAAGGCCAACGCCTCCGCCGCCGCGACGATCGCGCGCACCAGCGATTGCGATACCGGGTTGAAATTCACCCCGCGCACGAAGCTTTTATCCAGCTTGATGGCGTCCAGAGGAATGCGCGCCAGCTGCGCCAGCGACGAATAGCCGGTGCCGAAGTCGTCGAGATGCACCTGCGCGCCCAGTTCGCGCAGCCGGGTGATCAACGCGCGCGCGCGGTTCTCGTCTTCAATCAGGCTACTTTCGGTCAACTCGAAGTCCAGCAGACAGGGGGCCATGCGGTGATAGCGCAGCACCCCGAGCAGGTCGTTGACGATGCTGTCATCGGCCAGCTGACGGGCAGAGAGGTTGACCGCCACCCGCAGATTCAAGCCCTGTTCTTGCCACTGCGCCGCCTGCCCGGCGGCGGTCTGCAGCACCCATTGGCCGAGCGGGCCGATCAGGCCGGACTCCTCGGCGTAGGAAATGAACTGCAGCGGCGGGATCAGGCCGCGCTCCGGCGAATCCCAGCGCACCAGCGCTTCCACGCTGTGCACTTCACCGCTGCGCGCGTCGATTTTCGGCTGGTAATACAGCACCAGCTGATTTTGCTCCAGCCCTTTGCGCAGATTGGTGTCCAGCCACATGTATTCGGCGACGCGCTTGTTCATCTCCGGCGAGAAGACGGTATAGGTGCGTTTGCCGTGCTCCTTGGCGACGTACATGGCGGTATCGGCGCTGCGGATCAGGCTGTCGAGATCGTTGCCGTGCTCCGGGCACAGCGCGATGCCGATCGAACAGCCGGTATACACCTCAATCAGGCCGATGCGGAACGGGGTTTTCAGCCTGTCGATGATGCGCTGCGCCAGCGTTTGCAGGCGCTCGCGATCGGCTTGCGGTGCCAGCACCAGGAATTCGTCGCCGCCGAGGCGGGCGAGCACCTGGTCCGGGCCCAGGCAGCCGAGGATCGCCAGCGCGACCTCGACCAGCAGCCGATCGCCGAACATATGGCCGTAGGCGTCGTTGACCTTTTTGAAGTTGTCCAGATCGAGGTACACCAGGCCGAAACTCTCTTCGCCGCGCGTGGCGATGGCGTGATTGATCTTGTCCTGGATGGCGTTACGGTTCGGCAGGCCGGTGATGAGATCGGTGTTGGCCAGCACCCGCAGCCGCTCCTGCGCCCGGCGTTCTTCGGTGATGTCGGTACCGGAGCAGATCAGAAAGACTTCGTTTTTGCCGCTGCCGCTGTGCACGAACTTATTGCGGAACAGGAACAGCCGTTCGCCCTTGACCGTCTTTACCCAGCGTTCCACCTCATAGGACGAACCGTTGCGGAAGAAGCCGGCGATGTTGCGCCGCGAAGCGGCGGCTTCTTCCGGGCTCATAAACAGCTGGAAAACGTTTTTGCCGATCACCTCGTGTTCGTGCAGCCCGGTATACTCCTCGCTCAGCCGGTTGAAACGCTGAATGCGGCCGTGTTGATCGACGATCACGATCACCGAGTTGGCTTCGGACACCACCTGCTCGGCGAAGGAGAGGCCGTGCACCAGGTCGCGCGCCACGGATTGGGTGTCGCTGAAGGCGGAAGCGGTGCCCGCCCATTCGAGGTTGTTGACGCGGCGCCCGACCAGATGCAGATGCAGCGGTGCACCGGCTAGCGTAATGGTCAGCTCCAGGCTGGCGGTGACGCCGGTCAGGCGACGGATTTTCGCCGCTTCCATGGCGCTGAGCGCCACCGCGACGTGGGCTTTGCCTTTAACGGCGGACAGCTCCAGGGCATTGCTGTCAAACGCCAGCCGCCAGTGGGGGCTTTGGGTGCCGAAGTGGGCGTTAAGAAGCTCAGGGCCTTGGTCTGCGGGCATGATGATTCCTCAAAAGAGCACGGGCGGCCGGTCAGCACAGCTCCGGGCAGCCTGTTGGCCCGAAAGCGAGCGCCGTACGCATCTGTGCATCATATAACAGGTTTTCACAGGCGGGGCGGGTGATGGAAACTATTATATAAGCAATGATTAGTTTTGCGGTGTAAACGTCGCCCGGCGGCCGGTTGTCTTAAAGTGTAGGAGAACATCGGATCGTGTGATGCTGGTACTGACTTCCCCGTTATCGGAAAACGGTTGATGTAAGGTTGCCGTGCAGGCGAGTAAATTATAGCGGTAAGGGGAAAGCGGAAAAATAACTCCACCGGGGGGATTGTTGCCGGGAAATTAAAATTTCCATCAAATAAACGCCATCTTCATAGTTTTCTCATAATTGGTGAATAAATCCGAGACGGGTTTTAAAAAGTTTACACACCCTCGCATTACTTGAAATTTATCAGCCTATTATTATCTCCGACGACGAATGAGCCTGTTAACGTACAGCGCTCCTGATGAAGAAAAACTTTTAAGGAAATGATTATGCGTAAATTGACGGCTTTATTTATTGCTTCCACGCTGGCCCTGGGTTCTGCTTCCGCGGCGTTCGCTGCAGACACCACTGCCCCGGCGGCGGATGCGGCGCCGATGAAAATGATGCATCACAAGGGTGAAGGCAAAGGCGGCCCGTTCGCCGGGCTGAACCTGACCGAGCAGCAGCGCCAGCAGATGCGCGACATCATGAAAGAGTCGCACCAGAAGCGCGGGCCGGGCATGAAAGAGGAGCGCCAGGCGCTGCACAATCTGGTCGCTTCCGACAGCTTTGACGAAGCGAAGGCGAAGGCGCAAATTGACGCGATTGGCAAAGCGCAATCCGAACGCATGCTGGAGCGCGCCAAAGCGGAAAATAAAATGTATAACCTGCTGACCCCTGAGCAGAAAAAACAATACAATGAGAATTATCAGAAACGTGAGCAAAAGATGATGGACCACATGAATAAAATGAAGGCGCAGATGTCCTCCGATCAGTAATATCCGCTCGCGGTGAATAATAAGGGGCCAGACTATTTTTCTGGCCCTTTTTCTATTTGGCGTTATCACTGGCAGGCTATGCAGTGAGTGATAATCATTCTCCGCCGACCATGTGCCGGAACTGCTCGGCAACGGCCTGAGCAAAGCGCGGGTCGTTAATATGATAAGGCGTTTTTATCAACCGGCGTTTGTCGGTGGCGCGCACCGTTTCTTCCAGCGCTTGCGTAAAGGCGGCCAGCGCCGCCGGATCCCAGAACGGTTGCCCGGGCGCGTCCAGAGCCGATACGCCGCCCGCCGGGATAACGAAACGCACTTCGCCCGCGCAGGCGTTGATTTTTTCGCCCATCCAACGCCCCATTAACGCATTCTCCCGCGCGCTGGTGCGCACCAGCGTCACTTGCGGGTTGTGAGGGTGGCGCAGACGGTTGGCATAGCGAGCCGGCACCGTGTTCGGCGCGCCGAAGTTGATCATGTCGATCGCGCCGCAGGAGAGCACGCACGGGATGCCGGTACGCGCGATGGCACCGAAACGATCGGTATTGCAGGGCAGCACGCCGCCAAACAGGTGATCGGCCACTTCGGTGGTGGTCAAATCGATGGCGCCGTGCAGTTGGCGGCTATCGATCAGTTTTTCCAGCGCTCTGCCGCCGCTGCCGGTCGCATGAAACGTCAGACAATCCCATTGCGATCCCAACTCGGCAACCAACGCCTGAACGCAGGGCGTGGTGACGCCAAACATTGTCAGGCCGATCGCCGGCTTGTCGTCGTGAGAGTCGACGGCGGCGAAGCGGACTGCACCGGCTATCTGGCGCGCCGCGTTGCCCAGCACCCGTCGCGAGATGCGATTCAGGCCGGCGAGATCGGTGACCGAATACAGCATGCTGATATCGCTGGCGCCGACATAGGCGGAAACGTCACCCGCCGCCATGCTCGAGACCATCACTTTCGGCAGACCGATCGGCAGTTGCTGCATGGCCGGCGTGACGATGGCGGTGCCGCCGGAGCCGCCCAGGCCAAGCAGGGCGGCGATATCGCGGCGCGTCAGAATAAAGCATTCGAAAGCGGTCGCCATGGCGGCGATCGCCTGGCCGCGGCTGGCGCAGAAGACCGCGCCGGCGCCCGCCGGATGGTGGCGAGCGACCTCTTCTGGGCCGATATCGGCCGGGGAGTCAAACGGCAAGCTACGGGTGGAGAGATCGACGGTTCGCGTGGGTAAATCCAGGCTGGCAATCAGCCACCGCACATACTCCAACTCTTGTCCTTTCGTATCTGCTGTGGTAGCAATATAGACAAAATTTGAAGTATCTTTCATGGGTTTTTCCGAGGTGCTTCTAATTTTTATTTTAAAAATTAATGTATTATATTTTTTTAGGTGCCCTGGTGTTGGCATTTAAATTAAATTGATTAATGTATTTATATAATGAGACGGCAGTATCATTTTTGCAAGGGCAGCTCAGTGCAAAATGGGACTTCTGTCTCATTTTTGAGCTTTTTGCGCGGCCGAGCCTTTGTCGTCAACCTGTCGGCAGTGGCGTATCTCCAGCCGCGCAAGCATGTACAGATGTATGAGGTTTAAGTGCCGATAAATGCTTTTCCCACCCCGTTCGATCCTTCACTGACGTCCACCCGGGCAAAAACCTACCGTTTGTTGCTGGCCAGCGCGATGGCGCTGTATGACGAAGGCGCGTTTCCTTCGATCACCGAACTGGCGGCGCATGCGCAGGTATCGCGTGCGACCGCCTACCGCTACTTTCCGACCCAGAGTGCGCTGATTAGCGCCGTGGTGGCGGAAAGCTTGGGCCCAATCCTGGAATGGCGCCCGCAAGACGATGATGCCCTGAAGCGCATCCAGCAGTTGCTGACCTTCGCCTATCCTCAGATGGAACGGCACGAGGGGGCGTTGCGCGCGGCGTTGCAGCTCTCTTTGCAGCAGTGGGCGCACGCGACGCCGGGCGAAAAATTCGTGCGCGGCAACCGCAAGCGTCTGTTGGCGCTGGCGGTAGAACCGCTGCAGGGCAAACTGCCGCCGGACTCTCTGCAGAGAGTGATTCATGCTTTCTCGCTGATTTACGGCTCGGAGGTGTTCCTGGTGCTGAAAGATATCTGGGGGCTGGAGCTTGAGAGCATTCAGGACGTCACGCAATGGATGGCCAAAGCCATCCTTCGTCAGGCGGAAGAGGACGCGACGAACCGCAAAAAAACATCAGCAGGATAATCCAATTTTTGCCGATGGCTGACTGAAAAACCAGCATAATTCACTGAGTGAATATTGGCAAAATTTATAATTTAAAGTGATAAAAGACGCCTGTTAAGCACTTTTCAGGCGGCCACACCCTTCATTCACTCCTGAATTATATTTTTATTTATCAGTGTATTATCATTTATTTCCTCACGTGCTATCGCCGCTCCGATACCGCCAAGCGTCATTGCCATTTCTTATCGGCATTGGCCTGATTCACCCCTGAAACTTTCTCTCCTCCCTCCTGACTGCCGGATGACACATTAAGCGCACTTGAGATTGTTGTGCTTTATTTATTTGGTGTTACCAAACTGTTACACAAAAAATCTTATAAAACATTTGCAAACAACAACGGACGGTATCTGGGATGGAGAAGAAACTTAGAGGAGTCAAATCCGCTCGGGCGGCCTTCGGCTGGCCTGAAATCGGAGTTCATCGCGCACAATGGAGCGCGATGCTGATCTGCCTGACGGCGATCGGCGGGGCGCAGGCTGCCAGCTATATAGAGAACGGCAAAGCGGGCGATCCGGCCAGCTGGCGCAGCAGTGAGTTTAACGCGGAATGGGGGCTGGGGGCGATCCACGCCGACCAGGCCTACGCCGCTGGTTATACCGGAAAAGGCATCAAACTCGGCATTTTCGATCAGCCGGTCTACGCCAAGCACCCCGAATTTGCCGGTGAGAATAAGGTGATCAATCTGGTCACCGAAGGCATTCGTGAATACACCGATCCCTATATTCCGGTAAAAAAAGGCGACGTTTTCCGTTATGACGGTACGCCGAGCGTGGATTCCGATGGCACGCTCGGTTCGCATGGCACCCACGTGGGCGGCATCGCCGCCGGCAGCCGCGACGGCGGCGCCATGCACGGCGTGGCGTTCAACGCGCAGATCATCAGCGCCGAAAACGGCGATCCCGGCCCGGAGGATGGCATCATCCTCGGTAACGACGGCGCGGTGTATAAGGCCGGTTGGGATGCGCTGGTGGCCAGCGGCGCGCGCATCATCAACAACAGCTGGGGCATCGGTATCACCGAAAAGTTCGATAAAGGCGGTTATGACCCGGCTTATCCACACTTCACGGTGAACGACGCGCAAAAGCAGTTCGATCAGATCAAGGTTATCCTGGGCACCAAGCCCGGCGGCGCCTATCAGGGCGCGATCGATGCGGCGCGCAGCGGCGTGGTCACCATCTTCGCCGCCGGCAACGACGGCAACCTCAACAACCCGGACGCCATGGCCGGCCTGGCCTATTTCGTGCCTGACATCGCGCCGAACTGGCTGTCGGTCGCCAGCCTGCAGGATCCCACCAATAGCGGCGATTACAGCATCAGCACCTTCTCTTCACGCTGCGGCTACACCGCCAGTTTGTGCGTCTCGGCACCGGGTACCCGGGTATACAGCTCGGTGATCGAAGGTACCAGCGTGGAGAATCTGACGACCGGCTATGCCAAATACAGCGGCACCTCGATGGCGGCGCCGCACGTGGCCGGCAGCGTCGCGGTGCTGATGGAGCGTTTCCCGTATCTGAATGGCGCGCAGGTGGCGGAAGTGCTGAAAACCACCGCCACCGACATGGGGGCGCCGGGCATCGACGCGCTCTACGGCTGGGGGATGATCAACCTGGGCAAAGCCATTAACGGCCCTGGCATGTTGGCGACCGTCGAGGATATTCCCGAAGAATTCCGCATCCCGGATCCGACGGGCGTGGCCTACGGCCCGACCCAGTTCGTGGTGGATCTGCCGGGCGTCGGCGCGGTGCTGGACAAGGGCAAACCGACCGAGCGCGTCTGCAGCGATGTGCTGTGCGGCCTGGACTTCTGGAGTAACGACATCTCCGGCCACGGCGGCCTGACCAAGCAGGGCATCGGCACGCTGGTGCTGACGGGTAACAACACCTATTCCGGCCCGACGCTGGTCAATCAGGGGCGGCTGGCAGTCAACGGCTCGGTCACCTCGGCCGTCAGCGTGCAGAGCGGCGGTATTGTCGGCGGCAGTGGCACGGTCGGTTCGCTGACCGCCCGTGATGGCGGCACCGTGGCGCCGGGCAACTCGATCGGTACTTTGAACGTGGCCGGCAACGTCAGCTTCGAGCCGGGTTCGCGCTACGCGGTGGAAGTGGGGCCGAACGGCCAGAGCGATCGGATCCAGAGCAGCGGATCGGCGACGATCGGCGGCGGCGAGGTGGCGGTGACGCTGGAGAACAGCCCCAACCTGCTGACGCAAAGCGAGGTGCGCAGCCTGCTGGGCCAGCAGTACAACATTTTGAGCGCGCAGCAGGGGGTGAGCGGGCAGTTTGACGCGGTGGCGCCGAACTATCTGTTCCTCGGCACCGGGCTGAGCTACCAGCCGACCGGGGTGACGCTGAGCGTCGGGCGCAACGGCACCAGCTTCGCCAGCGTGGCGCAGACGGCGAACGAGCGGGCGGTGGCGGCGGCGGCGGATGCGCTGGCGGCGGGCAACCCGGTGTACGAGAGCCTGCTCGGCAGCGGCACGGCGGGCGAAGCGCGGCAGGCGTTCCGTCAGCTGTCGGGGCAAATCCATGCGGACATCGCCTCGGCGCTGGTGAACGACAGCCGCTACCTGCGTGAGGCGCTGAACGGGCGCCTGCGTCAGGCGGAAGGGCTGGCGAGCTCGTCGGCCATCAAGGCGGACGAGGGCGGTGCCTGGGCGCAGCTGCTGGGGGCGTGGGACCACGCGTCGGGCGACGCCAACGCCACGGGTTATCAGGCCTCGACCTACGGGGTGCTGGTGGGGCTGGACTCGGCGGCGGACGACTGGCGGCTGGGGGTGGCGACCGGCTACACCCGCACCTCGCTGCACGGCGGGTACGGGTCGAAGGCGGACAGCGACAACTACCACCTGGCGGCGTACGGCGACAAGCAGTTCGGGGCGCTGGCGCTGCGCGGCGGGGCGGGCTACACCTGGCACCGCATCGACACCAAGCGGTCGGTGAACTACGGGATGCAGTCGGATCGCGACACGGCGAAGTACAGCGCGCGCACCGAGCAGCTGTTCGCGGAAGCGGGCTACAGCGTGCAGGGTGAGTGGCTGAATCTGGAGCCGTTCGTGAACCTGGCGTACGTGAACTTCGAGAACAACGGCATCGCGGAAAGCGGCGGCGCGGCGGCATTGCGCGGCGACAAGCAGCACACGGACGCGACGGTGTCGACGCTGGGCCTGCGCGCGGACACCGCCTGGCAGGTGACCCCGGGCACGACGGTGGCGCTGCGCAGTGAGCTGGGGTGGCAACATCAGTACGGCGGGCTGGAACGAGGTACCGGGCTGCGGTTCAACGGCGGCAACGCGCCGTTCGTGGTGGACAGCGTACCGGTCTCGCGCGACGGCATGGTGCTGAAGGCGGGGGCGGAAGTGGCGGTGAACGAGAACGCCACGCTGTCGCTGGGCTACGGCGGGCTGCTGTCGCAGAACCACCAGGACAACAGCGTCAACGCCGGTTTCACCTGGCGCTTCTAAGCACAAACACCATCGATTCAATCCTTGTACCGGAACCGTCTGCGGACGGTTCCTTTTTCACATCCTGCTAATGAAAGCCCGGCGCACCTGGGGCGTCGGCCAATAACAAGCAAAAGGTAAGGAAATGACAACAACAATGGGTTTTGATAGCAAAGGAAATGCTCGCCGCTCGCCGTGGCGGCTGAACGCGCTAGTCTGCTGCATGGCGCTGGCGGGGTATGCACAGGCGGCGCCGCACGAGGTGAACGGCCAAGCCGGCGATCCGGCCAGCTGGCGCAACGCCGAATTCAACGCCAACTGGGGGCTGGGGGCGATCCACGCCGATGAGGCCTACGCCGCCGGCTATACCGGCAAAGGGCAGAAGGTGGGCATTTTCGATACTCCGGTCAACCGCCATCCCGAGTTCGCCGGCGACGGCAAACTGATCAACGTGGTCACCGAAGGCTATCGCGCCTACACCGATCCGCACCGGCCGGGCATTAACGCCGGCGACCGCTTTTACTTCGACGGCACCTTCCACTTCTACAGCGGCTCACAGGGCATGCTGAGCAATCATGGGGTGCACGTTGCGGGCATCAGCGCCGCCAACCGCGACGGCGTCGGCATGCACGGCGTGGCTTTCGATTCGCAGGTGATCAGCGTCGATAACGACAACGACGGCCCGGCCTATGGTGAATTCCTCGGCCTGGACGGCGCCGTCACCAATGCCGGCTGGCAGGCGATGATCAACAACGGCGTGCGGGTGATCAACAACAGCTGGGGCGTCAGTATTCCCGACTTTCTGTCCGACGGCGGCCGCGATCCTAACGCGCTGCACTTTGAGCTGAAGGATGCGCAGGAACAATTCGATCAGGTCAAACCGCTGCTCGGCAGCCTGGCCGGCGCAGGCTATCAGGGCGCCATCGACGCCGCGCGCAAAAATATTCTGGTGCTGTTCGCCGCCGGTAACGACGGCAACTACAACCAGCCGGATGTGATCAGCGGGCTGGCCTACTTCGTGCCGGACATCGCGCCAAACTGGCTGTCGGTCGCCAGCGTGGCGCAGGATGCGGCATCGACCAACAGCGTGCCTTACACCATCAGCAGCTTCTCTTCCCGCTGCGGCTATACCGCCAGCTTCTGCGTCTCGTCGCCGGGCAGCAAAATCTACAGCACCGTGGCCAACGGTTCCGATCCGGCCAACCTGGTGTCGGACTACGGCAATAAAAACGGCACCTCGATGGCGACGCCGCACGTCACCGGCGCGGTGGCGGTGTTGCTGCAGCGTTTCCCGTACATGAGTTCGGCGCAGATTGCCGACGTGCTGAAAACTACCGCCACCGACATGGGCGCGCCGGGCATCGACGCGCTCTACGGCTGGGGGATGATCAACCTGGGCAAAGCCATTAACGGCCCGGGCATGTTCTATACCGTCGAGGATATTCCGGCGGAGTTCCGCATCCCGGATCCGACGGGCGTGGCCTACGGCCCGACCCAGTTTGTCGCCAATATTCCGGGCCTGGGTGCCGAGGTGGATGCCGGCACGCTGCACGCCAGAAAGTGTGACGACATCAGCTGCGAACTGGAAGTCTACTCCAACAACATCTCTGGCCACGGCGGCCTGACCAAAGAAGGGATGGGCACGCTGGTCATGACCGGCGCCAACACCTATGCCGGCCCGACGCTGGTCAATCAGGGGCGGCTGGCAGTCAACGGCTCGGTCACCTCGGCCGTCAGCGTGCAGAGCGGCGGTATTGTCGGCGGCAGCGGCACGGTGGGTTCGCTGACTGCCCGCCGCGGCGGCACCGTGGCGCCGGGCAACTCGATCGGTACCCTTAACGTGGCCGGCAACGTCAGCTTCGAGCCGGGTTCGCGCTACGCGGTGGAAGTGGGGCCGAACGGCCAGAGCGATCGGATCCAGAGCAGCGGATCGGCGACGATCGGCGGCGGTGAGGTGGCGGTGACGCTGGAGAACAGCCCCAACCTGCTGACGCAAGGCGAGGTGCGCAGCCTGCTGGGCCAGCAGTACACCATCCTGAGCGCGCAGCAGGGGGTGAGCGGGCAGTTTGACGCGGTGGCGCCGAACTACCTGTTCCTCGGCACCGGGCTGAGCTACCAGCCGACCGGGGTGACGCTGAGCGTCGGGCGCAACGGCACCAGCTTCGCCAGCGTGGCGCAGACGGCGAACGAGCGGGCGGTGGCGGCGGCGGCGGATGCGCTGGCGGCGGGCAACCCGGTGTACGAGAGCCTGCTCGGCAGCGGCACGGCGGGCGAAGCGCGGCAGGCGTTCCGTCAGCTGTCGGGGCAAATCCATGCGGACATCGCCTCGGCGCTGGTGAACGACAGCCGCTACCTGCGTGAGGCGCTGAACGGGCGCCTGCGTCAGGCGGAAGGGCTGGCGAGCTCGTCGGCCATCAAGGCGGACGAGGGCGGTGCCTGGGCGCAGCTGCTGGGGGCGTGGGACCACGCGTCGGGCGACGCCAACGCCACGGGTTATCAGGCCTCGACCTACGGGGTGCTGGTGGGGCTGGACTCGGCGGCGGACGACTGGCGGCTGGGGGTGGCGACCGGCTACACCCGCACCTCGCTGCACGGCGGGTACGGGTCGAAGGCGGACAGCGACAACTACCACCTGGCGGCGTACGGCGACAAGCAGTTCGGGGCGCTGGCGCTGCGCGGCGGGGCGGGCTACACCTGGCACCGCATCGACACCAAGCGGTCGGTGAACTACGGGATGCAGTCGGATCGCGACACGGCGAAGTACAGCGCGCGCACCGAGCAGCTGTTCGCGGAAGCGGGCTACAGCGTGCAGGGTGAGTGGCTGAATCTGGAGCCGTTCGTGAACCTGGCGTACGTGAACTTCGAGAACAACGGCATCGCGGAAAGCGGCGGCGCGGCGGCATTGCGCGGCGACAAGCAGCACACGGACGCGACGGTGTCGACGCTGGGCCTGCGCGCGGACACCGCCTGGCAGGTGACCCCGGGCACGACGGTGGCGCTGCGCAGTGAGCTGGGGTGGCAACATCAGTACGGCGGGCTGGAACGAGGTACCGGGCTGCGGTTCAACGGCGGCAACGCGCCGTTCGTGGTGGACAGCGTACCGGTCTCGCGCGACGGCATGGTGCTGAAGGCGGGGGCGGAAGTGGCGGTGAACGAGAACGCCACGCTGTCGCTGGGCTACGGCGGGCTGCTGTCGCAGAACCACCAGGACAACAGCGTCAACGCCGGTTTCACCTGGCGCTTCTGACGTTCAGCGATCATCGCAATGACCACGGAGCCGGCATGCCGGCTCCGTTTTTATTTGCGGCTGCGGGGTGAGTCCGTATGATGGCGCGGCGCCAGGGCAATAAAAAACCGGGACCCTGACGGATCCCGGCTTAAAAGTGGGTAAAACAGATTAGCGCTAAAGGCTCAAGCCCCGTTTGATTTGCGCAGTCCGAGCGATGTGCTCATCGTCTCAGTAGCGGCAACGGAACAAATTTTCCCTGGTGTTACTATGGTTATTATTAAAAAACGTGCTGGTGTTATTTTTTATAGTGTATTGCTGTATGTCTCTTTTGATACCATGTTTGACGATGCAACATGGTATGTCAAGCAACGTTTTTAACGCATAATTGCATGAGATGCCAGTTTTAGATGTGGCTTTTTCAGCGGAAATAATCAAAACGACTGATAAATCAGTAAAAAAAATCGAAGGAACAAATGGATAACAATCACCAAAAATTCGATTCACAGTCGATTGCCAATCGGGTCAGGGAGCTGTTTTTACATTACGGGATTGGAAAACGTCAGCATGCCCGCGAGCTCAGCCGCATCTTGGATCTGAGTTTTTCACATGCGCACCGCAAACTGAAAGGGCAAAGCCCCTGGACGCTGGAACAGATCAACAGCGTCGCGGCCGCGTTGGGAGAAACGCCGGCGGCGATCGCCGATTTGAGCGCCGAACACGAGACCACCGAGCCAAACATGGCGCGCGATGCCATCTTTTTCGTGGCGGGGGTGGCGATGCCTTGCGTCGGGCACATTGGCGATGAGCTTCCTGCCGGGCGGCCGGCGGAATTTGTGGCGCTGCGCGTGGAAGGGCAGTGGCGTATCTATCGCGCCGATGAGGCACCGGCAGGCCCGCGTTACGGCGTCGATCTGATCGAAATCCGGCCCGGCTTCGGCGACGACGAGCGGCTGAGCATCGCGGTATTGGACGATTCGCATCAGGCGGCCGATGAGCTGGCCAAGTATCTCGGCGGCTGCGGCTTCAACGCGGTGGCGTTTTACGACGTCGACAGTTTTTGTCAGGCATTGCAGCAAAGCCTGTTCGACGGCTACGTGGTGGACTGGCTGATCGGTGAGGAAACGGCGGATCGCTGTATCGCCACTATCCGCGCCTCCGACAACCCGGACGCGCCGGTACTGGTGCTGACCGGCGAACTGGGCACCGACCGACGCGAGTCGGAAATCGCTCAGGCGATGCGCGAGTACGATGTGCTCGGCCCTTATGAAAAGCCGGTGCGGCTCCATGTGATCGAAGCCGCACTGCAACGCTGTTTTAATCTTTAGCGGGGAACACCTCGGCCAGCGCGTTTGACAGCGCATCCAGCCGAACCGGCTTCATCAGGTAGTTATCGAACAGGGCGCGCTGATCCGCCGTCAGCTGCTCCGGCGTGTAGGCGCTGATGCCGATGATTGGCACATGGCGGTTGGGGCCGCGGCGGTTGCGCAGCTGCCTGGCCAGGGCGGCGCCGTCGATGCCCGGCATCTGCAGATCCAGCAACAGCGCGTCGTAAGGGCGTCTGAGCAGCTTCTGCAGCGCGCGCTCCGGCGAGTCGCACAGTTCGTGCTGGTAGCCCAGCTTGTCCAATAGCGCCGCAAAGGCGTCACCCACCGACTTGTTGTCATCCACCACCAGTACCTGCTGCGGCTTCTGCTGTAGAGAGGCATTGGCGGCGGCGGGCGCGTCGGCGCGTTCGTCTTCACTGATCTGCACCGGAATGCTGACGATAAAGGTGCTGCCCTTCTTGATTTCGCTGTACACCGTGATGGTGCCGTCGAGCAATGTCACCAGGCCGTGCACGATCGCCAGCCCCATCCCGACGCCGGCATACTGCTTGGTATGCGACTGATCCAACTGGGTAAAGGGCTTGAAGATCTGATCGAGCTGGTCTTTTTCGATACCGATGCCGGTGTCGGTCACTTCGATAATCAACGAACTGCCGCCCGGCTGGCGGCGCAGGCAGCTGTGCAGCGTAATGCTGCCGCTTTCGGTGTACTTGTAGGCGTTGGTCAGCAGGTTGACGATAATCTGCCGGATGCGCAGTGGATCGGAGTGCACCAGCAGGTGGCTGCATTCCACTTCACAGCTCAGTTTGACCTGCTCTTTGCGGGTCAGGGTGGCGATTTCGTTGGCGGTCTCCGCGATCAGCTTCTGCGCGTCGAACGGCACGATGCGCAATTCCATCATGCCGCTGTCGAGGTGCGCATAGTCGGTCAGATCTTTCATCTGGCTTTCGATTTGCTGCGCGGCGGTCTCCAGCCGCTGGAAGGTGTCCGCATGCTCAGCCGACACCCGGGTATTCACCAGCACGTCGATGGCCGACATCACGCTCTGCAATGAGGTGCGCAGCTCGTGGCCGATGGCGCCGAGGAAGGCGTTTTTGGTGCGCGTCGCTTTCTCCGCCTCGATGGCCTTGGCCTGCTGGCGAATGGTCAGCCGCTGCTGACGGAACACGATCAGGGTGATGGCGATCAGCGCGATCACCGAGAACATGACGATCACCAGCCCATAGAAAATAATGTGCCGTTTCTCGATGTAATCTTCATAGGCGGCGGTGCGCTGCTTCACTTCGGCGTGGTCGGTCAGGTTGGCCATTTCGATGGCGTAAGGCTTGATGGCCCTCATGGCCGCGGAAACCTGGCCGAAGTCGATTTTCCGACTGCTCAGCAGCTTATCGATGCGATCCATCTGCAGGCGCATCTGTTTGACCACTTCCGGGTAGCCCGGCTCGGCGTACAGCGGCTGGGTCGATTCGGAGACGGTTTCCAGCACGTAAAAACGCGAATAGAGGATTTCGAACCGCAGCCGCAGGTTGTCGTTGTCCACCTGCGCGGCGTGGCTTTGCTGCTCGACCAGCGTGTCGAACTCCGCCAGCTTGATGGAGAACTTGGCGATCGACCAGGAGTAGTTCTCCTGCGTGCCGGCGATGGCATACAGCCCTTTCTTCGACAGGGTGGCGCTGTAGTAATAGAGCGTGACGGTCGAAGCCACTAAAAACAGCGCGGCGAAAATGGCCGGGATCGCCAGCCTGCTGCCGTTCTTAAAGGTCGTCAGCTTCATTTGATCACGATCCTGTCCACTTGCCAGATAAAGCGCGAGTTGTACAACGGCGAGTTCAGTTCAGGCCCGGCGGCGTCGCGCGGGTAAACCAGGAACAGCGGGCCGAAGTTTCTGAGCTTCAGCATTTCCCCGTCCATCTTGTAGGCCAGGATCATGTTGTACTTTTTGACGTCGGACAGCGGCACGTCGATGTAATAGTCGTTCAGCGCATAGAAGGTCAGCGTTTCGCCCTTGGCGCCGACGCGCTCCAGGATATCGGCCACCGAAATCCCTTCAAATTTTCTCTGCGGCGTCCAGGAAGTGGAGGTGGTGATGCTGCGCACCGGCATCGCCAACAGCTGCTTATCGGTGAACAGATAGCTTTTGTTGACCGGGTCGGTCACGTTGTCGATCTTGCCCGCCACTTCGAGGGTAAAGCTGAGCGCGCTGCTCTGGGCGATAATCAGGGCCACGCAGGCCATCGCGAGGGTTTTGCATAGTTTGAACAGCATCGGTGTTCTCCAGAGGCGCGGGGAGGTTGTATCAGTCCCGCTAATTTATCAGGCAGAATAATGGCAGAAAAAGCAGGCGGGCGCGAAGGGAATAGTAAACCGCACAAAAAGAACAGGCCTGAACCGGTCGACCCGTGCGCGTAACCTTTCCCTTCCGTTTGTCAGCCATTCCGATGTGCTTTCAACAGCTGCGCCAACTGCGTCAGGCCTGCCGTTAGCTCGTCCAGCGAAGGGGAACCCAGGCATAGGCGAATGCCCGTTGCCCGTTCGTCGCGGTCCACCATCACGGCGTCCGGCGGCGTCACTTTTACGTTGGCCAATGCGGCGGCGGCGGCCACAGACTCGGCGGTTTCGCGCGACATCGGCAGCCAGACATGATAAGCGTCGGGATGCGATACGCATTCGCCGGCGTCGAATATCGAGGTGGCCAGATGCACTCTGCGCTGAGCCTCATGGCGCAACGCTTGCGGTATCGCCTCGACCGCGCCGCTGGACAGCCACTCCCCCACCACTGCGCAAGACAGTGGCGAAGGCGCGAAGGGAATATCTTGCAAGGCTTCTTCCGCCGCGTTTTGCATGCCGGGCGGCAGAGTCAGCATACCGATCCGCAACCCCGGGCCGAGCGTTTTCGACAGGCCATTGACATGGAACACCCGCTCGGGTGCCAATGTCGCGAGCGCAGGCGTTGCTGAATGCCCCAGGGCATACACGCCATCCTCGATGATCCAGACATTCGCCTGCCGGCATATCTCGACGATAGCCTGCCTGCGCTCGGCGCTCATGGTGGCCGTTGTCGGGTTATGCAGCGTCGGTGTCAGATAGACCGCAGTATGGCCGCAGGAGACACGCTCGAGCGCGCGAGACAGCGCTTGCGGCACCATGCCTTGCGCATCGATATCGATACCGATCAAGCAATGGCCTTTGCGCCGGGCCAGCGCGATCGCGCCGGGATAGGTGATTCTCTCCGTCAGTATCGTCCCGCGTGGCCCGCAGGCCAGGTCAAAAGCCAGTGAAATCGCCTGACGGGCATTGCTGGTCAGCGCCAGATTCGACGGTTCGATCGTGACGCCGACGTTTTCGAGCCAGCGGGCCAACAAACGTCGGTGCTCCAGATGCCCGGTCGGAGGGGAATAGAGGTTCAGATGATCCGCATCCATTTTCCGCGCAATGCTGGCCAGCGTGCGCGCCAGCAAACGATCGGTCAGCACCGCCGGCGGCGCATTGGACGAAAGATCGATTTCGCGTTTTTCACGGGCGTGGCGAATCGCCACGAACATCCCGCGGCCTTTCACGCTGCGTACCAACCCGCGTCGTTCCAGGATGGCATAGGCTTTGGTCACCGTGCCCAGACCGATCTCTAATTGCCAGGCGAGCGTACGGTGAGCCGGCAGACGATCGCCACCCTGCAATTTACCCTCGATAATGTCGTCGCCTAACGCCAACACCAGCCGCTCGACGGTGGTGACTTCCGCATTGGCCAGGCGAGGTTGCCAGGGCGATTGAAGCCGCATGGTGATGCTCCGAAAAATGAATAGTGTCACGTGACACTATTTAAATAGGTGAAAAGTGTAACACATACTATGTTGGTGAAGAGTCCCTGAGTTTTCAACAACGTCTCGGCCGCAAGGCGGGTCAGCGGAGTTTTTCCATGAATGTCAGTCAGCTTGCGTTGGTTTATGGCGCATATCTTCTCGCAACCGCCAGTCCGGGCCCCAGCAACATGGCGATCATGGGCGTGGCGATGCGTGACGGCCGCTCACCCGCACTGGCGCTGGCTGCCGGGGTGGTGACCGGATCGCTGTGCTGGGCACTGTTGGCCGCGACCGGCCTTTCCGCCGTGCTGGCCACGTATGCGCAGGCGCTGTGGGCCATCAAAATCGTCGGCGGCGTGTATATGCTGTATCTGGCGCTGCGCGCCGGCCAATCCGCATTACGGGCGTCTCCCGTCTCGACAGGGATAGCGGCAGGGGATGGCGGGCGATCTTATCGGAAGTTGTATCGGCAGGGCGTGCTGATGCATCTCGGTAATCCCAAGGCCATCATGTCCTGGATGGCGATCATGTCGCTGGGTTTGCGACAAGGGGCGCCTGAAGGCGTTTTACCGGCGATTATCGGCGGTTGTGCGTTGCTCGGCGTGACGATTTTCGGGGGGTATGCCCTGCTGTTCTCAACGGCGCCGATGATCGCGTTTTATACCCGGGTGAGGCGCTGGATTGAAGGAATGCTTGCGCTGCTGTTCGCTTGCGTGGGCCTGGAGCTGTTGATATCGCGGGGGTAATCATGCACGCCCGGCGTTAACCTGAGGAGAGAGGCGATGGTTTTTGGCATACAGATGGTGGATGTCTTTGGCGCCGGGCCACTCGCCGGCAATCCGTTGGCGGTGATCGCGGGCGCCGGAGCGTTGTCGACGGAGGACATGCAGCGCTTGACGCGTTGGTTCAACCTGTCGGAGACGGCCTTTTTACTGCCGCCGACGCACCCGCAGGCGGATTACCGGGTGCGAATATTCACGCTGGATCGTGAAATGCCGTTTGCCGGGCACCCGACGTTGGGCAGCTGCCATGCCTGGCTCGCTATGGGAGGGGCGCCCAGCAACGAGACGGAGATCATCCAGGAGTGCGGAGCAGGATTGGTGAGCATTCGTCGCGAGGGAGGGCGGTTGTGTTTTGCCGCGCCACCGTTGATTCGTTCCGGGGCGCCGTCAGGAGAGACGTTGGCCGACGCGTTGCGGTTTTTGGGGATCGCGTCTGATGAGGTGCTCGATGCCGCCTGGATCGATAATGGCCCGGGGTGGCTGGGGATCCGGCTGGCCAGCGCCGAGCGGGTGCTTTCCCTGACGCCGGCGAGAAGCTGGCCGCGCAGAGTGGACATTGGCGTCGTCGGCCCACATGCCGAGGGTGACGCAGCCTTCGAAGTGCGCGCTTTTTTGAGCGATCATCTTGGCGCTATCGTCGAAGATCCGGTCACCGGCAGTCTCAATGCCTCCCTGGCCCAGTGGTTGTTCGCAAGCGGCGTGGTCAGCGGCGGATATATTGCCGCTCAGGGCCGCTGTCGTGGGCGCAACGGGCACGTGCATATCACCCGCGACGAGGGTGGCCGGATTTGGGTGGGCGGCAATACGCGCATTCAGGTCGAAGGGCGGTTGCAAGGGATTGGCACAGCGTAGAACGCGTCGCCGCACTGTGTGCGGCTGAACGGAATATCGATTTTCATCCGATGATAAGGAGTGAACAGTATGTTTGCGATGCCACAAAACGATACCCCCGTCGAAGCTGATATCACTCAGCCGACGACGGTCATCGATACGTTGAAAATGCTGGTACGTTACAAAGCGTGGGCGAATGCGCTGACCTTTGACACCGTGATGTCTTTGCCGGCCGGTGAAGCCTTGCGGCCGCGGCCGACCCGTTTTGGCAATATGGTGCATACCTTGAATCATGTCTATGTGGTGGACGATATCTTCAGGCACCACCTGCAAGGTCGAAAACATGGCTACCTCGCGCGCAACACCGAGCAAACGCCTGCGCTTGACGCTCTGCGGTGTGCGGTGGAGGAAATGGACCACTGGTATATCGAACAGGTGGATAACTGGTCGCCCGAGGCGCTGGCGCAGGTGGTGCAGTTCGAATTCGTCGGCGGGGGGGAAGGCCGCATGACGCGCCAGGAAATCGTGCTGCATGTCGTCAACCACGCGACCTATCATCGCGGTTTTGTCGGCGATATGCTCTATCAGGTGCCCTTCGCTTCGCCGGCGAACGATTTGCCGGTGTTTCTTCGCGATCACTACCGCCGGGCGCCGTGAGGCAAGCGAAATAAATAAAAAAGCCAGACGCTTTCGCGCCTGGCCTGTTATGCGCCGGAACTCGGCGAGGCTGCGCCTCAGCGCATGGTAACGAACTCTTCCGCCGCGGTCGGGTGGATCGCCACGGTGTTGTCGAAGTCCTTCTTGGTGGCGCCCATCTTCACCGCTACCGCGAAGCCCTGCAGGATTTCATCCATGCCGAAGCCGATGCCGTGCAGGCCGACGATTTTCTCTTCCTTACCCGCGCACACCAGCTTCATGCGGCACGGCTGGCGGTGCTGCGTCACGGCGCTGTACATGGCGGTGAAGGAGGATTTGTACACCTTCACGTTGTCTGCGCCGAACTTCGCGATAGCTTCCGGCTCGGTCAGGCCGACGGTGCCGATCGGCGGGTGGCTGAACACCACGGTGGCGATGTTGCTGTAATCCAGGTGCTCATCCGGCTTGTTGTTGAACAGGCGCTCGGACAGGCGGCGGCCGGCGGCCACGGCGACCGGGGTCAGCTCTACCGCGCCGGTGTTGTCGCCCACCGCGTAGATGCCTTTGACGTTGGTGTTCTGGAACTTATCGACGTCAATGTAGCCTTGCTCGTTGGTTTTCACCCCGGTAACGCCGAGGTTCAGGTTGTCGGTCGCCGGTTCGCGGCCGATGGCCCAGATCAGGCAGTCGACGGTGAATGCCTTGCCGTTTTCCAGCTGCAGCGTCAGGCTGCCGTCGGCGTTCTTGACGATCGCTTTCGGCACCGATTCGGTATGCAGGCTCGGCCCTTCGGTGTTCATCACTTCCACCAGTGTTTCGACGATCATCGGATCGAAGCTGCGCAGCGGCGCGTGCTTGCGCACGAACAGGTGCGTTTCCGCGCCCAGCGCGTTCAGCACGCCGGCGATCTCCACGGCGATATAGCCGGCGCCGACTACGGCGACGCGCTTCGGCATGGCGTCCAGCTCAAAGAAGCCGTCGGAGTCGATGCCGTATTCCGCACCCGGAATAGCCGGGTGGCTCGGGCGGCCGCCGGTGGCGATCAGGATGTGGTCGGCGGTGATGAGCTCGCCGTTCACTTCCACGGTGTGCGCATCCACGAAGCGCGCGAAGCCTTTGATCACGTCGACCTTGTTCTTGCCCAGCACGTTGTCGTAGGAGTTGTGGATACGGTCGATATAGGCGGTGCGGTTGGCGACCAGCTTCTTCCAGTCGAAGGCGTTGACGGTGGTGTCGAAGCCGTAGTCCGGGCCGTACTGATGGATGGCCTCGGCGATCTGCGCCGCGTGCCACATGACTTTTTTCGGTACACAACCCACGTTTACACAGGTGCCGCCCAGCTCTTTGGCTTCAATCAGCGCACACTTTTGGCCGTACATGGCTGCCCGGTTGATCGATGCGATACCGCCGCTGCCGCCGCCAATTGCTAGATAATCGTAATGTTTCGTCATCTGGGATTTCCATGAGTTGTGAATTTGAAGAGGGTAAGAGTTTAACGCCTGACCGGGGTTTGTCGCAAAGATTGCGTCGATGGCTGCGATAGGTGGACGCAGGGCGCGGCGAACCGCGCCCTGCCGGGGATTATTCCGGTACCACCCAGTTCACCAGATGGTGGCCGATGCCCGACGGCACCAGCACCTTGTGCAGCCACGGCAGCACGTTTTTCATCTGCTGTTCCAGTTTCCACGGCGGGTTGATGACGATCATGCCGGAGGCGGTCATGCCGCGCTGATCGCTGTCGGGTTTCACAGCCAGTTCGATCTGCAGAATGCGGCGAATGCCGGTGGCTTCCAGATCGCGCAGCATGCGTTTGATCTGCTGGCGCATCACCACCGGGTACCACAGCGCGTAGGTGCCGGTGGCGAAACGCTTGTAGCCTTCCTGAATGCCTTTGACCACGTCCTGATAATCGGTCTTCATTTCATACGGCGGGTCCATCAGGATCAGGCCGCGGCGCGACGGTGGTGGCAGCTGGGATTTCAGCTGCTGATAGCCGTCGGCGCGCTGCACTTTGGCGCGCTCGTCTTTCTGGAACTCGCTGCGCAGCAGCGGGTAATCGCTCGGGTGCAGCTCGGTCAGGTGAATTTTATCCTGCGGACGCAGCAGCTGGCGGGCGATCAGCGGCGAACCGGGATAGTAGCGCAGCGTGCCGGAACGGTTGAAGTTGTGCACCACGCTCATGTAGGCCGCCAGCTCTTCCGGCAGATCGTCGCGCTGCCACAGCAAGCCGATGCCTTCCAGGTATTCGCCGGTGCGCTCGGCGTGTTCGCCGCTGAGCTGATAACGGCCCGCGCCCGAGTGGGTATCCAGATACAGGAACGGCTTCTCTTTTTCCTTCAGCGACTCGATGATCAGGCTCTGAACGGTGTGCTTGAGCACGTCGGCGTGGTTGCCGGCGTGGAAACTGTGGCGATAACTTAACATGACGGGTGGCGGTTCCTTGTGCTCCGCAGGCGGAGCATTCAATGCAATAAGGCTTATAATCTGCACAGTATAAACTGTCTGGCCGGGAAAAACCGGACTCCGTTGCCGCAGACGTTAACAGAAAGGGACAGGACGATGAGCAAACAGGCGATTTTGGCGAATTACCCCGACGCGGCGCGCTGGGCGTTCGGCGACGGCCCCGTGTTAGCCGACGAACTGCTGGGATTGGTGCTGAGCGGGGATAAAACCGCCACCTGCAGTTCCTATGCGAGCTATCGTCGGGAACAAACCCCGAGGATCGGCGATTACAGCATCGTTCTTGATGGCCGCGGCGAACCGGCCTGCGTGATCAGGACCCTGGCGCTGCGCCTGGTGCGCTACGACCAGGTGACCGCCGAGATGGCGGCCAAAGAGGGCGAAGGCGACAAAAGCCTGGCATTTTGGCGCGAGGGGCATCAGGCATTCTTTACCCGCGAGGGGAGCTTTGCGCCGGACATGTGGCTGGTATTCGAAGAATTCGAACGGGTTGAAACGCTGTGAATCACAAGGAGAAAGGATGAGCTGCATTTTTTGCGACATCGTGGCGGGCAAGGCGCCGTGCCATAAAATCTGGGAAGACGACGACCATCTGGCGTTCCTGTCCATCTTTCCCAACACCGACGGTTTCAGCGTGGTGATCCCCAAGGCGCACCACCCGAGCTATGCCTTTGACCTGCCGGACGAGGTGTTGAGCGCGCTGATGCTGGCGACCAAGCGGGTGGCGAAGCAGTTGGATCGCGCGTTCGACGACGTCGGCCGCTGCGGCATGGTGTTCGAAGGTTACGGCGTCGACCACGTGCACGCCAAACTGATCCCGCTGCACGGCACCGCGTCGCTGGAGCAGTGGCGGCCGATCGAATCGACCTCGCCGAAGTTTTTCGCGCGTTACGAGGGCTATATCTCCTCCCACGACGCCGCGCGCGCCGACGACGAGCAGCTGGCGGCGCTGGCCGCCCGCATCCGCCAAAGCGCCGTTTAAGGCACCAACGATCAACGCCGGGCATTGATTTTCCTGTTGTCTGGCTCCATGTTAGAGATTCATACGCATTTTAAGGCTCGCCCCACGGCGGGCCCCAACGCTAATCAGGACTGCCCTATGACAAATCCGTTGCTGACCCCGTTTTCCCTGCCGCCGTTCTCGGCGATCCACCCTGAAGATATCGTGCCTGCGGTGCAATCCGCGCTGGCGGACTGCCGCGCCGCGGTAGAGCGCGTGGTCGCGCAGCCGGGGCCGTTCACCTGGGACAATCTGTGTCAGCCGCTGGCGGAGTCGGACGATCGCCTGTCGCGCATCTGGTCGCCGATCGGGCACCTGAACTCGGTGAAAAACAGCTCGGAGCTGCGCGCCGCCTATGAGCAAGCGCTGCCGCTGCTGTCCGAATACGGCACCTGGGTCGGCCAGCACGAAGGGCTGTATCAGGCCTACCGCAGCCTGAAAGAGGGCGCGGCGTTCGAGGCGCTGAGCGTGCCGCAGCGCAAGGCGGTGGACAACGCGCTGCGCGATTTCGAACTGTCGGGCATCGGCCTGTCGGCGGATAAACAGCAGCGCTACGGCGAGATCGTCGCGCGCCTGTCCGAACTGGGTTCCACTTACAGCAACAACGTGCTCGACGCCACCATGGGCTGGAGCAAACTGATTACCGACGAAGCCGAGCTGAGCGGCCTGCCGGAGAGCGCCCTGGCGCAGGCACAGGCGATGGCGCAGGCCAAAGAGCAGGACGGTTGGCTGCTGACGCTGGACATGCCGAGCTACCTGCCGGTGTTGACCTACGCCGACAACCGCGCGCTGCGCGAAGAGATGTACCGCGCCTTCGCCACCCGCGCCTCCGATCAGGGGCCGAACGCCGGCAAATGGGACAACAGCGAAGTGATGGCGGAAACGCTGGCGCTGCGCCACGAGCTGGCTCAGCTGCTGGGCTTCGACACCTACGCCGACAAGTCGCTGGCGACCAAAATGGCGGAAAGCCCGGAGCAGGTGATCGGCTTCCTGAGCGATCTGGCCAAGCGCGCCCGCCCGCAGGCCGAGCAAGAGCTGGCGCAGCTGCGCGCCTTCGCCAAACAGCACTATGGCGTGGACGAGCTCGAAGCCTGGGACATCACCTATTACGGCGAAAAACAGAAGCAGCACCTGTTCTCCATCAGCGACGAGCAGCTGCGCCCGTACTTCCCGGAGCAGCGGGTGGTGGAAGGGCTGTTCGAAGTGGTGAAACGCATCTACGGCATCACCGCCAAAGAGCGTAAAGACGTGGAGACCTGGCATCCGGACGTGCGCTTCTTCGATCTGTTCGCCGCCGACGGCGAGCTGCGCGGCAGCTTCTATCTCGACCTGTACGCCCGCGAAAACAAACGCGGCGGCGCCTGGATGGACGACTGCGTCGGCAGCCTGCGCAAGGCCGATGGCACGCTGCAAAAGCCGGTCGCTTACCTGACCTGCAACTTCAACCGCCCGCTGGGCGACCAGCCGGCGCTGTTCACCCATAACGAAGTGACCACGCTGTTCCACGAGTTCGGCCACGGTCTGCACCACATGCTGACGCAGATCGATACCGCCGGCGTCTCCGGCATCAACGGGGTGCCGTGGGATGCGGTCGAGCTGCCGAGCCAGTTTATGGAAAACTGGTGCTGGGAGCCGGAAGCGCTGGCGTTTATCTCCGGCCACTACCAGAGCGGCGAGCCGCTGCCGAAGGCTATGCTCGACAAGCTGCTGGCGGCCAAGAATTACCAGGCGGCGCTGTTCATCCTGCGCCAGCTGGAGTTCGGCCTGTTCGATTTCCGCATGCACTTCGAATACAGCCCGGAAAAAGGGGCGCAGATCCTGCCGACGCTGGCGGAAGTGAAGAAAATGGTGGCGGTGGTGCCTTCGCCAAGCTGGGGCCGCTTCCCGCACGCCTTCAGCCACATCTTCGCCGGCGGCTACGCGGCGGGTTACTACAGCTACCTGTGGGCGGAAGTGCTGTCGGCCGACGCCTACTCGCGCTTCGAAGAAGAGGGGATTTTCAACGCCGAAACCGGCAAATCCTTCCTCGACAACATCCTGTCGCGCGGCGGTTCGGAAGAGCCGATGGCGCTGTTCAAACGCTTCCGTGGCCGCGAGCCGCAGCTGGATGCTATGCTGCGCCATTACGGCATTAAAGGATAACCCGACACGTGAGCGTGTGTTTATTGTGTGAAGCAGGCGCCGATCCCGGCGCCTTGTCTGTTTTGGCGCAGCGCTGGCGGCTGACGTCCGACGACGACGCGCCGATGGCGCTGGTACTGACCCCGCAGCGGCTGGAGCTGCGCAAGCGCGACGAGCCGAAGCTCGGCGGGATCTACGTCGATTTCGTCACCGGCACCATGGCGCACCGGCGCCGCTTCGGCGGCGGCCGCGGCGAGGCGGTGGCCAAAGCGGTCGGCATCAAGGGCAGCTATCTGCCGGACGTGGTGGACGCTACCGCCGGGCTGGGGCGCGACGCCTTCGTGCTGGCGGCGCTGGGCTGTCGGGTGCGGATGCTGGAGCGCAATCCGGTGGTGGCGGCGTTGCTGGACGACGGCCTACAGCGCGGCTATCAGGATGCGGAAATCGGCCCGTGGCTGCGCGAGCGCCTGACGCTGCTGCACGCCTCCAGCCTGACGGCGCTGGCGGATCTCAGCCCGCGCCCTGAAGTGGTGTATCTCGATCCGATGTTCCCGCACAAGCAAAAAAGCGCGCTGGTGAAGAAAGAGATGCGGGTGTTCCAATCGCTGGTGGGCAGTGACGATGACGCCGACGGCCTGCTGGAGCCGGCGCGCCGCCTGGCGACCAAGCGCGTGGTGGTGAAGCGCCCGGACTACGCGCCGCCGCTGGCCGACGTGCCGGCGCACGCCGCCACGCTGACCAAAAGCCACCGTTTCGATATCTACATGCCGCTGTAATGTCTGCCTGGGGCCCGTTGTTCGGGCCCTCAGTTTTCCTCCCGCAAGCTTTTCCCCACGCCGCCGCCCGGATGCACCGCCAGCAAGGCGTCCTTGTCGTAACCGCTGCGCGCCATCAGGCAGGCGCAGGCGGCGTCGAAGATCGCCAGCACCAGCACAATTGAGGTGGTGGCCAGCATGTTCAGCGGATCTATCTCCTTTTGCACCCCGGTGGCGATCGTCAACTGCGCCGCCTGTGCGATGGCGGAATGCGGGTTTTCCGTCACCGCGATCAGCGTCACGCCCTTGGCCTGCAGCGTCGGCAGCAGGCGGGTCAGCTCGTCGGAATTGCCGCCGCGCGAGATCAGGATCAGCAGATCGTCGGCGCGCAGAAAACCCAGATCGCCGTGCGCCGCGCCGGTGGCATCGAGGTAGACAGCCGGCCGTTCCACGCAGGCCAGCATATGGGCTATCTTGCGCGCCGCAATCCCCGAGGTGCCGACGCCGGTGACGGCAATTTTACCGCGGCAGTCGGCCAGCAGCGTCAGCAGCCGCTGCCAGGTGCGCGCGTCGAGGCGCTCGCCCAGCTGCGCCAGCTCCTGACTGTAGGTTTGCCAACCCTGCACGGCCTGCCGCCATTCCTGCTGCATCACGCCTCCTCCTGCATCAACCGGCGGTATTTCATGTGGTCGTTGTACAGCTCGTGGAATACCCGGTATTTGCGGTCGTAGTAGCTTTTTATCTGGTTGGTCTGCGGCGTGACCGTCTTGCCGATGCGGCTCATGGCGCTCATCGCCTCCGGCAGGGTGTCGAACACGCCCGCCGCCACGGTGCCCATCATCGCACCGCCGAGCAGCATCGCTTCGCTCTCCTCCGGCAGCAGCATGGCGCAGCCGGTGGCGTTGGCGTGCTCCTGCACGAAGATCGGGTTCTTGGTGCCGCCGCCGCTGGCCATGATGGTGTCGATGCTGTAGCCGCTGTGGTTCATGGTTTCGATGATGTGGCGGGTGCCGAGCGCGATGGCCTGAATGGTGGCCAGGTAGTGCAGCGCCATGTCCTCCGGCGTGCGCGACAGCTTCAGCCCGGTCAGGATGCCGGTCAGCGTCGGGTTGGCGCGCGGCGAGCGGTTGCCGTGGAAGTACGGCAGCATATGAATGTCCTGCGTCAGGAAGGCGATATTCTCCGGCTCGCCGGCCATGCGGCGCAGAATGGCGTTCAACACCTCATAGATGGTCTGCCCCTGAGTTTTCGCCTGCGTCAGCAGCTCCGGGTAGCACGGGTGCGACTGGATGACGTGGTCGATCAGCGCGCCGGTGGCGGACTGGCCGCCTTCGTTCAGCCAGTATTCCGGCAGGATCGCCGAGTAATACGGCCCCCAGACGCCGCCGATAAAGCGCGCGGTGCGCGACATCGCCATATGGCCGGTGGAGGTGCCGCCGATCAGTGCGACGCGGCGGTTGAAGTCGGCCACCTCGCCGGAGACGCCGGTGGCGCCCAGCGTGCCGAGGGTGCCGGCATGGGCGTCGATGATTGACACGCTCACCGCCGTGCCGGCGATCAGCCCCATCTCGCCGGCGGCGCGCTGGGTCAGGCCGTGGCCCAGCGGCTCGCCCATCATTTTGACGTCGCTGCCGATCTTGGCCGCGTCATGTTCCAGCACGTCTTCCAGCCCGATCTGCTGGAAGTAGCTCTTGTCCCAGCGCTGTTCGTGGCCGAGATAGGTCCACTTGCACACCGTCGAACACAGCGAGCGGGTGGCGTCCTGGGTAGCGCGCCAGGTGAGGAAGTCCGGCAGATCGAACAGGTAGCCGGCGTTGGCCCAGGTGGTGGGCATGTGCTGTTTCAGCCACAGCAGTTTCGGCGTCTGCATCTCAGGCGAGATAATGCCGCCGACGAAGTCCAGCACCCGGTGTTTGGTGGCGTTGATGCGCTCGGCCTGGGCGATCGCCCGGTGATCCATCCACACGATGATGTTCTGTTCGGTGCGGCCGGAGGGGCTGACGGTCAGCGGCTTGCCCTCTTTATCCAGCACCACCAGCGAACAGGTGGCGTCGAAGCCCAACCCCTTGACCTGGATCGGGTTGATGTCGGCCTGGTTGACCGCGTCGCGCACCGCATTGCACACCGCCTGCCAGATGTTATCCGACGACTGCTCGACGAAATCCGCCTTCGGCCGGTACAGATCGATGGCCCGGCTGGCCTGGCCGACCATGCGGCCATTGAGATCGAATACGCCCGCGCGCGCGCTTCCGGTGCCCACATCTACGCCAATAAAATAGCTCGCCATTATTTTCTCCTCAGGCTTTTCGATTCTGTAACGCGATAAACAGGATCAGCACGCCGCCCCACAGGGCCATGGTCAGGTAGCTGCTAACCCCCAGCAAATTGAGGCCGCTTTCCAACATTTGCAGCACGATCAGCGCCAGCACCAACCCCAGAATACGGCCGAAACCGCCGTCCGGGTTAATGCCGCCCAGCACCGAGGCCAGAATGGTCACCAGCAGATAAGATTCGCCGTAGCCGGCCTTGGCCGAGTTGAACTTGGCCATCATCAGCAGGGCGGCGCCCCAGCCGAGCAGCGCCGACAGGATATACACCGCTACCTGCACCCGCGCGGTGTTCACGCCGCTGAAGCGGGTGGCCTGCTCGTTGGAGCCGATCAGGTACAGGCTGCGGCCCAGCGTGGTGTGCTCCAGCAGCAGCCACAGACCCACCGCCACCAGCAGGAACAGGATCAGCGCCACCGGCACGCCGAGCACGGCGCCGTTGCCGAGAAATTGAATCGCCGCCGGGAAGCCGGAGATCACCGCGCCGTTGGACAGCAGGATGTTCAGGCCGGTGATCAGGGTCATGGTGCCGAGCGAGGCGAGGATGGGCGAGACGCCGATCCAGGCCACCAGCGCACCGTTGAGCGCGCCGATCGCCACCGCCACCAGCAGGCCGGCCACCAGCGCCAGCGCCAGGAACAGCGGCTGGTCAGGGTGGCTGACGATGATCGCCGCCATCACCAGCGAACAGGCGTTGGCGCCGGCGATAATCGACAGGTTGATGCCGCCGGTCAGCATGGTGATGCCCATGCCGAGCGCCAGCAGGCCGAGGATCGGCAGCTGCGAGGCGATCGACTGGAAGTTGCCGAGGCTGAAGAAGCGCGATCCGAGCAGCCCGGCGAACAGCAGCGCCACCGCGATGATGATCGCGCCCTGCAGGCGAATGATCCGATCGTTTGGGATCAACCGAGTTAACTGCGTCATGTCAGATCTCCTTGAGCAGCTTGCGTTTTTCGTTCCAGGCAGTGGTGCTGATGCTGATCAAAATGATCGCGCCGCTGAATACCTGGTGCCAATAGGCCGAGACGCTGAGCAGCGTCAGCCCGTTTTGCAGGAAGGCCAGCAGCACCACGCCGAGCAGGGTACCGGTCAACGAACCGCGGCCGCCGCTCATGCTGGTGCCGCCCAACACCACCGCCGCCAATACCGTCAGCTCGAAGCCGAGCAGCGAGTTGGGGGCCACCGACTGGGTGATCTGCGCCTGCACCACCGCCGCGACGCCGGCCAGAATGCCCATGTAGCCGTAGACGCAAAAATGCAGCCGCAGCAGGTTCAACCCCAGGCGCGACGCCGCGTCGCGGTTGCCGCCCATGGCGTAGATCTGGCGCCCCAGCCGGGTGCGGTTCATCAGCACGCCGGTGACGACGATGGTCGCCAGCAGGCACAGCAGCGGCAGCGTCAGGCCGTAGTCGTAACCGTCGGCGCCCTGGAACGAGAACCAGTTGATGCCGTTCATGAACCAGTCCGGGAAGCCGTACAGCCAGGTGCCGTTGGTGGCGTACACCAGCAGGCCGTAGAACAGGTTGAGGGTGGCGATGGTGATGATGATCGCCGGCACCTTCAGCCAGTACACCAGGAAACCGTTCACCAGCCCGAGCAGCAGGCCAACGCCAATCGCCAGCGCGAATGCCAGCGGGAAGCTGCCGCCGTGCTGGATCACCCAGCTGGCCATCACGTACTGGGCAATGGCGGTGACCGCCGGGAACGAAATGTCGATGCCGCCGGCGATCAGCACCACGAACAGCCCGCAGGCCAGGATGCCGAGAATGGCGTAGCTGGTGGCGACGTCGGTCAGGTTGCCGAGCGTCAGAAACTCGTCGGTGCCGGCGCTCAGGCCGATCGCCAGCAGCAGCACCAACAGGCCGAGATAAAACTCGTGCCGCCCGGCCAGGCGAGCCAATAATGACTTATCCATTCACCACCTCGGCGATCTGTTGCTCGGTACTCTGGTGCGGCGCAAACTCGGCGATCAGCTCGCCCTTGCGCATCACCATCACCCGATGGCTGTTGTAATAGGCTTCCGGGATCTCGTCGCAGATCATCAGCACCGCCATGCCCAGCTGCGCCAGATCGCGGGCGATCTGGTAGATCCCCTCTTTGTTGGCGATGTCCACGCCGACGGTGGGCGAGTCGAGGATCAGGATCTTCGGCTGGGTCGCCACCCACTTGGCGATGGCGATGCGCTGGGCGTTGCCGCCGGACAGGGTTTTCACCGGCAGCGCGCTGTCGGACACCTTGATGTTCAGATCGCGGATCAGCCGGTTGACCAGCTCGGTCGCTTTGGCGTGATCCAGCAGCCCGAGCGAGGTATGCAGCCGATCGAAGACGGTGACGATGGTGTTGTCGTAGATCGATTGCTCCATGATCAACCCCTGCGTCAGACGATCCTCCGACACATAGCCGATGCCGTGGCGCACCGCTTCGCGGTTGTTGTGCAGCTGCACCGCCTGGCCCTCGATGCGGATCTCGCCGCTGTCCGGCCGCGTCATGCCGAACAGGCTGAGGCACAGTTCGGTGCGGCCGGCGCCGAGCAGGCCGACGATCGAGACGATCTCGCCGCCGCGCAGCGCCAGATTGACGTTGCGGTATTTCTCGCCGCGGCTGAGGTTGCGCACTTCGAGCAGCGGCGCCTGTTCGGCCGGCGGCAGCGGCGGCAGCGGGCTGTAGTGGAAGCGTTGGCCGGTCATCAGGAACGCCAGTTCATGGCTGTCCAGTTCGCTGGCCGGCCAGGTGCCCACCAGCTTGCCGTCGCGCATCACGCTGATGCGATCGGCGACTTCCATCACTTCATCCAATCTGTGGCTGACGAATACCACGCAGATGCCGGCCGCCTTCAGCTCGTTGACCACCCGCAGTAGGCCGTCGACCTCCTGGCGGGTCAGCGAGGCGGTCGGTTCGTCCATGATAACCAACCGCGCCTCGGCGGCGATGGCGCGGCAAATCGCCACCAGTTGCCGATCGGCGATCGACAGTTTTTCCACCTTTTTATCGGGATCGATGCGTATGCCGACCCGCGCCATGGCGTCGAGCGCCGTCTGGCGCATCACCCGCTTGCGCACCCAGAAATGGCCGCCGGGCAGGTAACGGTGGATGGCGATGTTCTCCGCCACCGTCAGGTTGGGGAACAGCGACAGGTCCTGGTAGATCACCTGTATGCCGTAATAACCGGACAGCTGCGGCGTCAGGGCGTGGAAGAGTTTGCCTTCAAGCGAAATGTTGGCGCCTTTTTCCGGCTGATAGACGCCGGAGATGATTTTAATGATGGTGCTTTTGCCGCAGCCGTTTTGCCCGGCCAGGCAGTGCACTTCGCCAATATTGAGCGTCAGGTTGATCTGGTCTAATGCCAGCACGCCTGGGAATCGCTTACTGATATTCTCCAGGGTGATAAATGCGGGGGAGGCTGTCATAACGTTAACCTGTGCTTGCGTAGCGGCCGAAGCCCTGGGCGCAGCAAGCTGCGCCCCTACGAGGGTTTAACTACTTTCCCGGTGTGGCGAAATTACGCGAAAAATCAGAATCCAAGCGATTGGGCGTTGTCTTTGGTGACTTCCAAAATCTTATTAAACCGAATCACTTTGTGTTCCATGTCGACGTCGGCCTTGCCGAGGCCCTCGATCGCCAGATCCTTGTTCACTTCCTTGCCCTGCAGCAGCTGGTCGGCCACCGTCACCAGCGCATAGCCGGCGTCTTTCGGATCCCACAGCAGCGCTTTTTTGATGTCGCCGCGCATCAGGTAAGGGGCGGCCTGCGCCGGCATGGCGATGCCCACCACCGCGATCTTGTCCTTGGCGCGTTTCTTGGCCACCGCCTGGCCGGCGCCGATCGGGCCGAGCGAGCCGAAGCCGATGATGCCCTTCATCTGCGGATAGGTTTTCATCAGATCCAGCGTGGTGGCGTAGGATTTGTCGATGCTTTCCGCCACCGGCAGGCGCGAGGTGACTTCAAACATGTCCGGGTATTTTTCTTTCTGGTATTTGATGGCGGAATCGGCCCAGGCGTTGTGCAGCGGCACGGTCAGCGAGCCGACGTAGATCGCATAGCCGCCTTTGCCGCCCATGTCTTTCGCCAGCTCATCGACGTTGGCCTGCGCGTATTTCTCGCTGTCGATGGTCTCGATGTCCCACTGGCCGATCTGCTGGTCCGGGGATTCATGGGTCAGCACCACGATGCCTTTGTCGCGCGCTTTTTTCAGCACCGGCTCCAGCACCTTGGCGTCGTTCGGCACCACGATGATGGCGTTGACGTTCTTGGCGATCAGATCCTCAATCACCTTGACCTGCGCGGCCGGATCCGGGGTAGAAGGGCCGGTCTGGTAGGCGTTGACGTCGAGTTTTTTCGCCGCTTCGTTGACGCCCACTTCCATGCGGTTGAACCACGGAATGCCGGTCACTTTGGCGACCACGGCAATCTCATATTTATCAGCGGCGAACACAGGTGTTGTCGATAACATGCACGCAGAAACCACACATGCATTTAATAATGCGAGGTTAAATTTCATTAGCTGTACCTTTTTTTATCTGTAGGGGTGGCGGTTTTTCCACCGCTGCAGATTACAAAGGAATGGAAGAGGGGGCGTAGCTGAAGTTAACGAAATGTGATCCGCGCACAATTAAGTAAAATAATGGCGCATTTAGTGTTAAATAAATGTTTAATTATTTTGTGGTGGTAAATTTACTACCGATTAAGAAGCGATAAATAACTTCTTGTTAACTTTTATTTAACCAATTGGCATCATTTGGATGGTGAGAAAGCATAAAAAAATGCCGGCGCAGAGGCCGGCATTGAAGCATTTAATCGATGTGTGAACAAGATCACCTTTACGGCGGATTACAGCACGCCCTGCGCCAGCATGGCGTCGGCGACCTTGACGAAACCGGCGATATTCGCGCCGTGCACGTAGTGGGTTTGCTTGCCTTCGCCGCCGTATTCCACGCAGGCGTGGTGAATATCGGCCATGATATGTTGTAAACGTACATCCACTTTCTCTGCCCGCCAGCCGATGCGCGCGGCGTTTTGCGCCATCTCCAGCCCCGAGGTGGCCACGCCGCCGGCGTTAGCCGCCTTGCCCGGCGCGAACAGCACGCCGGCGTCGAGGAAGGCGTCGGTGGCCTGGATGGTGGTCGGCATGTTGGCGCCTTCCGCTACCGCCTTCACCCCGTTGCGGATCAGCGTCTGCGCCGCCTCGAGATCCAGTTCGTTCTGGGTGGCGCACGGCAGGGCGATATCCACCGGCACGTTCCACGGCTGCTGGCCGGCCAGATAGGTCAGGCCGCGTTCGCGGGCATAGTCCGCCACCCGGCCGTAGCGTTGGTTTTTGATCTCCGCCAGGTGCGCCAGCTTCTCGGTGGTGAAGCCGTCCTCGTCCACCAGGGTGCCGCCGGAATCCGACACGGTGATCACGCGCGCGTCCAGCTCCAGCGCTTTCTCGATGGTGTACTGCGCCACGTTGCCGGAGCCGGACACCGCCACCCGCATGCCTTCAAAGCCCAGGCCGTGGCGCTGCAGCATGGCGTCGGTGAAGTACACTAGGCCGTAGCCGGTCGCCTCGGGGCGGATCAGGCTGCCGCCGAAGGAGAGACCCTTGCCGGTAAACACGCAGGCGGTGTTGTTGGACAGTTTCTTCATCATGCCGGCCATAAAGCCGACTTCACGGCCGCCGACGCCGATGTCGCCGGCCGGCACGTCGGTGTCCGGCCCCAGATGGCGATACAGCTCGGTCATCAGCGCCTGGCAGAAGCGCATGATCTCGCCCTGGCTTTTGCCCTTGGGATCGAAATCGGAGCCGCCTTTGCCGCCGCCCATCGGCAGGGTGGTCAATGCGTTCTTGAAGGTCTGCTCAAAACCGAGGAACTTCAGGATCGACAGGTTTACCGACGGATGGAAGCGCATGCCGCCCTTATAGGGGCCGATGGCCGAGTTGAACTGCACGCGGAAGGCGCGGTTGACCTGCACCTGGCCGCGATCGTCCACCCAGCTGACGCGGAACTGAATGACGCGCTCGGGCTCCACCAGGCGCTCCAGCAGGGCCTGTTCGCGATAGCGCGGGTTGCGTTCGATAAACGGCCACAGCGAGGTGAAGACTTCGCGCACCGCCTGCAGATATTCCGGCTGGTGGGGGTTATGGCTCTGTAACGAGGACAGGAAAGACTCTACCGATACGGCATATTCCATGGATAACTCCTTTTAGCATTAAGTTTTCCCCCGCTATTTCTTATAGATATGGGTATAGGCGATGCCCGGGGGAGGATGTTGTGTCTTTAGCGACTATATCATCGGAGGGCGGTTGATTATCAAGCGATTAATCGGCGTGGCGGCATGAAAAACGCCCGCAGGGCGCGGGCGTTGGGCAGTTAAGTTAGCGAGTGCTTACTTTATTCGTCTTCTTCATCGCGCAGCGGCACGATCAGCATATCGATGTGCACGGTATTGATCAGCTGGCGAGCGGAAGACATCAGCTTGCTCCAGAAATCCTGGTGGTGGCCGCACAGTACCAGATCCATGTCATATTTCTTGATGGCATCGACCAATACCTGCGCCAGATCGCCGCTGCCGCTCAGGGTCTCGGTGATCGGGTAGCCGGCATTTTGCGACAGCTCGGTCAGCGCCTGATGGGTTTCCTCGGAGATGCGTTTTTGCATGTCGCCGAGATTGACGTCGATCAGGCCGGTATAGAGGTCGGAATAGTTGACATCGACGTGGATCAGAGAAACTTTAGCGTTGTACGGCCGCGCCATCGAGACGGCTTTTTCTACCAGGATCTTGCTTTCCGGGGATAGGTCCACCGCGATCAGTATGTGTTTGTAAGCCATAAGAATACTCCTTCCATAAACATGCCGATTAAAAGGGTTAGCAGGCGTTCCGTTTACCCGCCTTGCGCTTTTGGTTCCATAGTATCATTCGGATAACGCAATGATATGTTGGGGCGATCACACTGCACCGCATCGAAAATCTCTCCGCCCGATACCTTTCGTTGTACACCCGCGCGGCGTAAAAGCCTATTGATTATGCGGATGCTGCCGGTCTGACCGCTTGAATTATAAGCGTTATTAAACAAAGTATAGCGCTAAATGCGCAATCAGCGCTCCAGATGCGGCTGCAGCAGGCTTTCAAACCACTCGTGAAACACCGCCAGGCGGCGTGAGCGCTGGCGACGATGGGGATAGATCAGGGCGATCGGCATGGAGGCGGCGCGGTAAGCGGGCAGGACTTCCACCAGTTCGCCGGCGTCGAGCAGGTGTTGCACGTCGTAGCGCGGGATTTGTATCAGCCCCAGCCCGGCGCGGCAGCAGGCGATATAGCTCTCGGCGTTGTTGACCACCACCCGGCTGGGCAGTTCGAGCCGCTGCGTGTGGCCGTCGGCGGTCAGGTATTCCCAGGGGGATTCGCGGCCGGTTTTCGGCGACGCATAGCCGATGTGCCAGTGGCCGGTGACGAGATCTGCGGGGTGAGCGGGATGCCCGTATTCGCTCAGGTAGGCGGGGCTGGCGCAGTTGATCAGCGCGATATGGCCGAGTGGGCGCATCACCAGGCTGCTGTCATGCAGATCGCCGACGCGCACCGCGCAGTCGACCCCTTCCTGCACCAGATCGATGGCGCGATCGGCGGAGCCGAGCACCAGCTGCAGGTGGGGATGGCGCCGCAGCAGGCTGGGCAGCGCCGGCGCGATCAGCCGGCGGGCGATGCGGCTCGGCACGTCGACGCTGAGCCGCCCGGAGGCCTGGCGCTGGCTGGCCTGAAACGACTGATCGATATCCTCCACCTCGGCCAGCAGCGGGCGCAGCCGCTCGAGCAGCTGTTCGCCGTCGGCGGTCAGCCGCACCTGCCGCGTGGTGCGGTGCAGCAGGCGCACGCCCAGCTGCGTTTCCAGCTGTTGCACGGCGGCGGACACCGAGGCGCGCGGCACCTCCAGCACATGGGCTGCGCGGATAAAGCTGCCCATCTCCGCCACCTGCACGAATACGCGGTATTGATTGAATCTGTCCATCGATGCGCCCGTTATTGTCCTTATTATTGATTATTGCCGCTTAATGCATTCCTGCGGCGTTATCCGGCAAACCCTCCTTGCTCCAGGAAGGCTTGCTCCTGCGTGGTAGTATCGCGCAACAGCAACTGATTGCGATGTGGGAAACGACCGAAACGGCGGATGATATCGCGGTGTCCCTCGGCGTGCGCGCGTTCAGCCGGCCCCAGTTGAGCGTTTAGCGCCACGGACAGATCCTGATCGGCGAGATTTTCCGAGTGGGCGAACGGCAGGCAAAAAAACAGGCGCAGCGAAGGCTCGACGGCCTGCATGTAGTTCGCCGCAATGGCGATGCGGGCGAAGCGGCGCGCCAGCGGATCGGTGGCGTACATGTGGGCGGTGTTGCGAAAAGCGTTGCGCGGAAATTGGTCGAGCAGGATCATCAGCGCCAGCGCGCTTTCCGGCGCCTTAAGCCAGTCGTCGCGTTCACGCCGGGCCGCCGCCAGATGCAGGCCCAAAAAGCACGCGCGAAAGCGTTGGTCGAAGCGCGGGTCCTGCCGGAACCATTGCTCTGCGCCGGCGTCTCGCCAAAACCGCACCACCTCATCGGCCGTTTGATTATCGGCCGCGAGCGCATCGCGGCGCCGGCGGAAAAGGGTCGGCATGCCCGTCATTCCTTCTTCGCCTTGGTCGGCGCATTGCCCAAAATCATCGATGTACCGGCGTAAATGCCGCCGGACACCTCCATCGCCAACCGTTCGGCATCCTTGCGCCGCAGCTCGGCCATCAAATCCGCCGCGGTTTCCGGATCGGAGCCCAACGCCAACATAGCTTCATGCCCGAAAGACATGGCGGACTCTAAGGTGACGCGAATTTGGTAATCCACATTGGCCTTGATCAGCGCGATGGCATGTTCGCGGTCATGAGCGCGAGCCAGCACGCGGGCCTGCGGGAAGTGGGTTTTGGCGTGTTCGACAATCTGCGTGGCGGCTTGCGGATCGTCAATGCAGACCAAGATGGCGCGGGCGTGGCCGGCGCCTGCCGCATGCAGCACATCCATACGCGCACCGTCGCCATAGTAAACTTTGAAGCCGAAGTCTTGCGCGTCGCGGGCAACCTGGGGTTCGCGGTCGATAATGGCGATATCGGCGCCCATCGCCAAAACGTGCTGGCTGACGATCTGACCAAAACGGCCGAACCCGACGATCAGCACGCTGTTGGTCAAGCCGGTGGGCTGTTCCGTGCCGTCCAACGAGGCGTCGGACGAGGCGCGCAGGCGTTGGTGGATCAACACCGCCAGCGGTGTCAAAGCCATCGACAGCACCACGACGGCGGTCATGTTGGCGTTGGCTTCCGCAGGCAGCACCTGATTGGCCAGCGCAGCGGCGAACAGCACAAACGCAAATTCTCCCCCTTGCGCCATGAGTACGGCGCGGTCGAGAGCATCACCGTGCGAGCTTTTCGTCAACCGGGCCACGCAGTAAATACACAGGCCTTTGATGAACATCATCGCCAGCACGCCGCTGACGATCAGCGGCCAGTTGCGCGCCACCACGGCCAGATCGAGAGACATGCCGACGCCGAGGAAGAACAGCCCCAAAAGCAGACCGCGAAAGGGCTCGATGTCGGCTTCGAGCTGATGGCGGAACGTCGATTCCGACAGCAGCACGCCGGCCAAAAAGGCGCCCATTGCCATGGAAAGGCCACCCAGCTGCATCAGCAAAGCGGCGCCAAGCACCACCAGCAGCGCGGCTGCGGTCATCACTTCGCGCGCTTTGGCGTGCGCCAGAATGCGAAACAGCGGGTTCAGCAGCCAGATGCCGGCCGCCACCAGCGCGGCCAGCGCACCGGCGGCGATGGCGATGCTGCCCCAGGCGGAACCGGATATCGGCGTCGATGAACCGGCCGGCGCGATGAACGCCACCAGCGCCAGCAGCGGGACAATCATCAGATCTTCAAACAGCAATACGGCGACGATTTTCTGACCGCGCGGGCTGGCGATGTCGCCGCGCTCGCCCAACAGTTGCATGACGATGGCGGTAGACGTCAGCACGAATCCCATGCCGCAGATGAAGGAGATGGCCAATGAAAAGCCGAAGGCCATGCCGATGGCGGTGAGCAGCAGCCCGCAGCTCAATACCTGCAGGCTGCCCAGGCCGAAAATATCGCGCCGCATGTTCCACAGATGAGAAGGCCGCATCTCCAGGCCGATGATGAAGAGAAACATCACCACCCCAAGCTCGGCGGTGTGCAGGATGGTCTGCGCATCGTTGAACAAACCAAAGCCGAACGGCCCAATCGCCAAACCGGCTGCCAGATAACCCAGCACCGAGCCCAGCCCCAAGCGCTTGAACAGCGGCACGGCCACCACGGCGGCGCCCAGTAGCGTCACCACGTTGAGCAGGTCGCCGGCGCTTTCAGACATGGGCGAGGCGCCAGAATACGAACGCGGCGATGGCGGCGGGGATCGCGAACACCAGCAGCAGGATCGGCAACTCCGCCCGCAGGCTGTAGCCCGCGTGGGCAACGCCCACCCACATATTGACCGCCGCGATCAGCAACCAGGCCGGGACGAAAATTTTTGCCGCCAGCGCCATGCCCGCCGCGCTGGCGCCCCAGAGCCAGCCGAACAGCACAAACAATCCCAGGAGAACCACGCCTCCGCCAATGACCATTAGCATGTGCATTGCAATATCCTCTACGCTGCGCCTCCTGGCGGGGGCGGACGCCAGACGCGCGCCCCCCTTGCGGCGTTACTTGGTAGTATAGCCGCCGTTGATCAGGATAGTTTGGCCGGTAACCCACCAGCCGTCGCTGACCAGGTGGCGGATAAACGGCACCACGTCTTCGATATCGGTGAGGCCGGTTTTGCTGAACGGCGACAGCGCCGCCGCGCTTTGGTGATACGCCACCGCATCGGCGCCTTCGGCCGGATAGAAGAACGGGGTGTCCATCGGGCCGGGGCCGACCGCCGTCACGGAGATGCCGCGCTCACCGAACTCCTTGGCGGCGGCACGGGTGAAGTGCTCCACCGGCGCTTTGGTGCCGGCGTAAGCGGCATAGAACGGCGTGAAGGCGCCGAGCAGCGAGGTGACCAGCGTGCAGATTTTACCGTTGTCGTTGAGGTGTTTGCCCGCCTCTTTCAGGAAGAAGAATGCGGTTTTGGCGTTGACCGCCGTCATCTCGTCGTACTCGGCCTCGCTGATGTCGACCATCGGCTTTTTCAGCACTTTGCCGACGGTATTGATGGCGATATCCGGCTTGCCGACGGCGGCGACCGCATCGGCGAACAGCTTCTCGACCGCGCCCGCGGTGGTCAAATCGGCCTGCAGCGCGACGCCTTGCGCCCCGGCGGCCTGGATGGCGGCGACGGTCTTATCCGCTTCGGTTTTGGAGGCGGCGCTGTTGTAGTGGATCACTACCGCTTTGGCGCCTTGTTCAGCCAAATCGCGCGCGATAAGCCCGCCGAGATTTTTGGCGCCGCCGGCGATCAGGACGGTTTTTCCCTTGATTGAATGGTTTGCCATAACAGTTTCCTTGGATGAGCGTAACGGAAACCTGAGTCTAGCCAGCGTGGGGGGAAAGATCAGCGGCGTGGGGCGGGATAGACTATCCAGGAAAAACGACTAATTGCAGACGAACGGTTATCACTTATAACGCCCCCGCGGGGGCGTTTCGGCGCGTGGCGGTAAATTTTATCCACTGATCAGGCCAGTTTGCGTTTCATTAACCTACAATGATGAATATGGGCCTCACCATTTCCCCTCTGAGTGGAATCACGCCGTGCAAATCTCTCTGTGCGGTGCGGTAACGTCTCTGGAGGCGGTGGGTTATGGGCATGGCCCGTGCAGGCAAAAAAGGGGATGAGAGCGGTAAGCTCCAGCAGAGTATCGGGTAATGAGGTAGGGCGGTTGGACCCGGCGGATGGCCGCGGATAACAACGCCTTGAGGGGGTAATCATGATCAGTACCGTCGCGCTGTTTTGGGCCTTATGTGTGGTGTGTGTGGTAAACATGGTGCGGTATTACTCTTCTCTGCGCGCATTGCTGGTGGTATTGCGCGGCTGCGATCCGCTGCTGTACCAATACGTCGACGGCGGCGGTTTCTTCACCGCCCACGGGCAACCCAGCAAGCAGCTGAGGCTGGTGCGCTATATCTTTGCGCAACGCTATGTCGAGCACCACGATCCGGAGTTTATTCGCCGCTGCGAGCGGGTGCGCGGGCAGTTCATGCTGACCTCGGCCCTGTGCGGCCTGGTGGTCATCAGCCTGATAGCGCTGATGATCTGGTATTAATGCCTTCCTGTTTCCCTTGATGCAGGCAAAAAAAAGGCGGCCCTGCGGCCGCCTTCCTCATGATGCTTATCGCTTAGATCAGCTTCAACGCAACCCAATACAGCGCACCGGAAAGCAGAATCGAGATTGGCAGGGTCAGTACCCAGGCCAACAGGATGTTCTTCACGGTTTTGCTCTGCACGCCGCCGCCGTCCACGATCATCGTCCCGGCAACCGCCGAAGAGAGGACGTGGGTGGTGGAGACCGGCATGCCGGTATAACTCGCCACGCCGATAGACAGCGCCGCGGTCATCTGGGCCGATACGCCCTGGGCGTAGGTCATGCCTTTCTTGCCGATCTTCTCGCCGATGGTGGTGGCCACGCGTTTCCAGCCCACCATGGTGCCGAGCGACAGTGCCAGCGCGACGGCGACAATGATCCACATCGGCGCGTACTCGACGGTCTGCAGCAGATCCTGACGCAGGTTCTTCAGGAAGCGCTGGTCGGCGGATGAGGTTTCCGGCAGCTTGGCGACTTTATCCGCCGTGTCGGTCACGCACATCAGCAGGCGGCGCAGGTGGCTGCGCTGCTCAACCGTCAGCTGATCGTAGCTTTGCAGGTTGGTCAGCATGCCCTGAGCCAGCTCGATCGCCGGCATGGCGCGCGAACTGTCGCAGTGGAACTCGGCCGGCTTGTTCGGCGCAGCTTCGTCATCCGGGCTTGGCACCAGCGGCGTCAACGACACCGCATGCGACAGCGCGTCGCCGTGCTGCTGGTAATATTGCTGCAGGTGGGTCACGGCGTCACGCGTACGGGTGATATCATAACCGGTTGCATTCATATTGACCACGAAGCCGGCCGGCGCAACGCCGATCAGCACCAGCATGATAAGGCCGATGCCTTTCTGGCCGTCGTTGGCGCCGTGCGAGAAGCTGACGCCAATCGCCGACAGGATCAGCGCGATACGGGTCCAGAACGGCGGCTTGCGTTTGCCGTCGACCTTTTCACGTTCCGCAGGGGTCATGTGGATACGCTGGCGTTTCTTGGTGCCACTCCAATAGCGGCGCAAGGCGAACACCATCACTCCCGCCACCATCATGCCGACCAGCGGCGAGAACAGCAGAGAAAGGAAAATACCAATCATTTTCGGGACGTTAAGCGCATCCACCACCGAAGTGTGGGTCATCAGGGCGTTGGTTAAACCGACACCGATGATTGCGCCTATCAGCGTATGGGAACTGGAGGCCGGCAGACCGAAATACCAGGTGCCGAGGTTCCAGATGATTGCCGCCAACAGCATGGAGAAGACCATGGCTAATCCGTGTGCTGAACTGACGTTCAACAACAGATCGGTAGGCAGCAAGTGGACGATGGCGTAAGCAACACTCAAACCGCCGAGCATTACGCCAAGAAAGTTGAACAAACCTGCCATCACGACCGCAAGTTGCGAGCGCATGGCGCGGGTATAAATAACTGTAGCGACCGCATTGGCCGTATCATGAAAACCGTTGATGGCTTCATAAAACAACACGAACAACAATGCGAGAATTAACATCAGGCCGGTATGGAAATCCAGGCCAGCGAACAAATGCAGCATAAGCGTTACGCCAGTTTGTGGACATGAACGCCGCGCATTATCAGTGACAACCGGGGCCGGGGAAAAGGAAAATATGACGTTTTTTTGATTTGGACATGACGAAATGATGACGCGCCTATAACAAAAATATGGAATATCAATGCGTTATTCTCCTCTGACCTCTGTAATATTTTCTTACTATGGCGTTGGCGGCGCCGGGGCTTTACAATCTGCCGCCGTGAATTAGGCGGTGACCGGCGGCGAAACGGCGTAATATGGCGCCCTTTTGTCGCGATTGTGGTTTTGATAAGTGAGGCTCAGGTGGAACAGTTTGATGTCGTAGTGATTGGGGCGGGCGCCGCCGGCATGTTTTGCGCCGCGCAGGCGGGGCAACTCGGTTGCCGCGTGTTGCTGCTCGACAACGGCAAAAAACCGGGCCGCAAGATCCTGATGTCCGGCGGCGGGCGCTGCAACTTTACCAACATGTACGCCGAACCGGCGGCCTACCTGTCGAACAACCCGCACTTTTGCAAGTCGGCGCTGGCGCGCTACACCCAGTGGGACTTCATCGATCTGATCAACCGCTACGGCATCGCTTACCATGAAAAAACGCTGGGGCAGCTGTTCTGCGACGACTCGGCGCAGCAGGTGGTGGATCTGCTGGTCAAAGAGTGCGAGCTGGGCCAGGTGACGATGCGCCTGCGCAGCGAAGTGCTGGGCGTGGAGAAAACCGAACATGGTTACGCGCTGGCGCTGAATGGTGAAAAAGTGAGTGCTCGCTCACTTGTGGTGGCCAGCGGCGGTTTGTCCATGCCGGGGCTGGGCGCTTCGCCGTTCGGTTACAAGCTGGCGGGGCAGTTCGGCCTCAGGGTGCTGCCGACGCGCGCCGGGCTGGTACCTTTTACCCTGCATAAGCCGCTGCTGGAGCATGTGCAGACGCTGTCCGGCGTCTCGGTGCCGGCGGTGATCACCGCAGAGAACGGCGTCAGCTTCCGTGAAAGCATCCTGTTTACCCATCGCGGCCTGTCCGGCCCGGCGGTGCTGCAGCTGTCCAGCTACTGGCAACCGGGTGAGTATGTGAGCATTAACTTACTTCCTGAGCTGGATTTGGCGGCCTTCCTGGATGATCAACGCCGCCAGCACCCGAACCAAAGCCTGAAAAACACCCTGGCGCTGCAATTGCCGAAGCGGTTGGTGGAGTGCTTGCAAACCCTGGGACAACTGCCGGAGGCCACGCTGAAGCAGCTGAATGCGCCGCAGCAGGCGGCGCTGGTGGAGCTGTTGCAGAACTGGCGCGTGCAGCCGAACGGCACCGAAGGCTACCGCACGGCGGAAGTGACGCTCGGCGGCGTCGACACCAACGAACTTTCCTCCAAGACGATGGAAGCCCACAAGGCGCCGGGGCTCTATTTTATCGGCGAAGTGGTGGACGTGACCGGGTGGTTGGGCGGCTACAACTTCCAGTGGGCGTGGAGCTCGGCCTGGGCGTGCGCCCAGGCGTTGGCGGCGCAGGAGCGTTAACGTTCAGCAGCGTGATGGGGCTAGGCCGATTTAGGAGGCTATTTTATGGTTATCCGACATCCGGAACACACCGTGATTTAATCGGCCGCCGGCCCCTTAAGCTCTATGCGATTGCCGTCCGGATCGCTGAAGTAAATCGATGGCCCGTCGCCTTCCGCGCCGTAGCGCGATTCAGCGGGCTCGACGGCGATCCCCTGCGATCGCAGATAGGCCAGCAGTTCGACTTCGTTGAAAGGATCGATGCGCAGGCAGAGGTGATCGACATTTTGCCGGTGAGGATCGGGCGCGTCGCCGCCTTTTTTTCCAAGCTGGCCGTTCACGTCGACCAGATCAATCATGGCCGTTCCGGCGCGCAGGTGCACCAGCCCCAAATCGGGCCGCCGTTTGGCGATGTCGCAACCCAGCGTCTGGGTATAGAACCGCAGGCTTTTTTCCGCATCGCGCACGCGCAGAACCAGATGATCGATAGTCTTCAGGCTGAAAGGGGGCATGATTTTCTCCCAGAATCGCTGCGTTACTCATCAGCATAATCGGCAACGCCCGATTTATCCTGTTTTCGCCCCCTATTGCTGCCAGAGCCGCCGCTTATCGCAGAGTCGCCACGATCTCTTCCAACGCCGCGCGCTGCGCCTCGCCGAGCGCGCTTTCCGTCGCCGCATTCTCCGCCAGCAGGGTTTGCAGGCCGATCAGCCAGTCATAGATATAAAACGCGGTGTTTTTGGTCGGCGTCGGCGCCAGCCGGGTTAACCGCTGCTGGCTGCTCCAGTCCACCGCCGGCTGCGGCGGCGCGGTAAAGATCGGCTGGCCGGGGTTGACGCGGCTCTCGGGGCGCGTTGCCGCATCGCGCCGCTGGAAGCCGAGCCAGGCGACGAAGTCGCCCAGTATCGCCAGCGCCTGGCTGATTTGCCGATCCTCACCCTGTTCCGGCAGGCCCCCGGCGCACAGCGCGCGTTCCAGCTCATCATTGAGCCGCAGGCGGCAGGCGGCGCCGATCAGCGCATCGACCAGCAGTTCCAGATGCGGCTTTTCGACGCCGAGCAGCTCCAGCAACCGGCGGCTGTCCGGCAGGCTGCGCAGATGGTTGCTCCAATCCGCGAATACCCGCGCGGCAAAGGATGACGCGGGGGGCTTGCCGGGTGCCGGGGTTTCCGGTGCGCCGAACAGATCGATGTCGAGCCCGAACGGCGCTGGCGTCGTCGTCGGGGCCGGCGCGGCGTGCTGCTGTTGCTGATAAAGCTGGCGCAACGTATCGCGCTGCGGCAACAGCCGTTCCAGCAGTTCGCCGTGGCGGCCGGCCTGCGCCTGCAGCGCGCGCAGCAGCTGTTGGCCGCGTTGCTGCGCCGCGTGCGGATCGGCGGCGGTGAGCCAGTTGCCGAGCAGGCTTTCCGTCAGCTCACGCTGCAACTCTTCACGCTGTTCGAGCAGGCGCGCTTGCTTCTGGGCCGGGCGCGCCTGGGTGGCCAGGTAACTCACCATGCGGCGGCAATCCTGTTCATCCAGCGCCAGCAGCGTGGCCCAGCTGTCGCCGGGCTCGCCGACCTGGCGCTGTACGGCGTCGTCGGGGCGCGCTTTGCCTTCCCCGCGTTGATCGAACGGCGTGATCGCCCAGATCAGGCCGGGTTTGCGGCGCTGGCGCAGCACCGGGGTTTCTCCCTGAGTCTGATTGACCCAGTTGGCGAGCGCCTGGCCGACGCGGGCGGCGTCCTGCGGCGTGGCGGCAGCATCGGCCACCAGCAGCAGGTTGGCGTGCAGGCCGTCTGCGCAGCGGGTCAGCAAATGGGCGCGTTTCGCCTGTTGCAGCCGCTGCGTCGGTTCCGCCTGCGGGCAGGCGCGGCTGCCGGGCAGGTCGATCAGCGCCACGTCGGCGGGCAGGCCCGCCTGCGCCGTCTGCGGCAGAACGGTGGTGACTTCGGCGGTCAGCCAGGTCAGATCGCTCAACGCGATCTTCCGTTCACCGACGTGTTCGGCCATCACGACGATCGCGGCGTTTTCTGCTGCGGCGCTCGCGGTCAGCAGCGGTAAGGCGCGGTGCGGAGCATGAACCTGTCGGCTGCCACCGAGGGCATGCAGCGTGTGCGCCAGCTGGCGATAATGCGCCGTCAGCGTCGTTTCCTCTCCCCACAGCGGCGCAAACAGGCGCGCGCGATCGTCGATGCTCAGCTGCGGCGCCAGCGCCACGGCCTGCGGCCAGAAATGCCTGTCCAGCGTCTGTTGCCCCTTGTCGCCGTGGCGGCGTTGGCTATCCCACAGCGCCAGCACATCGCTGTCGCTGAGGCCGTCGAGGGCGACGGCTTGGCGGTGACGCGCCAACGCTTGCAGATGGCCGGCGATCGCGCGGGCGTCCCAGTCCAGCCGGAAGCCGCCCATCGCGGCGGCGTCGAGCGTGATGGCCAGCCACTGCGCTTCATCGAGCAGCACGAGGGCGAGAGGATACTCGGTGGACGGCGTCGGCGCGGTGGCGCAGTAACGCACCGCCAGCGCGGCGTCGCCGTGCAGCCTTTCTGCGCCGGGAGCCAGCGCCGCCAGCAGGTGGGCCTTGGCGGCGGCGTTGTGGCCGTACAGGCCGATAGCGACCTGCTCAGGTTGCGCCTTCGCCAATTGCAGCGCGCGGTTATGGCAACGGCGCAGGCGCAGCGTCAGGCGATCGGCTTCCCGTTCCAAACGGGTGGACTGCCGGCGCGCGGCGTCCACCCAGGCGATCGCCTGCAGAATGCCGGCGCTGAGTGCGTGGTTCGGGGCCGATTGGGCGGTAGTGATAGCTTTCATCGTGGGTAAATGCTCCCGCTGTCTATCCAGTAGTGGGTCGCGCCGGAGGCGCTGGCAGCCAGGGTATTGAGTTTCAGTTGCAGATGGTGCGCCGGGACGGGGCTGCCGTCGGCCAGCAACGCCTGCGCGATCCTGACGCTTTCCGCGCCCTGTTCGGCGCTGGCGGTAATGGCCAGCCGCAGGGTGATCACCGCGTCGCCGGCCAGTTTGCGCGCCAGCTGGGCGTCATTGATGGTCAGCGTATAGAGCGGCGAGGCCGGCCAGCGTTCGTTGTCCAGTTGGCGGAAGCCCAGGCGCAGCGGGCCGCGCAGCTGGAAGCTGCCGGCGGGGTCGAGCGCGAAGTCGGCGCGATCCAGATCGATGTCGCGGTAATAGACGTTATCGTCCGCCAGCATGTTGTTGCCGTCCAGCATGCCCAGGTGGCGAATGGTGGAGTAGGGCTGGAAATCGCCGACGTTGAAGTAAAAGCTCTCCAGCCGCAGGTCGATCGCCAACAGGCACAGCATGGCGCCCACCGCGGCGGTGGATTTCGGGTTGTCGATGCGGCCGCGTTTGTTGAACGGGTACCAGCTGCGGGTGTGGTAGCCCTCGAGCGGCAGAATGCGGCTGGCGGGCAGCGGCTGCAGGTGGCGCAGCAGCGCCTGCACGCCGGGGAAACGCGCCGGGCGGCCGGTCAACAGCAGCACGTCGCAGGTATACAGCGCCACCACCTCGGCCAGCAGGCGCAGGCAGCGGCCGATGCCGATGCGATCGGACAAGAAGGCGGCGTGCAGATCGGCCAGGCGGATCACCAGCGGGGTGTGCAGAATCTCGAAGGCGTCGCTGTCGGCTTCGCGCTGCACCTCGCCGTTGATAAACGCCAGCACCTGCGGCGTCGGCGGCTGCGGCAGCAAATCGCCCAGGCTGGCGGCGATTTCCGCCCGGCTGTCCAGCGGGTCGTATTCTTCATAGGCGCCGAGCAGCGCGCGCCCGGCGGGCATGAAAATCTGCAGCGCGGCCTGCTGGCGCAGGGTGGAAAGCCCGTCCATACGCCCTTCGTTGCCGAACAGCCTGTCCATCAACGCCGGGGCGGCGCTTACGCCGGCGGCTTCGAACGCCTGCTGCACGGCGGGCAGGATAAACTGTTGGATGGCGTCCAGCAGGATATCGTCGCCGGCGACCTTAAAGCCCTCGCGGAACAGCAGGCGCGGGTTGATTTTGATGTTATTGCCCACGCCGTCGTCGAGCGAATAGTGCGTGATCGCCAGATCGGTGGTGCCGCCGCCGATGTCGATGGAGGCGATGCGCAGCGTTTTGCCCGCCTGCTCATCCGGCGCCAGCGGCCGGTCGGGCCGGGCCATGGCGGCGAAAAAGGCGTCAGTGCGGCCGGCGAAGTTCACCTGGGTTTCATTGTACAGATAGACCATCTGGCCGCAGGTGGCCTCGTCCCACTCCATCTGCACCTGCGGCGCCGGGAAGCGGGCGTGCGCGCCGTCGAACGGCACATCCTGCGGGTGCCAGTCGAGGGCCTTCCACACCAGCCCGAGCGCCTCCTGCATGCGGCGGCGGAAGATCTCGCGCTCCGGTTTCGGCATCGCCGAAGGCAGCGTCAGAATGATGGCGCGCAATCGGCGCGGCGCGGCGGCGTTCGGCATGCGGCTGCGCTGGGCGATGCTGTTGATCTGCATCAGCGCCTGCGCCAGCAGCTCGCTCAGCATCAGCGTCATCACCGCGCTGCGGCTGTAATGGGCGGCGAACACCGGTAGCCGTTGCGCCGTCGGCAGGGCGGACAGCGGCACGCCTTCGTCGTTGATCAGGGTGGTCAACGGCGCGGCGGCGGCCATCGGCTCGTGCTGCTCGTTGAAGCGCCAGCCGGGCGCATAGCGCTCTTCGTCCCACAGGTAGCGGCGCGGGCTGGAAATGCCGGTAGTGCCTTCATGGCCCGTTCGCCGCTGCGCCAGCTGCGCGGCTTCGCGGCCGACGCGGGTGATGGACGGCCACTGGAAGGCGTCGTCGCGCCCGCTCTGGAACGACAGATGCGGCTTGCCGAAGCCGGCCCGAGAAAACTCCACCCGGCTCTCGAACAGTTCGTTGTAGACGCGGTGCGGTTCGGACAGCGAACGCAGCTGCAGCTCGTAGGTTTGCTTCAGGCCGTTGCTCTCCTCCGGATGATCCTCGACCAGCACGCCGCAGGTGTGCGAGTTGCCGACGTCCAGCACCAGATCGACGTCGATCGCCGGTTGCTGCAGCGTCGCCGCCACCATCTTTATCTGCGGCACCGCCAGCTGATGGCCAAGCATGTGCAACAGATTGAGGTAGTGCGCCTGATACTCGAAGGTTTTCAGCCCGGCGTTGATCTCCACTTCGGCACGCTGTTCCCGCTCGGCGGCGCGCTGGCTGAACGCCTCGCGCAGCCAGCCGTCCACCCAGGTCAGATCGAGGAACTCGCCCAGCTCGTGGTTGCGGTGCGCCAGCGCGAAACGGAGATCGGTGCCGAGATCGCTTTCGCCCGGCGCCAGCGCCTCCTGGCCGGGCGCCGCGGCGCGGGTGTCGAAGGCCAGCACCACGCGCAGCAGGTTGCCGTCCTGATCCGGTTCATCCAACTGCACCACCTGCAGGCGCGCCCAGTTGTCCGGGCCCGACAAGAACAGGCCCGCCGGGGTGTGGCGCAAGCAGGGCAGCGGCAACCAGAGCTTATCCAGCAGGTGCAGCGACTGCTGCAGCGGATAGCTGAACTCCGGCCGCACCACTTCGGCGGCCTGGTCGCCCACGGCCGGCAGCTGGTATTTGCCGCTCTCGGCCTCCCATTGCAGGCGCAGCAGCGGGCCGCTGGCGGTCTTGCGCACGAATTTGCCGGGAAACTCGGCGTCCAGCAGCGGCGTCAGGGCAAAGTCCAGAAACTGAATGCCGCTGTCCTGAATCAGCGTAATGCCGTGTTTGTAGTCCGTAAGGGGTGCCAGCATCATTTACTCTCGCGCTTGAACGTCATGGGATAGGTGGTGTCCGCATCGTAGCGGCCGGTGCACTCCGCCGCGCCGGTTTCGCCCTGGCGGCAGACGATCTCCGGGATCTGGTAGCGGCTGCCGTCGCTGCAGCGCGCCTTGGTGCGGTTGTTGATCACCAGATTGCCGGACTGCATCAGCCCGGCTTCGACCGCCACCCGGCAGCTGACGCCGTCGCCGTAGGCGATAACGGCGCTGCCTTTGCCGCCGTTCAGACGGTATTGCAGGCTGGGGCGCTTGCCGGTGATCGGGTCTTTCAGCGCCACGGTGGCACGCCATTTGCCGTTAAGGAAACGGGTGGAGCCGGCCTTCACCGCCTCGGGCGGCAGCACCAGCGCATGTTTGTCCAGCGGCGGCGGGATGACCGGCGCCGGGGGCGGCGGCATCAGCGTCGCGTGCGCCAGCGGTAAGCGCAGCTTGGGCAACGGCGCGGCGGTTTTTTCCGGCGGCGCCGGATGCTGGACCTCCGCCGGCCTCGCCGGTTGCGGCGGCGGCGAGCGGTGCAGCCAGGCGGCCAGCGCCGCACTGCCCAGCAGCAGTACGGGCAACAGCCAGAGAGCGTAGCGCCGGCGCGGGCGAACGACGGCAGGGGATTCGATAGGCGCTGCCGGGGCGGGCGCCGGTTCAGGCTCGGCGGCCGGGGCCGGTTTTACCGGTTCGGCAACGGCCGGCTTGCGCGGTGCGGCGGCGATCGGCGCCGGTTTTTCCACTTCCGATTCGATCGGGCGCAGGCAGGCCAACGGATCGTCCGGGCTCTGCGCCTGCGGCTTGATAAAGCCCCAGAAGGTCAGCACCGGCCGATCGTCCACCAGGTAAACGTGGTTGGGGTCGGGCATGTGCATCGCTTTGGCCAGCAGCGCGCCGAACAGGCGATGGCTGGGGTGATCGGTCGCCTGGGCCTGTTCCGTCAGGCTGCGGAAGATCGTCAGGCAGTGTTCCAGGTGGCGCACCGCCTGCGCGCGCTGGGTGTCGCTCGCCGCCAGCCAGGAGGTGACCTTGCCGGGGAAGGGCGCATACCAGTCGATGCGGGTGCCGCTTTCGTTCGGCTGGGGGATCGCCAGACAGTCGGCGGCCTGCTGCTGCCGGCGAAGACGCAGGGTTTCCCGCAGCTGCTGCGCGCAGGCGTAGACCGGTTGCCCGTTTTCGCCTAAAGCCAGCACATCATCCAAACTGCCACTGCGTAAGAAGGGTTTCACCACGGCACCGCACCTTGTCCTGTTCTGCAAAAACGCATAAAAGTCCATGATACCCCGCAGGCAGAGCCGCCAAACGGCCAAGGACAGCCCGAAAAACGCCCTTCTTTGGCGTTAGCGGCGCGCTTTGCTAACCGGCACAGTGAAAATCTCGCTATCTGGACCTGTCTGTGAACCGCTTTATCTGAAAAATAGAACCTGGCCCCGGCAAGCAACGCCGGGGAACGATGTTCTCTTTCACTATGACATCGCCTCGCGGGTTGCCGATTTCGGTATGCCTCAGGCGTGCGGAGCGTTCACATGACGGACAGTCAGTCTGAAAAAACTCTCGTTGTTACCCCTGCACATCCCGCCGCCGGGCATTCGGTCCAGGGCTGGATGAACGGCTTCCTCGGCATGATGATTTTCAGCGGCTCGCTGCCCGCCACGCGAGTGGCGGTGCTGGAGCTCGATCCGCTGTTTCTGACGGCGGTCAGGGCGGCGATCGCCGCCTTGCTGGCGCTGTGTGCGCTGCTGATCACCCGGCAGGCGCGGCCGACGCGGGCCGATTTGCCGCCGCTGTTGTTTGTGGCGCTCGGCGTGGTCATCGGTTTTCCGCTGCTGACGGCGCTGGCGCTGCAGCACACCACCTCGGCGCATTCGCTGGTGTACATCGGCCTGCTGCCGCTGGCGACCGCCGGTTTTGGTGTTTTGCGCGGCGGAGAACGGCCCAAGCCTGCTTTTTGGGCTTTTTCAGGCGTCGGTGCCGTGCTGGTGGGGGCGTTCGCGCTAAGCCAGGGGAGCGGCGGCGGCTGGCAGGGGGATGCACTGATGATCGGTGCGGTGCTGCTGTGCGGCCTGGGTTATGCCGAAGGGGCGGTGCTGTCGCGCCGGATCGGCGGCTGGCAGGTGATCTCCTGGGCGCTGGTGGCGGCGTTGCCGTTGACGCTGGCGGCCACTTGGCTGGCGGCGCCGGCCGGTTGGCCTGCCGTCAGCGGCGCCGCCTGGCTGTCGCTGGTTTACGTCTCGGTGTTCAGCATGTGGATTGGGTTTATTTTCTGGTATCGCGGCCTGGCGCAGGGCGGCATCGCCGCCGTCGGGCAGTTGCAGCTGCTGCAGCCGTTCTTCGGCCTGGCGCTGGCGGGCTGGCTGCTGCAGGAAACCGTCCAGCCGATGATGATCGCCGTGATGGCCGGCGTGGTGGTTTGCGTGTTCGGCGCCAAGCGCTTTTCCCGCTAGGCGCCGCTGCCGGCGCAGGCCAGGATCACCTGTCCGAGCCGTTCCACCGCCTGTTGCACCTGGCGGTCGGCGTAACCGCCCAATCCCAGCACCAGGCCCGGCTCACCGTGGCCGGGCGCATACATCGGCGACACCGCCCGCAGCGCCAATCCGGCTTCGTTGGCCTGCTGGGCGACCCGCACGTCGTCGAGATCTTTCCTCAGCCACAGCACCATGTGCATGCCCTGATCGCAGGGCTGCACTATCGCCAAATCGGCGGGGATATGCGTGTTGATCGCCTCGATCAGCACCCGGCGTTTCTCGGCGTAGACGCCGCGCATTTTGCGGATATGCCGGTCGAGATACCCTTCGGCGATAAAGGCGGCCAGCACGTGTTGATCCGCGCTGGGCGGATGGCGATCCATCAGGATCCTGGCGCCGCAAAAGGCGTCGACCAGTGGTGGCGGCACGATGGCGTAACCCAGCCGCAGCGAAGGGAACAGCACCTTGCTGAAGGTGCCGAGATAGAGCGTTCGCTCGGGCGCCAGCCCCTGCAGCGAAGGGAACGGGTGGCCGGCGTAGCGCATCTCGCTGTCGTAATCGTCTTCCACGATCCAGGCCTGCCGCTCTTTGGCCCAGCCCAACAGGGCGCTTCTTTTCGCCATGCTCATCGGCATGCCCAGCGGATATTGATGCGACGGCGTGACAAAGGCGGCGCGGGCGTCGGCGGCCAGACGCACGCCGGCGGCAACGTCGATGCCGTCGTCGGCGACGGGCACCCTAATCATGCGCCGATCGCGAAACAGACTGTCGAAAATGGCGGTAATGCCGGCGTAGGCGGGATCTTCGACCCAGGCGCTGTCGCCGGCGTCCAGCAGGATCTGTGCGGCCAAATAGAGCCCTTGTTGCGTGCCGGAGGTGATGAGGATTTGCTGCGGCGTGCAGTTTACCGAGCGGGAACGGCGCACATAGTCGCAGATGGCTTCGCGCAGCGGCAACGCGCCCAGCGGATCGCCGTAGCCGGACGGGGCGCCGGGGCCGCGCGCCCGGATGCGGTTGCCGAGCCGCCGCCAGATATCGTCGGGCGCGGTATCGCCGATCGGCACCGAGACGGTGAACGGCACCGGCGGCAACGCCCTCGCCTGGGCGGCGAAGCGCGCCAGATGCTGCGCCTGTGAAGAAAGCGGCACCGCTACCGCCGAACTCGCCTGCACGATGGCGTGCGGCGTGCGGCGCGGCGCCTGATAGTGAGCGACCCGGGTGCCGGAGCCGGGCTGCGGTTCGAGAAAGCCTTCCGCCGTTAGCTGAGCGAACGCCTCCAATACCGTACCGCGCGCCAGATTCAGCGCCGCCGACAGCCGGCGCGTCGAGGGCAGCAGGTCGCCCGCTTTCAGATCGCCCCGGTGGATGGCCTGGCGCAGGGCCTGCGCCAGCTGGTGGCTAAGTTGACCCGCCAGGCGATCGAGCTCGCCGAGGGCGGGGACGTCAACGACTTTGGCTGTTCTGGACATGCATTCCGGCTCGCTTTGCAGTGCGAAAATGAGTATTCAGAGTAAACCACTCTGGCGTCACTCGCGAGCCTGTTGTCGTTCAGTTCAGCTCCCGCTGATTCAGCAGCACCCGATTCAACTCGCTGTTTTTGCGCACGTTCAGCTTGCGCATCGCCGAACGTTTGTGGGCGCTGATGGTTTTCTGGCTGCGCTGCAGCAGGCCGGCGATGCTGCAGGCGGACATGCCACTGCTCATCAGGCCCAGCACCTTTTTCTCACAGTGGCTCAGCGCGGCGAGGCGGCAGGCCTGGCATTTCCATATGTCGGCGGCGTGCAGCGCCATCCACGGCTGCTGAATGAATTTTTCCAGCGCCATCTGCAGCTTGAGGCGAATGGCGTAAACCGAGTCGCGCCGGTGGATGCTGAACAGCGGAGACAGGTTTTTCACCTGTTGCTGGGCCGTGTCGTCGAGGATCAGCAAGGTCAGCTGCCGCTGGCGCGGGATGCCGTAGGGGCTCCGGTAGCAGCAGGCGCAGCCCCAGCGCTCTTCCGGCGTGCGGAACACGATTTCGATGTTATCCAACGCCTGCAGCGCCAGCGGCGAGAACTGCGGGTACAGGCGTTGGCATTCGTTCAGGGAGTGCAGATAGTCCTGCAGCAGCAGACGCAGCCCCTGCTGGTAGAAGTTATCGCTGTCGAACAGCGTGAAGCGAATATCTGGCATGGGTGGCTCCTTAAAAGGCCGCGGCGCCGCGCCGGAGCGAACGGTGACGGCCAATCGCCGGCAAGGGGCGCCGGCGTTTTCCTGATTTCCCTGGGGCGGTGCGGGGCTTATTGGTACGCCAGCACAAAATTGGCGACGGAACTGAATTCGCCTTCGGTAAGGCTTTTATCTTTCATCGCGCTCGGCCGGGCCTGGACATAGGCGCTGAACCTCAGGGCGTTGGGGCCGTCTTGCAATGTCACCGCATCGGTCGGCGTGCCCAGATCAATCGCTTTGCCAGCACCGTCAAACAGAGCGATAGCGGCGCCGTTGGCGCCATTGTTGATCGCCAGCTTGCCCGGCAGTTCGGCATCTTCGGTGCCGGTAAAGGTGGCGGTGACCGATTTGAAAACGGCGGTTTTACAGTCGGTTAAGCGAATGGAAAATGACACGGGGTTGGTGTGGCCGTAGCGGTACAAGGTTTTGATCAACACCGTATCCATCTCGACGGTCTGGTGAAGAGACTGCGGGTCGATATTGCAGGGTCTGCTTACCACGGAGCCGAAAAAGTCTATTTCCTTATTTTCCGCCGCGACTGCGGAGGAAAATAGAAAACCGATGCCGCACAGAGCGGTGATTGTCCGATAGCTCTTCATCATCACCACCATTAAATATAATTAATCAGCAAGATTACGGTCTTGCGGAAATTGCCTTCCTGTCCTTCCCCGCTGGCCTGCAATGAGGCGCTGTAGGATTTTTGCACCTGATCGCGGCCACTCATGTCGGCAAAGCTGTCGAACTGATTGTATTTAATCCATTTGGGGTTGGAATTATCGTGGATGCGCAAGGTTGAACCATTGTCCATATTCAAGCCGGTAGCGTCGGTCAGCGTGCCGTTTTTCACCATGAAATTGGCCTCCAGCGCGAAGCTGTCGCTGCAGCCGTTTTTGCGGATCAAGATGCTGAAATCCTTGCTCGCAACGGTGCCCGCATTGGGTTTCCAGGTCGGGATCTCACCGAAGTCAACGCCTTCCGGGGTTGAAAGCTCCACCGAAGCGGCGCACTGGATCACCTTGATTTTATCCAACCCGGTTAGGGTGAAACGGTAATTTTTTCCCGGGTGGACGTTGATGCCGCCTACGCCATCGAGCTGAAAAACGGCGATCTGACTGGCGCCCCCTTCGGTGATTTCTCCGGTTTTTTGCAAATAAACCTGATAGTTGACATGACCGAGCTCCCGTTGCTTAGGGGTACGAAACATATCGGTTTGTACTCGGGAGTTGATCAAGCCGAGATCCCGGCCGTTATAAATCACCCCCATGGCGATGCCGGCGGCGAACTGCCGGTTGTCCGGATTGGGATAGAAGTAAACCCATTCCCCCTTGGGTTTGCTGGCGTGCGCCCAGCACATAACGTCGCGGCTCATCGGTTTAGAGGTCCAAAGCCGGCTGCCGACCGGTAAGGTGGCCGGTATGGTCAACCGGCCGATATCCTCGCTCTCTTCGGTAATGCCGTTCTCGGTATTCAGGTGGCATTCCAGCGCCTGAGCGCCGAACGGCGTCGCCAGGCAACCTAGCAACGTCAGGCGTTTATAAATAGACCAACTGGACATGCACCACTCCTTTGAATTGGTTTGCTTCGATGAACGGACGGGTTGATTCCAATTGAGCGCTGAACCACAACGTATTGCCGCCCGGCTGCAAGACATAGGGGGCACCGGGTTGGTTGAGGGACAGCGCGCGGCCCCGTTGATCTTTCAGCCGCAGGCCAACGCCTTGTACGCCGCCGTGCAGCTTCAGCAACTGCGGATTGTCGGGATCGCTTTCACCGAGGAACACCAGCGTGGCGGCCTGCTCCCCCCGCAGATAGAGCAGGCCGGCGTCGCCGTTGCGCATGCCGGCCGGATTGTCTGCCAGCGCCTTGGCGCCCAGCAGGCAATGGGTAAAGGCGAGGCGAAAACGTACCGGTGCGCTTTGATCGCCGACACGCCGGAAGGCGAGCGTGCCGATCTCACCGAGATCGACCGACTGATCGCGGCTGTCCGGCGCCAGGCTGCAGGGAGAGCTCAGCAGAGCGCCCTGAAAACCGACGGTGCCGCTGGTGCCCTGAACCTCTCCCGGCGGAGAGGCCATCGCGGCGCCGTTGCCGAGCAGCAAGGCGCCGATCAGCAGAGGCCGCAGGCGGCCGGTGAAGTCAGCCATGCCGTATCTCCTTATTTTTTTCCGGGTGCGGCGGTGCAGAGGCTAGCGCTGCAGGTGAAGCGCAGCTCGGGGTGGCCGCCGAAATCATTGATATAGGTGACGACGAAGGCGTCGAACCCATGGTCGCGCAAACGCACTTTTTCGCTGGATTTGGGGGACAGCATCACCGGCTGAAAATCGCCGATCGCGCCACCGCCTTGTTTCTGCGTCTGACGGGCGATGCCGGTCAGCGTGATGTGGAACGGCGTCGGATTTTCGATGGTGAAACCGTCGGCGGTTTTGTGGAACACCAGCTGTTCTTGCCATATCTCACCCTGCGGCGCGACGATGGCCTTCGGGCGGAAGAACAGTTTGATCTGCGTTTGCAGCGCCAGCTGCATCACGTTGGCTTTGCTGCTTTTGGGCGGAATTTCGCGCAAATTGAAATAAAACACCGACTCGCGATCTTGCGGCAATAGCTCGGCTTCCGGCGTTTTGGTAATGCGCACGACGCTGCGTTCTCCGGCTTCCACCCGTTGCAACGGTGGCAATACCACCAGCGGCGAAACGATCTTTTGATGTTGCGCATTCTCGATCCAGGCCTGAGCAAGGAAAGGCAACTCTTTGTTCTCATTGGTTATGTTAAGGCTGATCGATTTGGCGTCGCTCACATAGATGGCGCGCGTGCGATCCAACGCGATCGCCGCGTCGGCCGTCGAAGCCAGCGTTATCAACGCCAGGCTGCCCGCGGTTACTGCTATCGAATGTTTGTTCATGTTATGCGTCTACTCTCAATGTGTTGCGGATTACGGTTTGGTGCACGGCAACAGCAGCCGGTCCAGCGGTTTGGCGGCGCCTGGGATGGCGATGCGGCACTGACGGCGGCCTTCCCAGGCGACGTCCAACCGCTCTTCCGGTTGGACGCCGGTCAGATACACCGAGCCGCCGTCGTTCACCACCGCGATCTCCCGTCCGGTTGCACTCAGCACCGTGGCGCCGAACGGCGGTTCGCTGCCGTCCGCCAGTTTGATGGTGGCTAACAGCTTGCTGCCTTTCACCACCTCGAAGTGGCGATAACCGATGGCGCCTTCCGTCAGCGTGCCTTGCACCACCGCACGTGTGGCTTCAACGTCGTCCGCCAGCTTGTTGACGTCGATGCGCGTATCGGTGTTGTAGTAGCTGGTGATATCCGAGATCACCGCCAACCCGAAGCGGTTGCTGTAAGCGCGGCCGTTGTTGATCGGCACGCCGGCGACGCCGTTGGTATCCAGCATCATGCGGCTGCCGCCGTTGCCGGCGTTCTGGTGCGCGGCGACGCCGTGCCGGGTAGCGGTCAGGCCGCCGCGGAAAGTTCCGCCTATCGAGGAGTAACTGCCCTGCTGATAAGACGCGTTGGCGTTGAGCGTGCCGAACGACGCGTTATGGGTGTAGTAACCGCTCGCCGTCGGTTTGCCGGACTGGGTGACGCCGCTGCCGACCTGCCAGGTATTGTTGATGTCGCTGTTGTCGGTGTAGGTCGCCGTTTGGGTCACGTCGTGGTTATTGACCTGCAGCGCGTAGCCCAGACGGTTGTGCTCGCCGATAGGCACGGTGAAATTGAGCATCGCGCTATCGTCGGTGCGGCCCCGATAGTGAGTGCGATAGGCCGCCAACGAGGCGGTGATGTTGCTGATCCCGCCGAAGTCGAACAGCTTGCTGGTCGACATGCCGTAGCGGTTTTGCGCGCCTGCGTCCCAGTAAGTCTGGTGTGAGTAGGTCAGATAAGCGGTGATCGCCTGAGCGCTGTCCTCCGCCATAAAGGTTTTGCTGGCGGTGACGGTATACAACTCTTTTTGTCGACCGCTGTAGCGATCGTCAATGTCGCCGTAGCGCGCCTGCAGGTACTGCGACATGGTCATAAATTTGCGCTGCGAAAAGCGGTAGCCGGCAAAGGTGATTTGGCCGTTGAGCTCGTCGAAACGTTTGGCGTAGTTGACCTTGAATGACATGCCTTTGGCGCTGGGTTCATCGGGCAGGCGCGCGATCGACTGCGTGGCGTCCACCGACAGGGCGCCGAACAGGTTCAGGTCGCGCCCCAGGCCGAGAGCCCAGGCGTTGTAATCGCCGCCTAGCAGTGCGCCGCCGTACAGCGACCAGGCGTTGCTCAAGCCCCAGGAGAAATCGCCGGCGGAGAACACCGGCCCTTGCGTGCGGTGATCGTAGGCAGACGGCTTGCCCAGCGCCACGTTATAGCGCACGTAGCCGGGGCGGGTCAGATAAGGAATGCTGGCGGTATCTACCTGAAAAGTGGAAACACTGCCGTCTTGTTCTTCCACTTTCACATCCAGTTTGCCGCGTACCGAGCTGCTGAGATCCTGAATGGCGAACGGCCCGGCGGGCACCGTGGTTTGATACAGCGTGCGGCCTTCCTGAGAGACGGTGATCCGCGCGTTGCTTTTGGCGATGCCGCGTACTTCTGGCGCGTAACCCTGCAGGTTGGGCGGCAGCATGCGCTCGTCGCTGGCGAGGTTGAGGCCGGTAAAACGGTAGGCGTCGAACACCGGCGAATTCAGGTAGGTTTCGCCCAGCGTCAGCCTGGCGGCCTGCATCGGCAGCGCGCGGTATGCGTAGATCTGATTCCAGTCGAAATTGCTGTCGCGCCGGCCGTATTGTTGGTTGAAATCGGTCTGATAATCGGCGCGCAGGCGCCAGGCGCCCAGGTTGGCGCCCAACGTACCGTAGCTGCTGAGGCTTTCGGCGGTGCCGTTGTCGTGGTGCTGTTTACCGATTTGGCCGCTGAGATTGTAATCCAGCAGCACGCCGGGGATGCCATCGTCCCACTGCTCGGGCGGCGTCCAGTCGGGATCGGAGTATTTCATCCAGGCCTGCGGAATGGTGATCGCCAGCACGCCGCCGCTGATGCGATCGGAAACCGTTGCGCCTTTGATGCCGCGAATGTCGGCACACTGGTTGTCGCGCCACAGGGTGACTTTTTTGGCCGCTTCTTCTTTCAGCGCCATTTTTTCCACCAGGTCAGGCGGCAGGCACACCTGGCTGCCGCTCTTGTTATCCGGCGACGGGAAATACTGAATGCTGCGCTGGGGCAGCGTTTTCTGGTTGATTTTGATATCCAGCAGATAGGTGCCCGGCATGACGTAATCGGCGTCGGAAAAGCGGGATAAGTCCACTTTGCTGCGTTCGCCAATATCCAACACGTCGGTATTGAATTCCGTGGCGGAAAAGACCGGTTTTGCCCAGAGAACAGAGAGAATGACGATGATGGGCGTTTTTTTTATTGTCAGTAAAGACGTCATAGAATGATCACTCATGGCAAATCCGCGCCTAATAGCAGGTCATCCCGTAAGACCTGAATACGTAATGCTGTACAGCGTTCCTAACGAAAACCGGCTACAGATAAGACAGGGTGAATTTGGCCAATGAGCTGAAACCGCCCGCCCGTGCCCTGTCGGGGTGAATGCGCAGCTGGGCGCCAAAGCGCAGCGTGTTGTCGCCGGCGACGATCAGATAATCCGCCGTCGTGCTGCCGAGCGGGATCGGGGTGCCGGCGTCGGTCAGCAACTCGATAGCCATGCCGCGCGCCTCACCATGGACGGCGAGCCATTGCGGATCTTGGCTATCCGCGATGCCGCTGAAGGTGAGGTTGGCCGCGCGATAAATAAAATCGGGCTTTATCTGGCTGGCCAGTTCGCAGTTCACCAACCTGATGGCGAAGTGGCGGCGGCTGCCGATGAGGCTCGGCTGGGCATCTCGCCCGGCGTCGCTCATTGAAACCAGCCCGAAATCAACGGTTTGATCCAAACTGTCGCCGGCGATGTTGCACGGCGTTTCGACGATTTCGCCGCCCAGGCTGACTTTGCCGTGGCCCTGAGTTTTCGCCGTGGCGCTAGCGCTGCCGATGCTGAGCGCGATCAGCAATGCGCCTCGCCAATGGATGGTCATGCTGGCTTCTCCCTGTCGAGATCGGTTCCTTTGCCGGAGCCGGCGTCGTTAAGCATGGGGATGCCCGCGCCGACATCCCCAACGAGGCTTACTGATAAGCCAGGGTAAAGTTCGCCACGCTGGTGAACTGGCCCGGCACGACGGCGCCGGAAGCGCTGTTGCCTTGCAGGTATGCGGCGAATTTCAGGGCGTTGTTGCCTTCGTTCAGGCCCTGGCCGTCCGTTGCGGTGCCCAGCTCAACTTCCTTGGCGTGCAGCTGGTCGTAAATCACGATGCCCGCGCCGCTGGCGGAACCGCTCAGCGCCAGCAATTTGCTGTTGACGGCATCCGGCGTGCCGGTGAAGGTCACCTTGACGTTTTTCATGGTGTTGAGCGCGCAGTCTTTCAGCTCAATGCTGAAGGGTTCGGCGCTGGATTTGCCTTCTTTGGCCAGGATGCGGCTGCTGATCTGGCCCATCGGGACGGTTTGATCGACGGAGTCCGGCGTGATGCTGCAAGGCGCATCGATAATTTCACCGCTAAAGGTCACGGTGCCGCTGCCCTGGTTCGGGGTCGGCGCCGCATGTGCAACGGAGGCGGTAGAAAAAGCAATGGCGGTCGCCAGCATTAATTTATTCAGTTTCATTTCTCAGGTTCCTGTAGAGAGTATTTAAATAAAAAGGAAAGCACACCTAAATCCCCGCAGAGCAGCAACGCCCTGTTAGCCGCACTGCGATGGGAGCCAGATCCTTTTGCTTTGGGCAATACGCACACTTTTCGTTATTTGCTTTTAATAACGAAATGGTTATGTGATGTTTGGTCGGTTTTATTTGATTTTAAAACCCGAATATCAGTATGGCGTTTTGCTGGGAATATTCTTGCAAACAATAGCATTACTTGGAAATAGATTTTGTTGAAATAACTCAAATTCAGAATATAAAACCAAAAGGAAAAAATTAAATATAAGATCAAAAACCAATAGATCGTATGTAAATATTATCCAGAATAAATGACTGCATAAATAAGGTTATGCGAGATATTAGATCGACTGTAATAGCTGTTGCCCTACAATGCGCAATATCGCTTTGCTAATATTACGCTTTGACGAACATTGAAGAATTTTCTTTATGAAACAAAATGAAAAACATAAGCATTTGTTTTGTATGATTTTGTGTGGTTAGTTGTCCCTATGGTGTTCCACCGCCTATTCCTGGGTTGTCGATGGTTTGTCGAAGAGTCGTTAACAAAAAAATAACAACAAGGCAGAGGGAAGATTATTCTTATCAGATGCTATTTTTTGGACGCGCTTATGTTATTTAACCCATTGTGATTAACCAGAAAAGGGCAGGTGAAGCAGTAGGCATTACATAATAATGACCTAAGTGATAATCAAAGGATGAACGATGGAATGATTACTGCGATTAATGCATTTAGCAGATGTAAGGCGCATGCGTTGACAATGTTGGTAATTAAGTGTTCGCGGTTCGTTATGGGATTGTTTAAACATCTTCATATCATGATAACCATGAAAAAAATTGCACAGAAAAATCCTAGTGAAAAATCCGAGGAACAATGCATGACATTTTATCGGCAAAGGTTGGATTTATTAATAAATATTCATTCGCGCGGTGATAGACAGCGCCAGGTCTATTTTATCGGAACAACGTCGTTTGCGCGGACGCCGCCGTGATTTATGCCCCTGCGCATCACTGACGTGCAGTCATGAACGGGGGCTCAGCAGTAACCACTCAGGAGGAATGCTATGGCCAAGGTGCCGAAAACGTTTGAAAGTAGAAAATCGCTGATGCTGGATGTGTTGCGGGGATTGTGCCGGGATCTTGTGGAAGGGGTCGGGGGCCTGCATCCCCCGCCGGAGCAGTGGCCGAAGACGCGCGAGCTGGCGGATAAATGCGGCGAAAACATTTATACCACCCGCACCCTGCTGCTGGCGCTGGAAAAGGAGGGCAAGGTCCGCTGCACCCACCGCAGCATCAACAATTCTCTACGCTGGTACAGCTGCGACGAACAGGCAGCGATAAAAAAAGAGTGATTCGACCCTGGCGGTCGCTTTTGACTATTCCTACAGCTAATCATTAGTAAAATTTATTATTTGACGGGGCGTTTTGCTCCGTCAATCCTCCTCTCCGCTCGCTGCCATCCGCACAGGCATTGCTAATATGTTTTTTGCGGCCATATACTTATCGCTCAGACGGGAACAGGTGTAGGGAGCCGGCATCGTAATGAAGGAAAAGAAAGACATACTGAGATTGGATGATATTCATTATCAAATAGACAACCAAGTGATCCTGGACTCCGTCTCTTTCACGCTGGGTGAAGGCGAGTTCAAACTGATCACCGGGCCTTCCGGCTGCGGGAAAAGCACCCTGCTGAAAATCATCTCTTCCTTAATGGATCCGACCAGCGGAAACCTCTATTTCGACGGACGGGCGATCGCCGAGATGTCGCCGGAGGCGTATCGCAAACAGGTTTCTTACTGCTTCCAGACGCCGGCGCTGTTCGGCAATACGGTTTACGACAATCTGGCGCTGCCCTACCAGATCCGTCAACAGTCGCCGGATGAACGAAAAATGCAGGCCGATCTGGCGCGTTTCGGGCTGCCGGAGGCGATGCTGACCAAAAGCATCAATGAGCTGTCCGGCGGGGAGAAGCAGCGCGTGTCCCTGATCCGCAACCTGCAGTTTATGCCCCGGGTGCTGTTGCTCGATGAGATCACCAGCGCGCTGGACGAGGAAAACAAACGCAACGTCAATGAGATAGTCCATCAGCTGGTGGCGGAGCACCGGCTGGCGGTGCTGTGGGTGACGCACGATACCGAAGAGATAGCGCATGCGGACGAGGTGATCACCCTGCGCGCGCACGGCGCCGAGCAACAGGAGCAACAGCATGAATCAGCATAACATCACCAACGAATCCTTAGGCTTGTCGATGATCCTGGTGGTGGTCGCCATTCTGATCAGCCACCGGGAAAAGCTGGCGCTGGAAAAGGACATTATCTGGAGCATCTGCCGCGCGGTGGTGCAGCTGATCATCGTCGGCTACGTGCTGAAGTACATTTTCGACCTGGATAACGCGGTGCTCACCGTGTTGATGGTGCTGTTCATCTGCTTTAACGCGGCCTACAACGCCAAGAAACGCAGCAAGTACGTCGAACACGCGTTCGTGACGTCGTTTATCGCCATCACCACCGGCGCGGTGCTGACGCTGGCGGTGCTGGTCTTGACTGGCTCCATCGAATTTACGCCGATGCAGGTAATCCCCATCTCCGGGATGATCGCCGGTAACGCCATGGTGGCGGTGGGATTGTGCTACACCAACCTCGGCCAGCGTTTCAAAAGCGAACAGCAGAAGATTCAGGAGATGCTCAGCCTGGGGGCGACGCCCAAGTTCGCTTCGGCGGCGCTGATCCGCGACAGCATCCGCGCTTCGCTGATCCCGACCGTGGATTCGGCGAAAACCGTTGGGCTGGTCAGCCTGCCGGGCATGATGTCCGGGCTGATCTTCGCCGGCATCGACCCGGTGAAAGCGATCAAATACCAGATTATGGTGACCTTCATGCTGCTTTCCACCGCCAGCCTGTCGACCATCATCGCCTGCTATCTGGCCTACCGTAAGTTTTACAACGCGCGCCACCAGCTGGTGGTCGGCAACCTGAAGTAACGCCATGAAAAACGGCCTCCGCGGAGGCCGTTTTTTTACCCTTGCAGCAGGGCGATGCTCTGGCGGATTTCCCGTTCGATATCCGCCTCGCTCCAGCTGTCCAGCTGCGAAGAGAAGGGCTCGAAGGCATAGACGCCGGTGTAGCCCAGGCGTTCCAGGTTTTGCACCTGGCGGCGGCTCTCCAGCCGATCGCCCTCGCTCAGCATGATGCGCTCTTCGTCGCTCAGCGCGCCTTTATCCCGCCCATCCTCCACGCCGGACAGATGCACCAGGCCGATCTGCGCCACCTGGATCTGCGCGTCGAAGTCGGCCTGCGCCACACCGCTTAAATAGTGGTGGAAAGTATCGAGCACGATGCGGTACGGCGCGCCCGAATCGCGGATGAGCGCCTGGGTCAGCAGCGACGATCGCAGCGAGCTGATGCCGAAGCCCAGCGGCTCGACGTAGCCCTGCACGCCATAGCGGGCAAACAGCGGCGCCAGCAGCCGCAGCGCGGCGAGGGTGTCGTCGCGTTTTTGCTGCTCGCTGCGCGTGTCATCGGCGCTGCAGTGCGGGCACAGCACCAGCGCCCGGCTGTGGATGGCCTGCGCCTGCGCCAGCAACGCTTCGGCGCGCTGCTGCAGCACCGCCGGGTTGTCCATCAGATTGAACATGCCGAGGGCGTTGATCGTGACGATCTCGATGCCGTATTGCGCAGCGAGCGCATTGAGCTGCGCGTCGCTCAGATCGTCGGTCACCTTGCCGCTGGGCATATCGTTGCGCAGCTCAACCTTACTGAGCCCGCAGCGTTTCACCAGGCGGAAAAAACTGTCCAGATCGAGATTCGGCGCGATCTTGCGGTTAATGCAGAAGCGGTCCAGTGCAATGGTCATGAGGCATTACTCCAGCGGTCAGGGTTGAGAGATCAGGATTTGCCGTTTTCCAGCGGCAGCGGCTTGCCGTCGGGCAGGGGGTGGCGGTGGCGTTTGGCCAGCACCACCTGCTCCATTTTTTCCAGCGAGACGCCTTTGGTTTCCGGAATATAGCGGCCGATGAACCAGTAGCTGAACAGGCAGCAGGCGGCGAAGATCCACATCGGGAAGGCGCCGTGGAAATGCGAGAACAGGTAAGGGTGGTCGTTGATCATCGGGAACGACTGCGACACCGCGAAGTTAGCGACCCACATGCAGCCGACGGCGATGCTCATCCCCTGCGCGCGCATGCGGTTCGGGAAGATTTCCGACACCAGCACCCAGGCGCCGACGCCCCAGGACAGCGCATAAAACACCATGAAGAACAGCATGCCGAACAGCGCGAAATAGCCGGTGGCCTGGGTGTAGAGCGCGTACGAGGTGAGCAGCAGGCCGGCGATGGCGCCCAGCGTGCCGTAACGCATCAGCGGAATGCGGCCCATGCGATCCATCAGCATGGCGCCGATGACCGAACCGACCAGCTGCAGCACGCCGATCCAGATGGTCTGAAACAGTGCTTCCTGCGCGTTTTCGGTGACGGTTTTCAGCACCACCGGCGCGTAATACATCATTACGTTGACGCCGGTCACCTGCTGCAGCATGGCGATCATGCAGCCGACGAACAGGATGAAACGCACCCGCACATCGCCGTAGTTCAGCTTCCGATGCCGCTGCTGTTGATCCTGCTGCAGCGAGTCTTTGATTTCTTTCAGCAGATTCTGCGCGTGGGCGGCGTTGGAAACCTTGGTCAACATCGCCAGCGCCTGATCGTCGCGCCCCATCATCACGTTCCAGCGCGGCGACTCAGGAATGACGAACACCAGGATGCAGAACAGAATGCAGGGGATGACGCCCGAGGCGAACATCCAGCGCCAGCCCATTTCCACCAGCCAGGCTTCGCTGGCGAGGCTGGCGATTTTGAAGTTGACGTAGAAAATCACGATCTGACCGAACACGATGGCGAACTGCTGCATGCTGAGCGCGCGCCCGCGCATGTCCTTCGGCGACACTTCCGACATGTACATCGGCGACACGGTGGCGGCAATGCCGACCGCCAGCCCGCCGATGATGCGGTAGATGACGAACCAGGTGAAGGTCGGGGCCAAGGCTGCGCCGACGGCGGAAACGGTGAACAGCAGCGCCGCCAGCATCAGCGCCTTTTTACGGCCCCAGCGCGCCGCCAGCGGCCCGGCGGCGAAGGCGCCGACCACGCAGCCGATCACCACGTTGGAGACCGCCCAACCGGTTTCGGCCGGGCTGAGATTGAAATAGGTTTTCAGCGCTTCGATCGCGCCGGAGATCACGGCGGTATCGTAGCCGAACAGAATGCCGCCCAGGGCGGCGATGCCGCAAATTCGCAATATGTAGCCGGTATTGTGCTTACGCTGATATGACATGTGTTGCTCCGATTTTTATCCTGGCTTCCGTCCGCACGGTTGGGTTATCGGGAAGAGGGCGAGCGGAAGGGTGTGAACCGTGCCTGTCATCAAGGCGATGTCGTCGATAAATGCTGGAACAAACAAGAACATTTATTTCATAATTAGTGAATAATGGAATATTGATTTTTAGATCCAGTTCAAAAAAAACCGTCACGCGCGATCCGGGCGCCTTGGGCGTTCGGGGGCGGGCGGTAACGGCGACAGGGCAGGCGCGGTGCGGGTTTTCTGTAGCAAAGTCAGTGTTTATTGCCCCTGGTTTCTCCTGCTCCGTTGCGCTTTCACTGGCGCGGTAATGAAAGCGCCAACCCGATCGACACCGCAAAATTGCGACCTCACGCACTAAAAACAAATTTTTCAAAACAATTTATTTGAAACTTTTTTTTCAATGAAATAGAGTTTGCTGCATCCGGTCAGGATGTAGCCGGCTTGCCGACGGGGTTTGGCGAGCGGGACGATTAACGCCGCGCCGCCGGCGAGTGGCCAGGCGACAGCGGACTTGAAAAGAGGGCGTGACATGAAAACCGTGGGTAACTTTATTGACGGGCAGGTGTGCCTGAGCAGCAGCAATCAAACCGTCGACGTGCACAACCCGGCCAGCGGGCAGGTTGAGCGGCGCGTCACGCAGAGCACCGCCGCCGAAGTCAAGCAGGCCATCGACGTGGCCCATCGGGCGTTTGCCGATTGGTCGCGCACCACGCCGCTGCGCCGCGCGCGCATCATGTTCAATTTCAAGGCGCTGCTGGAACAGCACCGCGACGAGCTGGCCGAGCTTATCGTCAGCGAGCACGGCAAGGTGTACTCGGATGCGCTGGGCGAACTGACGCGCGGCATGGAAGTGGTCGAATTCGCCTGCGGCATCCCGCATCTGATCAAGGGCGAGTATTCGCCGGACGTCGGCAGCGGCGTCGACAGCTTCTCGCTGATGCAGCCGCTGGGCGTGGTGGCGGGCATTACCCCGTTCAACTTCCCGGCGATGGTGCCGATGTGGATGTTCCCTATCGCGCTGGCCTGCGGCAACACCTTCATCCTCAAGCCGCCGGCGCTGGTGCCTTCCGCCTCGGTGCGCCTGGCGGAACTGCTGAAAGAAGCCGGCCTGCCGGACGGCGTGTTCAACGTGGTGCACTGCGCCAATGAAGACGCGGCGCAGCTGTGCACCGATCCGCGCATTCAGGCGGTGAGCTTCGTCGGCTCCTCCACCGTGGCGGAACATATCTACACCACCGCCAGCGCGCACGGCAAGCGGGTGCAGGCCTTCGGCGCGGCGAAGAACCAGGCGATCGTCATGCCGGACGCCGATCTGGACGCCACGGTCAACGCGCTGATGGGCGGCGCTTTCGGCTCCGCCGGCGAGCGCTGCATGGCGCTGCCGATCGCCGTGGTGGTCGGTGACGACACCGCCGATAAACTGATCGCCAAACTGAAGCCGCTGATCGCGCAGCTGCGCGTCGGGCCGGGCTTGCAGCAGGGCGGCGAAGAGAATGAAATGGGGCCGCTGGTGTCGTCCGCCCACCAGAAAAAGGTGCTGGGCTACATCGATCTGGGCGTGGAAGAAGGCGCCACCCTGGTGGCCGACGGCCGCAATTATCAGGTGCCGGGCTATCCTGAAGGCTACTACGTCGGCGGCACGCTGTTCGACCATGTGAAGCCGAACATGCGCATCTACCGTGAAGAGATCTTCGGGCCGGTGCTGGGCATCGTGCGGGTGCCGGATTACCGCACCGCCATCGACACGGTGAACGGCCACGAGTTTGGCAACGGCAGCGCCATCTTTACCGGCAGCGGCCACTACGCGCGCCAGTTCGTGCAGGAAGTGCAGGCCGGGATGGTTGGCGTCAACGTGCCGGTGCCGGTGCCGATGGCGTTCCACAGCTTCGGCGGCTGGAAGCGCTCGGTGTTCGGCGCGCTTAACGTGCACGGCACCGACGGCGTGCGCTTCTATACGCGCATGAAGACCGCCACCGCGCGCTGGCCGGCCGGGCAGCAGACGGTGTCCGAATTCAGCATGCCGACGCTGGGTTAAGCGATCGCAAAGTGTGAGCGGGCCGTTGCTCCTTCGGGGCAACGGCCTTTGCACGGGGAGTTAACAGGAGAATCGAGATGTCTTCACTGCTTGCCAAATGTCAGACGCCGAACGCCGAGGGGCGTATTCAGCACGTGACGCCGGAAAATGCCGGGTGGCGCTATGTCGGTTTCGACGTTTATCGCCTGGCCGCCGGGCAGTCGCTGCAGCTGGAGTGCGGTGACAAGGAGCTGTGCCTGGTGCTGGTGGCCGGTATCGCCTCCGTCGCCACGCTGCGCGCCGAATACCCGCATATCGGCAAACGCATGAGCCCGTTCGAGCGCACGCCGCCTTACGCGGTGTATGTGCCGCACCACGATCGCATCGACGTGCGGGCAGAAACCGATCTGGAGCTGGCGGTGTGCAGCGCGCCCGGCAGCGGCCACCTGCCTTCACGGCTGATTACGCCGGCGGATATCGGCGTGGAGCGGCGCGGCAAGGGGCGCAACCAGCGGTTGGTGCACAACATTCTGCCGGACAGCGAGCCGGCCGACAGCCTGCTGGTGGTGGAGGTTTACACCGACGAGGGCAACACCAGCTCCTACCCGAGCCACAAGCACGATCGGGAAGACTCGCCGGACGAAACCTATCTGGAAGAGACGTATTATCACCGCATTCAGCCGGAGCAGGGATTCTGCATGCAGCGCGTCTATACCGACGATCGCACGCTCGACGAATGCATGCCGGTCTACAATCGGGACGTAGTGAAAGTGCCACGCGGTTATCACCCGGTGGCGACCCTGGCGGGCTACGACAACTATTATCTCAACGTGATGGCCGGGCCGGTGCGGCAATGGAAATTCACCTGGGAAAAAGACCACGCCTGGATTAACGGCGACGGCTATCCCGCCGCGCAATAAGCGCCTGAGGCCCGGCTTGCCGGGCTTATTCTTTATCAGGGTATAAATTTGCCCTAAATTTGCCCTCCATCTTGCTCAAATGATAATCTGTCCGCACGCGATCGCTCCCTGGCTGAGTGAATCTAACGAACCGCTGTTATGCAACGAAATTGCCGGTACACAGGAGGAAGAACCATGACGACTACCATGTCCCAAAAAGCGGCGCGCGAAGGATTAGGTTCGCCCGACCTGTTTGAAGGCGGGGTTTACGTCACAAAAAATGGTGTTGCCGAGCTGTTTGTGCAAACGGCGGCTGAGAGAGAGGCCGAAATTCGGGAACGCAATCTGGAGCGCCAGTCCAACGCGTTGTTGAAACTGACTATGCTGGCGAAGCAAGAGATTAAAAATCAGCGTGGTCTGTCGCCCGAAGAAACCTTGCAGCGGCTGCGTGACGCGCGGAAATAGGCCCGAGGTGCAGGATGCCCCAGGAAATACGTTTTACCGTCGCGCCGGCGGCGGAATGGAGCCTGAAAGACATCGAGTCTTATAAGAGCGGAACGATAGGAGCAGTCGCGGCCGGGGTGTTCGTGGACAATCTGTTGTTATCGTCCCTAGCGGCAATTGCCGACGATCCTGCCCGCTACCGCTTCAACGCCGTGCTGGCAGGCATGGGAGTGCTGTTGCACGAACGATTGGATCCCGACAGCGAATACCGCGTCATCTATGACTACGACGGCCAGACGGTTGAGATTCTGCTTTTCATCAGCATGAAGCAGGATCTGGAAAGCGCGCTCTACCGCTGTTTGTTGCTGCAATAACCCCGCCGCGCCCGAGCCTGTCGGGCGCGTTCACCCCAGCCTTACTCGTCCCGGGCGTTATTCAGCGCCAGCGAAACCGCCAGCGTCTGCGCCAGGCACATCGAGGCCACCTGCGAACGGAACCCGTCTACCTGCGCTTCGCGCACCACGAAACAGACGTCGCTGAAGGCGGCCAGCGGGCTGACCTGGCTGTCGGTGATGGCGATCTGCTGCGCGCCGCGCTTGGCGCCCAATTCCACCAGTTCCACCGCCTCGCGGGCGTACGGCGAATAGCTGATGGCGATCACCACGTCCTTCGGTTTCACCATGCTCAGCTGTTCGGTGAACATGCCGCCCAGGCCGTCGATAAGAAACGCGCGGCGCTCCAGATGGCGCAGCGCATAGGTGAGATAGGAGGCGACGCTGAACGAACGGCGCAGGCCGATCACGTAGATGTTTTCGGCGTTGTTGAGCAACTCGACGGCGCGATCCAGCTGCTCGGGGGCGATCTGCATCGCCAGTTGCTGCAGCGCCTGCGCGTTGACCATGGTGAATACGTTGAGAATTTCCGCCGGTTTCTCCGGCGCGACGTTGTCGTCGGTGGAAGTTTGGCGGAACAGGCGCGCGCGCTCGGTATAGTTCACCGTCTCTTCCATCAGATGCTGACGGAACACCTGCTTCATTTCGTTGAAGCCGCTGAAGCCGAAGGCGTTGGCGAAACGGATCAGGGTAGAAGGCGGCACGCTGGCCTGTGCGGCGATGGAGGCAACGGTATCGAAAGCGATGCTGTTACTGTTATCCAAAATATAGCGCGCCACCTGCTTCAAACGCTTGCTCAGCGTTTCATAACGGTGGCGGATCTCGTCCTGTAACAGCGAAAGTTGAGTTGGGTTGTTCATCCATTCGGCTCGCAGTGGGGTGAAGGCGCATTGGCCTGACGCCTGAAATATTGACAGGGTATTTTAACAGACGGAGCGGAAATTTCATTTCCTCAAAAAGCGATTTATTCGATCGCACATTGCGCGACTTCACAGAAAATAGGCAAAAAAATCCCCTTAAAGCGGCGAAATGGCCTTAAGGGGACGTGAACCTGCTCTCGCTGTCAGTGCGCGCCGCCCGCCTGCGGGCGGTACTGGCGCCAGAAACCGATCAGCGTCAGGTATTTTTGTTTCACCTGCTCGATCAGGGCGGCGTCGTCGATTTCCCCCTGCAGCCAGCGGCGCGAAGGTTGGCCGAAGATAGTGCGGCCGACGGCGAAACCCTTCACCCAGCGCGCATCCGCGGCGGCGGCAAAGCCCGCCTTCAGCACCGCTTCCGGGGAGTCGAGCCCCAGGATCAGCACGCCGCGGCAGAAGGGATCGTAGGTATCGATTAGCGCACCGACCCGCCGCCAGTTTTCCGCGCTCAGCGGCGGCAGTTTCCACCAGTCCGGCTGAATGCCCGACTGGTAGAAGTGTTCAATCATCTCCAGGTAATAACGTTCGTCTTTGTCGGGGTTGTTGTCCGGCAGGATCACTTCCAGCAGCAGCTCGTGGCCGGACTTACAGCAGCCGCGGTAGACGTCGGCGATCAGCTCATCCTGCTCGCGACGCAGTTCCGCCGCGTCGTGCGGGTGATAAAACACCAGGCACTTCACCACGTGCTCCTGCGGCCAGTCGATCAATTGCGAGCCGATATTGCCGTGCTCCAGGCGCAGCGGGCGCGAACTGGGCAGCTCTACCGGCCGGCCGATCCACCATCCCTGGCCGGTGATCTCGTTCAGCGCCGCCTGCCCGTAGGTGGTGTCGGCCAGAATGCCGCTGTTGCCGTTCAGGCCGGCCTGCGCGGCGGCCTGTTGCGCCGCGGTCAGCAGCAGGGTTTTCAGGCGCGGAATGCGCTCCTCGCCGACGCCGGCTTCGCGTGCCATGTCCGCCAGCTGCTTGCGGTGATCGAAGGCGAAGACGCACAGTTCCGGCCACTGTTGCTTGCGGGTGGTGACCCGGTGCAGGTGGTTCAGGCGCGCATCGCGGTCCGGGCGCGTGACCTGCCGTTCACGCAGTAGGTAGTCGTCCAGCTCCCGTTTGGTCGGCATCGCCGGCGCGCAGCCGTGGCGCGAGACCACCAACGCGCCGCAGGCGTTGGCGTAGCGGCAGGCCTGATCCCAGCCCTCATCGTTCAGGTAGCCGCGCAGCAGGCCGGACATAAAGGCGTCGCCGGCCCCCAGCACGTTCAGCACCTCAACCCGCACGCCGGCGTGCAGTTTCACCTGTTCCCAGCCATCGGCGATTTCGCCCTCGAACACCGAGCAACCCTGCGCGCCGCGCTTGCACACCAGCGTGGCCGCCGTGGCCCGGCGCACGTTTTTCAGCGCCGCCAGCGTGTCGGTGCTGCCGCCGGCGATATGAAACTCTTCTTCGGTGCCGACGATCAGATCGAAATGGTGCAGCACCTCCTGCAGTTCGCGGGTCACCTGGTCCGATTCCACAAAGCGGGTTTCGCCGTCGCCCAGCGACGTCAGCCCCCACAGCACCGGGCGGTAATCGATGTCCAGGGCGGTGCGCAGGCCGTGGCGGCGCGCGTATTCCAGCGCCTTCAGCACCGCGGCGCGGGTGTTCGGGTGCGACAGGTGCGTGCCGGTGATGGCCAGCGCGCGCGAGGAAGCGATGTAGGCCTCATCGATGTCGTCCGGCGTCAGCGCCATGTCCGCGCAGTTTTCGCGGTAGAAGATCAGCGGGAAGGTTTCCTGATCCTTGATGCCGAGGATCACCAGGCCGGTTAATCGCTGTTTGTCGGTGATCAGACAGCGGGTATCGGCCCCGACGCGCTGCAGCTCTTCGCGCAGAAAGCGGCCCATGTGCTCGTCGCCGACGCGCGCCAGCATGCCGGATTTTAACCCCTGAATGGCGGTGCCGTAGGCCACGTTGCCGGAAGAACCGCCGAGGTACTTGGCGAATGTGCCGGCGTCTTCCAGCCGCGCGCCGATCTGCTGAGCATAGAAATCGACGGCGATGCGCCCGAGACAAATGACATCAAGCTGTTTTTCTTGTGTAGCCATACCCGTTTCCTTCTGTTTAAGCAAAACTCCAGCGGCGGCCCGAGCGTGGCGCCCTGCAGGAAGCATGTGGACAGTATGGGGAATGAAAATTTCAATTTCAATATAGAATGAAATTTACACCCCAAAAATGTGATGCGTTTAAAACATCGACAGAGGCGTGGGAAAAGGCGGTGAAACGGCTACGGGAGGGGGGCCGGGGCGCGCATAAAAGAGGGGAAATGACAGGGTAAAAGGCGGTCAGCCCATGAGCCAACGGCTTTTATTGGCCGGTGCGTGGCGCGAAGCCAGTGAAGGCTGAACCACGAGATGAAACGGGCTTTTCATGCATTATGCGATCTTTATCGCAAAATGAAATGTTTCTTCTGTAATGTGATTTTATGAAAAATATATTTGTTTATAATCGCTTCACGTTTCAGGTTGTCGACTTCGTGAGCAGCGGGCATCGCCTGCTCAAGATAATAGCTGCCGCCGCGTAACACAAACACGGAATTGTCGGCTCGGCGCGAGCCCTTTCCGGGGCGGCCCTCAATCTAAAGGGTGAGTAAATGGGCAAGATCAGGCTAACCATGGCGCAGGCGCTCGTCAGATTCCTCGATAACCAGTATCTGCTGGCCGACGGTGTGGAAACCAAATTCGTCGCGGGCATTTTTGCGATTTTCGGCCACGGCAACGTGCTGGGGCTGGGGCAAGCGCTGGAGCAGGATAGCGGCGATCTGCGGGTGCATCAGGGCCGCAACGAGCAGGGGATGGCCCATGCGGCGATCGGCTTCGCCAAACAGAAGCTGCGCCGGCAGATCTACGCCTGCACCTCATCGGTCGGCCCCGGCGCCGCCAATATGATCACCGCCGCGGCCACCGCCACCGCCAACCGCATTCCTTTATTACTGCTGCCGGGCGACGTTTACGCATCCCGCCAGCCGGATCCGGTGCTGCAGCAAATCGAGCAGTCTTACGATCTCAGCATCAGCACCAACGACGCGTTCCGCGCGGTGAGCAAATACTGGGACCGCATCGTGCGGCCGGAACAGCTGATGAGCGCCTGCATCAACGCGATGCGCGTGCTGACCGATCCGGCGGAAACCGGCGCGGTGACGCTGTGTCTGCCGCAGGACGTGCAGGGTGAAGCCTACGACTATCCCGACTATTTCTTCCAAAAACGCGTGCATCGGCTCGATCGCCGCCCGGCGACCGACGGCATGTTGGCGGACGCGTTGGCGCTGCTGGCGGCCAAACGCAAACCGCTGCTGGTGTGCGGCGGCGGCGTGAAATACTCGCAGGCCGGGCGGGCGCTGCGCGAATTCGCCGAGCGCTTCGGCATTCCGTTCGCCGAAACCCAGGCCGGCAAAGGCACGGTGCCGAGCGACCATGAATTCAACCTCGGCGGCATTGGCGAAACCGGCTGCCTGGCGGCCAATACGCTGGCTCGTCAGGCCGATCTGGTGATCGGCGTCGGCACCCGTTACACCGATTTCACCACCTCGTCCAAATGGCTGTTCCAAAATCCGGACGTCAGCTTCCTCAATATCAACGTCAGCGCCTTTGACGCCGGCAAGCTCGACGGCGTGCAGGTGCTGGCGGACGCCCGCGAGGCCCTGAGCGAACTGGGCGCGCTGCTGGCGCAGGCCGAGTACCGCGCCGGCTGGGGCGACGCCATCGCCGCGGCGCGCAGCGCCCAGCGTGAAGAGACCGAGCGCGTTTACGCGGTGGAATACGGCGGCGCAGGCTTTGTGCCGGAGATAGACGATCACCTCGATCGCGAGCGGGTGTTCGCCGAATTTATCGCCCAGACCGATTCCGCGCTGACCCAGAGCCGGGTGCTGGGGGTGCTGAACCGCGAGCTGCCGGCGGACAGCGTGATCGTCGCCGCCGCCGGTAGCCTGCCGGGCGATTTGCAGCGGGTGTGGCACAACCGCGGCGAGCACGGTTATCACGTGGAGTACGGTTACTCCTGCATGGGGTATGAGGTGAACGCCGCATTGGGGGTCAAGCTGGCCGAGCCGCAGCGCGAGGTGTACGCGATGGTGGGCGACGGCGCCTTCATGATGCTGCATTCCGAACTGGTCACTTCGATTCAGGAAGGCTGCAAGATCAACGTGATGCTGTTCGACAACATGACCAACGGCTGCATCAACAACCTGCAGATGGAACACGGCATGGACAGCTACACCACCGAATTCCGCTTCCGTAATCCACAGGGCGGCAAGCTCGACGGCAAACTGGTGCCGGTCGATTTCGCCATGCTGGCGGCGGCTTACGGTTGCAAAACCTATCGCGTCACCACCGAGCAGCAGCTGCTCGATGCGCTGGCCGACGCCCGCAGGCAGACCGTGTCCACGCTGCTGGACATCAAGGTGCTGCCGAAGACCATGGTGCACAAGTATCTCAGCTGGTGGCGCGTGGGCGGCGCTCAGGTGGCCGACAGCGAGAAAATCGTCGCAGTGGCGCGCAAGCTGCAGGAAAACATCGATAAGGCGCGCGATTACTGATTCGTTTTCATACATAAATCTCGAGGGTAGCGAAAATGACATTGAACATTGGGGTTATCGGCACCGGCGCCATCGGCCGCGATCATATCCGTCGCTGCAGCAAAGTGTTGCAGGGCGCACGGGTGGTGGCGGTGAATGACATTAACCGCGACAACGCCGCCAAGGTGGTGAGCGATCTGCAGCTGGATGCGCGGGTGTATGACAACGGCCACGATCTGATTAAGGCCGCCGACGTGCAGGCGGTGCTGGTGACTTCCTGGGGGCCGAGCCACGAAGAGTTCGTGCTGGCGGCCATCGCCGCCGGCAAACCGGTGTTCTGCGAGAAGCCGCTGGCGGTGACCGCGCAGGGCTGCAAAAACATCGTCGATGCCGAAGCGAAGCACGGCAAACGGCTGGTGCAGGTCGGCTTTATGCGCCCCTATGACCAGGGCTATCGCGCGCTGAAACAGGTGCTGACCAGCGGCCAGATCGGCGAGCCGCTGATGCTGCACTGCGCGCACCGCAACCCGACGGTCGGCGAGGCCTACACCACCGATATGGCGATCACCGACACCCTGATCCACGAAATCGACGTGCTGCGCTGGCTGCTCGACGACGACTATGTGTCGGTGCAGGTGGTGTTCCCGCGCAAGAGCCCGAAGGCGTTCCCACACCTGAAAGATCCGCAGATTGTGCTGTTCGAAACCGCCAAAGGCACGCGCATTGACGTCGAAATCTTCGTCAACTGCCAGTACGGCTACGACATTCAGTGTGAAGTGGTAGGGGAAACCGGCATCGCCAAACTGCCGGAGCCGTCTTCGGTGCAGATGCGCAGCGGCGCCCGCCTGTCGACTGAAATCCTGACCGACTGGAAGGATCGTTTTATCGACGCTTATGACGTTGAGCTACAGGGCTTCATCAACGACGTGGCCGCGGGCAAGTTGACCGGGCCTTCCGCCTGGGACGGCTACGCCGCCGCGGTGACCGCCGACGCCTGCGTGGCGGCCCAGCTCAGCGGCGAAATCGTGCCGGTGACCTTGCCGGCGCGCCCGGCGTTTTACAACAAATAGCCGGCTTGCACCACCTACCCACGATTGCAGAGGAGTGACCATGAAGATCGCTTTTGATGTTGACGTTATCCGGGATTTGGGCGTCACCAAAATGGTTCAGCAGGTGGCGGACTGGGGCTACAAATATATCGAGCAGTCGCCGCACCCGCAGATCAACCCGTTTTACAAGCATCCGAAGGCCAGTCGCGAAATCATGGCGGAGTATAAAAACGCCCTGAAAGCGACCGGCGTGGAGATCTCCTCATTTATCGTGGTGTACCGCTGGTCCGGGCCGGGGGAGGATCGCCGCCAGGCGGCGGTCAAAAACTGGCGGCGGATGATCGAAATCGCGGTGGAAATGGGCGTGCAGGTGATCAACACCGAACTGGCGGGCAACCCCAACGAACCGGAGATCTGCGAGGAGCTGTGGTATCGCTCGATGGAGGAGCTGCTGCCGATCGTCGAGCGCGAGGGCATTCGTATGGAGATCCAGTCGCACCCGTGGGACTTCTGCGAACTGAGCAACGAAACCGCCGATCTGGTGAAATCGCTGCGCAGCGATCACGTCAAATACCTCTACAGCGTGCCGCACACCTTCTACTACGACAAGGGGCAGGGCGACGTGGCCGGCATGCTGCAGTACGCCGGGGACGATCTTTCCCACGTGCTGATTGCCGACACCATGAACCACACCAAGCATTGCCGCTATATCGTCAACCCGCCGGGGGTAGACGCAGCGGTGCATCAGCACGTCGGCATCGGCGAAGGCGAGGTGAATTTCGACGCCCTGTTCCAGACGCTGCGCGACATGGAGTTTGCCAACCGCAGCTTCAAGGTCGGCGGCGAATCGATCATCTGCACTTCGCTGTTCGGCTACCCGGAAAAGATGCCGAGCCAGGCGGTGGCGACCAGAGAGCGCATCGAAAGAGAGCTGTTGGGCAAATAATCTTATTCGGCTCGCCGGCGGCGTTTGCGCCGGCGGCCCTCCAAGCACCGAGGCAGACCATGAATAAAGACAACGTGAAATTGGCCATTGCGCCGATCGGCTGGACCAACGACGACATGCCCGATCTGGGCAAGGAAAATACCTTCCAGCAGTGCGTCAGCGAAATGGCGCTGGCCGGCTTCACCGGCAGCGAAGTGGGCAGCAAATACCCGCGCGATCCGGCGGTGCTGAAACCGATGCTGGACATTCGCGGTATCCAGATCTGCAACGCCTGGTTCAGCACTTTTTTCGCCGACGGCCAGAAAGACAAAACCATCGATGAATTTATCAACCACATGAATTTCCTGCATGCCATGGGCGCCAGGGTGATCGGCTGCTCCGAGCAGAGCAAGAGCATTCAGGGCACCACCAAAGGCGTGTTCGAAGAGAAACCGTACTTCAGCGATGAAGAGTGGCAGCGAGTGGCCGACGGTTACAACGAGCTTGCGAAGATCGCTGCCGGTAAAGGCATGCAGGTGTGTCTGCACCACCACATGGGCACCGGCATTCAAACCACGGCCGAAATCGATCGCTACATGAGCATGGTCAACGACGACGTCTACCTGCTGTTCGATACCGGCCACGCCTACTATTCGGAAGGCAGCCAGCAGGCGATGATGGCGATCCTGGAGAAGTATCTGCCGCGCATCAACCACGTCCACCTGAAGGACGTGCGCGATGAGGTGGTGGCGGAAGTGAAGGCCAACAAGCTGAGCTTCCTCGATGGCGTGAAGAAGGGCACTTTCACCGTGCCGGGTGATGGCGTGATCGACTTCAGGCCGGTGTTCAAGCTGCTGGACGAGCGCGGTTACAAAGGGTGGATGGTGGTGGAGGCCGAGCAGGATCCGGCGCTGGCCAACCCGTTCGAGTATGCGGTAAAAGCGCGCCGTTATATTCGGGAAACCGCCGGCATTTAAGCGGCGAGGGTTAATCATGATTAAGGGGCGCCAGCGCCCCTTTTTTGGTGGCGGCGTGTTAACCGCCGAGCGTTTGCCAGGTTGCGACCTGGCTGCCTGGCCACGGCGTGGCGGCATGCACGCCACGGGCGATCGCTCGGGCCAGGGTGTCCGCCGCCAGCGCGCCGATTTGCAGCACCGCCAGTTCGCGGCTGCCCTGAACCTCGCGCTGCCCGGTGGACAGGGCGAACACCACGTCGCCGTCAAACGGGCTGTGCAGCGGGCGAATAGCGCGCGCCATGCCGTCTTGCGCCATGATGGCCACCCGTTTCAACTCCACTCGCGTCAGCGCCAGATCGGTGGCGATACAGGCCAGGGTGGTGTTCTTTCTGCCGCCCTGCGGCTCTTGTTCCATCCAATCTTCGCCCTGGGCGCGCAGTTGCGCCAGCGCCGCCGCGCCGCCGTTGCCGAATTCACCGTCAATTTCATAGGGTGTTGCCCAGAAGGCGCGGGTGCCGGGCGCTACCACTGCACCCAAACTGTTGACCGCCACCAGCGCGCCGACGGTAGCGCCATTGGCGGCAATGATAGATGCCGAGCCGAGGCCGCCTTTCAGCTTGCCCATGCCGGTCATGGCGCCATAGCCGGCGCCGACGGTGCCGAGCGGAAAATCCAGCCCGGCCTTGCCGACCGCATCGATGCCCAACTGGCGATACGGCGGCGTGAGCTGCCAGTTTTTGTCGCCGCCGTTGGCCAGATCGTACAGGCAGGCGGTGGGCACGATCGGGGAGACCGGCACGCCGGGCGCCGGGCGCAGCGCGTAGCCTTTACCCTGTTGCCCCAGCCAGGCAGCGACGCCGTCCGCTGCCGCCAGACCGTAAACCGAGCCGCCGCTGAACATCAGCGCATCGACGGTCTGCACCAAATTGTCTTCACCCAGCGCGTCGGTTTCCCGGGTGGCGGGGCCGCCGCCGCGCACGTCCACGGCGGCGATCGCCGGGCTGTCCGGCAGGATAACCGTCGCGCCGGTGCGCACCCGGCTGTCCTGCGCCACGCCGACCTTCAGGCCCGGCACATCGGTAATCAGGTTGCGGGCGCCTGGGCGTCCGGCGGCGGAAGTTGGCATAGCGGCACCTAATGGGGTGAGAGGAGAGAATATGCCGACGGCGGCGGTCAGGCAGGCCAGCGCTTGTAAAAAGGTTCGGCGGTTGATGTTCAGGGGCCGGCGCAGCGGCCCCTGTGGGTGGGGAAGATTACGCATCGCCGCGCGGCTGCCCGGAGCGAAAACGCGCCATATGGTAGGCATCGACCAGTACGCCGTCGCGCATGGCATAGGCGCGGCTGGTGCCTTCTATCTCGAAACCGAATTTGCGGTATAGCGCGATGGCTGCCGGGTTGTCGGTGAATACCTCCAGTTCGATGCGCTCGATGGCCGCCCAGTTGTCGCACAGGTCGATCATCGCCTGCATCAGGCGGCTGCCGACGCCTTTACCGTGGTAGTGCGGATCGACGCCGATGCCGAAGGTAGCCACGTGGCGGCGGCGCACGCGCTGATTCAGCATCACAACCAACTGGCCGGCAAGCTGCCCGTCGATAACGGCCGCCAGGTTATACGTGCCCGGTTCGGGATTGGCGAGGCGCTTCTGCCAGGACTCGACGGACGGTAGCGGTAGCTGCAGCGTATCGCGGTAGACGGGCGCCAGAGAATAAAGATGATGCAGGGCCTGCGCATCCGTTGTTTCCACGTGGCGTATCACGATCTCGCTCATCTCGCTGCTCCTGTTGCTTACCGGTTGAATAACCTCTGAATTTATCCGTTTACTGCCTTGAGTCAATATTATTTCAACGGGTCAAAAAAAACGCTTTACAGGTGCGAATGATAATGATTATTATTGCGATGCGTTCCGGGGAGGGCATCAACCCTTGATACTCTCGCTGCGAAGGCACGACATTGCTCACATTGCTTCCAGTGTTTACTTAGCCAGCTCGGGTGCTGGCTTTTTTTTTGCCCTTTTTCAACCGCTTCCGCCTTCAACAAATCCGTTGCCAATCCGCCGTTTCATTCCATCGAAATTTTTGAACAGAGGCATGAGTTTTTTACGCTTTCTTATTCTGCCCGCAGGACTAGACTGTAAAAAAACATTGAGGAGAGTTGAATATGATTTATGTACGTAAAGCGGAAGACCGCGGCCACGCCAATCATGGCTGGCTGGATAGCTGGCACACCTTCTCATTTGCCGACTACTACGATCCGAACTTTATGGGGTTCTCGGCGCTGCGTGTGATCAACGAAGATGTGATCGACGCCGGGCAGGGTTTCGGCACCCACCCGCATAAGGACATGGAAATCCTGACCTATGTGCTGAGCGGCACGGTGGAGCATCAGGACAGCATGGGCAACAAGGAGCAGATCCAGGCCGGCGAATTCCAGATCATGAGCGCGGGCACCGGGGTACGTCACTCCGAGTACAACGCCAATCAGGATCGTCCGCTGCACCTGTACCAGATTTGGATCATTCCGGATCAGGTCGGGCTGGAGCCGCGCTACGAGCAGCGCATGTTCGACGCGCCGCAGGGCCGTCAGCTGGTGCTGTCGCCGGATGCGCGCGACGGTTCGCTGAAGGTGTTCCAGGATATGACGCTGTCGCGTTGGGCGCTGAATAAAGGCGAGCAGGGTGAGTATCCGATCGCCGCCGGCCGTCGCATTTGGATCCAGGTGGTGCGCGGCAAGGTCTCGGTCAACGGCCAGGCCGCCGGCATCAGCGACGCGTTTGCGGTGTGGGATGAATCGGGTCTGACGATTCAGGCCGACGAAGAGAGCGAAATCCTGCTGTTCGATCTGCCGCCGGTGTGATTAGGCGTTAAATATCAAGTTGTTGCCTTCCGCTGATGCGGCTGGCGGCGCAATATGACCAACCTGGTGCTTCAGGCTTAGCCTGGAGAGCGGGTTGGTTTTCTTGTTATGGCCCGGTTATTTCCTCGATTTTCTGGCGTTTCCTTCGCGCCAGGCTGCAAAAAGTGCTTGCCTTCTTTTGAGCAAGAAAGTTAATTCTGGAGCCGCTGTGTGATTTTTATACGCCTGACATAAGAGCGGCAACGATTAAATTTAGCCGGCTTTACATTATTGATAATAATATTTACGGCCTGTCTGTTTATCGAGCGATTTAGTAAAGGATTTAGAATTATTATATAAATAAATCATTTCCTGATAACGTATTAATTGCAAAGGCAATGCCATTGTTTGTGTTTGCATGATGTTAATTTCAGGTAGGGCGCCTGTGAACTGATGGTCAAATAATATTGACGGGCTGAAATACGTAAATAAAACGGTCCGGAAATGAGTGCCAGAGCGGTGGCTGATTTTTGACTTGGACGATAGCCGCTCAGTGGGTTGCGTGCTAAATATATTTTTAATTTCTTTCGTCAGTTTATTTTTTGGTTTTCCAATCGCGCCACAGAGGGGCGTCCGAGCTCACGCGTACGGGCTTTCGACACGCTGAATGCCATTGCAGAAAACAATCTCATACCTGGAGGTAGAGGAAAAATGATGAAAATTAAAAATGAACGTAACGGCACTTATGATGATTTCTTAAATGCGATACTCACTTTCGAAAGCACGATCGATCCGCAAAAAGCGCAATATTATGCGGAAAATTATGATAATCCAACCGCGACATCTTATCAGGATGTGGAGTATCCCGGCCGGGTTATTCGGGCCCAGGATGGCACGACAACCAAAAGCAATGTCTCGATAAGAGAATATTTCGAGCGTTTGGGTATCGGCAAATACTATACTCAAGGTTCAACGGATCCTCAGATGTTCAAGCAAATGCAGTATGCGACGATGAACTATCTCGGTTTTATCGGTTACCAGCTCAGCGAACAAGACTTCTGGGATCTGGGATATTACACGCATTATGATGAAAACCATCTCCCTAAATATTATTCCGACGTGCCGGTGTCAAATTGGGCCAACGGCGTGCGGGATAAGGTCATGAATCTGCCTGGCAAAGGCGAAGTGCATGTCACGGATGTGAATACCTGGCAAGGGACCTTTACCGGCAAACACGGCATTAATAGTTTTGACGATGTTCTCGATCCGGATAAACAGGACTATGTCGCCAAAGATCATTTTGTCGATAAGTACGAGGGCATGGTGCGTTTGCTGGCGGAGAGAGGCAAAACCCTGAATGATTATTTGGGCACCACTATTCGTTGGTCTGAATGCCATCCCGTGTTGACGCCGCCGCCGGGCGTGCCGGATGCGGTGGAAATCACGCTGTCGGGTTTACTCGGCGGCGCCCATCTGCGCGGCGCGGAGGGCATTACCGCCCTGCTGGTCGATCGTGAAAATCGGGCGGATGAAAACGGCACGGCGATTTTGCAGTATGTCTATCAGTTCGCAGGCTATGACACACCGTTTAACCCCTAATGCTCTTCCATAGTCGCCGCGGAATGGCATGATTCCCCCGCGCGCAAGCGCGGGGGAATCGACGCGGGCTAAGGGTCAGCGTTCTTCCGTTTGCTGCTGCAACAGCCGATCTATCTCTCGTTTTGCTTCCCGAAATTGCTGCTGATATTCCGCGCTGGCTTGCAATCGAGCAAAGGCACCGGCCGCCAACACGCGGCCGGCTTCGACATCGCTGGCCCAGTGTACGCCGCAAATCAGCCGGCTGCGGCCAAACTCATAACCCTTGCGCATGAGCTCCGTCGCACGTTGCGGCACCATGGCCGTCAGCGTCATCGCCCATACGAAACCGGTTACGGCATGCCCGGAGGGATAGGAACCGCCATCGTTGCTGAGCGCACTGTGCTCTTGCGGGGTACAGCTCTCCACCCGCAGCGCGGAGTAGGGGCGAATGCGGGCGTGGGCCTTTTTCGCGCCGTTGGAAGCATAGCCTGCGTCCGTGAGCAGCCGGCTCAGCAAAAGGTGGGTATGCGGCGTGCGCTGGCGCGATATCTCCGTACCCAACGCTGCGGAGAAAGCCCGACCGATGGCATTGAAGGACAGATTGGCATCCTCCACCGCCAACCTGCCCCGGGGCGTATCGCGCAGTTTGCGAAGCTGGTAAAAGGTTTCCACGTCGGCTTTCCAGGCCGCGCTGCCTTCAATCGGCGGGGCCGGGAGGATTGCCGCGCCGTCCGGATAGTCTGCAGGCGTAAGATAACCGTTGATCCAGCCTTCTATGTAGGGAGAAAAGCCTACATTCGGATAGCCGATATCCGAATAGTCTACCCGCCACCGCTCGCGGGTATCGCTGTTGGGCGCGATGGACTCGGCATGCGCCGGCACGTTTTGCAGACAAATCAGGGCGAGCCCTGTAACGGCGCTTCGTTTTATGTTCAGAGCGAATATAGTCATCGTTATATATTCCCTTCCTGGCATGACGCTGTTTCAGTAATGGCGACGGTTTGATCACTGCGGCACAAACAGGCCGATCCAGCCGAAAATATTGAGCAGAATGCCGGTGATAATGACCGCCACCACCGGCGCGGCGATTTTCAGCACCGGGCGGCCGAGCGCTTCGTTAAGGAAATAGAGCGCTGCCGCCATGCTGAAGCCCGTGTACCCGGCCATTTTGATGGCCGCGAAAGTGGAGCCGATCAACAAGGCGAATTCCATCAGCATATTCATCGCGTTGCGGATATTGTCGGATGCATTGCGCACCGAAGGATATCGGCCCAGCCATTTGCCGATATAGCGCAGCAGCAGGATTTCCAGCGTGATGACGATGGCGCCCGCCGGTGCGGCAAGCCAGGGCGAGGGGGAAAGGTAACCGACGACAAAGACGAACGTGAAGCCCGCCACCGCATATACCCCGGTCGCCAGCGCGGTAGTGGCGATCAGCGGAATGAATCCAAGTCCGCGCATGAATTCGGCCAGCGCCGCCTGGTGCAGAAGGGCGTCTGATTCTTCGGGCGAGATGCCGGGCGCGTAGGCTTTCGCCAGCGTATAAATCGAGACTTCGGAGCCTCCGAAGATCTTCATGCTGGCGACGGCAGAAATCAGCGCGCCGGTTACGGCAATAAGCGGCAGGTTGTTGATAATGCGCTGTGTGCGCTCCTCAAACATCGACGGGGCCGAAGCCTCTTCACCCGTTGGGGAAGTCCGCCGATCTCTCAGATCGCGGAAAATCGCGATGCCCAACAGCAAAACCATACCGACGAAGATTTCGATCGACTCCGGGAACAGATGCGGGAAATAACGCACGACGATCAGGCGCGACAGCAACACCAGCAGGGCCGCGACCACGCTCTGTTTCCAGCCGAACTGGTAGAAAATGGCGACCAGGGGAAAGAGCGCGAAGGCCGACACGACCGGGTTACTCAGTTCCCCCAGCGCGCCAATGATGTCTACCGGCAGCGAGGTCAGGAGTTGGTTGATGGGCTGCAGGCTGGTGAAGACCAGAATGCCCCAGATGGCGCCGAGAATGAATGCCAGCCACACGTTGACGGCCAGCACGCCGATGATGTCGGTAGGCAGAAACAGCAGCCAGCTGTTCAGCAAGCCGGTGGACAAGGTAAATGAAATGCCGACGGAGGCCACGAACCCTATGCTGAGGCCAAAAGCGATGCTGCCCGCTTCCCGACGGTTCATATGGCCTTCCACCAGTTGCGGAAGGATAGGGCGAATGCCGTCATGAAAGACTGCCGCCGAACGGTGAGATAACAGCGCCGTCATGCCCGTCAACAGGGACACCAGAATGACGGAAAGGATAGGGTCCATTTTCGCCTCCTTATGACAGTTGCCGAATCAACAGCGGGATCGCATGTTCGACGTGCTCGACCGAAAGGCCAAACGCGACTTTTCCTTCCGCCACCCACTTCGTTATTTGCTCTTCTTTCGCACGAATGCCCGGCTTGGCGATCGTGCAGCATTTGTTGAAGCCGATGATGGCTATCGCGATGGACAGCGCAGCGCCGGCGCCGGTATTGCAGGCGCCGATGAAATAGTCCAGTTCGCCGTTTTTGACTCGGGCGGCGGCGTCCATGTCGCTTAAGATGCTGACGTCAAAAATGCCTGGGGCGGCGCTCTCGATGGCCTGTTTGATCTGTTCCCGCTGTAAACCTGCAATTCCGATTTTTTTCATGGCTATCACCTTATTATTTGAAGAACCGATTTGGGTTGTGTTGCAGCATTGCGGTCACGGCTTGCTGACCGATCCCCGCCTCCAGCAACAGCGGAACGAAACTGTCCATGAGGTAGCTGAAGCCGGGGCCGCCGTTGCCGCGCAGATGCGAACGGCGCGTGATGTCCATCGACAGCATCACCCGCTCGAGCAGGCCGCGTTGCGACAGCGCGCTCAGCATCGCCACGCGTTTTTCATCCGGGTAGTAGCTGTTTTTGCCAATGGTGTCGAACTGCACCCACGCGCCCCGATCGATCAGGTGCAAGACAGTTTCCAGATTGTCTTTCAGATCGCAGTGGCCAATCACGATGCGGTCGGCCGGCACGCCGTAAGATTGCAGCAGGGCGAGCTGCTCCGGCCCCATGGTGCTGAAGCTGGTATGCGTGGAGATTGGCCGCCCCGTGGCGTGGTGAGCGAGGGCGGCGGCGTGGAACATTTTTGATTCGTCGGGCGTGATTCGGCCCTCGCTGCTGCCGATTTCGGCAATCACGCCAGCGCACAGGCCGCTGCCGTCGATGCCGCATTCAATTTCGGCAATCATTTCGGCGGCCAGCGTTTGCGCGTCTCGGGTGGCGACGTGTTCGGGATAGAAATCCTGTTGGTAGTAGCCGGTGGAGAGCAGCACGTTGATACCGGTGTCGCGCATCAGGCGCGCGATGAAGTGGACATCCCGCCCCATATAGCGGTTCGTTACCTCGACGATGTTGCGGACTCCCCGCGCCATCAACGCCTCCATTTCATCGCGCAGCAGAGCATAGCTGTCGAGGCGACAGTCATCGTTATGCTTAAACGGTGAAAGATCGATGTGCAGATGTTCATGCGCATAGGTGTAGCCGTCGGCGTTGAGCCATTCAATCTGATCAGCCATGAGAATTCCCCTGCAATAATGAGAAAAAAGAGGTGCCGTTCTGCGGTGCGGGAGCGCCGAAGGCGTCGCAAACGGAGGCGCCCACGTCGGACAGCGTGGCCCGATCTCCCAGCCGGACGCCAGTAACGCCCGGGCGCCAGACCAGCAGGGGCACGCACTCGCGCGTGTGCTGTGAATGCCCGATCGTCGGGTCGTTGCCATGATCGGCCATGACCACTAACGCGTCGTCCTTATCCAGCAGCGACATGAGATGCGCCAGATATCCGTCCACCAGTTGCAGGCGCTCCGCATAACGCGCCACATCCTGCGCATGCCCGGCCAGATCGGTTTCCTGAATGTTGGTGCAGATAAACCGCCGGCCCGGTCGTTGCGCTTCGCTCAGGGTCAGCGCCATGATTTGCGCGGAATCGACAATCCCGCCGAAGTTATCGCCGTCGGGATTGGCGACGATATCCGCCACTTTCCCTATCAGGGATGTCGGGATGCCTTGACGTTGCAGACAGGCGGGAACCTGTACGGCCTCATCGACGCCGTAACCCAAATGAACGACCCGGAAGCCTTGCCGGTAGACGCCCGAACGCGGGGCATCGATGCCGGCGTACATGTCTTGCCGGCTTTGCGCCGCTGCGGCGATGGCTTCGTTGCTGGTGCTTTCTCCGCCGAAGACAATGACGCGGCTCACGGGCGCGCATCGCCTAACGATGGCGCCGATTTTTCTGACCGTGTCGTAATCGATCAGGTTCAGATTGGCGGTCACGTTGTAGACCAGGCCGGGGTCGGTTTCAAGGTTATCGCCGACGGCCACGGCATCGTTGACCCAAAGGTATGCCGTATTCGCCGTCACCGGGAGCCGCTGCACCCGGTAGCCCGCTTTCCGCAGGGCGCCAGCCGTTTTATCCATGATTTCGCCGAACGGCATTCTGAAGGGCTGTTTGGGCTGAGTTCCCATAATTTCCTGATGCCCCATGAACGAGTCGGCGCCTTCATGTTGCAGAGCCGCTTTGCCGACGTTTGCCTGCGGATTGGGCTCCATCACGTTGGCCCGGTATCCCAGCGCGTTGATCAGGCCCAATCTTTCCATTGCGGGCAGGCGCAGGTCGGGACATTGCTGCAAGATATGGCCGCAGGTATTGGCGCCGGTGTCGTTCGGCCTGACTTGCGGCACATCCTCCATGGCGCCGACGCCAAAGCTGTCGATCACCAGGACTACAAATTTGTTCATGCTGTGTTCCCCCCTGATATTGGCGGCTAAGACGCCGACGGCGTTTGGCTATTGCCGCGAGACGATGGGATTGCCCAGGCTGTCGTAGAGCCCGGCCAGCGTTGGCCGGCCTGCGCTGATGCCCTGGATAAGCGCTACGTCGCTGCGGGTGACGAAGATCTGCGTGCGGAAACACATGATTACCGGGCTGCCAACCGCGAAATTGCCCTCCAGCCCCAGGTAGTAATCGATATTGTCCGATTTGAACGGCAGTGTCCGCGTCTCGCTGGGGGTATCCCCGGCGAAAACCAGCGCGTTCCGTAGGCGGCCGCGGCGGTAATAGCCGCCGCCGAAGCACAGGCTGTTCGATCCTGCGTTATGAGACACTTCCGACAGATACAGCATGGCGATGCGTTCCGGTTGATCGCCGAATTCATTGGCCGGAATGGTGCCGGTAAACGCGTGGCCAGGTTCAATATGCGTCGCGCCGCCGCGGGCAAGCGCAGGGATGGTGTTGCAGCTATTGGCCGACGGGGCGTTAACCTGCTCGATAGGAAAGCCCGCCGCGCGCAGCGTTTTTGCCGCGTTGACCAGCGTGGTAAAGTTCGGCGTGGTGAGGCTTTCGCCCGCCGTTGCCGACGCCAGGGCGCAAGGAAAATTCGTGACGCCGACGATCTCCACGCCGCCAAGCGCGGCGATGCGTGCCGCGACATCGACCAGCTCGTCAGGCTGGAAGCCGCCTTCCTGACCGGGGTAGACGATATCGCCGGTCTGGCATACTTTCAGCAGCAGGCGTTGCCGCATGCCGAGACGCCGGGCGCATTCGGCGATCCTGCGCGCTTTCTCAAATGAGAAAACCGTGATGACTTCCGGCCGGCATCGCAGCGCGCTCTCGATTTCCCCGTCCGGAATTTGCACTAAATGCCCCAGATGGCGAAGCGGCACGCCGTTATTGGCCAGGCATCGCGCCTCGCGGAAATCCACCGCCACCGCTCCGCTGAACCCCTGGTCGATAATTTGTTGGGTCAGCCAGGGATTGCGGCCGAACTGCTTGCTCATCACATACGGCGTCACACGATATTCTTCCGCCGTTTGCAGAATGCGGCGCGCATTCTGTTTCACCATATCCACATCGATCACCCAGGTGTCCGGCGTGAGTTTGTGCTGGCGCAGCAGCCCGATCGACGCGTCAATCAGCGGCTGATTTTGTTTGCGTAGCGCATCTAAAAACATAGGGTTGGCGACTCCTTAAGACAGCGGTTTCCGGAACATCAGATTGGCCGTCGTTTAAATATTCATTTTTTTGAACATTTGTTGCGAAAAAATCAATGCCGCTGTTGGGGAGACAAGCCGAACAGGTTGGCCAAGAGATAACCTTCTTCGTTGGGATGCAGCCGTACGCTGAACTTTGCCAGCAGCCCATCATTCAGCCGCCGCAGGCGGGGCAGTTCACCCGATGCGGCGATCTCCTGCAGAAAATCCTCGCCCAGCGGTGCGATGATTTCGCCGCGCCGTGAACGCATCAGCGCGTTCGCCATATGCGCGATGGCCATCCATCCCTGTTCCTCGGGCAGCGGGCGCCCCCAGCGCGTTTCCAGATCGTCAATGACTTGCAACATGCCGCGGAAGATATCTTCATCTATCACTCCGGCCTGGCAAAGCAGCTTCATCTTCTCTTCCACAATCTCTCCTTCAATAGCTGGGCTCAATCTCTTCTGACACCACGGCGCGCTGATGCTGGCGAACCCGATGCGTATCGACAAAAGTATCCAGCAGTTTCCCGGTGCTTCGGTCATCGCTGCGGATTAAAATGGTAGCTTCCGTCGCCAGCACGACGCGTTGATCCCCTTCCAGGGGCACGGCCTCCAGCCCGTAGCGAGCCAACACCTGGCGGTTCTCGACGTTCCAGACGACGGCATCGATGGTGCCGTTTTCGAGCCGGCTCAGGCAGTCGTGGTAAGGAATTTCCACCCGTGCGACCGCCGCCGGGTCATAAATCATATCCGTCAGCAGCTTTTGGTCCATCGAACGGCAGTCCACGCCGACTCTGCGCACCGCGCCGTGATCCCCGCGGCGGCGAATGATTTGATGCGATACCCAAGAATGCTCTCCAAGCGTCGCCGCGATCTTCACCCCGTTTTCCGGCCGGCTCACATACTCTTCGGCGGCCAGACGCGAGACGACCGCCAGGTCATAAATGCCATTGCGCAAACATTCCACGCGAATATCCGCTCCCCGCATATGTGCGAAGTAGAACGGTACGTCGGAAAACTCGCGCTTCAATCCGCTGGCGAGCCCCTCGTACTCGCGGGTATAGGGTAACGGCATGGCGCAAACAACGCGGGAAATGTTGGCGTAATCCAGCAGCGACCTATAGTCCACATGGGTTAAGAAGCTGCCGTTGCGCCCGCTGCGTTGTACGGTTATGCAGCCTGCGTTTTCCAGTGTCTTGAGCGCCGCCTGCATCAAACCGATGGACAGGGCGTTGTCGCGGGCCAGTTCGCCAATCGTTTTTAATCGCTCCCCCGGTTGGCATCCCAGCAAGTACATCGCCAGACAGCTCAGCGATAACCCTTCTTTTTTTATAAATTGACTGCGGCTCATTTAAATATTCATTTAAGTGAAGATTTATGTCAGGGATACACCAAAAGCGTGGAGAGATCCAAAAATTACGGCGAATGTGTGATGAAGTGCACGTAGCGGTTATCGGTTTCCGCTTGGCGCGGAGAATCTGTGAGTTCTGTTGGCCGTCGCATAACCGACAATATCGGCCCGCCGTTTTTTTTGCTAAAATGACTGCCCATTCACGGTTAGTCAGTTCATTGATAATGAAGAAAAAACGGCCGGTACTCCAGGATGTGGCGGACAAGGTGGGCGTGACCAAGATGACGGTGAGCCGTTATCTGCGCAATCCCGACCAGGTTTCTGCCGCCCTGCAGCAAAAAATCGCCGTCGCGCTGGATGAGCTGGGTTACATCCCCAACCGCGCGCCGGACATCCTCTCCAACGCCACCAGCCGGGCGATTGGCGTGCTGTTGCCGTCGTTGACCAACCAGGTGTTCGCCGAAGTGCTGCGCGGCATCGAAAGCGTCACCGACGCGCACAGCTACCAGACCATGCTGGCGCACTATGGCTACCTGCCGGAGCGTGAAGAAGAGCGTTTGACCTCGCTGCTTTCTTACAATATCGACGGCCTGATCCTGTCTGAGCGCCATCACACGCCACGCACCCTGAAAATGATCGAGGTGGCGGGCATTCCGGTGGTGGAGCTGATGGACTGCGTCTCGCCGTGCATCGATCTGGCGGTGGGCTTCAACAACTTCGAGGCGGCGCGCCAGATGACCCAGCAGATCATCGCGCACGGCCACCGTCACGTGGTCTATTTCGGCGCCCGACAGGATGAACGTACCATTATCAAACAGCAGGGGTATGAGCAGGCGATGCGCGAATCCGGCCTGGAGCCGTACAGCATCATGACCGCACGCTCTTCCTCCTATTCCGCAGGCGGCGAGCTGCTGCGCCAGGCGCAGCGCGACTACCCGCAGATCGACAGTATCTTCTGCACCAACGATGACCTGGCGATCGGCGCGGCCTTCGAGTGCCAGCGGCAGGGGCTGTCGATCCCGCAGGACATGGCGATCGCCGGTTTCCACGGCCATGATATCGGCCAGGTGATGGTGCCGAAGTTGGCCAGCGTGCTGACGCCGCGCGAACGCATGGGGCAGATCGGCGCCGAGCGCTTGCTGGCCCGGCTGCGCGGCGAAACGGTGTGCCCGCGTATGGTGGACGTCGGTTTCACCGTGATCCCCGGCGGCAGTATCTGAGCCATTTTAACGTTCTGTTTTAACACCCTTTCTTTTTGCAGCGCGCCCTGAGGCGCGCGGGTTATCCTGCCTGTAAGCCCGCCGCTCGTTGCCGGTATAAGTTTGATCTCTGTCCCAGAACGCGAATTTTAGCCGCTTACCCGGTTCCGGCGCTCATGTTGTTACCGGTATCATGATACCGGTAACAACGAGTGTGCGGTCATCTTGCTGCAAGACTGAACCTCTGACTCAACAACACCTACAGCTCTTCTTAAACACCGGGAAAGAGCCTAAAAATAAAACAACCGCACGCTTTACGCCTATCGTAAAGAGAGTCGCGATAAAAGGTTGGAGAAAAATTATGCCATTAGTGATTGTTGCAGGCGGCGTAGCGCTGCTGCTGCTGCTGATGATCCGCTTCAAGCTGAACGGCTTTATCTCTCTGGTGCTGGTTGCCCTGGCGGTCGGGATCGCACAGGGCATGCCGGTCGATAAAGTCATCGGCTCCATCAAGGCCGGCGTGGGCGGCACGTTGGGCAGCCTGGCGCTGATCATGGGCTTCGGCGCCATGCTCGGCAAGCTGCTGGCGGACTGTGGCGGCGCGCAGCGCATCGCCACCACGCTGATCGACAAGTTCGGCAGAAAACACATTCAATGGGCGGTGGTGCTGACCGGCTTCACCGTCGGCTTCGCGCTGTTCTACGAAGTGGGCTTCGTGCTGCTGCTGCCGCTGGTGTTCACCATTGCCGCCTCCGCGCGCATCCCGCTGCTGTACGTCGGCGTGCCGATGGCCGCCGCGCTGTCGGTGACCCACGGCTTCCTGCCGCCGCACCCGGGCCCGACCGCCATCGCCACCATCTTCCATGCCGATATGGGTAAAACCCTGCTGTACGGCACGCTGCTGGCGATCCCGACGGTGATCTTGGCCGGCCCGGTTTATGCCCGCTTCCTGAAAGGCATCGACAAGCCGGTGCCGGAAGGCCTGTACAACCCGAAAACCTTTACCGAAGCGGAGATGCCGAGCTTTGGCGTCAGCGTCGCCACGTCGCTGGTGCCGGTGATCCTGATGGCGCTGCGCGCGGTCGCTGAAATGGTGTTGCCGAAGGGCCACAGCCTGCTGCGCTTCGCCGAGTTCTTCGGCGACCCGGTGATGGCGACCCTGATCGCCGTGCTGATCGCTATCTTCACCTTCGGCCTGAACCGCGGCCGCACCATGGATGAAGTGATGGGCACCATCACCGATTCGATTAAAATCATCGCCATGATGCTGTTGATCATCGGCGGCGGCGGCGCCTTCAAGCAGGTGCTGGTGGACAGCGGCGTCGAGCAGTACATCGCCGGCCTGATGGAAGGCAGCAACGTTTCGCCGATTCTGATGGCCTGGTCGATCGCCGCCGCGCTGCGTCTGGCGCTGGGTTCCGCCACCGTGGCGGCGATCACCGCCGGCGGCATCGTCGCCCCGCTGATCGCCACCACCGGCGTCAGCCCTGAGCTGATGGTGATTGCGGTCGGTTCCGGCAGCGTTATCTTCTCGCACGTTAACGATCCGGGCTTCTGGCTGTTCAAGGAGTACTTCAACCTGAGCATCATGGAAACCATCAAATCCTGGTCGGTGCTGGAAACCATCATCTCGGTGTGCGGCCTGGTGGGCTGCCTGCTGCTGGCGACGGTCGTATAATCTTTATCCGACGCCCTGCGGGGCGTCGGCGTTCCAGAGTATCTTTATCAGTCGGGACGCATTTGGCGCGCTCGCGCCAGTTCCCATAAGGGCATGACACAATGAGTAATCCGCAGAATCACGTATTTATCCTGATGGGCGTATCCGGCAGCGGCAAATCCGCCGTAGCCAGCGCCGTCGCCCACGAGGCCGATGCCGCCATGCTGGACGGCGATTACCTGCACCCGCGCGCCAACATCAACAAAATGGCCGCCGGGCACGCGCTGGACGACAACGATCGCGCCCCGTGGCTGGCGGCCTTGAACGACGCCATCTTCGCCATGCAACGCACCAATCCGGTGTCGCTGCTGGTGTGTTCGGCGCTGAAAAAAAGCTATCGCGACCGCCTGCGCGAAGGCAATCGCAACCTGCATTTCCTCTACCTGAAAGGGGACAAGACGGTGATTGAGGAGCGCCTGAAACAGCGCAAGGGCCACTTCTTCAAACCGCAGATGCTGGTTTCGCAGTTCGCCACGCTGGAAGAGCCGGGCGAGCAGGAGCCGGATGTGCAGGCGATCGACATCAACCAGCCGCTGGACGGCGTGGTCGCTGACACGCTCGCCTGCATCAACCGCATCACCGCCCGCTGAGCGCGGGCCGTCGTTGGCGCCGCCAGGCGCCTACAGCTTCATGTAAGCCCGCACGCCGTCCAGGAACATCTGGGTCGACAGCATCACCAGAATCAGCCCCATCAACCGTTCCAGCGCGCTGACGCCTTTGCTGCCCAGCAGGCGCAGGAACAGGTTCGACATCAGCAAAATGGCCGCAGAGAGGCCCCAGGCGATCAACAGCGCCGCCACCAGATGGGGCAGCTGGTGCGGATACTGGTGCGACAGCAGCATCAGCGCCGCCAGAATCGACGGCCCGGCCACCAGCGGGATCGCCAGCGGCACCAGGAACGGCTCTTCGCCGGCGGACAGCCCCGAACTGTTGCCCTCCTGCGTGGGGAAAATCATCTTGATGGCGATCAGAAACAGAATGATGCCGCCGGAAATGGAGACGGTTTCGGTGCGCAGGTTGAGGAACGCCAGAATTTTCTCGCCGGCGAACAGGAAGATCAGCATCAGCAGCAGGGCGATCAGCAGCTCGCGGATCAGCACTACCCGACGGCGGCGCGGTTCCAGATGCTTGAGCACCGACATGAAAATCGGCAGGTTGCCCAGCGGATCCATAATTAAAAACAGCAATACCGTAGCGGAAATCATCTCTGTCATGGTGACCTCGTGATCGGGAAAACGCCTCGGCCTTTTCGGCCGCGTCCTTGCCTATAAGAAGGATTGCTGAGAAATCCCCAGCCATCGAATAAATTCACTTTGCGCCCGCGCCGACATTTTGTAAGGTGAGGAGATATTGCACACAACTCGTTATCACCTACATAAGCCCTTATCCGGGCGGGACACAGATATTATGAAAAACGTTGGTTTCATCGGTTGGCGCGGAATGGTCGGCTCGGTTCTCATGCAACGCATGACGGAAGAGCGCGATTTCGACGCCATTCGCCCGGTCTTTTTCTCCACCTCGCAGCACGGTTCCGCCGCGCCGGCCTTCGGCGGCCAGCAGGGCACGCTGCAGGATGCGTATGACATCGACGCGCTGAGCGCGCTCGATATCATTATTACCTGTCAGGGCGGCGATTATACCAACGAAGTTTATCCTAAGCTGCGCGCCAGCGGTTGGCAGGGGTACTGGATCGACGCGGCCTCTTCGCTGCGCATGCAGGACGATGCCATCATCATCCTGGATCCGGTCAACCACGCGGTGATTCAGCAGGGCCTGGACAAAGGCATCAAAACCTTCGTCGGCGGCAACTGCACCGTCAGCCTGATGCTGATGTCGCTCGGCGGCCTGTTCGCCAACGATCTGGTGGAGTGGGCGTCGGTCGCCACCTACCAGGCGGCCTCCGGCGGCGGCGCGCGCCACATGCGCGAGCTGCTGACCCAGATGGGCATGCTGCATGCCGACGTGGCGAAAGAGCTGCAGGATCCGGCTTCCGCCATTCTGGATATCGAGCGTAAGGTGACCGAGGCCACCCGCAGCGGCAAACTGCCGACCGATAACTTCGGCGTGCCGCTGGCCGGCAGCCTGATCCCGTGGATCGACAAGCAGCTCGACAACGGCCAGAGCCGCGAAGAGTGGAAAGGCCAGGCGGAAACCAACAAGATTCTGAACACCGGCAGCGTGATCCCGGTCGATGGCCTATGCGTGCGCGTCGGCGCGCTGCGCTGCCACAGCCAGGCGTTCACCCTGAAGCTGAAAAAAGACGTGTCGCTGCCGGAAATCGAGCAGATGCTGGCGACGCACAACGACTGGGTGCGCGTGATCCCGAACGACCGTGAGCTGACCATGCGCGAACTGACGCCGGCGGCGGTGACCGGCACGCTGAATACGCCGGTCGGCCGTCTGCGCAAGCTGAATATGGGGCCGGAGTACCTGTCGGCGTTCACCGTGGGCGACCAGCTGCTGTGGGGCGCGGCCGAGCCGCTGCGCCGCATGCTGCGTATTCTGCTGTAAACCCGCACTTCCTGGGGGCTGGCTACTTTCAGCCCCCTAAAGCCTTATTTTCCGCTTTTTTGTTCGCCGCGTCCGCGTCGGGCAACGTCACCGCAAGCCCTGCTTCAATGAGCTGTACCCCGCATATCTCCTCGTCGGCCGCCGCATGCAGAAGCCGCCGGGTTGGCAGTTTTCTTAATGAAGAATTTTCCTGAGCAATGCTGAGCAGTTTTTAACAGACATTGGCTATGCTTAACGCATGGGCGAACAATTTTTCACCATGACTGAAATATTTCAAAAAATAAGCATAAAGAGCGAAATTCAGGTCGGCAGAGTAAAGATTGGTCAATAACCGACCGCAATCACGCTTTGGATACCGAATGCATTGCATGATGACCAAAACGGCCAAGGAATAACCAACAAGCCGTGCTTAGATCATGCTGTTAATCTAAGGAAGAAGACTATGCCTGTACTTCCCGATCGTGACGTGATTGATCAGATCATCTCCGGCCATTACGCCGACCCCTTTGCTCTGCTTGGCATGCATGCGACCGATAACGGTCTGCAGGTGCGCGCGCTGCTGCCGGACGCCGGCGCTGTCTGGCTGGTGGAACAGCAAACCGGCCGGCGGCTGGTGCAGTTGAACTGCGACGATCCGCGCGGCTTCTTCAGTGCCGTGGTGCCGCGGCGCAAAAATCCTTTCCGCTATCAGCTGCAGGTCAGCTGGCGCGATCACCAACAGACCGTCGACGATCCCTACCGGTTCGGCCCGCTGCTGCAGGACATCGACAGCTGGCTATTGGCCGAGGGCACGCACCTGCGCCCCTATGAACGCCTGGGGGCTCACCTCGCCACGCTGGATGACGTCGACGGCGTCAGCTTTGCCGTTTGGGCGCCCAATGCCCAGCGCGTCTCGGTGGTGGGGGAGTTCAACTTCTGGGATGGCCGCCGCCATCCGATGCGTCTGCGGCGTGAAAACGGCATCTGGGAGCTGTTCCTGCCCGGCGTGCGGGCCGGCCAGCTGTACAAATATGAAATCGTCGATTGCTACGGCAATACCCAGTTGAAAGCCGATCCTTACGCCTTCGAGGCGCAGATGCGCCCGGACACCGCCTCGCTGGTGGCGCCGCTGCCGGAGGTGGTGCCGTCGACGCAGGCGCGCCGCCGCGCCAACGATTTTGACCAGCCGATCGCCATCTACGAGGTGCATCTCGGCTCATGGCGTCGTCACACCGACAACCATTTCTGGCTCAGCTACGGCGAGCTGGCGGTGCAGCTTATCGACTATGTGAAGGACATGGGATTCACCCATATCGAGCTGCTGCCGATCAACGAGCACCCGTTCGACGGCAGCTGGGGCTACCAGCCGCTGGGGCTGTATGCGCCGACCCGGCGCTTCGGCACGCCGGCCGATTTCCGGGCGTTCGTGGCGGCGGCGCATGAGGCGGGCATCAACGTGATCCTCGACTGGGTGCCGGGGCACTTCCCGAGCGACGCCTACGGCCTGGCGAACTTCGACGGCACCGCGCTGTACGAATACGCCGATCCGCGCGAAGGCTACCACCAGGACTGGAATACGCTGATCTACAACTACGGCCGCCACGAGGTGCGCAACTACCTGGCGGGCAACGCGCTGTATTGGCTGGAGCGCTTCGGTATCGACGCGCTGCGGGTCGATGCGGTGGCGTCGATGATCTATCGCGACTACAGCCGCGCCGACGGCGAGTGGGTGCCGAATTACTACGGCGGCAACGAGAACCTGGAGGCCATCGCCTTCCTGCGTTATACCAACCAGACTATCGGCCAGGCGCAGCCGGGCGCGGTGACGCTGGCGGAGGAGTCCACCGACTATCCCGGCGTCACCCTGCCGCCGGACGCCAACGGCCTTGGGTTCCACTACAAATGGAACCTCGGCTGGATGCACGACACGCTCAATTACATGAAGTGCGATCCGGTGCACCGCAAGTATCACCACAACCAGATGACCTTCGGCATGCTGTACGCCTACACCGAGAACTTTGTGTTGCCTATCTCGCACGATGAAGTGGTGCACGGCAAAAAATCGATCCTCGACCGCATGCCGGGCGACGCCTGGCAAAAGTTCGCCAACCTGCGCGCCTATTACGGGTTTATGTGGGCGCATCCGGGCAAAAAGCTGCTGTTTATGGGCTGCGAGTTCGCGCAGGGGCGCGAGTGGAATTTCGATACCAGCCTCGACTGGCATTTGCTGGAAGGGCTGGATAACTGGCACAACGGCGTGCAGCGGCTGGTGCGCGATCTGAACCACTGCTACCGGCAGCAGGCGCCGCTGTACGAGCGTGACTACCGCCCGGACGGCTTCGAGTGGCTGGTGGTCGACGATCACGACAACTCGGTGTTCGCCTTCGCGCGCTACGATTCGCAGGGCAATGAGCTGATCGCCATCAGCAACTTTACCCCGGTGCCGCGCTACCGCTACCGCATCGGCCTGTCGCGCGCCGGCGACTACCGCGAGATCCTCAATACCGATTCGCACCACTATCACGGCAGTAACGCCGGCAATCAGGGGCGGGTCTCTTCCGAAGCGGTCGGCAGCCACGGCCGCGATTTTTCCATCTGCGTGACGCTGCCGCCGCTGGCGACCATTTATCTGCTGCGGGAGGCGCCATGACGGAGCTGACTGCCGGCCTCGCCGCGCCGCTGGGCGCCCATTACGACGGCGAAGGCATCAACTTTACCCTGTACTCGGCGCACGCCGAGCGGGTGGAGCTGTGTCTGTTCGACGGCCAGCAGCGCGAGGTGCGCCTGCCGCTGCCGGCGCGCAGCGGCGATATCTGGCATGGCTATTTGCCGGGCGGCAGGCCGGGGCAACGTTACGGTTACCGGGTCTACGGCCCGTTCGACCCGGCGAACGGACCGCGTTTCAACCCCAACAAGCTGGCGCTCGATCCGGCCGCGCGCGCGGTGGAGGGGCCGGTGGCGGACCACCCGCACCTGCACGGCGGTTACGATCGGCCGGATCCGCACGACAGCGCCGAGCTGATGCCGAAATGCGTGGTGGTGGACGAACAGTACGACTGGCAGGACGATCGCCCGCCCGCCACGCCCTGGGGGCAGACGGTGATTTACGAAGCGCACGTGCGCGGCCTGACGCTGCTGCACCCGAAGATCCCGCCGGCGCTGCGCGGCAGCTTTGCCGCGCTGGGGCACCCGGTGATGATCGCCCACTTCAAACGCCTCGGCATCACCGCGCTGGAACTGCTGCCGGTGCAGCAACATACCTCCGAACCGCGCCTGCAGCGGCTGGGGCTGATCAACTATTGGGGCTATAACGTGCTGGCGCCCTATGCGCCGGACAACCGCTACGCCAGCCTGAGCACCGATGCCACGCCGCTGAACGAATTCCGCGATGCGGTCAAGGCGCTGCACCAAGCCGGCATCGAGGTGATCCTCGACGTGGTGTTCAACCACAGCGCCGAGCTGGATATGGACGGGCCGATGCTGTCGCTGAGCGGCATCGATAACCTGAGCTACTACTGGCTGACGCCCGAAGGGGACTATGTCAACGACACCGGCTGCGGCAACACGCTGCGGTTGGATCAGCCGCAGGGCGTGGCCTGGGTGATGGATTGCCTGCGTTTTTGGGTGCGGGAATGCCACGTCGACGGCTTCCGCTTCGATCTGGGCAGCGTGCTCGGCCGCACGCCGGGGTTCGATCGCGATGCGCCGCTGTTCCAGGCGATGCTGGCGGACGATTTGCTGTCGCGCTGCAAGCTGATCGCCGAACCCTGGGACGTTGGCCCCGGCGGCTATCAGGTGGGGGCGTTCCCCGGCCGCTTCGCCGAATGGAACGACCATTATCGCGATGACATGCGCCGTTTCTGGCTGCAGAGCGGCGTGTCGCTCGGGCAGTTCGCCCGGCGTTTCGCCGCCTCCAGCGATCTGTACAACCAGCGCGGGCGGGCGCCTTACGCCACCGTCAACATGCTGACCGCCCATGACGGTTTTACCCTGCAGGACGTGGTCAGCTTCAACGAGAAACACAACCAGCCGAACGGCGAAGGCAACCGCGACGGCAGCGATCGCAATTTCAGCAACAACCACGGCGTGGAAGGCCTGGTCGCCGACGACGCCATTGTGCAACGCCGCAGGGCCAGCCAGCGGGCGATGCTCGCCACGCTGTTGCTGTCCCAGGGAACGCCGATGCTGCTGGCCGGCGATGAACAGGGACACAGCCAGCAGGGGAACAACAACGCCTATTGTCAGGACAACGCCACCACCTGGCTCGATTGGGCCACGGCGGATGACGCGTTGACCGATTACGTCGCGGCGCTGATCGCGCTGCGCCGCCGGATCCCCGCGTTGCAACAGGACCGCTGGTGGCAGCAGGACGACGGCAGCGTGCAGTGGCTGAACGCACAAGGCCAGCCGCTCGACGCGCAGCAGTGGGAGCAAGGCGATCTGCTCATGCAGATCCTGCTGTCGCAGCGCTGGCTGCTGCTGGTCAACGCCACGCCGCAAACGGTGGAGATGAGGTTGCCGGAAGGCGATTGGCAGGTTGTCGCCCCGTTCACTCAGGAAGACTCACGGGCGGTGTTACCCGCCTGGCACCAGGACGCGCGCTCGCTTTGCGTTCTGGTACGGAAATAATAAAAGGAGTCCGCTATGGTTAGGTTTGAAAATAAAGACCCCCTGATGTTGGCGCGCCAGCTGCCGATTAAATCCGTAGCGCTGATCCTGGCCGGCGGCCGCGGCTCGCGTCTGAAAGATTTGACCTCCACCCGCGCCAAGCCCGCCGTCCACTTTGGCGGCAAATTCCGCATCATCGATTTCGCCCTGTCGAACTGCCTGAACTCCGGCATCCGCCGCATCGGCGTGATCACCCAATACCAGTCGCACACGCTGGTGCAGCACATTCAGCGCGGCTGGTCGTTTCTCAACGAGGAGATGAACGAGTTCGTCGATCTGCTGCCGGCCCAGCAGCGCCTCAGCACCGAGCATTGGTACAAAGGCACCGCCGACGCGGTGTATCAGAACCTGGACATCATCCGCCGCTATGAGGCCGAATACGTGGTGATCCTGGCGGGCGACCATATCTACAAGATGGATTACTCGCGCATGCTGATAGACCACGTCGAGAAGGGCGCCCAGTGCACCGTGGCCTGCCTGCCGGTGCCGCGCAGCGAAGCCGGCGAATTCGGCGTGATGAAGGTGGATGAAAGCGACCGCATCATCGAGTTTCTGGAGAAACCCGCCAACCCGCCGGCGATGCCGGGCAACCCGGATATGTCGCTGGCCAGCATGGGCATCTATATTTTTAATGCCGCCTACCTGTTCCAACTGCTGGAAGAGGATATGTCGACCCCCGGCTCCAGCCACGATTTCGGCAAGGATCTGATCCCGAAAATCACCGCACAGCAGGCGGCGTGGGCGCATCCGTTTACCTTGTCCTGCGTGACGTCCAACCCCGATCTGCCGCCGTACTGGCGCGACGTGGGCACGCTGGACGCTTACTGGCGCGCCAATCTCGATCTGGCGTCGGTGACGCCGGAGCTGGACATGTACGACCGCGCCTGGCCGATCCGCACCCACATGGAACCGCTGCCGCCGGCCAAGTTCGTGCAGGATCGTTCCGGCAGCCACGGCATGACCATGAACTCGCTGGTGTCCGGCGGCTGTATCGTCTCGGGCTCGGTGGTGGTGCATTCGGTGCTGTTCCCGCGGGTGCGAGTGAACTCGTTTTGCACCATCGACTCTACCGTATTGTTGCCGGACGTGAACGTCGGCCGTTCCTGCCGCCTGCGGCGCTGCATCATCGACCGCGCCTGCCATATTCCGGAGGGCATGGTGATCGGGGAAAACGCCGATGAGGACAGCAAGCGTTTCTATCGCTCGGAAGGCGGCATCGTGCTGGTGACGCGCGAAATGTTGTCAAAATTGTGAGTTAACGTGGGGGGCAGAACGATAGCCTGCCGCCCGATGAACGGTTCGATGGCTTGCGCAACGCGGCACACATAACAGCGGCAAGCCTGCTTTATTTCTTATCCAGAGGCCTTCGGCCGACTTTCAGGAGTGATAATGCAGGTCTTACACGTATGTTCTGAAATGTTCCCCCTGCTGAAAACGGGCGGACTCGCAGACGTGGTTGGCGCGCTGCCGGCGGCGCAAATCGCCGAAGGCGCCGATGTTCGGGTGCTATTGCCCGCTTTCCCTGACGTACGCAACGGCATCCCCGACACCTCGCTGGTGGCGGAAATCGACTCGTTCGCCGGCCGGGTCGGCCTGCGTTACGGCACCTATCATGGCGTGGGCATCTATCTCATCGATGCGCCCTGGCTGTATGACCGGCCGGGCAGCCCATACCACGATCAGTCCATGTACGCCTACCCCGACAACCACCGCCGCTTTGCGCTGCTGGGCTGGATGGCCTGCGAGCTGGCCAAGGGGCTGGATCGCTACTGGCGGCCGCAGCTGGTGCATGCCCACGACTGGCACGCCGGCCTGAGCTGCGCCTATCTGGCCGCCAACGGCCACCCGGCGCGCTCGGTGTTTACGGTGCATAACCTGGCCTATCAAGGGCTGTTCTCTGCCCATCACGTGACCGAGCTGTGGCTGCCGGCGTCGTTTTACGATGTTTATGGCCTGGAGTTCTACGGCCAGATGTCGTTCCTCAAGGCCGGGCTGTTTTATGCCGACCACGTGACCGCCGTCAGCCCGACCTATGCGCGCGAGATCACCCGGCCGGAGTTCGGCTACGGCATGGAGGGGCTGCTGCAGGAACGGCAGCGGCAGGGCAGGCTGAGCGGTATTCTCAACGGGGTGGATGACAAGATTTGGGATCCGGCCCACGACCCGCGGCTGAGCGCCCGCTACGACGCCGACGATCTGAAAAGCAAGGTCAAAAACAAGCTGCATCTGCAAAAGGCCATGGGGCTGAAGGTGGACGAATCGCTGCCGGTGTTCGCGGTGGTGAGCCGATTGACCAGCCAGAAAGGCCTCGATCTGGTGCTGCAGGCGTTGCCCGAATTGCTGGCGCAGGGCGGGCAGTTGGCGCTGCTGGGCGCCGGCGACGCGGTGCTGCAGCAGGCGTTTCTGGCCGCCGCCGCCGACTACCCTGAGCAGGTCGGCGTGCAGATCGGTTATCACGAATCCTTCTCCCACCGCATCATCGGCGGCGCCGACGTCATTCTGGTGCCGAGCCGCTTCGAGCCCTGCGGCCTGACGCAGCTCTACGGCCTGAAATACGGCACGCTGCCGCTGGTGCGCCGCACCGGCGGACTGGCGGACACGGTCGTGGACTGCGCGCTGGAGAACCTGGCCGACGGCACCGCCAGCGGATTCGTGTTCGACGATTGCGACGCTGTCGCGCTGGGCAACGCCATCCGCCGCGCCATGGTGCTGTGGAGCCGGCCGAAACACTGGCGCCACGTTCAGCGCCATGCCATGAGCGTGGACTTCGGCTGGCCGGTGGCGGCGAAAGAGTATTTATCGCTTTATCAACGCTTGTAGCCCGCGATTCGCGTCGCGAGTTGACGCGCGGCGGGCAACCGTAAGGGTAGATTGTCGGGGCGCAGCGTACCGCGCCCATGTTCAGCGGGGCCAGCTATTCCGCGGCGGATGGCTGGGCTCCCCATTAGGGATTAAAAGCCATGACTTCACCGTTTAGTTACACCTCACCTACGGTCAGTGTGGAAGCGCTGAAACATTCCATTGCCTATAAGCTGATGTTTATCGTCGGCAAGGATCCGGCGATCGCCAACCGCCACGACTGGCTCAACGCCGTCCTGTTCGCGGTGCGCGATCGCATGGTGGAGCGCTGGCTGCGCTCCAACCGCGCCCAGCTGTCTCAAGACGTGCGGCAGGTGTATTACCTGTCGATGGAGTTTCTGATCGGCCGCACGTTGTCGAACGCGCTGCTGTCGATGGGCATTTATCAGGACATCGACAACGCGTTGAACGAGATGGGGCTGAACCTGGCGGAGCTGCTGGAGGAAGAGAACGACCCCGGGCTCGGCAACGGCGGTCTGGGCCGGCTGGCGGCCTGCTTCCTCGACTCGCTGGCGACGCTGGCGCTGCCGGGGCGCGGCTACGGCATTCGCTATGAGTACGGCATGTTCAAGCAGAACATCGTCAACGGCCAACAGATGGAATCGCCGGACTACTGGCTGGAGTACGGCAATCCGTGGGAGTTTCCGCGCCACAACACCCGCTACAAGGTGCGCTTCGGCGGCCGCGTGCAGCAGGAGGGCGCCAAGGCGCGCTGGCTGGAGACCGAAGAGGTCGTGGCCATCGCCTACGATCAGGTGATCCCCGGTTTCGACACCGATGCCACCAACACCCTGCGGCTGTGGGGCGCGCAGGCCAGTAACGAGATCAACCTCGGCAAGTTCAACCAGGGCGATTATTTCGCCGCGGTGGAGGATAAAAACCACTCGGAGAACGTGTCGCGCGTGCTGTATCCGGACGACTCGACCTCCTCCGGGCGCGAACTGCGGCTGCGGCAGGAGTATTTCCTGGTGTCGGCGACGGTGCAGGACATCCTCAACCGCCATTGGCTGATGCACAAAACCTTCGACAACCTGGCGGACAAGATCGCCATTCACCTCAACGACACTCACCCGGTCTTGTCGATTCCCGAGCTGATGCACCGGCTGATCGACGAGCACAAATTCAAGTGGCTCGACGCCTGGGAAGTGGTGGAGCAGGTGTTTTCTTACACCAACCACACGCTGATGAGCGAAGCGCTGGAGACCTGGCCGCTGGACATGATTGGCCGCATCTTGCCGCGCCATCTGCAGCTGATTTTCGAAATCAACGATCACTTCCTCAAGATGGTGCAGGAAGTGGCGCCGGGCGACAACGACCTGCTGGCGCGGGTCTCGATCATCGACGAAACCAACGGCCGCCGGGTGCGCATGGCGTGGCTGGCGGTGGTGGCCAGCCACAAGGTCAACGGCGTTTCCGCTCTGCATTCCGAGCTGATGGTGCAGTCGCTGTTCGCCGACTTCGCCCGGCTGTTCCCCAATCGTTTCTGCAACAAAACCAACGGGGTGACGCCGCGCCGTTGGCTGGCGCTGGCCAACCCGCCGCTGGCGGCGGTGTTGGACGACTGCATCGGCCAAACCTGGCGCACCGATCTCAGCCAGCTGAGCGAGATCAAGGCCAACATCGATTACCCGAGCTTCCTGCAGGCGGTGCAGCGCGCCAAGCGGCAGAACAAGGAGCGGCTGGCGCTGTACATCGCCAAAACGCTCAACGTGGTGGTCAACCCGGATGCGCTGTTCGACGTGCAGATCAAGCGCATCCACGAGTACAAACGGCAGTTGCTCAACGTGTTGCACGTCATCACGCTGTATAACCGTTTGCTGGCCGACCCTGATATCGAGCGCGTGCCGCGGGTGGTGATCTTCGCCGGCAAGGCGGCCTCGGCCTACTATGCCGCCAAGCAGATCATCCGCCTGATCAACGACGTGGCCAAAGTGATCAACAACGATCCGCGCGTGCATACCCAGTTGAAGGTGGTGTTCATTCCGAACTACGGCGTCAGCCTGGCGCAGATCATCATCCCGGCGGCGGATCTGTCGGAACAGATCTCGCTGGCGGGCACCGAAGCCTCGGGCACCAGCAATATGAAGTTCGCGCTGAACGGCGCGCTGACCATCGGCACGCTGGACGGCGCCAACGTCGAGATGCGTGAGCACGTGGGGGAGGAGAATATCTTTATTTTCGGCAATACCGCCGAGCAGGTTGAGGAACTGCGCCGCAACGGTTACAACCCGCGCCAGTACTACGAGCAAGACCCTGAGCTGCATCAGGCGCTGACGCAGATCGCCACCGGGGTGTTCAGCCCGGAAGAGCCGAAACGCTATGGCAATTTGTTCGACTCGCTGGTCAACCTCGGCGATCACTATCAGCTGTTGGCGGATTACCGCAGCTATGTGGACACGCAGGACAAGGTGGACGAGGTCTATCTCAATCAGGACGAGTGGACGCGGCGCGCGGTGCTGAATATCGCCAATATGGGCTACTTCTCATCCGATCGCACCATTCAGGAATACGCGGATGAAATTTGGCACATTAAGCCGGTGAAACTGTAAAGCGAGAGAGGAAAAAAGCAAAGGGCCGGATAACCGGCCCTTTCTTCGTTACGCTGCGGCTCAGGAAGCCAGAGACAGCGTTTTCGTTTTCGCGTGTTCCGCCAGCCAGGCTTTCACTCGCGCCTGTTGCGCTTCGTCCAGCCACATGCCCAGCTTGGTGCGGCGCCAGATGGCGTCGTCCAGCTCTACGACCCACTCTTTCTCGGTCAGGTAGCGCAGTTCGGCTTCATACAGACCGTGGCCGAAATCTTCGCCCAGATCGGCGAGGCCGTTGGCGCCGGCCAGGATCAGCTCGCTCTGGCTGCCGTAGGTGCGGGCATAGCGGCGCGCCAGCGCTTCCGGCAACCAGCCGTGGGCGCGGCGCAGTTTGGCCGCGTAGCCGTCGCGATCGCCGCCGATGTCACCGCCCGGCAGCGTGGCGTTCTTGGTCCACGCCGGGCCGCAGCCTGGGTAGTAGTGGGCCAGTTTTTCCATCGCGTGCTCGGCCAGCTTGCGGTAGGTGGTCAGCTTGCCGCCGAAGACCGACAGCAGCGGCGCCTTGCCTTGCTCGTCGTGCACGTCCAGCGTGTAATCGCGGGTGATCGCCTGCGGCGAATCGGATTCGTCGTCGCACAGCGGACGCACGCCGGAGTAAGTCCAGACGATGTCGTCGCGGCCCAGCTGCTTCTTGAAGTGATCGTTGTACACTTTCAGCAGATAAGCGATTTCGTTCTCGTCGATCTTCACGTCCTTCGGATCGCCTTTGTACTCCACGTCGGTGGTGCCGATGATGGAGAACTCGTCATTCCACGGGATCACGAACACGATGCGGTGGTCTTCGTTCTGCAGAATGTAAGACTGCGGCTGATCGTGTACGCGCGGCACCACGATGTGGCTGCCTTTGATCAGGCGGATGCCGTAAGGCGATTTCAGCTTCAGGCCGTCGTCGAAGAAGTTTTTCACCCACGGGCCGGTGGCGTTCACCAGGCCTTTGGCGCGCCAGGTGAAGGTTTTGCCGCTGTCGATATCGACCGCTTCCACCATCCACATGCCGTTTTCACGCCATGCGCGGGTCACTTTGGTGCGGGTGCGCACTTCGCCGCCGCGTTTTTCCACTTCCTGCGCGTTCAGCACCACCAGGCGAGCATCGTCGACCCAGCAGTCGGAATATTCGAAACCGCGCTTCAATTCAGGCTTCAGCACCGACTCTGGTCCAAAGCGCAAGCCCTTGCTGCCCGGCAGGCTGGTGCGTTTGCCCAGGTGATCGTACAGGAACAGGCCGATACGGATCATCCAGGCCGGGCGCAGGTGCGGCTGGTGCGGCAGGCGGAAACGCATTGGGAACGCGATGTGCGGCGCCAGTTTCAGCAGCACTTCACGCTCGGCCAGCGCTTCGCTCACCAGACGGAATTCGTAGTGTTCCAGGTAGCGCAGGCCACCGTGGATCAGTTTGGAACTGGCGGAAGACGTAGCACAGGCCAAGTCTTGCGCTTCCAGTAGCAGTACCGACAGCCCGCGCCCGGCAGCATCCGCCGCGATGCCGGCACCGTTGATGCCGCCACCGATAACGATCAAGTCTTTGGTTTCCACGTCATCTTCCTCCAGATGTTCGAAATAGCTCTTTCATGTTCGTTTTCGCTCATGATTGTAATCAAAAACCAACAAGCAAGCCAAGACTTAACCAAACAAAAACATTTAGGCGTGATAAAGGTAACAGTTTGGTGATGATAGGCACATAGATGATAAGGATATGGCGCGGGCGGGCAAACGGCTGTCGAAAAGGGGGCGTCGGGGGTGGGAAACGGGGCGGCGGCGCGCCCCGCGGGTTAACGGTGGATCAGCACAGCTCCAGCTGCACGTCGTACTGCTCGATGATTTTCATCACGCTCGGCGGCGGCAGCTGGTCGGTAAACAGGTAGTCGATCAGGTTCATGTTGCCCAGGTTGACCATGGCGTTGCGGCCGAATTTGGAGTGGTCGGTGACCAGCATCACGCAGCGGGAATTTTCGATAATCGCGCGTTTGGTGCGCACTTCGTGATAGTCGAATTCGAGCAGCGAGCCGTCCATATCGATGCCGCTGATGCCGAGAATGCCGTAATCGAGGCGGAATTGGGAGATAAAGTCCAGGGTGGCTTCGCCCATGATGCCGCCGTCGCGGGTGCGCACTTCGCCGCCGGCCAGGATCAGACGGAAGTCTTCCTTGGCGGTCAGCAGGGTGGCGACGTTGAGGTTGTTGGTGACCACGCGCAGGTTCTTGTGGTTCATCAGCGCATGGGCCACCGCTTCCGGCGTGGTGCCGATATCGATGAACAGCGTGGCGCCGTCCGGGATCTGGCTGGCGACGCGCTGCGCGATGCGGGCCTTCTCTTCCGACCACATCACCTTGCGATCGTTATAGGCAGCGTTGACCGAGCTGGAAGGCAGCGCCGCGCCGCCGTGGTGACGCTGGATCTTGTTCTGGTCGGCCAGGTCATTCAAATCGCGGCGAATCGTTTGCGGGCTGACGTCAAAATGTTCCACCAGCTCTTCCGTGCTGACGTAACCCTGCAGGCGCACCAGCTCGATAATTGCGTCATGACGCTGTGTTTGCTTCACGATAATCCCCTAAAACGCCCGCTATGCCCGCAGGGCACAGCTCCCGGCTGTTATTGTTCGTTGTGTGCGCGATGGCGCGTATCCCAAAATGCCATCAATAACCCTAACACTAAACCGGCTACGTGTGCCGCGTTGGCGATCGACATTCCTAAAATATCGAAATATCCGGCCACCAGCCACAGCACCGAGAACGCCATCAGGCCGCGCGGCAGCATCAGGCCGCGCTCCGGCGCCCGTTCACCCGTTAGCCACACATAGCCCATCAGCGCATAAACCACGCCCGACAGCCCGCCGAACAGCGCGCCGCTGAACAGCGATTGCGCCCAGCCGCTGAAGAAGGCCGATACCACCGCCAGCACGAACAGCTTGCCGGCACCGAGGCGTTTTTCCATCTGGCCGCCGAGATACCACCACCACATCAGGTTAAACAGAATATGCAGCAGGGAGAAGTGCAGGAACGCATGGCTGACCCAGCGCCACAGCTGCGTGTATTGGCTGCTGTCCTGCGGCCAGGAGAGCCAGTACATCACGGTGTCGTCGCCCAGCGCCTGCATCAGAATATAGACCGCGATGCACAGCACCATCACGCCGAGCGTCAGCGGCCCGGCCTTGCTGCGCAGGGTGTGCAGATAGGATTCGCTCTGATAGTGCAGGCCGGCGTCGGTCTGGCCGGTCTGCCAGCTGGCGGCCTGATAACGGCGGTTGAGCGGATCGGCCAGAAACTGCTGCAGCTCGTGTTGCACCTGCTCGAGGTGAACGTCGTCGGCCAGCCAGATTTCCGCCGCCTCGCCGCTGTTGCGCAGCTCAAGCCGGATGCCCTGGGTCGCCATATAGTCGACAAAGGCCAGCGCCAGGCGCGGGTTGGATATGGCGATTACTCTAACCATTACTCTTCCGTCGTAAGTGAATGATTTTGGCCGCGGCTTGCCCGCCGCCGACCCTGACGGCCGATTATAACGTCGAAATCCTGAGCGCTGGCAAACGGATCTGCGAAAAACCCGCGAAAACGCGCACAAAAATGAAGGGGAAGCCCGCCGACGTACGGCGGGCGGAGGGAATCAGGCAGAGGTTTCCACGTCTTGCGGATACTGGCGGGTCCAGGCCTCGAAGCCGCCGTCGATGCTGTAGACCGCGTCGAACCCCTGGTGCAGCAGGTACTGCGCCGCGCTGCGGCTGCTGTTGCCGTGGTAGCACATCACCATTACCGGCCGCTCGAAGTCGTTTTGCTGCATAAAGGCCGACAGGGTGGCGTTGGTGAGGTGAAAGGCGCCCGGCGTATGCCCGGCTTCAAAACTTTGCGGATCGCGGATGTCGACCAGGGCGGCGCTGCCCTCTTTCCAGCGGGCGTACGCTTGCTCAACGTTGATCGCTTCGAACTGTTCCATACTGCTGACTGCCTCGTAATTGGGGGACGCCGCTATTGTAACCAACTCTGCGGCGTTTAAGACCAGAGCAAGGGTGTGGTTTTGTCACACCAGCAGCACTTCAACGCCCTGTTGACGCAGTTGCTCAACGATCGCCGGATTGGCAGCGCGGCCGGTGATCACCATGGCGATTTGCTCGGTGCGGCTGAACAGCATGCCGGCGCGTTGGCCGACTTTGCTGCTGTCGACCAGCACCACCAGTTTACCGACGTAGTTGAGCATCTTTTGCTCCGCCATGGCGGTCAGCATATCCGTTTTATACAAACCCTCGGCGGTAAGGCCGATACCGCTGGTGAACATCCAGTGCCCGGCGTACAGCGTCGCGTCGCCGTCCTGAGGCGCCAGGGTAATCGACTGAGTCTTGTTGTACTGGCCACCCATGATCACCACGCTGTCATGGTCCTGTTCGATCAGGTAGTTGGCCAGCGGCAGGTAGTTGGTGATCACCTGAACCGGCTTGCCGCAAATTTCACGCCCCAGCAGAAATGCGGTGGAACCGCAGTTGATCACCACGCTTTCGCCCGGCTGACAGAGTTGCGCCGCCGCTGCCGCGATGCGCATTTTTTCATCGAGATGCTGGGTTTGATGGATGTTGAGCGGCGTCCAGGCCGGGCGCGGGGTTTGCGTGGCTTCGGCGCCGTTGCGCACTTTGCGCAATTTGCCAATTTCATTCAGTTTGTTGATGTCCCGGCGCGCGGTGGCCGGAGAGATGTCAAACGCCGCGATCACGTCCGCCACGGAGATTTGCCCCTTGCGATGCAAGAGATCGAGAATGGCATTGTGGCGTTGGGACTCTGTCATGCGGGCTCCATCAGGGTGAGAAGAACGTCGTTGCCTTCGATTATATGCGCGCCGTTTGACGATTTGAATCATTGCCGTTCAAAAGCGCGCATCAGTATGCAACACCGGTTGATTACAAGAAAGACTTGAAGGGCAGGTCGGGATCCTGGGTGAAACAATCATCAAACCCGCGCGGATAGTGATATTCCAGATTGTCTTTGTCCTGCGGCCAGATGAACTTGCCGCCAACCTGCCAGATAAAGGGTTTGAAACCGTACTTGAGCCGATCCTTTTTCATGTCCCACAACACGCGGATCTCCTGCGGGTCTGCCTGGAAATTCGACCAAATATCGTGGTGGAAGGGGATCACGACCTTGGCGTTCAACGATTCCGCCATGCGCAAGATGTCGGCGCTGGTCATCTTGTCGGTAATGCCGCGTGGGTTCTCGCCGTAGGAGCCGAGGGCGACATCAATGTGGTGATCGTTGCCGTGCTTGGCGTAATAGTTGGAGTAGTGAGAATCGCCGCTGTGATAAAGGTTGCCGCCTGGCGTTTTGAACAGGTAGTTGACCGCACGCAGATCCATGCCGTCCGGCAGTACGCCCGCGGCCTTTTGTTCCACCGGTAATGTGATCAGCGCCGTGCGATCGAAAGCATCCAGCGCATGAATTTCGACGTCTTTGATTTTTATCACGTCGCCAGGTTTGACGGTGATGCAGCGCGCCGGCGGCACGCCCCAGCCGATCCAGATATCCACGCAGCTTTTCGGCCCGATAAACGGGACGGAGTCGGGACAGTTCTGCAACACGGCCGCCGCGACGTTTACATCGATATGGTCGTTGTGATCGTGCGTGGCCAGCACGGCGTCGAGCTGGGTGATGGCGAACGGGTCGAGTACGAATGGGGTGGTGCGCAGGTTCGGCTGCAGCTTCCGCACCCCGGCCATGCGCTGCATTTGGTGGCCGGTTTTCATCAGCGGGTTGCCGTGGCTCTGCTTGCCGGTGCCGCACCAAAAATCGACGCACAGATTGGCGCCTTCTTCAGACTTGAGCCAGATGCCGGTGCAGCCCAGCCACCACATGGCGAAGGTGCTGGGCGCGACTTTCTCCTGCTCTATCTCTTCGTTCAGCCAAGTGCCCCATTCGGGAAAGGTGTTCAATATCCAGGACTCGCGGGTGATGTCGTTGACTTTACTCATGGGTTTTTCCTCATTGTCGGTGATGATAAAATCATAAATAATCACATTGAGATTTTATGTGACTTATTTTGATTGAATCTAGCATCGTTTTTTTCAGCTGACAACGATCTTAACTCCCGTCAACGCCGCCTTATTCGCGTGCGACACTGCCTTTGGCGCTTATATTTCTCCTGGTTACTGCTATTAAATTCAATGGGTAATAAAATGTGCGTTGCCTAATTCATTGAATGTTAGTGGAATTGATTTTTATCTTGCGAGGTTGTTCACAAATAATCATTTATGATCTTTTTGTGATTGTTGGTGATTGATATGGTGAAAGCGTTACCTGCACGCCAACCTTTCCGGGAGAGCCGTATGGAAACCCTTTACACCATCTTCACCGTCTTTTTTAACCAGGTGATGACCAATGCGCCGCTGCTGCTGGGGCTGGTTACACTGCTGGGTTACACGTTGCTGCGCAAAAGCGCGGCGGTCATCATCAAAGGCACCATCAAGACCATTATCGGTTTCATGTTATTGCAGGCCGGTTCCGGCATCCTGACCGGCACGTTCAAACCGGTCGTGGCGAAGTTGTCCGAGGTATACGGCATCAACGGGGCGATTTCGGACACCTATGCTTCGATGATGGCCACCATCGAACGTATGGGGGATGCCTACAGCTGGGTCGGCTACGCGGTATTGCTGGCATTGGCGCTGAACATTCTCTACGTACTGCTGCGGCGTATTACCGGGATTCGTACCATCATGCTCACCGGCCATATCATGTTTCAGCAGGTCGGGCTGATCGCGGTATTTTTCTACATTCTGGGTTATGGCATGTGGACGACGGTATTGTGCAGCGCGCTATTGGCTTCACTGTACTGGGGCATCACCTCCAACATGATGTTCAAACCGACGCAGGCGGTAACGGAAAACAGCGGCTTCTCGATCGGGCATCAACAGCAGTTCGCTTCGTGGCTGGCCTATAAGGCCGCACCGTATCTCGGTAAAAAAGAGGACAGCGTGGAAGATCTGAAGCTGCCCGGGTGGCTGAACATTTTCCATGACAACATCGTGTCCACCGCCATCGTGATGACGCTGTTTTTCGGCATCATTCTGTGCTCGTTCGGCTTGGACACTCTGCAGGCGATGGCCGGTAAAACCCACTGGAGCATCTATATCCTGCAAACCGGGCTGATGTTCGCGGTGGCGATTTTCATCATCGTGCAGGGCGTGCGCATGTTCGTCGCCGAATTGACCGAGGCCTTTAACGGCATATCCCAACGTCTGATCCCCGGCGCGGTACTGGCCATCGACTGCGCCGCCATTTATAGCTTCGCGCCCAACGCCGTGGTGTGGGGTTTTATGTGGGGCACCATCGGCCAACTGATCGCCGTCGGCATACTGTTGGCGCTCGGCTCTTCCATCATGATCATTCCCGGTTTCATTCCCATGTTCTTTTCTAACGCCACCATCGGCGTATTCGCTAACCACTTCGGCGGCTGGCGCGCGGCGATGAAGATCTGTCTGGTGATGGGAATGATAGAGATCTTCGGCTGCGTGTGGGCCATCAAACTGACCGGGCTAAGCGCTTGGATGGGCATGGCGGACTGGTCGATTCTGGCGCCGCCGCTGATGCAGGGGCTGAGTCTGGGCCTGTGGTTTATGGGGGTGGTGATCGTTATCGCCCTGCTGTACATGTTCTTCGCCGGACGCACCCTGCGTGCGGAAGAAGATGCTGAAAAACAATCGGTTGAACCGGCGTCACGTTAATAGGAGTGCAGATTATGACGGTACGAATCCTGGCGGTATGCGGTTGCGGGCAAGGCAGTTCCATGATCATGAAAATGAAGGTCGACCAATTTTTAACGCAGCAAGGTGTGAATCATTCGGTCAACAGCTGTGCGGTGGGGGAATACAAATCCGAGTTGAACGGGGCCGACATCATCATTGCTTCCACCCATGTCGCCGACGAAATCGTCGTGAGCGGCAACAAATATGTGGTTGGGGTGCGCAATATGCTCTCGGCGGCGGACTTCGGCCCGAAGCTGATGGAAGTTATCGGCACGCATTTTCCGCAAGATTTGAAGCAGTAAGGAGCGAGTGATGAAGCTGAGCGATTCGTTGGCGCAAAACAACGCCATCCAGCTGCAGGCGGAGGCTGCTGACTGGCGGCAGGCGGTGCGGTTGGGCGTCGATTTGCTGGTGGCTGCCGGGGTGGTGGAACCGCGCTATTTCGACGCCATTTTGGCCGGCGTCGAACGGCACGGCCCTTACTTCGTGCTGGCGCCGGGCCTGGCGATGCCGCACGGCCGGCCGGAGGAAGGGGTGCTGAAAACCGGCTTCGCCTTGGTCACCTTGAAAACGCCGGTGTGTTTCGGCGATGAGGACAACGATCCAATAGACATCTTGATCACCCTGGCGGCAGTGGACGCCAAAACGCATCAGGAGGTGGGGATCATGCAAGTGGTGAACCTGTTTGAAGATGAGGCGAACTTCGATCGCTTGCGGGCCTGTCGCCACGCGAGCGAGGTATTGGCGTTGATCGACAAAACGTCTACGGCGGCGAATTGATTGAAGGAGACAAACAATGAACACGCATTTACCGATGTTGCAGGTGGCGCTGGATAACCTGTCCATGGCCGCGGCTTACGACACGACTCGCCTGATCGCGGCCGAAGTCGACATCATCGAAGTCGGCACTATTTTGTGCGTGGCGGAAGGCGTGCGCGCCGTGCGCGATCTGAAAGCGCTGTATCCGGATCGCATCGTGTTGGCGGACGCAAAAATCGCCGATGCGGGTCAGATTTTGGCGCGAATGTGCTTCGAGGCGCATGCCGATTGGATCACGGTGATCTGCTGTGCCGACATCAATACGGTCAAGGGCGCCCTGCAGGTAGCGCATGAGTTCGGTGGCGACGTGCAGATCGAACTGACGGGGTTCTGGACCTGGGAACAGGCGCAGGCGTGGCGTGAAGCGGGAATGGGTCAGGTGGTGTACCACCGCAGCCGTGACGCGCAGGCCGCAGGGGTCGCATGGAGCGAAGACGATATCCGCGCGGTGCGTCGCCTGAGCGAGATGGGTTTTAAGGTGACGGTCACCGGCGGACTGGCGCTGGAGGATTTGCCTCTGTTCCAGGGCATTCCCATCCACGTCTTTATCGCCGGACGCAGCATTCGCGATGCCACCGATCCGGTCGCGGCGGCGCGGGAATTTAAATCCGTCATTGCCCAGCTGTGGGGCTGAGGAGCGGTTATGTTGCACAAATCCGTGCCGTTGGGCATCTATGAGAAAGCGTTGCCGCCGGGCGAGGACTGGCTGACGCGCCTGCAACTGGCGGGTGAGTTGGGATTCGATTTCGTTGAAATGTCGATCGATGAAAGCGACGGCCGCCTGGTGCGGCTGGACTGGAGCGCTGAACAGCGGCTTGCCTTGGTTAGCGCCGTTGCGGCGAGCGGTGTGCGCGTCCCTTCTTTATGCCTCAGCGCCCACCGGCGTTTTCCGTTGGGCAGTGCAGACGACACCACGCGCGAACGGGGACTGGAGATCGTGCGAAAAGCTATTCGGCTGGCGCAGGATACCGGCATCCGGGTGATCCAACTGGCCGGGTATGACGTTTATTACCAGCAGTCAACTGCACAGACCCGCGCCCGGTTCCGTGCCGGATTGGCGCAGGCGGTGGAGATGGCCAGCCGTGCGCAGGTCATGCTGGCGATGGAAATCATGGACTATCCGCTGATGAACTCGATCAGCAAGGCGCTGGGCTATGCCCACTACCTGAATAACCCGTGGTTTCAGCTGTACCCGGACATCGGCAACTTGTCTGCCTGGGACAACGATGTGCCGATGGAGCTCATGGCCGGGCGCGGGCATATCGTGGCGGTACACGTTAAGGATACGCGGCCGGGGGAGTTTAAGAATGTGCCGTTCGGCGAGGGCGTGGTCGATTTCGTGCGCTGTTTCGAAACGCTGTTGCAGAGCGGCTATCGCGGCCCCTATCTGCTCGAGATGTGGAGCGAGAAAGCGGACGATCCGCTGCGGGCGGTGCGGGAGGCGCGAGCCTGGGTGGTTGAACGCATGGTCGAGGCCGGGTTGGAAATAAGGGGGGAGCATGCTGGAGCAACTGAAAAGTCAGGTGTACCGAGCCAATATGGCGTTGCCTGAGCACGGGCTGGTGACCTATACCTGGGGCAATGTCAGCGGCATCGATCGGGCCAGTGGGCTGGTGGTGATCAAACCCAGCGGCGTACCTTATGAAACGATGCGGGCTGAGGATATGGTGGTGGTGAATGCGCGAGGTGAGGTTGTCGAGGGGCAACTGCGGCCTTCGTCCGATACGCCGACGCATTTGGCGCTGTATCGGGCGTTCCCCCAACTCGGCGGTGTGGTGCATACGCACTCCACCCATGCCACCGCCTGGGCGCAGGCGGGTGAAGCGATACCGGCGCTCGGCACCACCCACGCCGACTATTTTTCCGGCGACATTCCTTGTACCCGCGGGCTGACGGCGGAAGAGGTGGCGCGGGAATATGAGCTGAACACCGGTCGGGTGATTATCGAAACCCTGAAAGGGCGTGAACCGCTGCACATTCCCGGCATCCTGGCGTATCAGCATGGCCCGTTCAGTTGGGGAAGGACGCCGGATGAGGCGGTGCATAACGCCGTGGTGTTGGAGGAGGTGGCGAAAATGGCGTGGATCAGCCGGGATATTAACCCCGGCCTGAAGCGGATCGATGACTATCTGCTGGAAAAGCATTTCAGCCGCAAACATGGCGCCGGCGCCTATTACGGCCAGCGCTGACCCTCAGGCGCCGTATCCCATCATCTTCAACAGCTGCTGCGCTTGCTGCACCGCCTCCTGGCGATGGGCCACGCCCAGTTTCTGATACAGGTTGCGGATGTGCGTCTTGATGGTGGTGGCCGCCACGTCCAACTCGCCGGCGATCTGGTCGTTGCTGTAGCCGGAATAGATCAGCCCCAGCACCTGCCATTCGCGCTGGGTGAGCGGGCTGGTGCGGATCAGCTCCGGCACCTGCGGATGGGTCAGCAGCTTATCGACGAAATTCTCGTCAAAATGCGCGAACTTGTGCCGATGATGCTGGTTGATGTCGCGCAGGATGCGCTGGGCGCGATGCTGTTCCAGCTCCGGCAGCGTGTTGAGCTGGATCAGCTGGCGCAGCTGCTGCGCCATCGCTTCGCCCTCGATGACGAAGTGGCTGATAAAGCCGGTGCGGTTGGCCAGCGACAGCGCTTCGATCAGCGCCTGCTGCGCTTCGCCCTTGCGCTCTTGCAGCCAGTAGAGCTGGTTGCTGAGCAGCAGGTTGCGGTTGAGATCGCTCACCAGCCGCAGGCGGCGGGCGTTTTCGTTCAGCTCATCCAGCACCACGCCGGCCTCTTCATACTGGCCGAGCAGGATCTGCACCCGCGCGATGTTGCGCCACTGGCCCTGCGTGAAGTGGTTGTCCGCCATGCCGGGCTTTTCGGTATGGCGCAGCCATTGGGCGGCGGCGGCGGTGTCGCCGGTCATCTGCCAGTGGATCACCCGCGACTTGTCGGTGTTGGTCAGCCAGTCGCGATGGTAGTGGGCGCCGTGCAGCAGAGTTTCGCAGCGCTGCAGATGGGTATTGGCGTTGTCCAGATCGCCGCGCGCCAGCGAGCATTTGGCCAGCATGGCGATGCACTGCAACTGTTGCTGCGGCTGGTAGTTCGCCAGGATTTTCAGCCCGGTGCGCGCCGCGTCTTCCGCCTCGTCCAGCCGCGACCACGACCACAGGATCTGCGCGCGAATGCGCAGCAGGAACTCGTGCATCGGCAGCTGTTCCAGGTGCTGTTCGCGGATCAGTTCGAACGCCTTGTCCTGGGTTTCGTAAGCGGCCTGCAGGAAGCCCTGGGCGATGAGGATTTCGCTCTGCTGCAGCAGCGCCCAGAGCGCGTAATGGTTGGCCTGATGACGACGCGCCATCTGCTCGGTTTGCTGCATCATCGGCAGCGCGCGCGCCAGTTCGCCCTTGCAGTGGTGCACTTCGCCGGTCACCGAGGTGGCGACGATGCGGCTGTAATAGCTGGACAGCGGCAGGAATTTCAACGCTTCGGTCGCCAGCCGCTCGGCTTCTTCCGGTTTGCCGGCGTTGATCGCCACCTGGGCGCGCAAGGCGTCGAACTCGGCGTGCAGCGTTTGGTCTATCTCGATTTTCTGCTCGCGCATGGTGCGCTCGGCGCGCTCCAGCAGGGTGTTGACCTCGCCGTAGCGGTGCTGGCTCTGCGCCAGCCAGGCCTGCAGCAGCGCCAGCTTGGGATTTTGGATCAGGCGCTCATAAGGCAGCGCGTTGAGGCACTCCTCCAGCAAGGCCAGTTCGCTGTGGTGGAACAGCGACCAGGCGTGTTGCAGCAGGATATCGCGCAGCATGCTGACGTCGCTGGCCGCCAGCGCATGGTGAATGGCCTCCGCCGGATACCCCAGCGCCAGCCAGCCCTCGGCGGCGGCGCGGTGCAACCCCGGCAGCTCCAGCGCCAGCTCCCACTGGCAACGCTGGCGCAGGAAAGAAGCGAACAGCGGATGGAAGTTGAACCATTCGCCGGTGTCGTCCATGCGATGGATAAACAGCCCTTGGCGCTCCAGCTCCTCCAGCCGCTGCTGGCCGTTGTCTTCGCCGGTCAGCCGCACGATCAGCGCGTCGTTCATCGAGCGCAGCACCGAACAGCGCAGCAGGAAGGCGCGCGCCTCGGCATCGACGTGATCCAGCACTTCGTCCACCAGATAGTCGGACAGGTGGCTGGCGTTCAGCCCCGCCAGCCGCTTGGCCGACAGCTGAGCTGACGAGGCAGACTGGCGGGCCGACAGCGCGATCAGCTGCAGCGCGGTGGCCCAGCCTTCGACTTCGTCGCACAGGCGGCTGCTGTCCTGCTGTTCCATCGGCGCCGCCAGGCGGCAGTCGAAGAATTGTTTGGCTTCCTGATGGGTAAACGCCAGCTGCTGCGTGCCCATTTCCAGCAGCTGATCGCGCACCCGCAGATTGGCGATGCCGAGCGGCGGCAGGGTGCGCGAGAGCAGGATCAGCGTCAGGTTTTCCGGCTGATGGCGCAGGAAGAAGCGCATGGCTTCGTGAATGGCGTCGTTGGTGATCAGGTGGTAGTCGTCGATCACCAGGTACAGCGGCTGGTGCCAGTCGGCCAGCTCGATAAACAGCTGGGCGAACAGCGCCGACAGGCTGGCGTACTGGTGTTTCTGGCTCAGCGCCTCGCTCTTGACGCAGCGGCCGCCGCTGGCCTGCTGCAGCGCGGCGATCAGGTAGCTGGCGAAGCGCTCCGGTTGGTTGTCGCTCTCGTCCAGCGAATACCAGCCCAGATCGGCCTTGCCGGCCGCCCATTGGGCGATCAGCGTGGTTTTTCCGTATCCCGCCGGGCAATTGACCAGTGTCAGGCGATAGTTGCCCGCGCTGGCCAGTTTGGCCAGCAGGCGATCGCGGATCACGGTATTTTGCAGCCGTACCGGGCGGCTCAGTTTTGATGGGATCAGCATAGTATTCCAGGGTATAAATCGCGGTTCCCGCCGGGATTGGAGTGGCGCTAATTATTTTATGGTTCGTAATTAATAGCTCCCCCTAACTTCTGCCAACCCTAAACGTATTGCAACAAGCTTCCGCATCGGCTTGGAGTTAAGTTGCTATCGATCACACTTTTTTACGTTTGGCGTCGGCGCGCGGCGATGCGGTTGCAGATCGCATTTCCGGCCATGCACAAAACTTCAGCAGTGCGAATACTTGTGCTAACGTCATGGCTAACGTTCTCAGTGCTCGCCGCACGCGTTGGCGGGCTTTTTTGCATCGTTGCAAGGGAGTCAAACAGTGCCTGAGATCACAATTCCAGCTACGCCCCAATCCTCCTCCCCAGCTAATCCCCAGGCGGGATGATGCCGTCAGGCTTTCTCACCGGCACGATAGCGGCAATTTGACCCACTTACTGGATAGAGAGTTTTCCTTATGTCACAGCCTACGCTCAAGAAGGATGCTTTTCTGGCGGCGCTTGCCCGTCAGTGGCAACGGTTCGGCCTCAGTTCCGCACAGCAGATGACGCAACATCAATGGTGGGAAGCCGTCAGTGCGGCGCTGGCCGAGCAGTTGGCCGCACAGCCGGCACCGCGCAAAAGCGCCAAACCGCTGCGCCACGTGAACTACATCTCGATGGAGTTTCTGATCGGCCGGCTGACGGCGAACAACCTGATCAACCTGGGCTGGTACGATACCGTCGAGCAGGCGCTGGCGGAGCAGAACGTCAAGCTGGCGGATCTGCTGGAGCAGGAAACCGATCCGGCGCTGGGCAACGGCGGGCTGGGGCGCTTGGCGGCCTGTTTCCTTGACTCGATGGCGACGGTGGAGCAACCGGCCACCGGCTATGGGCTGAACTACCAGTACGGGCTGTTCCGCCAGTCGTTCCAGGATGGGCAGCAGCAAGAGGCGCCGGATAACTGGCAGCGCGAGAGCTACCCGTGGTTCCGCCACAACGCCGCACTGGCGGTGGACGTGGGCATCGGCGGCAAGCTGGAAAAGCAGGCCGACGGCCGCGAACGGTGGCGCCCGGCCTTCACCCTGCGCGGCGAAGCCTGGGATCTGCCGGTACTGGGGTATCGCAACGGCGTGGCACAGCCGCTGCGCCTGTGGCAGGCGACCCATCAGCATCCGTTCAACCTGAGCGATTTCAACGACGGCAAATTCCTGCAGGCGGAGAAGCAGGGCGTAGAAGCCGACAAGCTGACCAAGGTGCTCTACCCGAACGACAACCATCAGGCCGGCAAGCGCCTGCGCCTGATGCAGCAGTATTTCCAGTGCGCCTGCTCGGTGGCGGACATTTTGCGCAAGCACCATCAGGCCGGCCGCAAGATTGAAGAGCTGCCGAAGTACGAAGTGATCCAGCTGAACGACACCCACCCGACCATCGCCATTCCGGAAATGCTGCGCATTCTGCTGGACGAACACCAGCTGGAGTGGGAGGCGGCCTGGGCGATCACCAGCAACACTTTCGCCTATACCAACCACACCCTGATGCCGGAAGCGCTGGAGTGCTGGGATGAAAAACTGGTGCGCAGCCTGCTGCCGCGCCATTTCTCCATCATCAAACAGATCAACGCCAGGTTCAAAAAGCTGGTGGATAAGCACTGGCCGGGCGACGAGGCGGTGTGGGCCAAACTGGCGGTTCACCACAACAAGCAGGTGCGCATGGCCAACCTGTGCGTGGTCAGCGGCTTTGCGGTCAACGGCGTGGCGCAGCTGCACTCGGATCTGGTGGTGAAGGATCTGTTCCCGGAATATCACCAGCTGTGGCCGAACAAATTCCATAACGTCACCAACGGCATCACGCCGCGCCGCTGGCTGAAACAGTGCAACCCGGCGCTGTCGGGCCTGATCGACGAGACGCTGAAGGTGGAATGGGCGAACGATCTCGACGCGTTGCGCGGGCTGGAAAAATTCGCCGACGACGCGGCGTTCCGCCAGCGTTATCAGCAGATCAAACGCGACAACAAGGTGGCGCTGGCCCATTACGTGCACGGCGTGATGGGGTTGACGCTCGACCCGGACGCGATTTTCGACGTGCAGATCAAGCGTCTGCACGAGTACAAACGCCAGCACCTGAACCTGCTGCACATCCTGTCGCTGTATCGCCAGCTGCGCGACAACCCGAATCTGGACATCGTGCCGCGCGTCTTCCTGTTCGGCGCCAAGGCGGCGCCGGGCTACTACCTGGCGAAGAACATCATTTACGCGATCAACCAGGCGGCCGAGAAGATCAATAACGATCCGCTGGTGAAAGACCGCCTGAAAGTGGCGTTCATTCCCGACTACCGCGTGTCGGTGGCCGAACTGATGATCCCGGCGGCGGATATCTCTGAGCAGATCTCCACCGCCGGCAAAGAGGCCTCCGGCACCGGCAACATGAAGCTGGCGCTGAACGGCGCGCTGACGGTCGGCACGCTGGACGGCGCCAACGTCGAAATCGCCGAGCAGGTGGGCGAAGACAATATCTTTATCTTCGGCAATACCGTGGAGCAGGTGAAGGCGATACTGGCGAAGGGCTACGACCCACTAAGCTACCGCAAGAAGGACAAGCACCTGAAGGCGATTTTGGATGAGCTGGCGAGCGGCGCGTTCAGCCACGGCGACAAGCACGCGTTCGACATGATGCTGCACAGCCTGCTGGAGGGCGGCGATCCCTATCTGGTGTTGGCGGACTTCGCCTCGTATTGCCAGGCGCAAAGCCGGGTCGATGAACTGTACCGCGATCGGGACGAATGGACGCGGCGGACTATCCTTAACACCGCGCGCGTCGGCATGTTCAGCTCGGATCGTTCGATCCGCGATTACCAGCAGCGCATCTGGCAAGCCAAACGTTAAGGAGAACGAATGGATCGCAAGCGTATCGATCAGGCGGCGGCACAGGCGGGGATCGCCGCCGATTTTATCAATGCCCACGGCAAGCGGCAGGCGATTGAACCGGAGACCAAGCGCAAGCTGCTGGCGGCCATGAATCGGGCCGAAGCCGCGCAGGAAGGGGCGGCGTCGCCGTTACCGGCGGTCAAGGTGTTCTATCAGGGCGCGCCGTTGGCGTTGACCCCGGCGGGCGAAGGCGAGTACCTGTGGGCGCTGCAGCGTGAAGACGGCGAATGCCTGCAGGGGCGCGTCGGCGCGCGCAAGACCCTGACGCTGCCGGGCGATCTGCCGGCGGGCTACCACCAATTGACGCTGAGCCAGGGCGCGCGGCAGTGGTCATGCCGAGTGATCGTCGCGCCGAGGCGCTGCTTCGAGCCGAACGCCTTGCTGACCGGCAAGAAGCTGTGGGGCGCCTGCGTTCAGCTGTATACGCTGCGTTCCGATCGCAACTGGGGCATCGGCGATTTCGGCGATCTGCGCCTGATGGTGGAGCAGGTGGGGGAACGCGGCGGCGCTTTCGTCGGCCTCAATCCGATCCATGCGCTGTATCCGGCCAACCCGGAGAGCGCCAGCCCCTACAGCCCTTCGTCGCGCCGCTGGTTGAATCTGGCGTATATCGACGTCAACGCGGTGGAGGATTTCCAGCGCAGCGACGCGGCGCAGCGCTGGTGGCAGAAGCCGGCGACGCAGAAGCAGCTGGCCAAGGCGCGCGCCGCGGAGTGGGTGGATTACACCGCCGTGATGCAGCTGAAGCTGGCGGGGCTGAAGCTGGCGTTCCCGCTGTTTCAGGCGCGCAAGCCGAACGACGCGCAGCGTCAGGCGTTCGAACGGTTCGTGACTGAGGGCGGCGAAAGCCTGTATCAGCAGGCGGCGTTCGATGCGCTGCATGCCCACCTGGCGGCCAAAGACGCCAGCCAGTGGGGCTGGCCGGCCTGGCCCGAGCGCTATCGGCGTGGGCAGAGCGAAGCGGTGCGGCAGTTCTGCGATGAGCATCAGGACGCGGTCCGCTTTTACCTGTGGCTGCAGTGGCTGGCGGCCACGCAGTTCGCGCAGTGTTTCGAACAGAGCCGGCAGCAGCAGATGCCGATTGGCCTGTATCGCGATCTGGCGGTCGGGGTGGCGGAAGGCGGGGCGGAAACCTGGTGTGACCGCGAACTGTACTGCCTGAAAGCGTCGGTCGGCGCGCCGCCGGACATCCTGGGGCCGCTGGGGCAAAACTGGGGGTTGCCGCCGATGGATCCGCACGTGATGGCGGCGCGCGGTTATCAGCCGTTCATCGATCTTTTGCGCGCCAACATGACCAGCTGCGGCGCGCTGCGCATCGATCACGTCATGGCGCTGCTGCGGCTGTGGTGGATCCCTTATGGCGAAACCGCCGATCGCGGCGCCTACGTCAAATACCCGGTGGACGATCTGCTGGCGGTGCTGGCGCTGGAAAGCCAGCGCCACCGCTGCATGGTGATCGGCGAGGATCTCGGCACCGTGCCGGTGGAGATCGTCGGCAAGCTGCGCGACAGCGGCGTCTATTCCTACAAAGTGCTGTATTTCGAAAGCGACGGCGAACACCATTTCCGCGCGCCGCAGGCCTATCCGGTGCAGGCGATGGCGACCATCACCACCCACGATCTGCCGACGCTGCGCGGCTACTGGCAAAGCGACGATCTGACGCTCGGCAACCGGCTGGGCCTTTACCCGGATGCGGAGATCCTGCGGGCGCTGTTCGCCGATCGGGAACGCGCCAAGCAAGGGCTGCTGGACGGGTTGCATCGCTATGGCTGCGTGCCGCAGAAGGTGGGCAAGAAGGCGGCGCTGCTCGGCATGAGCCCGCTGCTCAACCGCGGGCTGCAGCGCTATGTCGCCGACAGCGCCAGCGCCCTGCTCGGCCTGCAGCCGGAAGACTGGCTGGACATGGCCGATCCGGTCAATATTCCCGGCACCAGCGATCAATACCCTAACTGGCGGCGCAAGCTGACCGAAACGCTGGAGGAGATGTTCGCCGATCCGCGGATAAACCGGTTGCTGAAGGATTTGGACAAACGGCGGCGCAAGGTGTCGGTGGGCTGAAAACGACAATGCCGGAACGGGTTTCCCCCTTCCGGCATTGTGTTATCCACCGCGGCGCGAGCGCCGGGGATCAGTAATAGGAGTGCTCGCCGCGCTGGTGCTCGGTCAAATCGCGCACGCCTTTCAGCTCCGGGAATTTCTGCAGCAGCTCTTTCTCGATGCCTTCTTTCAGCGTGACGTCGACCATCGAACAGCCGTTACAGCCGCCGCCGAACTGCAGGATCGCCATGTTGTCGTCGGTGATCTCCATCAGCGTCACGCGGCCGCCGTGGCCTGCCAGCTGTGGGTTGATCTGCGACTGCAGCACGTATTCCACGCGCTCCATCAGCGGCGCGTCGTCATCGACCTTGCGCATCTTGGCGTTTGGCGCTTTCAGCGTCAGCTGAGAACCCAGCTGGTCGGTCACGAAGTCGATTTCGGCGTCTTCCAGATACGGCGCGCTCAGCTCATCGACATAGGCGGACAGTTTGTCGAACTTCAGTTCGGTATCCGTCGCTTCTACCGCGTCCGGCGGGCAATAAGAGACACCGCATTCGGCCGTCGGCGTGCCCGGGTTGATCACGAATACGCGGATTTGGGTGCCTTCTTCTTGATTTGCCAGCAGTTTGGCAAAGTGTTCCTGTGCAGCATCTGTTATACGGATCATAGCATTAGCTCAATAGTTGACTTCTATAGTCGGTTATAATACGCCCATTGCCGTGGCACTACAACGTGCGGCAAACGCACCATATCTGCACCGAGGCGGCGCCTTGCCGCCGCAACAGCGCCGCGATCTCCGCGACGGTGCTGCCGGTGGTCACCACGTCATCCACCAGGGCGATATGCCGGCCGGCGACCGGCACCGTGCAGATGAAAGCGCGCTGCAAATTGCGCCTGCGCGCTCCGGCGCTCAGCCGCTGTTGCAGGGCTGTCTTGCGCACCCGGCGCAAAGCGGCGGGCCGATAGGCGCAGCCCAGCCAGCGCGCCAGCGGCCGGGCCAGCAGATCGCTCTGGTTATAACCACGGCGCCAGCAGCGCGTTGCATGCAAGGGTACCGCTAAAATCAGGTCGGGTCTGTTCAGATTCTGCTCTCTGCGCGCCTGCTGCCACCGCAACAGCATCAGGCGCGCCAGCGTCGGCGCCAGCTCGGGCGCGCGGTGAAACTTGAACCTTTTTACCAATTGGCTGAGGGGCGCAACGTAGTCGCCGACGAACACCAGCCGCTGCCAGGGCGGCGGCCGTTGCAGGCAGCGGCCGCAGGGGGTTTGCGTCTCCCCGGCGGGCAATCCGCAGCGCGGGCAACACGGCGTGTGGGCCGGCAGATGGCGCAGGCAGCAGCTGCAGATGCCATGACGCATCAGGCTCAACGGCTGTCGGCATAGCCAACAGCGGCTGCGGATTGATAGCATAGAGCCTCCGAGACGGATAAGCATGAAAGGACAATAACCAATGACAGCGCTGTACTGGCAAACAATAGGTGAGGGCGAACGCGATCTTGTGCTGCTGCACGGCTGGGGCTTGAACGCCGAAGTGTGGAGTTGCATTCAGGCGCGACTGGCGCCGCATTTTCGCCTGCACCTGGTCGATCTGCCGGGTTATGGCCGCAGCCAGGGGTTCGGCGCGTTGTCGCTGGCGCAGATGACGGAAATCGTGCTGGCGGCCGCCCCGCCGCAGGCCTGGTGGCTAGGCTGGTCGCTCGGCGGACTGGTGGCCAGCCAGGCGGCGCTGATGCAGCCCGAGCGGGTCAAGGGGCTGATCACCGTAGCCTCCTCGCCGTGCTTTGCCGCCCGCGATGAGTGGCCGGGGATCCGCCCGGACGTGCTGAGCGGTTTCCAGCATCAGCTGAGCCTGGATTTCCAGCGCACCGTCGAGCGTTTTCTGGCGCTGCAGACGCTGGGCACCGAGAGCGCGCGTCAGGATGCGCGCCAGCTGAAGGCGGTGGTGCTCAGCCAACCGACGCCGAGCGTCGAGGTGTTGAACGGCGGGCTGGAGATCCTGCGCACCGCCGATCTGCGCGTACCGCTGGCGGAGTTGAATCTGCCGCTGCTGCGGATCTACGGCTATCTGGACGGGCTGGTGCCGCGCAAGGTCGCCGAGCTGCTCGATGCCGCCTGGCCGCATTCTGCGTCGCAGATCGTGGCCAAAGCCGCCCATGCGCCGTTTATCTCTCATCCCGATGAATTTGTGACGATGATCGAAGCGTTTATTGCAGCACATTGAATCCGGTGGGAAATCGCACGATAGGGCGCTAAAAAAAACGCCGCCGGGTGGATAAAAGACAAAGCTGTTCGATACTTAGTGAGTCAATGCGTTGGCTGCAAAATGAAAAGACCGCGTGCGGCGCTTTTCATTTTGGCGTTTCGTCTCTGGGAAACAGGCCCCGTCAGGGAAAGCAACGAGGCCTGAGGATGTCGCGGCAGCCTGCGGTACTACGCATGGATCCTTGACGGCTTTCATAACAGATAAATTATCCATTGAGAGGTTAGTGTCATGAAATCATTGAAGATGATTATTGCAGCGGCAGTGCTGGGTTCGGTGTCTTTCGGCTCCATGGCGGCAACCCTGCTGACCAAGGAAGATCTGGATAAGAACCCGGGTAAATACGAGAAGATCGGCACCGTCACCACGACGGCGGAAACCACGTCACCGATGGATGCCAAGGAAGAGCTGTCCAAACTGGCGGACGAAAAGGGCGGTCAATACTACGTGATCCTGGCAGGCCGCGAACACGGTAAATTCAGCGCCATCGCCGAAGTTTACAAAGACAAGCAATAAGCCTTGAACGGCAAAGGGGCGCCCGTCATGGCGCCCCTGATCGTCAGGCCTTCAGCCGGTAGAACACCGTGCTGCACCCCTCCCCCTGCGGGCAGCTTTTGCAACTGCCGCTCAGACAGGCGCCGTCATCCTGTTCGATGCGTTCCACTTTTCCCATCGCCGTCAATCGATCCAGCATCGCCTGCACCAGCGGCAGTGGCGTCGCCAGCGAGTGGCTGAGCTGCTGCGCCTGGGCGCTGCCGCGCAGCGCCAGCGCATCGCGCACCTGCAGCAGCCCGGCCATCAGTGACAGCTCCCTTTGGCGCTCTGGCAACAGGCCGCCAGCGTGGCGTTACCCAGGCGCACCGTGACGCGGCTGCGCGCCCGGCGCAGGCCGAACAGCACCAGCAGATTCACCAGCACCACCGCCAGGATCGCCGTCAGGCTGTACTGCGGGTGTTGATTGAAGGTGGCCGCCTGATAGAACAGCGTCGCCAGCGAGTAGGCCACGTTCAGCCCCCACAGAATAGAGAAGGTCATCCAGCCGCGGCTCGATTCACGGGCGATGGCGCCCATCACCGAGACGCAAGGCACATACAGCAGCACGAAGATCAGGTAGCTGTAGGCGGAGATGCCGGAGCCGAATTTGCTGCTCATCACGCCCATCGAGCCGACGCCCATCTCGCCGTCGCCCTTGCTGGCTTCGATCGGGTTGGAGAGCACGCTCAGGCTGAAGGTATTTTTCAGGCCGTCCCAGGTTTCGTGCAGCGCGCCGCCCAGTTCATCGAGCAGGTTGAAGTTGGCGGCGTCGAACGCTTCTTTGTTGATGCGCTCGGCGGTGTACAGCGTATTCAGCGTGCCGACCACCACTTCTTTCGCCATCGCGCCGGTCACCAGCCCGACGGTGGCCTGCCAGTTATCGCTGTGGACGCCCATCGGCTGCAGCAGCGGCGTCAGCACCTTGGAGACCGAGGCCAGCGCGGAGTCGTTGATGTTGTCGACCGTCTTGCCGCTGAACGAGAAGCTGTTCAGGCCGCCGATGAATATGCTGGCCACCACGATCACCTTGCCGGCGCGCAGTACGAAGCCTTTCAGCCGCTGCCAGGTTTGCAGCAGCAGGCTTTTCAGGTGCGGCACGTGGTAGACCGGCAGCTCCATCACGAACGGCGAGGCTTCGCCGCGCATGAGGGTGTATTTGAGCACCAGGCCGGTAAGGATCGCCACCGCAATGCCGAGCATGTACAGCGAGAACACCACCCCGGCGCCGTCCTGGCCGAAGAAGGCGGCGGCGAACACCGCGAAGATCGCCAGACGGGCGCCGCAGGACATGAACGGCGCCATCATGATGGTGATCAGGCGCTCGCGCTGGGCGTCCAGCGTCCGGGCGCCCATGATGGACGGCACATTGCAGCCGAAGCCGACGATCAGCGGCACGAAGGATTTTCCCGGCAGCCCGAGCGCCTGCATCAGGCGATCCATCACGAACGCCGCGCGCGCCATGTAGCCGGAATCCTCCAGGAACGACAGAAACAGGTACATCATGCCGATCTGCGGCACCAGCGGCAGCACGGTATTGATGCCGCCGCCGACGCCCTGCGCCAGGAAAACGGTCAGCCAGTCGGGGAAGTGCAGGGTGTAGCCGAGCCACTGAATGCCCTGAATGAAGATCGCCGCCGAGCCGATATCGAAGATCGGCTGCAGCGCACCGCCGATGTTGATCGCCAGCAGGAACATCAGGTACATCACCAGCAGGAAGATCGGCACGCCCAGCCAGCGGTTGAGGATCACTTTATCCAGCAGTTCGGTCAGACGGTTGGGCATCGCCTGCTGCGAGTTGCTGACCGCATCGCACAGGGCGGCGATGGACTGGTAGCGCGCGTCGGCGATCACCAGCGCCGGGTCTTCCTGCTGCTGCTGTTGCAACGCCTGGGCAGCCGCAGGCAACAGCGCGACGGCGGGGCCGGCCAGCCGGTGACTGTAGATGTCGCCTTCCAGCATTTGCAATGCCAGCCAGCGGCGCTGCACCGCCGGCAGCGTTTGCGGCATGGCGTCGCTCAGCGTGGCGACCGCTTTCAGCAACAGCGGTGGGTAGTTCACCAGCGCCTGCTGTTCGTTGATGTGATGATTGTCGATCATCTGTTTCAGCACGCCGATGCCGTCGGCGCGGGTGGAGATCATCGGCACTACCGGGCAGCCGAGGCGCGCCGACAGCGCGGCGACGTCGATATCGATATGCTGACTTTTGGCGATGTCGAGCATGTTCAGCGCCACGATGCAGGGAATGCCCAGCTCCAGCAGCTGCAGCGTCAGGTAGAGGTTGCGCTCCAGGTTGGAGGCGTCGACCACGTTGATCAGCAGATCGGCGTCGCCGCTCAAAATGTAGTGGCAGGCGATCTGCTCGTCGAGCGAGGTTTGCTCTGAAATGGTGGTCAGGGAGTAGGTGCCGGGCAAATCGACCAGCCGTACGTCGGACTGCGGGGTGGTGAAATGGCCTTCTTTGCGTTCGACCGTCACGCCCGCCCAGTTGCCGACCCGTTGGCGTGCGCCGGTCAGCTGGTTGAACAGCGTGGTTTTGCCGGAGTTCGGGTTACCGATTAAGCCGATGGTGAGTTTTTTCATAGTTCAGCGTGTCGTCTTCAAGGAGAACAGCGCCGGCGCAAAGGCGCGTCGGCAAACGGAGAGCGCGTCGGCTCAGGGCTGGCCGTCGAGCTGCAGCAGCGCCAGATCCTTCCTGCGCAGCACCAGGCTGACGCGGCGAGTTTTAATTTCTATCGGATCGCCCAGCGGTGCGACGCGCACCACGTCGAACGAAGAGCCGGGCAGCATGCCGAGCGATAACAGTTTCTGGCGGTAGGCCGGCGCAATTTCACCGGAAAAGCCGACAATCTTATACGTGCGTTTAGGTTGGAGCTGCATGTGATTAACCTTCCGGGTGCCGATGAGCATCGGGCTGATGATAATTGGACGTTGCCGGCGAAAATGCCACGCCGTCGGCGGTATTCATCCATAAGGTCATGCAATAAAGTGAGCGCAAATAATAGTAATTATCATTATCGCGTTCAATACAAAAAGTAAGGGTATTGTAACCAATTATTATGGCGTCGACAGTTTTTGATGGCGTTGTCTTGATTAACGACGTTTTACCACCGGTTGCGCTGGGGAACAAATGAGAATGGCGAGTTAAATCAGTTACGTATTTGTAGCCGAGTTTTCTTGTTTGCAAATATAGATGGTTTTTTCCCTTTATTTATTTCCACCGAAAGGCAATTCGATAACATTATTCCGCCGTAATGCGAGCGGTAACCATTTGTGTTTCTCTCACAATTCGCGAGATGAAAAATGCGTGTTAACGAAGTTGTTAATAAATGGCTGCAGAAGGGATTGTTGTTGCCTGAATAATGGGAGGGGGGTCACTCAGGCGTGGGAAATAAAAAGATGACGGTTTATTGAGGCGGGTCAAGAAATGCCGCAAGTTTTATTCATCAGAAAGGGGCGGAGCAGGCTCCGCCCCCTGTTGGATCTGACTTAGCGTTTCTTGCCGAATGCCGCCGCCAGCGCGTCGCCCATGGCGCTGTTGCCGGCCGGCGCCGCGTTGCGCGGTTTGGCCTTGTTGCCGCCCGCCGAACGGTTGGCGTGGTCGCGCGTCTGTGCAGGCGCGTTGCCGCCGCGGCGCGGTGAACCTTCGCCCGGCTGCTCATCCAGGCGCATGCTCAGCGCGATGCGTTTACGCTGCAGATCGACTTCCATCACCTTCACTTTGACGATGTCGCCGGCCTTCACCACGGTGTGCGGATCTTCAACGAACTTGTCCGCCAGCGAGGAGATGTGCACCAGGCCATCCTGATGCACGCCGATATCCACGAAGGCGCCGAAGTTGGTGACGTTGGTGACCGACCCTTCCAGGATCATGCCCACCTGCAGATCGTTGAGGGTTTCCACGCCTTCGGCGAAGGTGGCGGTTTTGAACTCCGGACGTGGATCGCGGCCCGGCTTCTCCAGCTCTTTCAGGATGTCGGTGACCGTCGGCACGCCGAACTTGTCGTCGGTGAAGTCGACCGCTTTCAGGCTGCGCACCGCCGAGGCGTTGCCCATCAGGTCCTGCAGCGCCTGCTCGGTGGCGGCCAGAATGCGCTGCACCACCGGGTAGGCTTCCGGGTGAACGGTGGAAGCATCCAGAGGGTTGTCGCCGTGGTTGATGCGCAGGAAGCCGGCGCACTGTTCGAAGGCCTTCGGCCCCAGGCGGCTGACTTTCAGCAGCTGTTCACGGTTGCTGAAGCGGCCGTTCTCGTCGCGCCAGTTGACGATATTTTGCGCCATCATGCGCGTCAGGCCGGCCACGCGGGTCAGCAACGGCACCGACGCGGTGTTCAGATCGACGCCGACGGCGTTCACGCAGTCTTCCACCACCGAGTCCAGCTTCTTCGCCAGCTGGCTCTGGCTGACGTCGTGCTGATACTGGCCGACGCCGATGGATTTCGGGTCGATTTTCACCAGCTCCGCCAGCGGATCCTGCAGACGACGGGCGATGGACACCGCGCCGCGCAGCGACACGTCGAGATCCGGGAACTCCTGCGCCGCCAGTTCGGACGCGGAATACACCGACGCGCCCGCTTCGCTGACGATCACTTTCTGCGCCCGGACGTCGCCGAACTGCTTTTGCAGGTCGAGATAGAAGCGCTCGGTTTCACGCGAAGCGGTGCCGTTGCCGATGGCCACCAGCTCCACGTTGTGTTTGATGCACAGCGCCGCGACGATGGCGGCGGCTTTGGCCGCTTGCCCGGTGTGCGGGTAGACGGTGTCGGTGGCGACCAGCTTGCCGGTCGCGTCGACCACGGCGACTTTCACCCCGGTGCGCAGGCCCGGATCGAGGCCCATGGTGGCGCGCATGCCGGCCGGCGCGGCCATCAGCAGATCATGCATGTTGCGGGCGAAAACGTTGATCGCTTCATCTTCCGCGCGCTCGCGCACCGTGCCCATCAGTTCGGTTTCCAGGTGCAGCAGCACCTTGATGCGCCAGGTCCAGTTGACCACCGCCTTGCGCCAGGCGTCGGCCGGGGCGTTGTTCAGGCGCAGGTTGAGGTGATTGATGATGATCAGCTCCGCCTGGCTTTCGCGCGGCGCTTCCTCAAACTGCGGATCGGCGTTCAGCGCCAGCTGCAGCACACCTTCGTTGCGGCCGCGGAACATCGCCAGCGCGCGGTGCGAAGGCACCTGGGAAATCGGTTCGTGGTGATCGAAATAGTCGCGGAACTTGGCGCCTTCTTCTTCCTTGCCCTCGACCACTTTGGACACCAGATGGGCGTTTTTCCACAGGTAGTCGCGCACCTTGGCCAGCAGCGAGGCATCTTCGGCGAAGCGCTCCATCAGGATATAGCGCGCGCCGTCGAGGGCGGCTTTGACGTCCGCCACGCCCTTGTCGGCGTCGACGTAGCGTTCAGCCAGCTGTTCCGGCTGCTGTTGCGGATCCTGCCACAGTGCGTCCGCCAGCGGTTCCAGACCGGCCTCGATGGCGATCTGGCCGCGGGTGCGGCGCTTCGGTTTGTACGGCAGATAGAGGTCTTCGAGTTCGGTCTTGCTCAGCGTGGCGTTGATCGCCCCCGCCAGTTGTTCGGTCAGTTTGCCCTGTTCATCGATCGACTTCAGGATGGTCTGACGACGATCTTCCAGTTCACGCAGATAACCCAGGCGGGTTTCCAGCTGGCGCAGTTGGGTGTCGTCCAGGCCCCCGGTGACTTCCTTACGATAGCGTGCAATAAAGGGCACGGTATTACCTTCATCCAGCAGACGGATGGCGGAGTCGACTTGCTCCGGCCGGGCCTGCAGTTCTGTTGCAATAATGCGGCTCAGTGGGTCATTCATAGGTCTGGTATCTGTATTGAGAACGGTGAATAAACAGGGGACAGTTATACGGATTGATCGGGGAAAATGCCAGTGGAGCGGGCCGCCGCCGCGCGGCCGCCGCGTGGGGAACTGCGCAGGCGGCGGCGTTGGCGGCGGTTCGGAAAAAGCTGAAAGCTTACTTCGGGTAGTCTATCTCGTTAACGTACCACTGCGCCTCGCCCAGCGGCGTATTGACGGTGGCGACGTCGCCGACCTCTTTTTTCAGCAGGGCGCGCGCCATCGGCGCGTCGATGGAGATGTAATCCTTGCGGCCGAAGATCTCGTCGTAACCGACGATGCGAAAGCGTTTGGTCTCGCCGTCGTCGTTCTCCACCTCCACCCAGGCGCCGAAGAACACCTTGCCTTCCTGCTGCGGGGAGTAATCGACGATCTTCAATTGCTCCAGGCATTTGGTCAGATAGCGGACGCGGCGGTCTATCTCGCGCAGCCGCTTCTTGTTGTACTGGTAGTCGGCGTTTTCGCTTCTGTCGCCCAGGCTGGCGGCCCAGGTCACTTTCTTGGTCACCTCGGGGCGTTCTTCACGCCAGAGGTAATCCAGCTCTTGCTTGAGCTTGTCATACCCTTCACGGGTTATCAGTTGAGTTCTCATGGTGATTTATCTTTATGGGGCCACCGCCACAGTGTACGTGAATGCGGGGGGCTTTAGAAATGGCGCGCGGGCCTGCGCGTTGCCGCACGGTTGTTATTCAGTTTGCGCAGCTTTTAACAATCGGGAGTATGCTTAGCGATAGCGGAAAAGGAATGTGACGAAAGGAGGATATCTGGCGAGAGAGACAAGGAATTTTGGCGCACAACCCAACACATTGAAGGTATTACCGCATGGAATTTAAAGATTACTACGCAACGATGGGCGTTGAGCCCAACGCCGATCTGAAAACCATCAAAACGGCCTACCGCCGGCTGGCGCGTAAATATCACCCTGACGTGAGCACCGAAGAAGACGCCGAGAGCAAATTCAAGGAGCTGGCCGAAGCCTATGAGGTGCTGAAGGATGAAGAGCGCCGCGCCGAGTACGATCAGATCCGGCTGCACCGCAACGATCCGAACTTTGGCCGCCAGGCGCGCGGCGATCGCGGCGGCTATCAGCAGAGCGCTTCATGGCACGGCGGCGGCGCCGACGCGCAAGACTTCTCCGATTTCTTCGAAAGCATGTTCGGCGGGCGTGCGGCGGGCGGGCATCGCTCCGCTTCGCACTCGCACGGCGGGCATGGCTTCCGCGGCCAGGATCTGGAGATGGAGGTGCCGCTGTTCCTCGAGGAAACGCTGCATGGCCAAAGCCGCGAGATCTCCTACAAGCTGCCGGTGTACGACGAGCTGGGGCGGCAGGTGAGCGAAGCCAGCAAAACGCTGAACGTGAAAATCCCGGCCGGGGTGGGCGACGGCGAGCGCATTCGCCTCAAGGGGCAGGGCGTGGCCGGCGTGGGCGGCGGCCAGAACGGCGATCTGTATCTGGTCATCCGCCTCGCGCCGCACCCGCTGTTCGAGATCGACGGCCACAACCTGAGCATCGTGGCACCTCTCGCCCCTTGGGAGGCGGCGCTCGGCGCCAGCATTGAGGTGCCGACGCTGACCGGCAAAATCGCGTTGACCGTGCCGGCCGGTAGCCAGAGCGGCAAACGGCTGCGGGTCAAGGGCAAGGGGCTGGCGGGCAAGAAAGAGCCCGGTGACCTGTATGTCATTCTCAAGGTGGTGATGCCGCCGAAGCCGAACGAGAAGGCCAGCGCCCTGTGGCGAGAACTGGCTGAACAGGCGGCGTTCAACCCGCGCGCGGAATGGGAGTAAAGCACATGATGAAAAAAGAGATCACATTCACCGTGGTGGAACTGTGCCAACGGGTGGAAATTTCAGAGGATGAGCTGGTCGAGATCGTCGGCCTGGGCGTGATCGTGCCGCTGGAGCCGGCGCAGCCGAGCTGGGAGTTCGACTACCCGGCGCTGAGTCATCTGCAGCGTGCGCGCAGGCTGCGGGCCGAGCTGGATCTGGATTGGCCGGGGATCGCCATGGCGCTGACGTTGCTTGATCGGGTTGAGGCGCTGCAGCAAGAGAACCGGCAGCTGCGCCGGCAGCTGGCGCGTTTCCTGCAGACTTCCTGACTCGCCGTCAAAACGCCACCGTGCGGTTTGCCGGTGGCGAAATTGCGTAAAATTGGGCCGCGGCCCCACATTGCGCTGATAAAGGGCGATATTTTGACGAACCCCCGTCGACATTCACTGAAAATTGTTGATAAATGGGGAAAAGAATAAGCTTTGTAACAATTTCGTCTAGAATACATACCATTAAACGCTGTCTCAAATGGCAAGGTTTTCTAACAATATTCGAGTCAGGCAATAAAGCCTTTGGGAGTAATACCATGCAAGAGAATCATAAGATCCTGGTTGTCGATGATGACATGCGCCTGCGCGCACTTTTGGAACGTTATTTAACCGAGCAGGGCTTCCAGGTTCGCAGCGTTGCCAACGCTGAGCAAATGGATCGCTTGCTGACCCGTGAATCCTTCCATTTGATGGTGCTCGATCTGATGTTGCCGGGCGAAGACGGCCTGTCCATCTGCCGCCGCCTGCGCAGCCAGAGCAACCCGATGCCGATCATTATGGTCACCGCCAAAGGTGAAGAGGTCGATCGCATCGTCGGGCTGGAAATCGGCGCCGACGACTACATTCCTAAACCGTTCAACCCGCGTGAGCTGTTGGCTCGCATTCGTGCAGTGCTACGCCGCCAGGCTAACGAGCTGCCGGGCGCGCCTTCGCAGGAAGAAGCGGTGATCGCGTTCGGCAAATTCAAACTGAACCTCGGCACCCGCGAGATGTTCCGCGAAGACGAACCGATGCCGTTGACCAGCGGCGAGTTCGCGGTACTGAAGGCGCTGGTCAGCCACCCGCGTGAACCGCTGTCGCGCGATAAGCTGATGAACCTGGCGCGTGGCCGCGAATACAGCGCCATGGAGCGCTCCATCGACGTGCAGATCTCTCGCCTGCGCCGCATGGTGGAAGAAGATCCGGCGCATCCGCGTTATATCCAGACCGTTTGGGGTCTCGGCTACGTGTTCGTCCCGGACGGCAGCAAGGCATGAGGCGATTGCGCTTTTCACCGCGTAGCTCGTTTGCCCGAACCCTGTTGTTGATCGTCACCCTGCTGTTCGTCAGCCTGGTGACGACCTATCTGGTGGTGCTGAACTTCGCCATCCTGCCCAGCCTGCAGCAGTTCAACAAGGTATTGGCCTACGAAGTGCGTATGCTGATGACCGATCGGCTGCAGCTGGAGGACGGCACGCTGCTGGAAGTGCCGCCGGCGTTCCGCCGCGAGATCTACCGCGAACTGGGCATCTCTCTCTACACCAACTCGGCGGCGGAGGAGAGCGGCCTGCGCTGGGCGCAGCACTACCAGTTCCTCAGCCAGCAGATGGCGCAGCAGCTCGGCGGGCCGACCGATGTGCGGGTGGAGGTGAACAAGAACTCCCCGGTGGTGTGGCTGAAAACCTGGCTGCAGCCCGATATCTGGGTGCGCGTGCCGCTGACGGAAATCCACCAGGGCGACTTCTCTCCGCTGTTCCGCTATACGCTGGCGATCATGCTGCTGGCGATCGGCGGTGCCTGGCTGTTTATCCGCATTCAAAACCGCCCGCTGGTGGAGCTGGAACATGCGGCGCTGCAGGTGGGCAAGGGGATTATTCCGCCGCCGCTGCGCGAGTATGGCGCTTCCGAAGTGCGGTCGGTGACTCGCGCATTCAATCAGATGGCGTCGGGCGTCAAGCAGCTGGCGGATGACCGCACCTTGCTGATGGCCGGGGTTAGCCACGATCTGCGCACGCCGTTGACGCGCATCCGGCTGGCGACGGAGATGATGAGCGCCGAAGACGGTTATCTGGCCGAGTCGATCAATAAAGACATCGAAGAGTGCAACGCCATCATCGAGCAGTTCATCGATTATCTGCGCACCGGGCAGGAGATGCCGACCGAAAGCAGCGATCTGAACGCCATTTTGGGCGAGGTGGTCGCGGCGGAAAGCGGCTATGAGCGGGTGATTGAAACCGCGCTGTCGCCGGGTGAGCTGATGATGAACGTGCACCCGCTGTCGATTAAGAGGGCGGCGGTGAACATGGTGGTGAACGCGGCGCGTTACGGCAACGGCTGGATCAAGGTCAGCAGCGGCCGCGAGCTGCAGCGCGGCTGGTTCCAGGTGGAAGACGACGGCCCGGGCATCAAGCCGGAAGAGTTGAAGCACCTGCTGCAGCCGTTCGTCCGCGGTGACAGCGCGCGCAGCACCAGCGGCACCGGTCTGGGGCTGGCGATCGTGCAGCGTATTATCGATGCGCACGACGGTGAGTTGGAAATCGGCACCAGCGAACGCGGCGGGCTCTTGATCCGCGCGTATATTCCGTTGCCGATGGAGAAAAAAGAGTCGGCCAACGGCCATCAAACCGCCAGGGAAAACGCCTGACGCGCTTGGCGCGGGCCGCGTCGTTGCGGCCCCGTCAGGACTTCCTGCTCATCACGTAATATTCCGCCGCATCCTCATGCAACCGACGGCCGGTCGGCGCCTGCCACGGATCGATTAACTCGATGCCGCAGTGGAGGAAGTCTTTGGTATTGCGGGTAGCCAGGGCGGCGCCGTAATGCAGGCAGGTGGCGGCGATTTGGGCATCCGGCACGCTCATCGCTTTACCCAGAAGCCGATTCCTTGCCGTCAATTCCGCGTATTGCATCGCGCACAGCCCATCAAACGGCAATATCTGCCCCTCGAACTTCAATTCAAGAGCGTCCGCCAATTTGAGCTTGAGATCCCGCTGGCGCTTGCCGTCAGGCATGCAGGCGACGCCGCTGAACAGTTCGGCCAGGACAATGGCGCTCAGATAGAGATCGTCATTGTCCTTTTCATTTAGCCAGTTAATGACGTTGTAGTACGGGCTGGGGCGCAGCGTTTCTGAAATGACGTTGGTGTCGAGAATGATCATGCGTTGTCATCTTCATCATCAAAGGTGACGATGCGTGGTGGCACGGCGTCACGCGGTGGGATCTCCAGTTCAACGCCGCCGAATTCGGCGAAGTGCTGATGCATCCAGGTACCCAATCCATAGCGCGGCGGCTTTTTCACCAGCGCCTGTTTCAGGATCATGCGCGCTTCCTCTTCCATGGAATGGCCGTTTTTCGCCGCTGAAATACGCAGCAGCTCTTTGATTTCGTCGTCCAGATTTCTGACGGTGATAGTCGCCATTTAAACCTCCTTTGCTATCAATGATTGCATTGACTTATTTTCTCGCCTTGCTGGTTAAAAAGCAATCGCTGAAAATAAAAAAAGGCGCGGGATCCGCGCCTTAGCTGAAGAGGTAACGCTACCGAATTACAGCTTAGGGCCGGCGCTGACCAGCGCGGCGCCCGCAGGCGTGTCGGTGTATTTGTCGAAGTTGGTGATGAAGCGCTCGGCCAGATCCTGCGCTTTTTCCTGCCACTGCTCGAGGCTGGCGTAGGTATTGCGCGGATCGAGGATCTCCGGGTTCACGCCCGGCAGCGCGGTCGGCATCGCCAGATCGAAGATCGGCAGGGTGACGGTTTCCGCCTTGTCGATTTCACCGCTCAGGATGGCGTCGATGATGCCGCGCGTATCTTTGATCGAGATGCGCTTGCCGGTACCGTTCCAGCCGGTGTTGACCAGATAAGCCTGGGCGCCGGCGGCCTGCATGCGTTTCACCAGCACTTCGGCGTACTGCGTCGGGTGCAGCGACAGGAACGCGGCGCCGAAGCAGGCGGAGAAGGTTGGCGTCGGTTCGGTGACGCCGCGCTCGGTGCCGGCCAGTTTGGCGGTGAAGCCGGACAGGAAGTGGTACTGAGTCTGGTTGGCGGTCAGACGCGATACCGGCGGCAGCACGCCGAAAGCGTCGGCGGTCAGGAAGATCACCTTGGTGGCGTGACCCGCCTTGGACACCGGCTTGACGATGTTTTGAATATGGTAGATCGGGTAAGAAACGCGGGTGTTCTCGGTTTTCGACCCGTCGTTGAAGTCGATGCTGCCGTCGGCCAGCACGGTGACGTTTTCCAGCAGCGCGTCGCGTTTGATGGCGTGGTAGATGTCCGGCTCGGCTTCTTCAGACAGCTTGATGGTCTTGGCGTAGCAGCCGCCTTCGAAGTTGAACACGCCGTCGTCGTCCCAGCCGTGCTCGTCATCGCCGATCAGCTGACGCTTAGGGTCGGTGGAGAGGGTGGTTTTGCCGGTGCCGGACAGGCCGAAGAACACCGCCACGTCGCCTTTCTCGCCCACGTTGGCCGAGCAGTGCATCGAGGCGATGCCTTTCAGCGGCAGCAGGTAGTTCATCATCGAGAACATGCCTTTCTTCATTTCGCCGCCGTACCAGGTGCCGCCGATCAGCTGCATGCGCTCGGTCAGGTTGAAGGCGACGAAGTTCTCCGAGTTCAAGCCTTGCTGCTGCCAGTTCGGGTTGGTGCATTTGGCGCCGTTCATCACCACGAAGTCCGGCTCGAAGTCAGCCAGCTCTTCGTCGCTCGGGCGGATGAACATGTTTTTCACGAAGTGCGCCTGCCAGGCCACCTCGGTGATGAAGCGCACTTTCAGGCGCGAGTCGGCGTTGGCGCCGCAGAAGGTATCCACCACGAACAGGCGCTTGCCGGAAAGCTGTTCGGTGACCAGGTGTTTCAGATCGGCCCACACTTCCGGGCTGAGGGGTTTGTTGTCGTTTTTGCCTTTGCCCTGATCGGCCCACCACACGGTATCGCGGGTGATGTCGTCGCGGACGATGTATTTGTCTTTCGGCGAGCGGCCGGTGAAGATGCCGGTATCGACGGAGACGGCACCCAGCTTGGTGACTACCCCACGCTCAAAACCTTCCAGAGATGGGTCTGTTTCTTCCTTAAACAGCAGTTCATAGCTCGGGTTGTGAACGATTTCGCTAACGTCGTGAATGCCGTAAGCGGCCAGATCCTGAGGGGTTATACCTTTAACGCGCATGTTACTACTCCTTGGTCACAGAATTTCTGGCGGCAATTGTAGGGATCTAACGGTGCGTAACAGCGATGGGTATCAAATATTTAACGTTTTAGGCGGTATTTCGTTACGATCTGAGAGATAGCACACGGAAAAAAGCAAACGTGCAAACGGCGGGCGTTGGCGGGCGCCGGGTGCGCCCGCCGAAGGGGGTGTAACTTAGTGCAACCTGTCGCTTTCGCCGGTATTACCCGCATACAAGGCGGCAACATCAACCGGGTCAAAGACATAGTGGCTGCCACAGTAGTCGCAGTGCATGTCGATATTGCCGTCCTGCTCCAGCATGTCCGCCACTTCGTCGGTCGGCAGGGTCAGCAGTGCGTCGGCGCAACGCTGGCGTGAACAGGTGCAACGGAACTGCACGTCCTGCGGTTCGTACAGGGTGACTTCTTCCTGGTGATACAGGCGGTACAGCACTTCGTTGGCCGGCAGGCCGAACAGCTCTTCGCTTTTTACCGTGTTGGTCAGTTGCACCAGATGATCGAAATCATCGAGGTTGCCGTCCTGCGCCGGCAGAACCTGCAGCAGCATACCGGCCGCCGCGGCGTGGCCTTCCGCTTCGCCGGTGCGGATGAACAGGCGGGTTGGCAGCTGTTCGGACTGGCGGAAGTAGGCTTCCAGGCACTCGGCCAGGGTTTCACCTTCCAGGCCGACCACGCCCTGATAGCGCTCGCCTTCCGTCGGGGAAATGGTGATGACCATGACGCCGTTGCCGATCATCTGATGCAGGGTGCTGTCGTCGGCGATAGGCGCCTGGGTGCGCGCAACGCCGCGCATCTCCTGGCGGTTGTTGCCGTTGATCACCGCCAGCTTCAGCGGGCCGTCGCCCTGCAGCTGCACGGTGATGTCGCCGTCGAACTTCAGGGTCGCGGTCAGCAGACTGGTGGCGACCAGCAGCTCGCCCAGCAGCTTTTGCACCGGCGCCGGGTAGTCGTGATTATTCAGGATCTGCTGATAGGTTTCGCTGACGGTAACCAGCTCGCCGCGCACCGCGTAGTTTTCAAACAGGTAACGGTGCAATTGGTCATGGTTGGACATAATCTTCTCTCATTGCGGTGAGGGGTTATTCCGGCTCACCAAATTTAAATTTCATCAGGTCGCGCCGCTCCTTTTTGTCCGGACGGCGGTCCGGATGCGGCATGGTCAACGCGTTCATCTTGCGCGCCAGCGCCATTTTTTCGCGGTTGGCGATGCTGGCTTCGGTTTCCTGATACATTTGCTGCGCCTCGCCGGCGCCGCGGCGTTGGCTGCTCAGCGCCAGCACGATCACGGTTCGTTCTTCGTTGCCCTGCCGCAGCTTGAGCTCGGCGTTGAGTTCGACAATCTTGCTCGGCTTGCCGCGCTGGCCGTTGTAATGCACCTTGCCGCCGTCGATCATTTCGCGCGCCAGCGCGCGGGTCTTGTAGAAGCGTGCGGCCCACAGCCACTTGTCCAGCCGGACCGCGTCGTCGCGCGTCGCTTTTTCCTTCATGCTTCCCCCTTGGCCAGCGCCGGTATCAGCAGGCGATAGTCGCGCATCGACGGATGGCGCTGGAAGCTTTTTTCCGCCGTGCTGGAGTCCGGGTTTTGCACGCCCAGGCAGTAACGAATGCCGAAAGCGCGCGCCGCGTCGAGGATCGGCTCGCCGTCGTCGACGAACAGCGTGCGCTGCGGATTGAATCCGGTGTGCTGCTGCACCGCCTGCCACAGACGCTGATCTTCTTTCGGATAACCAAATGTGTGGGTGGAAAACAATAAATCAAGGTGCCGATCGAGGCCGGTATGCTCGATTTTCACCGCCAGGCTGTGCGGATGCGCATTGGTCAGCAAAATGGTTTGCAGGCCGGCGTCGCGCAGCGCCCGTAAAAATGGCTCGGTGTCTTCGCGCAGCCGGGCGCGGCTGCCCACTTCGCTGGTCATGCGGTAGATATCCAGATCCAACCGCTCGCTCCAGTAATCGAAGCAATACCAGTTCATGGTGTGCTGCACCGCCTGATATTCCCGCTCAATGATATTGCGGGCTTCGTCGAACGGAATGGCGCGCCTTTCGCTCAGCGCCTGCGGCACCAGGCTGAGCCAAAAGTGGCTGTCGAACTCCAGATCCAGCAAGGTGCCGTCCATATCCAGCAGCACGGTATCGATCTGCGGCCAATCAAACTCGGGAACCATAAAAACTCCACGGGCGGACCGACGGGCGGTCCGCAGATGAGAATAATAGCGTTAGCGTAGCATAAGCAGATGACAGGGCGGAGGCCCCGACGCCAGGTTCAGGCCATCGGCCGCATCGACATCGGATTGAGCTGCGGATTGAAGCAGCTGTCGTAGTAACGCTGGATATCGGCGACGCGGTGCTGATTGATACGCCGACGCTGCACCAGCCGCCAGGCGTTATAGCCCAGGCTGATGACCACCGCCAGCAACAGCAGGCTGGTACCGAGGTAGCGCCACAGGGTGATCATGTCCGGTTCGCTGTGCAGCGCCACGTGGCGGGTGCCGTTGGCGTCGACGCTGAGGCTGGTGATCACCCCCTGCGCCTGGAACGGGGTATGCAGCAGCAGGGTGGAAAGGCGCTGCAGCTCATTCCACTGGTCGAGGGCGTTGTATTCGCTCTGCGGCGCCGAGGATTGCGGATGGCTGACCAGTTGGCGGCCTTCGTCGCTGCGGATCAGGAAACCGCCCGGCGGTGGGCTGTTGAGCGCCGCGGCGGCCAGACGCGTTTCATTGAAGATGAACGACGACGTGGCCACTTTGGTCAGGCTGTCCAGCGATTCGGCACTTACCGGGCGCAGCAGCACGTTGACGCCTTGCAGCGCGCCGGACCTGGCGCGTTTCACCAAACCGCTCCAGTTTTTGGCGTTACCCAGGTTGACCAGGGCGTTTTTCAACCGCACGCAGTCATTTTCTGCCTGACACAAATCCTGTGTTTTCAGAACGATATCAGAGAAGTCATCCAACAGGATCATGCCGGATTTCTCGATGGCGCTGGCCAACTGCGGGTTGACCTTCTGATCGGCGCCGCTCGGATGCAGCTGGCTGTTGACCGTAGCCAGCAGGGCCGTCGCTTTGTCTATGACTTCCGATTCCGGCTGCGGCAGCGGGGCGGCGTTGTTCCAATAAATGCCGGAGCAGTCGAACGGCGCGAAATTGGCGGCGCCGCCACCGTTGGCCGGCGGCGGCACATAGCACATGCCGCTGCCGCGCACTTTCAGCGTGTCGCCGATGCGCAGCGGCGTGGCCTCCAGCGCCTGTACGCTGGTCACTTCCACTTTTTGCGCGCCCTGCAGCCAGGCCATGCTGAGGGTCAGCGGCAGGTTGAGCGGGATATAGATCAGCAGCAACAACAGCACCAGCGCCGAGCTGGCGACCAGCACCGCGTTGCGGCCCCACTGCTGCAGCGGGAAGTTCTTCACTTCGTCATGCAGCGAGAGGAAGCGCCCCTGGCGCACCACCTGCCGATTGAGGTAGACGTCCACGTCGGTGGTCTTGCCCAGGTCCTGCGTCAGGTAAGGCTGCCAATGCGGCGGGTAGATAAGATCGATGATGCCGAGCGAAATGTTGCTGATCTGCCCCTGGCCGGATTCGCCGAACAGGCCCCAGCGCTTCGGCGTGCCGCGCAGACAGTGGATCTCCTTCAGCTCGCGTGAGGCCGGGCGACGGAACAGATTCCAGCATCCCCAGGCGATCATCAGCACCGCCACGAAAATCATCCAGGGGATCACCAGTACCGGGCTTATCAGGCTGAAGAACAGCAGCAGCAGCGCAACGGAGATGATAACGGCTTCACGGATGCCGTTCGGCCGGTTCAGCGCATGCTCTTCCGGCGTTTCCTTGCGAATATTGACCAGCTCGACATGCTCGCTCTCCTCCTTGCGGATGGACGCGTTTTTGGTCGGCGCGGCGGTCACCACCGGCGGCTGCGGCCGGTCGTGAATATGATCTTTCAGCGAATGCCCGTTGAGCGAAATCACCAGCGGCAGCGTCTGGGTTCTGATCACTTCCACATGGTTGTCGGCGGTGATATAGGGTTCCCAGAACGGCGGCAGATGCACCTCTTCAGCGTCGAGGTAATAGCGCCATTTATTGGGATCGTCGCTGGCCAGCCCGTAGCGGGTGATGGCGTGCGTGACGGGATAAACGTTATCGCTTTGCGGGGTGAGCGCCAGCTTGGCCGCGGGCAGCGTAGCGCCGCCGCCGGGCAACAGTTTGTTGCTCAGCTTGTTTTGCTGATTGAGGTAGAATTCGACCGCGGCGCGCTCTTCGTCGGTCAGCTTGCGGTGGGCTGGTTTGATAAACGGCAGCGCGTGCGCCAGCGCCGACGGGTTGCGAGCCTTGAACCACAGGTACAGACCGGCGGCAATCAGACAGACAAGCACTAAGGCCAATATCAACACTATTGTGCTCATGCAATCCCCATCTCACACCGTGAATTTCGCCAACCTGATGAAAAGCTGAATATTATACGGAGTAAACCGCCAGGAGGCACCCAGAACTAATGAGGGAACAAACAGATTCTCGCTCTGGATCTCATTCCTTCATGACGCAAGGCCATTTTATCACTGATTCTTGCCTGCGTGATACTAGCAACCGGCCTCTGCCGTCGATATCGGCATTATCCTATTTTCTTGCACGCTGTTTGCTGAATCAGTACGGAAAATCGCCGGCCGCTGGCTACGCTTGTTAAAAGAAAGTAAATTACTGCTCATGCGCGTTGCGGCGGAGCTTGCCCTTAACGCACAATGTGATCAGGATCGAATTTGGTCAGCGTTTGAGCGCCTACGAGCCGTGCGTTACGCCAATCATTATTTCGGTTGCCCCGTCCACGTCAGGGTAACCTTTTTGAGGCAATCATGGATAAACACCTGCAAAAACCTAAAATTCTGAAAGTGGAAACGGTCGCGCGTTCGCGTTTGTTCAACGTCGAGTCGGTCGATTTGGAATTCAGCAACGGGGTTCGGCGGGTGTATGAGCGCATGCGGCCTTCGGATCGCGAAGCGGTGATGATCGTGCCGGTGATTGGCGATGATCTGCTGCTGATCCGCGAATATGCGGTGGGCACCGAATCCTATGAGCTGGGGTTCCCGAAAGGGCTGATCGATCCCGGTGAGGGCGTGCTGGAGGCGGCCAACCGCGAGCTGATGGAAGAGGTGGGATTCGGCGCGAAGCGCTTTGATTTTCTCAGCAAGCTGACGATGGCGCCATCCTACTTTTCCAGCAAAATGAATATCGTGCTGGCGCACGATCTCTATCCGCAGAGCCTGGAAGGGGATGAACCAGAGCCCCTGCCGCAGGTGCGCTGGCCGATCGCCAACATGATGGCGCTGCTGGCGGAACCGGATTTCCGTGAGGCGCGCAACGTCAGCGCGCTGTTCCTCTCCGAGGCGTTTTTGCGCGCATCGCGCTGATACGCTTCGCGCCGAACAAAAAAAGGGCCAGATTTCTCTGGCCCTTTTCGATCAGAACAGCTCGTGGCTTTCACCGCCCGGATCGGTCAACGTGGTGCCGGTATCGCGCGATGGGTAGTCCGTCGGCTGCGTTCCTTCGATGAAGTACTCGGAACGGCTGCCGCCGCCACCGCCAGAGAGCTTGCCGCTGCTCTTGTCGATGGTGACGCTGATGATGCCAGGCGGCGGCGTGACTTTCTGCTCCGGGATGCCTTCCAGCGCGGTCTTCATGAAGTCGTCCCACGCCGGCTGGGCGCTCTTGGCACCGCCTTCGCCGCCGGAAATTTGATCCGGGATGGCGCCGGATACCGTCGACCGGCCCAGATCGCGGCGGTGATCGTCGAAACCGATCCACACCGAGGTCACGGTATCCGGGCCATAGCCGGAGAACCAGGCGTCCTTGGAACTGTTGGTGGTACCGGTTTTGCCGCCGATGTCATGACGCTTCAGATCGCGCCCGGCGCGCCAGGCGGTACCCATCCAACCCGGTTCGCCGAAGATGTTGCTGTTCAGCGCGTCGTGGATCAAGAAGGCCAGCTGTGTGCTGATGACGTGCGGCGCATACTGTTGATCGCCGTCCTGCTGTACCTGAGCCGGGGTGACCTGCTCCAGCTGCGGCATCGGCACCGTGCTGTTGTTGCCTTCCTGCGAGGTGGCGACGTTTTCGATGTTGTCGTCGGACAGCACCGCCGAGCGGTGGGTGTCGCCGTAGATCACCGGCAGGTTGCAGCTGCTGCACACCACTTTCGGTTTGGCTTCGAACACCGTATTGCCGTTGTCGTCTTCAATTTTGGTGATGAAGTACGGATCGACCAGGTAACCGCCGTTCGCCAGCACCGCGTAGCCGCGCACCAGCTGCATCGGGGTGAAGGAGGCGGAACCCAGCGCCAGCGATTCGGTATGCACGATATTCTGCGCCGGGAAGCCGAAGCGCTGCAGATATTCCGCCGCGTAGTCGACGCCCATCGCGCGCATCGCGCGCACCATCACCACGTTCTTCGATTGCCCCAGCCCCTGCCGCAGGCGAATCGGGCCGTCGTAGGTCGGCGGCGAGTTCTTCGGCCGCCAGTCGGTGCCGGCGCCGGCATCCCAACGGGTGATCGGCAAGTCGTTCAGGATGGTGGCCAGCGTCAGGCCTTTATCCATCGCGGCGGTGTACAGGAACGGTTTGATGTTCGAACCTACCTGGCGCAGTGCCTGCGTGACGCGGTTGAATTTGCTCTGGTTGAAATCGAAACCGCCGACCAGCGCTTTCACCGCGCCGTCGTTCGGGTTGATCGAGACCAGCGCCGAGTTGACATCCGGCACCTGCGACAGCCACCAGGCGTCGTTCACTTTGCGCACCCACACCTGCTGGCCGGCCTGCACCACGTCGGTGACGCGTTTCGGCGTTGGGCCTTGCTGAGTGTCTGAGCGATATGGCCGCGCCCAGCGCATGGTCGCCATCGGCAGGGCAATGCTGCTGCCGTCGGCCAGCATCGCCGTCGCTTCCTGCGGGTTGGCGGCGGTAATCACCGCCGGCGCCAGCGGGCCGTAGTTCGGCAGGTTTTTCAGCGAATCGACAATCTGTTTGCGATCCCAGGCCGCTTCGCCGACTTTCCACAACACGTTGGACGGGCCGCGATAGCCGTGGCGCATGTCATAGGCCAGCACGTTGTTGCGCACCGATTCCTGCGCCGCCAGCTGCAGCCGTTTGGTGACGGTGGTGTAAACCTTGTAACCGTCGGTATAGGCGTTTTCACCGTAGCGCTTGATCATCTCCTGACGCACCATCTCGGAGAGATACGGCGCGGAGAAGCTGATTTCCGGCGCATGGTAATTGGCGACCAGATCTTCGGAACGCGCCTGATCGTACTGCGCCTGCGTGATGTAGTGTTCGTCCAGCATGCGCGACAGCACCACGTTGCGACGGGCAACGGCGCGATCGTGCGAATAGAGCGGGTTGAAGGTGGACGGCGCTTTCGGCAGGCCGGCGATGGTCGCCATTTCGCTCAGGGTCAGCTGGCTGACGTCTTTGCCGAAATAGACCTGCGCGGCGGCGCCCACGCCGTAGGCGCGGTAACCCAGATAGATCTTGTTCAGATACAGCTCAAGGATTTCATCTTTGGTGAGCATCTGCTCGATGCGCACCGCCAGGAAAGCTTCCTTGATTTTACGCATCAGGGTGCGTTCCGGGCTTAAGAAGAAGTTACGCGCCAGCTGTTGGGTAATGGTACTGGCCCCCTGTGAAGCGTGGCCGGAGACCAGCGCGATGGAGGCAGCGCGGAAGATGCCGACCGGATCGACGCCGTGGTGATCATAGAAGCGGCTGTCTTCGGTGGCGATGAATGCGTGCACCATCACCGGCGGAATCTGATCCAGTTTCAGCGGAATGCGGCGCTTCTCGCCGTATTGGGCGATCAGTTCGCCATCGGCGCTGTAGACCTGCATCGGTATCTGCAGCCGCACATCTTTCAGCGTTGCGACGTCGGGCAGCTGTGGCTCGACATATTTGTACAAGCCAAAAATCGAGGCTGCTCCCAGCACGATGCAACATACTGCAAGGATTAGAAAATACTTTACGAACTTCACCTGAGATTTCCCATTTCTAAGTCATTTGGGCAGTTTATAAACAACCGCGCGGTAGTATAAAGGCAAGCCTGCGACATGGATATGTTCTTTTATCATCTGATGTTATGGAGGCTTGCGAAACATGTTCCCTCAAGCATGGCAGGTAGGGCTGGATATACAAATCGACTGCGTGCGGGCGGTGGCGGCCCAACGCCGCCGCAACGGCTGGCAGTTGCGCCACTGGTGGCAGCAGGCGCTGCCGCAGGCGGTTTTGCGCGATGGCTGCCTGCAACCTTCCGAATTCCTGATCCGGGCGCTGCGGCAATGGCGCGTCCAGCTGCCGCGACATATTTCCTTACGCATTGCTCTGCCGGCGCAACGCGTGTTACAGCAGCGCATGACGCAGCCGGACGCGCGGCTGCGCGAGCCGGAACGCAGCGACTATATCGGTGGCCACGGTTTGAAGCAGTTCCTGCTCGACGGCCAGACGTTGGTGCTCGACTATCGCGCCGCGCCGGCGGATGAGGCGGCGCTGCTGTTGACCGCTGCGCGGCGGCAGGAGCTGCAGCAGTGGCTGCATTGTCTGCGTCAGGCTGGCCTGCATCCGCAAGCGGTCGATATCACCCCCTGTGCGCTGCGGATGATGGCGACGGCGGCAGGCGTGCCGCCCGCTGCGGGGCTGATGCACCGTCTCGAACGAGAATGGCTGTGGGTGGCGCCGGCCGACGGCGCGTTCGCTTTTGGTCTGGCGCCGGGCGACGATGACGCGCAGGCGCTGCGGGCGCTGCAAGCCCAGATGCCGCTGGGCGACGATCGGCCGGTCTATGCCGGCGGCGTGCTGGCGGGAGCCTTGCCCGCCGGTTGCCTTGGTTGGTCGCCGCTCAGCGCCTTCACGCAGCTGCGTCCGCCGTTGCCTGCGCATCCTTCGGCGTTCGCGTTGGCCGGTGGTCTGGCACTGCGCGAGGAGGATCGCTGATGTATCAGGTCAACTTTCTGCCCTGGCGCCAGCGCCGCGAGCGGCGGCGCGGCTATTTCTGGCTGGGCGTGCTGCTGTTGCAGGTAGCGGCGCTGCTGCTGGCACTGTTCCTGATCGCCGGCCAGCTGCGGCATCAACAGGCGCAGCGGCAGGCGCGGCTGGCGATGCTGGGTGAAGAGCTGGCGGCATTGACGTTGCTCGTCCGCCAGCAGCAGCAAGAGCGGGCGCAGCGAGCGTTGCACAGTGTCCGCGCCGAACGGCAGGCGAGCAACGCCCAACATAACCGGCGTTATTTGCAGCTGCTGCAGCAATTGTCCTCCAGCGTTCCTCCCCCGCTGTGGCTCACGGCGCTGGACAGCGATGCGGCGAACGGCCTGCGGCTGCGTGGATTGAGCCGCTCTCCTGCGGCCATCACGCAGTTCGAACGACGGCTGGCGGGGATGCCTGCGTTGCCACGGCTGCGTTTGGCTGAGGTGGCGCAACGCGAAGACGGCCTGTACTCCTTTCACCTGGCGGCGCGCTGGGGGCGTGATGGATAGCCGTTTGTCATCCGGGCTGCGCTTCTGGCTGAGCTTGCCGGGTTGGCTATTGCTGGTGGCACAAGGGCTGGGCATTGGCGCGTTGGCGCTGTTGGGCGGCGGCTGGATGCTGCAAGACGAATGGCGTCAGCGGGAAAGCGCGGCGGAGCGGCAACAGCGCCTGTTGCAACAGATCGCTATGGTGCAACGCCAACTGGACGAGGTGCCGCAAACCGCTATCCCTGCGGCGCCGCTTGCGCCGATCGCCACCGGCGATCTGGCGAGCGTGCTGCAACGAGCGGGGGGCGCCCTGTTGCGCTGGCAGCGGCAGGAAAAACCGCCGCGGCAAACGCTGAGCTTGCGCATTGACTACGCCGGTTTGCTGGTGCTGCTGGAGGCGCTGCCCGCCGATTTGCGCCTCCAGCAGCTGAGCGTGGAGACACCGCCGCAGGGCATGACGGCGCGGTTGGTTTTACAGGATACCGCCGAGGAGCAGGCCGATGAGTAAAAAACCTGGCCGTTGGTGGTGGCTGCTATGGCCGTGGGCCTTATGCGCTGAGCCGCGCGATCCGTTTGCGCCGCCTCCGCTGCCTGCTTGTGCCCAAACGGAGGCATCGCCGGCGGGCTGGCGACTGAAAGGCGTCATCGGGCACCCGGCGCTGCGCTATGGCTGGGTGGTGACGCCGGCGGGGCAATGGCTACGCCTGCGGCCGCAGCAGCGGGTGCTGGCCGAGCGCTGGCAGGTGACGCAGGTGCAGGCGCGCAGCCTGACGTTAACGGCGCTGGCGGTCGAACCGGATTGCCCGGCGAGCCAGGGCGACATCTCGCTCATGATGGACAACAACAAGGAGGGCAAACCATGAAAGGACGCGCTGGATTGGGCGTGGCGCTGTGGTGCCTGGCGCTCGGCGCCGCGCAGGCGCAGGATAAACAGCGGGTTTCCCTGGAGTTTCAGGATGCGCCGGTGACGGTCATCCTGCAGGCGCTGGCGGATTATCGGCAGATGAACCTGATCGCCGCGCCCGGCGTGAGCGGCAACCTGACGCTGCGGCTGGAGAATGTGCCCTGGCCTCAGGCGCTGGCGCTGACTCTGCGTATGGGCAAGCTGACGATGACGCGGGAGGGGAGCGTGATGCTGATCGCCCCGGAGCCGGACGCGCAGGAAAAAAAACAGCAGCGAGAAGCGCTGGCGCAGCGGCAACCGCTGCACAGCCTGAGCCTGACGTTACAAAACGGCGATGCGGCGGAGATTGCCGAAAGCCTCAATGCCCAACGCGGCGCCTTGCTCAGCGAGCGAGGCAGCGTGCTGGCGGATAAGCGCACCAATACGCTGCTGCTGCGCGACACCGCGCCAATCCTGGCGCAGTTGAAAAAACGGGTGACGGAAATGGACGCGCCGCTGGCACAGGTGCAGCTGGCGGCGCATATCGTGACCATCAACAGCGAAAGCCTGCGTGAACTCGGCGTGCGTTGGGGATTGGCGCCCGACGACAGGCCGACGCGGCCGCTGCGGCCGGGCAATCTCGGCGTCAACCTGCCGCTGGAGCGCAGCGCGGTGAACGCCGGTTTCCACCTGGCGCGCATCAGCGGGCGTTTGCTGAGCCTCGAGCTGACGGCGCTGGAGCAGGAGAATCAGGTGGAGATCATCGCCAGCCCGCGCCTGCTGACGGCGCATCTGCAAACCGCCAGTATCAAACAGGGAACCGAGATCCCTTACGAAGTGTCGAGCGGCGCCAGCGGTGCGACCGCGATCGAGTTCAAAGAGGCGGTGCTGGGCATGGAGGTGACGCCCAAGGTGTTGCCGGACGGACGCATCACGCTGACGCTGCACATCAGCCAAAATATGCCGGGGCGCGCCATCAGCCGGGGCGCGGGGGAAGCGCTGACCATCGATAAACAGGAGATTAAGACGCAGATCACGGTGAAAAACGGCGAAACCCTGGTGCTCGGCGGTATTTTTCAACGGCATAGCGGCAAGACGGCGGACAGGGTGCCGGGATTGGGCGATGCACCACTGCTGGGGGGCTTGTTCCGGCAAAGCGGCGCGCAACAGAAAAAACGCGAGCTGGTGATCTTCATTACGCCGACCCTGATTAAGGGATAAGCGGCTGCCTGTCGGCCGGGCGGCAAATCTCCTAAAGTTGATGAGCAGATACACTTTTTTATCCCCTTGGGGGGATCTGCGTTTGACGCTGCGGCCGATTTAGCTTACAAGGGTTACCGAATTGAGCACCGAGGTTTTTTGTTAGCGTCAAGACGCCGTTAAAAACATATGGTTTCCCTCCCGCGGCGTGGATTGCGATTTATTCGGTTGCCAAACTACCAAGAGTGTTGAGATAATTTTTCGTCTGATCTCGCACTATCGCTCATGAGGTTTCAGTTTAGGTCCCGCCGCTGATTTGATTGGCGGGGCGGGTTAACATTAACGAATTGTCTTAGTAATACCGAAAAACATGGCAGAGAAACGCAATATCTTTCTGGTTGGGCCTATGGGTGCCGGCAAAAGCACTATTGGCCGTCAGTTAGCTCAGCAACTCAATATGGAGTTCTTCGACTCCGATCAAGAAATTGAGCGACGTACCGGAGCTGACGTGGGCTGGGTATTCGACGTGGAAGGGGAAGAAGGTTTCCGCGATCGTGAAGAAAAAGTCATTAATGAACTGACGGAAAAACAAGGGATTGTGTTGGCGACCGGCGGCGGTTCGGTGAAGTCGCGCGAAACGCGCAACCGTCTGTCCGCGCGCGGCGTGGTGGTCTATCTGGAAACCACGATCGAGAAGCAGCTGGCTCGTACCCAGCGTGATAAAAAACGCCCGCTGCTGCAGGTTGATTCTCCGCCGCGTGAAGTGCTGGAAGCCTTGGCGAAAGAGCGCAATCCGTTGTATGAAGAGATTGCCGATGTCACCATCCGCACCGACGATCAGAGCGCTAAAGTGGTTGCCAACCAGATCATCAACATGCTGGAAAGCAACTGATTGCCGATTTTCGCGTTCGCCGTCGGCCAATGCGGAAAACTGATTTGTGTTCCCCGCTGTTGCGGGGATCAACCACCGCCGCACCATACAGAGAACTGAGCGCGACATGGAGAGAATTACTGTAACGCTTGGGGAGCGCAGCTACCCGATTACCATCGCCGCCGGATTGTTTAACGATCCGGCTTCTTTTATGCCGTTGAAGGCGGGTGAGCAAGCGATGTTGGTCACCAACCAGACCCTGGCGCCGCTTTATCTGGAGCGTGTCCGGCAGGTGCTGGAGCAGGGGGGTGTCGTGGTGGATCAGGTGATCCTTCCCGATGGTGAGCAGTACAAATCTCTGGCGGTGTTGGAGCAGGTGTTTTCGGCGCTGCTTGAAAAACCGCACGGGCGCGATACCACGCTGATCGCCCTCGGCGGGGGCGTGGTCGGCGATCTGACCGGCTTCGCCGCCGCGTGCTACCAACGCGGCGTGCGCTTTATTCAGGTTCCCACCACGCTGTTGTCGCAGGTGGACTCCTCCGTAGGCGGCAAAACCGCCGTCAACCACCCGCTCGGCAAAAATATGATCGGCGCTTTCTATCAACCCGCTTCGGTGGTGGTTGATCTGGATTGCCTGAAAACGTTGCCGACGCGTGAACTCTCTTCCGGCCTGGCTGAAGTCATCAAATACGGGATCATCCTCGATCGCGAGTTCTTCGTCTGGTTGGAAAACAACATCGATGCGCTGATGGCGCTGGATATGCAGGCGTTGGCGTACTGTATCCGCCGCTGCTGCGAGCTGAAGGCCGAGGTCGTGGCCGCCGACGAACGCGAAAGCGGCCTGCGCGCCTTGCTGAATCTGGGCCATACTTACGGCCACGCCATCGAAGCCGAAATGGGCTACGGCGTATGGCTGCACGGCGAAGCGGTGGCTGCGGGCATGGTGATGGCGGCGGAAACCGCGCGCCGTCTCGGCCAGTTCTCGGTTGAAGATATCGAACGCATCAAAGCGCTGCTGCTGCGGGCAGGCTTGCCGGTCTGCGGGCCGCAGGAAATGACGCCGGAATCCTATCTGCCGCACATGCTGCGCGACAAGAAAGTGCTGGCGGGTGAACTGCGTCTGGTGCTGCCGACCGCGATAGGCGTGGCGGAAGTGCGCGGCGGCGTAGGGCATGAGCTGGTGTTGGCGTCGATCGCCGCCTGCCTGCCTGAGCAGCAGCGTAATTAAATCGGACTAAGTAACAGTGGCTTAGCCGCCATTTGCATCTATATTAATACAGTGAGCAGAGCACGACGGGTGTCGCTTTGCCATCATCGGGTTAATCTGCCCGTGCCACGGTAGGTCTACGGTGGTGGGCTTTTGCCTCTAGTTGGAGGGTTTCAGATGGACGAGTTTAAACCGGAAGACGATCTCAGACCTGATAGCAGCGATCGTCGTCCTACGCGTTCGCGCAAGCCGGCCGCCGCGCCGCGCTTCGCCGTTTCGCGCCAGCATTTGATGATCGGCATCGGCATTTTGGTGCTGTTGCTGCTGATTATCGGCATCGGTTCCGCCTTGAAGGCGCCGACCAAGCATGAAGCGGCTCAGGATAGCGGCGCGCAAAACGGCGCGGCCCGCGATATCAACCTGTCCGGTTCTTCGTCGCTGACCACCGCCAATAACGGCGTGCCGGGCGGCACCACGGATACCCATGACAACAACGGCGTGAGCGCGACTCAGCCGCAGCAACCGCAGAACGTCAGCGTTCCGCCGATCTCCGGCACGCCGACCGAAGCGCAAACTCAGCCTCAGCAGGGCGGTGCGCAGCAGCGTGTCGATCTGCCTGGCAACATGGCGGATGCGCTGTCGCAGCAGCAAGGGCAGGTGGATGCCGCGACCCAGGGCATGACCGGCGCAGCCTCGACGCTGCCGACCGCACCGGCGACGGTGATGAGCGGCGCCGCGGCGCGCGAAACGACTCGCCCTGTGCAGGGCACCGCGCAGCAACAGCATAAAACGCCGGCGAAAACCGCCGCCAAGCCGAGCGCGACGCAGCATAAATCACCGACCACGGTGTATACGCCGCCTGCCAAGCCGTCTTCTACCGCGAAAGCGGGAGCGGTCGCCAGCAGCGGCAGTTCGCTGCAGTCTGCGCCAGGCAGCCACTATACCTTGCAGCTGAGCAGCGCTTCGCGTTCCGATACGCTGAACGCCTACGCCAAACAGCAGAAGCTGCAGAACTACCTGGTGTACGCCACCAAGCGTGACGGCAAACCGTGGTACGTGCTGGTAAGCGGCAACTATGCGTCTTCCGCAGAAGCGAAGCGCGCCATTGCTTCGTTGCCGGCGGATGTGCAGGCGAAAAAACCGTGGGTCCGACCTGTACACCAAGTGCAGCAAGATCTTAAAAAATAAATCATTTAAATTTGTGCGCTGATGTGCTGTCTGAAACAGAGTACAATCCGCCGCTCTGAATTGTATAAGTAGCTAATTGACGGCATGAAGAAAAACCGCGCTTTTTTAAAATGGGCTGGTGGAAAATACCCGCTGGTAGATGAGATTCGTCGCCATCTGCCGGCGGGAGACTGCTTAATCGAGCCCTTCGTGGGTGCGGGATCCGTCTTTCTGAATACGGATTACGACGCCTACATTCTCGCCGACATCAATAGCGATCTTATCAACCTGTATAACATCGTTAAGCTGCGCACGGATGACTTCGTGCGCGATGCCCGCACGCTTTTCGCCGATGAATTCAATAACTCGGATCAGTTTTACCTGCTGCGAGAAGAGTTCAATACTAGCACCGAGCCTTACCGCCGGGCGCTGCTGTTCCTGTACCTGAACCGCCACTGCTATAACGGCCTGTGCCGCTATAACCTGCGCGGCGAGTTCAACGTGCCGTTTGGCCGGTACAAGAAACCGTACTTCCCGGAAGAAGAGCTCTACTGGTTTGCCGAAAAATCGCGCAATGCCACTTTTGTCTGCGAGCATTACCGCGATACCATGGCGAAGGCCGTGGCCGGCGCCGTGGTGTATTGCGATCCGCCTTATGCGCCGCTGTCGGCGACGGCGAATTTCACCGCTTACCACACCAACAGCTTCAGCATCGCCGATCAGCAGAGTCTGGCGCATCTGGCGCACCAGCTCTCGGTAGAGAGCCAGGTACCGGTATTGATCTCCAATCACGATACCGAGCTGACGCGCGACTGGTACCAGCATGCCGCGCTGTATGTGGTGAAAGCGCGCCGCACGATCAGCCGCAACATTCTCGGCCGCAGCAAAGTGAACGAGCTTTTGGCGCTGTATCGCTAAGCCGGGGGCCCCCCGGCGCATAACAACTCGACCCTACGTTTGGAGAAGCGGATGAAAAAGTTTTTGATTGCCCCGTCCATTCTGTCGGCAGATTTTGCCCGGTTAGGTGAAGATACCGCCAACGTGCTGGCCGCAGGCGGCGACGTGGTGCACTTCGACGTGATGGACAACCACTACGTGCCCAATCTGACCATCGGCCCGATGGTGTGCGAAGCGCTGCGCAACTACGGCATTACCGCACCGATTGACGTGCACCTGATGGTCAAGCCGGTGGATCGCATCGTGCCTGATTTCGCCAAGGCCGGCGCGTCTTATATCTCTTTCCACCCCGAAGCTTCCGAGCATGTCGATCGCACCATTCAGCTGATCAAAGAGCACGGCTGTAAAGCCGGCCTGGTGTTCAACCCGGCCACGCCGCTGAGCTACCTCGATTACGTGATGGATAAAATCGACGTGATCCTGCTGATGTCGGTTAACCCGGGCTTCGGCGGCCAGTCGTTCATTCACGGCACTCTGGACAAGCTGCGCCAGGTGCGCAAGCTGATTGACGACAGCGGCCGCGATATCCGCCTGGAAGTCGACGGCGGGGTGAAGGTGGACAACATCGCCGAAATCGCCGCCGCGGGCGCCGATATGTTCGTCGCCGGTTCCGCCATCTTTGGCCAGCCGGACTACCGCAAGGTGATCGACGAGATGCGCAGCGAGCTGGCGAAGGTTACCCATGGCTGATTTCGGCGCGATCCGCGCATTGGCCTTCGATTTGGACGGCACGCTGGTCGACAGCGCGCCGGGTCTGGCGGCCGCCATCGATATGGCGCTGGAAGAGACGGGCCTGCCGCAAGCGGGTGAAGAACGGGTCGGCACCTGGATCGGCAACGGCGCCGACGTGCTGGTGCAACGCGCGCTGCGCTGGGCGGAAGCGGAAGGCACGCCGGAGCAGTGCAGCCGGCTGCGTGAACGCTTCGACCATTTCTACGCGCAGACCGTCGACAGCGGCAGCCGCCTGTTCCCGCAGGTGCAAGAGACGCTGGCCCGGCTGGCCGCGCACGGTTACCCGATGGCATTGGTGACCAACAAGCCGACGCCGTTCGTGGCACCGCTGCTGGCGGCGCTGGGCATTGGCGACTATTTCTCGCTGGTGATCGGCGGCGACGACGTGACGGAAAAGAAACCGCATCCGGCGCCGCTGTACCTGGTGCTCGGCAAGCTTGGGCTGCGGGCGCATGAACTGCTGTTCGTCGGCGACTCCCGCAACGATATTCAAGCCGCGCAGGGTGCCGGTTGCCCGAGCGTCGGCTTTACCTACGGTTATAACTACGGCGAATCGATCGCCCTGAGCCACCCCGATCGGGTGTTGGAGCGCTTCGCCGATTTGTTGCCCGCTCTTGGGCTGTCATCTTTAGAGAATCAGGAAATTTAAACATGAGTAAGCCCATCGTATTTAGCGGCGCGCAGCCGTCCGGCGAACTGACCATCGGCAACTACATGGGTGCGCTGCGTCAGTGGGTGCAGATGCAGGACGACTACGACTGCATCTACTGCATCGTCGATCTGCATGCCATCACCGTGCGCCAGGACGCCGAGAAGCTGCGCAAGGCCACGCTGGATACGCTGGCGCTGTACCTGGCCTGCGGTATCGATCCGGAAAAAAGCACCATCTTCGTGCAGTCGCACGTGCCTGAGCACACGCAGCTGAGCTGGGTGCTGAACTGTTACACCTATTTCGGCGAACTGAGCCGCATGACGCAGTTCAAGGACAAATCCGCGCGCTACGCGGAGAACATCAACGCCGGGCTGTTCAGCTATCCGGTGCTGATGGCGGCCGATATCCTGCTGTATCAAACCAATCAGGTGCCGGTGGGCGAAGACCAGAAACAGCACCTGGAACTGAGCCGCGACGTAGGCCAGCGTTTTAACGCGTTGTACGGCGACGTGTTCAAAGTGCCGGAGCCGTTCATTCCTAAATCCGGCGCGCGCGTCATGTCGCTGCAGGAGCCGACCAAGAAGATGTCCAAGTCGGACGACAACCGCAACAACGTGATCGGCCTGCTGGAAGATCCGAAAGCGGTGACCAAGAAGATCAAACGCGCAATGACCGACTCGGAAGAGCCGCCTGTCGTGCGTTACGACGTGGTCAACAAGGCGGGCGTCTCCAACCTGCTGGATATCCTCGCCGGCGTGACCGGCAAGAGCATCGCGCAGCTGGAAGCTGAGTTCGAAGGCCAGATGTACGGCCACCTGAAAGGCGCGGTGGCGGAAGCCGTCTCCGGCATGCTGGGTGAGCTGCAGGAGCGCTACCACCGCTTCCGCAACGACGAAGCCTATCTGCAGCAGGTGATGCGCGACGGCGCCGCCAAGGCCCGCGCGCGCGCGCAGGAAACCCTGGCGAAGGTCTATCAGGCCGTCGGTTTCGTACCGCCGCAGGCGTAACGCCGGCGCGAATAGAAAAAGCGGCCAAAGGCCGCTTTTTTTACGTCGGTATCACGCCATTTGCGCCAGGCCGGCGGGCGGTTCCTCGCTGGCGAACCAATTGAGCTTGCTGCGCAGGCTGACCACGCTGCCGACGATGATCAGGCTGGGGCTGGCGGCCTGCAGGGACAAGGCGCCCAGTTGGCCGAGCTCGCCTTCGATCACCCGCTGGCGGCAGGACGTGCCGTTTTCCACCAGCGCTACCGGTGTGGCGGCCGGCAAGCCGTGTGCGATCAGCTGGCGCTGGATCTCCGCTGCCTGCGTTAGCCCCATATAGAACACCAGCGTCTGCTGCCCGGCGGCCAGCGTCGCCCAGTCCAATCCGCCGTCGGCCTTGGCGTGGCCGGTCACCAGGCGCACGCTTTGCGCATGGTCGCGGTGGGTGAGCGGGATGCCGCTGTAGGCGGAACAGCCGGAGGCGGCGGTAATGCCCGGCACCACCGAGAACGGCACGTTGGCATCCGCCAGCGTCTCCAGCTCTTCGCCGCCGCGGCCGAAGATAAAGGGATCGCCGCCCTTCAGGCGCACCACGCGTTTGCCTTGCAGCGCCTGCTGCAGCAGGATTTGGTTGATTTGCTCTTGCGGCACGCAGTGGTGGCCGGCGCGTTTGCCGACGAAGATGCGTTCGGCGTCGCGGCGCACCAGCGTCATGATCTCTTCGGAGACCAGCCGGTCGTAAACCACCACGTCAGCCTGCTGGATCTGCTGCAGCCCTTTCAGCGTCAGCAAGTCGGCATCGCCCGGCCCGGCGCCCACCAGCACCACTTCACCGCGATCTTCCGGCCGTTCGCTGAACAGCTGCTCGAGCTGGCGTTCGGCCAGCGCGGCGGCGTCGTTGGCCAGCGACTGCGCCAGCCGATCGTGGGCGAATAACCGTTCCCAGAAGCGACGGCGCGCGCCGAGGCTGCTGAAGCGTTGTTTTACCCGTTGCCGCAGCGAGCCGCCCAGCTGGGCCAGCTTGCCGAGGTGCTGCGGCAGCATCGCTTCCAGCTTCTCGCGCAGCAGCCGCGCCAGCACCGGCGCTTTGCCGCCGGAGGACACCGCCACCATGATCGGCGAACGGTCGATGATCGACGGCATGATAAAGCTGGCGCGTTTCGGATCGTCCACCACGTTGCAGAACACCCGCTGCTGGTTGGCGCACTGATACACCAGTGCGTTGACTTCCAGCCGGTCGGTGGCGGCGATCACCAGCCATTTTTCCGCCAGCAGGGCCGGGCTGAATTCGCCCTCGGCCAGCGTCAGCAGGCCTTCTTCAGCCCAGTGGTGGAACTGTGGGCTAAATGCCAGGGCGTTGACGGTCAGCGCCGCGCCGGCGTCCAGCAGCAGGCGCGCCTTGCGTTCGGCGATCTCGCCGCCGCCCACCAGCAGGCAGGCTTTGTGTTGCAGTTGGCAGAAAATCGGCAGGTAGTCCATCGGCACTCCTCGGGGTAATCAGTGTGGGGGTGAAATGCGCCCCCGAAAACTCAGGCGGTCTGACGTGCGGCGGCTTTAGCCGCCTGCGGGCGTTCGGCGCGCGGCGTAGCGTACCAATACCCCAGGCCCATCAGCACCGAGCCGGACAGGATGTTGCCCAGCGTCACCCACAGCAGGTTGTGGCCAATGCCGGCGAGGGTGTAGGCCTCGCTGTGGTTGCCGAACCAGGAGAGGGCGAACAGCGTCATGTTGGCGACGGAGTGTTCGTAACCCGAGGCGATAAAGGCCAGCAGGCACCACCAGATGGCGATGAATTTGGCGGCGCCTTCGACGCGGATCGCCATCCAAATCGCCAGGCAGACCAGCCAGTTGCACAATACGCCCTTGAAGAACAGCACCTCGGCCGGCGCGGTGGTTTTCGCCAGCGCGGCGCTGTGCACCAGACTGGTATCCACCGGCAGCAGGCTGCCGCCGCCGTAGTAATACATCAGCGCCACCAGCACCGAGCCGAGCAGGTTGCCGAGCCAGGTTTGCGGCAGCACCGCCCACATCTGGCTTTGGCGGATGGTGCCGGCCTTGACGCCGAGCGTCAGGAACATCGTATGGCCGGTGAACAGCTCGGAACCGGCGATGATCACCAGCGTCAGCGCGATGCCGAAGGTGGCGCCCATCACCAGCGGCCGCACGCTTGGGTCGACCAGGTTGCCGAGGGTGAAGATCAGGATGATGCCGAGGCCGACGTAGGCGCCCGCCATCGCCGAGCTGATCCAAAAGCCGAGCGGGCTTTCTTTCGCCAGGTGGACGATGCGCGCCGCGTTTGCGGCGCATTTGTTGATCGTGTCGGTAAACATGTTGCCTCCCGAAAGGTTATGCCGCGACTTGCACGATGCCGTCGACCACCCGGCTGGCGAAGCTGGCGACGGAACGGCTGTCGTCTTCCAGACAGTGGCCGTCGTACAGGCGGAAATGCTGTTTCTTCAGCGGGCTGGCGACCCACAGTTCGCCCTGATGCTCGGCGATCAGGCCGCGCGACAGCACGCTGGCCTGGGCGAAAGGGTCGATATTGCTGATGGCGAACACCTGCTCGTCGGCATAGGGGCGGAACACCGCCACCTGCCGATCGCCGATCAGGGCGCACACGCCGGTGCCGGGCAGAATGTCGGCGATGGGACAAACGGTAATCCACTGGCTCATGCGTGGCTCTCCTCGGTATCGATCAGGGTGACGGGAATGCGCTCGTCAGGGCGCGCCGGGCGGTGCTGGTCGCGTTCGGCCACCACCTGCACGTTCGGATCGCGCAGCGGGCTGTTGACGAAGTGAGCGAAGCGCAGCTGCGTTTCCGGGTGCTCGACGGTCTCTTTCCATTCGCAGATCACCGCATCGCGCAGGCGGGCGATCTCCGCTTCCAGCTGGTCGTTGATGCCGAGCTTGTCGTCGATGATCACCTTGCGCAGGTAATCGATGCCGCCTTCCAGGCTCTCCAGCCACACCGAGGTGCGCTGCAGCTTATCGGCGGTGCGGATATAGAACATCATGAAGCGGTCGAGGTAGCGCACCAGTGTCTCGCGATCGAGGTCGGCGGCCAGCAGATCGGCGTGGCGCGGTTTCATGCCGCCGTTGCCGCAGACATACAGGTTCCAGCCGTTCTCGGTGGCGATGATGCCGACGTCCTTGCCCTGCGCTTCGGCGCATTCACGGGTGCAGCCCGAGACGCCGAACTTCATTTTGTGCGGGGTGCGGATGCCTTTGTAGCGATGCTCCAGCGTGACGCCGAAGCCGACGCTGTCGCCGACGCCATAGCGGCACCAGGTGCTGCCGACGCAGGTTTTCGCCATGCGCAGCGCCTTGGCATACGCGTGGCCGGTTTCAAAGCCGGCGGCGAGCAGCTTGCGCCAGATGGCCGGCAGATCGTCTTTCTGCGCGCCGAACATGCCGATGCGCTGCGAGCCGGTCATTTTGGTATAGAGGTTGTATTCCTTGGCGATCTGGCCGATGGCCAGCAGGCCGTCCGGGGTGATTTCGCCGCCGGCGGAGCGTGGGATCACCGAGTAGGTGCCGTCTTTCTGGATATTGCCGAGGAAGTTGTCGTTGGTATCCTGCAGCGGCGTATGCTGCGGCTTGAGGATGTATTCGTTCCAGCAAGAAGCCAGCAGCGAGCCGACGGTCGGCTTACACACTTCGCAGCCGTAGCCTTTGCCGTATTTGGCCAGCAGCGCCTCGAACGACTTGATGCCTTCGACGCGGATCAGGTGGAACAGCTCCTGGCGCGAATAGGCGAAGTGTTCGCACAGGTGATGGTTGACCTCGATGCCTTGCTTGCTCAGCTCGGCGTTCAACACCTGGGTGAGCAGCGGGATGCAGCCGCCGCAGCCGGTGCCGGCCTTGGTTTCGGCCTTCAGCGCCGCCACGGTGTGGCAGCCTTTGTTGACCGCCTGGATGATGTCGCCTTTGCTGACGTCGAAGCAGGAGCAGATCTGCGCGCTTTCCGGCAGCGAATCCACGCCGATGGCCGGTTTGCTGCCCGCATGGGCCGGCAGGATCAGGCCGTCCGGATTTTCCGGCAGCTCGATGCCGTTCAACGCCAGCTGCAGCAGGTTGCCGTAGTCGCTGGTGTCGCCCACCAGCACCGCGCCGAGCAGGGTTTTGTTGTCGGCGCTGACCACGATGCGTTTGTAGACTTCTTTGCTTTCATCCAGATAAACGTAGCTGCGAGCGCCCTCGGTGCGGCCGTGGGCATCGCCGATGCCGCCGACGTCCACGCCCAGCAGCTTCAGCTTGGCGCTCATGTCGGCGCCCTGGAAGCCGTTTTCGCGGCCCAGCAGGTGATCGACGGCCACCTGCGCCATTTTGTAACCCGGCGCCACCAGGCCGAAGGTGCGATCGCGCCAGGCGGCGCACTCACCGATGGCGTAGACGTCCGGATCCGACGTCTGGCAGCTGTCGTTGATGGCGATGCCGCCGCGGCGGCCAATCTCCAGCCCGCACTGGCGCGCCAGCTTGTCCTGGGCTCGGATGCCGGTGGAGAACACGATGAAATCCACTTCCAGCAGGCTACCGTCGGCGAAATGCATGGTTTTGCGCGCGGTGCCGCCGCCGTTGACGATCTCCTGGGTATTTTTGCCGGTGTGTACCTTGACGCCCATGCGCTCGATCTTGCGGCGCAGCTGGTCACCGCCCATCGGGTCGAGCTGTTCGGCCATCAGCATCGGGGCGAACTCGATCACGTGCGTTTCCACCCCCAGGCTTTTCAGCGCGCCGGCGGCTTCCAGCCCCAACAGCCCGCCGCCGACCACCGCACCGCGTTTGCTGCGGCGCGCGCAGGCTTCGATGGCGTTCAGGTCTTCGATGGTGCGGTAAACGAAGCAGTCCTGGCTATCCGAGCCTTTAATCGGCGGGATCCACGGATAGGAACCGGTGGCCATGATCAGCTTGTCGTAATAGACGGTGCGGCCGGTGTTGGAGTGGATGACCTTCTCGTCGCGATTGATGGTGATGGCGCGCTCGCCGACCAGCACCTTCACGCCGTGTTTTTCGTAAAAGCCTTCACGCACCAGCGACAGCTCTTCGGCGGTGTGGTGCGAGAAGTAGGAAGAGAGGTGCACGCGATCGTAAGCGATGCGCGGCTCTTCGCAAAATACGGTGATTTCGAACTGGTCTTTGTCTGCTTTATCCAACAGATCTTCGATGAACCGGTGGCCGACCATGCCATTGCCGACGACGGCAAGTTTGACTCTGCTCATTATTGCCTCAAAATTCTGGTTTCCTAGGCTTACCTTATCTCTCCCGATGGGCAATTTATTGATGCAAATCAATCACGCTCTCATATACCTCTAACGTGGTATATGGATGATTTTTCACGTTTTTTGATAAGTTGCGGATTTTATTCACCTTTAGCTGAAGCGAGTCAGTTTGCATGCAAACTACCCCGCAGGGAGTAAACACAGGGGGTAGGCAGGCAACGGTGACTTTGTCAGCGCGATCCGCTGCCAGTATGATGAAGAAAACCAGCGCAACGGCAGAGGTGAAGGGTGGCGAAACGACCATTGAAGTTTATCGATAACCTGCGTTTGAGCGGGCATGAAGGATTGTGGCAACTGGCGATTGAGCAGGGGCGCATCGCGCATCTGGTGCCGCAGCCGGAAGGGCAGGAGTGGTGCAGCGACGTGTTGGATGCGCAGGGCGGGCTGGCGCTGCCGGCGTTCGTCGAACCGCATATTCACCTGGATACCACGCAAACCGCCGGTCAGCCGGCCTGGAACCAGTCCGGCACGCTGTTCGAGGGCATTGAGCGCTGGGCCGAACGCAAAGCGTTGCTGACCCATGAAGACGTCAAACAGCGCGCCTGGCAAACGCTCAAGTGGCAGATCGCCAACGGCGTGCAGTATGTGCGCACCCACGTCGACGTTTCCGATCCCACGCTGACCGCGCTGCGCGCCATGCTGGAGGTGAAACAGGAGGTGGCGCCCTGGGTGACGCTGCAGATCGTCGCCTTCCCGCAGGAGGGGATCCTTTCCTACCCCAACGGCGAAGCGCTGCTTGAAGAGGCGCTGCGGCTGGGGGCCGACGTGGTGGGCGCCATTCCGCATTTCGAATTCACCCGCGAGTACGGCGTGGAGTCGCTGCATAAGGCGTTTGCGCTGGCGCAAAAATACGATCGGCTGGTGGATGTGCACTGCGATGAGATCGACGACGAGCAATCGCGCTTCGTCGAGACCGTGGCGGCGCTGGCGCTGAAGCTGGAGATGGGGGCGAAAGTCACCGCCAGCCACACCACGGCGATGCACTCTTACAACGGCGCTTACGCCTCGCGGCTGTTCCGCCTGCTGAAAATGTCCGGCATCAACTTCGTCGCCAATCCGCTGGTGAACATTCACCTGCAAGGCCGTTTCGACAGCTACCCGAAACGGCGTGGCGTGACGCGGGTGAAGGAGATGCTGGAGGCGCAGATCAACGTCTGCTTCGGCCACGACGACGTGTTCGATCCCTGGTATCCGCTCGGCACCGCCAACATGCTGCAGGTGCTGCATATGGGGCTGCACGTGTGCCAGCTGATGGGCTATGGCCAGATCGACGACGGGCTGAAGTTGATCACCAGCCACAGCGCGCGCACCCTTAACCTGAGCGACTACGGCCTGGCGGCCGGCAACAGCGCCAACCTGGTGATCCTGCCGGCGGAAAGCGGCTTCGACGCGGTGCGCCGCCAGACGCCGGTGCGCTACTCGATTCGCCAGGGGGCGGTGATCGCCGAAACGCGGCCGGCGGAAACCATGCTGCATCTGCAGCAGGATGAAACGGTGGATTTTCGGCGTTAGCCAGTTCTTTTGCCCGCGACAATAATGGTGAACATTGTATGTTGTGGGCCGTTCTCTCACGATAATTCCGGCAACGCGGTGTACATTATTGATCGGTCGATTAAGAACTCTCTTTATAATTTGAATATCTAACAATCATTCATTGAAATAATTCTATACGCATTGTTCTTTATCACGAAATGCCACGCTTCGGCTATTTATAGTCTATATCCCCACCTTGTTGGATAATAGAGTGTTTATATTGATCTTAATCAATGATTTTTATTGTTTTACTTTAATTTGTGGATATTTATAAGGTTTTAATCTAGTTGTTTGTGATTGATTGTTAACTTTATTGGTGTCTGATATGCAAGGTTTAATGTTATCTTTCCGCCGAATAGCATTGTTTGGTTTTCTGGTTTATGGCGGGGCATGCTATGCGGCGTTGGCCGGTGAAGGTAGCGTTACGGATCCGACCAATGAATTTGATGATATAAATATTCAGGATCCCAATTGCGATGAACGTGCCACGGAGAAGTATTCGGCTAACAGAGATAGGTATGCCATGTTCACGATGTGCGAAAAGTATGTCGATGGGAAGATGGTTTTAATTTTATGGGTGAACAAGTATCAGGATTATAGTTCGGGCTTTTGGTATGACTGGGAAGATCCTTATAAACTGAGCATGCTGGTCGGGATAAAACATGATGAAACAGGGAGAGAAAGTCAGCAGCTCTTTCAGTTATATGGATTTGGCAGAGATAAGCGCTTCGTCAAGGTGATACCAACACCAAGGTCTGGGAGATATACGTTTACGCTCAACGCGACCGTACATGCTGATAAAATAGGCAGCGCTAATGATATCTATGTTCGTTTAAGTAAGGAAGTAAACATCGCCCCTGATGGTGCTGAAACCTTAATGAAGCTAAATGATGAAATAGAGAAGCATAAAGATGAACCGTTTGCTTATATTTTTGATAAAGACCATCAAATACCCATGCGCTCAAACGTTGATAGATATTATGCCAATAATCAAAATGGCGTGTTGTTGGTGATTCCTGATGTGAGAAAACGAGTGCCGTCATTGCTTCTGGATATGAAAAAAAGGACGTCGTTGCGTTGTGAGATGAATAACAATGCGGTAACGGATGACGGGAGGCGGCAATCATCTGAAATTTATTATCCGGTTGGCGCATGGGGGCGGTTAGCTTTCCCTGACATGGTGCTAAACGTTAATTATTTTGATATCAGGGCGCAAAGAAACGGTACTACCTGGCTGAGTAATGGCTGTGCAACGCCGCTTGGTATGTATTATGACAATATTAGCGGTGGTTCAACACAGCCTGAGCAAGAAACCAGTGATTATTTCCCTGGGCTGCGCCATTTTGTTGATGAGCATAATAAAGCCGCGCCGGTTGACACATTTTTTTGGGAAATGAATCAACCTGGAGTTCCGTTGCATATTGTAATAAATACCGATCGTTTCAGCAGAGAGGCTACGAATTACGCTAATAAGCTAACTAATATGAGAGGCCAATTTGTGGCCTTTTCCGGTACCTCGTTGATTCCACGGCGTGATGATGGTCCGGAAGGGCAGCCGGATAATGGGCCGGCCCAAACGACCCGGATTGCCCTGGGTTACCATAACAAGCAGGATCGTCTTTATATTTTTCACGGCGGTGCTTACCGTGACGGCATTGACCGTGGGGATCTGACCGCGTTGTTCCGGGCATTGGAGGCCAAGGTAGCGATAGAACTGGACGGCGGCGGCTCCGCCGCCTTAGTGATTAAGGACGGCGCGGCGAAATGGGGGGGCGGCGAGTTACCCAAGAGCAGTTGTTCTAACTCTGGCGCCTGGTGTTCGCCGATAAAACAACCTGACGGCAATGCCCGCCCTGTACCTTCCTGGTTGGGAATTGAGCTGAGCCAACCCTGAGCCGTGAATCGAATCCCGGATGGCGCCGTCCATCCGGGAGCACGCTATCAGTTTAGCGAGAATTCAGGTGCGGCAGAAATCATATACAATCCATAGGCGCGCAGCGCATCACGATAGATACCCAGTTTGCGTTTCCCTTCGAATTTCATTTCTTCTTCGGAGGCGTCAGGGGCTGCGACGGTAGTGATATCATAATGTTCCCCTTTGGCCAGAGCGAGGGATTGTAAAATGACATGGCATCTGCGCACATGGGTTGCGGAACTGACGATGACAATGTTATTTCGTTTTTCTTGTTTGATGATGTAACGCGAATAAATAAAATTTTCTACGGTATCTGTCGCGTAGTTTTCGGCAATTATCCGGTTTTCATCTATGCCTTGGTGAATCAGCCATTGTTTCATTTCGATGCCTTCGCTTTTATCATGTTTCGGCACGCCGCCTGTTACGACAATTTTAGCCTCAGGCAGCATTTTAGCCATGGCTAAGGTTTTTTCCAGCCGATCGATCAAGATGCTATCCATGGTACCATCTTCTTTTAATGCATAACCCAAGGTGATAATTAGTGCTGGGTTATTTTTGTTATAGCCAGCGGGAAGTTTTTCCGCTATTGGCATGGCTAATTGCTCGTTGATATTACCGATTATGGTCGCCACATCTTTTGCCCGTTGCTCACTGATTTTCTTTAGGGCTGATATTTCGTTGGTAAATGGTTGCCCCAGATAGTGTTTGTACATCACCAGATAGGTCAGCGCATCAATATCACCACCGGTTTGGGTATTTATTCTGGCATAGACGTCTAGTGCCTTATGAATATCTCCTTGCAGTATGTAGGTATTTCCCAGGCTAAATAGGACATCCAAGCGTTGTGGCGCACTCTGGTGAGCCGAGGATAATGCATTTTCCAGTTTTTCCAGGTTATAAATCTCATAGGCGTTTTTCGCACTTAAGAGGAATTGATGTGTTGTGTTACGCGCATTAATGGCCGACGCTGTTGTGAATGACGTATTTTTACCATAGACGGGGGCGTTGCTTATCAACATTAAGAATAAGGCATAAACTATCTTTTTCATTTATGATATTCCTTTATATATATTTGATGGTGATGCTTGAGCGCTGAGTGAGTGAAAATGATAAGTGAACAGCCGCCGGTAGGGCTGCGCTGTTTCTCATTAATCGGAGTTTTCAAATATAAGGAGTGTTGGCATTTTATACAATGCCCATTTAATTATGTTCCGTCACAGCGCGGATTGGAAATGAAACTCGGTTATGCCACCGGCCCAGGGCGCGTTGGCCCAGCTTATGGAAAAGAGGAGAGAATAAAAAATGCCGGCCAGGTAGAAGCGGCCGGCATTTATCTAAGGAGAGGGGCATTATCAGTCAACGACGATGAATTCAGCCCTGTGTGCGGATCAGTGCGTCACGTGGCCGTGGCTGCGGTGCTTGGTCACGAAGCCCAGCAGCAGGCACATCACGAACACCGCCAAATACAGTCCGTTGGCGGTGGTCAGCGCCGCGTGCGCGCCGCCTTTCGCCACGATCGGGCCGGTAACCACGAAGGTCAACATGGTGCCGATGGTGCCGCAGGTCAGGATAAAGTTGACCAGCTTCGGCGAGGAGACTTTGGTCTGCAGCGAGCCGAGGGTGATCAGCGTGGTGTAGATGGCGCTGGAAACGAAGCCCAGGGCCATGATGTAGTAGCCCAGGTGCTCCGGGTTGTCGGTGCTGACGAACAGGTACATCGCGCCGGTAGCCAGTGCGGCCAGCACGGTCACGATGCGCTGCAGATCGAAGAAGCGCAGGATGAAGCTGAACACCCACATGCCGACCATGTAAGAGGTCCAGAAGTCGCTCACCAGCTTACCGGCTTGGCCGATGTCCATGTTGAACGACTTGGTGGCGTACTCAGGCACCCACTGAATGAAGCCCAGCTGGCCGAGGATGTAGCACAGCGCGGCGATCGACAGGAACAGCACGCCGATGCCCCATTTTTCTTTCTCGACCGGCTGACCGGCGTCGGCGCCTTTCTTGCCCAGCACCGGGAATTCGGAGCACAGGGTCAGCACGAAGATCCCCACGTACAGCAGGCCGATGCAGGCATAAACCCAGTACCAGCCGATATGGCGGGCCAGCAGCATCGCGGCGACGATCGGGAAGATCATCCCGGCCATGCTGAAGAAGGAGTCGGTGAACAACAGGCGTGAACCGCGCTGGCGGCCGGCATACATGTGGGTGATCAGGAAGGTGCCGATCGACATGGTGATACCGCTAACCACGCCGAGGATAAACATGCACAGCGAGAACATGGTCAGGCTCTTGCCGAGCATCAGCCCGGCGACCGCCAGCACCATCAGGACAAAGCCGAAGATCAGCTGACGCTTCAGCGGGATGATTTCCATCAGCCAGGCATTGAGGAAGATCGAAATCAAAATACCGGCGTTGAGGAAAGTAAAGGTGTTGCTCATGCTGGAAACCGGCAGGTTAAAGTACTCTGCAATGTTTCCCATCACCATCCCTGTGACGATCACTAAAGCACCGGTCAGCGCGTACGAAAAGAAGCTGATCCAGGTAAGCCGTATGCGGTTACTGTCATTCATTGTATAGGCCTGAATATGTCTGTTAGAGGTTTTAACGCTGGCATAAGGCCGCTGGCTTTTCCTGGCAAACGCAGAAAAAGTCCCGATCAGGCCACCAGGGGGCGGATCCTAGCACAGACAACGGGATTTTTTGTGATGGCTGTCGATTTTTTGATGTAACCCATGAAGGGCCGGTGTGCATTATTGTGATCTATTTGCGTACCGTCACAACGGAATCACGGTTGACGATCGTCGGCTCAAACCGGTGCGCCGGGGTGGCGGGGTCGATCAACTTGCGCGCCGCGTATTGGGCCATCTCGCTGATGGGAAAATGTACGCTGCTCAACGCCGGGCGTACGAAAGGCGCGCGTTCGCCGCTGTCGTAGCAGATCAAGGAGATATCCTGCGGAACCCGCAGGCGGTGTTCGTTGATCGCCAGCAGCGCGCCGATCGCCATCTCTTCGTTGCAGCAGTAGATGGCGCTGGGCCGCGCGGCTTGCCGCAGCAGCCGATCGGCGCAGCGGTAACCGCTTTCCAGATCGTAGACGCCCTCCAGGCAGGCCACCGGCTCGATATTCGCCGCCTGCATCGCCTCTTCAAACCCCTGCAGCCGCAGGCGGCTCGACGGGCGTTCACGCGGGCCGCTGATACAGGCGATGTGCCGGTGCCCGGCATCGAGCAGCTGCTGCGTCGCCATGCGGCTGGCGAGCGGGTGATCGAAGGTGACGCAGCGGTCTTCCAGCCCCGGCACCAGACGATCGAGCAACACAAAATCACGTTGCTCCGCCGCCAATTGGCGCAGTCGATCGTCGCTGAGAAAACGCACGTGCAGGATCACGCCGTCGCAGCGCAGGCTAAATAGCCGCTGCACCGCCTGCCATTCGTTTTCGGCGCTGTTGCGGCCCTGGGTCACCAGCAGCTGTTTGCCGTGGGATTCGGCCTCGGTCTGCACGAAGTCCATCAGCGCGCCGAAAAAGCCGCCGCGGTACGAGGTGGTGACCAGCCCAAGGGTATTGCTGTGGCTGGAGGCGAGCGCGCGGGCCGCCGGGTTGGGGGTGTAACCGAGCTGGGCAACGGCGCGTTCAACCTTCTCGCGGGTCGGCGCCTTGACGTTGCTGTCGCCATTCACCACGCGCGATACGGTGGCGCGCGAAACGCCCGCCAGCGCTGCGACATCTTCCAGTGTCACCATCGTCCCACTCCTGAATTACGGCTAAAAAAATGGGTTCGGCGCGCCGAACCCCTGTCTGGCTGCGTGTAGCCGCTTACCTGAACTGCGGCAAATACGGCGCGTTTATCGTCAACACCTCTTCCAGCAGCGGCTGCGCCAGGTTGGCGTTGCCCACCAACGGGTTGGCGATCAACGCCAGCAACCCGCTGCGGCGATCGCCGTGCACCGCCGCCTCGATGGTCAGGCGTTCGTAGGCTTTCACCTGCTGCGTCAGGGCCTGCATCGGCTCCGGCAGCGGGCCGAAGGTCAGCGGGTGCGCGCCCTGAGCATCAACGATACAGTTGATTTCTATCACAGCATCGTCCGGCAGGCCATGGATTGCGCCGCGGTTTGCGGTGTTGACCACTAATTGCGTGCCGAGATTATTATGGATAGCACGAATCAGCTCCAGCGCAACTTCGGAATAGAAAGAACCGCCGCGGAAGCTGAGCTGCTCCGGCTTACTGTTCAACTGCGGATCGGCATACAGTTCGAACAGCTCTTTCTCCACCTGCATCACCTGCTCGGCGCGGGTGCCGCGCTTGCCGGCGGTGGCCATCTCTTCCGCCAGCATCTCGCGGGTCTGGTAAAAATAGCGGTGGTAGGGGCAGGGGATGGCGCCGAGCGCGCGCAGGAAGTCCGGCTGCCAGGGCTCTTCCTTGATGTTGTTCATGGTCAGCGCCGCGCCGTCGCACAGCATGTCGATCACCTTGGCGGTGACGTCGCGCCCCTGCTGCGTGACCTGATGCACCCAGACCATGTGGTTCAGGCCGGCGAAGCGCAGCTGCACGTCGGCGTAAGGCGCCTGCAGCATGTTGGCGATCATGTGATGCATGCTGATCGGTACGTTGCACAGGCCGATGATCTTCGCTTTGGTAAAGCGGGACACCGCCTCGGTGACGATGCCGGCCGGGTTGGTGAAGTTGATGATCCAGGCGTCCGGTGCCAGCTTTTCCACCCGACGGGCGATATCCAGCATTACCGGAATGGTGCGCAGCGCCTTGGCGAAGCCGCCGACGCCGGTGGTCTCCTGGCCGAGCAGCTGATATTTGAGGCCCAACCGTTCGTCGGCGGCGCGCGCCGGCAGTTGCCCGACGCGGAACTGGGTCAGCACGAAGGCGGAGCCGCGAATGGCGTCGTCCAGCGCGAAGTGCACGCTGACCTTCACCTGCTCCAGCCCGTGGCGCGCCAGCATGCGGCGGGTCAGGGCGGCGATGGTTTCCACTTTTTGCCGGCCCGGTTCGACGTCCACCAGCGCCAGCTCGGTGACCGGCAGCTCCTCAATGCGCTGGATCAGCCCATCGACCAGCTCGGGAGTGTAGCTGCTGCCGCCGCCGATCACGGCGATTTTGAGTGCGCTCATGGGCGGCCCTCCGTCTGCGACTGACGGCGATAGAGCTCGATCATGTCGTCGGCCAGATCCTGGATCACCATGGCGTTCATCAGATGATCCTGCGCATGCACGGTGATCAGGTTGATCGCCAGTTTGCCGCAGCCTTCGTCCAGGCCGATCAGCTCGGTCTGGATCAGGTGCGCCTTCTTCACCCACTCTTTGGACTCGGCCATGTGCCTGGCCGCGGCGGCGAAGTCGCCGGCGCGCGCTTGCCGCAGCGCCGTCAACGCATTGCTGCGCGCGCTGCCGGAGAACACCAGCAGTTCCATGATGGTGCTTTCAAACTCGGGGCTGACTTCAGTCATCAGTTCACTCACGTCATTTCTCCAGGGGTTGCGCGGCGCCGCCGCCGTGGGATGCTTCAGTATCCGCTCTTTTTATAATGAGAGCGCTCTCATTTATATAGAGTAACGGCAATGCGTGTGCAAACTGGGAGACAGATCGCAAAAATCAACCCAGGGCGGCGCGGGGTAAAAAATGCGTGATGCGGTTGGCAAAAAAGGCTTCTGCGCCCATACTTTCCGCAGCAAAATTCAGGGCTGCCTAGGATATGTCCCGTAATTGGGTAAATATAGGTAAATGGCTGGTACTTGCCGATACAGCTCTTTAGAATCAAAGCGCTTTTCCGTTGTTTGTCTCTCAGAGAAAGGACCCGTTAATGTTCAAACGTACTTTAGTGACCTTCGTCGCGCTGTGTTCCCTCACAGCGATGGCGCCAGCCGCACTCGCCGCCGGTGAGACCCACGTCATGCTGACGACCTCGGCGGGGAATATCGAGTTGGCGCTCGACAGCCAGAAGGCACCGGTTTCCACCCAGAACTTCGTCGATTACGTGAACAGCGGGTACTACAACAACACCATTTTCCATCGCGTGATCCCGGGCTTTATGATCCAGGGCGGCGGTTTCACCGCTGACATGCAGCAAAAATCCACCAAGGCGCCGATCAAGAACGAAGCCGACAACGGCTTGCGCAACCTGCGCGGCACCATCTCGATGGCGCGCACCGCCGACAAAGACAGCGCCACCAGCCAGTTCTTCCTGAACGTGGCGGATAACGCCTTCCTGGATCACGGCCAGCGTGACTTCGGCTACGCGGTGTTCGGCAAAGTGGTGAAAGGCATGGACGTGGTGGACAAAATTGCCCAGGTGCCGACCGGCAACGTCGGCCCTTACCAGAATGTGCCGACCAAACCGGTGGTGATTCTGTCGGCCAAGGTGCTGCCGTAAGTTTTTTGGCCGATCCCGTTGGGGTCGGCCGCTCCTTCCTCCCGAAGCCTTGCCTTCATCACTGTTTTCTCCCGCGCCTCATGCTCTAATCGGCAGACAATAATCAGACCGGAAATCCGGCGTTCGCCCTTTGTTGTCTCTGGATGAGTTGCTGCCATGTATGAATTTAACCAGGTGCTGTTGCTGTTGCAGCAGATGTGCGTCTATCTCGTTATCGCCTATCTGCTGAGCAAAACCCCGCTGTTCATCCCGCTGATGCAGGTGACCATCCGCCTGCCGCACAAGCTGCTGTGCTACGTGATCTTCTCGGTGTTCTGCATCATGGGCACCTATTTCGGGCTGCACATTCAGGATTCGATCGCCAACACCCGTGCGATAGGCGCGGTCCTTGGCGGGTTGCTGGGCGGGCCGTCGGTGGGCTTTCTGGTCGGGCTGACCGGCGGCCTGCACCGCTATACGCTCGGCGGCATGACCGACGTGGCCTGCGCGATCTCCACGGTGTCGGAAGGCCTGGTCGGCGGCATCGTGCACAGCATCGCCATGCGCCGCGGGCGCATCGAGCTGCTGTTCAATCCGCTGTTCGTCGGCGGCGTGGCGCTGGTGGCGGAAGTGCTGCAGATGGCGATCATCCTGGCGGTGGCGCGCCCCTACGACGAAGCGTTGCAGCTGGTGGAGCACATCGCGCTGCCGATGATGATCGCCAATACCGTCGGCGCGGCGATGTTCATGCAAATCCTGCTGGATCGGCGCGCGATGTTCGAAAAATACACCAGCGCCTTCTCTTCCAAGGCGCTGAAGATCGCCGAACGCACCGAGGGCATCCTGCGGCAGGGCTTCGATCAGGAAAACAGCATGAAGGTCGCTCGGGTGATCTATCAGGAGCTGGGCATCGGCGCGGTGGCGATCACCGATCGCGACAAGCTGCTGGCGTTTATCGGCATCGGCGACGACCACCACCTGCCGGGCACGCCGATCGCCTCGGTGCATTCGCATCGCGCCATCGACAACAACGAGGTGGTGTACGCCGACGGCAATCAACTCTCTTACTGCTGCTCGATCAATCCGGCCTGCAAGCTGGGATCGACGCTGGTGATCCCGTTGCGCGGCGAAAATCAGCGGGTGATCGGCACCATCAAGCTGTATGAGCCGAAAAGCCAGCTGTTCAGCACCATCAACCGTACGCTGGGCGAAGGTATCGCCAGCCTGCTGTCGGCGCAGATCATGGCCGGACAGTACGAGCGCCACAAGCAGCTGCTGGCGCAGTCGGAGATCAAGCTGCTGCATGCGCAGGTCAATCCGCATTTCCTGTTCAATGCCTTGAATACCCTGGTGGCGGTGATCCGCCGCGATGGCGAACGCGCCTGCGATCTGGTGCAGTCCCTCTCGACCTTCTTTCGTAAAAACCTCAAACGCTCGGATGACGAAGTCAGCCTGGCGGACGAGATTGAACACGTGAACGCCTACCTGCAGATCGAGAAAGCGCGCTTCGCCGATCGGCTGGAGATCGCGGTATCGCTGCCGGAGGCGCTGTTGGCGGTGCGGCTGCCGGCGTTCTCGCTGCAGCCGATCGTCGAGAACGCCATCAAGCATGGCACCTCGCATCTGCTGGGCGTGGGCCGCATCGAAATCGGCGCCTGCTGCGAAGGGGAGCATCTGCTGCTGCAGGTGACGGACAACGCCGGGCTGTTCCAGCCGAAGCCGAACTGCAGCGGGCTGGGGATGAACCTGGTGGATAAACGCATTCGCGTGCGCTACGGCGAAGGCTATGGCGTGCAGGTGGATTGCCGACCGGACGCCTACACCCGCATTACGCTCAATGTTCCCATGGAGAGGGCCGCCTGATGTTAAACGCACTGATTGTTGACGATGAACCTTCCGCGCGCGACAACCTGCGCCATCTGCTGGAGGCCGAAGCGGAGATCGCGATTATCGGCGAGTGCGCCAACGCCATCGAAGCCATCAGCCAGATCCACCGGCTGCAGCCGGATGTGGTGTTTCTCGATATCCAGATGCCGCGTATCAGCGGGCTGGAAATGGTCGGCATGCTGGATCCCAACCGCATGCCGCACATCGTGTTTCTGACCGCTTACGACGAATACGCGGTGCAGGCGTTCGAGGAGCACGCCTTCGACTACCTGTTGAAGCCGGCGGAGCCGAAGCGGCTGAGTAAGACGCTGCAACGCCTGCGGCAGCGCACTGCGCCGCAGGACGTGGCGGCGCTGGAAGAGAGCGCCGGTTACCTGAAATACATTCCCTGCACCGGCCACAGCCGCATCTATCTGCTGCGCTTCGACGAAGTGCTGGCGATCCGCTCCAAACTGAGCGGGGTATTCGTGGTGCGCAGCGACGGCATGGAGTGTTTCACCGAGCTGACGCTGCGCACGCTGGAAAGCCGCACGCCGCTGGTGCGCTGCCATCGGCAGTATTTGGTCAACCTGGAGCAGGTGCGCGAGATCCGCTTCGAAGAGGGCGGCGCGGCGGAGATGATCATGTCGGCCGGCGATCCGGTGCCGGTCAGCCGGCGCTATTTGAAAGCGCTGAAGGAGCAACTGGGGCTGCGGGGGTGACTATGCCGGCGGCCACCGACGGCGAGTATGCACGATGGCCAATACGATGACGCGTTGAGCCGCCCATTCATAGACCAGCAAATAGGACGGGGAGATGACCAGCTCGCGCGTACCGGCTATCCGCCCCGTTTTCCCGCAGGCGGGATGATGCACGAGGCGTGCCGCCGCGTCAGCGATTTTTGCATCATTTTCTGCGGCGGCGGCCGGATTTTTAAGTTCCAACCATTCATAAATCGCCAGACGATCGGCGATGGCGGGTTCCGTCCATATCAGTTTCACAAAAGTCCTTTTGTGTTTTATCGCGTTGATTTGGCTCTGCGTTCGGCGAAATAAGCGGCCACCTCTTCATCGTCGGCGAATTTGCCTTCACGCAACGCCTTGCGGCTTACCTCGACCTTTTCCTTTAACCACTGGTTGTACTCTTCCTGTTGCGCCTGGCGGCTGACAAACTCGCGCATGAAATCACGCAGCAGTTGCGAAGCCGTGCGATCGGCGGCCTTTGCCGCGCTGGCGAAAGCGGTTTTTAACTCTTCATCCACGCGGATTACCACGGTAGATTCAGACATGGTATTTACCTCGTATATACAGCGTAATGCTCACTATAGCACTGGTGCTTTATTGTTCAAGCAAAGGCGCTTTGACGCTAAGCGCAATCTGAATTCATCAGGCCCCGACGGCACCCATTTTGTTTGTCCTTGACGGGGTTACGCGGCGCTTATAGCTTTATTGCATCCACAGGCGCGTTTCGCGCCGCGTCAGCGTCAAAGGAACAGAAAATGAGTGAACCACGGATTATCGCCAAAGCGATGAAAGACGGAAAACCGGAGCAGGATCTGGTGATTTTGCCGGCGTTGGCCAACCGCCACGGGCTGATCACCGGGGCAACCGGCACCGGCAAGACGGTGACGCTGCAAAAAATGGCCGAACAGTTCTCGCGCATCGGCGTGCCGGTGTTCCTGGCGGACGTGAAGGGCGATCTGTCCGGCATCGGCGCCGAGGGCGTGCCTTCCGAGAAACTGCAGGCGCGCCTGGCGGCGATCGGCGTCAGCGACTGGCAGCCGCAGGCCTGCACCATTATCCCGTGGGATATTTACGGTGAAAAGGGGCACCCGATCCGCGCCACGATTTCCGATCTCGGGCCGCTGCTGCTGGGGCGCCTGTTGGATCTGAACGAGGTGCAAAGCGGCGTGCTGCAGTTGGTGTTCAAGATCGCCGATGACAACGCGCTGCTGTTGCTGGACATGAAGGATCTGCGCACCATGCTGCAGTTCGTCGGCGACAACGCCAAACAATTCCAGACCCAGTACGGCAATATCTCTGCCGCGTCGATCGGCGCCATTCAGCGCGGGTTGCTGACGCTGGAAGAGCAGGGCGCCGACCAGTTCTTCGGCGAGCCGATGCTCGACATCAACGATCTGATGAAAACTGACGCCAACGGCCACGGCGTGATCAACCTGCTGGCGGCGGACAAGCTGATCAATCAGCCGAAGCTGTATTCGGTGTTCCTGTTGTGGCTGCTGGCCGAGCTGTTCGAGCACCTGCCGGAAGTGGGCGACCCTGAACAGCCGAAGCTGGTGTTCTTCTTCGATGAGGCGCACCTGCTGTTCAACGACGCGCCGGCGGCGCTGCTGACCAAGATCGAACAGGTGGTGCGCCTGATCCGTTCCAAAGGCGTCGGCATTTACTTCGTCACCCAGAACCCGCTGGACATCCCGGACAGCGTACTCGGCCAACTGGGCAACCGCGTACAGCATGCGCTGCGCGCATTTACCCCGCGCGATCAGAAGGCGGTGAAGACGGCGGCGCAAACCCTGCGCGCCAATCCGGCCTTCGATGCCGAAACGGCGATCACCGAGCTGGGCGTGGGCGAAGCGCTGGTGTCATTCCTCGATGAGAAGGGCCGGCCGAACGTGGTGGAGCGGGCGATGGTGATCGCGCCGGAATCCAAAATGGGCATGCTCGGTGCGGAAGGGCTGAACAGCGCGATCAACAAGTCGCCGCTGTATGGCCGCTATGAGGATATGATTGACCGCGAGTCCGCCTACGAGAAGCTGTCGTCGGGCGGTTTTGCCACCGTCGGCACCCCGCAGCAGGGGCAGCAACCGCAGGCGCAACAGCAACAACAGCAGGCGGGCGGCGGCCTGATGGACGGCTTGAACGAGCTGTTGTTCGGTTCCACCGGCCCGCGCGGCGGCAAGCGCGACGGCATCGTCCAGACCGCTGCCAAGAGCATGGCGCGCGATCTCGGCCGCCAGATCCTGCGCGGCGTGCTGGGCTCGATCACCGGCGGCCGTAAAAAGTAAGCGGAAATTATCGTCGGCAGCGGCGGGTTAAATCAGTACACTGTGGCGGCATTTTTCTCTGCCGGACCTAACATGCTGCTGCTGATCGATAACTACGACTCCTTTACCTATAACCTTTACCAGTACTTCTGCGAATTGGGCGCCGAGGTGCTGGTGAAGCGCAACGATGAGCTGCAGCTGGCCGATATCGAGCGGCTGGCGCCGCAGCATCTGGTGATTTCCCCTGGCCCCTGTACTCCGAACGAATCGGGTATCTCGCTGGCCGCCATTCGTCATTTCGCCGGCAAGCTGCCGATCCTCGGCGTGTGCCTGGGGCACCAGGCGCTGGGGCAGGCGTTCGGCGCCGAGGTGGTGCGCGCCCGCGCGGTGATGCACGGCAAAACCTCGGCGATTCGTCACCTGGGCGTCGGCGTGTTTCGCGGCCTGCGCGATCCGCTGACCGTGACCCGCTACCACTCGCTGGTGCTGAAAGCCGATACGCTGCCGGACTGTTTTGAAGTGACCGCCTGGAGCGAATGCGACGGCGTGCGCGACGAGATCATGGGCATCCGCCACCGCACTTTGGCGCTGGAAGGCGTGCAGTTCCATCCTGAAAGCGTGCTCAGCGAGCAGGGCCATCAGCTGCTGGATAATTTCCTCCAGCGTTAATCCCGATGCGTTTTTTTCGCTCGCCAGGCGTTTTGCGTTTGCGCTCGATTGGTTTTTTATGCATATTTCGTGATTATGTTTTCAATCTAACATTACGATAGCGCTGAAAAACCTTCAGGGTGGAGCCGAAAATGACTGAAAAATCCGCAGTGAGCCGCAGCACCTTTGACCAGGTGATCCTGCCTGTTTATGCACCTGCCCAGTTTGTGCCGGTGCGCGGCCAAGGCAGCCGGGTCTGGGATCAACAGGGAAAAGAGTACATCGATTTTTCCGGCGGCATCGCGGTGACGGCGCTGGGGCACTGCCATCCGGCGCTGGTCGAGGCGCTCAAACGCCAAGGCGAAACCCTGTGGCATACCAGCAACGTCTTCACCAATGAGCCGGCGCTGCGCCTAGCGAGCAAACTGATCGACGCCACCTTCGCCGATCGGGTGTTCTTCGCCAACTCCGGCGCAGAGGCCAACGAGGCGGCGTTCAAACTGGCGCGTCATTACGCCATCACCCGCCACAGCCCCTACAAAACCAAAATCATCGCCTTCTATAACGCGTTTCACGGCCGCACGCTGTTCACCGTGTCGGTGGGCGGGCAGCCCAAATATTCCGATGGGTTCGGGCCGAAGCCGGCCGACATCATGCACGTGCCGTTCAACGACTTGGCGGCGGTGAAGGCGGTGATGGACGACCACACCTGCGCGGTGGTGATGGAACCGATTCAGGGCGAGGGCGGCATTACGCCGGTCGATGCCGGCTTCCTCAAAGGTGTGCGCGAGCTGTGCGACCAACATCAGGCGCTGCTGGTGTTCGACGAAGTGCAAAGCGGCATGGGGCGCAGCGGCAAACTGTTCGCCTATATGCATTATGGCGTGACGCCGGACATTCTCACCACCGCCAAGGCGCTGGGCGGCGGTTTCCCGGTCAGCGCCATGCTGACTACCGAAGAGATCGCGTCGGTGATGCAGGTGGGCACCCACGGCACCACCTACGGCGGCAACCCGCTGGCCTGCGCGGTGGCGGAGGCGGCGCTGGACGTTATCAATACGCCGGAGGTGCTGAGCGGCATCGAGCAGCGTCATGCGCTGTATGTGCAGGCTTTGCAGCATATCGGCGATAAATACGGTATTTTCACCGCGATTCGCGGCATGGGGTTGCTGATTGGCGCCGAGCTGACGCCGCATTATCACGGCAGAGCGCGCGACTTCCTCACCGCCGCCGCCGCGCGCGGGTTGATGATCCTCAACGCCGGGCCGAACGTGATCCGCTTCGCGCCGTCGCTGGTGGTGGAGCTGCAGGATATCGAGGCCGGCATGGCGCTGTTCGAGCTGGCGGTGCAGGATGTGATCAACGCCTGACGCCCGCGCGGCATATAACGGGGCGCGGCATGCCGCGCCCTTATTGATCGTGCAGTTTGCGCTTGAGCCAAATGCCGTGGTGCGGGCGCTGGCGCCAGGCCAGCGAAGAAATGGTGTGCATCACGCTCAGGTGCGACAGAATGCGCCGCAGATGGCGCTCCATCTCGGTAACGGGCATCTCCGGATGCAGATCCGGCGGCTGCATGATGCCGCTGTTGCCGCTGCTCGGGCCGTCGTATTCCAACCGCTGTTGGCAGCTTTGCAGCGCGATTTCACAGGCCTGCAGATACGCTTCCGCCAGTTTTGGCGTCAGCATGTAGTGTTCGCGCGCCAGAATGGTCATGGCGTTCAGGTGTTCGACGATGAACTGGCTATGCGTGACCCACAGCCGCATGTCCGCCAGATAGTCCGACGCGAACCCCGGCTCCTGCATCGCCTGATTGAGCGAGGTGAATAGCGCATTGTGCGCCTGGTTGACCTGCATGCGGGTATAGGCCAACGCGGTGGCGTCCGGTTCAGGCTGTTCCAGCATCAACCGCAGCGCGGTTTGATCGTGCTCCAGCGCCTGATGGGCATTCTTGCGCAGCAGCCCGCTTTGCCACTGCGGCCACAGCCAAATGGTGCCGCCGAACGCCAGCACGCAGCCGATCAGCGTATCGATCAGGCGCGGCACCAGAAAATGCGAGCCGTTCAGCGCCAGCAGCTGCAGGGTGTAAACCGCCGTGACCGTAAAGCCAATCACCGACAGCCCGTAGTTCTTGCGCGAAACCAGGTAGGCCAGCAGCGTGATCACCAGCATGATGCTCAGCGTTTCGCCTTCCGGCAGCTGCAGCTGCAGCAGGCCGGCCGCCAGCAATAGCCCGGCAATCGTGCCCAGCGCACGGTGCTGAATGCGCACCCGGGTGGCGTTATACCCGTTTTGGCTCACCAGCATGATGGTGAGCAGGATCCAGTAAGGCTTCGGTAGGTTGAACACCGCACCCAGGCTGCTGCCGACCGCCAGCGTCACGCCCAGCCGCGCGGCGTTGCGCAGGGCGGTAGACTTGAACGACAGATAGCTGGCCAGCGCCGGCCAAAACGGCAGGCGGTGCTGGCCGGGCATCAGGTCGCGGCGGTACAGCGGATGCTGGGTGCGAAGCAGGCGGGCGATGCGGCTGAAGTGGTAATAACAAAACTGGCCTACCGGGTTATCGGGATGCTGCGCCGCCATTTTTTCCAGCGCCGCCAGCTCGTGGGCCATGGAGAAGCGCTTCGAATGTTGATGATAGAGAATATCGTGCGCCACTACGCGCAGCCGGCCGGCGATCACCTGAGCATTGCGGCGAATGATTGCTTCGGCCTGGCTCTGCTCCACCAGTTTTTGCACCTCCTCCGGCAGATGCAGGCTGACGGTGATGTGCTCCTGCAGATCCATCGCCACCTGAAAGGCGCGCTGCAGGCGCTTTTGCTCGAGGTTGTTGGCGTGCGGCAGGAAATTAAGCTGTTGGTACAACAGGCTGATCAGATCCATCACCTTTTGCTGGCGCACCAGCAGCGGCGGCAGCGCGGTTTGCGGATCGGTGTGCTGGGTCAGCAGCGAGTATTTGGCTTCGAAATAGTCCGCCAGTTCCAGGTAGAGCTGGCTCAGGGTCTCGCGCATCGGCTGCTCTTTCCACAGCTTGAACCAGAACCAGGTGAATAAGCCGTACCAGACGGTGCCGATGGCGTACAGCAGCGGCGCCTGCCAGATGGGCACCGTGCCGGCCGTGCTGAGGGCGAAGATGGCGGCCACCAGCGCCGCCGGCAACAGCCGGGCGTGCAGCGGGCTGATTTCACCGGTGACGCCGAGCAGCAGCGCCAGGCCCAGCATCAGAGCCGGCAGCGGCACGTGCCACAGTAGGGCTTGTTGCAGCAGCACGCTGCTGAAGGCGAACAGCGAGCCGCCAACCACCAGCCGTTTAAAGAAGCGCTTATGCGGCGTGTCCAGACCGGCGATATTGCAGCAGGCGGGCACCAGAGAGAACATCAGGCCGAGCTGCAGCTGGCCTATCAACAAGCCGAACAGCACCGGCAGGCACAACACCAGCGTTTGTCGCAGTGCGTAGTTGATTTCCGGGTGGTAGATCAGGCGGCGCCACATGGCAGAGAGCAGATAAAAAAAACGGCGCAGATTGCGCCGTTTCTTCAGGGATTAACGGGTGCCGTAGACGACAATGGTTTTGCCGTGGGCGGAAATCAGGTTTTGATCTTCCAGCATTTTCAGAATACGGCCAACGGTTTCGCGCGAGCAGCCTACGATCTGGCCGATCTCCTGGCGGGTGATCTTGATCTGCATGCCGTCCGGGTGAGTCATGGCGTCGGGTTGCTTCGCCAGATTCAGCAGGGTTTGCGCGATGCGGCCGGTAACGTCCAGGAAGGCGAGGTTGCCCACTTTTTCGGAGGTGACTTGCAGGCGGCTCGCCATTTGGGCGGACAGACGCATCAGGATGTCCGGGTTCACCTGGATCAGCTGGCGGAATTTCTTGTAGGAAATTTCGGCCACTTCACAGGCGGTTTTCGCGCGAACCCAGGCGCTGCGCTCCTGGCCTTCTTCGAACAATCCGAGCTCGCCGATGAAATCCCCCTGGTTGAGGTAGGACAGGATCATCTCTTTACCTTCTTCATCCTTGATCAGCACCGCGACGGAGCCTTTCACGATGTAGTAAAGCGTTTCGGCCTTTTCACCTTGGTGAATCAGCGTACTCTTCGATGGATATTTGTGGATATGGCAATGAGACAGGAACCATTCGAGAGTAGGGTCTGTTTGCGGTTTGCCGAGAACCATTCGCTGTTATCCTCTGTTGTTATCGCTGCCTTGTGTCACAGGGGTCAGAGTTCCCTGTAAAACCCGCCTGTAGCCGCAGTCATGAGCGAGGGCTACCGGCAAGTTTTGAGGCGTGTCATAAAAATACGCTGTCGCTCTAGCATATTAACTTGCCGTAAGCGCTGCAAGCTACATTCTGTTAACATACCGGTAAAGGAGCCTTTCTCTGGGCGTTTCCCTGAAATTCAGTGTCCCGGAAAGATTTATTGCGGCTCTGTTTGTAGCACAGAGTAAGGCGGGTGTCTCGTGTTGTCTCGCTTCAGCATGATTAGCATCAGGTTACGTTGCCTGTTTCTATGCGAAAGCGTACTCTGATTTTAAGAAATCAACCGGAGTGACCAGAATGCAGGCAAGAGTTAAATGGGTGGAAGGGTTAACGTTTTTGGGTGAATCGGCCTCCGGCCACCAGGTGCTGATGGACGGCAACGCCGGCGATAAAGCACCCAGCCCGATGGAGATGGTGCTGATGTCGGTGGGCGGCTGCAGCGCGATCGACGTGGTGTCCATCCTGCAAAAAGGGCGCAACGACGTGCGCGACTGCGAGGTGAAGCTGACCTCCGAGCGCCGCGAAGAAGCTCCGCGGTTGTTCACCCATATCAACCTGCATTTCATCGTTACCGGCCAGGACCTGACCGACAAGATCGTCGAGCGTGCGGTGAACCTGTCGGCGGAGAAATATTGCTCGGTGGCGCTGATGCTCAACAAGGCCGCCACGGTGACCCACAGCTTCGAGATCCGCCAACCGGCGTAATCGAGGCGGAGCGCGGCCCGGCGCCGCGCTCAACGCGTTTATTCGATCTTCTTGCCTTCCAGCAACCGCTGCACCAGCGGCGCCATGATCAGTTCCATCGCCAGCCCCATCTTGCCGCCCGGCACCACTAACGTATTGATGTGCGAGATAAACGAGCCCTGCAGCATCGCCAGCAAATAGGGGAAGTCAATTTGATCCAGCCCGCGGAAGTGGATCACCACGAAGCTTTCGTCCAGTGAGGGAATCGCCTTGGCGGCGAACGGGTTGGAGGTGTCCACCGTCGGCACGCGCTGGAAGTTGATGTGGGTGCGCGAGAACTGCGGCGTGATGTAGTTGATGTAGTCTTCCATCGAACGCACCACCGAATCCATTACCGCTTCGCGGGAGTGGCCGCGCTCGCCGGTATCGCGGATCAGTTTCTGGATCCACTCCAGGTTGACGATCGGCACCACGCCGACCAGCAGGTCGACGTGCTTGGCCACGTCATGGTGCTCGGTGACCACGCCGCCGTGCAGCCCCTCGTAAAACAGCACGTCGGTCGGCGCCGGCAGCGGTTCCCACGGGGTGAAGGTGCCCGGCACCTGATTGTAGGGCACCGCTTCGTCGTAGGTGTGCAGATACTTGCGCGAGCGCCCGGTGCCGTTCTTGCCGTAGTCGATGAAGCTCTGCTGCAGCAGGCCGAAGTCGTTGGCCTCGGGGCCGAAATAGCTGATGTGTCTGCCCAGATCGCGCGCCTTGCGGATCGCCGCGTCCATTTCCGGCCGGGTGTAGCGGTGGAAGCTGTCGCCCTCCAGCTCGGCGGCGCGGATGTTGAGTTGTTGGAATATTTTGCGGAACGCCACGCTGGTGGTGGTGGTGCCGGCGCCGCTGGAACCGGTCACCGCGATAACGGGATGTTTGGCAGACATGGTGGTTGTCACTCCGTGTTGAATGCGCCGGCGTCAGGGGATTATTGTGGCTCTTGTTGACGCTCTCTATCTCGGGAAAAAATGGCGCGCGCTGGTTTGCAATGCCCCATTGTTACCTGATTTTTTCCGTCAGTCATAGAACCGATCGCCACTAAATTTCTTCCTGCCCGGCGCGGAACTGGCCGCGCGGCATGATGTTGACGCTCTCGTGCAGTTCCGACCACACCAGCACCACTTCGCCGTTTTTCAGCTGGCGGCGCACGTCCTCCACCTTCTGTTCCAGCGAGCGTTCGTGCTCGCCGTAATCGGTGCCTTCGCGCAGTACAAAAGATTCGATCAGGCTGTTGAGGGTGTTGGTTGCCAGTTCTTGCCAGGGAATGATCACGTCGGGATGTCCAGATAAGGGGAAAGCCAGGCCGGAATGCGATGCTCCAGCCACATGTATGGTTTTTTCAGCGTGCCGCCGACGAAGCCGACGTGGCCGCCGTACTCGGTCAGCTGATATTCGATATTGCGCGGCAGGCCGGCGACGTCGGGGATCACCTCAGGGGTCATGAAGGGATCGTCCTTCGCATGGATGATCAGCAGCGGCGTTTGGACAGCCGGCAACAGCGGCAGGGCGCTGCAGCGGCGATAATAGTCGGTGGCGTCACTGAAGCCGTGAATGCGCGAGGTGATGGCGTCGTCGAATTCGCGGATGCGCCGCAGACCGTTCAGTTGGGACAGCTTGAGCGGCAGGGTGTCCGGGTAGTGCAACAGCTTGCGGGTGGCGTTTTGTTTCAGCTGCCCCAGCAGGTAGCGCTGATAAACGCGGGAAAAGCCTTGCTCCATGCGGTAGGCGCAGGGCTCCAGCATCAGCGGCGCCGAGACCACCACCGCCGCCTGCAGCAGGCTGTCGGCGCCTTGCTGCGCCAGGTAGCAGGCCAGCATGTTGCCGCCGAGCGAAACGCCGACCGCCGCGGTCGGCACCTCGCCGTAGCGGTCGCGCAGCCAGCGCAGGAAGAAGCGCGCGTCTTCGGTTTCACCGGAGTGGTAGATGCGCTGCTTGCGATTGGGCACGCCGCTGCAGCCGCGAAAGTGCATCACCACGCCGAGCCAGCCGCGCTCGCGCCAGGCGTTGAGCAGGCCATGCGCGTAAGGGCTGTAGAAGCTGCCTTCCAGGCCGTGGAACAGCACCGCACGCGGTTTGTCGCGCGCCTGCGCCGGATCCTCGCTCCAGGCGAGATCGACGAAATCGCCGTCGGGCAATTCCAGCCGCTGCCAATGCGGTTTCAATAATACGCGGCGGCGCACCAGCCGCGGCAACAGCGTTTGCAGGTGCGGGTTACTGGCCCCGGTCAGAGGGCGAAAGGTGTTAGGCATAGGCTGAGTAAAATGTTGTGGGCGGCTATTGTGAGATCCCTAGCGCACTGTTAGCTTCAATACCAAGAATTAACAATGATACTGCAAAAAAGCGCCTTGGGTGAGGAGCACCCGTGCCATGGAACCGAGTTTATTCCTTTCGATGCTGGGCTTCCTGTGGGTCGCCGCCATCACGCCCGGCCCCAATAACCTGCTGCTGACCACTTCCGGCGCCAACTTCGGCTTTATGCGTTCGCTGTGGCTGATGATCGGCATCATGCTCGGCATGCAAAGCATTTTGCTGCTGGTGGCCTTCGGCGTCGGCAGCCTGATCCTGGTTTATCCGTCGCTGCACCTGATCCTGAAAATCCTCGGCAGCCTGTACTTGCTGTGGCTGGCGTGGAAAGTCGCCACCGCCGCCTATGAAAAACTGGAAACCGACGTGGCGCCGCCGCAGCCGGTGCGGCTGTATCAGGGTTGGCTGCTGCAGTTCCTCAACCCGAAAGCCTGGCTGATGGCGCTGGGGGCGGTGGCCAGCTTCAGCCTGGCGGGCGATAAGTACAACGGTTCCATTGCGGCGATCGCGCTGGGCATTTTGGCGGTCAACATCGTCGCCGGCATTATCTGGCTGGCGTTCGGCACCGTGATCGGCCGCCTGCTGCGCAGCAAAAAGGCCTGGGTTATCTTCAACGTTTCCATGGGGTTGTTGACCGCAGCCTGTGTGTTACTGATCTGGCATTAAGGAGCGAACGATGGCGGAAAATTATTATCACGTGGTTGCCTTTACCGGCGAAGGGCTGCGCGGCAACCCGGCCGGGGTTTGCCTGCTGACACAGCCGCTGCCGGCGGCGCGGCTGCAGGCGATCGCCAACGAGATCGGCCTGCCGGAAACCAGCTTTGTCTGGGATGACGGCGACATGACCGCCATCCGCTGGTTTACCCCGCAGCGCGAGGTCGATCTCTGCGGCCACGGCACCCTGGCGGCGGCGCATGTGATGTTCAGCGTGGTTAACCCGGCGCTGCAGGATATTCGCTTCCGCTCGGCCGGCGGCGAGCTGTTCGTCAAGCGCGATGCGCAGGACGGGGAACGGCTGGTGCTCGACTTTCCCGCCCGGCCGCCGCAGAAGGTGGCTGAGCCGGCGGGCCTCGCGGCGCTGCTGGGCGTGCAGCCGCAGGAGGTGTGGCAGGCGAAAGCGCTGATGGTGGTGCTGGAAAACGAGGCGCAGGTGCGCGCGCTGCGGCCGGACATCCCGGCGCTGATCGCGCTGGCCGGGTGTGCGGTGATCGTCACCGCGCCCGGTGACACCGTGGACTTCGTTTCGCGCTATTTCACGCTCGACGGCGGTGAAGATCCGGTTACCGGCTCCGCGCACTGCACGCTGATGCCTTACTGGACGGCGCGTCTCGGCCGCCATCGGCTGCAGGCGCAGCAGGTCTCGGCACGCGGCGGCGAACTCTTCTGCGAACTGCAAGGGGATCGTACGCTGCTCGGCGGCTATGCTCACGTGTTCCTGCACGGGACGATCGCGCTGTAATCCGCGTTTATATTACGCAGGGTAATAAAGAAGACTTTTTTATTCTTTTATCGCCCGTCACCGCTCAGATAAAACTGTCAGCAACTGAACAGATTTTTATCAACGGAGCGGAACATGGCGGGCAAACTCTTTTCCTTACGCAACGCGGCGCTGTTGGCGCTGGCGCTCAGCGCAGCCAGCGCCTACGCGGTGGACGTGACCGTGGCGTACCAGACGTCGGCAGAACCGGCCAAGGTGGCGCAGGCGGAAAACAGCTTCGCCAAACGGTCCGGCGCGACCGTCGACTGGCGTAAGTTCGACAGCGGCTCCAGCGTGCTGCGTGCGCTGGCCTCCGGCGACGTGCAGATCGGCAATATCGGCTCCAGCCCACTGGCGGTGGCCGCCAGCCAGAAACTCCCCATCGAAGTGTTCCTCATCGCCTCGCAGCTCGGCAGCTCCGAAGCGCTGGTGGTGAAAAATGACATCAAAAGCCCGCAGGATCTGATCGGCAAGCGCATTGCGGTGCCGTTTATCTCCACCACCCATTACAGCCTGCTGGCCTCGCTCAAGCATTGGGGCATCAAGCCTGAGCAGGTGAAGATCCTCAATCTGCAGCCGCCGGCCATCGCCGCCGCCTGGCAGCGCGGCGACATCGATGGCGCTTACGTCTGGGCGCCGGTGGTCAACGAACTGGCCAAACAGGGCAAGGTGTTGACCGACTCCGAACAGGTGGGCGAATGGGGCTCGCCGACGCTGGACGTGTGGGTGGTGCGCAAAGATTTTGCCGAGAAACATCCCGACGTGGTGACCGCCTTTGCCGCCAGCGCCCTGCAGGCGCAAAAAGCCTACCTGGCGGCGCCGGAGCAGTGGCTGAAAGATCCGAGCCATCTCAGCACGCTGGCGCGCCTGAGCGGGGTGCCGGAAGCGCAGGTGCCGGAGCTGGTGAAGGGAAACCGTTATCTGCCCGTGGCGGATCAGGTTGCCCAGCTCGGCCAGCCGGTGGACAAGGCGATCCGCGATACCGCCGAATTCCTCAAGCAGCAGGGCAAGATCCCGCAGGTCGACAGCGACTACAGCGCTTACGTGACCGACCGTTTTGTGAAACAGGTGCAGGCTGCGCCGCAGTCGTAAGGAAGCAGGATGCTAAACGTCAATCATCTTTCAGCAGAGTATCAGGGGCGGCCCGCGCTGCGTGACGTGTCGTTCCAGATTGCCGCCGGGCAACTGGTGGTGGTGCTCGGCCCGTCGGGCTGCGGCAAGACCACGCTGCTGAATTTGATCGCCGGGTTTATCGAGCCTTCAGCTGGCAGCATCACGCTGGATGGAACGCCCGTTCACGGCCCGAGCGCCGAACGGGGCGTGGTGTTCCAGCATGAGGGCTTACTGCCGTGGCGCAACGTGGTGGACAACGTCGAGTTCGGCCTGCAGCTGGCCGGCGTCGGCAAGGCGCAGCGCCGCCAGGTGGCGGAGCAGATGCTGCAGCGCGTGGGGCTGGCGGGCTATGAACAGCACTTTATCTGGCAGCTTTCCGGCGGCATGCGCCAACGCGTCGGCATCGCCCGCGCTCTGGCCGCCGATCCGCGGCTGTTGTTGCTGGACGAACCGTTCGGCGCCCTGGACGCGTTCACCCGCGAGCAGATGCAGGAGCTGTTGCTGACCATTTGGCACGATACCGGCAAACAGGTGCTGCTGATCACCCACGATATCGAAGAGGCGGTGTTCCTCGCCAGCGAGCTGTTGCTGCTGTCGCCGGGGCCGGGGCAGGTGGTGGAGCGGCTGTCGCTGAACTTCGGCCAACGCTATGCCGAAGGCGAAGCCTGCCGCGCCATCAAGTCCGATCCTGAATTTATCGCGCAGCGCGAATACGTGCTGGGCAAAGTTTTCCAACAGCGCGAGGCCTTGCTATGAGCCTGCATTCCACTCTGAAGGCCGCGGCGCAGCCGCAGGGCAAAGCGGCGCGCCGTTTCAGCGTGCCGCGCAACGTTTGGCTGAGCGGCGCCACGCTGTTGACGGTGTTGATCGTCTGGTGGGGCGTGACGGCGCTGCAGCTGATCAGCCCGCTGTTTTTGCCGGCGCCGCAGCAGGTACTGCACCAGCTGATCACCATCGCCAGCCCGCAAGGCTTTATGGACGCCACGCTGTGGCAACACCTGGCGGCCAGCCTGGGGCGCATTCTGGTGGCGCTGTTGGCGGCGGTGATCGTCGGCATCCCGGTGGGCATTGCCATGGGGCTGAACGACACGGTGCGCGGCATTCTCGATCCGCTGATTGAAATCTATCGCCCGGTGCCGCCGCTGGCCTATCTGCCGCTGATGGTGATTTGGTTCGGCATCGGCGAAACCTCAAAGATCTTACTGATTTATCTGGCGATCTTCGCGCCGGTGACGCTGTCTGCCGTGGCCGGCGTGCGCAGCGTGGCGCAGGTGAGGGTGCGTGCCGCCCGCGCGTTGGGCGCCACGCGTTGGCAGGTGCTGCGTTTCGTGGTGCTGCCGAGCGCGCTGCCGGAGATCCTGACCGGCATCCGCATCGGGCTGGGCGTCGGCTGGTCGACGCTGGTGGCCGCCGAACTGATCGCCGCCACGCGCGGCCTGGGATTTATGGTGCAATCCGCCGGTGAGTTTCTGGCGACCGACGTGGTGTTGGCCGGCATCGGCGTGATTGCGGTGATTGCATTTGGGCTGGAGCTGGGGCTGCGTGCCCTGCAGCGCCGATTGACCCCGTGGCATGGAGTACAGCAATGAACGAACGTCTGAATATCACCCCGCTGGGGCCTTACATCGGGGCGCTGGTGGAAAACGTCGAGTTGGCGCGGCCACTGGGCGACGGCCAGTTTGAGCAGCTTTATCACGCCTTGCTGAAGCATCAGGTGCTGTTCTTCCGCAATCAGCCGATCACCCCGCTGCAGCAGCGCGATCTGGCCGGCCGCTTCGGCGATCTGCATATCCATCCGGTCTATCCGCACGCCACCGACGTGGAAGAGATCATCGTGCTCGATACCCACGACGACAACCCGCCGGACAACGATAACTGGCACACCGACGTGACCTTTATCGACAACCCGCCGCTGGGGGCGATCCTGGCGGCCAAGACCTTGCCTTCCACCGGCGGCGATACGCTGTGGGCCAGCGGCATCGCGGCCTACGAGGCGCTGTCGGCGCCGTTCAGAACGCTGTTGGCGGGGCTGCGTGCGGAGCATGACTTCACCAAGTCGTTCCCGGAACACAAACATCGCGGCAGTGTAGAGGAGCATCAGCGCTGGCAGCTGGCGGTGCAGAAAAACCCGCCGCTGCTGCATCCGGTGGTACGCACCCACCCGGTCAGCGGCCGGCAGGCGCTGTTCGTCAATGAAGGATTTACCACGCGGATCGTCGACCTGGCGCCGAAAGAGAGCGACGCTTTGCTGAACTTCCTGTTTGCTCACATCACCAAACCGGAGTTTCAGGTGCGCTGGCGCTGGCAGGAAAATGACGTGGCGATCTGGGATAACCGCGTGACGCAGCACTACGCCAACGCGGATTATCTGCCGCAGCGGCGCATCATGCACCGCGCGACCATTCTGGGGGACAGGCCTTTTTACAAGGCCTGAGGCTTAGGCTTCGAACGCCTGCGTTAACTGTTCCAGCTGTTCCTGCGCATCCAGCCAGGTCATTTCCGTCTCTTCCAGCGCGGATTTGGCCTGGCTTTGCTTTTGCAGGCAGTCGGTCAACTCGGCCTTGCGGCTGATGTCGTACAGCGCGGGATCCGCCAGCTGTTCCTCCACCGCCGCCAGTTCGGCGCCCAGTTTTTCCATCTGCTGTTCCAGCTTGGCGATCTGCTTGCGCAGCGGTTGGGTCTGCGTACGGAACTCCGCCTCGCGGCGTTTTTGATCCTTGCGCGCCTGCGCGCTGTTGCCGCCGCTCTCTTTTTCCGGCGCGTCCTGCTGGCTTTCCTGGCGCTGCAGGTCGACAAGCCACTGCTGGTAGTCGTCGAGATCGCCCTCGAAAGGCTCGACCTGGCCGTCGTGCACCAGGTACAGATCGTCGGTGGTGGAGCGCAGCAGGTGACGGTCGTGCGAGACCACCACCAACGCGCCTTCGAAATCGATCAGTGCCTCGGTCAGCGCCTGACGCATGTCGAGATCCAGGTGGTTGGTCGGTTCATCGAGCAGCAGCAGGTTAGGGCGCTGCCAGACGATCAGCGCCAGCACCAGCCGCGCCTTCTCGCCGCCGGAGAAGCGTTCGGTCACTTCGCTGACCTTGTCGCCCTGGAAACCGAAGCCGCCCAGATAGTCGCGCAACTGCTGCTCCAGCACCCGTGGTGCGATGCGGCTCAGGTGCTGCAGCGGCGATTCGTCGGCACGCAGGAATTCCAGCTGGTGCTGGGCGAAGTAACCCAGCTTGATGCCTTTCGCCAGGCCAATCTCGCCGCTCAGCGGTTCCAGGGTGCCGGCCAGCAGTTTGATCAGCGTGGATTTACCGGCGCCATTGCGGCCGAGCAGGCCAATGCGCGAGCCGGGCACCAGGTTCAGCTTGATTGACTTCAGGATCACTTTATCGCCATACCCGGCGCTGACTTTGTCCATGCGCAGCAGCGGATTCGGCAGGCTTTCCGGCGGACGGAAGCTGAAGGTGAACGGGTTGTCGACGTGTGCCGGGGCGATCAGCTCCATGCGCTCCAGCATCTTGATGCGGCTCTGCGCCTGCTTGGCCTTGGTGGCCTGCGCGCGGAAACGGTCGATATAGCTTTGCAGGTGCGCCACTTTCTCTTGCTGGTGCTGATACAGCGACTGCTGCTGCGCCAGCTTGGTGGCGCGCTGGCGTTCGAACGACGAATAGTTGCCGGTATACTCATTGATCGTCTGCTGTTCGATATGCAGGATCTTGTCGACGATCGGATCGAGGAAGTCGCGGTCGTGCGAGATCAGTACCAGCGTGCCGGGATAGCTTTTCAGCCAGCGCTCCAGCCAGATCACCGCATCGAGATCCAGGTGGTTGGTCGGTTCGTCGAGCAGCAGCAGATCGGAACGGCACACCAGCGCCTGCGCCAGGTTGAGGCGCATGCGCCAGCCGCCGGAGAAGTCGCGCACCGGGCTTTGCAGCTGTTCGTTGGAGAAGCCGAGGCCGTGCAGCAGGCTGGCGGCGCGGGAACGGATGGTCCAGGCGTCGATGGCGTCCAGCTTGCCGTGCAGGGTGGCGATGGCGTGGCCGTCGTTGCGGTCGTTGGCCGCCTGCAATTCGGCTTCGAGCTGGCGAAACTCGCGGTCGCCGTCGATAACATACTCGATCGCCGGCACGTCCAGCGCCGGCGTCTCCTGGTTGACCCAGGCCAGCGCCCAGTTGCCGGGGAAGGTAAAGCTGCCGCCGTCCGCCGCGATCTCGCCCTTCAGCAGCGACAGCAGCGTGGATTTGCCGCAGCCGTTTTTGCCCACCAGGCCGACCTTCTGACCTGGATTAACCGTCGCCGTGGCGTTGTCCAGCAGGACGCGGATGCCGCGTCGGATTTGTAGCGAGGAGAATACAATCATAAAGCGCCGTATGTTCAGAGTATGTTAAATTATCATTAAGGTAACAGAACGCGCACCGCGCGCTGTTTTTGTCTTTGCGATGCATGGTAACGGAAAACCGCTACCCTGACGACGCTTTGGAGGGGAATGATGTCGCAGCCGCCCAAGGTCTTGCTGCTGTATGCCCATCCGGAATCTCATGACTCGGTGGCGAACCGGGTTTTGCTTCGACCGGCGCAGCAGTTGGAACATGTCACCGTGCACGATCTCTACGCGCACTACCCTGATTTTTTTATCGATATCCATCACGAACAACAGCTGCTGCGTGAGCATCAGGTCATCGTGTTTCAGCACCCGCTGTATACCTACAGCTGCCCGGCGCTGCTGAAGGAGTGGCTGGATCGCGTGCTGTCGCGCGGCTTCGCCAGCGGGGTGGGGGGCAATGCGCTGGCGGGCAAATACTGGCGCTCGGTGATCACCACCGGTGAGCCGGAAGGCGCCTACCGCACCGGCGGTTATAACCACTATCCGATGGAAGATATCCTGCGGCCGTTCGAGTTGACCGCCGGGATGTGCCATATGCATTGGCTGACGCCGTTCGTGGTCTATTGGGCGCGGCGGCAGAAGCCGGAGGTGCTGCGCAGCCATGCGGACGCCTACGGCGAGTGGCTGAGCCACCCGCTGCCGCACGGAGGGCGGTGACGATGGAAGGATCGACCTTACTGACCGCCATTTTGCTGTTCCTGTTCGCCGCGGTGGTGACGGTACCGATCGCCCGTCGCCTGGGGATCGGCGCGGTGCTGGGCTATCTGATCGCCGGCATCGCCATCGGCCCCTGGGGATTGGGCTTCATTCGCGACGTCGACGAGATCCTGCATTTCTCCGAGCTGGGCGTGGTGTTCCTGATGTTCATCATCGGCCTGGAGCTGAACCCCAGCAAGCTGTGGGAGCTGCGGCGCTCGATCTTCGGCGCCGGCGCCGGCCAGGTGTTGATCACCGCTGCGGTGCTGGGCGCGTTGCTGTATCTGACGCACTTCGCCTGGCAGGCGGCGGTGATCGGCGGTATCGGCCTGGCGATGTCTTCCACCGCCATGGCGCTGCAGCTGATGCGCGAGAAGGGCATGAACCGCAACGAAGGGGGGCAGCTCGGCTTCTCGGTGCTGCTGTTCCAGGATATGGCGGTGATCCCGGCGTTGGCGCTAATCCCCATTCTGGCCGGCGCCGGTGGAACCAGCGACGACTGGGCGAAGATCGCGCTCAAGGTGGCGGCGTTCGGCGGCATGCTGATCGGTGGCCGCTTCCTGCTGCGGCCATTGTTCCGCTATATCGCCGCCTCCGGCGTGCGCGAGATCTTCACCGCCGCGGCGCTGTTGCTGGTGCTCGGCTCGGCGCTGTTTATGGAGACGCTTGGCCTGTCGATGGCGCTCGGCACCTTCATCGCCGGGGTGCTGCTGGCGGAGAGCGAATACCGCCACGAACTGGAGATTTCCATCGAGCCGTTTAAAGGGCTGCTGCTGGGGCTGTTCTTTATCTCGGTGGGCATGGTGTTGAATATCGGCGTGCTCTACACCCATCTGGCCGAGGTGTTGATCGGCGTGCTGGCGCTGGTGGCGATCAAATCCGGCGTGCTCTACGGGGTGTCGCGTCTGTTTGGCCTGCGCAGTTCGGTGCGCCTGCAGTTCGCCGGGGTGCTCAGCCAGGGCGGCGAGTTCGCCTTCGTGCTGTTTTCTGCGGCGGGCGCGCAAAAGGTGCTGCAGCCGGATCAACTCTCCTTGCTGCTGGTGGTGGTGACGCTGTCGATGATGACCACGCCGCTGTTGATGCAGGCCATCGACCGCATTTTGGCGCGTCGCTATAACGCCAAGGGCGAAGAAGAGGAAACGCCGTACGTAGAGGACGACGATCCGCAGGTGATCATCGTCGGCTTCGGGCGTTTCGGCCAGGTGATCGGCCGCCTGTTGATGGCCAACAAAATGCGCATTACCGTACTGGAGCGCGACGTTAGCGCCGTCGGCGTGCTGCGGCGTTACGGTTACCAGGTTTATTACGGCGACGCCACCGAGCTGGAGCTGCTGCGCGCGGCGGGCGCCGAGAAGGCCAAGTCGATCGTGATCACCTGCAATGAGCCGGAAGACACCATGGAGATCGTGCGGCTGTGCCAGCAGCACTTCCCGAATCTGAGCATTCTGGCGCGGGCGCGCGGCCGCGTGGAGGCGCATGAGTTGCTGCAGGCGGGCGTGAAGCAGTTCAGCCGCGAGACCTTCTCCAGCGCGCTGGAACTGGGGCGCAAGGCGCTGATGGAGTTGGGCATGCACCCGCATCAGGCTTTCCGCGCCCAGCAGCATTTCCGCCGCCTGGATATGCGCATGCTGCGTGAACTGATGCCGCCGCATCAGGGCGACGTGGCGCAAATTTCCCGCGTGAAAGAGGCGCGGCGCGAGCTGGAAGAGCTGTTCCATCGCGAAATGCAAAAAGAAAGTCGCCAGTTCGACGGCTGGGACGAATACGAATAAGCGGGAGCATAACGATGTCTGCAACACGTAAGAGATTTATCGCCGGGGCGGTGTGCCCGAGCTGCAGCGCCATGGATACGCTGGCGGTATGGCGGGAGGATCAGGTGGAGGTGGTGGAGTGCGTCAAGTGCGGCCACCATCAGCGCCAGACCGAACAACAGGTGGAAAAACACGTTCGCCCGCAAGAGCAGGTGATCGGCATTTTCCAGCCGAAGTAGCGTTTTTTTATCCCGGAGGGTACAGCGGGGCAGATTTCCGTTACAATCTGTCCGGAAAAGGCGCGCATCCCGATAACGGTGTGCGTCCTAGTAGCCAACGGTAGGAGATATCATGAAAGTAGCAAAAGACTTGGTGGTCAGCCTGGCTTACCAAGTACGTACAGAAGACGGTGTTTTGGTTGATGAGTCTCCGGTGAGCGCACCGCTGGACTATCTGCACGGGCATGGTTCTCTGATCGCAGGTCTGGAAAAAGCACTCGAAGGCCACGACGTTGGCGATCGTTTTGACGTTCACGTCGGCGCGAACGACGCGTACGGCAACTACGACGAAAACCTGGTGCAGCGCGTACCGAAAGACGTCTTCATGGGCGTTGATGAACTGCAGGTCGGCATGCGTTTCCTGGCTGACACCGATCAGGGCCCGGTACCGGTTGAAATCACCGAAGTTGACGGCGACCACGTGGTGGTTGACGGCAACCACATGCTGGCCGGCCAAAACCTGAACTTCAACGTGGAAGTTGTCGCGATCCGCGAAGCGACCGCAGAAGAACTGGCGCACGGTCACGTACACGGCGAGCACGACCATCACCACGAACACGGTGAAGGCTGCTGCGGCGGTCACGGCCACAGCCACGATCACGACCATGGTCACGACCACGGTAAAGGCGGTTGCGGTAACGGCGGCTGCGGCTGCCACTAAGCAGATCGCAGTGACGAGACAAGAGGGCGGCCATCGGCTGCCCTTTTTTATGCGCGGCGCACCGGGCGCCGAACGGCACAACAGGACATGCCATGGCCACCATGAAAGACGTGGCGCGGCGCGCCGGCGTTTCCACGGCCACCGTCAGCCGGGTGATCAATAATACCGCCTACGTTGAACCGGTGACCCGCGAACGCGTCGAGAAAGCGATGCGCGAGTTTAACTACCACCGCAACGCCGCCGCGCTGGCGCTGGCGAAAAGAAGCGGCAATATGCTGGGGTTGCTGACTGGCAATCTTGACGATCCGTTTTTTTCACGCCTGGCGCGGGGCGTGGAAGACATCACGCGGCAGGCCGGCGTGCGTTTGATGTTGTGCAGCGGCGGGCATCAGGCCGAGCTGGAAAAAAGCGGCCTCGACTTTCTCATCAACCAGGGATGCGAAGCCATCGTGGCGCACGTCACGCGCATGGGGGAGGAGGCGCTGCTGCGCTACGCCGCCCATACGCCCGCGCTGGTGCTGATCAATCGTTATCTGCCCGCGATCGCCAACCGTTGCATCTGGCTCGACAACGCCAATGCGGCGCAGACGGCGACCGAGCTGCTCATACGCCAGGGGCATCGAAGAATTGCCTGCGTGACGGCCGATCTGCCGATCGACGATCGTGCGCAGCGGCTAGCGGGTTACCGCCAGGCCATGGCCGCCGCCGGCATTGAGGTGCCCGGCAGCTGGATCATCAGCGTGCCCTTCAACGAGCGAGGGGGCGAACTGGCGGCCGAGCGCGTTCTGGCCAGCGAGCAACGATTCACCGCTGCAGTGACCTTCAACGACGTGATGGCCGCCGGCATGATGCGCACCTGCCATCAACGGCAAGTTCAACTGCCCGAGGCGCTGTCGATCGTCGGCTTTGACGACATTGCCCTGGCGAAATATCTCCATCCTTCGTTGACCACCGTGCATTACCCGATCGAGAAAATGGCCCGACGCGCCGCGCGCCTGGCGATGCAGATCCACAGCGGCAGCGACGTTGCGCCACAGAACAACCGCTTTTCGGCCGAACTTATCCTGCGAGACTCCGTAACCGACGGTGAGGCGCATGCGCAAAGCAAGCGCGGCGAATGAGAGATGGCTCACACAACGCTACCTCATGAAACCGATTACATGGCCGATTGCCTGCGCTCACATCCTCCGATTATCGAAGCCATTACGCTGTTGCAGTACCCCATCTTCAACAGGAGCCGTATATGGATAATAAGAAAACGCTCAACCTTGGGTTGGCGACGCTGCCGATTGTGGCCATGCTGTTGCTGCTCATCATCGGCTATGGCCAGTTTGGCCTGCGCATTGAACCGCTGCTGCTGGTTTCCGCCGCCATCGCCGCCATCGCCGCCGCGTTGGCCTGGTGGCAAGGCTACCGCTGGGACGACATCATCGAGGCCATCGTGGCCAAACTGGCGAAGGCGATGCCGGTTATCCTGATCCTGATCTGCGTGGGCGGCCTGATCGGCACCTGGATGATCAGCGGCACAATCCCTTACATGGTGTACTGGGGGCTGAAGCTGATCAGCCCGCAATACATTCTGATCGCCGCATTCTTCATCACCAGCGTGATCTCGGTGTGCACCGGCACTTCCTGGGGAGCGGCCGGCACCGTGGGCGTGGCGCTGATGGGCGTGGCCGCCGGTCTGGACGTGCCGCTGGCCGCCGCGGCCGGGGCGGTGGTGTCCGGCGCTTACTTCGGCGACAAAATTTCGCCGTTGTCCGATTCGACCAACTTCGCGGCCATCGTCGCGGATACCGATCTCTACAGCCATATCCAGCATCTGATGTACACGACGCTGCCGAGCTTCATCCTGGCCGCCGTGGTGTACCTGATCGCCGGCCACACCGGCGCGGTGGGCAGCGTGGCAACGCCGGAAAAAGTGACCGAAATCGTCGGCGCGCTCGAGGGGCTGTACCACTTCAATCTGCTGCTGATCCTGCCGCCGGTGCTGGTGCTGTGGGGCGCGGTGACCAAACGGCCGGTGATCCCCGTCATGCTGGCTGCCTGTGCGCTGGCGATCGCCATCGGCGTCGCGCTGCAGGGCTTTAGCCTGCAGCAGGGGCTGAATGCGTTGATGGACGGCTTCAATCTGTCGATGTTCGCCGCTCAGGGCCATAACGTCGAAGGGATCGTCGCCGATGTGCCGCGCCTGCTGAACCGCGGTGGCATGTTCTCGATGATGAGTACGATCCTGCTGGTGTTCTGCGCCTTTTCCTTCGCCGGCGCTCTGACGCTGACCGGCGCGCTGACGGTGATCATCAGCCGGCTGCTGAAAGTGGTACACACCACCGGCCAGCTGATCGCCGCCACCGTTGCCACCACTATCCTGGTGACCGGCGCGACCAGCGACGGCAAGCTGGCGCTGCTGATCCCGGCGGAGCTGTTCAAAGGGGCCTATCGGCGCATGGGGCTGGACAACAAAAATCTGTCGCGCACCGTCGAAGATGCGGGCACCGTCATCGAACCGCTGATCCCGTGGACAGCCGCCGGCATTTACATGGCCACCACGCTGGGGGTCAGCACCCTCGATCTGCTGCCGTGGGCGATCCAATGTTATGCCGCGGTGGTGTTCGCCCTGATTTATGGGTTCACCGGCTTCGGTATCGCCAAACTCCAACCTCAGAACGACTTGCAGCGTAAGGAAGCCTGATATGACGAGTCATTTCAACGCCATCATCGATCGCCACAACACCGGCTCCGTGAAGTGGGACTTCATCGACCGCTATCTGCAACTGGACGGCAGCGAACTGTTGCCGATGTGGGTGTCCGATTTCGACTTTCCGTGCCCACCAGAGGTGCAGCAGGCGCTGCATCAGCGGGTGAACCACGGCGTCTTTGGCTACAGCGAACGCGACGACGCTTACTATGAGGCGGCGATCGACTGGTTTGCCAAGCGGCACGGCTTGCCGCTGCGGCGCGAGTGGTTCACGTCGATTGAAGGGGTGGTGCCGGGGCTGGCGATGCTGATCCAACTGCTCAGCAAGCCGGGGGACGGGGTGGTGGTGCAGGGGCCGTATTATGGCTCGTTCGCCAAGATAGTCACCATGAACGGCAGAGAGGTGATTGAAAATCCGCTGCGGGAAACCCCGCAGGGATACCGGATCGATTTCGACCAGCTGGCCGCCTGCCTGGCGCAGCGTAAACCGCCGCTGTTGTTGCTGTGCAACCCGCACAATCCAACCGGCCGTTGCTGGCGCCGCGATGAACTGGAGCGGCTCATGGCGCTCTGCCACGCCTATGACGTCACGGTGATCTCCGATGAAATTTGGGCCGATCTGCTGCTGCCCGGCGAGACGTTTACGTCGGTGTTGCATCTGGGCGAGGAATATCGCGAGCGGGTGATTGCGGCGACGTCCGCCAGCAAAACGTTCGGCCTCTCCTCGCTGCGCATTTCGAATTTCCTGATCCCCAACGCCCGGCTTCGGCAGGCGTTTGCCGATCGGCTGAACGCCCACGGGCTGGATGTATTCAACGCGCTGTCGATGACGGCGGCGACCGCGGCCTATCAACGGGGCGCTGCCTGGCTTGATGAGCTGCTCGACTACCTGGCGGAGAATCGGCGTTGGTTTGAGCAGGCGCTGGCGGCCGCCGCGCCCTGGTGCGCGATGACCCAGGCTGAAGGGACCTATCTCGCCTGGCTGGATTGCCGCTCGCTGGGTTTGAGCGATACAGACTTGCAGCAGGCGCTGGTGGCGGTGGCGAAGCTGGCGCCGTCGATGGGCAGCGGTTTCGGCCCGCAGGGGCGCGGTTTTATCCGCATCAACCTGGGGTGCCCGCGCCGGTATCTCGAGCGTGCCGTCGAAGGGTTGGCACGCCTGAAATAACCGCATGGCGAGCCCTCAATAGTGCGGCGGAGGGGTTTCTTCCGATTGCGAGGCGATCATTGAGGTTTGGGTCGAGCGCAGCTTGTCGGTCAACATGCGCAGGTGTTCGCGCATCTTCAGCATTTCCATTTGATGCTGGATGACGGTCTGGTTGAGCTCTTCGATGGTGAGCTCTTGGAAGGCCTGACGGCTTTCCAGTTCTTCAAGCCGCTGTAGCAGGCGTTGAATGTCGGCGTTGTGCATGAGGCTACCTCTGACGCGATAAAATCCTGATTCGGCGCTATGGTAACAGCTGGCGCCGGGTTTGCTCGCGCTATTTCTCCAGACGGCGCGCAACGTTGCGATCGACAATGTAAAGTGCTGAAAAGTTGCACGCTCGATCTGCCGTTTTTTGCGAGCCTGGCCGAATATCCCGCAAGAAAAATCTGATTTATCATGGGAGTAGCACGCAGGGGGAAACTTCTTGGCAAAGCGGGAGTCACACTTTGACTCGATTGGTTACCTGTGCGACTGTTTTGTTTTGTTTCAGGCAGCTATAGTAGCCCGGTTATCTTACCTAATGATTGTTTGGGGCATTGCTTCAGACACTGGAGAAATGGATGAAATCTTTGTTTAAAGTCACGCTTCTGGCAACCACCATGGCTTTTGCTCTGAATGCGACCCAGGTCATGGCAGCCGATGCCGCCAAACCGGCAGAAGCCGCTAAACCAGCGGACGCGGCAGCAGCGCCAAGCACCGGCAAGTTCAAGAACGACGACGAGCAAGCGGCTTACGCATTGGGCGCCTCTCTCGGCCGTTACATGGACAACTCTCTGAAAGAGCAAGAGAAGCTGGGCATCAAGCTGGACAAAGATCAGCTGATTGCCGGCGTTCAGGACGCGTTCGCCAACAAGAGCAAGCTGAACGACGCCGACATCGAGAAGACCCTGCAGGGCTTCGAAGCGCGCGTGAAGGCTTCCGCTCAGGCGAAGATGGAGCAGGACGCCAAGGACAACGAAACCAAAGGTGCCAAGTACCGCGATAGCTTCGCTAAAGAAAAAGGCGTGAAGAAAACCGAATCCGGCCTGCTGTACCAGGTAGAGAAGCCGGGCGCGGGTGAAGCGCCGAAAGACAGCGACACCGTGGTGGTGAACTACAAAGGCACCCTGACCGACGGTACCGAGTTCGATAACTCCTACACCCGCGGCGAGCCGCTGTCGTTCCGTCTGGACGGCGTGATCCCAGGCTGGACCGAAGGCCTGAAGCACATCAAGAAAGGCGGCAAAATCAAGCTGGTGATCCCACCGGCGCTGGCCTACGGCAAAACCGGCGTTCCGGGCATCCCGGCTAACTCCACGCTGGTCTTCGACGTTGAGCTGCTGGACGTGAAAGCGGCGCCGAAAGCCGACGCTAAAGCCGAAAAACCGGCGGACGCGAAAGCCGACGCCAAAGCGAAATAACATCGCCGCTTTGTTTGCCACCGCCGCGGATGCCCTCCGCGGCGGTTTTCATTTCGGCAGCTGCCGCCTCTCTCTCCATTGAACGCTTGACGCCTGCCGGGCATCGGGCTTAACGTCAATACCACGCGCAAACGCAAGGACTTTGCTCCGGCCGCTTTGCTAGACTAATAATTCTGATTTATCAGTCATGCGTCTGCCCCTTAGGGCGTGTACCTAAAATTGTTCCCGGCCGCCTCGCCCGCGGATGTCATCGTGCCGTTTGATGGCGCTCTCAGCCGGCCGCGCTGCGGCGTGCCGACGACGGCAGCGATCCGGTTCGAGCGGTTTTAGCTGCGCCCCCTGGCACAGGCGATCTATGAGGGTGGTATCTTCGATGTCGAATTCGCTTTTATCCAGCGAAGCCAGCGAACTTGATTTGCTGAATGAACGTCCGTTTACTCAAACGGATCATGAAATCCTGAAATCCTATGAAGCGGTGGTCGACGGGCTGGCGATGTTGATCGGCGGCCACTGCGAGATCGTACTGCACGCGCTGGAAGACCTGAACAGCTCAGCGGTACGCATCGCCAACGGTGAACATACCGGGCGTAAAATCGGCTCGCCGATCACCGATCTGGCGCTGCGCATGCTGCACGACATGGCCGGCGACGACAGCAGCGTGTCGAAAGCCTACTTTACCCGCGCCAAGAGCGGCGTGTTGATGAAGTCGGTGACTATCGCCATTCGCAATCGCGAGCAGCGGGTGATCGGCTTGCTGTGCATCAACATGAACCTCGACGTACCGTTTTCGCAGATCATGCAGACCTTTATGCCGCCGGCCACGCAGGACGTGCCGTCGTCGGTGAATTTTGCGTCTTCCGTCGACGATCTGGTGGCGCAGACGCTGGAGTTCACCATCGAAGAGGTGAACGCCGACCGCTCGGTGTCCAATAACGCCAAGAACCGCCAGGTGGTGCTCAACCTCTATGAGAAAGGCATCTTCGACATCAAGGATGCGATCAACCAGGTGGCGGATCGCCTGAACATCTCCAAACACACCGTGTATCTGTACATCCGCCAGTTCAAGAGCGGCGATCTGTTGGGAAGCGACCGTTGATGCTCGATTATTGCCTATTGGTCACCGGCCCGGCTTACGGCACGCAGCAGGCCAGCAGCGCCTATCAGTTCGCTCAGGCTTTGTTGGCGAAAGGGCACCGGCTTTCCAGCGTCTTTTTCTACCGTGAGGGCGTGCTGAACGCCAACCAACTGACCGCGCCCGCCAGCGACGAGTTCGACCTGGTGCGCGGTTGGACGCAACTGGCGCAGCAACACGGCGTAGCGCTCAACGTCTGCGTAGCCGCCGCGTTGCGCCGTGGGGTCACCGACGAGCAGGAGGCGGCGCAACAGGGGCTGGCAAGCGCCAACCTGCAGCCCGGCTTTACCCTGAGCGGGCTGGGTTCCCTGGCCGAAGCGTCGCTGAGTTGCGACCGTCTGGTGCAGTTCTGAGGATATGATGAAACGAGTCGCTTTTGTTTTCACCCACGGGCCGCACGGCGGCGCCGGCGGCAGGGAAGGGCTGGATGCGCTGCTCGCCACGTCGGCGCTCAGTGAAGATTTGGGGGTGTTTTTTGTCGGCGACGGCGTATTGCAGCTGTTGCCGGGCCAGCAACCGGAAAAGATTTTGGCGCGCAATTACATCGCCACCTTCGGCGTGCTGCCGCTGTATGACGTGGAGCGGTGCTATCTGTGCCAGGCTTCGCTGCAGGAGCGTGGGCTGAGCCAGGTGACCGATTGGGTGCTGGATGCCGAGGTGCTGGCCCCGGACGAACTGCGCCGCGAACTGGCCGGCTACGACGCCGTGATGACGTTTTAGGATCCTCTGATGCTGTATACCCTGAGCCACTCGCCAAACCAATGTGACTTGCCTGCGCTGCTGCGCCTGACGGCGGAGGGTGACGCGCTGCTGCTGCTGCAGGACGGCGTGCTTGCAGGCCTTGCCGGCAGCGCCCATCTTGAATCGCTGCTCGCCGCCCCCATATCCCTTTATGCGCTGCAGGACGACCTGGAAGCCCGGGGATTGGTTGGTCATTTTTCGCACAAAATCACTGTCGTCGGCTATAATCACTTCGTTGAATTAACCGAACAACACCGCAGCCAAATGGCCTGGTAATGAGAGTGATGTTGTATATTTCTTGACACCCATACTGGTCAGCCCTAAAATTCTGCGTCCTCGTACTTTGCCAATAGTGCATACGAGGGGATTTATCACATGTTTACGAAGCTAGTACGAAGCAAAAACCAGGAGCTTTTTTAATGGCAACAATTAACCAGCTGGTTCGCAAACCACGCTCTGTGAAGGCTGCTAAAAGCAACGTTCCAGCGCTGGAAGCCTGCCCGCAGAAACGTGGCGTATGCACCCGCGTATACACCACTACCCCGAAAAAACCAAACTCCGCACTGCGTAAAGTTTGCCGTGTGCGTTTGACCAACGGTTTCGAAGTGACTTCCTACATCGGTGGCGAAGGCCACAACCTGCAGGAACACTCCGTAATCCTGATCCGTGGCGGTCGTGTAAAAGACCTGCCAGGTGTGCGTTACCACACCGTCCGCGGTGCGCTTGACTGCTCCGGTGTTAAAGACCGTAAGCAAGCTCGTTCCAAGTACGGCGTGAAGAAGCCAAAGGCTTAATGGTTCTCCGTTAAGTAAGGCCAAACGTTTTAACTTTAATGTCAAAATAAACTCGTAGAGTTTTGGACAATCCTGAATTAACAACGGAGTATTTCCATGCCACGTCGTCGCGTAATCGGCCAACGTAAAATCCTGCCAGATCCTAAGTTCGGATCTGAGCTGCTGGCCAAATTTGTAAATATCCTGATGGTAGACGGTAAAAAATCTACTGCAGAAGCAATCGTCTATACCGCGCTGGAGACCCTGGCTCAGCGTTCTGGTAAAGATCACCTGGAAGCTTTCGAAGTCGCTCTCGACAACGTTCGCCCGACTGTAGAAGTTAAGTCGCGTCGCGTTGGCGGTTCTACTTATCAGGTACCAGTTGAAGTCCGCCCGGTTCGTCGTAATGCTCTGGCAATGCGTTGGATCGTTGATGCTGCACGTAAACGCGGTGATAAATCCATGGCTCTGCGCCTGGCGAACGAGCTGTCTGACGCAGCAGAGAACAAAGGTTCTGCTGTTAAGAAGCGTGAAGACGTTCACCGTATGGCCGAAGCCAACAAGGCGTTCGCCCACTACCGCTGGTAATCACCCGGCTGTAGTCATGCTAACCAAGCGGGCGCGTCAAATCGGCCCGCTTGGGTTAACTGAACTTGAACGCCCTAGGAATAGAGGAATCAAATGGCTCGTACAACACCCATTGCACGCTACCGCAACATCGGTATCAGTGCTCACATCGACGCCGGTAAAACCACCACTACCGAACGTATTCTGTTCTACACCGGTGTAAACCACAAAATCGGTGAAGTTCATGACGGCGCTGCCACCATGGACTGGATGGAACAGGAGCAGGAGCGTGGTATTACCATCACTTCTGCAGCGACTACTGCCTTCTGGTCTGGTATGGCCAAGCAGTTCGAACCGCATCGCGTAAACATCATCGACACCCCAGGGCACGTTGACTTCACCATCGAAGTAGAACGTTCCATGCGTGTGCTGGATGGCGCGGTAATGGTTTACTGTGCTGTTGGTGGTGTTCAGCCACAGTCTGAAACCGTATGGCGTCAGGCTAACAAATACAAAGTGCCACGTATCGCGTTCGTTAACAAAATGGACCGTATGGGCGCTAACTTCCTGAAAGTTGTAGGCCAGATCAAATCTCGTCTGGGCGCCAACCCTGTTCCTCTGCAGCTGGCTATCGGCGCAGAAGACAAATTCACCGGCGTTATCGACCTGGTGAAAATGAAGGCGATCAACTGGAACGAAGAAGACGCAGGCGTAACCTTCGAATACGAAGACGTCCCGGCTGACATGATGGATCTGGCTGAAGAATGGCGCCAGAACCTGATCGAGTCCGCTGCGGAAGCTTCCGAAGAGCTGATGGAAAAATACTTGGGCGGCGAAGAGCTGACCGAGGAAGAAATCAAAACTGCTCTGCGTCAGCGCGTACTGAACAACGAAATCATCCTGGTTACCTGCGGTTCTGCGTTCAAGAACAAGGGCGTGCAGGCGATGCTGGATGCGGTAATCGAATACCTGCCGGCACCAACTGACGTTCCTGCGATCAACGGTATCCTGGACGACGGTAAAGACACTCCGGCTGAGCGTCACGCAAGTGATGACGAGCCGTTCTCTGCTCTGGCGTTCAAAATCGCTACCGACCCGTTCGTAGGTAACTTGACCTTCTTCCGCGTGTACTCCGGCGTTGTTAACTCCGGCGATACCGTGCTGAACTCCGTTAAGTCTGCGCGCGAGCGTTTCGGCCGTATCGTTCAGATGCACGCCAACAAGCGTGAAGAGATCAAAGAAGTTCGCGCAGGCGACATCGCCGCTGCGATCGGTCTGAAAGACGTGACCACCGGGGACACCCTGTGTGATCCAGACTCTCCAATCATCCTGGAGCGTATGGAATTCCCTGAGCCGGTAATCTCTATCGCCGTTGAACCGAAAACCAAAGCTGACCAGGAAAAAATGGGTCTGGCTCTGGGCCGTCTGGCTAAAGAAGACCCGTCATTCCGCGTATGGACTGACGAAGAGTCTAACCAGACCATCATCGCCGGTATGGGTGAACTGCACCTCGACATTATCGTTGACCGCATGAAGCGTGAATTCAACGTTGAAGCTAACGTGGGCAAACCTCAGGTAGCTTACCGCGAAGCGATTCGCGCGAAGATTACCGATGTTGAAGGTAAGCACGCCAAGCAGTCTGGTGGTCGCGGTCAGTACGGTCACGTTGTGATCGACATGTACCCACTGGAGCCGGGCTCTAACCCGAAAGGTTACGAGTTCATCAACGACATCAAAGGTGGTGTAATTCCTGGCGAATACATCCCTGCCGTTGATAAAGGCATCCAGGAGCAGCTGAAGTCTGGTCCGTTGGCTGGTTACCCGGTAGTAGACATGGGTATTCGTCTGCACTTCGGTTCTTACCACGACGTTGACTCCTCTGAACTGGCGTTTAAACTGGCCGCGTCTATCGCCTTTAAAGAAGGCTTTAAGAAAGCGAAACCAGTTCTGCTTGAGCCTATCATGAAGGTTGAAGTTGAGACTCCAGAAGAGAACACCGGTGACGTTATCGGTGACTTGAGCCGTCGTCGCGGCATGCTGCGCGGTCAGGAATCTGAAGTGACTGGCGTTAAGATCCACGCTGAAGTACCGTTGTCCGAAATGTTCGGCTACGCAACTCAGCTGCGTTCTCTGACTAAAGGTCGCGCATCATACACCATGGAGTTCCTGAAGTATGATGATGCACCGAACAACGTCGCTCAGGCCGTAATCGAAGCCCGTGGCAAATAAGCCGCAGGGTTAAAACCAAAGTCCCGTGCTCTCTCCAGAAGGGGAGAGCGCTATAGTAAGGAATATAGCCGTGTCTAAAGAAAAATTTGAACGTACAAAACCGCACGTTAACGTTGGTACTATCGGCCACGTTGACCACGGTAAAACTACCCTGACTGCAGCGATCACTACCGTTCTGGCTAAAACCTACGGCGGTTCTGCACGTGCTTTCGACCAGATCGATAACGCGCCAGAAGAAAAAGCTCGTGGTATCACCATCAACACCTCTCACGTTGAGTATGACACCCCGACTCGTCACTACG